>ENA-OREM01000003-OREM01000003.1-marine-metagenome-genome-assembly--contig:-NODE-3-length-447283-cov-16.122720_pt1 | contig 447283 bp, 392 predicted proteins | sample MGYA00248623_ERZ508561 | MGnify/ENA primary metagenome ERZ508561 (study PRJEB26227, sample SAMN06264494) | marine metagenome | isolation source: Columbia River Estuary | place: USA:Columbia River...
CACACCCCCACAGACGTCTTAAAACAGCTTCTAGCGAACGTAAAATACCGTTAGTTGGACTATCATTATGGGCCGCAAAGCGTCTCAAACAGCATTCTACGCGCTTGTATTGCTTCCCAATATACACAAACTCTGAGCGTTGTAATTCAAACTCTGCTTCAGCCGCAATAAACAAATGGATCAAGACTGTTGCAGGGCCAAACGATGTTGTTCATGGCTTGCGGCATAGTTTTAGAGACAGGCTAAGAGCCGTTGAAGCACCTACAGATATGATCGACCAGTTGGGTGGCTGGGCGTTGAAGTCAGTTGGACAAGGTTATGGTGATGGGTATGGAATAGATGTCCTTCATAAGTATATATCTAGAAGTACTGAAAAATAGCCATTTGGCTTAAATTCGTAAGATTTAGGAATAATAAGTCTCCTCGCCGAAGCGAGGCTCTTGTCTAACATTTAGGTTTTGACTAACCACGAACGCAAAATTAAAGCGTGTTAATCAGAAACATATTAATTGGAGCAATTGCCCGAATAACTTTATTAGCTCGAATTATTTAATGCTATCTATTCGTACTTGCGCAGCGATTACCAAATCCTTAAAAGTAGTCAAATCCATAGCAGAGTTGAGAAATATAGTTACGCTTGGATATTTCCCCGCGCTTATAGCATATGCCAACTCACCGCCAGATGTAAATGCACTTATCTCCACCCCACCATTAGTAATATATGTAGCCTCAATGCCAGATAAGCTTGACGCAGTTTTATCAATATTACTGATGTAATTTACACCTTCGACCAATGAATCTAACTCGTCATAATCCACAAAAGATTTACCAGTTTTGGGATAGTTACCTAAAGTTTCTTTAACCTCGACCACTATACCGAACGATTTATCACCTGCACTAACCCTGATGAATTCACGAGCTTCCACTGTTAGATTGCTTTTATATTTACCTCGTATAGAGGTTCCTGTTTTTTCAAAACCCTTGATAATCACATCACCAGTAGCCGCCTGAAAACGCTCAATGTCGGTGGAAGGTTCTTTGGACTCTTCTGCCGATAATACCCCAACACTTAAACTTGAGATGAAAATAAAGTACTTAATCATTGTCTTCATAACTTACTCCGTATTGTTGTTTTTTCAAAAGTTTTGCTGAGCTTTGTCTACCGCTCCTCATCAGCCTCGTAAGAAACGAGAGCTAACAAGGGCTGTAGAGACTTTGAAGCTTTAAAATGGTGCACCCGGAGGGATTCGAACCCCCGACCAATTGGTTCGAAGCCAACTACTCTATCCAGCTGAGCTACGGGTGCATGGTGGAAAATTGTAACTGATTTGCCGTTACTATACAGCGGCTAAATTAGTGGGGCCCTTATTTAGCGTTCTAAATACTGCAACTTATCGGGTACGCCGTCCCACTCTGCTGCGTCCGGGGAGGGATCCTTTTGCGAGGTGATATTTGGCCAAATGTTAGCGAGTTCGGCGTTCAGCTCGAGATAAATTTCTTGGCCTGCGGGGATTTCATCTTCCGCATAGATCGCGCCAGCTGGGCATTCTGGTTCGCACAAGGCGCAGTCGATACACTCATCCGGGTGAATAACGAGGAAATTCGGGCCTTCATAAAAACAGTCTACAGGGCATACTTCTACACAGTCCGTGTATTTGCACTTGATGCAGTTGTCTCCAACGATAAAGGTCATGGCGTGTTCTCTTTGGTCTGTGTGCCTAGGCGGCTTGCGCGGCCTATCTGATTTGCGCGGCATTATAGCAGGAAGCCTCCCGCTGTGAATGCCTTGTTAAGGTTTTTTGCCTCTATCTTATAACTGAAAAATCTAGAGTAGCTTTTTCAATTCATACAGCGCGTCGAGGGCGTCTCTCGGCGACAGGTTGTCTGGTTTGAGCTGTTCGAGACGCTCTATTAATTTCTTATTGCTGGCTGGTGCGAACAGCTCACTTTGCAGCGGAGCTGGCGCGCCTGCTGTGGTTATTTTTGGCGTGACGAGGGCTAGACTGCCGGCTTCGAGATTGGCTAACTCTTGGCGAGCGAGGAGGATTACTTCTTCTGGAATGCCGGCAAGCTTTGCCACTTGAATACCATAGCTTTTGCTGGCTGGCCCATCTTCGATACTGTGTAAGAAAACGATGTTCTCGTTGTACTCGGTTGCGCCCAAGTGAACATTGACGGCTCCAGCGACTTTTTCGGGTAGCGATGTTAGCTCGAAGTAATGGGTGGCAAAGAGTGTGAACGCTTTTAGTTTTTCGCCTAAATAAAAGGCGCAGGCCCAGGCGAGTGAAAGCCCGTCGAATGTGCTGGTGCCGCGGCCCACTTCGTCCATTAAGACGAGGCTGCGGGCTGTTGCGTTGTGAAGGATGTTGGCGGTTTCGGTCATTTCTACCATAAAGGTGGAACGGCCACCGGCGAGATCATCGGAGGAGCCTATCCGGGTAAAAATGCGGTCGACGATACCGATGCGCGCGCTGCTGGCGGGGACAAAGCTACCGATTTGGGCGAGCAGAACGATGAGCGCTGCTTGGCGCATATAGGTTGATTTTCCGCCCATATTGGGGCCGGTGATAACGAGCATTTTGCGCGAATTGTTCATGACTATGTCATTTGCGACAAAGGGTTTGTCGGACACTTTTTCGACCACGGGATGGCGTCCGCCACGTATATCGATCCCTGGGCTTTCTTGCAGTTCTGGACGGCAGAAGTTGAGGCTATGGGCGCGTTCGGAGAGGTTTGCCAGCACGTCGAGTTCGGCAACAGCAGCGGCGCAGTTTTGCATGGCATCGAGGCTTTCATTTAGTCGCTCAAGCAGCTCGTCGTAGAGATATTTCTCCCGAGAGAGTGAGCGGCTCTTTGCACTGAGAGCTTTGTCTTCAAAGGTTTTTAATTCTGGGGTGATGAATCGCTCGGCATTTTTTAAGGTCTGGCGGCGAATATAGTCTACTGGCGCATTGTCACTTTGGCCTCGAGAGATTTCAATGTAGTAGCCGTGCACTCTGTTGTAGCCGACCTTTAATGTGGCAATTCCTGTCCGTGTTTTCTCGCGCTCTTCCATTGCCAACAGAAAATCACCGGCGTTGGTGTTGAGTGCGCGCAGCTCGTCAAGTTCAGCATCGTAGCCATCGGCAATAACGCCGCCCTCGCGAATGACCACTGGTGGGTTTTCCTTGATCGCGCTAGCCAAAAGCGCCACCAATTCAGGCAGTGGTTGAGCCGCTTGAGCAAGATTGGCGAGGTGAGTGAGGGACGTATTGGCGAGCGCTGACTGGATCTCTGGCAACACAGCAAGCGACTGGTGGAGTCGCGTGAGATCTCGCGGCCGAGCTGAACGCAGTGCGACGCGAGTAAGAATACGCTCCATGTCACCCACCTGTTTTAGTTGGTCGTGCAGGGGTTCATAGAGGTAATCGGTTTGCAGTGCGGCGATGGTCTGTTGGCGAGCATCGAGAGTGACTAAATCTTGCAGGGGGCGATTAAGCCAGCGTCGCAACAGTCTGCTGGCCATGGCTGTCGCTGTGTTATCCAGCACATCGAGCAGAGTATTTTCATGGCTGCCCGATAGATTGGTATCCAGCTCTAGATTTCTGCGGCTAGAAGCATCTAATGACACGCTATCTTCGCGGTTTTCGGCACTAATACTGCGAATATGCGGCAGCGATCCGCGCTGGGTATCTTTTGCGTACTGCAGCAGGCAGCCGGCCGCGCTGATCGCGATCGGGAGATGATCGCAACCGAAACCACTTAAACTGCCGGTTCCAAATTGCTGATTTAGCTGTCGTTCGGCGCTGTCGAAGTCAAACTCCCAGCTATTACGGCGACGTACGCTGGGACGGTTAGCCAAAAAGTCGTGGTCGGCTAGCGCGTCTGAGATCAATATTTCAACGGGATCTAGTCGCTGAAGTTCGCTGATCAGTTCTTCCTCGCTGGTTAACTCGAGCAGCTGAAACCGCCCGCTGCTCATATCCAGAGAGGCGATGCCGAAGGTCTGATGCTGATAGGCAATCGCCAGCAGGAGATTATCGCGTCGGGCATCAAGCAGTGCTTCGTCGCTAATCGTGCCGGGTGTCAGCACGCGCATAACCTGACGTTCAACCGGGCCTTTACTGGTTTCAGGGTCGCCAATTTGCTCGCAGATCGCGACGGAATGCCCCTGTTTGACTAACTTGGCGAGGTAATTTTCAGCGGCGTGGTAGGGCACACCACACATTGGGATCGGGTTGCCGTTGGTTTTGCCTCGAGCGGTGAGGGTGATATCTAAGATTTGACTGGCGCGTTTGGCGTCATCGAAAAACAGCTCGTAAAAATCGCCCATGCGATAGAACACAATATCGTGAGGATGTTGCGCCTTTATACGCAGATATTGCTGCATCATTGGAGTGTGAGTGTCAGAACTCGCTGGTTGATTGGCGCTCATGAATACCGGGCTCTTTCAAAGATGACTAAACCGACCATTATATAAGTCGGGGCTAACAAGGGACCGAATTCTACCAGACGAACTGATTTATAATAGTAGCCACGCTAAGTTTGCAAAAAAGCTATAGCCAGCCACCAAACGAAGATACACTTTCCCTATGCAGGCAGAAATCTATCATCTTTCCGAACAATTAGGCAGTGCTCTGTTACAGCAGGGCACAACAGTCACGACTGCTGAATCGTGCACAGGCGGTGGAGTGGCCCATGCTATTACCGCTGTTGCTGGCAGTTCTTCGTGGTTTAATTGCGGCTTTGTCACCTACGCCAACAGCGCCAAACAACGCATGCTGGGAGTGCCGTCTGACATTATTGAACGCGACGGCGCGGTGAGTGAAGCGGTGGTGCGGCAGATGGCAATCGGTGCCGCCGAGGAGGCCGGGGCGGACTATGCCGTCGCTATTAGTGGCGTTGCGGGCCCGGGCGGCGGCAGCGCAGACAAGCCAGTCGGCACTGTCTGGTTTGCCTGGCGCAGTCCGAAGGGGGTGAAGGCGGAAAAATATTTGTTCAGTGGTGATCGCGCGGCGATTCGTGATCAAGCTATCAAAATTTCTCTAGAGGAACTATTGCATCAAGTTACCGGATGTAATACTGTACACCCATACAGTTAATCGCTGAGAATAAAATAGTAGTTTCGTTGGGCCCCTAGGACTCGGGACGCGTATAAACGCACTAACTTATTTCAAGATCGCGGCTTAGGTTAAAGGCTACATTCAAGCAGAGATTCAAACAGAGATTCAAACAGAGGTTAAAACTATGGACGCCAACAAATCAAAAGCACTAGAAGCCGCACTGGGTCAGATTGAGCGCCAGTTTGGTAAGGGATCAGTCATGCGTATGGGCGAGGGTGTTCGCCAAGCTATCCCCGCCATTTCTACAGGGTCACTTGGGCTGGATATTGCTCTTGGTATTGGCGGCCTTCCTAAAGGGCGCATCGTTGAAATCTATGGCCCTGAGTCATCAGGTAAAACAACACTCACGTTGCAGGTTATTGCAGAGGCGCAAAAAGCGGGTGGTACCTGTGCCTTTATCGACGCAGAGCACGCGCTTGACCCGGAATATGCGGAAAAACTGGGCGTTGTTGTTGATGATTTGATTGTATCTCAGCCAGATACTGGCGAGCAGGCACTCGAAGTGACTGATATGCTCGTGCGTTCTGGCGCGATCGACGTGTTGGTTGTGGACTCCGTTGCAGCACTCACACCGCGCGCTGAAATTGAAGGCGAGATGGGCGATCACCACGTTGGCTTGCAGGCACGTTTAATGTCGCAGGCACTGCGCAAGTTGACCGGCAACATTAAAAACGCCAACTGTTTAGTTATTTTTATCAACCAAATCCGTATGAAAATCGGCGTCATGTTTGGTAACCCAGAGACAACCACCGGCGGTAATGCGCTGAAATTTTATGCTTCCGTGCGCCTTGATATCCGACGTATCGGTGCAGTGAAGGAGGGTGAAGAGATTGTTGGAAGCGAAACGCGTGTCAAAGTGGTCAAGAACAAGGTGGCTCCACCATTCAGACAAACCGAATTCCAGATTTTATATGGCAAGGGCATTAACCGAAACGGCGAACTCGTTGATTTGGGTGTCAAGAATGGCTTGATTGATAAGTCGGGTGCTTGGTATGCCTATAAAGGCAACAAGATTGGTCAAGGCAAGGCTAATGTCGGTGTGTTCTTGACTGAAAATCCAAAAATTGCCGCCGAAATTGAAGCAGCAATACGTGAAAAAGAACTGAAAAAACCAACGCCCGTCAAAGATGAGCCACTGGGTGAGTTCACGGAAGAATAAAATAATGGACCAATGTTCAATCAACTCTGAACATGACTGCCATCCTGCAAAAAGCGCCCTGTGGCGCTTTTTGTTCAACTGCGGTTTGCTCAATTGCCCTTCCAATTCTGGGGTAGCGAATTCGTATAGGGTGTCCATTACCTCATGTTAGATCTGCCGCCAGTTATAACGCCCAGCAAGTTGCGCATAGCGGCCATGGATCTTCTGACGGGACGCGAGTATTCGCGCGCTGAACTCGCAGAAAAATTGGCCAAACGTTTTGACAATCATGAAGCGATTCCGGTCGTGCTGGACCAGCTTGCCGACGAGGGACTGCAGTCGGACACTCGCTTTGCCGAAGCCTTTATACGCTCCCGTATTTATCGCTGTCACGGGTTGTTGAGGATACGCCAAGATATTCGACAGAAAGGCATTAGCGATGAATTGGTCGCGCAAGCCCTCGACAAAGCCGAGGTCGACTGGTTCGAACTGGCGCGAGAATTAGCTCAAAGGAAATTTGGCCCTGACCCTGCGGTCGACCAACGAGCCAAGGCCAAGCGCATGCGGTTTTTGCAATACCGTGGATTCAACTATGATCAGATTAAATACGCGCTGGCAGCAACAGAGCCCCGTGAGACTGGCGATTCTTGGGACTAACGTGGCCCGTATTAGTCTCGACAGTCACAGGGTTGTTTAACCGGCCGTGGTTCAGCAGTTTATTCCGAATCCATTCTTACTTGCGTTTTATTGCTGAGGATTTATTGGTGAGGTTTTTTTGCCAGCGCTCTATTACGGTGACTATCGGCACAAAGCGCCGGCAGTGCCGCTCACTATAAATAGCGATCAAATAGCTCGACCAGTTTTGGCTCTATCCAGCTGTGCCCAGCGAGATTTTTAATAAAGCCGCAGTGTCCGCCGTAGGGCTGTATATCAATTGATAACGACTCGTTGGAATCAATACGGGCAATATCCGTCACCGGTAGAATGGGGTCATCCGCGGAGGCAATCAGATGTGTCGGCACGCGAAGGTTGGCCAAACGACTGCCGGTCAATGCGTAGGAGCGAAAGTAGGTATCTACGTCATCAAACGGTGTGTAGCGATGAATAAAGAGTGTATTCATATCGCTTAGACAGCGTGCTCGGTTGAGATCGTCGGCGAAGTCGTATTCTGGGAAATGTTCAAGCTTTTTACGCAGCGACGTGCTCCAGCGTTTGAAAAAATACTTTTCGTAAATAACCGGCGCATTGTCCAGCGCCGTCATGGCATTAACAGGATCAATTGGCGGGCATATTGCCACTGCCGCCGTTAAATTGAGGTCTTGTCCCGAATCAGCGGCGATACGCAACGTAAAATTGCCGCCCAGAGAAAAGCCGGCGAGAAAGATTTTCGAGAAAGTGTGCTGGGCGGTAAACGCAGCGATAACGTCCGCGACTTCAGGCGTTAGAGTTGAATTGAAAAGCCCGTAGTTTAAATGCTGAGTATCACCATGGTCGCGCATATTTAGTCGCAGCACATGGTAGCCGTGCTTTAGCAAATAGTTGGCTGTTGTCACTGTATAGGCTGACTGACTTGAACCCTCCCAGCCGTGAAGCAAAATAACCAGTGCATTTTTGCCCGAGTCACTGCGATCAAACTCTGCTTTTAGGCGAGTTCCATCAGACGCCGTGAGAATAAGCTGTTGGCTGCACAGTTTTCGTGCGAGGCGTTTAGCGCGAATTTTTCGCGGGCCGACACTGTTCAATATGCTTTGAACATGGGGGTTTCTCAACGACCATGGCGGAGTAAAAGTGCAGTTTGCAGTCATAGGCGGTAAAGGCAGCTATATTTGTAGAGATATATGCGCTTAATGGTGAGCGCGCTTTATAGGTGGATAACTTTAGAGGTTACCAATGGGTGGGTCAATGACTGCTGTTGACTCTCAGGTCGATCTTGCTTGTGGAGGGAGATGACAATGGAAAAAATTATGGCAAACGTCGCTGGCGCGCTAATAGGGGCTTTGTGGTTTTCTTGCGCTCTGGCAGCGGAACCCGCGGCTTGGGATGAAACAACATTCGAGACCGACCGTTCACTGACGGAAGAGATGGAGTCGATTGATCAAGCTGTCACGGCGGATGCTTGGAATATCAGAAATGGTTGTGTACCCTTGCGCAGCGTCCGGCGCATTGAATTTGTCGACGACCAGACGGCGATCATAACGTTGTTCGGAAAAAAGAAAGTGGTGCTGCGACTGCAGAGAGTGTGCCCTGGAATCAAGCGCAATGGCTTTTTGCATGAAAACAGAGGTCATCGACTTTGCGAAGGATTTGATCGATTTACTGTCCTTGGTGGTTCGATGACAAGTTGTCGAGTAGAGTCCCTTGAACCCTATATTACAATCGAAGCGGCTGAGCCTGAGGGCAAGCCTTAAAACGATAGCTGGCGGCTGATGTGCTGCCATTGAATACCACCTGCGGAAGTAGCCCCATGACAGCGTTGTTAAATTCTCGTAAAGCCATTTTTTCTGTTGTAAATATTCTTCAAGGGGCGCTTTTAGGCAGTCTTCTAGTCTCTGGGATGGTGGTTGCAGAGTCCGCCATTGAGTGGCGGGGAAGTTGGCAGCAGGGTGCGCTGCTGCTAGGGCGAGTTAAGCCGGGGCAAGTTGTCACTTACGGTGGGGAGTCGCTCGAGACAACTTCCCAAGGATATTTTTTACTCGGTCTCGACCGCGAAGCGGGGCCAGTGTCACGTGTGACCGTTCGCAATGCCGATGGCACTGAAGTAAACGAAGAGCAGAGGGTTGCTGCGCGCAGCTACGCCATTCAGCGAGTGAATGGTGTTCCCCAGAAAACTGTTGAGCCTGCGCCAGAAGATTTGGCGAGAATTGCTAGTGATCAACAACTGGTCAACAATGCGCGCAAAGTAACCAGCAACGCAACCGGTTTTCTCAATGGCTTTGTTGCACCTATCGAGGGTCCGGTGACTGGCGTTTATGGGAGTCAGCGAGTCTACAACGGAATTCCTAAAAGCCCCCACTACGGAGTTGACTACGCCGCACCCAAGGGCGCCATCGTGCGCGCGCCAGCGTCTGGGGTCGTGCGTTTGGCGCATAAAGATCTTTTTTACTCGGGCGGAACACTCATTATTGATCACGGGCACAACTTGACCTCGAGCTTTTTGCACCTCAGCGACATCCTTGTCAGCGAGGGAATGCATGTCGAGCGCGGCGATACTGTTGCGAAAGTTGGCGCTACCGGTCGAGCTACGGGTCCCCACTTAGATTGGCGTATGAATTGGCGCGATGTTCGCGTTGATCCACAGTTAGTTCTTCAGGCCTTACCTGCAGAGTAATTCAGCGTCTCGCTGCGCATCTTTTTAGGGACTTCTTCACCCTATTTTTACCGCTGACGATAGCAGAGGCGCACTATTTTGCGTAAACTAGTGCGGTTTTCAAAGGGACGTTTATTGTGGATAAAAAACTACTGAGTATTTTGGTTTGCCCTGTCAGCAAGGCGCCACTCGAGTATGACAAAGCGAATCAAGAATTGGTCTGCCGAGCCAGTGGTCTCGCCTACCCCATTCGGGACGGTATACCGGTGATGCTGGAAACTGAAGCGCGACAGCTCAGTGCTGACGAAAAGCTTCGAGAGTCAGTCAAATAAGCAGCATTACCAAGGTAATCCCAATGACCGATGTAACAATTTTTACCCGTATTATTAATCGTGAGATTCCCGCGACGATTATCTATGAAGATGATCTGTGCATTGTAATCAACGATATTTCACCGCAGGCACCTGTGCACATGCTGGTGATTCCGCGTCAGCCCATCGCCAAACTGGCCGATGCCAGCGTCGGGGACAAACCGCTTCTTGGGCATTTGCTCTGGGTTGCGGGTGAGGTGGCTCGCCAGGCTGGAGTCGAAGAGGCATTTAGGCTGGTGATTAATAATGGTCAAGCCGCAGGGCAAACGGTGTTTCATTTACACCTCCATGTGCTCGCCGATCGCGATGCCAGTGGAACATTCTCTGAAGCTAATATGTAAGTTCGTTGCTCAGTGTCACTGAGTCATTACTTGGAAATTATGAATGATGAAAAGCGCCGAAATTAGAGACGCATTTTTAAACTATTTCGCCAGTCAAGGTCATCAGATTGTGCCAAGCAGCAGTCTGGTGCCGGGCAACGACCCGACACTGCTGTTCACCAATGCCGGTATGGTGCAGTTCAAAGACGTCTTTCTTGGCGCAGAAAAGCGCGACTACGTGCGAGCTGTGTCGTCTCAGCGCTGTGTGCGAGCCGGCGGCAAGCATAATGACCTCGAAAATGTGGGCTACACCGCGCGCCACCACACTTTCTTTGAGATGCTGGGTAACTTCAGTTTTGGCGATTACTTTAAGCGCGACGCGATTCGCTTCGGCTGGAAATTTCTCACCGAGGTGCTCGGCCTGCCAAAAGAGCGGCTGTGGGTGACCGTTCATATCAGCGATGATGAAGCCGCCGATATTTGGGTGAATGAAATTGGTGTCGATCCCAATCGACTGTCGCGACTCGACGAAGACAATTTTTGGCAGATGGGCGATACCGGCCCTTGCGGTCCATGCACAGAAATATTTTGGGACCATGGTGAAGACATTCCAGGCGGTCCTCCCGGCAGTAAAGACGACGATCTCGATCGCTATATTGAAGTTTGGAACTTGGTTTTTATGCAGTTCGAGCGCGATGCCAGTGGAAAAATGACCCCGCTGCCCAAGCCTTCGATTGATACCGGTATGGGGCTTGAGCGCATTGCCGCCGTGATGCAAGGCGTTCATAACAATTACGATATCGACCTCTTTCAGCATCTTATAAAAGCCGCTGCCAAGATCATTGGTGTGAGCGATTTGGGCGAGAGCTCTTTAAAAGTGGTCGCCGACCATATCCGTTCCTGTGCGTTTTTAGTGGTCGATGGTGTCACGCCGTCCAACGAAGGTCGTGGATACGTGCTGCGGCGAATTATCCGCCGCGCGCTGCGCCATGGGCACAACTTGGGCGCCAAAGGCAGTTTCTTCCACAAACTGGTTGCACCGCTCGGCGAAGTAATGGGCGAAGCCTACCCAGAACTGCTAGCCATGCAGGCAGAAATTACAGCCGTTTTAAAGAAAGAGGAAGAGCAGTTTGCACGCACCCTTGATAACGGAATGGGTGTTTTAGAAGCCGCTCTGGCTAACTTAAGTGGCACAGTGTTGCCCGGTGAGCTGATCTTTCAGCTCTACGACACCTTCGGATTCCCAACAGACTTAACTAACGATGTCGCCCGCGAAAAAGGGTATAGCTTGGATATGGCCGGTTACGAAACCTGTATGGAAGAGCAGCGTAATCGCGCCCGCTCAGCCAGTCAGTTTGGCCTCGATTACAGTGAAAGCATTCGCGTAGATGGTAGTACTGAATTCAGTGGCTACAGCCAATTAGCCGACGAAAGCCAAGTTGTCGCGTTGTTTGTCGCAGGTGATGCCGTTGATCAGGTGGCGGTGGATACCGACGTCGCTATCATTTTAAATCAAACACCTTTCTACGCAGAGTCTGGCGGCCAAGTAGGTGATACCGGTTATCTACACACGGCAACAGCGAAAATTGAAGTTACCGACTGTCGCAAAGCGGGTGGACATCACTTACATATTGGCCGCATCGTGTCGGGCCAACTGTCGATCGGCGACACCGTGACGGCGGAGGTTGATGCGAGCCTGCGTCAAGCTACCGCTCGGAATCACTCGGCAACGCACTTATTACATTCAGCCTTGCAGCAGGTTTTGGGCGACCATGTGCAGCAGAAGGGCTCACTGGTTGACAGTCAACGATTGCGCTTTGACTTCTCCCATGGGCAAGCCGTGAGTGCAGAGCAGATTCGCCAAATTGAACAGATTGTTAACCGTGAAATTCTTGCCAACAGTGCCGTAGAAACTCGTGTGATGAGCATGGACGACGCCTTTAAAAAGGGTGCCATGGCACTATTCGGTGAAAAATATGGTGACGAAGTTCGCGTACTCAGCATGGGCGATGACTTCTCTGTCGAGTTATGCGGCGGGACCCATGCGTCGCGAACAGGCGATATTGGGTTGATAAAAATTAGCGGAGAATCGAGTGTCGCCTCTGGCGTTCGGCGAATTGAAGCTGTGACAGGGCAGGCAGCATTGGCCCTTGTCGATGAACTTCAGGATACGCTGAGTGATATCGGCACTGTGGTTCGTGCAGCGCGACATAACCTCACCGACAAAGTGAGCCAGCTCGTCGATGATAATCGTCGTCTTCAGAAAGAGATTGACGCTCTGAAGAGTAAATTGGCGAACGCCGCGGGCAGCGACTTAATGGCTGACTTGCGCGACGTCAAGGGCATTAGTGTGCTTGCCACTGTTGTTGATGGTGCGGATGCAAAGAGCCTGCGCGGCGTTGCTGATCAGGTTCGCTCCAAGCTGAAAAGCGGCTTATTCCTGCTGGCCGCCGTCGAAGGCGATAAAGCCTCGCTAGTTGCTGGTGTGACAAATGATCTCACGGACAAACTCAGCGCAGGCGATCTATTGAAATTTGTCACCGCTCAGGTAGACGGCAAAGGTGGAGGTCGTGCAGATATGGCACAAGGCGCCGCAGGTAGCGTGGTAAATCTCGCCGCAGCGCTTGAATCGGTCTACGCTTGGGCGAGCGAGAGTCTTTCATAAGAGACTTAACTTTTAGCGCATATTCCCGTTTAATTTGCGCCTTTTTTCATTAACCAGATAATTGAGACGATGACTTTAATTGTTCAGAAATATGGCGGTACATCCGTAGGCTCTATTGAGCGCATTAAAGCCGTGGCTGAAAAAGTCGCAAAACTTCACCGCACCGGCGCTAAAGTCGTTGTTGCAGTGTCAGCTATGAGCGGTGAGACCAATCGATTGATTGAGCTTGCAAAAGGGCTGAGTGAGCAGCCGAATTTGCGTGAAATGGACGTTCTTGTCGCCACGGGAGAGCAGGTCACTATCGCCCTGTTGTGTATCGCGCTGGAAAGTATCGGTATTCAGGCGCGTTCATACACAGGCAGCCAGGTGCGCATTCTTACCGACAACGCTCATGGCAAAGCGCGCATCAGAGAGATTGACGGCCACAGAATTCACACAGATCTCGACGCTGGTCGTGTTGTTGTCGTTGCTGGATTTCAAGGCGCTGATGAACAAGGGAATATCACAACCCTTGGTCGCGGTGGATCAGATACAACAGCCGTCGCCCTTGCTGCCGCTCTTAAAGCAGATGAATGCCAGATTTACACCGACGTTGATGGTGTCTACACCACCGATCCGCGGGTCGAGCCAAAAGCCCGTAGATTGGACAAAATCACCTTTGAAGAAATGCTGGAAATGGCCAGCCAAGGCTCCAAAATTCTGCAGATTCGATCGGTCGAATTTGCTGGAAAATATAATGTACCCCTGCGCGTATTGTCGAGTTTCGAAGAGGGCGCTGGCACGTTGATTACTTTTGAGGAAGACGTTCAAATGGAAAATCCCCTAATCTCCGGTATCGCGTTTAACCGTGACGAAGCTAAATTAACCATCCGTGGCATACCTGATCAGCCTGGCGTAGCCTATAAAGTGATTGGCGCCATCAGCGCCGCCAATATCGAAGTTGATGTTATCGTCCAGAACGTGGCCAGAGATAACTCAGCGTCTATGACATTCACCGTTCACCGCAATGATTTAAAGCGCTCTGCCGAAATTTTGAAGCAGACAGCAGCAGATCTCGGCGCACTTGAAGTCACCACCGACGAGCGCATTGCAAAAATCTCTATCGTTGGCGTGGGCATGCGTTCCCATGCAGGTGTCGCGGCGCAGATGTTTGAAGCCCTAGCAAGTGAAGGGATCAATATTCAGTTAATTACCACGTCTGAAATTAAAATAACGGTCGTAATTGAGGAACGCTACCTAGAATTGGCAGTAAGAACGCTACATTCTGCCTTCGACCTAGAACAAACGGGCGTTCAAGAGGTCTGACCTTGGACATAAAGCGTAAAAGCTGATAGATTCACTCCTGTTATGGGTAGAGGTTTACTCAAGGCAGAAATCAAGTGGGGAGTGGCCGTAGCACTGGAGCAATAGTGAGTATGGCGGTTTAAGGAAATAAGCGTCACCTATAAGGTGATTAGCAGTGTAGGAGCTAGAAATGTTAATACTTACTCGACGAGTTGGAGAGACCCTAGTGATTGGTGACGAAGTCACTGTAACAGTGCTAGGTGTGAGAGGAAATCAGGTGAGATTGGGTGTAAACGCGCCAAAAGAAGTGGCAGTTCACCGTGAAGAGATCTACCAGCGTATTCAAATGGAAAAAGGTGGGGTAGATTCGTCTTCTGGCCAAGAATCCGACAATAACGGTCTTTGATTTTAGCGACAATGTGCTATTATGCCGCCGCTGTTTTAGGGCGGCATAGTTGTATGTAACCACTCTAGTTTTTTGACTGTGCAACAACGCAATAGACAACAAGTTTTGGAGAAGTGGCCGAGTGGCTGAAGGCGCGCCCCTGCTAAGGGCGTATACGTTAATAGCGTATCGAGGGTTCGAATCCCTCCTTCTCCGCCAAACAATTAAGCCCCAGTAATCTCAATGGTTCTGGGGCTTTTTTGTGCCTGCTTTGTAGCAAAACTTTGTAGCAAAACTATCGTCTAAATCCTCTTGTACAGTCAACTAAGATGTCGCCAGCACTTGACCAAGGCAGGGGCTATTCCACAGGCCACGGGGGAGCCTGCTGAGTCATTGTAATTGTTACTGTATCTGCTCAGATACTTCATAAGCCCATTTCAAAAAAGCTGCCCATAAAAAATCTGTATAGTCGCTGCTGTGTGCGACTAAAAGGTGTCTAGCCACCTAGTGGGTATTCAGTGCATGATTCTCTCCCCAAGAAAATACACACTGTAAAGTCCCATCGAAGAAGCCCTGTTAACGCAGGTTTTTGTGTCTGCGTAATTCAGTTTAATAGCGACTGTTGATACTAACTACGTTGTTAAATTCTTCGAAGTCATTTGGTAAGGAATCATTTTGCTAGGTATATCTGGTCCGCCGCCGCTGCAATAAAGCATGTAATGGAAATTTTGGCTTGGTCGTTAATCCTACTAGAGGTTCAAAATTTGTATCTGAATCTAGGTTCACTCTGAATCGTTGGGTTGTCATGGCAATGATAAAAACAGCCTCCATTAGTGCGAAGTTATTGCCGATACAGACTCTTGCGCCACCTCCAAACGGCAGATATGCATAGGTATGTCGCTTTCTTTCTTCTTCTTTGCCGAATCGATTTGGATCAAAAATCTCAGGCGCGTCCCAAAAGTTAGGGTGACGATGGAGTAAATGAGGACTAAACAGAACGCCAGAACCGCCTTTGATCTTGTAGCCTCCTAACGTTGTATCGCTTTTGACATGTCTTGGTAAAATTGGTACTGGCGGATATAGACGCATGGTCTCTTTAAACACTTTGAGGCAATATGGAAGATTTGCGAAGTCTCTGGCATCAGGCGTTCTATCCCCTAGCACCTCATCTACTTCTTGTTCAATTTTTTCTCTGATATCCGACTTGTTAGAGAGAATGGTCCATAACCAAGACATGGCATTAGCAGTCGTTTCGTGACCTGCAATAAACATAGTCATTAATTCATTTCTTAACTCTCGGTCAGTCAATGGGAGGCCAGTTTCTTCGTTTGTTGCGTCCATTAACATTTGAAGTAAATCTTTAGGTTTATTAGTTGCTAATCTTCGATCCCCTATTATCCGATAAATTATAACATCGAGCGTTTCAATGTAGCCTTGATACTTTTTGTTTTTATTCAATGGCAAACGATATAGCATTTTTACTGGAAAGGAGATGCGGGTATTTACAGCTTCGAGCAAAGGCTTAAAAACTTTGGTAATATCTCTAAAATCTGTGTCAGAAAGTGTGCTGCTGAACAAGGCTTTAACGACTACCTTCAGCGTTAGATGCATCATTGCAGTGCTTAACTCTACTCTGTCTCCACGATCGCATTCAGATTCCCATTCTGTCAAAAACTCCTCAATACAATCTGTCATGATTATGGCCAAGTTAGAGATACTAGCATTTCGGAAAGAGGGCTGTACCGTCAGCCTTTTGCGACGCCAGTCATCTCCCATGGCGGTAAATGTGCTTTCTCCAAGAACTTCCTTGATGAATTTGAAGCTGATTGTTTTTTTTGTGTAATTATCAATGTCACACGTCAATATCTCTTTTATCAAGTCAGGATGGTTTACCAGATAAAAATTCTTTTTAAAGAGCTTAAATTCAACCACGTCACCATAGGTAGTGCTAATCGACTGCAACCAATCCACCCGTTTAGAGCTTGCGAGATTTGGGAGGCTGCCAATAAAGGGATAGCCCCTTGGGCCGTTGGGGTTTTTACCCATCAGAGAAACATCCATTGAAAAGTTATTGTAGTAGCAAGGTTAGCGTAAATCCTTTACAGACCTTTATGTTTTGATGCCAATTACTCTTGATTTGATGCCAAACACATTAATGCCTGGGGATTGTCGTTAGCATAAAGCTTCTAGCACAGGGCTCTGGCAGCCCTAAAACTGATACGGGGTAAGACTGACGGCATAGGCTAGTAAGGTATTAAACGTCATTACGCAGCGCTTACTTAAGCGCCCATTCTCGTATTTTGATTGATTTTAAAAGCACCAAAATGACAAACTTTCGATAACCTTTCTTTGATTTTAGAAGAATTTTCTACAAATAACCGTTTCGGATTTGTGGGGGGATTTCAGGATAAATTTTCGGCATGAATAATGCATATATGAATAGTAATAGTCCGATTTATTGCTGTTTTGACGATTTCCCGACAATTCAACATTCAGATTGGTTCCGATTAGGCAGAGGATTCTGATGAAAATTGCTACCAATATTCGTGCTCTCGCTAGCTCTACTTCGTTGGCTACAAATCAACGTGATGTGGCAGTGGCCATGGAACGTCTCGCCACAGGTTTACGAATTAATTCAGCAGCGGATGATGCTGCTGGGCTTGCTATCGCATCTAAAATGACTACACAGATTAATGGCTTAGATCAAGCTGGCCGTAATATTAATGATGCTATTGGGTTACTGCAAACCGCTGATGCTGGCCTTGAAAATATCGATCTGACCTTGCAGCGACTTCGTGAGTTAAGTGTTCAATCTGCCTCAGGGGCAGTGTCAGATGAGCAACGTATGATGATTGGTGAGGAAGCTGTAAACCTCATGGCTTCTATAGATTCGATTGTTGAATCTACTAAATGGAATTCTATAGACTTGCTAAATGGAACGTTCAGAAATAAAGAATTTCAGGTCGGTGTGAACGATAATGAACGAAAAAGTGTTTCACTGCCCGATGTTTCTGCGATAACGTTATTTGACTACACTATGCCTGAAGTGTCGTTTGTTAACGGTGATTTTTCTTCATTAAACATTTCCCAGTCGGGGAACGTAGTTTCATTAGATGGTTGGGATATCTATCTTGAGCAGATTATTCTAGGGCGAGACGGTTCCAGTGGTCCTAGCACAGTTGCCGGATTTTCAAGTCCTGAAGATTCAACTCCTTACCCAGCAAATGCTTCAGGAAACATCAGTCGCGGTGACAACTATACGCCTAGCGGCGCATCATACTCTTATGCTCTATCATCTGGTTTGCGCCTAGTATCATCGTTGACTACTTCGTCTGGAGGCGATATTGTTCATGGGCCGTATACTGTTTCTAAGGATAGCGTATTCCTCTCAGCAGGCTCAACGGTAAGCTTTGATTGGCGCGCTCAAGGAGGGAGTGATGCGTATGATGTGTTTGCCTATCTTGTCGATGTAGATTCTGGCAGAGCCGTTGAGTTATTGAATTTAACTGGTTCAGGTAGCCAAGACTCTGGGTGGTTAAATGTTACCCATCCTGTGGCTAATGAAGGAAATTACAAATTTGTGTTTGCTTCTGGAACGTTCGACGAATCGTTTGGCAGAGCGGCTGGAGCGTCATTGTATATTGATAATATTGGGGTCTCAGGGAGTGTTGCGCCAATTGATTACTCGCAGGTACTTCCTCATGCAAGGCAGTCCGATGCTGCATTGGCAATAAGTAAGATCGATGCCGCGTTAACAACAATCTCAACTGCAAGAGCGTATATTGGTGCGGAGATCAATACACTTGACTATGCGGCTAGTATCGTTTTTCAAGCATCTCAAAACGTAGCATCGTCAAGGAGCAAAATTGAGGATACGGACTATGCATCAGAGACTACCCAGTTAGCTCGAACGAAAATAATCCAGGATGCTGCAACGGCTATGCTTGTACAAGCTAACCAACAAGCAAAAATAGTTTTGGATTTAATCAAATAACACAAGCCGACAATGCCAACTAAAGCGGGGGAAATTAGTTTTCAGCCATATAATGGCGCAGCTTCTAAGTGAATCGCCACTAGTTCAGTAGACACTTCCCAGTCTCACTTTCAAACCGTCGCTCGAACTCTCTCGGTGACAATAAATTGTTCGCAGTGTGCCTGCGAACAGAGTTATAGAACATTTCTATGTAATTGAAAATATCATGCTTCGCTATTTCGCGCGTTAAATATATCCGCTTTTTGATAGTCACTCGATTGTGGTCCGTACTTCCTGATCCAGTTGTAAAGGCTATTTGTCGTTGTATCGAGTCTCTCAGCCACGTCATAAGCGCTATGGCCTGCCTCAGTGACTTGTTTAACCGCCTCAATTCAAGCGCCTAAAACACAGGATCCCTAAGAAGCGTAATTTTTGGGCTTTAAACCGCTTTTAGTGTCATAAAAACGTTTGATTCGACAGAGATCGGCTTCGACATCATCAGTGGGTTCCATTAATCCGTCTATCCCAATCGTTCTTGTAACACTGTCTACATAAACAATGAGGATCGGTACCTTGGCTGCGGTTGCAACATGATGAAACCCGCGTTTCCAGTTGGGGTTGGCGCTGCGAGTGCCCTCGGGAGTAATGATTAGTACAAATTCTTCGCGATCTTCGTAAATATCGGCAATGAAGTTGACGAGTGCGCTTGCTTGGGTACGGTTTACCGGAATTGCTCCACAATAGCGCAGAAACCAACCCAAAGGGCCGACAAAGAGCGTACTTTTTATCAAGACGCTAGGCTGCAGGCGCAACACGGATACAGCCAGGACAAATAATACAAAGTCCCAGTTTGACGTATGTGGTGCCACGATGAGGACATATTTTTTTTGATTCTCAGGCAGTGCCCCGACAACCTGCCATCGAATAACTTTTAAGATGACCTTCGACAAGGCCCTCAATAGTGGGCTCAAAATGGGTGTGGAAAAAAGTGTGTAGCGCACAATTGTCTCCCAGAAAATTTATGCTAGTGAGGATACTCAACGCCGAGTAAATTTTAGTGGCTAGAGGTGGCGCGGAGCGAATTATCAACTAGATCTTTTGTTTTTTTTACCTGTATATGAGACGGTTGAGAAAAATCATCAATCAATGGGTGTTTTATATTCACATGAGTGATTTAGTTTCGCAATGCTCTGCAAGAGTTCGATTAATGCCGCTTGCAGTGATTTATACAGGGTAAAATTTATCTAACCCTACTATCAAGAGTCCCAAGCCTGCAGACCAAATAGTGCAAGCAACTATATCGAAGACCGTGAAACGCAGTCTTGAGGTACCACTTATTCCTACCAAAATTGGCACAATGCTTCTAATCGCTGTCATCAGGCGGCCAAGGATAATTGCGCTAGCACCATGATTAAGAATAAAGCTTTCAGTCTTTGCCAGCAGCTTGGCTCTCTTTTTGGCAAAGGCGGTGTGATGCAATTTCGGACCGTACCAGCGGCCCACATAAAACCCCAAATGATCTGCCAAGCACGCCCCTATAAAAGCCAGAGGGAGAATTTGATACAGGGTTGCTAATTGCTCGGCATAAAGAAAAGTGGCTACCGATAATAAAATAACACCTGAGGCAAATATACCAAGCCCCGGGCAGGCCTCTAAAAAAGCGAGCACAGGGATGATTTTCCATGCATTGTATTTTTCCGCTTCCAGCAGATTTAAGATCGTTTCGTCGATGAGCTTGTACCTTAAAGTTGTTTTGCGCCGATGATAGCAGAGCCTGACTCTTTGGATTCCCAAAAGTCGCGGAATTTATGTTGAGCTTCTAATAGCGCGGACCTTAAAGTGCATAGTATGTCATCGATTGAGTGGAGCTGAACAGTAGGAAAGGCATATCCCTTAGATCTAGGCTCATCTTTTAAATAGACATCTACGTATAAGGACTAATGAGTATTCGAGCTGCGCTCCCAATAGAGCGCGTTGTCGTTTGTTAAATTTACATGGGTGTTAAGACACAAAAGGCGGTGAAAGATGATGATTCTAGTCAGGAGGATGCTCCAAATAGGTCTAGCTGTATTTTTAATTTCCTCCAGCACAACCGCGGAGGAGCTTATGAAAGATAACTTTGAATCACAGCCGGAAATGCGATGGAGCTATTTTAGCGATCAAGTCATGGGCGGCATTTCGCAGGGAAGGGTAACCTTTGGCAGTCAAGACGGTGAATCGTTTGCTCATATGACTGGGCAGGTTAGTACGGAAAATAATGGCGGTTTTATCCAGCTGCGCAGGGTTATTGCAAAAAATAGTGTCGATTCGGCAGCTGGCGTTTACATCAAAGTGCGCGGTAACGGCCAACAGTATTACCTCCATCTGCGCACCGCTGGAACTTTACTGCCTTGGCAGTACTATCAAGCGAGCTTTGCATCTACCTCGGACTGGCAAACGGTGAGAGTCCCTCTGAGTGATTTTGTGCGGTCCGGCAACTGGCTTAGTAAAGCCATCAGAGCAAGCTCGATTCGAAGTATTGGTATTGTTGCCTATGGGCGAGATCACCGCGCCGATCTCCAGATTGCCGAGATTGGGTTTTATTGATGCCGTCTATTAGCTAACGGTAACCCTCTGTATTAATTAGCTTTTCCCTGATGATTATTAAATTCTGTGGTATTTTATTAAAAACATTCTAGATTGTACTCTGCTTATCGAATAAAATCGTTTTGCCTATGTAGGCTTTATTTAACGCTTATCCTTGCGTACAGGCCTTGTATACAATGATTTTCGCCTCTTCTCCGTGTTGAAATTTGGTTTGAAGAGTAGAAATCCAAATGGTGTATTTAAGATGACATCATTGCCTTTTGGGAGATGTGTTACTGCTTAACTTGGCACACAATTTCGAAAGATTGAATGGCAGAGTCACTCTGCTTAAACCCTCTCCAAACGCAGAGACTTCTGCGCGTTTCCCATAAGGTCGCGCCGGGGTCACTTCACAAGGTTATCTTGACTGCCGTCGCTGATCTCAATGCTTTTGCGCGGGCTTGGTCGGTGTTCAGATCTCTGGCTATTGCCACGCCCATGCGACGTTTGCCGGCCACTTCAGGCTTTCCAAAAAGACGCAAGTCTGTATCGGGTTCAGCTAGCGCTTGGCTGAGCTGTCCAAACTGTGTTTGAGTCGATTGTCCATCAACGAGAATTACGGCGGAGGCAGATGGGCCGCGCTGGCGGATGACAGGGATTGGCAGGCCTAAAAAGGCTCGCGCGTGTAGGTCGAATTCTGAAAGATCTTGCGATATCAGTGTCACCATTCCGGTGTCGTGGGGGCGGGGCGAAACTTCACTGAACCAGACATCGTCACCTTTTATAAAAAGCTCGACGCCAAATAAACCCCTGCCACCAAGTGCATCTGTAACTGCGCGCGCAATGCGCTCAGATTCGGCACGGGCTTTGACGCTCATCGCTTGCGGTTGCCAGGACTCCTGATAATCGCCATCTTCCTGTCGATGACCTATGGGTTCACAAAACAGCGTGCCTCCGGCATGACGCACGGTGAGCAGGGTTATTTCGTAATCAAAATCAATCACACCTTCGACAATAACCCGACCCGCGCCAGCGCGACCACCTTCTTGAGCGTAGAGCCATGCGTTTTCGATCGCGTCGGGGGTTTTGATCATGCTTTGACCTTTGCCAGATGAGCTCATAATGGGCTTTACGATGCACGGGAAACCGATGTCATGCACAGCTTTTGAAAAGTCATTGTAGGTGTCGGCAAACCGATAACTCGATGTGGGCAGCTTAAGTGTCTCAGCCGCGAGTGTGCGAATGCCTTCTCGGTTCATGGTTAGGCGTGCGGCATTGGCTGTGGGTACCACGGTAAAGCCCTCTTTCTCGAGCTGAACGAGGACTGCTGTGTCAATGGCTTCGATTTCAGGCACGATGAAGTCGGGGCGCTCGAGTTCAATCACGCGGCGTAGTTCCGCACCATCTAACATGGAAAAGACATGCGCGCGATCAGCCACTTGCATAGCGGGTGCATTGGCGTAGCGATCGCAGGCAATCACTTCTACGCCGAGCCGCTGAAGGGCGATCACTACTTCTTTGCCGAGCTCGCCGGAACCGCAGAGTAAAACTTTGGTGGCAGTTGTCGAAAATGGTGTGCCAATTGTCGGCATAAGAAGCTCCTTTGAGGATAACTAAAGCGGAATCATAGGGGTTTAGCACTGCAAAGGCCATGATCGCTTACAGGCATACAGAAACAAATATTAATCTTCATGGTTAGGCTCGATAGCATTTGGCGCGATACATTACTTATTGCAGTGATGGTTTTGATTGCCAGCTTGGTGCTGATTTGAGATAGTCTCTGTCGATTAGTTGCGGCAGTGAATAGCTTCACCCATTAGTCCGTATCTGCGCACATGATTGTGCTGCAATTTGTTGGCTTGAATAGGTAAGTTGAGATAGGTGGTTAAATACACCCTGCGCAAAACTAAAATTACTAACATTATTTGGGGAATTGATTTGAAAAATTTACTGATAATTGCAAGCACGCTGGCGGTGCTGGGCGGTTGTGGCGACAAGGCGGTTGAGACGCCGGTTGAAACAGCTTCCTCTTACTTGGGCGATTGCGCAGGCGCGCCGGGTGAGACGCCTCTGTTAAATACTGTTGATCGTGACGATTGGGGCAGTGCTGGTTTGGATCTGGCTGCGATGGATAAGCGCTTTGCTCCGGGTGACGATTTTTTCTGTTACGTCAACGGATTGTGGTACGCAAACCTAGAAATGCCTGACGACAAAACCCGCTATGGCTCCTTTACGGTTCTCAGTGACAAGTCTGAGGCCCGGGTAAAAACAATTATCGAAGAACTTGCGAGTGCCAAGCCAAATATCGAGACGATGGAAGGCAAAGTAGCTGCTTATTACAATGCTTTCTTAAATGTCGATGCCATTGAAGCCGCTGGTATGGCGCCCGTGCAGCCCTATATTGACCGGATTAACGCGATTGCCGATCTTGAGGGACTGGCTGCGACATTTGCAGCAACAGGATTTTCAAGTCCCATCGGCGGCTGGGTTGATGTCGATTCAAAAGATCCCAGCAGCTACATTTTTCACCTGACTCAGGGCGGCTTGGGTTTGCCCGATCGCGATATGTATTTAACCGATGACGGCAAAAACGTGGAAACCCGTGAGGGCTACCTGAAGTATCTAACGGTGCTGCTTGGCGAGGCTGGTTATGCTGATGCGGCTGAGGCTGCAGCGCGTGTCTTGGCTCTTGAAACAGAGATTGCCAAGGCGCACTGGGATCGCACAGTGGGGCGAAACCGCGACCTCACCTACAACAAAATCAGCAAAGGGGAACTGGTTGCATTGAGTGACAAATTCCCCGTCGCAACGATGCTGACGGCGCTGCAATTGGCGGACCAAAAAGAGTTTGTTGTTCGTCAGTTGATGCCCGATGCGGAGAGAATCGCTGAACTTGGTTTGACCGATGAGCAAGTCGCTAAAATTTCTGGCGGCGGTATTGCAGGGCTCTTGTCGGTAATGGCAACTGCTAATTTAGACGATTGGAAGGCCTATCTAACAGCGCATTTACTGTCTGATTTTTCTTCGGTATTGCCAGCCAAAATTGATGAGGCGTCTTTTGCTTTTTATTCCAAGCAACTGCGCGGTCAGGCTCAGCAGCGACCTCGCTGGAAACGCGCGGTAACGGGTGTTGAGGGTGCGCTGGGTGAAGCAGTGGGCAAAGTGTACGCTGCCCGTTATTTCCCTGCTGAAAACAAAGTAGCCATGGATAAATTGGTGAGTAACTTGCGCAAAGCGATGGCCGATAATCTCAATCAACTCGATTGGATGGGTGAGGAAACCAAAATTGAAGCGCGCGACAAGTTAGCTAAATTTACGCCTAAAATTGGCTACACCGAAAAGTTTGAAACCTACGACAGCCTTGTGGTTGGCAACAGTGCGTTTGCCAATCTAATTGCGTCAAGCGAGTGGGGTTATCAAGATATGATCGCGCAGCTTGGACAGCCGATCGACAAGACCGAATGGTTTATGTTGCCACAAACGGTGAATGCGTATTACAGCCCGAATCGCAATGAAATTGTTTTCCCCGCGGCTATTTTGCAGCCTCCGTTCTTCAATATGGATGCAGATCCAGCGGTTAATTACGGTGCTATCGGTGGCGTAATTGGACACGAGATGGGGCATGGTTTTGATGATCAGGGTGCCAAGTCAGACGGCGACGGCGTTCTTCGAAACTGGTGGACGCAGGCGGACAATGAAGCCTTTGTGGCCAAAACAGACGCATTGGTGGGCCAGTACAACCAGTTCTGTCCGATTGATGACGGCAAAGCCTGTGTGAATGGTCGTCTTGGTCTGGGTGAAAACACCGGTGACCTCGGTGGCTTATCGATGGCCTATAAAGCCTACAAGATGAGCCTCGATACCAATGGTGATGGCCAGATCAGCGAAGAGGAACAGGCACCTGTTATTGATGGATTTACCGGTGATCAGCGCTTCTTTATGGCCTGGGCACAAGTTTGGCGGAATAAGTACCGTGAAGAAGCCCTGCGTCAGCAGTTGATTCAGGGGCCGCACAGTCCTCCATACTTCCGTGTCAACGGCGTGGTAAGAAATTTCAACGAATGGTATGACGCATTTGGTATAGGTCCAGACAACGCACTGTACTTGCCGCCAGAGCAGCGTATTCGTATTTGGTAATCGCAGCAGTGATGAAAAAAAACGGCTCTTCGGGGCCGTTTTTTATTGTGATAACTCGCGCGTGTCAAAGATGATATTTCAGTTGCACGTTGGTGCAGCAACGGTAAACTGAAGCGCTAAGAGGTGACCAAAGAGTTGCCATTTAATAGGGGGAATACCAATGATAGATCTTCACGCGCTGCACTCGGTTGCAGATATTAGCCGCCATCAGGCACGGGTCAACGGCGATCGTATTGCGCTGGTCTTTGAGGGCCGCGAAACTACCTATAGTGAGCTCGATGAGAGAACCAGTCGGGTCGCCAATGGACTTGTAGCTGAAGGGTGTAAAGAAGGCACTCGAATTGGTTATCTCGGTAAAAACAGCGACTATTATTTTGAGGTGATGCTGGGTGCCGCGAAAGCCAAGGCGGTGATCGCTGGGGTGAATTGGCGGTTAGCAGCCGCAGAATTGGACTATGTGCTAAACAACGCTGAGACAGAGGTACTTTTTGTCGGCGCTGAGTTTTACGCGGTTATTCAAGCGTTAGCGCCCTCGCTTAAATCGCTTCGGACCATTATTGCTATCGATGGTGATCATAGCGACTGGGTTGCTTTTCCCGCATGGCGTGACGCGCAAGAGATCACCGATCTCAACTTGCCTACTGCTCCAGACGATGATGTGGTACAGATGTACACCAGTGGTACCACAGGTAATCCGAAGGGCGTTCAGCTTACGAATGGTAACTATTTGGATTTGATGGATCAGGCAGGTAATGGCGGCTGGGGCGACTGGAACGCCGGTGAGGCTAACCTTGTGGCCATGCCTATTTTCCATGTTGCAGGTGTCAATATTGGCTTAATTGGTCTGGCACAGGGTTTGGTCAATGTGATTATAAAAGACGTTGACCCTGTTGTTATTCTGAACCTGTTGGAGCAGTACCGGGTTAAATATGCATTTTTTGTTCCTGCTGTGATTTTGTTCTTAAACTCTGTGCCAGGTGTTAACGAGCGTGATTTTTCAAACCTGTCGATGATTTTGTATGGTGCTAGCCCGATTTCTGAAGAGGTGCTGTTGACTGCAAAAGGTATTTTTAAATGCAATTTTTGCCAGGTCTATGGGCTCACGGAAACGTCGGGTGGTGGCACAATTCTCCCCCCAGAAGATCATGACCCAGCGCGGGGCAAGTTGCGCTCATGCGGCAAACCTCCCGCGACCGCGCAGGTGCGCATATTGGGCGCAGACGGTCATGATGCCGCCGCCAATGAAGTTGGTGAGATACTTTATCGCTCCGGCAGTCTGATGAAAGGTTACTGGAAAAATGATGAAGCGACTGCCAAAGCAATTAAAGATGGCTGGTTTTATACTGGCGATGCAGGTTATTTAGATGATGAGGGTTATCTGTATATTCACGACCGAATAAAAGATATGGTCGTCTCCGGTGGTGAAAATATCTACCCAGCTGAAGTTGAAAACGCGCTCTTCGCACACGATGCCGTGGCTGATGCTGCTGTGATTGGCGTGCCCGATGATCGCTGGGGAGAAGCGGTGAAAGCAGTGGTGGTGTTAAAGCCGGGGAAAACAGCAACAGAGGAGGATATTATCCATTTTGTTAAGAGTAAAATTGCGGGATACAAAGTGCCAAAGACGGTCGATTTTGTCACCGCGCTGCCGCGCAACCCCACCGGTAAACTGCTGAAACGTGAACTGCGCGCACCCTATTGGGAGAAACAGGGTCGTCAAATCAACTAAAGAAAAATAGGCTCTCGCAGCGCACAAAAAAATCCCCGATAGTCGAGGTGGTAAGGCATCATCTCAACTGCTCGGGGATTTTTATTTAGGGGCCTAAAAACTTAGACTAGAACTTTGACTAAAAGCTTAGACTAAAGCTTAGGCTAAAAGCATAGCCATGTATATCAGTGTAACGACCGACGAAATCCACGTTACGCTGCGAAGTGCGGCAATGCCAAAACCATAGCAGGCCAAGTAGATTACTCTCAGACCTATCCAAGTCATGGCTGCGGCAGACACGTCTACATTCAACTGCATAGCAAGTAGACAGAGAGCGAGGAATGCAGGCAAGCTTTCTTGCAGGTTGGTGGCAGCTCTGCGCACGCGCTGCAACGCTAGTGACACCTCTGGCTCTTGATCGCGGTTCGACATCATGTAGGCCATGTTTTTGCGATTAAGCACGAATGGTAATAACCAAATTTGAACAAGCGTTAGAATCAAAGCGTAGATAATTACATCGGGCATTTTATATTTCCTTTATCGTTTTAATTATGGAGGATTATTATTTTGCTAACGACACAGTGTAAAAGTTTGAAAGCGCTTTAGCTAGTGAGTGCTTGGCAATGGAATGTTAACGGTCTTATATTACAGGCGAAATTACAGGCTATTTTACGCGCGCCAATGCTACCCCTATGGCGTATCATTAGCCGAGAGCTGAGCCGCGCATAATGGCACAGCCATCAAAACAGAGGACAGTCTATGAGCAAGCCGAACAGTGCATTTAACCAACCCCTAGGTGGCAATGATATGCCGCGCTTTGCTGGGCAGGCGAGCTTTTTTAGGCTGCCTGTGCACGCCGATGCGCGGGGGTTAGATGTCGCACTCATTGGTATGCCGGTTGATATAGGTACCAGCAATCGCAGCGGTGCGCGTTTTGGCCCGCGCCAAATTCGCGCTGAATCTGTGCTGGTGCGTCCTTACGGCATGGCCACACAGGCAGCGCCGTTCGACTCGTTTCAAATTGCCGATATTGGCGACGTTGCAGTTAATCCCTATAACCTTCTGAAAACTGTCGACGCAATCGAAGCGGCGATTGATGCGGTTTTGGCTGAGGGTGCTAAACCCATATCGGTTGGTGGAGACCACACCTGTACGCTGCCAGTATTGCGCGCACTGCACAAAGTTCACGGTCCCGTGGCACTTATTCATATTGATGCCCACGCTGACATTAATGACACCATGTTTGGGGAAAAAATAGCCCATGGCACCGTATTTCGGCGCGCCATTGAAGAGGGGCTTATTCAAACACCGAAAATGTTTCAGATTGGTCTGCGGGCGACAGGGTATGCCGCAGATGATTTCGATTGGTCGCGAGAGCAAGGCGCTCGCGTTATCACGGCAGAAGAGTGTTGGTACAAGTCGTTGACGCCACTGATGAATGAGATTCGTGGGACTATTGGCAGCGAGACGCCAGTGTACCTGACGTTTGATATTGACGGTCTCGACCCGTCTGTAGCGCCCGGCACCGGTACTCCAGAGCCGGGTGGTTTGAGCGCCTCGCAAGGGTTGGAGGTGATTCGCGGCTGCTTCGGCCTCAACCTTGTTGGCTGTGACTTGATGGAAGTGTCGCCACCCTATGACAGCAGTGGCAATACCGCGCTGCTGGCGGCCAACTTGCTGTTTGAAATGCTCTGCAGCTTGCCTGGCTGCATACGGCGCAGTTAGCGGGCGGCTGCAGGGAGTGGTGCGGGTACCCCTTCAAATACCGTCCCCCAAATTTTAATCGCTTTGATTTGGCTCGGTTTTACCTTGTAAGGGTCTGACTCAAGAACGGTAAAATCGGCTTTTTTTCCGGCTCTAATCGAGCCAATCTCGTCTTCCCAACCGATAACCCAAGCCGCATTGCTAGTGATGGCGCGCAAGCCAGCATCGACGCTGACACGCTCAAGATCACCAGTAAGATTGCCGTTGATGGTGATGCGGTTTACCGCCGCCGACACGAGGGTGAGTGGTTCCAGGGGCGCCATGGGGCTATCCGAGTGAAAGGCAAAGGGCACGCCGAGTCGTTCGAGGGAGCCGAGGCGCACCATCTGGTTGCCGCGATCTGCCCCCAACCATTGCTCGCTATACATATCGCTAAGAATAAAATGATAGTACGGGTTGGCCGAGACGACGGCGCCAAGTGCCTTTAACTGGCGATTTTGATCTTCTGTGGTGTAGGCAAAGTGTTCCAGTGCGAGTCGATGGTCTGCGCGCGGGGTGTTTTTTTGCAGCGTTTTTAGCAATTCAATCAATGCCGCAGCACTGGCGTCGCCGTTGGTATGGGCATGTAACTGATAGCCTGCATCCCAAAAAGCCTGCGCCCACTCGGTGGTGATTGATAACGGATTCATCCATACCCCTTCATGACCGTCGATGTAGCCGGGAAAGCCAAATTGTGCCAAGCCACTGTAGATCGCGCCGTCCATCATTAATTTGAAGCGCCGATCGATCAACACGCGATGGCTATTGCCTGCCCGCCACTCATCAATCTCCTCCATGGCCTGCGCAATAGTGCGTCCGCGACTAATAAAGTCGGAAATGATAGGGGTTAAAATCACGCGAGCGGGCGCCTGGCGCGACTCCATGGTGTGGCGAATCAGCGTTGTTTCCGCAGTGGGATTACCAAAAATACCGACGCCCATATCCAGCGCAGTAGTAACACCACCGCGGTGGACCATATCGATAAAGTTGACCATGCCGTGCGCGAAGCGGGCAGGATCAAATAGGAAAGGCATTTTGGGTATAAGTGCAAACATGCCGAGTTCCCAAAAATGGCCTTCGTGCCAATTGACCATGAGGTTGTCGCGCACATCGTCTTCCGTCAAACCAATTAATGCGAGCGCGGCATCGTTGGCAACGATTTCGTGGAATGAGCGGTGCCAGAGCATCACTGGTTGATTGGGGAAGAGTTTATTCAGCGCATCGCGATTGAGCTTGCCATGCCAGAGCGGGTGATAGCCCCAGGTGATGAACGGAATACTGCTGTCGCTGTGTTGAGCGACCAAGGCTGTCAGTGCGGTCAAATAGGCGGCAGGGGTTTTTGCACCGGGAAACTCGCCGGTGGGAAGCGACCAGTCATCTGGCGCCAGAAAAGGAAACTGCGTCAACACCGCGGGCAGGGAAGGGTGGACATGGGGATCAATAAACCCCGGCAGAATAATTTTGTCCGCGAAGCGCCGATCAATGCGCGCGCCTTTTTGTGAGGTCCAGCTTTGCAGCGACTCAAGGGTGCCGACGGCAACGATGCGCCCGTCAGCCACCGCCACAGCGCTGGCCTCTGGCATGGCGGGTTCCATGGTAATAATTTTTTTCGCGGTATAGACCACCAGTTCATTGTCGCTAATCTGCTCTTGGGCGTGTGTCGCTGCCGCCAGTGGGAGAGATATTGATATCAATAGAACCATTGCAGCGCCTAAATGCCGAAGGGTGCGTAAAACGGAGACCATGGGTTTTCTCTCTTATTATTTTATTGTTTCAGCGTTAAAAAAGAGTAACGATGACTCTCTGCAGAATACCAGAACGATAGTGGATCGCCTATTTGCGGCAAGTATCTTCTGCAACTACTATGGCAGCTCTGACAAAGGTTCTTTTATGGCAGCATCTGACTCGTTTATTCCACTCGACTTTGCGCCGCTGCCGGAAGCGGCAATGCAGCAGGCGGCCGCGACGTTTTACCAAACAATGGCCAAGCGCCGCTCAGTGCGCGATTTTTCCGATAAACCGATTCCCGACACTGTTCTCGAACAGGCAATTTTGGCTGCGGGAACCGCACCCAGCGGCGCCAATATGCAGCCGTGGCATTTCGTGGTGGTACAAGACCCGAACTTGAAACAACAAATTCGCCTAGCTGCGGAAAAAGAGGAGCGCGAACTCTACGCTCATCGCGCATCAGACGAGTGGCTGCAAGCTTTGGCGCCACTGGGCACCGACGCCAACAAACCGTTTCTGGAGACAGCTCCCGCGCTTATTGCAGTGTTTCTCAAGAAAGTGACCCTCGCGGAAGATGGCAGCAAGCAGAAAAATTATTACACCTCTGAATCTGTCGGCATTGCGACAGGCATGTTGATTACCGCGCTCCATCAGGCGGGCCTTGCGACGTTGACCCACACGCCCAGCCCCATGAAATTTCTCAGTGATATTCTGCAGCGGCCGAGTTATGAGCGACCCTTTCTGCTGCTCGTCGTGGGTTATCCGGCTGACGGCGTTCAGGTGCCCAATATTGAAAAGCTCCCATTGGGTAGTATTGCTACCTTTCTGTAGGTACAACAGGCTAAAGCATGTATTAGCCCGCTGGACTTTGCCATAATGCACTTTGACATAATGAAGAAACGCGCAACAAACACCCCAGACAAATCCGTGGAATATAGATGTCACAATTGACTCATCTGAATATAAAAGGCGAAGCGCATATGGTTGATATCTCGGCGAAGGCAGAGACCACCCGGACCGCGCGGGCACAATCACAGGTGCAACTGACGGATAGCATCGTTGCCGCCATTACGGACGACAGCCTGCCGAAGGGCGATCTTTACGCCACCGCGCGCATTGCAGGCATACAGGCTGCGAAGAAATGCAGCGACCTTATTCCGCTCTGTCACCCCTTGCCCCTAACCAAGATTACTGTCGATTTAGAGCTGCGCGCTAACCTTATGGTGATAACCGCGCTGTGCAAAACCACCGGCAAAACCGGCGTTGAAATGGAGGCCCTTACTGCGGCGTCGATTGCGGCGCTCACCGTTTACGATATGTGCAAAGGCATCGACAAGGGCATGGTCATCCGTCAGACACGACTGCTGGAAAAGTCCGGCGGAAAATCCGGCGACTGGCTGGTGGGGGACGCTGAGATTGATTAGGTTGCACTTCTTTGGCCGCTTGAGCGATCTGGCCACGCAGGTTCCGTCGCGCTGCGCGGGTGAAACGCCCCATGCTATTCGCCAGTGGCTCGCTGAGGATTTTCCCGAATTGGCAGTGCAGCTCAATGAACCGCAGGTTCTGGTTTCGGTAAACCACTGTATTGTCGATTGGCAGACTCCGCTCACCGATGGCGATGAAGTTGCGTTTTTACCGCCCGTCACAGGCGGATAGTCATGCTGACGACGCTGCGTATTCAAGCTGAAGACTTTGACTTAGCGGAACAGTACAGCCTTCTGCGCTCATCTAGCCCAGCGACGACAGAGATCGGTGCGATTGTTACTTTCACGGGCTTGGTGCGTGAGTTTGAACCCCGCTCCAGAGATCATAATGACGATGGCGGTGCTCTCGATGGCATGCGTCTTCAGCACTACCCGGGCATGACCGAAAAATTATTACAAGGCATTATTGATGACGCGGCACAACGCTGGCCGCTGCTGGCAGTCACTGTTATTCATCGCGTTGGCCATCTCGCCCCCTGCGATCAAATTGTCTTTTTGGGTGTTGCCAGCGAGCATCGTCAGCCCGCGTTTCAAGCGGCAGAATTTATAATGGATTATTTGAAAACCCGAGCGACATTTTGGAAGCAGATCACCATTGATGGTCAGCCTCGCTGGGTCGACAGTAAGGACTCTGATACCACGGCAGCGAGGCGCTGGGATGCACAATGTGATGGCTAATATCGTGACGGCTAATATCGACGGACTCATACTGGCTGCTGGCCGCTCAAGACGCATGAATGACGGTGACAAACTACTCGCTCTATTGGGCGGTAAAACCTTAGTCGAGCATGTTGTCAGTCGCTTGCAGCCGCAAGTGAGCCATCTATTTATCAATGTCACCCCGAGCGCTGGCGCGGAACTCAAAGCCCGAACGTCCCTCGACTGTCCGCTGATTGCAGATCAAGGCGACGATTATTGCGGGCCGCTAATGGGACTCTGGAGTGCGCTAGTCAGCGGAAAGCTGAGTGATGCCGAGTATCTGGCTGTGGTGCCCTGCGATGGCCCATTTTTACCCCCGACCCTGGTTCGCGAGCTGCACGCAGCAGCGGCCCGCAGCGACGCTGATGTGGCCTGTGTGCGCTATGGGGGCGTTGCCCAGCCAACCTTTTCGCTGTGGCACAAACGCGCGTTAGGCGCCATTGAAAAGGCTGTTGCGAGAGATCGTCAGGGCAGCCTAAAAGCACAGATAGCGCGACTGGACAGCGTCTATGTGGATTGGCCCGAGGCAACGATTAACCCGTTTTTTAATATTAATACACCGCAAGAGCTCGCACTTGCACAGCAATCTATCTAATCCACCGATGGCAATTGCAGCATGACACTGAACCATAACGACTTTATGCGCTACAGCCGCCATATGTTGATGGCGGATATCGGCGCAGAGGGGCAGGAAAAGCTCGCGCAAGCCAAGGTTTTGATTGTTGGGCTTGGTGGACTTGGCTGTCCTGTTGCGCTCTATCTCGCCGCCGCTGGTGTTGGCCACTTGTCTCTCTGCGACGGTGATGTGGTTGAATTAAGCAATCTACAGCGTCAAATTTTGTACCGTGAAAGTGACTGCGAGACGCTGAAAGTTCTGTGCGCTGAACGGGCCTTGCAGGCATTGAATCCAAACGTGCAAATCACCTCCTACGCCGAGCCAGTGACAGCGGCTATTTTGGCGGGCGACTTCGATCTTGTGGTCGATTGCACCGACAATAGTGCCGCCCGTCATCTGATTAATCAGCACTGCTGGCAGCATCAGCGCTACTTTGTTAGCGCCGCCGCACTGGGTTGGGAGGGGCAGCTGGTGGCCTTCGACTTTAAACGTACCCGCGAACTCTGTTTGAACTGTATTATGGACGCAGAGTCGCCCGAGCCGATGATGAACTGCGCGAGTGCGGGAGTAGTTGGCCCGATTTTGGGTGCAATGGGCAGCTTGCAAGCGACCACCGCAATACGCATGCTACTGGGATACTTTGCGCAACATGGCGAGATGCAGCGTTACGATGGCAAAGCGGGCCGCTGGCTGACACTCAGTGCCCGAGCCCGCGCGGATTGTTCGGTATGTGGCTAAACTTTCTGTAAAGAGTGTCCCGTAAAGAGCGCAGTACTAACAGGCCCTAATAGATAGCAAAGCGTAGATAACAGATAACAGATTCAACCTAAAGGAGTAGTCATTCGTGTCTCATTCGTCACCCCGCCCGCGGCGGTTTGTCAAAGTAGCCATACTCACCGTGTCAGATACTCGCAGTCTCGCCACTGACAGCAGCGGTACTTTTCTGCAAGAAGCGCTCGAACAGGAGGGCCACCAGTTAGTCCACCGCACATTGGTGATTGACGATATTTATCAGATGCGCGCGGTGGTATCCGCGTGGATTGCCGATCCTGAGGTTGAGGTGATACTCACCACCGGTGGTACCGGCTTCACCGGCCGCGACAGCACGCCTGAGGCGCTTTCCCCGCTGTTTGATAAACATATCGAAGGCTTCGGCGAGCTCTTTCGTCAGCTCTCCTATACCGAGATAGGCACGTCAACAATCCAGTCGCGCTGTCTTGCCGGACTGGCAAACACGACCGCCATTTTCTGCCTGCCCGGGTCCACGGGCGCGTGTAAAACAGGTTGGAACGGCATTATTCGCGAACAGCTCAATAGCGAATTCCAACCCTGTAATTTTGTTCAACACCTTGGCGCAACGGCCAAATAATGCTCAGTGTCAACGACGCCATAGACAAGCTGATTGCCAGCGCCCCGCGGCTAGCTGCGGTAGAGCCTGTAGAGGCTCTGCAGGGGCTGGGTCGGGTGCTGGCAGAGAATGTAGTCGCTGCTGTTGACGTGCCACCCGCAGATAACAGCGCGATGGACGGCTATGTGTTTTCTTTTGCCGACGCGCAGACCAACGGTTTTTCGCTGCGCTATTCAGCCAGCAGTGGACAGCGCATTCCTGCAGGGTCAGCGCCGCTCGCCATAACGCCCGGCTGTGCCGCGCGTATTTTTACCGGCGCTGAAATTCCTGCCGGAGCCGACACTGTTGCCATGCAAGAAAACTGCAGCGAGGAAGAGGGTAGGGTTAACCTCGATGGCAAACTAATGCAGGGAGCCAATGTGCGGCGCCGCGGACAAGATATTCAGGCCGGCCAGACTATTTTGACGGCGGGAACGGTGCTGCGAGCGCAGGAAATGGGACTGTTATCGTCGATTGGCGTGAAAACCGTGAACGTTTATCGGCCCCTTAAAGTTGCCTTTTTTTCCGCGGGTAATGAGTTGGTCGATCCTGGAACGGCACTGCAGGCCGGACAAATTTACAACTCTAACCGCGCTACTCTAACAGGGTTGATTCAGTCTTTGGGAATGGTTGCCCTCGATTTAGGCACCGTTCCTGACAATTTGGCGGACACAGAGGCAGTGTTGAAAAAGGCCTCAGAGCAAGGCGATATTGTGTGCAGTGCTGGCGGTGTCTCTGTCGGTGACGAAGACTATGTCAAGCAAGCCGTGGCCAATCTTGGCGCGATTGATTTTTGGAAAGTCGCCATTAAGCCGGGTAAGCCCCTTGCCTTCGGGCATGTCGGCACAACGCCATTTATCGGTTTGCCGGGAAACCCAGCCTCAGTTTTTGTCACTTTTATGGTTTTGGCTCGCCCATTTTTGCGGGCCTGTCAGGGTCTGCAACCGAAAACCGCAACCAGCCCTTTGCGTGCCCGCGCCGACTTTGCAAAAGAGGGCGAAACACGGGAAGTCTACCTGCGTGGGCGTATGACCGACATGGGCGTCGATATCTATCCCAACCAAAGCAGTGGCGTATTGGCTTCGGCCTGTTGGGGGGATGTCTTTGTCAAACAGGCGAGTGGTGAAAATATTGCGATTGGCGACTGGGTTAGCGTTATACCCTACGAGAGATGAGTAAAAATAGTGAGTGTAGTGTGAACAGCGAACATCAGCAGCGAGAGACGTCTCTGGTCGACCCCTTTGGGCGCCATATCAATTACGTGCGCCTGTCGGTGACCGACCGCTGTAATTTGCGCTGCACCTATTGCATGGCCGAGGAGATGACATTTCTGCCTAAACAGCAAATCCTCAGCTTGGAAGAGTTGCGTGATAGCGCGCGGGCCTTTGTTGAACTCGGTGTGCGCAAGATTCGCTTGACGGGTGGTGAGCCGTTAATTCGGCGGGATATTGTCAAACTGGTTGCCTCCCTGTCTGCCATGTCTGGTCTTGACGAAGTGACTATGACCACGAATGGACTGCTGCTGCCAGGGCTCGCGCAGCCACTGAAAGACGCGGGTTTAGCGCGCCTAAATATCAGCCTCGACAGCCTAAAAGCCGCGCGGTTTAAACAGCTTACCCGCGTCGGTAATCTCGATGACGTGCTCGCTGGAATTGATGCAGCCACTGCAGCGCAATTTAGGAAAGTTAAATTAAACGCAGTGATTTTGGCGGGTTTTAACGATGACGAAGTTGTCGATCTCGCCCAGTTCGCAATCGATAAAGGCATGGATATCAGCTTTATAGAAGAGATGCCGCTTGGCGAAATAGACTCCCATAGCCGCGTAAATACACAGATTGCCAGCGGCAGGCTTCAGACGAAATTGGGGGACGTGTTTAACCTAACCGCGAGTAGCGATGTTACTGGTGGCCCATCGCGTTATTGGCAAGTGGCCAACAGTGAATCGAAGATAGGCTTTATCTCTCCGATGTCGAACAATTTCTGCGACTCGTGTAATCGTGTTCGCGTTACTGCAGAGGGGCGCTTGTTGCTGTGTTTGGGCAATGAAAACAGCGTTGATTTACGGCAGGTGCTGCGCAGCTATCCGGGTGATATTCAGCGCTTAAAAACGACAATTCGCAGTGCGATTGAGCACAAGCCGGAGCGCCACTATTTTGATTCGGAACATGTTGATATCGTTCGATTTATGAATATGACCGGCGGTTAATAGTAACCATGCTTGAAGCCAGTCTGCTTTTTCAATATTCCCCTTGGTTGCTTTTTGCGATCGCTCTTATGGCTGTGCTCTATTCGTCAGTGGGGCATGGGGGTGCATCGGGCTATCTCGCTGCGATGGCGCTTTGGGGCCTCGCGCCCCATGAGATGCGCCCAGCTGCGCTGTTGATGAATATCGTTGTTACCTGTTGGTTACTCTATCGTTTTAAACCCTACAAACTAATGCCTCACAGTTTGTTTTGGCCTTTAGTTATCGTTTCAACCCCTGCGGCCTTTTTCGGTGGCTTGATCAAAATTGATGCGAGTATTTACGCCATTGCTGTTGGTGTGCTGTTGTTGCTGGCGGCTATTCGTATGCTGGTCAATCCCAGTGCCGCTGAAAAGGTGGTGCCACCGGCACGCTGGCTGACAGTGGTGGTGGGCGGTATCTTAGGCTTTGCATCAGGCATCACCGGTATTGGCGGCGGTGTGTTTTTAAGTCCGATATTGCTGATTTTTGGCTGGTGCAGTGTGCGTCAAAGCACCGCTGTCGCCGCGGGTTTTATATTATTAAATTCGCTGGGGGGCCTGTCTGGTTATTGGCTCAGCGCTCAACCCTGGCCAGATGGCACGTCATGGTTGGTGTTGGCGGCCTTTGTTGGGTGTTTAGTTGGTGCAGAGTTGGCGTCCCACAAGGCATCGTCAGGCACGCTGAAAAAGCTTCTCGCGGCAGTGCTTTTTATCGCGTCAGCAAAGATGATTTACGCGGCGCTTTAGAGCGAGATTTTAGAACAGCATGTCAGAACAGCACATGGCCTAAAGCGATTTTATACTGTCCCTCGAGGTGGATCTGTCGGTCTATCTGCGCCATGGATTAAAAAATCGCCTACTAAAATCCCCTTAATAAACCTCCACAGGTGTCGCCCTGATTATGCACCATAGGCAGTGGCACTAGTAGTTGAGTATGTTATTCTTCTGCGAAGTATAACTGTTGAATTGGCCTATTTATGCGCAGGTTTAATCGGTTAACAACAACCCTTGGGAGCTGTCTACGGAATAACCCATGAATTCAATGAATCGGCCAATTGTTGCGTCACCTTTTGCCAAAGGGCGACAGCATCAGCTTAAATTTCAGTCGATTCTATCTGAGGCCGCGCAGCTATTTAATTGGCAGGGCTCTCGCGCGACAACATTGGCGGATATTGCCGGTAGCATGAAGCTCACCAAGACCTGCCTTTACTACTATGTAAAAACCAAAGAAGAACTCATCTATCAATGCTATGTGGCAAGCTGTGCCATGTGGCTGGAACGGGCGCAGAGCAGTGCGCAAATCGAGGGGACAGGGCTCGACAAAATTGTCGCCATGGTGCGGGGCCATTTCTACCATTATGCAGATACCCTGAACGGCAAAGGCCAGCACTTTGCGATGTTGACCGAAGTCTCGTCTCTGGAGCAGCCGCACATCGATGATATTACGGCGCGCTGGGCAGAGGTGTTTGGGCTGTGTCGGTCGATGGTGGCGCAGGGAATCAAAGATCGCAGTATTGCAACGCTCGACGCTGCCGTTGTGACGCTTGCGATATTTTCTATTTTGCAATGGCTGCCGGTTTGGTTTAACCGCAAACATGCGGCCAACGCGGATCAAGTGATTGAAACGGTGTTGGATATTTTGGTAAATGGCCTTGCGGTGCAGCGCCATCCATTTGCAGCAATAGCGTTTCCGTCGCTGCAAGAGTTGCCGATCGATAGCTTTGATCGCGACGTTCAAAACCGCTTGAAGCGCGAAGCATTCTGCCGCGTCGGGTCTATTTACTTTAATCAAAAAGGCTACAAAGGCACATCGCTCGACGAAATCGCCAGTTCGCTGGATGTTACAAAAGGGGCGTTTTACTATCACATCAAAGATAAGGAAGAGCTTCTCTACCAGTGTTTCAAGCGCACCTTGGACGTTGAAAAGTTGTTGCTAAACAAAGCGGGGGAAGCCGGCGGAACTGGCATCAATAAGGTTGAGTTGGCGCTGCGCTATTTGTTCAATGTGCAATTCAGTGCCGATGGGCCACTTATTCGCTACCGCTCTTTGCCATCGCTTGACGAGGGGCATCGCAAATCCGTATTGAAGGCAAACACAGATAATAGCGCTCAGTTGGGTGCTTATATTCGTCAGGGTTTTGCCGATAACACCGTGCGTAAAATTGATGCAGATATTGCTCAGTACGTGTTGTCTGGCGCAGTGGAAGCCAGTCCTGATCTGATTGATTGGGTTGAAAACTCTCATGAGGTTGAGCTGTCTGCGGTTTATTTTCATCTGTTTATCAATGGGTTGAAGGCTAAATAAGGATAAAAATAATGATAAATTCGATGCTTTTTAGCAGCGTAGCCGATGTTTTGTATGGCGCCCACACCTCCGATCAGCTCGGTGATATTGCTGCCAAGATGGGTATAACACGGGCCTTAATTGTTACCGATCCCGGTATTATAAAATTTAAGTTACTCGACGGTGCGCTAAAAAACCTCGAGACAAATGGCGTTAAGGTCAACGTCTATAGCGATGTTGTCGCAGATCCTCCCGAGTCTGTGGTGATGGCAGCGGTCAGCGCGGCGCAGACCTTTGGCTGTGATGGTGTGATTGGTTTCGGTGGCGGCAGTTCGATGGATGTTGCCAAGTTGTTGGCTGTTTTAATTAAGGGCGAGCAGCAGTTGTCGGAGATGTATGGCGTCGATCAAGTTCGCGGCGGCAGGCTGCCGCTTATTCAGGTGCCAACGACGGCGGGAACGGGGTCTGAAGCAACCATGGTGTCGATTATTACCACGGGTGCAACAACGAAGGCAGGCGTTGTTAGTCGCACCTTATTGGCCGACAAAATTATTCTTGATGCAACATTGACCCTGGGACTGCCGCCGGCGGTGACTGCGGCAACAGGTATTGATGCGATGGTCCACGCGATTGAAGCCTTCATCAGCGTGCGACTGAAAAATCCATTATCAGATATGCTTGCCCGCGAGGCGTTGCGCTTAATGGCAGGCAGTATTGAAGTTGCCGTGAAGCAGGGCAGTAATCTTGAAGCTCGCGGTGCCATGTTGCTGGGGGCAATGTTGGCTGGACAGGCATTTGCCAATGCGCCTGTGGCTGCTGTACACGCGCTGGCCTACCCCTTAGGCGGCAATTACCACATTCCCCACGGCTTGAGTAATGCGCTGGTTCTGCCACACGTGCTGCGTTTTAATGGATCAGAGGCCGGTCACCACTATGCTGAATTAGCGGCCATTATTTTGCCGGGCAAACAGTTGTCCAAGGAGCCCCTTGAGGTCTCTGAGTTGTTAGCGCAATACTTTTTAGAGTTGTCAGCAGATCTGGGATTGCCGACGACCTTGCGTGAGATGGCCATCGCCGAGACGGATCTTCCGATGCTGGCGCGCGAGGCGATGTTGCAGCAGCGTTTGTTAATCAATAATCCACGTGTGCTCTGTGAAGAAGACGCACTAGCGATTTACCGGCAGGCTTTTTAATTATGGGTGAGACAGATATGCAGCAAGCAGAATTGCGCGAGGACTACGGGTATTTTACTGAGATCACAACGCGCTGGATGGATAACGATATTTATGGGCATGTGAATAATGTTGTCTATTACAGTTATTTCGATTCGGTGGCGAACCAGTATTTAATCGCTGAAGGCGGGCTGGATATTCACAGCGATAGGATTATTGGCTTTGTGGTGGCCTCCAATTGCCAGTACAAGTCGCCGATCGCCTATCCCGAGGTCATTTCAGCGGGATTGCGCGTGAACAAGTTGGGCAACAGCTCTGTTGAATACGGGATCGCTATTTTTCAGCAGAGTGCCCAAATAGCCTCAGCTACAGGCTCCTTTACCCATGTCTTTGTCGATCGCGATACGAACAAATCCGTGCCAATTCCCGCCACTATTCGCACCGCGTTGGAGAAGTTGTTCGTCGCGTGACTGTCTCCTACAAGACCGATGGGTCGGGCGGATAGTCCTGCTGATTGAGGCCTTCGATGTGCTGAACTTGAAAATCGCCAATCGCTTTTTCCACGGACATTGAATTTTCAAACAGCGCAATATGGAACAGCGCATCGCCTTCGTTGACAACAGGCAGATTGTTGCGGCCAATAACAATGCCAGTGACTGGGGCAGTAATGGCTGTCTCGTTATCACCGACGCTGTCGGACATTTTGCCAATGGTTTGCCCTTGCATCACCCGCGCGCCGAGCGGCACAACCATGCGCATTAGACCTGCCTGCGGTGCTCTGACCCACTGCGATGAGCGCGCTTCAACCACTTTACTGGCCGCTTTCTTGCTCGATTTTGGCAGCATATTGAGCGCCCGCAACACATTCAAAATACCGCGCACGCCGCCGCGTATCGACAAGCTGTCAAAACGCAACCCTTCGCCTGCCTCGTAGAGCAGCATTGATAAACCTTTATCCAGCGCATATTGGCGCAGGGAGCCATCGCGCAAGTTGGCGTTGATAACCACTGGCGCGCCAAAGGCCTTCGCTAAGCGGTTGCATTCCGGATTGTCGAGGTTGGCGCGAATATGGGGCAGGTTGGCGCGGTGGTTAGAGCCTGTGTGCAGGTCGATACCGTAGGCCGCTTTGTCGACAATTTCTTCGGCAAAGAGTCGCGCAACCCGTGCGGCGAGAGAGCCATTTTTGCTGCCTGGAAATGAGCGGTTCAAATCGCGTCGGTCGGGAAGATTGCGGGTGTTGTTGTAAAAACCGTAGACATTTACGGTGGGCACGCAGATCAATGTCCCTGCCAATTTATCGACTGCTTTGGTGTGACGAATGCGACGAATAATTTCTATACCGTTAATTTCATCGCCATGGATTGCGGCTGAGATAAATACTACTGGCCCAGCATTTTTGCCGTGGATCACATGAATCGGCATCGACATCGGTGTATATGACGATTGGCTGGGTAGAGGGAGAGACAGTGTTGCGCGGGTGCCTGCTTTAATGGATTGTCCGCAAATCTCGAACGGCGCTCTTGCCATGTTAACCTTTGCCTTTGGTTTTAGTGTTTTTCTTTGGCGCGTTCTCTTCGATAAACTGAATAATCATGCCTGCGATGTCTTTTTGTGTGGCGCGTTCAATGCCTTCGAGGCCCGGCGATGAATTCACTTCCATCACCAGCGGTCCCCGTGCCGAGCGCAGCAAGTCTACGCCGCAGACATTCAGTCCCATTACTTTTGCAGCGTTGGCGGCGGTGCGTCTCTCGGCAGCGGTTAATTTAACCAGGGTAGCGCTACCTCCGCGGTGAATGTTTGAGCGAAACTCACCTTCTGGTGCTTGGCGCTGCATGGCTGCGATCACTTTGCCGCCAACCACAAAGCAGCGCAGGTCGGCGCCGCCGGCTTCAGCGATAAATTCCTGTACCAATATATTGGATTTCAGACCCATAAATGCCTGAATCACACTTTCGGCGGCTTTTGCGGTTTCGGCCAATACCACGCCGATGCCCTGAGTGCCCTCGAGGAGTTTGATGACGCAGGGCGCACCGCCCACTTCGCGCAGCAAACCATCGATATCGTCTGGATAATGGGCGAAGGCGGTGGCGGGAATGCCAATATTTTTACGCGATAACAGTTGCAGGGAGCGCAGTTTGTCGCGCGAGCGGGAAATGGCAACCGACTCATTGACGCAGTAGGCGTTCATCATTTCGAATTGCCGCACAACTGCTGTTCCGTAGAACGTCACCGACGAGCCAATGCGCGGAATAACGGCGTCGAAATCGTCGCGGTGAAACTCCTCGGTCTTGTAGTGCAGACTGGGTTTATTTGAAGCGATATCCATAAAACAGTGCAGGTGGTCTAACACCCGCACGGTGTGTCCTCTTGCTTCTGCGGCTTCGACGAGACGCCGAGTTGAATAGAGTGAGCGTTTTCTCGATAAAATAGCAATATTCATAAGGCCAGGAATCCGTTATCCATGTGTGAAGAGTAAGCGCACATTCTACCCGATAAGGCTGCACACATTGGCGATATATTTTTGTCTTCTGCCTGAATTATCAGTTAATCGGTGTGCAGGCGTATCAGGCCCTCTTGGATTGTGCTGGCGACCAAACGCCCGTCGCGGGTGTAAAACGATCCGCGGCTCAAACCGCGACCGTGACTTGAGCGGGGACTGTCCATGCTGTACAGCAGCCAGTCGTCCACGGCAAAGTCGTCGTGAAACCAAATGCAGTGATCGAGAGAGGCGGGCTGAAGCTTTTGGTTGAGAATACTGACTGCGTGAGGCAACAGCGAGGTGCCCATCAGATTGAAGTCTGAGGCGTAAGCCAAAATGGCGCGCTGTAAACCGGCATCGTCGGCGACTCCCAAGTCCTTTAACGAGCCCGACGCTCTGATCCAGACAAGCTGTTCTGGCGCACTTTTGCTGGGGTTGAGATAGTCAATTGGTATGACGGAGCGCATTTCAATCGGGCGCAAAGAGGGGCGGTTGACGATGACTGGATTGGCACTTTTATCTTCTACGGCTGCGCGCATTTTTGCCCAGCGCTCGTTGTCATCACCCAATTCCTCGGGTGGCGCACAGTCTGGCATATCCACTTGATGAGACAGGCCTGCTTCGCGCACCTGAAAAGAGAGCTCCGTATTAAAAATCGCTTTGCCGCGCTGAGAGGCGACGACGCGGCGGGTGGTAAAGGAACCGCCATCGCGAATTGCATCGACCTCATAGAGTATAGGCACTGACGGATCACCGGGGCGGAGGAAGTAGGCGTGCTGCGAATGCACCATGCGGTCTTCGTCGACGGTGTCCTGAGCAGCGCGCATCGCCTGCGCAAATACCTGACCTCCAAAAACCCGCTTGTTGGTGGTTTCCGGTGTCACGCCACGGTAGATATTGGTGTCGATTTTTTCCAGCGACAAAATATCCAGTAATTGCTGTAGGGCTTCGTTCATCTACTTATCTCTCTTGGTGCGGGGCTCTCTTAAGGGGGTTCTCTTAGCAGGTCACAGGTGGCGGAGGTCAGCTTACTCGTCGGCGACGTTGACTGCCAGCTTAACAAGTCGATCGTAGGCGGCTGAGTTAGAGGCCGGCTATCAGAGGCGTAACTCAGGACCCCAGAGTCATAGATTCACCCTTAGATTGCCAGCCTGCAGCACCCTTGATACGCCAATATACTTGAAAGTCACAATAACATACTGTAAGTTCAATTCACATAAAAACCCCTGCCTAATGCCACTGTTATGGCGAGTGGGGAACCTATAAAAGTCAGTAAACTGGAGGAGCTTAACGTGAGTGATTTAGCGGTTTTTCGTCAAGAAACGAGAGATTGGTTGGCGGAAAATTGTCCGCCGTCAATGCGCCATCCAGTGACAAATTCCGACGATGCCTGCTGGGGCGGTCGCAACTTTGTCTTCAAAAGTGAAGAGCAAAAGCAGTGGATGGAACGCATGGGTGCGCGTGGTTGGACCGCGCCAACATGGCCCACAGAGTATGGTGGCGGTGGTCTAAATAAAGCCGAAGCGAAAATCCTTAAAGAAGAGTTATCGCGAATTAATGCGCGCTCACCACTCGATAGCTTCGGGATTTGGATGATCGGTCCTGCACTGTTGCAGTTTGGTTCCGAAGCGCTCAAACAACAGCATCTGCCGCCCATTGTTCGCGGTGAGATTCGCTGGTGTCAGGGCTACAGCGAACCGGGCGCTGGATCAGATCTCGCCGGGCTGCAGAGCAAGGGTGTGGACATGGGCGATCACTTTATTGCCAATGGGCAAAAGGTGTGGACTTCCTACGGCGACAAAGCCGACTGGATGTTTTGCCTACTGCGCACCGACCCCGACGCGAAAAAGCAGATGGGCATCAGCCTAGTGCTATTTGATATGCAAACGCTGGGTGTCACCCCTAAACCGATCAAGCTGATTTCTGGTAGCTCGCCCTTCTGCGAAACCTTCCTCGACAATGTCCGCGTTGAAAAAAATCAGGTCGTGGGAGAGGTAAACCACGGTTGGACCATTGCTAAGTATCTGCTGACCCATGAGCGCGAGATGATTGGCGGTTTTGGTCTCACAACAGCGGGTTCTGACACGTTGGGTAAAATAGCGGCCAACGCCGTGGGTATGGAGCACGGGCGCATGGCTGACACTATTTTGCGCGCCGAAGTGCTGAAGTGGGAAATTGATGCAGCCGCATTCGCGTTGACCGCCGAGCGCGTTACCGATGAAGTAAAGTCGGGGCAGGGCGTGGGTGCTACATCGGCGATGCTCAAATACTACGGCACAGAGTTAAACAAGCGCCGGTTCGAAACCATGATGAAAATTCACGGCAGCGACGCCATGATTTGGGAGGGCGCCGCGTCGAAGGATGGCTGGATGCCGCGCACGTGGCTGCGAACCAAAGGTAACTCCATCGAAGGGGGAACCTCTGAAGTTCAGTTAAATATTATTGCGAAAAACATTCTCGGCTTGGGCTAACAGCATTCAAAGGTATTGATCATGGCAATGGTAATCAACGAAGAGCACAAGATGCTCAAAGAGTCGGCCCAGGGGTTTCTTGCGGAATTTGCACCGGTTTCAGCACTGCGCAAATTGCGCGATGAAGGCAGTGATATCGGGTACAGCGTCGACCTATGGCGACAGATGGTGGACATGGGCTGGGCGGCTATTTTAATTCCAGAAGCGTACGGCGGTCTGGAGTTTGGGCATGTTGGCATGGGTCAAATTGTCGAGCAGACCGGCCGCACACTCACCGCATCGCCGCTATTTGCGTCGGCTATCGTCGGCGCAAGTCTGATTAATTTGGCGGGTACTGAAGCGCAAAAAACATCACTGCTTGGCGCAATTGCGGCAGGTGAGCTCACCACCGCGCTGGCGGTTGATGAAAAAACCCATCACGCGCCACGCCAGATCAGCATGGCAGCCGTTAAGCGGGGCGATCACTATGTCCTGAATGGCGAAAAACGCTTTGTTGTCGACGGCCACAGTGCAGATAAATTGCTGATTGCAGCGCGCACGTCCGGTGTTGCGGGAGAGTCGTCAGGTATCAGTTTATTTGTTGTCGACCGCACGGCTAGTGGCGTTGCAGTTGAGCGCACTGCGATGGTCGATAGTCGCAACGCTGCGAACCTGCGTTTCACGGATGTTCAGGTGCCGGTCGCGGATTTGTTAGGCGAAGAAGGCAAAGGCTTTGCGGCGCTGTCTGCCGCTCTCGATATTGGCAATGCCTACTTAGCGGCAGAACTGCTGGGAATTGCTCAAGAAAGCTTCGACAGAACATTACAGTATCTTAAAGAGCGCAAGCAATTTGGTGTGCTAATTGGCTCTTTTCAAGCGCTACAGCATCGCGCAGCCCATTGGTGGAGTGAAGTTGAGCTGTGTAAATCAGTCGTGCTAAAGGCTCTGCAGGCGCTTGACAGTGGGGATGCCAAAAGTCCTGTGATGGTCAGTATCGCCAAGGCAAAACTCTGCGAAGTGACAGAGTTAGCAACCAACGAGGCGATTCAAATGCACGGCGGTATTGGTATGACCGACGAGTACGAGATTGGCTTCTTTATCAAGCGCGCGCGGCCAGCGGCAACGCTTTATGGCGGCTACGCGTACCACGGTGACCGCTTCGCGCAGCTGTGTGGCTACTGATTAGCTAACAACTATTTGGGGGTGTCGCTGATGCCACCCATTTTTCTGTGCGGCAGCGGCAAAGCGCGTTATGCTGGGGCATAAATAAACATAATTGAGAGGGGACGTTTGATGGACTTAGGTATTAGCGACAAGGTTGCACCGATATTGGCAGAGGTTAAGCACTTTATTGATACAGAAATTCTGCCGTTAGAGTATGAGTATCACCAAGAAGTGGAAAAAGGTGACCGCTGGGCGTTTACCGAACGTCAAACCGAGATCATGGAAACCCTCAAGGCGAAAGCCAAGCAAAAGAATTTGTGGAATTTCTTCTTGACCCATTTTGAAGGGGGGCATGGCCTCAACACCGTTGAATACGCCTACATTGCAGAAGAGACCGGGCGTTCACAGTTGGCGCCTGAGGTGTTTAACTGCGCCGCGCCCGACACGGGCAATATGGAAGTGCTGGCGCGGTTTTGCAACGAAGAGCAAAAAGAGCGCTGGTTAAAGCCCTTGCTGGCGGGTGAAATTCGCTCTGCCTACGTGATGACCGAGCCGGGCGTTGCCTCTTCTGACGCCACCAATATCGCCATGTCCTGTGTGGAAGACGGTGACGAGTGGGTTTTGAATGGCGAGAAGATCTGGATTTCAGGGGCGGGCGATCCACGCTGCAAAATTTTAATTGTCATGTGCAATACCAATCCCGGTGGCCCGCGTCACTCGCAACATTCACAAGTGCTGGTGCCCAGTGATACTCCCGGTATTCAGGTTCTTCGACCCATGACCATTTTTGGCAAAGACGATGCACCCCATGGGCACATGCATATGCGCTTTACTGATGTGCGTGTGCCGAAAGAGAATATGATTCTGGGGCAGGGTAGAGGCTTTGAAGTTGCTCAGGGTCGTCTTGGCCCGGGCCGTATTCACCACTGTATGCGTTCACTTGGCTTGGCTGAAGCGGCGCTGAAACTCCTCTGCGAGCGCGCTCTGAGCCGTGAAGCCTTTGGTCGTCCGCTGGCCAAACTCGGCGGCAATATCGATATTATTGCTGACGCTCGCATTCAGATTGAGATGACACGACTGCTCTGTTTGAAGGCTGCATGGCTGATGGACAATGTGGGCACCGACGCAGCGCAGCCCTATATCTCCATGATCAAAGTTGCCGCGCCTAATATGGCACTGAAGATTATCGATGAAGCCATGCAGATGTACGGTGGTTTAGGGTTATCTCAGGATACCCCACTGGCTGTTTGGTACGGCGCGATGCGCACACTGCGCTTTGCTGACGGTCCCGATGCGGTACATCGCATGGTTATTGGTCGCCGTGAACTGCGTCAGTACAGTTCATAAAATGCGCTAATAAATCGCTATTTAATCTCTATTCAACGTTATAAAAATACTGTAATACATTGATAAACATAAGGATAAAAAATGACAATTCGCTATGACGGGCAGGTTGCCATTGTCACTGGAGCCGGTAATGGCCTCGGTCGATCACATGCGTTAGCGCTGGCGGCGCGGGGAGCCAAGGTTGTCGTTAATGACCTCGGCGGGTCGGTTAACGGTGCCGGCAGCTCCAGCGCAGCTGCGTTGGAGACGGTCAAACTGATCGAGCAGGCTGGCGGTGAAGCGATTGCCAATGGCGCAAACGTAGCCAAGCTCGACGAAGTCGCTGCGATGGTAAAGCAGGCGATGGATACCTGGGGTCGCATTGATATTCTCGTCAATAACGCCGGTATTTTGCGCGACAAAAGCTTTGTCAAAATGTCGATGGACGATTTTCAGCTGGTGGTTGATGTCCACCTGATGGGGTCGGCCAATTGCACAAAAGCGGTGTGGGAGATTATGCGCGCGCAGGGTTACGGCCGCATTGTGATGACCACCTCGTCGAGCGGTATGTACGGTAATTTCGGACAGGCCAACTATGGCGCGGCGAAAATGGCGGTTGTTGGGCTGATGAACACCTTGGTGCTGGAAGGCGATAAGTACAATATTCGCGTTAACTGCCTGTCACCCACGGCGGGAACACGTATGCTGGAAGGATTGGTGACTGAAGAACAGTCGCACATCATGACCGTTGAGGCGGTGACAGCAGGCTTACTGACACTGTGCGACAGTGACGCGCCCAACCGTTCAATTCTCTGCTGTGGCGCAGGCGGTTATGCGCGCACGCACATCTACGAAACGGACGGTATTTATCTGCCGCCGGAACAACAAACGCCGGAAAATGTGCGCGCTCAAATGGCAGCAATCGACAATCCAGCGGGTGAGAAAGTCCTGTTGGGCGGCTTTCAGCAAACCGATAAATTTGTCGCCAAAGCAGTGGCACATTTAAAACAATAATCAGAAAGGAAGGGGAGATATTCATGAAGGCACTTGTTTGTAGCACCTTAGGCGCAACCGAAGATTTAACTCTCGAGGAGCGGCCCGACCTCACGCCAGGCAAAGGCGAAATACTCATTGACGTTAAAGCCTCAGGCGTGAATTTCCCCGACATCTTAACCGTGCAGGGCAAATACCAATTCAAGCCACCGCTGCCTTTTGTGCCCGGCACAGAAGTTTCTGGCATAGTCACGCAGATTGGCGAGGGCGTAACGCGCCACGCAGTGGGCGACAAAGTGATTGGCACATTGCCTATCGGCGCGTTTGCCGAGCAGTGTGTGACGTCTGAATACACTGCCTTTGGCATGGGTAAAAGCATGAGCTTCGAGCAGGCGGCGGGTTTTGCGGTGACCTATGGCACCTCCTACTACGCACTCAAACAGCGCGCCAATATTCAGCCGGGTGAAACTTTGCTGGTGTTGGGCGCCGCTGGCGGTGTGGGAATCGCCACCATCCAGATTGCCAAGGCCATGGGCGCAACAGTGATTGCCGCGGCGAGCAGCGAAGAGAAGCTCGATTTTGCCTGCCAGGCGGGTGCCGATCTGCGCATTAACTATTCGACCGAAAACCTCAAAGAAAAAGTCAAAGAGCTGACCAATGGCAAGGGCGTCGATGTGGTCTATGACCCCGTCGGTGGCGACTACTCCGAACAGGCGTTCCGCTCTATTGCGTGGAACGGTCGTTTCCTGGTTATTGGTTTCGCCTCAGGCCCGATTCCGGCAATGCCCCTTAATCTCGCCCTGCTGAAAGGCGCATCGCTGGTGGGCGTATTCTGGGGCGCTTGGGCGGCGCGTTCGCCACAGGAGTCGTTTAAGAATTTCGCCGAACTGATTGACATGATCGATAGCGGTAAATTTTCGCCGCTAGTCACTGAGGTTTACCCGCTGAGCGATTTTAAAGCGGCACTCGACTCCATCACCGAGCGACGGGCGAAGGGCAAAGTCATTTTGTCGATGGCTTAAAATAGCGGGCCTCTGTCCAGTTGCGGGTCAGAGGCGCAGGATAGCCGGTTATCATCGGCGAGCCAGCGATAGGGGTCTGCCATGCAGGCCCTTTTTTTGTCGATCCCACTGCATTTGTCGATCCCTCGGTAGTGCAAATGCGTAACCGTTGGCCATACGGCGTGACTCCCTATACACTCGCCGCCGGCCGCGCCTATGCTTCCAACTTGGCGCCAAGGCCCTTATGCCGATAGCCGTCCTAGCGGACGCAGCGTGAATTCGGCAAACAGTCTGCGGTTTAACATCACTAGCAAGAACACCATGATTGAAACAGCACGAGACATTTTAAAAAGCCTGTATGGCTATGACGATTTCCGTGGTCATCAGGCTGACATTATCGAGCATGTACGTCAGGGCAATAATGCGTTGGTGCTAATGCCCACCGGTGGCGGCAAATCACTCTGTTATCAAATTCCCTCCCTGCTGCGAGAGGGGGTCGGCGTGATTGTTTCGCCGCTTATTGCCCTTATGCAAGATCAGGTCGGTGCCATGCAGCAGCTCGGCGTGAAAGCGGCATTTTTGAATTCCACGCTCGACCGCGATGAACAAGAAAACATTGAATGGCAGTTGAAAGCGGGGCAGCTAGACTTGCTCTATATCGCGCCCGAGCGGTTGATTCAGCCCTACGTTCTCGATTTGCTCGGCCGCTGCCGCTTAGCGCTATTTGCCATTGACGAAGCGCACTGCGTTTCGCAATGGGGCCATGATTTCAGGTCAGATTACCTCTCACTGAGCCTGCTCGCCGAGCGCTTTCCGACGATTCCGCGGATAGCTCTCACCGCCACTGCCGATATACGCACCCGCCAAGAAATTATTGAGCGACTGTCACTGACAGACGCCAAAGCCTATATCAGCGGCTTTGATCGGCCCAATATTCGCTACGCAATAGCCAATAAAACCACGCCCAAAAAGCAGCTGCTGGCATTTTTACAGCAGCGCAGAAGCGAGGCAGGCATTGTCTATTGCCTATCGCGCCAGAAGGTCGACGACACTGCCGAGTGGCTCAGCGAACAAGGCTTCACCGCATTGCCCTACCACGCAGGCTTGCCGGCGCAGCGCAGGCAAGCCCATCAAAACCGATTTTTGCGCGAAGACGGTGTGATCATTGTTGCCACTATTGCCTTTGGCATGGGCATAGATAAACCCGACGTGCGCTTTGTCGCTCACCTCGATTTACCGAAAAGTATCGAAGCCTATTATCAAGAAACCGGTCGTGCCGGACGCGACGGTCAGCCTGCCGACGCCTGGATGGTCTATGGCCTGCAAGATGTTGTACGACTACAACAAATGGCTCTCAGCTCAGAGGGTTCCGAGCAGTTTAAGCGGGCTGAGCGGCACAAACTGGACGCCATGTTGGGCCTCTGCGAAGTCACCACCTGCCGGCGCAAGGTGCTGTTGCGCTATTTTGCCGATGAGGCCCCCAACCACTGTGGCAATTGCGACAACTGTCAGCTGCCCGCTGAAACCTGGGATGCCACCGAAGCTGCGCAAAAAGTGCTGTCCTGTGTCTATCGCACGGGACAGCGTTTTGGTGTGGTGCATGTGATGGATGTACTGCAGGGCAAAGAGACGGAAAAGGTTTTGCAGCATCGGCACCAACAGTTGAGCACGTTTGGCATCGGTCGCGATTTACATGAGGCGCACTGGCGCTCAATTATTCGGCAGCTGGTGGTGCGCGGGTTACTGCGTGTCGATTTAGAAGGTTACAGTGCCCTGCAGCTCACAGACCTGTGTCGCCCCGTTTTAAAAGGCGAACAACCACTGCATTTGCGCAAAGAAGAGATAAAAGCACCGACGCTCTCAAAAAGAGGGCAGAGCGGCGGTAAAAAATCGGCGAGCAAGACACAAATTCGACCCGAAGATCAGGAACTTTGGGAAGAGCTGCGCGAGTGTCGCAAGTATCTTGCGGAAGAAAACAATGTTCCTCCCTACGTGATTTTTCACGATGCCACCTTAAAAGAGATGCTCGAGGTGATGCCGCTGTCAGAGTCTGAGCTACTGCGCATTACCGGCGTCGGTGAGAGCAAGCTGGAAAAGTACGGTGCTGATTTTATCGATATTATTCGCCGCCACGCCGAGTCAGGTGGTCGCTAACAGACATTGTGCAGGCGCGCGGCAATCCGCACCCACGGGCTCTGCGTAACATCAGCCATATTGCATTAAAAGCAAGTGCTTGGCCCCAAGCGGGTTTTTGCTACCACCCTCCGCCCAAACAGGGCAGAATAGCCACACAAAAAAGTGCACAAGGAAAAATAATGACGCGTTTAATTATTGGTATGTCTGGCTCAAGCGGCGTGATCTACGGGATTCGCATGCTGGAAGTGCTGGCCCAGCACAAAGAGATTGAAACGCATCTTATTATGAGTCAGTCGGCGCGCTTGAATATTGGTATCGAAACCGACTGGAAAGTTGAGGATGTCGAAGCCTTGGCCGACGTTGTGCACAACAATAAAAATATTGCTGCCAGTATCTCCAGTGGCTCGTTTAAAACCGCCGGCATGATTGTCGCGCCCTGTTCCATGAAAACCCTCTCAGGCATCGTCAATTCTTACGCCGACAACCTTTTGATTCGCGCGGCGGATGTTGTCTTAAAAGAGCGCCGCAAGTTGGTCATCATTCCACGCGAGTCGCCCCTGCACACTGGCCACTGCGAGCTGATGTACAAGGCCAGTCAATACGGCGCGGTTATCTGCCCGCCATCTCCCGCATTCTACAGCCAGCCGAAAACCGTCGACGATATTATTAATCACACCGTCGCCCGCGTTTTGGATCTGTTTGATATTGAAATGGTCGGTCTCAAGCGCTGGAACGGCAATGTCTAAAGACGTCAGCAAACTTCACGGGTTTTTAAACAGCGAGACCGTGCTCACCATTGCCACGGCAGATGCCTGCGGTGCTTGGTCGGCGCCTGTGCTGTATGTCGCTGATACCCAAGCTGAGCCATTTGAACTGTATTTTTTGTCATCTAGCAATAGCCGCCATATCAGCGGGCTGCCTTTGAGTGGTAGTGCGGCAGTATCGATATACACAGAGTATACGGGTGCTTGGCAATCTATTCGTGGGGTGCAAATACACGCCAGTATCATGCAGGTTGCAGAGAGCGAAAAAGCGTCAATAGCGCAGCGCTATTTTGCGCGTTTCCCGGAAGTTAAAGCACTGATTGATCGGCCCGCCAGCGAACAAGAGACGCGTATAGGTCAAGCCTTTGGTAAAAGCCATTTTTACCGCGTCACGCCCTCGTTTGTGCGCTTCACCAACAACAGCGACAGTTTTGCTGGCCGCACCGAGTGGCAGTTTTAGCGCGTTCGCGCCTAGTTCTTACTCAGCACAAAGCCAACAATTGTCGCCACGGTGACAATAAACAGCAGGGTAAAAACAAACCCGCCGATAATAAACGCCAGTGGGCTGCCTTCCTGAAAGTCCTTTTCACGATTTTTGTTGCTCTGCACGCCAATACCGGCGGCTAAAATACTTTTTACCACCGACCACAGTTTTACTTTGGGTTTGACCGGGGACTGTTCTTCGGCTTGTTGACTGTTGGTCACAGATGCTCGCTTAAAATAGTTATTCGTCGTTGAGAATCGGGGTTAGCCAGCGCTCTAGCTCAGCAACTGGAACACCTTTTCGTGTCGCGAGGGAGTGTAACTGATCGCGAGCAATTTTACCGGTGTTAAAATACTTGGCATCGGGGTGGGCGAAGTACCAACCACTGACCGCAGCGGCAGGGTGCATAGCGTAGCTTTCTGTCAGGGTGATACCAATATTGTGGGTGACATCTAGCAAGTCAAAAAGCTGTCCTTTTTCGGTGTGATCAGGGCAGGCGGGATAGCCAGGCGCCGGTCGAATGCCGCGATACTTCTCTTTGATCAACGCCTCGTTATCCAGTTGCTCGTCGGGCGCATAGCCCCAGTACTCCTGCCGCACACGGTGGTGCAAATGTTCGGCAAACGCTTCCGCCAGCCGGTCCGCCAGCGCTTTAACCATGATAGCGTTGTAGTCGTCATGGGCGGCCTCGTATTGCGCGGCCAATTCGTCGGCGCCAATGCCGGTAGTCACGGCAAATCCACCAATATAGTCTTTCACCAAGCTCTCTTTTGGTGCCACAAAGTCGGCCAGAGAAATTAATTCGTCACTGCCGCCGGGCTTTTGAATTTGCTGGCGAATATGGTGCAGTGTGGCAGCTACTTGGCTGCGCGATTCGTCGCTATAGACTTCGATGTCGTCTGTATTGACGGTATTGGCCGGCCACAGGCCAAAGACCGCGCGGGCGCGCAGATGTTTATTGTCGATAATATTTTTCAGTAAGGCCTGTGCGTCGGCGAATAGCGCAGTAGCGGCCTCGCCAACAACGTTGTCCTTAAAGATGGTGGGATATTTTCCGACCAAGTCCCAGGTGATAAAAAAGGGCGTCCAGTCAATATAGGGCACCAGTGTTTCCAGCGGATAGTCGTCTAAAACCGTTACGCCGAGGGTATTGGGCAGCTCGGGCTGGTGGTCGCGCCAGTTAATCTGCAGTTTTTGCTTTACCGCATCTTCGTAGGCAAACAGGGTACCCTGCGAGGTGCGATTGGCTGTGCGCAGACGCACGGCATCGTACTCACGCTGAATCTCTGCAACAAAGCTATCGCGATGTTCAGGGCTCAGTAGTTTGCTGGCCACACCCACCGCGCGGGAGGCGTCGGACACATAGACGGTTTGGTTGCGGCTGTAGGTTGGCGCAATTTTCACCGCAGTGTGGGCTTTCGACGTTGTCGCGCCGCCAATCATCAGGGGTATATCAAAACCCTGTCGCTGCATCTCTTTACCCAGGGTGACCATTTCGTCGAGCGACGGGGTAATTAGCCCCGACAGCCCGATAATATCGACATTTTCAGCGCGCGCTGTCTGCAAAATTTTCTCCGCAGGTACCATCACGCCAAGGTCAATTACCTCGTAGTTGTTGCACTGCAGCACCACGCCGACAATATTTTTACCAATGTCGTGGACATCGCCTTTTACCGTTGCCATCAAAATTTTGCCATTACTGCTGGCGGCAACGTCTTTTTCCGCTTCGATAAAGGGCTGCAGGTAGGCCACGGCTTGCTTCATAACGCGTGCTGATTTGACCACTTGCGGCAAAAACATTTTGCCGGAGCCAAATAGGTCGCCGACGGTGTTCATACCATCCATTAAAGCGCCTTCAATCACATGCAGCGGTCGCGCGACACCTTGGCGAGCCTCTTCGGTGTCTTCCTCAATAAATGCTGTGATGCCTTTGACTAGGGCGTATTCAAGGCGGCGGTTAACGCTTGCCTCGCGCCAGCTGAGATCTTCGGTCTTGGATTGTGTGGTGCCATCGCCGCGGTAGTTGTCGGCAATCGCCAGCAGTCCGTCGGTGGCTTGCTCGTTGCGGTAGAGCACAACATCTTCAACCGCCTCGCGCAGCACCGTGGGCAGATCGTCGTAGACTGCCAGCTGACCGGCGTTGACTATGCCCATACTCAGGCCTTCGCGAATCGCGTGATAGAGGAAGACCGAGTGGATGGCTTCGCGAACCGGATTGTTGCCACGGAAGGAAAACGAGACGTTGGAAATACCGCCGCTGATCATGGCATGGGGGAGGTTTTGCTTAATCCATGCGGTGGCTTCAATAAAATCGAGCCCGTAGCGGTTGTGCTCTTCAATGCCGGTGGCCACGGCGAACACATTGGGATCAAAAATAATATCTTCAGCCGGAAAGCCAATCTGGTTCACCAGCAAGTCGTAGCTGCGCTGACAGATTTCTTTGCGTCGCGCCAAACTGTCTGCTTGACCGTCTTCGTCAAATGCCATGACAACAATCGCCGCACCGTATTTTTTACACAATCTGGCCTTTTCGACAAATTCCGCTTCGCCTTCTTTCAGGCTGATTGAGTTGACGATGGGCTTGCCTTGAATGCACTTCAGCCCCGCCTCTATCACGCTCCATTTCGACGAGTCGACCATTAGTGGCACGCGCGAGATATCGGGCTCTGCCGCAAGCAGGTTAAGGAACTTGACCATCGCTGGCAGCGACTCGAGCATACCTTCGTCCATATTGACGTCGATAATTTGCGCGCCATTAAGAACCTGCTGGCGGGCCACTTCGAGGGCTGCGTCGTAGTCCTCTTGTAGAATTAAGCGCTTAAAAACCGCTGAGCCAGTGACATTGCAGCGCTCGCCGATATTAATAAACAGCGAGTCGGCCGTAATATTTAAGGGTTCCAATCCTGACAGACGGCAGGCGGGGGCGATGGTCGGTATTGCTCTTGGGGAGAGTGTTGCCACCGCCTTGGCGATTTCGCGAATATGGTCTGGTGTAGTGCCGCAGCAGCCTCCGACAATGTTAAGCATGCCAGACTCGGCAAACTCGGCAACCGTTGCGGCCATTTCTTCTGCGTTTAAATCGTAGCCACCAAACTCGTTGGGCAGTCCGGCGTTGGGGTGGGCGCTGACCAGTGTGTCTGCCACCGTGGATATTTCGAGTAGGTGAGGGCGCAGCTCTTTCGGCCCGAGCGCGCAGTTTAGGCCAATGCTCATGGGCTTGCTGTGGCGTACCGAATTCCAAAATGCCTCGGGCGTCTGGCCAGAGAGGGTGCGGCCGCTCGCGTCGGTAATGGTGCCGGAAATCATAATCGGCAGCTCGAAGCCGAGCTTTTCAAAGGTCAGTTGCACGGCAAACAGCGCGGCCTTGGCGTTCAGAGTATCAAAAATGGTTTCCACCATAATGATATCGCTGCCGCCCTCAATCAGCGCTTCGCAGGACTCACAATAGGCCTCGACGAGGACATCAAAGGTGACATTTCGCGCACCGGGATCGTTGACGTCTGGCGATAGCGAGGCTGTGCGGCTCGTGGGGCCGAGAATACCGGCGACAAAGCGCGGGCGTTCGTGGGTCGAATATTCATCTGCCGCTTGGCGCGCCAACTGCGCAGAGGCGACGTTGATCTCCCGGGAAATCGCCTGCATCTCATAGTCGGCCTGGGAAATGGTTGTGGAGTTGAAGGTGTTTGTCTCGATAATATCCGAGCCCGCTTCAAGGTAGGCGCGGTGAATATCGCAAATAATGGTCGGCTGTGTGATGCTCAACAGGTCGTTGTTGCCCTTGATATCACAATGCCAGTCGGCAAAGCGCTCGCCGCGAAAATCCTCTTCTTCCAACTTGTGTCGCTGAATCATGGTTCCCATGGCGCCATCGAGCAACAAAATGCGCGCTTGAGCAGCGCTTACGAGTCGTTCAAAACTGGGATGGCGTTTCAGGGTTTGGGGAGTTGCATTGAGTGGCATATGGGATTCTGGCCCTGTATTTTCAGTATGTATCAAAATATTTTGATGGATGCGACATAATACCAACTTGTGCAAAAAAAGCGACACTTAAAAAACACAAATGAAGCTTTTGTCGGAGGGGTGGGATAGCGTAAAATACCCTACTTATTTAGTCGGACTTTATTTTAGGACCTCAATATGTTGAATGTCACCATTACCGAAACCGCGCAGGACTATCTCGCCGGTCTGCTTGAAAAGCAAAATTGCGAAGGCATTGGTATTCGTATGTTTGTCAGTGACCCGGGCACGCCCAAAGCCGAGACCTGTATTGCCTACAGTCGTCCCGGCGAGCATAACGAGGAAGATCTTGTGGTTGAATACCCCGCCTTTAAAGCTTACTTCGAACAGCGCAGCATCCCATTTCTTGACGACGCAAAAGTGGACTACGCGGCCGACAAGTTTGGCGGTCAGCTCACCATTCGCGCGCCGAACTCGCGTCTGCCGAATGTCAGCGACGACAGCCCCATTGAAGATCGCATCAACTATTTGCTGTATAACGAAATCAATCCGAGTCTCGCCTCCCATGGTGGCGTGGTGTCCTTAAGTGAGTTTACCGATGGTTTTGCGATTTTAGAGTTTGGTGGCGGCTGCCAAGGTTGCTCATCTGTCAGCTTGACCCTGAAAGAGGGCGTTGAAAAAACGTTGATGGAAAAGATTCCCGGTCTGAAAGGCGTGCGCGATGTGACGGATCACACTGACACCTCTAATGCCTATATGTGAGTGGGAGAGCCTGAAGTGTTGGGCTTCTAACCTTAGACGATAAAAAAAACCGCCTTGATCAGGCGGTTTTTTTTGTTTCAAGCATCTGACAGCAATTAGCTCATCTCAACAATCTGCTGTGCAGCAATCAGTTTGCCTTTTTCGGCAGACTTCTGGAACGAGGCAATTTGATCAAAGTTCATGTAACGGTAGATCTCTGACGACATTGAGTCGATCTTGCTGGCGTACTCCATGTACTCCGCAGCCGTTGGCAGGCGACCCAAGATCCCGCCGATTGCCGCGAGTTCTGCAGAGGTGAGGTAGACATTGGCACCATCGCCCAGGCGGTTGGGGAAGTTGCGCGTTGAGGTCGAGAGCACGGTGGCTCCGGCGAGTACACGCGCTTGGTTACCCATGCACAGTGAGCAGCCGGGCATTTCGGTGCGGGCACCGACTTTGCCGTAGATGTTGTAGTAGCCTTCTTCCATCAGGGTGTGAGCGTCCATCCGAGTGGGTGGGCAGATCCAGAAACGGCTATCAACGGCTCCGGCTTGGTCGAGCAGTTTGCCAGCAGCGCGGAAGTGGCCAATATTGGTCATGCATGAACCGATGAAGACTTCGTCGACTTTGTCGCCAGCGACGTCAGAGAGCAGGCGCGCGTCGTCTGGGTCGTTGGGGCAACAGACGATGGGCTCCTTAATGTCGGCGAGGTCGATTTCGATCACGGCGGCGTATTCGGCATCGGCGTCGGCAGACATCAGCGATGGGTTGGCGAGCCACTCTTCCATTTTGCGCACGCGACGCTCGAGGGTGCGCACGTCGCCATAGCCTTCAGCAATCATCCAGCGCAATAGGGTAACGTTTGAACGCAGGTACTCGGCGACAGAGGCTTCGCTGAGCTTGATGGTACAACCGGCTGCAGAGCGCTCTGCAGAGGCGTCAGAGAGTTCAAAGGCTTGCTCTACCGTCAGCGACTCAATACCTTCACCTTCGATTTCCAGAATGCGACCTGAGAAGAAGTTCTTTTTGCCTTTCTTTTCAACTGTCAGCAAGCCTTCTTTGATGCCGTAGTAGGGAATAGCATGCACAAGGTCGCGCAGGGTAATACCGGGCTGCATTTTGCCTTTAAAGCGCACCAGCACGGATTCTGGCATATCGAGTGGCATGACCCCCGTGGCGGCGGCGAATGCGACGAGGCCAGAGCCACCGGGGAAAGAGATACCCATGGGGAAGCGTGTATGGGAGTCTCCGCCGGTGCCGACGGTGTCAGGCAGCAGCATGCGATTCAGCCAGCTGTGAATAATGCCGTCGCCGGGACGCAATGACACGCCGCCGCGATTCATAATAAAGTCTGGCAGACTGTGTTGGGTTTCAATATCCACTGGCTTGGGGTAGGCGGCGGTGTGACAGAATGACTGCATTACAAGGTCAGTGGAGAAGCCGAGACAGGCGAGGTCTTTGAGTTCGTCGCGCGTCATGGGGCCGGTGGTGTCCTGCGAGCCGACAGTGGTCATTTTCGGTTCGCAGTAAGTGCCGGGACGCACACCGGGGACGTTACAGGCTTTACCAACCATTTTTTGCGCGAGCGTGAAGCCTGCATTGCTGGCTTCGGGTGCTGTCGGTGTGCGGAAGACAGTTGATGCTGGCAGTCCGAGGTGTTCGCGGGCGCGCTGTGTGAGACCGCGACCGATAATCAGGTTGATGCGGCCGTCTGCTTGAACTTCATCAAAGATAACATCTGATTTGATTTCAAACTCAGACAATAGGTCGCCGCTTTCGCTGAGAATTTTGCCTTCGTATGGGCGAATTTCAATAACATCGCCATAGTTAATCTTGTCGACCGGTGCTTCAAATACCAATGCCCCAGCGTCTTCCATGGTGTTGAAGAAAATCGGCGCCACTTTGCTGCCGATACAGATACCACCTGAGCGCTTGTTGGGCACGCCGGGCATATCTTCACCGAAGAACCACAGAACCGAGTTGGTTGCTGATTTGCGCGATGAGCCAGTGCCGACGACGTCGCCGACAAAAGCCACAGGCAAGCCTTTCGCTTTCAGTGCGTCTATTTGCTTCATAGGGCCAGTGACACCGTGTTCTTCTGGCGTCAGACCGTCGCGAGTCATTTTAAACATTGCGCGTGCGTGCAGCGGAATGTCTGGGCGAGACCACGCGTCTTGAGCGGGTGACAGGTCGTCTGTGTTGGTTTCGCCAGTAGCTTTGAAGACGATAGTTTTTATGCTTTCTGGAACGGCGTCGTTCGAGGTGAACCACTCGGCGTCTGCCCAAGATTGCATGACTGCTTTAGCGTCGGCATTGCCAGCATCGGCGCGCTCTGCAACGTCGTGGAAGGCGTCAAAGACTAGAAGGGTCGATTTTAACTGCTCTGCGGCGAGGCTAGAAAGTTCTGCGTCGTCCAGCAAACTGACCAGCGTGGCGACGTTGTAGCCACCGTGCATATTGCCAAGGAGCGTGGTCGCAGTGCTGCGGTCGATCAGCGGAGAGGAGGCTTCGCCTTTAACGATAGCGCTGAGAAAGCTGGCTTTTACGTAGGCTGCTTCATCGACTCCCGGTGGCACGCGGTTGGCGATCAGGTCAAGTAGAAAATCCGCTTCCCCTGCGGGTGGGTTTTTCAATAGCTCGACAAGTCCTGCGGTCCACTCTGGGGTCAGGGGCTTTGGCGGAATTCCCTGTTGTTGACGTTCAGCGACATGAGCACGATAGGCTTCTAGCACGGCTGGATTCTCCTGTTAAATGACTGTGGTATGAAGTTTTTCCTGCGCTTCAATCGAGCGCAGAAATAGACGCAACATTGTACGTGAAGCCGCGCTTTATTGACAGTTGGTTATCGGGCCATCTGGTTGACTGTCAAACCTTGTTTTGAATGGTTTTAAGGTGGCGAAAATGCTGGTATATCAGAGTGTAAAAGCCTTTGTTAGGTTTGGAAAAAGAGTCGCCATAGAGTGAGTTTATAGCCGTTATCACTGGCGCTATCGGCAGCCTGTTCTGTTGTCGCGCGGGCGCAGTTTATTGGCTTATGGTGATAATTACCGCTTTGTGTCTCGCCGAGTGGGCGCTACAGTGATTATACTGCGCCCCTTAAACGTCGTTACAACTGTCATTACAAGAGTCGCTATAAGAGTCGTTACAATAGAGTCGTTACAAGAGTCGCTACATCAATCGTTACAACAGTCTCTAAAACAAGGAGTTACCGAGCAATGATCAAACTATATGGAGCACCACTTAGCCACTATTACGCTATGGTGAAGGTATTTTTACTTGAGAAAGGCTTTGATTTTGAGGAGATCTACATCGCGCCGACCTACAGCGAGCCATTTCTTGAAATAAGCCCGATGGGGAAGATTCCCTGCATTGAGGTGAACGAGGGCTATCTGAGTGAAACAACTGCGATTCTCGGGTTTTTGGAGAGCTGTATTCCTGAATATCCGATGACCCACAGTGATGCTTTTCGCCGCGCACAAATGGCGCAGATGATAAAGATTGTGGAGTTGTATATTGGCGTTGAGTCAACTCGGCTGATGGGCCATGTGTTTTTTGGCCGGCCATTTAATCAGTCGGTGGCGGATGAAGTAAAACCGACCATGGAGAAGGGGTTGGCAGCGCTGCGACGACTGTCGTCGTTTTCGCCTTATCTGCTGGGTGATGAGATCACCATGGCAGATTTCTACACCTATTATGTGCTTAAAACCGCCGCGCCTGTGGCTAAAAAGATATGGGGATGGACGATTGTGGACGATGTTGAGGGGCTTAGGCCGTGGTTGCAGCTGATGTCAGAGCGGCCACTGGTGCAGCAGGTTGATGCTGAGCACAATGTCGCCATCAAGGAATTTATGGACAAGACCTCGTGACGCCACTCAATGACATTCTACAGTTTTTGCCCTGCGCGACACCGGACCGATGGATTGAGAACGCCCTGAATAATCAGGCCACGCTGCTAATCGATCACGCAAATTGTGAAAAGAAGGCCGCCAGCACGGCGATGACTCTAATCCATCGCTACAGTGAAAATTTTGTCTTGCTCAATAAAATGTCGCGCTTGGTGCGCGAAGAGATGCGTCACTTTGAGCAGGTAATTGCCTTGATGAAGCGTCGCGGGGTGACCTACGAATATCTCTCTGCATCCCGCTATGCCAGTGGTTTGCGAGATTGTGCGCGCAAGCCCGAGGCCGAAAAGCTGGTGGATATTTTAATCATTGGCGCGTTTATCGAGGCGCGCTCCTGCGAGCGCTTTGCGCGGCTGGCACCCCACTTGGATGCCGAGCTTGAGGCTTTTTACGGGTCTTTGCTGAAGTCGGAAGCGCGGCACTATCAGGATTATTTGGAATTGGCGAAGAGTGCTGCGGGTGACGATGTTTGCATTGACTGGCGGATTGCCGAGATCGCTGCAATTGAGCACCAGCTGATCGAGCAGCCTGACACAGAGTTTCGCTTCCACTCGGGACCGGTATTGTAGCCAGAGCCGAGTGATCGGCGCTGAGATAGCCGCAGCTGACATCTTCAACCGACATCCTCAGCCCACACCTGCAAGCCATAAAAAAAGGCAGCCTGAGCTGCCTTTTCTGTCTTGGCGCTGTTGCGCGCCACCTTTACTGCGTATTAACGGTCTTCGACGGGCGTGTAGTCGCGAACGTCGGCGCCGGTGTACAGCTGGCGTGGACGGCCAATGCGGTAAGGGTTGGTGATCATTTCATTCCAGTGAGAGATCCAGCCCACGGTGCGGCCGGTGGCAAAGATCACGGTGAACATTTCAACAGGAATACCAAGCGCCTTCAAAATAATGCCCGAGTAGAAATCGACGTTGGGGTAGAGTTTTTTGCTGACAAAATACTCGTCTTCCAAGGCAATTTTTTCGAGCTTTTTGGCTAGGCGGAAGAGGGGATCATTTTCCAATCCCAAAACTGCCAATACTTCGTCGCAGCTCTCGCGCATAACTGTGGCCCGTGGGTCATAGTTTTTGTAGACTCGGTGCCCGAATCCCATCAAACGGAAGGGGTCGTTCTTGTCTTTGGCCTTGGCAATGTATTCTTCAATATTGTCTTCGTGACCAATTTCTTCCAGCATCACCAGTACTGCTTCGTTGGCGCCACCGTGCGCAGGGCCCCACAGTGCTGCGATACCCGCTGCGATGCACGAGAAGGGGTTGGCGCCCGAGGAGCCGGCTAAACGCACAGTTGAGGTCGAGGCGTTTTGCTCGTGGTCTGCGTGCAGCAGGAAGATACGATCCATGGCCTTCGCAATAACCGGCTCGACTACATAGGGCTCGCAGGGTGTGCCGAACATCATATGCAGGAAGTTTTCTGAATAAGAGAGCGAGTTATCGGGGTAGATAAACGGCTGGCCGCTGAAGTGTTTATGACACATAGCAGCGATGGTCGGCATTTTGGCGATTAAGCGGTGTGCCGAAATTTTGCGGTGCTCTTCGTTGGTGATATCCAGCGAGTCGTGATAGAAGGATGACATGGCGCCCACCACGCCACACAGCATGGCCATTGGGTGCGCGTCGTAACGAAAGCCGCTGATAAAGTGCTCGATAGAGCGGTTTACCATAGTGTGGTATTTGATCGTTGTTTCAAACTCGTGCTTCTGCGCCGCCGTTGGCAAGGTGCCTTCAAGCAGCAGATAGCAGGTTTCAAGGTAGTCGGATTTTTCTGCGAGTTGTTCGATCGGGTAGCCGCGGTGCAGCAAAATCCCTTTGTCGCCATCGATGTAAGTAATCTCAGACTTGCATGATGCTGTGGCCGAGAATCCTGGGTCAAAGGTGAAAATGTCATGAGACCCGAGCGTGCCGATATCGATAACGTCTTGGCCTAACGTGCCCTTCAGAATTGGCAGCTCAATTGGAGCTTTTCCTTCAATAGAAAGGGTGGCTGTGCGATTGCTCATGAATGATCCTCTGGTGTGGCGATTTTGGATGGGGCAGAAATTTGAAGTCGCAACTATAGATGTTCGAGCCAAATTGTCAACTGCGCGAGAACGTTGCTCGACTCTCGGCAGTCTGCCTTTAAGGCTCAAAACGGCATTTTTGCATACCCATTATTCATTTAATAGATGGTCCTTAGCAGGCTCGCAAGATTTCCTTGCCGGGCAGGTGGCGTCTAGCCTGAGTAAGCCATCATGCCGCGAGGCTGGTGAATTATTTTATAGTCCAGATCAATGGGATTTTTTTGGATAGAGAATTGAATTAAGGGGCCTTAGTACTTATACTGCTGCGCCATCAAATGGCCGGATATCCTTCCCTTTCGCGCTGTTTTTTAACGTGTTTTAACGCAGTTGCAAATTGACTTCATTTTAATTCATCTCCGTGTATTCGGATAACCACATTAAGGTACTGCCCGCCGTGGACAATAAAAGACCTGTTAATTTGGATATTGGAAGCATCAGCCTGCCAATTACCTCTTATGTATCTATCCTGCACCGCGTTTCTGGTGTGATTCTGTTTTTCGCTGTTGCCGTGTTTCTCTGGCTGTTTGACGCCAGTCTATCGTCGCCAGAAGGCTTTGAGAGCGTGAAAGCGATGTTTGCCAACCCTGTTTGCCAAGTCATCGTCTGGGGCAGTCTCGCGGCGTTGGCGTACCATGTCGTGGCCGGTGTGCGTCACTTAATTATGGATTTTGGGGTCGGTGAAGACTCTTTTGAGAGTGGTCGCAACAGTGCGCGTTTGGCACTGGGCGTTGCCATCGTAGCGATTGCGTTAGTCACAGGGTGGATCTTCTTATGGTAACTACAGTAACCAGTCTCGGCCGCAGCGGCTTGTCCGATTGGCTAATTCAGCGGGTCTCGGCGTTTGTCATGACCGCGTACCTTATCTTTATTGTTGGCTATCTGGTGATGAACCCGGAGCTGACCTATGCGCAGTGGGCTCAGTTAAACCAAGCTCTACCGATGCGCATGTTTAGTTTGCTTACCATTCTGTCGATCGCCGCTCACGCGTGGATCGGCATGTGGTGTGTGTTGACGGACTACGTCACTGTGCGATTGGTTGGGCCAAAGGCGACTGCGATTCGTATTGTTTTTCAGCTGGGCATGATCGCAATTACATTGCTTTACGTGATCTGGGCAATCGACATTCTTTGGGGAATTCAAGTAAATGGCTAACATTAGAACAATGAGTTTTGATGCCGTAATCGTCGGTGGTGGCGGTTCTGGTATGCGCGCAGCGTTGCAGCTGGCGCAATCGGGTTACAAGACTGCGGTAATCACCAAGGTTTTTCCAACGCGCTCGCACACTGTATCTGCTCAGGGTGGCATTACTTGTGCGATTGCCAGTGATGATCCGAACGATCAGTGGCAGTGGCACATGTACGACACCATCAAAGGATCTGACTATATCGGTGACCAAGAGGCCATCGAATACATGTGTCAAACCGGCCCTGAAGCGATTTTTGAGCTCGAGCACATGGGTTTGCCATTCTCTCGCACTGAATCAGGTCGTATCTACCAGCGGCCCTTTGGTGGCCAGTCGAAAGATTTCGGCAACGGTGGTCAGGCTGCGCGCACCTGTGCGGCGGCGGATAGAACCGGTCACGCGCTATTGCACACCCTCTATCAAGGTAACTTGAAAAACGAAACCGTTTTTCTGAATGAGTGGTTTGCTGTTGATATCGTTAAAAATTCTGACAACGCGGTGGTCGGTGTCGTTGCTATCAACATTGAAACTGGCGAAACCGTCTACGTGAAGTCCAAGGCGACTGTGTTTGCCACCGGTGGTGCTGGACGTATTTACGCGTCGACCACAAACGCGCACATCTGTACCGGCGATGGTATTGGTATGGCGCTGCGTGCAGGCTTCCCTGTGCAAGATATTGAAATGTGGCAGTTCCACCCGACCGGTATTGCTGGTGCGGGCACTCTGGTCACTGAAGGCTGTCGCGGTGAGGGCGGTTATTTGGTGAACAAAGATGGCGAGCGCTTTATGGAGCGCTATGCGCCCAATGCCAAAGATTTGGCTGGCCGCGATGTGGTGGCTCGTTCAATGGTCTTGGAAATTCTTGAGGGTCGCGGTTGCGGCCCCAACGGTGATCATGTGTATCTGAAACTTGACCACTTGGGCGAAGAGACGCTGAATGCGAAATTGCCCGGTATTCTCGAGCTGTCGCGCACGTTTGCCCACGCTGACCCAGTTAAAGAGCCAATTCCTGTGGTGCCAACCTGTCACTACATGATGGGTGGTATTCCGACCAACGTGAACGGTCAGGCACTGACTATCGACGCTGACGGCAACGATCAAGTTATCGAAGGCTTTTATGCCTGTGGCGAAGCGGCCTGTGTATCAGTCCACGGTGCTAACCGACTCGGTGGCAACTCGCTGCTGGACTTGGTGGTATTTGGTCGCGCGTCGGGCATGTTTATCGAGAAGCAGCTGCGCGAAGGTATTAATCTGAAAGACGCCAGCGAAGCGGATATTGAAGCGGCAATGGCTGGATTGAACCGCTTAAACGGTTCGACAACCGGCGAGAAAGCCTCTGTTTTGCGTGGTGAGCTGCAAACAATTATGCAGAATTACTTCGGCGTATTCCGCCGCGGCGATTTCATGAAAGAAGGTATTGCCAAGTTGGCCGAGCTGCGCGTGCGCATTGAAAACGTGCTGTTAGATGACAAGAGCAATGCCTTTAACACCTCGCGTATTGAAGCGCTGGAGTTGCGCAACCTGTTGGAAGTGGCCGAGGCGACGGCAATTACTGCTGAAGCGCGAACTGAAAGCCGTGGCGCGCACGCGCGTGACGATTTCCAAGAGCGCGACGATGAGAACTGGCTGTGTCATTCGGTGTTTTTCCCCGCAGACAAGCGTGTGGGCAAGCGCAGCGTCAACTTTACGCTGAAAACCCGCGAGCCATTTGCACCTAAGGTTCGCACTTACTAATTTGCACCTACTTTTTTGTACTTATTGATTAGCACCTACTACAAGGGGTTGTTAGAACCATGTTAAACGTCAGTATCTATCGCTATAACCCAGAGGTTGACAAAGAGCCCTACATGCAGGACTTTGAAATCGACACCCAAGGTAAAGATATTATGGTTCTCGATGTTCTCGAGAAGCTAAAAGTGCAGGATTCAACACTGGTCTTTCGTCGCTCATGCCGCGAAGGTGTGTGTGGGTCAGATGGTATGAATATTTCGGGTAAAAATGGCCTCGCCTGTGTGACGCCACTGTCTGAAGCTGTGAAAAACAACAAGCTGGTTATTCGTCCGCTGCCTGGGTTGCCTGTGATTCGTGATCTGGTAATCGATATGAGCCAGTTCTACGCGCAGTACGAAAAAATCCAGCCTTACATGATCAACAATACGCCTGCACCGGCCATTGAGCGCCTGCAGTCGCCTGAAGATCGCGCCAAGCTCGACGGTTTGTACGAGTGTATTCTCTGTGCATGCTGTTCAACGGCCTGTCCATCATTCTGGTGGAACCCCGACAAGTTTATCGGCCCGTCAGGTCTATTGCAGGCTTATCGCTTCTTGGCAGATAGCCGCGATACCGCCACCGAAGAGCGCTTGGCCAAGCTTGACGACCCGTTCAGTGTATTCCGTTGTCACGGCATCATGAACTGCGTTCAGGTTTGCCCAAAAGGATTAAATCCAACAAAAGCCATCGGTCATATCAGAAATATGCTGATAAGAAGTGCCACTTAAGGATAGAATGCGGCGCTTAAATGACAGGGCGCCTTAAATGACGTCAGTTGATAAATCAACAATTATGAGGAATACCATCAATGCCTGAGGGCCCTATGGAGCACTTTCTTCGCTCCTCCCACTTCTCTGGTGGTAACGCCGCGTATATTGAGGATTTGTATGACGTCTACTTGCACGATCGCAATGGCGTCCCTGAAGAGTGGAGCAGTTTCTTCGATACGCTTCCTCGCAGTGGCACCAATGCGGCCCCGGACGTCTCTCACGCAACCATAGTCCAGCATTTCGAATTGCTTGGTCGCCGTCAGGCGCGCCCAACGCCAGCGCCAGGATCAGGCGGCATCCATCTTGAGCACGAGCGCAAGCAAGTCAAAGTGGTTCAGCTGATCAGCTCCTACCGGTTTCGCGGTCATCAGAAAGCCAGCTTAGATCCCATCGGCTTGATGGTGCGCAAGGATGTTCCCGACCTCCACCTCCATTTTCACGGATTAACGGACGCTGATTTAGACACGACGTTCCAGACCAGCCCGCTCTATATCGGCAAGCCTGAAGCAACGCTGCGTGAAATTGTTGGAACCCTTGAAGAGACTTACTGCGGTCACCTCGGTGCCGAGTATATGCATATTACCTCGTTTGAGGAAAAGCAGTGGTTGGCGCAGCGCTTTGAAAGCGTGCGATCGAAGCCAACCTATGGCGACGATGCGCGCATTGACGTGCTTAACCGCCTGACGGCTGCTGAGGGCTTGGAAAAGCACCTCGATTCAAAATACCCTGGCACCAAACGCTTCGGCCTTGAAGGTGGTGAGAGTTTAATTCCGTTGCTCGATTGCTTGATTCGTCGCGCTGGCGAGTACGGCGGCAAAGAGATCGTGATGGCCATGGCTCACCGTGGGCGTCTGAATGTGTTGGTTAACGTTCTTGGCAAGAATCCCGCTGAGCTGTTTGAAGAGTTTGAAGGTAAGCGTCTCGTCAACACCTCTGGCGATGTTAAGTACCACCAAGGCTTCTCATCCAATGTGATGACTCCCGGTGGTGAAGTGCACATGGCGCTGGGCTTCAACCCGTCGCATCTCGAAATTTCCTGTCCTGTGGTCATCGGTTCGGGTCGTGCCCGTCAAGATCGTCGCGGCGACAAAAAAGGCGAGAAAGTCGTCCCTATTTTAATGCACGGCGACGCAGCATTTGCCGGCCAGGGCGTGGTGATGGAGACTTTTCAACTGTCTCAGACGCGCGCTTACAAGACCGGTGGCTCGATCCATATTGTTATTAACAACCAAGTGGGTTTTACCACTAGTCGTCAAGATGATGCCCGCTCCACTGAGTACTGCACAGATATCGCTAAAATGGTTCAGGCGCCTATCTTGCACGTCAATGGCGATAATCCTGACGCTGTGATGTTTGCTGCCATGTTGGCCATGGATTATCGCTACGAATTTGGCAAAGACGTTGTGATTGACCTCGTGTGCTACCGCCGCCGCGGGCACAACGAAACGGACGAGCCGTCATCAACGCAACCGTTGATGTATGAGCTGATCCGCAAGCACTCGACCACCCGTGAGCTGTATTCGCAAAAGCTGGTCAGTGAAGGCATTCTCGATCAAGCCCAAGCCAATGAAATGGCCAATGAGTATCGCGCCCGCCTCGACAAAGGTGAATTTGTGGTGCACAACCTAGTGCGCGAGCCAGACACCAGTTTGTTTGTGAATTGGAGCCCTTATCTCAATCACGACTGGCGTACTCCAGCCAAAACGGGTATTGATTTAGCGGTGCTGCAAGATGTTGCCGCCCGTGTTAACCATATTTCAGATGGCATCAAGGTTCAGCGTCAAGTCAGCAAGATCTACGACGATCGCCGCAAGATGGCCGGTGGCGCGTTACCGTTGAATTGGGGTATGGCGGAACTGCTCGCCTATGGAACCCTCTTAGAAGAAGGCTATCCAATCCGTATCACGGGTCAGGATGTTGGTCGCGGGACCTTCTCCCACCGCCATGCCGTGGTGCACAGCCAAAAAGACGGTAAATCTTATGTGCCGCTAACTAAAATGTCAGCCGATCAGCCGCGCTTCGATATATTCGATTCGGTGTTGTCGGAAGAAGCCGTTCTAGCGTTTGAGTATGGTTATGCAACCACTGCCCCCGCAGGTCTTATTGTCTGGGAAGCGCAGTTTGGCGACTTTGCTAACGGCGCGCAGGTCGTTATAGATCAGTTTATTGCCAGTGGTGAGCACAAGTGGGGTCGTCTATCAGGACTGACAATGCTGTTGCCTCACGGTTTCGAAGGGCAGGGCCCTGAGCATTCGTCTGCTCGTCTCGAGCGTTTTCTGCAGCTCTGTGCAGAGCACAATATGCAGGTGGTGATTCCAACCACACCAGCGCAGATATTCCATCTTCTGCGTCGTCAAGCTATTCGCCCGATGCGCCGACCGCTAATTATTATGAGTCCCAAGTGGATTTTGCGTCATCCTCTGGCTACATCGTCCCTTGAGGATCTCGCCAACGGTGAGTTCCAGAACGTGATCGCTGATCCTGGGGTTGATGCCAAGAAAGTTACGCGTCTGATTCTCTGCTCAGGAAAAGTCTACTATCACTTATTAGAGGCGCGTATGGAGCGAAATATCGACCATATTGCTCTAGTGCGGGTTGAACAGCTTTATCCGTTCCCCGATGAGGAATTGATGGAGGTATTAAAGCCTTACACCAATCTCACTGATGCGGTGTGGTGTCAGGAAGAGCCAATGAACCAAGGGGCGTGGTACAGCAGTCAGCACCACATGCGACACGTACTACAGGCGGTTAACCCCGCGCTGCACTTGCGCTACGTCGGCCGTGAGAGCTCGGCTGCGCCGGCTTGTGGCTATATGTCCACGCATCTTGAAGAACAAAAACAATTTATTGATGAAGCTCTGAATACAGACTCGTAACTTAGGAAAAACGAAATGGCCACAGAAATTAAGGCACCTACATTCCCTGAATCAGTTCAAGAAGGCTCTCTAGCCACTTGGCACAAAAAAGTTGGCGATACCGTCGCCCGCGACGAACTGCTTGTCGATATCGAAACCGATAAAGTGGTTTTAGAGGTCGTTGCGCCAGTTGCCGGCGTACTCAGCGAGATTCTTAAGTTGGAAGGAGACAGTATTCTAAGCAACGAGGTCATTGCGCGTATTGAAGAGGGCGCCACAGCGTCTGCGCCAGTTGCTGCAGCTGCGATTGAAGAAGAGCCTGAAACCACTGCCAGCGGCAGTTTAATTAACCCCGCTGCGCGCAAGCTGGCTGAAGAGCGCGGCATTGACGCAGCTCAGATCACTGGCACCGGTAAAGGCGGTCGTATCACCAAGGAAGACGTCGTCAATTTCACGCCCTCTGCGCCTGTGGCAAAAGCGGCTGCGCCAGCGCCCACCGCAACGGCGGCTGTTGTGGTGGATGGCGGTGATCGGGTAGAGCGCCGCGTTCCCATGACACGCATGCGTTCGCGCATTGCGGAGCGCTTGCTTGAAGTCACCCAGACCACTGCTTCACTGACGACCTTCAATGAAGTGGATATGACGGCATTGATGGACTTGCGCAAGCAGTACAAAGATGAATTCACCAAGATCCACAACGGCACACGCCTCGGCTTTATGGGCTTCTTTGTGAAAGCCGCGGTCGAGGCCTTGAAGCGCTTCCCGTCAGTGAATGCCTCCATTGACGGTACAGATATTGTCTACCACGGCTATCAAGATGTCGGCGTGGCTGTCTCTACTGAGCGCGGTCTTGTTGTTCCAGTGTTGCGCAATGCGGAAAATATGAGCATCGCCAATATTGAAAATGGTATCTACGATTACGCAATGAAGGCCCGTGACGGCAAGTTGACCATCGAAGAGATGAGCGGCGGAACCTTCACAATCACCAACGGTGGTGTCTACGGTTCGCTGATTTCGACCCCCATTATCAACCCGCCTCAGTCGGCTATACTGGGTATGCACAAGATCCAAGAGCGCCCAATGGCGGTCAACGGGCAGGTTGTGATTCGGCCAATGATGTACTTGGCGCTGTCCTACGATCATCGCCTAATTGATGGTAAAGGGGCGGTGCAGTTTTTGGTGACCATCAAGGAATTGATAGAAGATCCGGCTAAGATTTTACTTGAGATTTAAATTATATCTATTTGATATTTATAGGAAATACCATGTCAGAAAAATACGATGTAGTAGTGATAGGCAGTGGCCCCGCAGGATATGTTGCGGCCATTCGTGCGGCGCAGTTGGGCCTTAAAACAGCCTGTATTGAAAAGTGGAAAAATGCCGAAGGCAAGGGCGTCAATGGTGGCACCTGTCTGAATGTCGGTTGTATTCCCTCAAAAGCGTTGCTCGATAGCTCCTTTAAATTTCATGAAGCGAAGTCTGAACTCGCCGTTCACGGTATCAGCACCAAGGGCGTTGAAATCGATATCCCTGAGATGCTCGCGCGCAAAAATAAAATTATCAACCAGCTGACGGGCGGTATTGCCGGTTTGTTTAAAGCTAATGGCGTCACTGCACTCTACGGCACAGGCAAGTTGCTCGGCGGCAAAAAAGTTGAGCTGACCGACAACGACGGCAACGTCTCTGTTGTCGATGCGGAAAACGTTATTTTGGCCTCTGGCTCTCTGCCAATCGCTATCCCAGTTGCTCCTGTTGATGGCGATCTTATTGTCGATTCTACCGGTGCCCTAGAGATTGGCGAAGTGCCTAAGCGTCTTGGCGTTATTGGCGCTGGCGTTATCGGTTTAGAGTTGGGTTCGGTGTGGAATCGTTTAGGATCTGACGTGGTTTTGCTTGAAGCGATGGAAGATTTCTTGGCCATTATGGACAAGGGAATTGCCAAGGAAGCGAAGAAAATATTCACTAAGCAGGGCTTGGATATCCGTCTTGGCGCCCGTGTTACCGGCACTAAAATTAAAGGACGCGAAGTGGAAGTCACCTTCAAGTCTACCGACGGCAGCGATCACACCGAGACTTTCGACAAATTGATTGTTTGCGTGGGTCGTCGTCCGTTTACCGCTGGACTATTGGCCGATGACAGCGGCGTCCAACTGGACGAGCGCGGCTCTGTCTTTGTCAACGAGCACTGCGCGACCAATGTCCCCGGTGTATTCGCGATTGGCGATTTGGTGCGCGGCCCGATGCTGGCCCATAAAGGCTCAGAAGAGGGCGTTATGGTTGCCGAGCGTATCGCTGGTCACAAAGCGCAGATGAACTATGACATCGTTCCTAACGTTATTTACACCCATCCCGAAGTGGCCTCTGTCGGTCAGACTGAAGAGCAGGTCAAAGCGGCGGGTGAGCCCTACAATGTTGGCACCTTCCCCTTTGCCGCCAGTGGCCGTGCGATGGCCGCCAACGATACCGACGGTATGGTTAAAATTATTGCCCATGCAACGACCGACCGTATTTTGGGTTGCCATATTGTTGGCCCCAGCGCGGCAGATCTGGTACAGCAGGTGGCTATTGCGATGGAGTTCGGTTCGAGTGCGGAGGATCTTGGCATGATTGTATTCGGCCATCCAACGCTGTCAGAAACGGTCCATGAAGCTGCTTTGGCAGTGAACGGTAATGCAATACATATCGCCAATCGCAAGCGTCGTTAGGGCGCAGCGAATGGCTTAGCGGGGTGATGTGTAGCGTCACAATTGTAGAGCCCCGCGATCAACTTATTAAATCAATCAACGGGAAGTAAAGTATGAACCTGCATGAATATCAGGGTAAGCAGCTTTTTGCCGAGTATGGATTGCCAGTATCCACTGGCGTCGCCGCGAAAACTGTCGAAGAAGCGGTAGCTGCAGCGGACACTATTGGTGGTGATCGCTGGGTAGTGAAAGCACAAGTACACGCTGGTGGCCGCGGTAAAGCGGGCGGCGTTAAGTTGGTTAGCTCAAAGGCAGAGATTGAAGCTTTTGCTAAGCAGTGGCTAGGTAAGAACTTGGTTACTTACCAGACTGATGCTAAAGGTCAGCCGGTTAGCCGTATCCTCGTTGAAACCTGTACCGATATTGCCAAAGAGTTGTACTTGGGCGCGGTGGTTGATCGCGGCACTCGTCGTATTGTCTTCATGGCCTCGACTGAAGGCGGCGTTGAAATTGAAAAAGTTGCTGAAGAGACGCCAGAGAAGATCCTCAAGGCGATTATTGACCCAGTGACCGGTGCACAGCCTTACCAAGCACGCGAGCTGGCGTTTAAGCTCGGTTTAGAAGGTGTTCAAATCAAGCAGTTCGTCACGATTTTCCTAGGCTTGGCAAAACTGTTCAAAGAGCGCGATCTGGCGCTGTTGGAAATTAATCCGCTGGTCATCACAAGCGAAGGCAATCTGCATTGCCTCGACGCCAAAATTGTTATTGATGGCAACGCTATGTACCGTCAGCCCACGTTGAAAGCTATGCATGATCCGTCGCAGGAAGATGCGCGCGAAGCCCATGCGGCAGCCTTTGAGCTCAACTATGTTGCTCTCGATGGCAACATCGGCTGTATGGTCAACGGTGCTGGTTTGGCCATGGGCACGATGGATATCGTTCAGCTGCACGGCGGAGCACCAGCGAACTTCCTTGATGTTGGTGGCGGTGCTACTAAAGAGCGCGTTGTTGAAGCATTCAAAATTATTCTCTCGGATGAAAACGTAAAAGCTGTTCTGATCAATATTTTCGGCGGCATTGTTCGCTGTGACTTGATTGCTGATGGCGTCATCGGTGCGGTTGCTGAAGTTGGCGTTAAGGTACCTGTTGTTGTGCGCCTTGAGGGTAACAATGCAGAGCTGGGAACAAAGAAATTGGCTGAGTCTGGCCTCGATATTATTGCAGCCACCAGTTTGACGGATGCTGCGCAACAAGTTGTTAAAGCTGCGGAGGGTAACTGAGATGTCTATCTTAATTAACAGTGAGACTAAGGTTATCTGTCAGGGTTTTACCGGCGGTCAGGGGACTTTCCACTCTGAACAAGCGATTGCTTACGGCACAAAGATGGTCGGCGGCGTAACGCCGGGCAAGGGTGGCACCACCCATCTGGGTCTGCCTGTATTCAACACCGTTGCTGACGCAGTGGCTGAAACTGGTGCAGAAGCATCTGTGATTTACGTGCCTGCAGCATTTTGTAAAGACTCTATTTTAGAGGCGGCCAACTCTGGTATTAAGCTGATTGTCTGCATTACTGAAGGTATTCCAACGCTGGATATGCTTGAGTGTAAAGTGGTTTGCGATACATTGGGCGTGCGTTTGATCGGCCCTAACTGTCCGGGTGTGATTACTCCGGGGCAGTGCAAGATTGGCATTATGCCTGGCCATATTCACTTGCCTGGCAAGGTTGGTATTGTGTCGCGTTCTGGCACGTTGACCTACGAAGCGGTTAAGCAGACGACGGATTATGGTTTTGGCCAGTCTACTTGTGTCGGTATCGGTGGTGACCCTATTCCGGGTTCGAGCTTTATTGATATTTTGGCGTTGTTTGAGAAAGATCCTGCCACTGAAGCGATTGTTATGATCGGTGAAATTGGCGGAACTGCTGAAGAGGAAGCCGCTGCGTACATTAAAGCGAATGTGACTAAGCCTGTTGTCTCTTACATTGCTGGTGTTACTGCGCCTGCGGGTAAGCGTATGGGGCACGCTGGTGCGATTATCTCTGGGGGCAAGGGCACTGCGGAAGATAAGTTTGCAGCGCTTCAGGATGCGGGTGTGAAGACGGTTCGCAGCTTGGCGGATATTGGCGTGGCGTTGAAGGAAGTAACTGGCTGGTAATTTTTCTTGCTGGGACTTTTTGGGTGTTTGTAAAAAAGGCGGCTTTCGGGCCGCTTTTTTTTATGGGTTGGAAGGGGCTTTTTTTGTGTTTTTTTTGGATGTTTGAGGGGTTTTGGGGGAGTGGGGCTGGGAGGGGGGGAGAGTCTTCAGTGGCACCGTATGTTGGTTAGACGGGCTGTGAATACGTCCGTGTACGCTCGAGAGCGGCATCCCTGCCGCTCACGGTCTAACCAACTAACGGTGCCACTGAAGAGGATGGTGTGGAGTGGGGGCGGGTTTGATGGTGTCGCTGTGGGGTGTGGGGTGTGGGGTGTGGGGTGTGGGGTGTGGGGTTTATAGTTGTGCTGGTGGGGTATTTGGGGAGGGAGTCAGTTGGATTTTACTGCTATTATGCTGGCCTAAAACGTTTCATTGGATTGACTAGAATATGGCATTTGATATGGCGATCGCGCTTTTTCGTCCTGCGATAAAATACGCGATGGAAAGTAACGGTCATGGCGCCGCTCTTGGGTTTAAACTCGATAAGATCAGTCGTGGCGAAACGAGTTTAATTTTCCCTTACAAAGAAGAAACTGTCGGCAATCCGATTACGGGTGTCGTCCATGGTGGGGTGATTGTCAGTCTTCTCGATACTGCCTGCGGCTGTGCTGCTATGACGGTTTTGGGCGCGCCTTCGGTCACTCCAACTATGGATCTCCGGCTCGACTACATGCGTCCTGCTGAGCCCTACAAGTCCATCTACGTGGAAGCGAAGGTCTATCGCAAGTCCTCCACCGTTATTTTTTGCCGCGGGCTTGCATGGCAAGACGATAGAGAAAAGCCGATCGCCCATTGTGTGGCCAACTTTATGCGTGTCGATGCCAAGAGCGTTCAGTTTCGCACTATTGCAGCAACAAAACTCAAACGGTTATTGCCGTGGCGCAGGTCCCGAGTCAGTGACGTAAAGGACGAGTCATGAACAGTCGAGAATACAGTGATGAGCGTCTTTTAGCGGAATGGCGGGCCAATGTCACCGCTGCACGGGCGGCGAATGACCCTCAAGCGGTTATGGCGATGATCCCCTACAGTGGATTTATTGGCGGGCAAGTTAAGCTAGACAATGACCGCTTGCTCTACTGGTTGGAAAAGCGCTCGTCAAATATTGGCAATCCCTCGCTGCCGGCTATACACGGTGGTGTTATTGGTGGCTTTCTCGAGCTCTCTGCGTCGATTGAGATTATTTATGGTCTCGACATAGCGACGTTGCCAAAAGTCGTTGATTTCTCCCTCGACTATTTGCGTCCTGGTCGCTACAAGACGACCTATGCGCGTTGCACCGTGTTGCGGCAGGGTAAGAAGCTGGTCAATGTTACGGCGAGCGCATGGCAAGACGACGAACAGACACCTATAGCGACAGCGCGCTGCCACTTTCTGATTTAAAACGCGCTATCTGAGCCGTAAAACTTGAAATTTGCGCTAGAGCCCCCATCTGATAAACCGTGAATTAACATCAGATCAGGAGATCACTCGCAAAATGACAGCCAAGACTAACGCCAAATCAGAAACATTGGGTTTTCAAACCGAAGCCAAGCAGCTGCTCCACCTTATGATTCATTCGCTCTACTCGAACAAGGAAATTTTCCTTCGCGAGTTGATTTCGAACGCATCAGATGCGACCGATAAGCTTCGCGTAGAAGCCCTTGAGAATGCTGCTCTTTATGAAGATGACGGTGATTTACATATTCGCATTGCCGTTGATGAAGACGCAAAAACCATTGTTATTTCTGATAATGGCATTGGTATGTCCCGCGACGAAGTTATCTCTAACCTTGGCACTATTGCGCGGTCAGGCACCTCTGAATTTATGAAAAACCTCACTGGCGATCAGAAAAAGGACTCCCAGTTGATCGGCCAGTTTGGGGTTGGTTTTTACTCCTCTTTTATCGTTGCTGATCGCGTTGTAGTTGAGACCCGTCGTGCTGGTGCCGCGGCTGATGAAGCTGTGCGCTGGAGCTGTGCCGGTGAGGCCGACTATCAAATTGAACCTATTGAGCGCGCGGCTCGCGGCACATCGATTACTCTCCACCTGAAAAGCGAGGAGGAAGAGTTCGCTAACGATTGGCGCCTGCGCAGTATTGTTAAAAAATATTCGGACCATATTGCGATCCCCGTTGAAATGCTTAAAGTCGATAAAGCAGAGGGCGAGGAGAAATCAGCGCCAGAATGGCAGGCTGTCAATGATGCCAAAGCGCTTTGGACCCGTTCACGTCAAGACATTAGCGATGAAGAGTACAAGGAGTTCTATCGCCTTGTCTCCCATGATTTTGCGGAGCCGCTTACCTGGAGCCACAACCGCGTAGAGGGCAAGCAAGAGTACACCAGCCTGCTCTATATTCCTGGAATGGCCCCGTTTGATCTCTATCAGCGCGATGCGTCTCGCGGTATAAAGCTGTATATCAAGCGCACCTTTATTATGGATGACGCTGAGCAATTTATGCCGATGTACCTCCGGTTTGTTAAAGGAGTGTTGGATAGCGCCGACTTGCCGCTGAACGTGTCGCGGGAAATTCTGCAAAAGACGCCCCTTGTCGACAGTATTCGCACCGCTCTCACCAAACGTGTGCTCGATATGCTGGGCAAAATGGCAAAAAATGATCCTGAAAAGTACGCCAAATTTTGGTCGCAGTTTGGTCCTGTGCTGAAAGAGGGTCCCAGTGAGGATTTCGCCAACAAAGAAACAATTGCTAAATTGTTCCGTTTCGCCAGTTCCACTAGCGGGTCTGCAGCGACTACCGTCAGTCTGACCGACTACGTTGGCCGCATGAAAGAAGGCCAGGATAAGATTTATTATCTGACCGGCGACAGCTATTCAGTGATTAAAAATAGCCCCTATCTCGAAGTGTTTGACAAGCACGGCATTGAAGTTTTGTTGATGTCAGACCGCATTGATGAGTGGATGATGGGGTATCTCAATGAATTTGATGGTAAGTCATTCCAAGATATCGCCCGTGGCGAGTTGGATCTGAGCAAGATAACCGGTGAAGAGGCCAAGTCAGAGAGCAATTCTGATAAAGCATCAGATGCAGACACGAAAGAACAGTCTGAGTTGTTAGTGCGGATTAAATCTCTGCTCGAAGAGAAAGTGGAAGAGGTGCGCAGTACGACGCGCTTAACCACATCACCGGCCTGTCTGGTGGTGGGCGCCAATGATATGGGTGAGCAAATGCGCAAGATTATGGCGGCTGCAGGCCAGCCTGTGCCTGATGCCAAGCCGATCTTGGAAATTAATGCTGAACATCCTTTGGTCAACAAACTGGCCGGTGAAACAGATGACGACAAGGCAAAAGTGTTAGCCAGAGTGTTGTTTGATCAGGCGGCGCTTGCTGCGGGGCGTCCGCTTGAAAACCCAGCGCAATTCGTGCATGAGCTCAATCGCCTAATGTTTGGTTAGTCATGATTGTGACCGCTGGCTGGGTTTATTTAAAAGCGCTCGTTAAGGGCGCTTTTTTAGTTCTGTCCGCTGTCACTGCGCAGGGCATCCCCTTATAATGCCCGCTGAATGGTTAATCGGCCAGATTGGAGTAGGGTGTCTGTGACACAGAGTAAACATAAAATAGCGGTATTGGGCGGAGGTAGTTTTGGTACCGTCATCGCCAATATATTGGCCGCGAACGGCCATGCGACAACTCTGTGGATGCGCAGCGCAGCGCAGGCGCAGCAGGTCGCTAGCAGTGGTGAAAATGCCGCGTATCTCCCCGGTTACAAGCTCGACTCACGTCTCGTGGTGACAGCCGATTTAGCACAGTCCTTAAAGGGCGCTGACAGCGTTTTTTTTGCGATCCCGAGCAGCGCATTTCGCTCAGTCGCCAAGCAAGCAAAGCCCTTTATTGCCAGTGGAGCTATCTTGGTGAGCATGGCGAAGGGCATCGAGGCTGAGACGTTTTTGCTGCCCAGCCAAATCCTTGAAAGCGAGCTGCCAGGACATCCGGTTGGCGTGATCAGCGGGCCCAATCTGGCAAAAGAAATTGCCAATAAAGAAATTACTGCGACGGTTATCGGCAGTGCTGACGATGAACTTTGCAGCCGTGTGCAGCGGTTATTGGCCTCGCGTTATTTTCGGGTGTACGCCAATCACGACCGCTATGGTGTTGAGCTCGCCGGTGCGCTGAAAAATATTTATGCCATTGTCGCGGGAATTGCGGAAGCTATGAAGGCGGGGCAAAATACAAAAAGTGTTGTTCTGACCCGTAGCTTGGCCGAAATGAGCCGCTTTGCTTGTAAGCTCGGTGCCGATCCACTCACCTTTCTCGGGCTTAGCGGTGTGGGTGATCTCTATGTCACCTGTACGTCGCCGCTCAGCCGCAACTTTCGTGTTGGCCTAGCGCTTGGCGAAGGAAAAAGTCTTGATCAGGCCATGAGTGACATTGGGCAGGTTGCTGAGGGCGTAAATACGACTAAACTAGTTAAAGAACGCGCAGATGAAATGGGTATCTACATGCCATTGGCGTCGGCGCTATACGCTTACATGTTCGAGCAGCGACCGATCCTCGAATCAATGCGTACTATGATGGTTGCAGAGCAAAATACAGATGTGGAATTTATGGTAAAACCCAATGAGCGATAAAAATATGCACTTTACAAATACCAATACTTGGATCCGCTTCGCCTATATGGTGTTGTTTACAATTTTGTTGATGGCTGCGCGGTTAGTGATTTCCCTCGTCGTTTTAGTCCAGTTCGTGTTTGTTCTGGTGACGGGATCCGATAATGAGAACTTGCGCAATCTCGGTCAGGGACTTGGCAGGTGGGTCTATCAAACAGTGATGTTCTTGACGTTTAACAGCGAATCCAAGCCATTCCCTTTTGACGAGTGGCCCGAAGTCGACGAATCCGAAGGTTACTCAGTGGACGATATCGAAGAGGGCGAGATTGTCGATGTCGACGATATAGACGATATAGACGATATCCCGTCGTTCACTGCCGATGAGTCTGAAGTGACAAAGGGCAAAGCCGTCAAAAAGACCAATAAGTAAATTAAGTAGCCTATTTTAGCGGGCTGTGTGTCGTCATGGCCCGCCAATTCTTGGCTCGCTTACTCGAGGCTCGCTCTGTCTTAGCCTTTCAGCCGCCTATTTAAACCTAGGATCTAGTGAAGCATGGAATGCTCATTAACTGAGATACATTATGCCTCTTAGATTTGTCAGCGAACGCACCTTCCAGGTAAACGGGTTAACCTTAGCCGCCAAAGAGTGGGGAATGCCCGGTGCAACGCCCGTTATTGCGCTGCATGGCTGGCTTGATAATGCCAATAGCTTCGATGTCATGCTGCCCTATATGGATGATCTTCATGTGATGGCGCTCGATTGCGCCGGTCATGGCAGCAGCAGTTTTCGCTCGGCCGACTCTGGCTACAATATTTGGCAAGACATTGACGAAGTGATGGCGGTCGCAGATCAATTGGGCTGGGAGCGCTTTGTGCTGCTCGGTCATAGCCGCGGCGCGATTATCTCTACCCTTATCGCCGGCGCTTTTCCGGAGCGCATTACTCAACTCGCACTGATTGACGGTCATATGCCCGGCCTTGCTGACGTGGGTGGCACGGCGAAGCAGGTTGCGCGGGCAATCTATGAAAACAAGCGTTACGGCAACGCCTCTCCGAGCTTTTTTGGCGACTACGATCGAGCGGTAATGGCACGTATAAACGGGTTCGTACCGCTGCAGGAATCGGCCGCGCGAGCGCTCGCTGAGCGCGGTGTGCGCCAAGATGCGCGAGGGTTTTACTGGCATAACGACCAGCGCCTAAAGGCAGCGTCCCAGATGAAACTGTCACGGGAGCATTTGAAGGATTTTTTCACTGCAATTACTGGGCAGGTTCTGCTGATTCAAGCGACGGGGAGTCCTTTTAAACTCAACGATGAGCAGAAAGAGTCTTTTGACTGGATTGCCAACCTTACGATCGTGGCGATGGACGGGTCGCATCATTTGCATATGGAGGAGCAGGCTGAGCAGGTGGCAGCCGTGGTGCAAGACTTTATCCAGCCGCTGCCGCTGTTTTAGTCCTTAGAGAGACGCCCAGAGGTGGGCCTAGCGTTCCATCAGAGATAGCAGAATCACCGTCCAGACAATGACGCACTGTAGCAAGCCGACGAAGACGGCAGCAGAACCCGTATCTTTGGCCAAACCGGAAAGCTCGTGATACTCAAGACCGATGCGATCGACCACTGCTTCAATGGCCGTGTTAAGCAGTTCGACAATAATCACCAGCAACACTGAGGTGATCAAAAATAACCGCTCCACTGTCGATACATCGAGGTAGCAGGCCAGCGGAATCATAATCAGCGCCGCAATGACTTCTTGGCGAATTGCCGCTTCGTGTCGTATGTTGTGCATTAGGCCGCGGTAGGAGTAAAGGGTTGCGTAAACCAGCCTGCTAAGTCCCGTGCGTTTTTTAATATCCATAACTGATCTCTGTTCGTAAGCCGCGTATTCTAAGGGTTGCTCGACGCACTGTCTTCACTCTGTGAGACTGACTTACCGAAAAATGGGTGGAACAGCGCTGCGGGAACTAGCCAGCATATTGCCGCTGTCCAGATATCGTGAGAGAGGAAGTGGGCGCCGCGCAATTCCTGGGCGAAGCCATAAATAAATCCAAGTCCCAAGCCAAAAAACAAGCCGTGAAAACGCAGTGATGGCCGCTGCACGAGGGCAAAGAAGTACAGTGCAACCCAGGCATAACCAGCGCTTGCATGGCCGGCAGGAAAACAGCCGGACTGGCCATTAAAACCGTTAAACCAGTGCATGATGTGCTGTGTACCGCCAAATTCGTCCACTGACCAGGGGCAGGGAACGCCAGAAATCTTTTTAATAAGATTGATACTGATCACCGAAATTAAGACGCTAAGAATGAGAAAGGCCAGTGGCCGTTTGTGCATTTTATAGCGGGGCGTAAAGTACAGGGCGATCAGAGAGACAATCATTAGCGCAAACAGAAGTCGGCCATCTTTATGGATAATCTCTTCCAGCAAATAGTTACTTCTCAGTGACCAACTGTGCAAATCGTTATCGTAGATAAATCCTGCGAGGAGACGATCTAGCTGGAACCATTCGATGGCAATCAAGACACCGACAAATAGAACGCTGGGCAGCACCAAGTGATTCCAATAAAAATCATTCGATAGCGGCTGGCTGGTTGAAGATGCAGTCTCTAACGATTCATGCATGGCGTGAATAGGTCCAGTTGTGAGTCATAGGTTGTGCTTTCAATATCGAGAACGCCGAGCAGCGAGCTGTAGATGTTGTCGTGTGACAATGGGCTGTCGGCGTGCGCTTTAAGGCAGCCTTTGTCGATACCAAAGCGGCTGGCAAAATCGTTAGATAGCCAAGCTAACATCGGCACATGTGTTTGCTCCTCTGGCGCCATAAAGTAGGGGGCAGCATGCAGATAGATCCCGCTTTCGCCGAGGGATTCTCCGTGATCTGAGACGTACAAAAGGGCGGTATTGTAGCGCTCGCTCAGAGCACCAAGACGTTCAATCGTTTTGGAGAGAAACAAGTCGGTGTATAAAATCGTGTTGTCGTAGGCATTAATAATTTCCTCTTGGCTGCAGTCTTGCAGCTGACTGGTTTCGCAGTCAGGAAGAAACGCTTTTTGGTCATCTGGTGTCTGCTTGTAGTAGGACGGCCCGTGACTCCCCAGTTGGTGCAGTACCATAAATGTGTCCGTATCTGCGGGTGTCTCCAGCGCTTGCAGCATGGCCAAGTCGAAGCAGTGCTCACTATCACAGTCGAGACTTTGGTGATTGATGGTGAACTGTTCAGTGCGCAGACAGACACCTTTGCAGCCACTGTTGTTGTCAACCCATAACACGTTCAACCCTGCTTGTGCGATTAAATCGAGTAAGTTTTCTTTCTCTGATGACGACTTTCGCGAGAAATCTTCGCGGGTATCGTTGGAAAAAATACAGGGCAGTGAGATGGCTGTCGATGTACCGCAGGAGCTGACATGATTGAAGTAAATAATATCCTTGAGTTGCAAATTTGGATTGGTGTTGCGGCTGTAGCCTTCCAGAGAGAAGTGGTCTGCTCGAGCGGTTTCTCCGACAACAAAAACAAACAGTAACGGTTTTTGATTTGCCGTAGCCCAAGAATCACCCAGCGCAGCAGCCTCATCGAGTTTGCCGACAACAGGTGAAATTTTCTCTGATTCCGAGACCGCTCGAATAACACCATAAATAATGTTGCTCGGCGTAACGAGATAGCGCACCTCTTTGTGCGCACGCATAACGGATGCAAATGTTTGGTAAACCGGCAGGCAAATACAAATTGCGGTTGTAAGGGCGATAAGAGGTGTCGCGGCTTTTTTAAGCAGAGTGACAAAGCCCTTTTCCGGTTTAATAGTTAAGCGATAGACCAAAAGCGCGGGCAAAAGCCCAAATAGAATTCCATGGATAACTAACCCTAGGCTAAGTAAGTCGGCGACTTCGTTTGTGTCAGTTTGCAAGACGTTGGTAATCATCTCGGAATCAATATAGACGCCATATTGATCTATAAAGTATCCGCCCATCGCTGAAACCATAAACAGTGCCATCAAGCACCATTTATAACCGGGAAGAAAAGAGATGATTGTCAGCAGTGCAAAGCAGACAGCTGTGGCGAGAAGAAAAAACGCGATATAGAAGTAACTGGAGGATGGGCTGTGAAATCCAACGATGTCGTAAAGTCTCGCCCACAACGTGTTGTTGTAGATTGCTGTGAGGACTAGTGCGGCGACGCTATTGACCCACAGATAGCTTATGGGTGCGCCGTTCCAAATTAATTTCAGTCGCGATGAGATTGCGGAAAAATAGAGAGGAGCTACAGACATTGTAAGAGGGACTCTTTTGATTAATTGTTAGTGCAAGTGCGATTTTGCAGTGGGCTTTTGGACTCTCTTTTACACAGGAGGTTCACTGCAATTCATTATTTCTTCGACAAATAGCTGTGCCGCTATTCAGGCGCGGCATCTTAGCAGAATTGATTGTTAAAATCTCGATTCACACTGCTATTCAAAGCTGTACTGCTCAGCAATATCAATGAAGGGAAGGTCGCAGGAACGATGTGTTGGTCCAATCAGGCCGCTTAATAATGAGGTTATTTTTGTCAAGCCGGTGACGCGGGGAAAGCGAAGGAAGAAGAAAGTAAAGACAAGTGAGTACAGGCAAGTGAGTACAGGCAAGTGAGTACAAACAAGAAAGCCCACATTTCTGCGGGCTTTTTTGTTTTCTAACAGCTTTAAACCGAGAGTGCAGGCTTAAATATTATTGCTCAAAAGCGCAAGAAATTCTGTCCGAGTCGCTTGGTGAGTGCGGAAGGTGCCAAGCATGGCAGAGGTCTTCATCGACGAATTTTGCTTCTCAACACCGCGCATCATCATGCACATATGCTTGGCTTCAACAATCACACCAACGCCGGTCGCATTGGTGACTTTTTGAATGGTTGACGCAATTTGCTGCGCCAGTGCTTCTTGAATTTGCAAGCGGCGTGAAAACATATCCACCACCCGTGCCACCTTTGATAGCCCTAACACCTGACCATTGGGTATGTAAGCCACATGACATTTGCCGATAAAGGGCAGCAAGTGGTGTTCGCACAGAGAGAAAAGCTCGATGTCTTTAACAATAACCATCTCTTCGGAGTCTGACGGAAACAGTGCGTCGTTGATGACCTCGTTAAGGTCCATGTTGTAGCCGCTGGTTAGATACTCAAATGCTTTTGCGGCACGCTCGGGGGTGTCCAGAAGACCGGGGCGGCGAATATCTTCACCTGTGCTTGCTATTATCTTTTCGTAATACTGTTTCATGCAGTTATTCTCGGCTAATGTGTGCGTTCATATTTTGTCGGGGGCAATTTTGTAACAAAGTGCCCATCAATGCCAGCTTAGGGGTTAAAATAAGTGACCCATGGAGACCAAATAAAAATGCCAGCTACCCCGACAAACACAGACCCAGTAACGGTCGAGCAAATTCTCACAGAAGGGCAGTTGCTCTTCGAGACCAGTGATCTCTATTTTGGCCACGGTACTGACAATGCATGGGACGAAGCTGTCTTCCTTGTCTTTTACGCCCTAGACCTTCCGCCCGATGCAGACCGATCGGTGTTAAATCAACAGCTTACGGACATTCAGTGCAAAGCCATTCATCAGCTTTTCGAGCAGCGCATCCGCGACCGCATACCCGCCGCATACCTCACCGGGCGCGCTTGGTTCTGTGGACTGCCTTTCGCTGTCGATAAGCGGGTGATTATTCCACGTTCGCCGATTGCTGAGCTCATCATGAGCGGTTTTTATCCTTGGTGTTCTACGGAGCCACAGCGGCTTTTGGATCTCTGCACCGGGAGTGGTTGTATCGGCATCGCCTGCGCCTACGCCTTTGAAAATGCTGAGGTTGTACTCAGTGATATCTGCGCTGACGCGTTGCAGGTAGCACAACAGAATATTCAGCAACACGATCTAGCGGCGCGTGTCAGCGCGGTGCAGTCAGATCTGTTTGAAAATTTAGCGGATCAAAAATTTGATCTCATTGTCAGCAATCCGCCGTACGTCGATGCCGATGATTATGCCAGTATGCCAGATGAGTATTTTCACGAGCCCGAGCTGGCCTTGGCGTCGGGGAATGACGGTTTAGACTTTACTCGACGGCTGCTTCGTGAGGCTCATGACTATCTGACAGAGCACGGCGTGTTGATTGTTGAAGTGGGCAATTCTGGCGAGGCACTTGATCGTCTGTTTCCGTCGGTGCCATTTTTGTGGCTCGAATTTAGCGAGGGCGATGGCGGTGTGTTTCTGCTGACCCGCGATCAACTGCTTGAACACCACGAATCTTTTGAATAATTTACGTATAATTAGCCGCGTTAAGGCCACTCAATTAAGGTAACCGCTCGCCATGTCTGGAAATACCCTCGGAAAACTCTTTGCAGTCACTAGCTTTGGCGAGAGCCACGGCCTCGCGATCGGTTGTATCGTAGACGGCTGTCCGCCAGGGCTAGAGATTAGCGCCGCTGATTTACAACCGGATCTCGACCGCCGCAAGCCTGGGCAGTCACGCTATACGACCCAGCGCCGTGAAGATGATGAAGTGAAAATTTTGTCGGGTGTGTTCGAAGGAAAAACCACTGGCGCATCGATTGGTATGATCATTGAGAATACTGATCAGAAATCGAAAGACTACAGCAATATCAAAGATGCTTTTAGGCCGTCCCATGCTGACTACACCTACCATCAAAAGTACGGTGACCGCGATTATCGCGGCGGTGGGCGCAGCTCTGCGCGCGAGACGGCCATGCGGGTAGCGGCCGGTGCCATTGCGAAAAAATACCTTAAAGAGCGCTGCGGTGTTGAGATTTTTGGTTATGTGTCGCAGCTTGGCCCGATCGCTGCGGAGCGTTTCGAGCGCGATGTCATTGAAAATAATCCGTTTTTCTTTCCAGATCCCGACAAGATTGCCGAGCTTGAAACCTACATGCAAGCGTTGAGCAAAGAGGGAAATTCGATTGGCGCTAAGGTGACCGTCGTGGCGAAAAATGTTCCAGTGGGTCTCGGCGAGCCCATTTTTGATCGCTTGGATGCCGATATAGCGCATGCCTTGATGGGTATCAATGCGGTAAAAGGTGTTGAGTTGGGCGCTGGTTTTGCCGTTGTCAGCCAGAAGGGGACCGAGCATCGCGACGAGCTCTCGCCACAGGGATTTCTATCGAACAATTCTGGTGGTGTGTTGGGCGGAATTTCATCGGGCCAAGACATTGTGGCCAATCTTGCCCTTAAACCAACATCGAGCTTGCGTATTCCGGGGCAGTCAATCGATAAGTTCGGCAATTCTATTGAAGTGATTACGACCGGCCGTCACGATCCCTGTGTGGGTATTCGCGCTGTGCCGATTGCGGAGGCGATGTTGGCTATTACGCTGATGGACCACTACTTGCGCCATCGCGGCCAAAACGCGGATGTGGACAGCGGATTAAAGCCAATTTAATCGTCCCGCAGCGTCGTTCTTTTCCACTGCAGCGACAGTCTTCAGCGGGTATCAGCGCAAATAGCAGGCAAAAAAAACCGGTTCTATCAGTAACGATAGAACCGGCTTGATAACACTCTTTTTCTTACATCACTGAGTCGCGTGTGGCATTGAGTAGGTCGGGGAATTTCTCGCCTAACTTTGCCATCCCATAATTGAACCAGTACTCAATTTTCTGCAGAAACGACATCTCAACCATCGAGGGTAGACGCTGCTGCTGCCTATCCAAATAGGCGTGAATTGCCTCTGATTCGTCGGGCCCAAGAGTATCATAGAACCCTACCATGCCCTTGTGCGAGTATGCGCCGCCAAGAACAATACCGGCAAAGTCGATATGGGTCTGTTCACTCATGTAGCGCAGGCTCGGTAAAATGCCGTTGCTTTTTGCACTCAGGCTGTGGCACGAGCCACAGTTGTCGCCATACAGTTTCTCACCTTTGGCGATGATTGCTGGGTCGCTATTAGCTTCGTGACCAAGGGCCAAAATCGTCGCCATGCTGTGATCCGCAACAGGGCGAGTTTGGTTGAACGACCCCCGCTTGAATACCAGCAGCTTGTTCTGATTGACGAAGTTGCTCTTTAACTCATCGCCAACGGTTATCATCAGCGCGCCGCCGCTACCCTGAGCGACAGCAACATACTGCTCACCGTCGATTTCGTAGCTGATCGGACCTGCCAGCACGGCACTGTCTGACTGGTATTGCCACAGCTTGTCGCCGCTGTTGGCATCGTAAGCGGCAAAGGTGCCATCCCAAGTACCTTGAAATACCAGATCGCCGGCTGTGCTTAAGATGCCGCCGTTGGAGGGTTTGTTGTGATGAACTTTCCATGCGCGTTGTTTCTTAATCGGATCCCAGGCAACCAGTTCACCGTAGACCAATGCATCCATGGACGCTTGCGCCGCTACCCAGCTTTTCGGGTCGCGCGCTTCGTTGAGATCAACGCCCGTATTCCACCGGCCAACGCGGTATTCCACCGTCTCTTCGGCTTTATAGTAGGTGGGGACGTTTTGAACGGGTATGTACATAAGCCCTGTTTTTTGACTGTAGGACATTGGCTGCCAGTTATGAGCGCCGTAGGGAGCAGGCCAAATATAACTGCCACCATTGGCTTGGTAATCAGCGTATTTGGTTTCCACGGGGCGACCTGTTGTCATATCGACATGGCTAGCCCAGGTGACTTTGGCGTAGGCGTCTGCTGAGAGAAGCTCTCCGGTTGTGCGGTCAAGCACATAGAAGAAACCATTCTTGGGTGCTTGCATAATCACTTTGCGCGCAACACCGTCAATGGTGAGGTCAGCCAGGACCAGTTGCTGTGTCGCAGTGTAGTCCCAGTTGTCGCGGGGAGTCACTTGATAGTGCCAAACATACTCGCCAGTATCAGGTTTGAGCGCGACAATAGAGCTTAGATAAAGGTTGTCACCGCCACCGGGGCTGCGAATATTGCGATTCCAGGGTGACCCATTGCCGGTGCCGATGTAGATTAAATCTAACTCCGGATCATAGACAAGAGAGTCCCATGCCGTGCCACCTCCGCCACCACCCTGATACCAGTAATCGCCACTCCATGTTTCCAGAGCTGCTTCGAGGGCAGGGCTTTCTTGTGGTTGATTGCGATCACCGGGAACTGTGTAGAAGCGCCATTTTTGCTCGCCGGTTTTGACATCATAGGCAGTGACAAATCCGCGAACACCGAGTTCAGCGCCGCCGTTGCCAATAATAACCATGCCTTTAAACACTCGGGGTGCACCGGTAATGCTGTAGTTGCCGTCGGTTGGCGTGCTTTGCACGGACCAGTTTTCCTCGCCAGTTGCTGCATCCAGCGCGATCAAACGACCGTCGAGTGCGCCGACAAATACTTGTAGGCTGCCGCTCTCTTCATCGTGCCAAAGAGCAACGCCGCGGTTCACCGGGCCGCAACAAATTTTAATCAGATTGGCTTTTGGCACCTGCGCATCGTAGTGCCAGAGCTGCTCGCCGCTGCGGGCGTCGAGTGCATAGACATGACTCCAGCCGGTGCTGACATAAATTACACCGTTGTGTACGAGAGGGGTTGCCTCCATGCCGCGTGCTGTTTCGAATTTAAACGACCAGGCGAGATCAAGCTCGTTAACGTTGTCGCGATTTACCTGCTCAAGCGGGCTAAAGCGCTGTTCGGTATAGTCGCGGCCATAACTCAACCATTCAGAACCAGGATTGGTTATGGCGTCGTTGTTAACGGTCGTTGCCGCGCTCAGCAACGCAGAAAAACTTGCTGCGAGTGTCAATGCGGCGAATTGCAATGTTTTCATAAAAGATCCCCTGAGTCGTATTGATTGGGTGGCTCGTTTTCATGCTGCCACGCCGTCATACTTTTTATTGTTGTACTCTTATCGTTGTTAGCCGTCACCTGTACTTATCGCGATATAGTAGCCCTCTTTGTCACTGCAGGGTAGTGGTTGACGCGGCCAAATGGGACTCGAGGGTTTCACAACCGTATTCATCGTATCGGGGAAGATCGCCTGAGCCCGATCTGCAGACATCTGGCTATAAACCAGACCGGCGCTTAATAATTTTGTCCGAGTTGGCGGGCATTGAGAAAGTGGTGCCATCTTCGCCCACGGTGTACTCGCTAAAGATTTCTTCGGCACCGCCAAGCCAGACGCTCTCCATGCCCGGTAATATTAACGGCGGCACTATATGGTAGTAGAGGAGATGACCGACCTTGGCATCGCGCGCGATTTCAGCCGCTTCACGAGGAGTCGTGTGGTAGTCGAGAATGTCGTTGAATATTTTCTGGCGCTTATCATTGCCGCTGCGCTGGGCAGATTCGGCCATCAAATCAACCAGCGTGATTGAGAGTGCCTCGTGAACCAGCAGATCAACACCGTTTGAGAATTTTTCAAGGACAGCTGATTTCGTTGTATCGCCAGAGATCAGGGTTGTTCGACCTTTGTAAGAAAAAAGATAGGCCACGGCAGGCTTGATCGGTGAATGATCAACTGCGAACATCTCAATTTTGACGCCATCGCGCTCAAAGACAGTGATCGCATCGCCATTGGCGGGCACGGCAAAACTGTGAGCAACCATCCCAGTGCCACTCAGTGGGGCAACGGCATCGCCGTGGTGGTCATTGCGATGCACGGCGTCTTGGCCGTAGGCCGTATTAAAACCATTGACAACATCGGCGACGCCCTCCGGACCATACACCGGCAGTGGACTGGTATTGTTCTTCGACACCCAGCGCAGCATCGCCAGTTCGCCCAGACCATCAATATGATCGGAGTGAAAGTGGGTGAGCAATAGCGCGCTTATTTCCCCCTGTGGATAGCGCATGCGGCCGAGATTTCTGGCGCCATTGGTGCCTGCATCGACAACGAAAAATTGATTGCCTGCAATCACCGCTACGCATGCGCCAGAGCGATTGGCACTAGGCATAGGGCCGCCTGCGCCGCAGAGCGCGACATGTAAGCCATCTTCGAACTCTGCAGTAGTGTCGCTCGACATATTTTTATCGAGCAGGGTAGGCATTGCTGCAAGAACTATTTTTTGTTGCTGGCTAAAAGCAATCGCGGCGAAAACGAGGGCGGCAACAATAGCCATTGAGATCTTTTTCATAACAGAGGGCTCTTTTGTTTAAGTCTCAGAGGGTATTTAGTGGCCAAAGGGTGACATCGTGGCAGTAAGTGTGTCAATATATTTTCGCCTTAAAAGCCCCAGTTAAGTGGAAAAAACTGTGCAGAGAGTGTTAGCAACAGACAGAGTTTAATGACGCTGAAAAAGGCATAATCTGGAGTCAAATGTGCTATGTCGAACCCAATCAAGCCCCGTGTTGTGCAGTTAATTACGAGTCAATGGCTCAGAGATAAGCGCCGTGGCGCTGCAGAAAAGAAACGCCAAAAAAGTAAAAGCCCTCACTCGATTACGGTTTATCTGCGTCTCAACGACCCCCATAGCTATTTGTTACTGCAGGTGCTCACCGCTTTTGCTGAGCGCTACCCTGTGCATTACGATTTCCGCACGATTCTGAATCTACAACCTGACATGTACCCAGCACCCGCGCTCTGGGAAAAAGCGGCTTTTGCTGACTGCAGACACCTCGCCGAGCTTTACAGCCTGCCGTTTCCTGAGCAACCGCCGCAATGTGATCCTGAACGCGATCGCCGTCTGACATCGCAACTTCTTCACTGGGAATTACAGCCGGGTTATTTGGAACATGCGCTGCCGCTTTTTCACGCCTACTGGCAGGGTGATGCTGCGCAGATCGATGCCCTTGTCGACAGGCGAATTACTGATCATGGGCAGTGCTATGACCACCATCTGCAGGCCAATGAGAAACTGCTCAAAGACAGTGGGCACTTTTTTTCAGCCCTTCTGCATTACGGCGGTGAATGGTATTGGGGCGTCGATCGTCTTGAGCATCTGGAGCGTCGGTTGAACGACTTGGGTGCGCACCGCACGGCGACCGCCGAGATTCATTTTAATAAAACCTATACGGGCTTTTGCAGTGCGCCCTCACCTGAGGGCGCTAAAGCCACTTCCGCTATAGAGCTCTACTGGTCGATTCGCAGTCCTTATTCTTATATTGGCTTGGTGCGCGCGCGACAACTGGCGGAGCATTATGGTGTTGTGCTGGAGGTGAAACCGGTGTTGCCAATGGTGATGCGCCGTATGCAGGTTCCAGCAACCAAGGGCTTTTATTTTATAAACGACGCCAAGCGCGAGGCTGATAAGCACGGCATTCCCTTTGGCTATGTGGCAGATCCATTGGGAGCGGGTGTGGAGCGCTGTTATGCACTGTACAGCTACGCGCAATCAGAGGGTGTGGGCGTAGCATTTTTAGAGAGTTATGCGCGAGGGGTCTGGTCTGAGGGTATTCGCTCTGATACCGATGCAGGGCTGCGTAAATTGGTTGAGCGGGTTGGCTTGAATTGGCGCCACGCTCAACAATTGCTGCAAGACGATCGCTGGCGACTGTGGGCGCAAGATAATCTTGCTGAGCTGTATGGCCATGATCTATGGGGTGTGCCTAGCCTGGTTTATGGTCAGACGAAAGTTTTTGGGCAAGACAGAATTGATCGCATCGAACGCGCTGTCGTCAATGATTTAACCACCGAAAATTGAGAAACCGGCAATGTCTATTAATAATCGAATTACCCAGTTAACGGGTACGCAATACCCTATCATTCAAGCGCCGATGGGTTGGATTGCGCGCGCGCAATTAGCCGCTGCGGTAAGCAATGCCGGCGGTCTTGGTGTTATTGAAACCTCATCCGGTGAAATGGACAATATCAAGCGCGAAGTGGCTCTGATGCGCCAGATGACGGATAAACCGTTTGCCATGAATGTTGCCCTGTCCTATGTGCGCGGGACCAATATTATTGATTTTGTGATTGATCAGGGGATTAAGTTTGTCACCACATCATCGGGCAGCCCCAGTGTGTGCACGAAAGATTTCCAAGCGGCGGGTATCACTGTGTTTCATGTGGTGCCAACCCTCGAGATGGCGTTAAAAGCGTTGGACGCAGGTGTCGATGGGTTAGTGGTTGAGGGAGGAGAGGGCGGCGGTTTCAAAAATCCAAGCCCAGTCTCGACCATGGTGCTGCTGCCATTAATTCGCTCTCGCTGTGATGTCCCTATTATTGCCGCCGGGGGTATTTCCGATGGCCTCTCTATGGCTGCGGCGTTTGCGATGGGCGCGGAGGGCGTGCAGATGGGTACGCGGATGCTGGCCTGCGCCGAGTCGCCTGTGCACGACAATTGGAAGCAGGCAATTATCAGCGCCGCAGAAACCGATACAGTGTTTCTTAATCAACAGGGCCGTCCGGCGTTGCGCGCTCTTAAAACCCAGCGCACAGCAGCGCTGGAACCTCTGGGGCTGTTCAATGTCATGGAGCATATGGCTGAGTTGGGCCATCTCTATTTTGGCGGTGATATGGAAGCGGCTATTCCACTGTCGGGGCAGGTCGTTGGACGCATTGACGAGGTGTTAACGGCGCAACAGATCATTCATACAACCATGAGCGAATTCAGCAGGGTGATGAGGGACTTAGGGCGCCAGTATGGCGACCGCTAGCAAGCGGGATGGCGCACTGCGTCAATAGTGAGTCGATCGTTGCCCGCGCTTCAATATAAGCTACAATGCCGTTTTTCCTGTGCGAGAGGCTAGATGGCTGACTTTGATGTGTTTAATGGCGATGCCGACGGCATTTGTGCGCTGTTGCAGTTGCGCTTTGCCGAGCCGCGCGATGCGCAACTCGTGACCGGCGTTAAGCGTGATATCGATCTGTTAAAAAAAGTTCAGCCGCAGTCCGGTGATCGCATTACCGTGCTCGATGTGTCTCTGGATAAGAATCGCGACGATTTGGAGCGTGTTTTAGCCTGTGGCGCTCAAGTCTTTTACGTTGATCATCACTTTGCCGGGAAAGTTCCCGCCTCTGCGTCACTCAAGTCGTTGGTCAATGAAGCGCCCGACGTTTGCACCAGTGTGTTAATTAACCACTATCTCCGCGGTGCCTACAAAGAATGGGCGATTGTGGGCTGCTTTGGTGACAACCTTAGTGTCACCGCGCAGGGAATGTTAAAAAATCTCAATCTTAGCTCGGACAAAGTAGCACTGCTGGAAAAGCTGGGTACCTATATTAATTACAACGGCTACGGCTCCGATATCAACGAGCTGCATTTCACGCCCGATGCCCTTTATCGGTTGCTGAGTCCTTACAAAAGCCCCTTTGATTTTATTGCCGACAACAGAGAAAACTATCAACAGCTCGAAGCGGGCTATCTGCAGGACATGCAAGCAGCGTCGGCAACAGAGCCCTTAAAAGCAACAGCGACAACGGCAGTATTTGTGTTGCCCGATGAGCCTTGGGCTAGACGTGTGAGTGGCGTTTACAGTAATGACCTGACCAATCTCAATCCAACAAGAGCCCATGCAGTGCTGTCGGAAAAGTCCAATGGCAACTATCTGGTGAGTGTGCGTGCACCGTTAAGCAATAAAAAAGGGGCTGCGGCACTGTGTATGCAGTTTCCCAGCGGTGGTGGTCGCGAGGCCGCTGCGGGTATTAATGATTTGCCCGAGGCCATGCTGCCGACATTTTTACAGGCATTTGAAGATGCCTTTCATTAATCTGATATAAGGAATTTTTTGTGTCAACTGTTCGTCCATTCTCTATCTTGGGGATTCAACAAATTGCTGTCGGTGGTGCAGACAAGCAAAAATTGCGCAGTTTTTGGGTCGATTTGTTAGGGCTTGAATACCGAAGTACATTTGTCAGTGAGTCTGAAAATGTCGATGAAGATATCTGCCAGATGGGTTCTGGGGCCTTTGCCGTCGAGGTCGATTTGATGCAGCCACTGGATCCAGAAAAACGACCGCGCGTCGATAATCCTGCACTGAATCACGTTGGGCTGTGGGTCGATAATCTCGCAGTTGCGGTTGATTGGTTGTCGGCGCAAGGCTTGCGCTTTACGCCGGGCGGTATCCGCAAAGGGGCCGGCGGGCACGATGTCTGTTTTGTTCATCCAAAAGGCAGCGATGAGTTTCCACGCTCTGCTGAAGGTGTCTTGGTGGAGTTGGTGCAGGCGCCCCAGGCTGTTATTGATGCCTACAAAGTGTTGGCCGACGCAGGCTAATTCTAAGCTGTTACTTGGATGTTTCGTCTGCGCGGAGCATCCAATCTTCTCTCGAGAGTTCCGCAAGCGCAAAATCGGTAGCGCTTTAGAAAAAATATTTACAGCCTGCACTTCAACGATATACTGTTTATCCATACAGTATATTTGCATTATTATGTCCTACGCAGAGCTTCATTGTGTCACCAACTTCAGCTTTTTGCGCGGCGCTTCGCATCCCCACGAGCTTGTGCAAAGAGCTGCCGAGCTCGGTTATCAGGCATTGGCTATTACCGATGAATGCTCACTGGCTGGTGTGGTTAAAGCGCATGTTGCCGCCCTTGAGCATGATCTTCAGTTAATTATCGGCAGCGAATTTAAACTCGATGGACAGCGTTTGCTGGTTTTGGTGCCAAACCGCCAGGCTTATGCGGAGCTGTCTGCGCTGATTACACTTGCGCGACGACGCAGTGAAAAAGGCGACAATCGACTCGAATGGTGCGATCTGCAAAGCAACTTGCGCAACGGGCTAATAATATGGCTTCCCTCTGGCGATCTCGCGAAAGATCAGCAACACGGAGCGTGGCTCAGTGAATGGTTTTTGGGGCGCCTATGGATTGGCGTCGAGCACTTACTCTATGGCAATGATTCACAGCAGTATTACTACTACCGCAATCTTGCAGCGATGTGGCAGTTGCCGATGCTCGCCTGTGGCGATGTGCATATGCACAGTGCCGAGCGTCAACCATTGCAGGATGTGTTAACCGCCATTCATCATGGCTGTTCAGTAATGTCACTTGGCGCGCGCCGCTTCGCCAATGCCGAGCGCCATCTGCGGCGTCTCGATCAGCTGCAAAAACTTTATCCCCCAGCATTGCTGGCAGAAACTCTGGTGGTTGCTCGCCGCTGCCATTTTTCACTGCAAGAGCTTCGCTATGAATACCCTGCGGATGTGGTTCCGCCCAATGTCACTGCGAGTCAGCAGCTGCGCTTTTTGGTGGGTGAGGGATTGCTTAAACGCTGGCCTCAAGGTGCCAGTGCAGAGGTGCACCGACAAATTGACTATGAATTACAGGTGATTGCTGAGCTTCAATATGAAAGTTATTTTTTGACGGTGCACGATATTGTGCACTTTGCTCGCAGTCGCAATATTCTCTGTCAGGGGCGCGGTTCTGCGGCAAATTCAATTGTTTGTTACTGCTTGCTGATTACTGAAGTTTCTCCTGATCAAATTTCAATGCTGTTCGAGCGTTTTATTTCTCGAGAACGCAATGAGCCGCCAGATATCGATGTAGATTTTGAACATGAGCGGCGCGAAGAAGTTATCCAATATATTTATAAAAAATATGGCCGCGAGCGAGCCGCCTTAGCCGCTACAGTAATTACCTATCGACCGCGCAGTGCCGTGCGCGACGTGGGCAAGGCACTGGGGCTTGATGCGCTGTTTATTGAGCAGCTTAGTCAATCAATGTCGTGGTGGCAGCGTCAGGCTGATCTTGAAGCACTTTTCCAGCAACAGGGCTTTTCCAATAGAGGGCAATTGGCGAAGTATTTTTTTACGCTGTTGCAAGACATTATCGGTTTTCCACGCCACCTGTCCCAGCATGTTGGTGGCTTTATAATCACCAAGAGTCCGATTAGCAGTTTGGTTCCCGTGGAAAATGCGAGCATGGCTGAACGCACGGTTATTCAATGGGATAAGTACGATATTGAGGCGCTCGGATTATTGAAAATCGATATTCTTGCCCTAGGTATGCTCAGTGCTATTCGGCGATGCTTCGATCTGTTGCGCGCACAGCAGAGCACCGATCTCGATATGCAGGCTATTCCAAAAAACGACAGCGCCACCTACGACATGCTGTGTCAGGCAGATTCTGTGGGTGTATTTCAGATTGAATCGCGCGCGCAAATGGCTATGTTGCCGAGACTCAAGCCGCGCTGTTTCTATGACCTGGTGATTGAAATTGCGATTGTTCGGCCAGGGCCGATTCAGGGTGGCATGGTGCATCCCTATCTGCGTCGTCGGCAGGGATTGGAGGCGGTTGATTACCCTAGTCAAGAGATTCAATCGGTACTTGAGCGAACATTGGGAATACCGGTATTTCAGGAACAGGTGATTCGCTTGGCGATGGTTGCCGCAGGATTTACCGGTGGCGAAGCCGATCAATTGCGGCGGGCAATGGCCAGCTGGGGAAAAGATAGTGCATTGATTGGTTTTCAACAAAAGCTGATTACCGGCATGCTCGCCAGAGGCTACAGTTTAGACTTTGCTCAAAGGCTGTTTAAACAAATACAGGGGTTTGGTGTTTACGGATTTCCCGAGTCCCATTCAGCCAGTTTTGCTTTGTTAGCCTATGTCTCTGCATGGCTTAAGTGCCATTATCCGGCGGCTTATTGTTGTGCGTTATTGAACAGCCAGCCAATGGGATTTTATTCTCCATCACAGTTGATTCAGGATGTTAAACGCCATGATGTCGAAGTCTATCCGATTGATGTGTTGTACAGCGATTGGGATCATCGATTAGAAGCAGGGGCCGCGCAAAACTCTCAGCAACCCGCTATACGCTTAGGACTGAGGCTGATTAAAGGATTTTCACGAGTCGTCGCAGAGCGGATTGTTGCCGTCCGCACGCAGGTTATTCCACAAAGTCTGACCCAGCTAGCGCATGCCGCCCAATTGTCGCAGGCGCATTTAAGCTTGCTGAGCAGTGCGGGCGCGCTGGGCAGTTTATCCAACAATCGTCGTCAAGCCCACTGGGATGCATTGGCCGTAAATGATTTGCGGCCGCTTCTGATTGCAGGGCAGAGCGATACGCCTTTAGATGCTGTTGATGGGGGCGCTAAGCATAGCGTGATTTTGGCTGCACCCTCAGAGGTTGAGATAATAGGTGCCGATTACAGTGCGACGGGCGTTTCTCTGGGGCGTCACCCCATGGCGATATTGCGCGAGCGGATCGAGCTGATACAGCGCTGTAAACGTCAGAGTGATTTAGCTTCAATGGGCCACAAACGTTTTATTCGCGTGGCCGGATTGGTCACTGGGCGGCAACGACCAGGCACTGCCTCTGGCGTTATTTTTTTAACCCTTGAAGATGAGACGGGCAATATCAATGTCGTGGTCTGGACGTCGGTACAAGAGCGTTGTCGCGAGGCGCTGTTAAAGGGGCGACTGCTGGTGGTCAAGGGTGTGTTAGAAACGGATGGCAGTGTGGTGCATGTAATTGCCCAAGAGTTAATAGACTGCTCTGAGTGGCTGCTACAGACTTAGTGCTTTTCTTCTTTGGGACGAATAAGTCGACCGAAGAAAATTCCGACTTCAAATAGTAGCCACATGGGAATGGCGAGCAGTGTCTGCGAGAGCACATCGGGCGGTGTCAGCAACATACCGAGCACAAAGCAAAGTACAAACACGTAAGGCCTTTTCTGCGCAAGGCTATCGGGATTGACAACGCCCATCCACGAGAGGATGACCACCGCAATTGGAATTTCAAAACTGATCCCAAAGGCAAAAAAGAGCTTCAGAACAAAATCCAGATAACTGCGAATATCAGTCATTATCGCTACGCCTTCTGGCCCCACGCTGGTGAAAAACATAAATACCAAGGGGAAAACAATGTAGTAGGCGAACGCCATTCCCGCGTAAAACAGCAGCACACTGGAGCAAAATAAGGGAATCACAATACGCTTTTCACGCTGGTAGAGTCCTGGTGCAACAAAGGCCCATATCTGGAAGAGTATGTAGGGCATGGCAGCAAACATTGACAGTACAAGGGTTAGCTTGAAGGGTGTTAAGAAGGGTGAGGCGACATCGGTGGCAATCATCGATGAGGACTCGGGCAAGTACTTGCGCAGAGGCTCCGAGACATACAGGTAAAGCTCGTTGCTGAAGGAGATAAGCCCAATAAAAATCACAGCGACCGATGCGACGGCCCGCAGCACGCGATTTCTGAATTCAATCAGATGTTCCATGAAGGGCTGGCTGACGAGATTTTCATTAGTCATTGCGATCTGCTTTCTCGTCGTCGTTTTGCATGGAGGTTGCGTCTGACGCCTTTGTATTAGCGTCATGCTTTGCGCCGTGCGGCTCTAAAATACTTTTTTCTAAGGGATTTTTTGCAGCCACTTTTAAGGTGTCGGCGACGCTCTCTTTACTGTCGTTCAGATCGCGCATGATTTTTTCGTTGTGCAGCTGATGCCGAATATCATCCATGCCCACTTCTTGCTCAAGATCCTTGCGCGCATTGGCCAACATTTGTTTTAGACGGCCAATCCAGAGGGCGATACTGCGAACGGTTTCCGGCAGCCGCTCGGGACCCATAACCAATAGGGCGACAAGTGCTATGAGCAGCAGTTCCGAGAAGCCAATATCAAACATAGTTTAACCAGAGCCTTTTAAGCAGCTGTATTCGCTGAGAAGCAGTTTTACTCGCTGCGCTCTTTCTTGGATGCTGTGTCGGCATCTGCAAGGGCGTCGGTCTTTTTATCGCTGTCAGCGTCCATTGAATCCTTGAAGCCTTTGACGGCGCCGCCAAGGTCAGAGCCTATACCGCGCAGCTTTTTGGTGCCGAAAATCAGCGCAACAATCACTAGAATAATCAGTAGTTCCTGCCATCCAAAACCCATTTTTACACTCCTCTATAACCTTGTGGATCGTATTTTTTACGTTGCAGACTCGCTTTTTCGCGCTGCCTTTTCATCGAGACCAGACAGATTGAAGCGCCGAGCCAATTCGTTGAGTACTGCCTGACCATCAGTGCCGAGATGCGACAGCATAACAAGACTGTGGAACCAAAGATCGGCGGTTTCATAAATCAGTTTTTCATTGTTGCCACTGACTTCCGCATCGCGCGCGGCCAGCAGGGTTTCTATGCTTTCTTCTCCGACTTTTTCGAGAATTTTATTCAAGCCTTTGGCGTGCAGGCTAGCCACATAGGAGTCATCGGGCGAGGCGCTCTTGCGGGCTTCCAATGTAGCAGTGAGTTGTTTCAAGATGTCACTGCTGCTGAGTGTCCTATTGCTGTCGGTGGTGCTCATAAATAGATGTCCTTTGGGTCCTTCGCGACGCTGTCCACCGGTTGCCACTCGCCGTCCATTAAGACGCGGTAAAAACAGGATGTGCGGCCGGTGTGGCAGGCGATGCCTCCGAACTGCTCGACTTGCATCACAATCACATCACCATCGCAGTCCAGACGCAGCTCTTTGATCATTTGGGTATGGCCAGACTCTTCGCCCTTGCGCCAGATTTTTTGACGCGAGCGCGACCAGTAGACGGCGCGGTTTTCAGTCACTGTTAACTGCAGTGCTTGCGCGTTCATCCAGGCGACCATTAACACGCGTCCGCTGGCTGCATCCTGTGCAATAGCGGGTACCAAGCCGTCGCTATTCCACTTTATGTCGTCGAGAAAATTCATCGTCTAGAGGCCTATTTTTACATCGCTGGATTATGGCAGTAGTTGCCCTGCAACACTAGCGCAGCAGCAGTGCCAGCAATCCTGCGGCAATCAGTGCTAGTCCTGCTTGCGGAAGTTGCAAGAGACTGTCTGCCCACTGCGGGAACGCTAAGCATAGCCCTGCGCCCAATGCAGCGCCACCCACCCATGGAAACCATTTGCGGGTTTTAGGTAGTATCGTCTTGGCGCTGTTGGCGACCTCTGGAGCACTGCTGTTATCACTGTTTTTTTGCTGAAGCGTTTGCAGTGCATTGTAAATAAGTGGCGGAATCTCTGGCAGTTGCTCCAGCCAGTCGGGAGCGAAACGCTTAAATTGTTTAAATAAATTTTTCGCCGAGTAACGCTCTTTTAACCATTTGTCGAGAAAGGGCTGAGCGGTTGCCCAAAGATCCAATTGTGGGTAGAGCTGGCGACCGAGCCCCTCAATGTTAAGCAAGGTTTTTTGCAGTAATACCAGAGAGGGTTGCACTTCCATATTAAAGCGTCGGGCCGTGGTAAACAGACTAACCAACATATGGCCAAGGGAGATTTCATTGAGCGGACGCTGGAATATCGGCTCGCACACGGCGCGTATGGCACCGGTAAACTCGTTGACCGGCGTATTGCTGGGAACCCAGCCTGAGCGAATATGCAGTTCTGCCACTTGGCGGTAGTCGCGCTTAAAAATAGCGATAAGGTTGCGCGCCATATAGTACTGGTCGTCTTTGCTGAGGGAACCCATGATGGCGCAATCGATGGCAATGTAAGAGGGCTTCTGCGGGTTGCTGGCATTGACAAAAATATTGCCGGGATGCATGTCGGCATGAAAGAAATTGTGCTCGAACACTTGGGTGAAAAATATTTCTACACCGCGCTCGGCCAGCGCTTTGAAATTGACACCAGCAGCTTTCAGCTCATCGATATTGGTCACCGGTATGCCGTAAATGCGCTCCATCACCAACACTTTTGGGTTGGAGTAGTGCCAGTTGATCTTTGGCACGTAGAGCAGGGGCGACCCCTCGAAGTTATGCCGCAGTAGAGAGGCGTTGGCCCCTTCTGCCTGTAAGTTTAGCTCGTCATAAATAACGTTTTCGTAGTCGGCGACGACCTCAACCGGACGCAAACGGCGGCCATCTTCGCTGTAGGTGGCAAGCAGGCGCGCGAGGCTGTACATCAGTGCAATATCTTTGCCGATAATCTTTTCAATACCTGGACGCACGGCTTTGACAACCACGTCACTGCCGTCTTTTAGGACCGCGGCATGCACCTGCGCGACGGACGCGGAGGCGAGGGGTTGCTTGTCAAAGCGCAAGAACAGGTCATCAACGCTGGCACCCAGGGCTTGTTCAACGATTTGCTGAAACTTCTCTGGCTTAAAGGGCGCCACATTGTCTTGCAAATAGGCAAGTTCTTCGCAGATATCGGCTGGGACTAAGTCAGGGCGAGTCGATAAGAGTTGGCCAAATTTTACAAAGATGGGGCCAAGGGTCTCCAGTGCTTTGCGCAATCGTTCACCGCGGCTGGCTTTCGGGCTGCCGTAGAGGTACGCCGGTGCGAGTATGAGGCGCACGCTGAGGGGCAGCGTGTCTTTCCCGGCTGGCGGGTTGGATGGGGAGCTAACTAAGGTGTCGAGACGATAGCGGTACACCACGCGCAGAATTTTTAATAGTCGACGCAGGCGAATCAAGAGGCGCTCTCACTCGGTTGGTTGTTCCGACCTCTGGTGGCGATTAGTTGTTCTACGATAAGGCGACTTTTATTTAACCGTGCGGCTGCGCGGTCAACTGCGGAAGAGAGTGATCGAATATCGTCTGTGCGGTGACTGAATTCGTTCGCGGTAGGGGTTAGGCGAAGCTCCTCTTGCGCTACTTCAGTGGCTGCAGACGTCGCTCTACGGCCCGCATCTTGGGCTGTTCTTATGGAGCTGCGCACTGTTTTGGCCAGCATGTGCGCCGGAATATCTCCGATAATAGACGCCAGTGCAGCTTCCCAGTCGATGTCGAGATTGCGAAAAATGCCGTTGATTTGCCGCAAAAACTCAAGATCGCCCGTCACACTAATACTGGTGCCAGCAAATGAAATGTGCTGCTCGGCACTGACCGCCAAACCGAGCATGGCAGGCAATGTTCCTGTCACCGTCGTGTCGGCACTATCCTGCCAATTACTGTGTAGCATAATTCCCTGCTGAGTTGCCTCGATGCAGATAGAGAGCGGCGGCAGAGTACTTTTGATCAGCAGCAATTTTCCGTCGAGATCGGCGACATCACGCAGTGTCGCGGGATCGTAGCGCAGTGCTGCGTTGATCATTTTTTCCGCTGTCTCGAGTGCCGAGGCTTGAATTGCGTTGAAAATCACTAGGCCTTTACTCCGCGGTGCAGTGCTACGATACCGCCGGTCATATTGTGATAGTCGCAGTTGCTAAAGCCTGCGTCTTTAACCATATCCATGAGCGTCTCTTGATCGGGATGCATGCGAATCGATTCAGCCAGATATTGGTAACTGCCCGCATCTTTGGCAAACAGCTGGCCAAGTTTCGGCAAAATACTGAAAGAATAGCGGTCGTAAATGGTTGAAAGCAGGGTGCTTGGAGGCTTGGAGAATTCAAGGACGAGTAATTTTCCGCCCGGTTTTAACACGCGATACATCGAGCGCAGCGCCATCTCTTTGTCGGTCACATTGCGCAGGCCGAAGGCAATGGTAATCACATCAAAGGTGTTATCTGGAAACGGCAGATACTGGGCGTTGGCTTGAGCAAACTGAATATTGTTGACGACGCCGAGATCTAGCAGACGGTCGCGTCCAACCTTGAGCATGGATTCATTGATGTCAGCGAGAATAACTTGCCCGTCGCTGCCAACAATACGCGAGAATTTGGCAGCCAAATCACCCGTGCCACCGGCGATATCAAGTACCTTGTGGCCACGACGAACACCGGACATTTCGATCGTCATGCGCTTCCACAAGCGGTGGATACCGGCAGACATCAGGTCATTCATCAGGTCGTAGCTGGCGGCGACAGAGTGGAATACTTCGGCGACTTTGCCCGCCTTTTCCTCGGTTTTGACCGTTTTGTAACCAAAGTGGGTTGTTTCGTCAGACATGGTCGTGGCTATCGTGGGAAATTGGCTGGCTATTGTAGCCGGACTTTGGCATTTGATACAGGCAAATGCGCGTTATCCCGCCGCTAAACCAGCTTTACCACTTGCGTGTCCGGATCCCTTGACTTGCCTGCTTTTTGCAGAGTTTCTAGATAGGTATCCCAGTTGCTCTGATAGTTTATGGCCAAGTCGCGCAAGTAATCCCATGTAAAGAGGCCGGAGTTGTGACCGTCGCTGAAGGTAATTTGTATGGCGTAGTTTCCCGACTTCGCAATAGCGCTGATTTTTACGTGGCGTTTACCAAACTGCAGAACTTCTTGCCCGGTACCATGGCCGCGCACTTCCGCACTGGGCGAAAGTACGCGCAGATACTCAGCGGCTAGCGTGTGACGGGTACCATCTGCGTAGCCGAGGCTGAGAGTGTCTTTGTCACTGTTGACGACAATTTGATTGGGCGTATGTGCGGCAGAGTAACTCATGGTTAGAGAATAAACCGCGTTAGATCTTCGTTGGCGGCCAACGCGCCGAGCTGGTCGTCGACAAACGCTTTGTCGATTGAAATTTGCGTCTGGGTGCTGCCAAGTTTCGCGGCATCAAAGGAAATATCTTCCAGCAAACGCTCCATAATTGTGTGCAATCTGCGTGCGCCAATATTTTCGGTGCCTTCGTTGACATCAAAGGCGATCTCAGCGATGCGTCGCACGCCGTCTTCGGTAAATTGAATCTCGACACCCTCGGTGGCCAGCAGTTCTTGATACTGTCGCGTCAGTGAGGCGTTGGGTTCGGTGAGAATGCGCTCGAAATCGTTGATTTTCAGCGATTGCAGCTCGACGCGAATCGGCAGACGGCCCTGCAGTTCAGGGATAAGGTCGGACGGTTTGGCAAGGTGGAATGCACCTGAGGCAATAAAGAGAATGTGGTCGGTTTTGATCATCCCATATTTTGTCGACACGGTGCTGCCTTCGATCAGCGGCAGAAGGTCGCGCTGCACCCCCTCGCGGGAGACGTCGGCGCCACCGGCTTCACCGCGACGGCAGACTTTGTCGATTTCATCGAGAAAGACGATGCCGGTCTGCTCTGCGGCCGTTAGGGCGCGGGCTTTGATCTCTTCTTCGTTGATTAATTTTGCAGCCTCTTCTTCTTTTAGATGTTTGAAAGCTTTGGCAATAGTTAGCTTGCGGGTGGTTTTTTTGCCTTGGCCCATGCTGCTAAACATGTTCTGCAGTTGCGAGGTCATCTCTTCCATGCCCGGAGGCGCCATTATTTCGACGCCAGCGCTGATTTGACTGAGTTCAATTTCAATCTCTTTTTCGTCTAATGCCCCTTCGCGGAGCTTTTTACGAAAGACTTGTCGAGTGGTTGAGGTCTGTTCCGATTGACTGTCGACACTGCGCGCGGGGGGTAGCAGGGCGTCGAGAATGCGTTCTTCCGCGGCATCCATCGCTTTGTTTTCGACTTTTTTCATTTCTTGCTCGCGAACTTGTTTGACCGATGTCTCAACAAGATCGCGGATAATCGATTCGACATCTTTGCCGACATAGCCCACTTCAGTAAATTTAGTCGCTTCAACTTTGACAAAAGGTGCGTTTGCGAGTCGCGCTAAGCGACGCGCAATTTCAGTTTTACCGACGCCGGTTGGGCCGATCATGAGGATATTTTTGGGCGTGACTTCGTTGCGCATTTCCTCGCCCAACTGGGCGCGGCGCCAGCGATTGCGCAGAGCGATTGCGACTGAGCGCTTGGCGTCGTCTTGGCCAATAATGTGGCGGTTAAGTTCCTCGACAATTTCGGGGGGAGTCATCTGCGACATGGTATGTCCTATGGTAAATTTTTAGCTGCGGCTGTTTGGGTACCCTTGAATACGTGATTAGACGTTCGAGGGAAGCTCTTCAATAGTGCGATTATGGTTGGTGTAAATACAGATATCGCCGGCAATTTTTAGGCCTTGCTCAACGATGTCGCGAGCACTCATATCGGTGTTGTCGAGCAGTGCGCGGGCGGCAGATTGAGCAAATGGGCCGCCTGACCCGATAGCTATGAGGTCGTCTTCTGGCTGAATAACATCGCCGTTGCCGGTGATAATGAGGGATGCTTCACTGTCGGCCACGGCGAGCAGGGCTTCGAGTTTGCGCAGAATACGGTCGGTGCGCCAGTCTTTGGCGAGCTCAACGGCGGCGCGTGTGAGGTTGCCTTGATGCTGTTCTAACTTCGCCTCAAAACGTTCAAACAGGGTGAACGCATCGGCGGTGCCTCCTGCGAAACCAGCGATTACTTGATCTTTATAGAGGCGTCTAACCTTGCGCGCGTTGCCTTTCATAATAGTGTTGCCGAGGCTCACCTGGCCGTCGCCACCGATCACGACACGTCCGTTGCGACGCACTGAGAGGATAGTTGTTCCGCGATACTGTTCCACTGCCGTTCTCCTTATTTGTTGTATCCCTAGAAGTGGGGTCGGCTGGCGGAATATCAATGGCTCCTCTGAAAAACAACGCAGGGTTCGTTAGAAATGACCGTGTTCGCGCAAATCTTCAATGCAGGCCAAGACACTTGCACGCAGTGTGGCGACGATAAAATCAACTTGGTCACGGGTAATAATCAGTGGCGGCGACATGACGTTCAGATTGACGATAGGGCGCACAATAAGCCCCAAACTGTCGGCGCGGTTGGAAATCCATTTGCCAATATCCAGCTCTTCGGCAAAGCGCTCTTTTGTCGTTTTGTCTTTAACAAATTCAACGCAGGCCATCAGGCCAACGCCTCGCACATCACCGACGATGGGCAAGTCGAGCAGCGTTTTTAGCTGCTGCTGAAAATAAGGGCCAATTTGGTGGACATGGTTGAGCAGGCCCTCGCGCTCCATAATTTCGATATTTTTTAGCGCAGCCGCACAGGCAACAGGATGGCCGGCATAGGTGTAACCGTGGGCGAAGTAGCGTCCATGGCCGGTTTCGCTGATCACATTGTGAATGCGCTTTGAGTAGAGCGTCGCGCCCAAGGGCAGGTAGCCAGAGGTAAGTCCTTTAGCCGTTGTAATAATATCGGGCTGGAAGTCGAAAACCTCTTTTGAGGCAAACCAGTGTCCGAGTCGACCGAAGGCGGTGACAACTTCGTCAGACACGTACAGCACATCGTATTTTTGACAGATTTCCCACGTGCCGCGATGATAGCCAGCAGGGGGGATTATCACGCCTCCTGCGCCAAACACAGGCTCGGCAAAAAAGGCCGCCACGTTGTCTGGCCCGACGTCAAGAATCTTGTCTTCCAGCTCTTTGAGCATTGCGGCCAAAAAGTCTGCTTCGCTTACACCGGGCTCTGCGCGGTAATAGTTAGGGCAGGAGATGTGATGAATCGTGTCGGAGATAAAGTCGAACTCAGGCGGGTGATCGCCCGCTTTTCCGCCAATTGACATCGCCGCGTAGGTGGTGCCGTGGTAGGAATTGTCCCGCGAAATAACATGCTTTTTACTGTGCTTGCCGCGACAGTTTTGATAGTACTGAATTAAGCGGTAGGCACTGTCGATTGCGGTTGAGCCGCCACAGGAAAAAATCACATGATCAATATCGCCCGGTGCAATTTCTGCGAGTTTTGCGGCGAGGGTTGCTGCGGGAATATTGGTCATATCCACGAAAGGGCTGGCATAGGCCATCTGTCGCACTTGGTCTGCGATAGCGTCGGCCATCTCCTCGCGGCCTAAGCCAATATTGGTGCACCAGAGGCCACCCACTGCGTCGAGGTATTTTTTCCCGTCTGTGTCATAGAGGTAGAGACCATTCGCCGCAGCGATGGGCAGTGCACCTTCGTCAGCAGGGGTATCAAAAATCTGCCATGGGTGAAGAAAGTGCTTTTTGTCTTGGCGGCTAATGGTGTCGGTGTCGTACTGGTTAAAGTTGACAGCGGCAGGGTCAAAGGATTTTGCGGAGCACATAGGATTCCAGAACAGGTCATGAGTGCGGCTAGGGTACTGGGTTGACTAAATAATCTCTCATACCCCCGCGGGGGTAACAATTACGCTAGTCTGCCAGAGCGCCTAAACATCCGGTTTTTTGCAAAAGCTCATTGAGCTCAGGATGGCTGTTGAGGGCAGCATATTTTTGCCGCAGGATGGCATAGGATTTGGCGTGATATTTTTGCGGTTTTTGCGCCCACAGATGGCCGTTAAGCGCGACGGAAAATTCGTCGTCGCCACGGTTAATGGCCTCTGCATTGGCCTGCGTCCAAGGTAGGAAAAGTCCGCCCACCTGATCGCGAAGGAAGGGCTTGAGGGTAGGCTCTAGGGTTTCCCACGATTCAAAGTCACCTTCAATGCGGGGCCATAACATGCGCTGAATCCAGGCCAAAAGATTGGGCATTTTTGCTTCGATATAGGCGCAGTTTGTCGGGTCTGTCCAAATATTGTAGATCTGCCCCCAGAGGCCAAAATCGCCGAAGGAGGGCCGTGCGCCCAGCAGATAAGGCCGATCGCCGAGGTGAGTTTCTAACTGTTCTGCAGCGCGATAAAATGATGTTTCAATTTGCTCGGCGGTTTGCTCGTTAGAGCCGACAAACCAAACGCGCCCTGTCATGCGCTGACGCACCTGTTCGGTCATGGCCGTTAGGGTGGTTTCATCAGCGTCGGGCAACGTGAGATGAGCAATGCGACGCGCCGAACTTAGCTGGTCGATCTCTTTCGCCCAGCGCATATGAAACATCCACTTGTTGCCCCATTCGTCGCCAAACTCTTCGAGCAGTGTTGAGACAAAGTTAAGTGTTGTGTCAGTGGGGTAAATCGAGTTTTCGGGGTAGTGGGTTTCTAGGTTTTCGATAACCAGAGTGGAGTCTTGCAAGCCCTCTGCGCTGGGTGTCACGACAAGTGGAATAATCGGTAACTTGGCGTAGCGGTTAAACTCTTCTTGCACGGCAGCACTGCGAATAATCCACTGGTGGGGAATCTGTTTAAAGCGAAAGTAGGCGCGAACTTTCACCGAGTAGGGCGAAAGTTCGGCGCCAAAAATACGAAAGCGACCGGCCATCGAATTCACTCACCTAAACCAAACTGGCGCGCACCGCATCGACGTGACCTTGGCGCAACATCATTTTGTTGTACGCATACTTGTCACCGGGCAGAGTTGCGAGATGGGTCGCTCGGGCGATGGCAACGTCAATTACTTGGTCGGGATCGACAAGTTCGTCAAAGAAGCCGGCGGCCTCTGCATCTTGCGTCCCGAACATTTCTGCCTGAATAAGGCATCGGCTTTGGAATCGGTGTGTGACACGCGCTTTTACCAGCTCGGCGCCGAAGGGCGGCATAATCATATTGATGGCGGTTTCGTTAAGGCTAGTTTTAAAGTCGCCCTTGCTGCCGATGCGTGTGTCTGATGCGAGTAAAATCATGGCGCCCGCGGCAATTGCATGGCCGGTGCAGGCGGCGACAATCGGCAACGGATGGCTGAATAAGCGCAACAGGAAGACGGCGCCTTTGTGGACGAGCGGCGGCAGTATTTCTGTCAAAGGCGCTTCAGCGGCGACTTCTTTTAAATTGAATCCGGCTGAAAAAAGGCCCTGCCGGCCAACGATAACGACCGCCTTGGCCTCTTTTTCGGCGCGAGTCAGCTGCTCGTTCAGAGCATCTAGTGTGGCGTGGCCGAGGGAATTAACTTTGCCATCATCCCAGTTCAAAATCGCAACATCGCCTTGCTGTGTATAGGTAATCATGAAAGTCCTCGTTGAATAGTTATTTTTATCCTGTTGATTGGCGCCTATCCTAGAGCAGTCAAAGACTGATTAACACTATAAAAATAGACTGATTGGCCACAGTGTCGATTTTCTTAGATCGCTGTATAACCGTTGTTCAAAACACTTTTCTCCACCTGGCTGGGTAAAAAGCTAAACAGTGGCCAGCATCGCATACCCGCCGCCTTTAGCCCCCGCGAGGTCCAGTTGTTACAGGTGTTAAACATCAGGTAGGTTCCAGTTGACGCAAAAAACACTTCTCCGCAGGGTTTTTCTCTTACATGGGTCAATTGGTTGTGCGCATTGTAAGCAAAGTGGCTAGCGACATAGCGCGCTGCCGCATCAACCTGTTGTAGGCTGGTGTTTAAACTGTAGGTGCGCTGCTGTTGGCTGACTGGTTCGCCAAAACTCGCCAAGCCGCGCACGGCGATAACCGCAGCAGTTGGCACAAGTAGAGCGCGCAGCGCTAGTCGCAGCGGTTGATGGGCGGCTCCGTAATAGGCAAAGTCTCCCCAGCCTACGCGCGCCCATGCATAGGGTTCTAAATAGCGCTTGAGGTCGGGAACATAGAGCAATAGCAGTTCGCTTGGCAGCACGAGGTGGGTGTGAATGCCATCGCGAGAAAAATGCAGTTTGCTGTCAGACATGGCTTTTACGCTTTTTATCATGCTTGAATAAAGTCGTCAGATTAACGTTTTTTGTGCCCCAATAACAGCCATCTTACAGCGCTCGAAAAAGCTGGGTTCTGTTACCATCTTGGGGTATTGCTGTGGTGCAGCGTAAAACCCTATATTGAGCGAAATTACGCGTAAGCTGAGGCTGTGTATGAAGCAGTTTACGCAACGAAGAGGGAATAAAATTGAGACTGAACGATAGCAGTTTGTTAAAAACCCAAGCGCATATTAACGGGGTCTGGGTGGATGCCGACAATGGTGAGACATTGGCGGTGACTAACCCAGCGACCGGGGAACTTATCGCTGAGGTAGCCAAGTGTGGTACTGCTGAGACCCGCCGCATGATTGAGGCGGCCGCTGCTGCGCAAAAACTGTGGGCGCAATCCGCGGTGAAAGAGCGGGCGGCTGTTCTGCGTCGCTGGTTCAATTTAGTTATGGAGAATCAAGAGGATCTCGCTCAAATATTGACCGCTGAACAAGGCAAGCCGCTGGCTGAAGCGCGCGGCGAAATTGCCTACGGCGCTAACTATATTGAGTGGTTTTCTGAAGAGTCTAAGCGAGTCTATGGCGACACCATCGCCCCACCTGCAAACGACAAACGTCTGGTGGTGATTAAACAACCAGTGGGTGTGGTTGCCTGTATCACGCCATGGAATTTCCCCAATGCCATGCTCACGCGCAAAATTGCCCCAGCGCTGGCGGCAGGTTGTGCGGTGGTGTGCAAGCCAGCCAATGCTACGCCGCTGTCGGCGTTAGCGCTGATGGAGTTGGCGGTGCGGGCAGGCATGCCAAAAGGGTTAATGAATATTGTCACTGGTCGTACAGCAGAAATTGGCGCTGAACTTACCGGTAATCCGCTGGTGCGCAAGGTGACGTTTACCGGTTCTACACCCGTGGGCAAACAGCTTATGGCAGAGTGCGCACAGACGGTTAAACGCACATCGATGGAGCTTGGTGGCAACGCGCCGTTTATTGTTTTTAATGATGCGGACCTCGATGCGGCCGTGCAGGGCGCGCTTATTTCAAAATATCGCAATGCGGGTCAAACCTGCGTCTGCTCAAATCGGTTGATTATCCAGTCTGGTGTCTATGACGAATTTGCCGAAAAATTACAGAGCGCTGTGAGTGCGTTAAAAGTGGGTAATGGCGCGGATGAGGGTGTTAATGTCGGGCCGCTGATCGATGAAAAAGCCGCAACAACGGTCTGTGAGTTTATTGATGATGCCGTTGCCAAGGGTGCTACCGTGGCCTTGGGTGGCGGTCGCAGCGAGCTGGGAGGCACGTTTGTGCAGCCGACCATTTTGACAGGCGTGACACGTGCTATGCGCGTTTTCTCGGAAGAGATCTTTGGCCCGGTGGCACCGCTGTTTAAGTTTGAAACCGAGGCGGAAGTGATTGAGATGGCCAACGACACCGAGTTTGGTTTGGCCGCCTACTTTTACTCTCGGGATATCGGACGCGTCTGGCGGGTGGCAGAGCAACTTGAGTACGGAATTGTCGGAGTTAACGAGGGCATTATCTCTAATGAGATGGCGCCATTCGGCGGCGTTAAGGAATCTGGCGGCGGTCGCGAGGGCTCGAAATACGGGCTCGACGATTATCTCGAGATTAAATATATCTGCATGGGCGGTATCGACAAATAGCGGCAGAAATCTTATTGACCGAGTTACCGTTTCGATAACTCGCAAAACAACATAATACGAGCGGGAATTTATGAATCACACAATTTATCCTACGACTAATTTTAAGGCGATCGAGCAGCTGACGGTTGAGCGTGGTGAAGGTTGTTATGTCTGGGACAACAAGGGCAACCGATATATCGAAGGGTTGGCTGGGCTTTGGTGCACCGCGCTGGGCTATGGCAATCAAGAGGTGATTCAAGCCGCTACAGAGCAGATGGGAAAACTCTCGTTCAGCCATATGTTTGGCGGCAAGACGCATCAGGTCGGAATGGACCTCGCAGAAAAGCTTGCGGAGATGATTCCGATGCAGGACGCGATGATTTCCTTCGGCAACTCAGGTAGCGACGCGAATGATTCCCATATCAAGATGTTGCGCTACTATCACCAAGCGATTGGCAGGCCAGAGCGTCGCAAAATAATCGCCCGCGACCGCTCTTATCACGGCGTCACTGTGGCCTCCGCATCATTGACGGGATTGCCCGTAACGCAAAACCACTTTGATCTACCGGTTGATGCGCTGGGTATTTTGCGCACCGACCACCCGCACTACTATCGCGGCAAGCAGGGCGGTGAGTCTGAGGCAGAGTTTGTTGCGCGTATTGTTGGCAACCTCGAAGCGATGATTGTGCGCGAGGGCCCGGAGACTATTGCAGCGTTTATTGCCGAGCCCATTACAGGCGCCAGCGGCGTGATTGTTCCACCAGAGGGCTACTACGAAAAGGTCCAAGCTGTGCTGAATAAGTACGGCATTATGTTTTGGGCCGACGAGGTTATTACCGGTTTTGGTCGCACGGGCAACGATTTTGGCTGTAACACCATGGGCATAAAATCGCCTGATATGATGACGTTCGCCAAACAGCTTTCCTCTGCGTATATGCCTATTAGCGCCTCAGCCATTCGCCGCGACATGTATGACGCGATGGTTGATCAGAGTGCCGCTGCTGGCGCATTTGGGCACGGTTACACCTATTCGGGACACCCCGTCGCCTGCGCTGTTGCGCTGAAGGTTTTAGAGATTTATCAGCGAGACGATATTTTTGCCAAGGCTGCTGTCACAGGCGAGTACATGCAGAAGCGGTTGGCGGAATTCAAGGATCACCCCTTAGTGGGCGAAGTGCGCGGCCGCGGTTTGCTGGGTGCCATTGAGTTGGTTGCCAATAAAGCGACTGGCCAAGCCTTTGTGGGGGGTGCTGTCGGCGGATTTGCGCAGAAGGCTGCCCAAGACAATGGTCTGCTTTTGCGCGCGGTGGCGGGGTCGAGTCTCGGGTTTTGTCCGCCACTGATTATCACTACGGCGCAGATTGACGAAATTATCGAAAAAACCGCGATTGCGCTGGATGTGACTCTCGATCACTGCGTGCGTGAAAAGTTGTTAGTGTGAGTCAAGTGCCAGGCGATTCGGCGCGAATCATTGGCACCTTCTTACCCTCTAAAAACGGCCAGCCCACATTGGGGTTGGCCGTTTTCTTTGGCACCGCTCAGGGCTTTTTATAACACCGCTCAGGGCTTTTCATAACATCGCTCAGGGCTGTTTATAACACCGCTCAGGGCTGTTTATAACACCGCTCAGGGCTGTTTATAACACCGCTCAGGGCTGTTATTTTTGCGGACCCCAGCTTAGGACTATGTGCTCACGCTAAGTGCCGATATACTCTCTCATCCAAACGTGAGGGGTAAAATAAGAATGCTAACAACCTTTGAAAACAAAACCGTTATTATAACTGGTGCATCTGCGGGCGTCGGAGCAGCCTGTGCGCGTACTTTTGCTGCGATGAAGGCGAAGCTGGTGTTGGTCGCGAGAGGCGAAGCGGCACTGAACGCTATTGCAGACGAACTGCGCGGTCAGTGCGATGTGCTGACTGTGGTGATGGATGTCGCCAGCAATGACGATTGTCTCGCCTTGCTAGAGAAAGCCGAGACAGCCTTTGGTGCTGTGCATGTTGTGGTGAACAATGCCGGTATGCATGTGCGTGGGGATCTGGCAAAGATTAATCCACAAGATGTGGCGGCGATGGTCGATGTCAATATGCGCGCACCGCTGTTGCTCTCCTGCGCGGCAATCCCGTACTTACAGCGCGCGGGTTCTGGCGCTATTGTCAATATTGGTTCGCTGGCCGGTAGGGCGCCTCTACAGGGTGCGGCCACCTATTCCGCAACCAAAGCGGGTTTGCGCGCCTTTAGTTACGCACTAGGCGATGAGCTGCGCGATCACAATATCAGTGTCGGTGTGGTTTCTCCGGGGCCGATTGATACAGGTTTTATTATGGACGAGATTGATTTGGTTGAAGATATAGTCTTTTCTCAGCCGATGAGTTCCGCCCAGCAAGTGGCCGACGCCGTGGTGACAGTTGCCCGTGGTGAGGAGACAGAAGTCGTTCTGCCAGCGGCCAGTGCCAAGTTGACGCACCTAAGCTATTTGTTCCCAGGATTGCGCCGTTCACTGCGTCCCAAGCTTTACGAACAGGGGCGTAAAAACAAAGAAAAATATCGCAACCGTCAACCGACCAAGTAAGGACGCGCGGAATCTCGATGAAACTCAATTATGCGGAACAGGGTAGTGGCGACGCTGTTATTTTACTCCATGGTATGTTCGGCTCCCTGAGCAATCTCGGGGTTGTCGCGCGCACGTTGGTTGATCGCTATCGGGTGATTAGCGTTGACCTGCGCAATCATGGTGAATCACCCCACGCTGCGGTCATGAGTCTGTCGACCATGGCTGCGGATATTGTTGAGTTGATGGATGATCTCGGGCTTTCGCGGGCTATTTTGATTGGCCATTCGCTCGGTGGAAAAATCGCTATGCAGGTGGCACTGACCAATCCCGAGCGCGTTGATGCCTTAGTGGTCGCAGATATCGCTCCCGTGACCTATCAAAATATTGAAAACCCCGCGCTCGTGGGCTTGGTGCGGTTGAGCCAAACCGCGCTCGAGAACCGCTCTGCCGCCGACAGTCTTATGGCGAACTATGTCGAGGATGCAGTGACTCGTGGATTCTTGCTAAAAAATCTGTACCGCACGAGCGACGGCAATTTCGGCCTGAAATTGAATGTGCCAGCGATTGTCGACAATTACGGCACTGAGCTGGTGGCCGCGCCACTGGGCGACTCCTACGACGGCCCGACGCTCTTTTTGAAGGGTGAAACCTCAGCCTATATTCAAGCTAAACATGAGCCGATTATCCGCAAGATGTTCCCTCGCTGTCAGTTGTCCGTTGTGGCAGGCGCTGGACACTGGTTGCACGCAGAGCAGCCGGATGCCGTCACTCGTCTTATTGCGACGTTTCTTACCGCAAATCATTAAACAAATCTGCATTTCCATAGTAGAATTGCGCCGCCTTTTTTTATCCCCCCACAGGAAGTTATCCAATGTTTGAGAGTTTAAAACCAGTTGGTCTTGACCCTATCCTCAGTTTGATGATTGCGTTTCGAGAAGATCCTCGCACCACCAAAGTTGATCTTGGTGTCGGTGTTTACATGGATGATCGCGGTCGCACGCCAGTCATGAATGCAGTGAAGCGCGCTGAAACCAAACTTATGGCCCTTGAAAACACCAAGTCCTACCAAGGAATTGGGGGTGATGCGGAGTACAACAAGCACATGCTGGCGCTGTTGTTGGGTGCTAACCACAGTGTTATAGGTTCGGGCCGCACAACAAGCATTCAGGCGCCTGGCGGGTCAGGAGCGCTGCGTGTGGGTGCGGAGGTTATTACCCGAGCGCGTCCAAATGCGAAATTGTGGGTGGGTGTTCCCACTTGGCCAAATCACGTGCCACTGTTGGGCAGTGCTGGCTTTGAAATCAAAGAATACCCTTACTACGACATGGAAACGCGTCAGATTAATGCTGATCTTATGATGGAAACCCTGCGTTCTGTGCCAGCGGGCGATGTGGTGTTGTTGCACGGCTGTTGCCACAACCCAACGGGTGCCGACTTGACCAACGCCCAGTGGGATGAAATCACTGAGATCGCATTAGAGCGCGGCTTTCTGCCGTTTATCGACACTGCATACCAAGGTTTAGGGGACGGCCTCGAAGAAGATGCCTATGGCATGCGTGTCATGGCGGAAAAACTGCCTGAGCTTGTGATTGCATCATCTTGCTCGAAGAACTTTGGTCTTTACCGTGAGCGCACTGGTTCAATCACTTTCGTGACGAAGAATGCCGACGACGCCAAGCTTGTGTTAGGGCAGGCAATGTCTGTTGCACGTCAGATGTATTCCATGCCTCCAGCGCACGGCGCGCTGCTAGTGTCGCTTATCTTGGGCGACGAGGAGTTGCGCAGCGAGTGGACTACAGAGCTAGAAGAGGTGCGATTGCGCATTCTTTCTATGCGCACCTTGCTGGCCGACAGCATTCAAGACAATGCGCTGGGCATGGATTTTAGCCATATCAAGCGCCAGAAAGGTATGTTCTCATTTTTAGGTGTCAAGCCTGAGCATCTGGTGCGCCTGCGTGAAGAGTTTGGTATCTACATTGTGTCTTCAACGCGGATTAACTTGGCCGGTATTAATTCCAGCAATATCAAATACCTGTCAGACTCGATTCGCAACGTGTTGAACGGCTAAGACGTTGTTATCGCAGTCGCTGTGACAGAGTCTCAAGTACCTGTTGCACCGACTGCTTATCGCCGTCAATGGTGAGGTCGGCATAGCGTTGATAGAGCGCGCGCCGCTCTAGGAAGAGCTCTTCAAGGGTTTGGTTGGGTTTGCGGGCAATACCGCGCTGGTCAAAGTTGGTGATTCGCTGGCGCAACTGTGGCAGCGAGACATCAAGGAAAACGATGGTGGCGAGTGATTTCAGGCGCGCCATGCCCTGTTCTGAATAAACCGCGCTGCCGCCGGTGGCAACCACTTTGTGATCGATATCTTCCGTCAGCAACACTTGCTCTTCGCAGTCCCGCAGATAGATATAACCGTGCTTGTTGAGTGTTTCCTGAAGGGTTTCTCCCCGGCGCACTTGAATGGCAATGTCGGTGTCGACAAATCCCAGCCCTAACTCTTTCGCCAATAAAATACCAAGGGTGCTTTTACCCGCGCCCGGCATTCCGATCAGCACAATGCTGTTGTTTGAGAGCTGCATATTCTTCCTTAAATTGTCCTAGTATCAGCCGATTTAATTGGGTCAGATATTATGCCCGAAATAGAGTGAATTGCTGTACTAGTCTGTATAATCACAGCCTGAATTTTTGGAAGTGCAAAAATATGCCCCATTTTCAACGTATCGGTTTGCTTGCCAGTCTCGACGTACCTGAGGTGCGTGACTCTTTGAATAAGCTCGAAGCTTTCTTGCTGGCGCAGGGCAGAGAGGTGATCTACGAGGAGCACGCGGCCAAGCTTATTGACTGGAACGTCGATAAAATTTTGCCCATGGCGCAATTCCCTGGCGAGGTTGATCTAGCGATGGTGGTTGGCGGCGATGGCAGTATGCTCAGTGCCTGTCGCAAAATGGCGCGCTGTAATATTCCGCTGCTGGGAATCAACCGAGGCCGTCTCGGGTTTCTCACGGATATATCGCCAAATGAAATCGCTGAGCGCGTACTGCCTGTGCTTGAAGGCCAGTTCAAGCAGTCGCGTCGGTTTATGTTAGAAACCTCAATCACGCGCGGCGAGCAGTTAATGGGCAGCGGGATTGCGGTTAATGATATCGTGCTGCACCCGGGAAAATCTGTACGCATGATGGAATTCGAGCTCTATGTCGACGGTGAGTTTGTCTACAGCCAGCGCTCGGACGGTTTAATTGTCGCGACACCCACCGGTTCAACGGCCTATGCACTCTCTGCGGGTGGACCCATCTTGTTTCCCGAGCTTGACGCCATCGTTGTTGTGCCTCTCAACCCCCACACGCTCAGCAGTCGGCCCATTGTTTTAAACGGTGCTGCTGCGCTAGAGATCCGTGTCAGTCAGCGCAACGAGCTGCAGCCGCTGGTGACCTGCGATGGGCACAATGATTTTTATACCGAGCCGGGGGATATTATTACCATTCGCAAGCACCCCGAAGAGATCATGTTAATTCATCCGAAAGACTACAACTTTTACGATATCTGCCGTTCAAAGCTCGGCTGGGGCAGTCGATTGGATGGTTATAAAGAGCTTTAATTTATAACTATAGCTGGTTAATAAATATAGGAATTAAATGAATTTAATTGCCCGATCTATGCATTTTTGCCGATACAATCCAATAGTCGCGACACTACTGTTGGGCAGTTTTATCGGCTGGATCATTGGCAGCCTGTACTGGCCCATTCCACGACCTTTCACCTTTGGCGGTATTGCCACCAATGAGTGGTGGCGTCTGGTCTCTCCGATCTTTATTCACTTCGGCTTAATGCACTTTATTTTCAACGCGCTGTGGCTTTCGATGCTCGGCGCCCGTATAGAACAGCACTCTGGCGCGCAGCATTTACTGCTAATTGTTGTAGTGAGTGCCATTGCATCCAATGTCGGCCAATTTATGTGGAGCGGCTCTATTGCCTTTGGCGGCATGTCAGGGGTTATTTATGCGTTGCTGGGCTATCTCTGGATTCGCAACGGGCTGGCCCCGAGCCCTATGCTTCACCTGCCGAAGGAGTTGATTGGCTTTATGGTGGCGTGGCTGGTTATTTGTATGACCGGTATTCTAGATTTTCTGTTAGGTATTGGGGTGGCGAATGCCGCCCACTTAGTCGGTCTGATCAGCGGTATGGTGCTCGGATTGGTATTTGGGTTGGTCGCACGATTACAGCGAGGACAGTAAGCGGTATGGATTTTCAGCAGTTACTCAATAGCATTACACCCGATATTTACGAGCGGTTTAAGCGTGCCGTGGAATTGGGTAAGTGGCCTGACACACGGCCCCTGACCCAAGAACAGCGGGCGCTGTGCATGCAGGCGATTATTGCCTACGAACAGCGCAAGCCAGAAGATCAGCGCACCGGCTACGTGCCGCCGAAAACCACACCCTGCGCACCACACGCCGACGAGGAGCAGGAACAGCCGCTCAAGTGGCAGAACTAATGGCTATTGATATCACAGGCCATCTGGCAAAAATGGAAACGCAGCTCGATCAGGCATCGGGTGCGGTGTCTTACCAGATGGTGCTAGACGACCAGCGTGTACCCATGAATCCGCTGATTGGCCAGACCCTGTCGTTAAAATACCTTGGTGACATTCATTGTCAGCACTGCGGGCGGCGATCAAAAACCAGTTTTAATCAGGGTTATTGCTATCCCTGTTTCAGCAAGCTCGCCCAGTGTGACAGCTGCATTATCAGCCCTGAGAAGTGCCATTTTCATCATGGCACCTGCCGTGAGCCGGAGTGGGGCGAAACCTACTGTTTTACCGACCACTTTGTCTATTTGGCTAACTCGTCTGGCATTAAGGTGGGCATTACGCGAGGCACACAGTTACCGACGCGCTGGATTGATCAGGGAGCAACCCAAGGGTTGCCGATTTTCCGCGTAAAAACACGCTATCAAGCTGGGTTGATTGAAGACAGGCTGCGCAGCCATGTTGCCGATAAAACCCACTGGCAAAAAATGCTGAAAGGCAATGCGGAAGCGGTTGACCTGGCGGCACAGCGCGATGAGTTATTCGAAAAGTCAGGGCCAGAACTAGCGCTGCTGGAAGAGCAATTTGGCGTGCAAGCGCTGCAGCGGCTCTATGATGTGCCGAGCACCGATATTGTTTTCCCCGTAAGCCAGTGGCCGGACAAAATCAGCAGTTTAAACATGGACAAACAGCCACTGATTCAGGGCGTACTGCAGGGTATCAAGGGCCAGTATTTACTCTTTGATACCGGCGTTATCAATATTCGGAAATATACCGCCTATCGCGTTCAGCTATCGGTCCGCGACTGACAACGCCAGAGATAAAACACCTATTTTTCACCGTCACTACCAATCGCTAAATTAATAAGGACATCGCCATGAGAGACTCGCTACCGCAGACTATTTACCTAAAAGACTACAAAGTATCGCCTTTTGTCTTAGAGAAAACAGACCTTGTTTTTGATCTTGGCGATGAGCAGACCCGCGTCACGGCAACTTTGATTGTTAAGCGCAATCCGCTCAGCGATGAAACCACCGCAGATCTGGTTTTAAACGGCAGCGAAGGCCTCGATTTACAGTCGGTACAGATAGACGGCAGAGCGCTGGGGCAGGGCGACTATCGCCGCGACAGCGAATCGCTGACGATTTTTGGCGTGCCCAGTAGCGCTGAAATCACTACCCAAGTACTTATCCAGCCCCAGCTAAACACCACCATGATGGGGCTCTATCGCTCGCGCACCATGTACTGCACTCAGTGCGAGGCCGAAGGTTTCCGCGATATTACCTACTACCTCGATCGCCCCGATGTAATGTCAGAATTTACCACCCAGGTGATAGCAGAAAAAGCCAAGTACCCCATCTTGCTCTCCAACGGCAATCCGATAGCCCGTGGCGATCTCGATGGTGGCCGACACTTTGTCACCTGGCACGATCCGTTCAAAAAACCAGCCTATCTGTTTGCCCTTGTGGCGGGCACGCTGAGTGTTGTTGAAGACAGCTTCACAACGCTGTCAGGCCGTGAGGTGCTACTGCAGATATTTGTTGAGGAAAAAGACCTCGATAAGTGCGATCACGCAATGGTCTCGCTGAAGCACTCGATGCGCTGGGACGAAGAGGTCTACGGTCGCGAATACGACCTCGATATTTTTATGATTGTAGCGGTCGACGACTTCAATATGGGTGCAATGGAAAACAAAGGCCTCAATATATTTAACACCTCAGCCGTGCTGGCCAACCCGAAAACCACAACTGACGCGGCATTTCAGAGGGTTGAGGCAATTGTTGCCCACGAGTACTTTCACAACTGGTCAGGCAATCGGGTGACCTGTCGCGATTGGTTCCAGCTGAGCTTAAAAGAGGGTTTCACGGTCTACCGCGATGCGCAGTTTTCTGCCGATATGAACTCTGCGACGGTAAAGCGTATCGAGAGTGCCAGCTACCTGCGCACTCACCAGTTCGCTGAAGACGGCGGCCCAATGTCGCATCCTGTGCAGCCAGACTCCTACATGGAAATTAATAACTTCTACACATTGACCGTCTACGAGAAGGGCGCGGAAGTGGTTGGCATGATTCGCACTCTGTTGGGCGCAGAGACTTTTCGCGCCGGCAGTGACCTCTACTTTTCCCGTCACGATGGCCAAGCAGTGACCATTGAAGAGTTTGTAAAAGCCATGGAAGATGCCAGCGGTCGCGATCTCAAGCAGTTCCGCCGCTGGTACAAGCAATCGGGCACGCCGTATTTAAAAGTGTCTTCTATCTACGATGCCGAGGACAACACCTTCACCCTTAACTTTGCCCAAAGCTGCCCAGCCACCCCCGGCCAAGCGCAAAAACAGGCGTTTGTGATTCCTGTGAAACTCGGCCTCGTTGGCGCCAATGGCGATCTGCCGCTAAATGCCAAGGGCGATACAGAGATGGTCTTTGAATTGACCGAGACGACACAGCAACTGGTTATCGAGAATGTTCTCGAGGAGCCCGTACCGTCACTGTTGCGCGGCTTATCTGCCCCTGTAAAGCTTGACTACCCCTACAGCACAGATCAATTGGCGCATCTCATGGCCTCCGATAGCGATGGGTTCAATCGTTGGGATGCCGGGCAAAAACTCGCCTTTGGCCTGCTGGAAAAACTGACCGATGATGCTATAAAAGGCCGCGCCATGATCATGGATAAACAATTGATTGCTGCCTACGACGCATTGCTCAGCGACGCCACACTTGATCCCGCGATGGTTGAATTGATGTTGCAATTGCCTAGCGAAGCACAGCTGCATGAAGAAGCGGCGATTATTCATGTCGATGCAATTCACAGCGCGCGCAAATTTGTTCGCCGCAGCTTGGCGGATGCGCTGCGCGATAAATTCCTCGCGGTCTATCAGCGTCATAACATCCAACAAGTCTATGCTCCTGAGGCCGAGCAGATTGGCCGCCGGGCACTGAAAAATGTCGCCTTGAGTTACCTAATGCTAGTTGAGGGAGAGGGCGTTGAGCTGGCGTGGACGCAGTTCAATCAGGCTGACAATATGACCGATAAAGCCGCCGCGCTAACGTGTTTGGTCAATACGCCGGCCGCCGCAGAGAAGGCAGAGGTCGCACTGAAGCAGTTTGAAGAGCAGTACAGCAATGAGGCTCTGGTGATGAACTTGTGGCTGCAGATTCAAGCGGCTAACGCTCAGCCGGGCGGATTGTCGCGGGTTCAGGCGCTTCTGCAGCACCCAGCATTTACCATGTCTAATCCGAACAAAATTCGCAGTCTTATTGGTGGGTTCTGCAATGCCAACTTGATTAATTTCCACAACCCAGATGGCTCGGGCTACGAATTTCTTAAGCAGCACATTTTGGCCTTGCACAGCAAAAACCCACAAGTTGCTGCGCGTCTGATGACCCCGCTGACTCGTTGGAAGAAGTTCCCCGAGCCCAATCGCCAGCAGATGCGCGATGCGCTGCAGGTCATAGCTGATGAGCCGGGATTGGTCAAAGATATCTTCGAAATCGCAACTAAGTCACTTTAGTTGCTATCTGCTCTGGCAAAGCAAAGGTTGTCTACTATGCTTTCAAGGTTGGGCCTGTTTTGTCACGATTCAGACCCAACTTTTGGCGATCAAACCATTCATCCGGTGGATCACCATCCATGGTCGCCAAAAAAGCATGTATCTCCATTTTAGGGGGGGTCTAATCAGCCCCCTTTTTTTAACTCTGTTTTTTTAACTCTGTTTTTTTAACTCTGTTTTTTTAACTCTGTTTTTTCAAGTGCGTTTTTTTTCGCTTTGCGCTCTTCGTGATCGCTCTTTGCCGCAGCCTGTCAGTCGACTTTAGGGTCTATTTCTCATTGAGAAAACCTTACTCCTCAATAAAAAAGTCGCCATCAACAGCTTAACTATGACATTCTTTGCACCATAAAAATAACAAAGACATTTCTTATGCGTATTGAAAAACTCTCTTTTGCCAGCGGCGAGAACGGCGACGGATTCTATTATGTTTGGGAGCCGAAAAATTTCATTAAACCCAAATTATGGCTGCATATTATGCACGGTATGGCCGAGCACAGCGCTCGCTACGAGGCTTTCGCGGCGTTTCTCAATGAGCGCGGGGTCTATGTGACGGCCGATGACCATCGCGGGCACGGCAAAACCGGTGAGGCGAATGGCAACCTCTATCATCTCGCCGACGATAATGGCTGGAACCAAATGGTGGACGATCAATGGCAGCTGATCAGCCATATTGGCGCTCAACATGACTTGCCGCTGGTTATTTTTGGCCACAGCATGGGTTCGTTTTTGGCCACACGCTTTTGTCAGCACTACGGTGCGCTACACGAATCGCGACTGATGGGCCTCATTTTGTCGGGGTCCAATTATGCGCCCTCATGGGTGACGCGATCAGCTAGCCTAATTGCTAAGGTTGAGCGCGCTCGGTGCGGCAAGCGCAACAGCAGCAGTGTGCTTGAGGCACTGAGTTTTGGCGCGTTTAATAAGGCGTTTAAGCCCACACGCACGGAAAAAGATTGGCTCTCCAGTGACCCTCAGGTGGTCGATCGCTACCTCGCAGATCCGCTCTGTGGCGGCCCGCTGTCGACTCAGTCTTGGTATGACTTTTTGCGAGGTCTTGCAGAACTCTCCTCGCCCACCGCGATGGCGAAAATTAGTTGTGAGCTGCCTATTTATGTTTTCTCAGGCGCCCTCGATCCGGTCGGACAAAATGGCAAGGGCATCACTGACTTAGTCAATGTGCTGCATCGGGCGGGTGTGCGCGAGGTCCAATCAAAACTGTATGCGGGTGGTCGCCACGAGATGCTCAATGAAGTCAATTACCAAGAGGTCTACGAGGATGTGTGGCAATGGTTAGCGGGATTGTCGATTGCGCAGGCTGAGGTGTTGGACCTGACCGGTATTGGTGGTGCAGAAAGCGGCTAATAGTTAGCCGCTGGTGCAGTTCTGTAGGGTCGGTGACGTACTCTGCGATTGCTATTTCTTTTTGCGGCGCTTTTTCGCCAGATGATCAAACAGCGCGATATATTGCCCAGTCAATTTGTGCGATGGCGCAAGATAGATAAGCGGCACACATTGGTTGTGGGACTCTTTCATCTTTACTGATTGATTGATGTAGGTGGGAATAATCGGCAGCTTTTCTTTTTTCATTTCAGCAATCAACTGGCTCGGCAGCGACGCCGTGGGTTGAAACTGATTGACGACAATGCCGCCAACGTCTAGGCCACTGTTATGATCTTCGCGTATCTCGCTGATAACGTCCAGAATTGAGTAGAGTGCCTGGCGGGAAAACGCATCGCAGTCGAAGGGTATCAGCACAGTGTCGCCACTGATAAGCGCCGAGCGAGTATAGAAGTTTAGGGCGGGCGCGGTGTCGATATAGATTTCGTCGAATTCAGCGTCGAGTTTATTCAGCAGGTCACGCAGTTTGAAAATTTTCTGGCGTGACTCCAGTTTGTGTTCGAGCACCAGCAGATCTGGGCTAGAGGGCAGTACATAGAGATTTTCAAAGGGTGATTCATGGACGTAATCGATGGGTTCATTGAGTTTGGAGGAAAACTCTAACGTGCCGTCAAAATAGTTGGCGACGGTGTTTTCGCTAGGCGTGTCGCCGAGTAGGTAGTAGGTTGAGTTGCACTGCGAATCTAAGTCGACAACAAGCGTGCGCTTGCCTCGTGAGGCACTAATAGCGGCCAGATTACATGCAATGCTCGATTTTCCGACACCGCCTTTTTCATTAAAAATTACTCTGCGCACAGTGGGTTCTCCCAGTAGTTCAACGAGGCCAATTCTACCCAAACCGCGTGTCGCAGAGTAGCTTTTTGATGGGTACCTTTGCGCTAGCGGTTTGGATAGAGTGGCTTCAGCGCACCATGTGCGGCTTTTTTAGCGGTACTTACTGGAACGGCGGCGGTCTTGAGCAGGTGCAGCAGGCGCTTGAGATCAGGTTCGTAAGCAGAGTGGCTATTGTACAAATGCTTATCGAGCATGTTGAATTGTTCGGCCAGTTGCGGCGAATCGAGTAGATTCGCAATTTGCTGCAAACTATGGACAGGCTCGCCGGTAAAAAGCAGTCGTCCCCAGCTGAGAATGCCGTCGCGAACACCTTGGAAATCTTTTTTGTTGGCGGCTTTTTCAACTGCACTTATCTGTTGCTTTAAGAGTAGCCGCGTCTCAGTGCGCGCGGATTGCGCTTGTCGCGGCAGGGGTTGCCGTGGCTGACGCAACAACAGTGCACTGCATAAAATGAGCAATACCAGATTAATGCCGAGGGACAGTTGCAATATGGGCGTCGCAGCGAGCGTGCCCAGTAGTGTATGGCGCTCGCTGGTATCGTCTGTCGTGGTTCCGCCAGCAGTGGCTAAGCCTTGCTGGGCGAGAGTCTCGGCCGCAAGCGCTTCAGCGCTTCCGTAGGCGGGTGGTGCAGCGCTGGCGGGGCTCACATTGAGTGTCTGACTAGGTAAAGTGGCCGTCTGCAGGCGCTGATTAACGGTATCCCACCAGCGCACAGTCAGCTCGGGCAAAATAATAGTGCCGGCCTCGTTGGGGACTAAGGCGAACGACTCTTTGCGGCTGCCGGTTACGCCGTCCACGCTGAGCTCTTGGTCGAGCTGTGCCTGATCGGGGTAGATCTTGTACTGGCTGCTCTCATCGAGACGCAGGGGCAGTATCTGCGCTGCTGTCAGGCCTTTGGCTTCAATGGTGATGGTGCGGGTGATCGGTTCGCCAACGGTCAATTTATTGGTGCGGCCGCTCCATTCTTGACGCAGGCTAACACCGCTGCTGGGCATCCACTGGTCAGGACTAATGGTTGCGGGTGCGGCGCGTACCTCCACTGTCTTTGCCTCGGTTGAGCGCAGAACACGGTTGCCTCGAGTTGTGAATCCGCCGAACTGGTTGTTGCCACTCTCGTAGGCGCCAAAGCGGATTTCTGGGATGGTCAATAGGCCAACCGTTTGTGGAAAGAGAGCGTATTTAATCTCCAGTACGAGATAATTTTTGCCGCCGACGGTTTGTTGGAATTGTGTTTCGCTTACTTTCTCCACCACCGCATCGCTCAGTTTTAACTCATCTAACGCGAGGTCGCTCAGGCGCACGGAGGTGTAGAGCCGATGGGTGAGCAAAATCTGCTCTTGGATCGCCACAGCGCTTTTGTCGATGAGAGTCTCGGTGTACACCGCCTGCCCAGGGGCGGTTTTTGGGCTGGCTTTGCGCACGGTGATTTCAATTGCGTCGCTGATATCTGACTTGTAGTTGAACGAGGGGATGACCAAATTGCCCGTGCGTTTTGGCGCGAGTAGCAGATTCCAATCGGTGTAGGATTGGGTGACGCCGTTGATATTGGAATACTGCTGTTGGCGACTATTTGAGAGTATTTCAAAATCGGCTTTGAGTGACTCGAAATCGGGTTCGTTGAACATCACCTGCTCGTCGACACGCACCAACAGTTGCAGTGTTTCATCGCTGTCGAGAATAGTGCGATCAGCGGTTGCGGTTATTGCTGCCCAGCTCTGGGTTGTTAGCAGAGCGCAAAATAGCAGGGCGGCGAACTGTCGCAGGTGTCTGCCGCGGCGTTTTAGGGTGACTCTTGTGTGCATGGGTTTACTCATCGCTGTTTGGTTCACCAGCGCTGCTGCTGGTCGCTAGGTGGTGCGGGTCGCCGCGGGTCCATGGCGCGCTGACGCGACTGGTAGCGGAACTTTTCACGAAGCAGGCCGCCTGGATCGTCGGGTACGCGTCGCAGCCACTGCTCGAGTTCTTGTTGGGCCTGCTTCTCTGCATCGCTTTGTTCCGAGGTGGCCTCACCTTCGGTGGGTTGTTCGGCGTTGTCAGAGGTGTCGCTCTGTTGCTTTTCCTCTTGGGCTGCTGGATCTTTTCCTGCTTGGCCTTTTTCTACTTGGTCCTGCTCTGTCTGATCTTGTTCGGACTTTGCCTGCTCACTGGGCTGCTCTTGCCCGGGCGAGTTGTCAGCGGGCTGGCTCTGGCTCTGAGAATCTGACCCGTCGCTCGACTGTTGCTGATTTTGCGACTGGTTCTGAGAGTCCTGATTTTGCTCTGACTCTTGGTTCTGATCTGATTTTTGCTGCTGATCTTGCTGCTGTTTGAGTTGCTCAACAAGGTCGCGATTGGCCTGTGCATCGTCCATATCGGGCTGTCGTTTCAAAGCTTCATCATAGGCGTCGAGAGCACCCTGTAAGTCACCGGATTTGGCTAGGGCATTGCCGCGATTGTAGTGGCTATCAGCGCTGTCTGACTGAATAAAATCATCGAGAGCGGCGGTGTAATCGCCTGCTTTATAGGCTGCGCTGCCGCGCCATTGGGGTTCGTCGAAGAGGCTCTGGGCCTTGGCGTTGTCACCGCCGGCGAGAGCGGCGCTGGCCTGTTGATCGGGTGTGCGCCAGAGGTCTTGCCACTCGAAAGCATCCGCTGGCTGGGGAAGTAACAGCGGTGCGAGCACGATTACCGCGAGGGTGCCTTTGCGAAAGGTTGCGAGGATAATCGGCAGCAGTAGCAAAATAAGCCAGAAGCCTTGGTCGTCCCAGAGATCGAAACTGCGCTCAAGTTCACGGCCTGGGTCGGGGAAGCGCTGTTCTGTGGTGGCCAGTAGAGTATCGATATCGCTGTCGTCGGGGCTCAGGGTGGCATAGCTGCCGCCCGCGCTCTGGGCGAGCATTTGTAATTCTTCGGCATTGAGCTTGGGGATCAAAATCGCGCCATTGTAGTCTTTGGCAAAGCCTCCCGCGCCGGTTGGAATCGGCGCGCCTTGCGCCGTGCCGACGCCCAGTACGGACAGTCTAAATCCGCTGCGCTTCCCCAGCAGCGATTGAATTTGCGCAAATGCTGGGCGAGCGACTTCGTCTGTAATAAGAAGTAGATCCCCCTGTTGGTAGCCGCCGTTCACCGCCAGCTCTAGGGCCATTTCGATGGCCGCTTCAATATTGCTGCCGTACTCGGGCAGCAGCGCGGGCTGTAAAACCGGCACAAGGCTGATAATGGTGTTGCTGTCCTCGGTGAGGGGCGATAGTGCGAAGGCATCGCCGCCATAGACCACCAGCGCGCTGTAGCCCTCGCGGCGCTTTTTGAGGATGTCGATGAGTTTGAAGCGCGCCCGCGCCAAGCGAGAGGGTTTGATATCTTCGGCGAGCATGGAGGGCGAGAGGTCCATGATCAGAATCAACGCACTGTCCTGTTTGTGCACGGGCTGCGGCAGTTGTTGCCAGGTGGGTCCGGCGAGGGCAATGCATACGGTGATCCACGCCAGAAACAACCAGATAAGACCGAGCCGTGACGGGTTTTTGCCCTGCAGTAAATAGGGCAGCAGGGCGGGGTTGATCACCTGTTGCCAGTTGCCTGCACTGTTTTTACGCCACTGTAAAAGGCCGATCAAAACGGCTGTGGGAACCATTGCCCACAACGCCGCGGGGCGGAGAAAATGAAACTGGCTGAAATCTATGCCAAGTAGCTCAGTCACGTGATCTCCTTGGCCCGCTGAGCAGTGCGATCAAAAGACTAAAGATAAAGGCGACCGCGAGAGGCCAGTAATACAGCGCGGCAACGGGACGAATGGTTTCGGCATCTTGTTCGATGGGTTCAAGTCTGTTTAATTCTTCGTAGATCGCGCGCAGTTCTTCAGGATTGCGCGCGCGAAAATAGCGTCCACCCGTGGCTTCGGCAATACCGGTGAGAGTGGTTTCGTCGAGGTCGGCAGAGGGGTTGGTGACGCGCTTGCCAAACAATCCCCAGCTCTCCTGAGTTTCCGCACCAATGCCAATGGTATAAATTTTTACCGAGGCGCGCTCAGCCAGCGCCGCTGCCTGCAGAGGGTCAAGCTCACCGGCATTGTTGGCGCCGTCGGTGAGTAGAATAAGGACGCGATGGTTTTCGGGCCTGTCTTGCAGGCGTTTTACCGACAAACCGATAGCGTCGCCGATTGCCGTGCCATTGCCCGCGAAACCGAGCTGGGCCTCATTAAGCAGTGTCTGCAAGGTGTTTCGGTCGAAGGTTAGTGGCGTTTGTAGATAGGCTTTTTCGCCAAAGAGAATAAGTCCGAGACGATCGCCGGTGCGCTCGGTGACAAAATTGCCGACAACGGCTTTCACCGCGACAAGCCGATTGACGGAGGTACCCGCCAACTGCATATCTTCTCGCTCCATGCTGCCTGAAATATCTACGGCTAATAAAATATCGCGGCCGTTGGTCGGCAATGCGACAGGTTCGCCTATGTAAATAGGACGCGCCAATGCCAGCAGTGCGCTCAGCCAGACGACACCTAGGGCGACCAGCAGGAAGGATTTTCGCCAAGAGCCTGCGCTGGATGAGGCGCCGACCCCGGCGGCACTCACCAGCAAGGGTGCGCGCAAGGCGCGGGTGGTGCTTGCGGCAGGTTTGCGCAGGGCCCGATAGATTAGTGGCAGCGGTGCTAAGACCAGCACCCATGGCCAGAGAAGCTCTAACATGGGTCGCCGTACTCCAATTTGTTGTCACTCACATGCTGCTCAAGCCAAGCTTCGGCGTCGACAAATAGGCTGTCGATGTGTGAGGCGCCGATGGGTGAAGTGTCATCGCTATCAGCGGCGTTCAGGTTGCCATAGAGCAACTCATCAAGTTCAGGACTGATTGCGTTGAACAGCCTGTCATTGCTGCTGTAGCGCAGAAAGGCGATAAATTTATGTGTTCCAAGGCTGCCGGGGTGGCGCTCTGGGTAGGCGCAATTGGCCGTTCTTTTTAATAGTTCAAATAGCGCGCGCAGTCGCCGCTGTGGGTGCTCATTGGCGCTGATTATCGCCAGTTCTTGCAATGCTTGGCGGCGATAAGCAGACGCCTGACGGCGGCGCAGGAAAAGCCGCGCAAGGGTAATCAGTCCCAGACAAACAAGAATAATTAAAAGCCACCAGCCGGGCGCAAGGGGCCACCAGCCAATAGCCTCCGGCAGATGAATATCGCGCAGTTGGTCGAGGGGATTTGCGGCCTGGCTTTCCATCACCTGATTGTCCATTAAGCGCGCCGTCCTTTGCTGCGTTTGCCATAGGCTTGGGCCAGTAAAGCCATCACAGAATCGGCTGTGGTAAAGGGCAGCAGGCCCGCTGACAGCTGTTGGCTGAGCTTGCGCAGTGTCTGAGTGCGCAGGGCGAAAGCAGCGGCATAGTGCTCGCGACGTTTTTTGTTGCCAGTGTCGAGCAGTGTCTGCTGCTTACCGTCGGTGACGGCATACAGCGCAGGGGACGGCAGCTCGACTTCAAGGCTGTCGTAAATATGGCAGAAGTTGAGATTGCCGTGCCGCGCCAGTTCGAACAATTGGCGTTCGCAGGATTCATCCAAATCATGAAAATCGCTGACTACAAATAGTGTGGTGCCAGGCAGAGCGTAGCGCCGAGCTTCTTCGAGAATATGCGCCAAGGTGAAGCGATCGCTGTTGGGTTGCAGTAGTTGCTGGCTGTAGTCGCGCAGTTGGTGGATAAATTGTAAGACGGCGTGATGGCTGCGACGCGATTTCACCTCGGCCTGCGTCTGCGCGCCAAACACCAGTCCACCGACGCGATCGTTGGCATTCAGGCCAGCCCAACCCAACGCGGCAGCGACCTCGCAGGCAACCACAGATTTTAATCGCTGGCTGCCGAAAAACATGGCTTGGCGCAGGTCGCAGACAACCAGCACCGGACGCTCGCGCTCTTCGCGAAAAATCTTAGTGTGGGGTATTTCCGTTTTTGCTGTGACACGCCAGTCGATGGTGCGAACATCGTCCCCCGGCTGGTAGATGCGCACTTCATCAAAGTCCATGCCGCGACCGCGAAAGCGCGAGCGGTGGCCACCGGCCATCATCTGCCGAGCCTGCACTTTTGGAAAGCTGGTTAGCTCGCGCGCGCCGTAACGCAGCTTGACCATATCGCTGAGGTTGGCAATCGCAGGGTGGTTGTTCATGTCGTCTGAGTAGCTCATCAGGCTGAGGCGACAGTTTCCAGTAGCTTGTCGATCACTTTGTTTGCGCTGATACCATTGGCTTCAGCGTCAAAGCTCAGAATCAGTCGGTGCCGCAACACGTCATGGGCCACGGCGCGAATATCATCGGGGGTAACAAAATCACGATTGTGCAGCCAGGCATGGGCGCGGCTGCAGCGGTCGAGGGCGATGGTTGCCCGAGGGCTGGCGCCGTAGTCAAGCCACTGGGCCAGTTCGCCGCCATAAAGTTTGGCATCGCGGGTGGCGAGTATAAGTTGCACGAGATACTCCTCGACAGGCTCGGCCATATGTACGCTGATCGCCTGTTTGCGCGCAGCAAAAAGGGTTTCTTGCGTAAGTGTTTCAACTGCGGCCACTGGTTCTTTGAGGGCTTCCCGCCGCGACAGTTGCAGAATTAATCGCTCGCTTTTGGGGGCTGGGTAGTCAACCATCACATGCATCAAAAAGCGATCCATCTGCGCTTCAGGCAACGGATAGGTACCTTCTTGCTCAATTGGATTTTGTGTAGCCATCACTAAAAATAGCTCGGGCAGAGGGTAGGTGGTGCCACCTACTGACACTTGACGCTCGGCCATGGCTTCGAGCAGGGCTGACTGGACTTTCGCTGGCGCGCGGTTAATTTCGTCCGCCAAAACCAAGTTGTGAAAGAGAGGTCCTGCCTGAAATTCGAAGGTGCCTTGCTGAGGCCGAAATATCTCGCTGCCGGTAATATCCGCGGGCAGAAGGTCTGGGGTGAATTGCACGCGCTGAAAGTCACCTTCAATAACCTCAGCCAGCGTTTTAATGGCCTTAGTTTTGGCCAGTCCAGGAGCACCTTCGACCAGCAGGTGCCCGTCGGCCAAAAGGGCGATAATCAGTCGTTCGACCAAATGCTCTTGGCCCACAATTTGTTGGTTGAGCCAATCTTTGAGTAGATGTATTTTCTGTTGCAAAACATTCCCCTATAACATGCGGTTTAGACAGATGAGCGGGTCATGATAGTGGTTAGATTATTAACACACAAACCGGATTTTCTGCGCTATAGTTAGGCCCAATCGACGCCAGCCTATTGCTGGTTGTTACAGACTAAATTTTTCGCAAAAGGTTGCAAATTTTTATCATGGATGCGCAAAAAACCACTGGCAGAGATGCTCTGCTAAATATTCTGAAAACCACGGCTGCGCATCATTTACGCGCCGAGCGCGCTGACCAGTTTATAGAGTTTGTTGCCAACGCGATGAATTTTTATCCTGACGCTTCTTATCTTGCCCGTCCTGCAACCCATATTTTCCACAGTTTATTCGGTCTATTTGTCTTCGCGGTAGAGGGCAGTGGCAGTCAGTCTCCAAGCAGTGCGCGGGTAAAAGTCTTTAATCCGCAGCCTGAAGTCGATGGTTGGCTAAGCGCTCACACCAGTATCTATGTGAACCAACGAGATATGCCATTTTTGGTCGACTCGTTGCGTATGGCGCTCAATCGACGCGGATTAAATATCTTTACCTTGCAGAGTAATCCTGTGTGGGTGTCGCGAAGTGCTGATGGCGGTTTGCTGCACAGCAGTCGTGTTTTTTTTGAAGGTGCTCATCGCGAAGCATTTATTGCCATTGAGATTGATCTTCACCGCGACACCGAACTGCCGGATCTCGAACGGGATTTGCTGGCGGTGCTTGAAGATGTGCAAATTGTAGTCGATGACTTTGATCCAATGCGCCAGCGCGTGGATAAGTTAATTACCGAGCTGTCAGAGACGGCAGCCAGCGTCATAAACTGCAAAGAGTCGCTAGAATTTTTACGCTGGATTCACAACGGTTATTTTACATTTCTTGGCAGTGCCGAGTTTGATTTAGTGCGCGATGATGGCGAGCTCTATCTGCGCGAAATTACTCAGAGTCGATTGGGCTTGATGGACAAGTACGGTGGTGACACCCGCGAGGAGTCTCTTAAACGGCTAAATCCGGGTGTGATGGCACTGTATGAAAGCGAAGATATTCTCACCTTTACCAAGTCTTCGCGTCGGTCACGTGTGCACCGCGATGTCTACTCCGATTATTTGGTGGTTAAGCGCTTTAATAACAGTGGCGAGCCAATTGGTGAGGTGCGTTTTCTCGGGCTGTACACCTCGCAGTTTTACTCTTACAGTCCGCGGCGCATTCCTATCTTGCGCGACAAAGTAAATTGGGTTGTCGATAATTCAGGCTTTGATAAAAACAGCCACGACGGCAAAACACTGCTGTCGATTCTTGATTTCCATCCACGTGATGAGCTTTTTCATTTGACCCGCGAAGCCCTTGCTGAGACGGCCATTGGGATTTGGCAGATTCAAGAGCGTCGCGTGATTAAAGTGTTTCTTCATGCCGACCCGTTCGATAAATTTGTTAGCTGTGTGGTTTATTTGCCCCGAGAATCCTTCAATACAGAGGCGCGGATTAAGATCCAGCAGGCTATCGGCGAAGAGCTTGATGCACCTGAGTGCGAATTCACCACGCAGTTTTTGCCCGAATCCGTGCTGGTAAGAATATATCTGGTCTATCAAGTACGCAGCAAAAAGTATCTGCAAATAGAGCCCGCAACGCTAGAAGCAATTGTCACGCAAATTACCCGTGACTGGAGCGGCGCCTTTGCTGATGAGGCAATTGCTCAGTGGAGCGAGCGCGACGGCCACCCGATTGCGCGGCAGTTTCAGCGAGCCTTTCCTGCGGCCTACCGCGAAGCCTACGCGCCGTCACAAGCTCTTGCCGATGTTGCTCTGATCGAGGAGCTGGAGGACGCCAGTCAGCTTGCCATTGCCTTTACCCATGTCGACGGTGAACAGGCTAACTCGCTGCAACTCAAGCTGTTCCACTGTGATACTCCCCTCGAACTCTCTGACATGATTCCCATGCTGGAAAATCTCGGTTTTCGCGTGATGGTCGAGCATCCCTATCTGATCAAGCCAGATGTCGGCCCTGCGGTGTGGCTGCAGGATTTCACCCTGTCATTTTCTCTCGACGTTAATGTCGACGTGTCAGCGGTACAGGGCAGTTTTAAAGATGCCTTGCGTGTTGTTTGGCAAGGGCAGGCAGAAAACGACAGTTTCAATCGCCTTGTTATTGGCGCGCGGCTCGATTGGCGTTCCGTGGCGATGTTGCGGCTCTATGCGCGCTATCTTAAACAGCTGGGAATTGCCTACAGTCAAGAGTTTATCGCCGACACATTGGCTCGCCATTTGGATATCACCCGTAACTTGGTAGCCCTATTCAAGAGCTATTTTGATCCGCGCTATGCCGCTGACAAAGATCGCAGCGAGCGCTCCGATGGTCTCTCGCAAAAAATTCGGCAGAGCTTGGACGCTGTCGACAACGTCAGTGAAGATCTTGTTTTGCGCGGTTATCTGGAAGTGGTAGAGGCAACACTGCGGACCAATTTCTTCCAGACATTTGACGATGGCACCGCGAAGTCCTACATCTCCGTTAAATTGGCGTCGGCAAAGATATCGCTGGCACCAAAGCCGCGGCCCGAGTACGAAATATTTGTCTATTCACCTCGGGTTGAGGGCGTCCATCTGCGCGGTGGCAAAGTCGCCCGCGGGGGCTTGCGCTGGTCTGACCGGCTCGAAGATTATCGAACGGAAGTGCTGGGGTTAGTCAAAGCCCAGCAAGTTAAAAATGCGGTCATTGTGCCAACAGGCGCGAAAGGCGGTTTCGTTGCCAAACAGGCCAGTATGGCCGCTGGGCGAGAGGCATGGCTGCAAGAAGGTGTTGCCAGTTACATGCTCTACGTGCAGGCGCTGCTGGATATTAGCGACAATTTGATTGACGGCGCAGTTGTGCCGCCAGTTAATGTCGTTCGTCGAGACGGCGACGATCCCTATCTTGTTGTGGCTGCGGATAAGGGCACTGCGACATTCTCCGATATCGCCAACGGTATTTCTGAGTCCAATAACTTTTGGTTGGGCGATGCCTTTGCCTCTGGCGGCGGTCATGGTTACGACCACAAAGGAATGGGCATTACCGCGCGCGGTGCTTGGATAGCCGTGCAACGGCATTTCCGTGAAATTGGTATGGATATTCAGTCTGAAGATTTCACCGTTGTTGGGGTCGGTGATATGGCAGGGGACGTGTTCGGTAACGGTATGCTGTTGTCAGAGCATATCCAGTTAGTAGCAGCCTTTAACCATCTGCATATTTTTGTCGACCCCAACCCCGATTCAGCCAAAACCTTTGTTGAGCGCCAGCGCCTTTTCAATACACCGCGCAGTACGTGGGACGATTTCGATAAAACATTGCTCTCTGAGGGCGGCATGGTGTTTTCGCGAGCGGCAAAGTCCGTGACACTCAATCCGCAGATTAAAGCGCGGTTTAATATTGATCGAGATCACGTGACACCGACAGAGTTGATGAAGGCGATTCTCGGGGCCAAGGTCGATTTAATCTGGAACGGCGGCATTGGCACCTACGTGAAGGCGTCGTCGGAAAATAACGCGGATGTGGGTGATCGAGCCAATGACGGCTTGCGCATAAATGGTAAAGACTTGCGCTGCAAGGTCTTTGGCGAGGGTGGCAATCTCGGGATGACCCAGCGCGGCCGCATTGAGTACTGTCTGCATGGTGGTCTGTGTAATACCGACTTTATTGATAACGCAGCCGGCGTCGACTGTTCTGACCATGAAGTAAATATCAAAATTTTGCTCAACGAAAAAGTCCGTCTGGGCGATATGAGTACGCTTGATCGTAACAATTTATTGCTCGAAATGACCGACAGTGTGGCCGAGTTGGTGTTGCACCATAATCGTCGTCAAACCCAAGCGATTAGTTTAGCCATGCACCGGAGTGAGCAGCAGTACGCAGAGTACCAGCGCTTTATGGCGTGGTTAGAGAGCTCGGGCAAGCTTGACCGAGAGCTCGAATTTTTGCCCTCGGATGATCAGCTCAACGACCGTTTAAATCGCGGACAATCGGTCTGGACTCGCCCGGAATTGGCGGTGTTAGTCTGTTACTCTAAAGTGATGCTGAAAGACGTGCTGCAGGGTGCTGATTTACTGGAAGACCCCATTTTGTCGCGCTCGGTCAATCAGGCATTTCCGCCGCGGCTGGTTGAGCTGTTTGCCGATGAGGTGTCTGAGCATCAGCTGCGTCGCGAAATTGCTGCAACGCAATTGGCCAATGATATGGTCGACCGGTTTGGATTCACCTTTTTCTTCCGACAGATGGAATCAACCGGCGCTAGCGCCGCGGATATTGTTCGCGCCTTTACCATTAGCGTGAATATTCTTGGCGTCAATGATTTATGGAAGATGATTGAAGATAGCAACGCCCGTCTATCCGCCGCACTGCAATTAGAACTGCTGCATATTTTGATGCGATTGGTTCGCCGCTCGACGCGCTGGTTCCTGCGTAATCGACGCTTAAACCTGAATTGCACAGAGTTAGTTCAATCAATGCATGATCCTATGCAGCATGTATTGCGCCAGTTACCGGCGCTTCACGAAGCGGATTGGATTGCGCTTTGGAATGACGAAAAGGCCCAGTTAATTGCCCAAGGCGTTGACGACGAGATGGCAGCGGTGCTCGCGTCGGCAGACAGCATGTTTCTGTGCGTTGGTACGGTTGATTTGGCACTGCGCCTGCAGCGTCCCGCAGATCTCGTTGCTCGGCTCTCCTTTAAATTGGGTGAGCACCTCTCGCTGGATTGGTTTATGGCACAAATTGTCGGCCTGCAACCGCAAAATCGCTGGCAGGATTTGGCCCGCGAATCCTATGTTGATGATCTTGAAAGTCAGCGACGACAGCTCACCGCCTGTTTGTTGGAAGGGCACGAGCAGGACGATATCGAATCGCTGGTTGCCGCTTGGCAAATCCAACAAGCGCTCTTGATCGCGCGTTGGAAGTCAATGGTTGTTGAATTGCGCCGAGGGGTGACACCTGACTTTGCGATGGTTTCGGTGGCACTGCGCGAACTGTTGGATCTGGTTCAGTCATCAGTGGATGCTACGCGATCCCGCTGAGATGGGTGATTGGCTCCTTTGATGAGATCGGCAGCTTTAAAGCAGCAGGTTGAATCAAAGGGGTAACAGAGCGCTTTTAATCTTTCCATTACAAGAGCCCGTTACAAGAGTCCGTTACAAGAGTCCGTTACAAGAGCGCGTTAAAAAGTTGGTTAAAAAAAGCCGGATCTCAATGAGCTCCGGCTTTTTTTGTACAGCACACTTGCTTGGCAATTAGAAATTACAGCAGGTAAACAACCCCATAAAGTCCCACGATGGTCAAGACGATCGTGTATGGCAGCGCCATAATCACCATGCGCATGTAGGACAGTCGAATTAGCGGTGCCAGTGCAGAGGTCAGCAAGAACAAGAAGGCAGCCTGACCATTCGGTGTCGCCACGCTAGGCAGGTTCGTGCCTGTGTTAATCGCAATCACCAGCTTGTCGTAGTGCGCTCGAGAAATATCGCCAGCATTCAATACCGCGGTTACTTCGTTGATGTAGACCGTCGCAACAAACACGTTATCACTGATCATCGACAATACGCCGTTGGCGAGGAAAAACATGCCAGGCTGGGCTGACTCGGGCATGGCAAGAACGGTATTAATCACCGGTGAAAACAGATGCTGTTCATGAATGACCGCAACAATCGCAAAAAACACCACGAGCAGCGCGGTGAAGGGCAGTGCCTCTTCAAACGCATGACCGATGCGGTGTTCCTCTGTAATGCCGTTAAACGCAGTTAGCAGAACAATAACCATCAGGCCAATCAAACCAACAGCAGCCCAGTGAAACGCCAAGCCCATCACCAGAATAAGCGCGACAACTGACTGCACAATTAAGGCTGCCTTATCGGATTGTGTGCGTCGCGCCGCGTCGTGATCACTCGACTCTTGAAGAATAACTCGGACATCCTCGGGCAGCGCCCCGCCATAGCCAAACACCTTAAACTTCTCTAATAAGACACAGGTCAGCAGACCGAAGACCAATACAGGCATTGTGACTGGGGCCATATGCAAGAAGAACTCAATAAAATTCCACCCCGCTTTTTCTGCAATCAACAGATTTTGCGGCTCTCCAACGAGAGTGGTAACGCCGCCCAGCGCGGTGCCAACCGCACCATGCATAATAAGGCTGCGGAGGAAGGCGCGGAACTGCTCAAGATTGTCGCGATGGCTGTTGCCCAAGTGCTGGTCATCGCTGTGATCATGCCCTTCATCGACGATCTTTTTGCCCGATGCAACCTTATGGTAGACCGAGTAAAACCCAACAGAAATCGTGATAAGTACAGCTGTAACTGTCAGTGCATCGAGGAAAGCGGATAAAAAGGCGCCAGCGAAACAAAACAAAAACGATAGGACAATTTTAGACTTCACACTCAAGAGTATTTTGGTAAAGACAAATAGCAGCATGTCGCGCATGAAGTAGATGCCAGCGACCATAAACATAAGCAGCAGGATCACCTGAAAATTGCTGACGGCTTCATTATAGACCGCATCCGGCGATGCCAGACCCATAAGCACAGCTTCAATTGCTAGCAGTCCACCGGGTTGTAACGGATAGCATTTCAAGGCCATTGCCAGTGTAAAAATAAATTCGCCGATGATTAGCCAACCGGTGACGAACGGGCCGAATGCCCAAAGTGCAAGAGGATTTAAAATCAAAAATGCAATGATGGCTTTCTGATACCAGTCGGGAGAATTCCCTAAAAAATTCTTTTTCAATGCCTGTGGCAGAGTAGGTTGCATAGTTGGCGCCTCTTGTTGTAATTGTATGATTTTTTCCGTGATACACTGGTCGAAATACCGGCCTGAACATTAGCCGTAGACCTCTAAATATGCAAGCCCTCTAGGCTTTTAATCCTAACAATGGCGTACACGATAACATGATTCCATCCTCGCTTAATGGTTTCTTCCCCGGTAATAAGGCTGCTGGGACAGATAAGTTGTATATAGTTCCAGTGGTAGGCCGGGATATTTTGATGGCGCTGGGCAGTCCCTCACTGGTGGTGGAAAGTGCTGAGGCGGATATCATTCGCTTCTACTGCGAGCGCCGGCTGGTGATTGGACAGTGGATGGGTGTTGACTGCGAAGTGTGGTTGCTGTCGTCCGACGCGCTGGCGATGGAAGGCTACTCGGTCAAGGAGTTGCGCTCTGTCCTGATGCTTGTGGGCGACGAAGAATTTGCCCTCGCCAGCAGAGCCGTGCAGATGCTCGAGTGGCAGGTAAACCACCAATTTTGTGGTACCTGTGGTCAGCGGACAACACAGGCGCTGGCAGATCACGCTCTGCAGTGTTTGCCCTGCAATAGTAATCTCTATCCCCGTATTTCTCCCTGCGTAATCGTCGTGGTGGTTGACGGCGAGCGCTGTTTGTTAGGGCGCCAAGTGAATTGGCCCGTGGGTCAATTCAGCGCGCTCGCTGGATTTCTTGAAGCGGGCGAGAGCGCCGAGCAAGCGTTGCACCGTGAGGTATTTGAAGAAGTTGGCGTGGAGATTAAAAATATTCGCTATGTTGGCAGTCAAGCCTGGCCATTTCCCGGGCAGTTAATGTTGGGTTTCTTGGCCGATGCCGTGACAACAGAAATTACAGTTGACGGCGCTGAAATTGAGGAGGCTCACTGGTGGCACTATCAGGCGATGCCGGAAAGATTGCCGCCCCTGACCACCATGTCTGGACGTCTAATTGCGCGCTTCTTGGAGGAAGTTTCCGCGTCTTGAGGCTTTGCTGGCAGGTGTTTTGAATCAGACTATACTTACCGTTTTATTGAACCTTGAATTGGAGTTTGCTTTGGATTTTCTTATTGAATACGGCCTGTTTCTAGCCAAGATTGCGACTTTTGTGGTGGCAACCGTTGTCCTGCTCAGCATCGTTTTCGCCATGAGTCAGAAAAACAAAAACGCTGGCGAGCGCGGTCATTTAGAGGTAACGCAGCTCAATGAATTGTTCGAGGACATGCGCGACGCGATGAAATCAGCGGTGATGGATGAAGCCGTCTATAAAGCAGAATTTAAGCAACAGCAAAAAGACAAACAAAAGAAAGCCAAAGAGTTAAAAAAAGCCAGTAAAAAAGCGGCTAAAAATGGCTTAGAAGAATCCGTTGAGGCACCTAAGCCGAGGGTTTTTGTGGTCAATTTTAATGGCAATATAACCGCCTCTGCCGTCACGCACCTGCGCGAGGAAATCACGGCAATGCTGTCGTTGGCCACCGAAAAAGACGAAATTGTTGTGCGCTTGGAAAGTGGCGGTGGTCTGGTGCACAGCTACGGGCTGGCATCCAGCCAGCTCGATCGTATTCGCAAGCGCAATATTCCACTCACGGTCTGTGTCGATAAAGTCGCGGCGAGTGGTGGTTATATGATGGCTTGTGTTGCTGACAAAATATTGGCCGCTCCTTTCGCTATTTTGGGTTCGATCGGGGTTGTAGCGCAGCTTCCAAACTTTCATAAAGTGCTGAAAAAGCATGATGTTGACTATGAATTATTGACGGCGGGCGAGTACAAGCGAACGTTGACCATGTTTGGCGAAAATACCGACAGCGGTCGCGAGAAGTTTCTCGAAGAGCTGCAAGATACCCATGATTTGTTCAAAGAGTTTGTCAGCCAACATCGGCCGCAGGTTGATATCGAAAAAATTGCAACGGGCGAGGTTTGGTATGGTCTGCGCGCGGTCGATGTGGCCTTAGTTGATGAGTTGCAAACGAGCGACGAGTACTTGGTGACACGTGCCGAAACCGCAGATGTTTACGAAGTCGCTTATGTGTTGAAAAAGAAGTTTCATGAGCGCCTTGGGTTTGCCGCCGAAGAGAGTATCGATCGCTTGCTGCTGCGCTGGTGGGATCGCGTAACAAACAACTCAAATAGAATGATGTAAACCCAAAATGGGCTTCGAAGCGCTGTTTAAAACAGCGCTTCGGGGTCCAAGTTGTAAGCGTCTGGTGGCAGGGTTTTGGCAATATCGATAGTGCCTTCCTTGCCGGACAATTGGAGTACTTTCTCTTGCTCGAGGCGCTGTTTGTTAACGTCTAAAATAATAGTTAGCTTCGGTTTTCGGCCCATGCCCGTCCTGTAGTCGCTGACCACGGCAACCTCGCCATTGGTGAGTTCAACCAATGACCCCGGTGGATACAAACCAATCGCTTGAATAAAGGTGTCGACTAATTCTTTTTGAAAGAGACGGGCGCGCCAGCCGGCGAGTTTTAAAATCGCCTCAGAGTGGGGAATGGGGGTCGCATAATAACGCGGAGAGGTTAGGGCGTCGTAGCAATCGACAATCCCTGCAATTCTCGCGTAGAGAGGAATGTCTGTGCCCGCCAACTGGCTTGGATAACCACAGCCGTTAAAGCGCTCGTGGTGGTGGCGAACGGCATTAATAATTTCTATAGGCAACGAGGTGTTCTTCAATATCCCAATCCCGTCTTGAATATGGCGGCGTGCCAGATGACTTTCTGCCGCGGTTAATTCAGTCGCTTTTCGCAGTAGTCTCAGCTTACCTATGTCGATCAGAAGGCCTGAGAGAGTGAGGTTAAATAGCTCTTCGCGACTTAAGCCGAGCTGGCGCGCCATGGCCCCGCAGAGAATTGCGCAGGAAATGCAGTGCCGATGGGCATAGCTGCTTTTACTTTTAAGCCGTGCCAGCCACACAGCCGCGGCTGGATTTCGAACAATACTGTCGACCAGCGCATCAATAAACGGGGTTAAGCGCTCTATGTCGGGCGGAAGGTCAGCCTTAACGGCTTTTCCTATGCGGTTAAATTCTTGCTGAATACTGAGATAGGCAAGGGTGGCAACGCGCAGCTCTGACGAGATGTCTGTGGTAATTTGGTATTCGTGGTTATCGCGATGAAGTAGCTCTTGATGGAGCGGAATACTGCTGATTTTTAGTTTTTCTGCCGCGGGGGGCTCTTGCATTCCCTGATTCATTGTTTTGCTAACATCCCAGTTAAGTTAAAAATCATTGCACTGGCGTCGTAATGACCCCGTTGTGTCCAGAGCATCCCTTTCGGGAGCGTCACTCATCATGGTTGCAGCGCATTACGAGGCCGCCTGATGCAAACTACCTACAAAAGGATAGCAGAAAATTTCTGCCCAATGACGCGACCTAGTGATCAGCTTCGCGAATTGGGAGATCTGTGTTCTCGCCCACCGCCGGCACAGAATAATTTGCTAACCATCTATTGAACTCCTCTGATGGCAGCGCCTTACTAATACCATAGCCCTGTGCGTAGTCGCAGCCGAGGTGCTGGAGAATTGCAAGAGATTCTTGGTCTTCAACACCCTCAGCGACAATAGCCAAATTGAAGCGCCGTCCCCAGTCTAAAATTAGTTTGACGATGTCCATATCAACCTTGCTATCGCGCATATTAAGAATGAACGATTTATCAATCTTCAGCTCGTCAGCGGGAATATATTTGAAGTACTCCAGTGACGAATACCCGGTGCCAAAGTCATCAATAGATATTTTTACGCCTAACTCTTTAATGCGACTCAGGGTTTTGAAGCCTTGATCGAGGTCCTGCTGGATGGTCGATTCGGTCACTTCAATGCAGAGGCGTGATGGATCTGCGCCCCAAAGATTGAGGCTGGACTCGATGGTGTTAAATAGCTCTGGCAGCCGGAGGCAGGATGCCGATAAATTAACGGCGGTCGTAATGGACTGTTGCGCGTGGGTCCAGCGTGCAGATTCTCTCAGAGCAGTGTTAATTACCCAGGAGAATAGTTCATCCATGCGACCAAATTGTTCGATAGTGGCAATAAGTTGCTCGGGATCAATGTCATTGTTTGCTGGCCAGCGAATAAGGCTCTCTGCGCCTCGCGGCGTTAGGTCTGGGAGATAGATCTGCGGCTGATAAAATAACTCAAAGGTTTTCTCGGTGAGAGCATCAGAAACCTGTTGTCGCAGCACGATCTGCTGTTTAGCGCTGTGTGTGCTTGAGGCTTCACTGACGTGGTAGCGCACGCCGAGTGTCTGCGCTGTTTTTGCGGCGGCCTCGGCCTCAAGTAAGAGTGTTTCTGCACTGCACGGATTGGCGGAGGTAGAAAATCCGACGCAGCCCTCGAGGCTGACGAGTTTGCCGTCGATTTTAATGCTTGTTCGCAGACGATCATCAATTTTCTTGGCGACCAGAGGAATTAGCTGAATATTCAGCAGGGGCGAGATAATAAAGGCAAATTTATCGCCCTCAATGCGCGCGCAGCAAATTGGATTTTTCGGGATCTTTGCTAGATCGCGATGCAGCTCGGCCAATATTTGGTCGCCGGTGGCGTATCCGTAGCGCTGGTTGATCTGTGAAAACTTACTCAGAACAACTAAGGCGAGGACGGTGAGTTGGTCACGGCTGACCGCTAGGCGCTGAGTAAGCGCTGCGAGCAGCGGCTGTCGGTCGGTGGTGTAGCGGCTGTCTGTAGGGCTCATCAGATATAGAGTGCTTCTGGGTCTAGGCCATAGGCCCCAGGTTCCAATGTGCGCAAAATGTCGATAGAACCGCTGGGGTCGGCGAGGTTAACCTCCTGAAAGTCGGGCAGTTGCTGCTTGTCGCTGTCCAAGATAATCAGTACCTGTGGTCGCAGTCGCTTGCCGAGATTCTCCTTGATCACAATACCCACTGCACCCGAGGAGAGTTCGACGAGGGTGCCTGTCGGATAGACACCCACCGATTGGATAAACGCTTCTATAAGTTCTGGCTGGAAGTCGTAGCCGCGCCACTCATACATTTTTTTAATGGCAAGCGCATGAGGAATGGGTTGGGCGTAGACTCGTTGGCTGGTGACGGCGTCGTAGCAGTCGGCGATGGCGGCAATTCGGGCATAAAGAGGGATTTGAGTGCCTTGCAGGGCGCGTGGATATCCGCTGCCATTAAAGCGCTCATGGTGACTGGCGATCATATCAATCACGGCTTGCGGCAACGTGCGTGACGAGCTTTCTACCATTTTCAGACTGAGCTCGACATGCTTTTTGACCAGGGTAAATTCTCGCTCGCTCAGTTGTGCGGTTTTGTTAAGAATAGCCCCAGGAATTTTTAATTTACCGATATCCAACAGCATTCCGCCCATTGATAGCAGGGTCAGTTCTTTTTTCGGCAGGCCGATTTGGCGGCCAATAACCGAGCACCAAATAGCGACCGCGATACAGTGCCGGTAGGTGTAAGAGTCTTATGATTTTAGGCGCGCCAACCAGATGCTCGCGCCTGGATTGCGCAAAATACTGTCGACTAACGGGTTAACAACGTCATTTAGGTTGGCAATGCTCAATGTCTTGCCGCTGCTAATGCGGCTGGCCATGTCTTCAAACTCACCTTTGATGTTTTCGTAGGCTTGGTGCGCGGTTTTAATTTCTTCGGTAACGGCGTTTTGTTCGTCGTATTTCACAATGCGACGGGTTCCAAGTTCTTTGGTAAAAGGGGTGGCTGCAATGCCCAGCTTTCGGCTGTGAGAGAGTTTGTGTGAGACTTCTACGTTGAGGTTGGCAATGCTTTTTTCGTAATCGACGTAGACGTAGTCGCAATAGAGAGCCAACTTTTGTACTTCGCCTGCGTTGCGAATCATAAAGCCTTGCAGGTAAAAGGGTGTTTCTAGCCAAGGTCGATCTAACCCCGAAACATACATACCCGGTTCAAGTTGATGGACGTAGATTTTTTTTGTTTGTAGTTGCCCCAACTTCGTCACTCCTTAACACTGTTAATCCGTCTTAAATCCGTTTTTTTTACTGTCGCTAGTCTCTGCGGAGCTTGTCACTTACCGCAATAGGGTTGGCGAGGTTGAAGACTACTATATAGCTGGAGATCAGAAAAGTGATAATCGCTGCGGCTTGAATTAAATGTGAGGCGTCGTTACCAATTAGCGATGTGTTAAAGGCAACATAGGCGATGAGCAGCGAAAATTCGCTGTTTTGGCCGAGGCGTAAACCAATGTCCCAGGCTAAGTTATGACTCTCGCTTTGATGGCGCAACAGCCAGTGATACACAACAGGCTTTAAGGTGAGCATGATAACGGCCAGCACAACTGCGGGCAGTGCGATCTGGGGGATGAGCGAGAGGTTAAAGCCGCCACCCAGAGAGAAAAAGAATAAGATCAGGAAAAAGTCGCGCAACGGTTTTAGGTTGAGCGCAATGTAGGGCGCAATAGGGCTGGTGGCGATTGAAATACCTGCGATAAACGCGCCGATCTCACGGGACAAGCCTGCGAATTCAGCGAGTTCAGAAACACCTAGGCACCAGCCAATGGCTAGTAGAAAGACATATTCGCCAATGCGGTCAAAGCGAGCAAAAAGTGGCTGTAGAATGAAGCGCACCATGACGACAGATCCAGTAATTAGGATCGGGAGCGCAACCAGACTAAAGCCAAAATTAAGAAAGCTGTTGCCGCCAGACGAGGCCGAGATCAGCATCAGCAAAACAAAAATCGCCAAAAAATCCTGCATCAACAACATGCCGACCATGAGCTCGCCGGAGTGTCTGTGGTGCAGCACTGTGGTCGGCAGTAGCTTGATGCCGATAATGGTGCTGGAGAACATCATGGATGCCCCAATAATGACGCTCTCAATTGCGCTAAAGCCAAAGAGATGACCGATGCCGTAACCGACAGCGGCAAATAGCAGGGAACTTATCAAGGTGATATGGGTGACTTGTCGCAGTACGCGCAGCAGCGCTTGCGGTTGCATATCTAAGCCAAGCAGAAAGAGCAGAAAAATAATGCCGATGCTGGCCATTTCGCCAATCAATTCAACGTCGGTAACCCAGCCTAGTGCGTGGGGGCCCATAAGGGCGCCAAGCAGTATGTAGGCGACGAGCAGCGGTTGCCTGCCGAATAGCGCCAATGAGGCGACGACGGCAGAACCGGTAAAAACAAGAAAGAACAATTGAATGAGGTGATGATCCATGGCGCCATTTCAATACAGTTGTGCGACCGGCGCAATGGGCTTGCGCACTTATTTCACCGATTGTTGCGCGATTAGGCTTAACGCCGGCGTCTAAAAAGTGGCTCTGCTGTGTCGGCTGCTGTTTGGTAACTTTCAGAAAAAACGTTCAAGGAGTCGGCCGCAGCATGCAGGTCGATCTCTGCGGAAAAGCTAAATTCACTAAAGCCGCAGCGTTTCATCAAAAACAGTTGGTCGCGAATAATATGGCCAATGGCGCGAATATTCCCTTGATAGTGATAGCGGTCGCGCAAAAGTAGAGCGGAGGAAAAACCACGGCCATCGACAAATTTGGCAAAGTGGATGGCAATCATCGGAAAGTGAGCTAGATCATCGGCAATGGTTTCGACTTCATCCTGACCGTCGAGCAAGACACTTACGGCGCCCTCGCGTGCCAGCAGCACTTCACGCTGTGCGGCCCATGTGCTGAGAGGTACAATGATGTCGCCCTGCGCGGGGATGGCGTCTTCATCCGACAGCAGTATCCAATGGTCGTCGATAACCTTGCCGTGGCTAAGAATGTTCGGCATAGACACGCTCCTTAAATTTATCCATCCCGATGCGCTGGTAGGTGGCAAGGAAGGTCTCTTCGGGTTGGCGATGCTCAATATAAACGTCGAGCAGCTTTTCGATGCCTTCGACAACCGCGTCCCGCGACAGCGATGGCCCCAATACCTTGGCCAGCGCCGCCTGCTTGCTGGCGCTGCCGCCAATTTGAATTTGATACCACTCCTCACCTTTCTTGTCGACGCCGAGAATACCGATATGGCCGACATGGTGGTGGCCGCAGGCATTCATGCAGCCGGAAATATTGAGTTCAAGATCGCCGAGGTCGTAAACGTAATCGAGGTCTTCAAATTTGCGCTGAATAGCTTCAGCAACAGGAATTGATTTGGCATTGGCCAGCGAGCAGTAGTCTCCGCCTGGGCAACAAATTATGTCGTGGATGGTGCCAATATTGGGCGTTGCTAAACCATCGGCTTTCGCCAGTTGCCACAAATCAAAGAGATCTCTTTTTAATACGTCTGCAAGAACAATATTTTGATTGTGGGTCGAGCGCAGTTCGCCAAACGAAAACTGGTCGGCGAGATCGGCGATTTTTTCTAGTTGACGATCGGTGACATCACCTGGCGCCACACCTGCGGGCTTGAGTGACAGAGTGACTGCGGAATAGCCAGGTTGTTTCTGATCGCGCACATTGCGCGACAGCCATCGTGCGAAGGGGATATTGTCCTGGGCAAGAGCTGCCAACTGAGCGTCGGCTTCAGCTTGATCAACGATTTTATAGTTGGGCAGGGTAAAGCAGGTTTTTACGCGCTCAATTTCACGACCGGTTAACTCGCCAAGGCCATCTTTGTCCCCTGCGATAATCTGCTGCCATTCGCTTTCAACGCGCTGGGCAAAAACCTCGGGAGTCCACGCCTTAACCAAGATTTTAATTCGCGCTTTGTATTTGTTGTCGCGATTGCCATAGCGGTTGTAGACGCGCAGGATGGCATCGAGATAGGTGAGCAAGTGCTTCTGGGGAAGAAACTCCCTGATGGAAGAGGCGATGACAGGGGTGCGGCCAAGACCACCGCCAACATAGATGTGGAAGCCTGTTTCGCCGCGGTCGTTCTTAACCAGTTGTATGCCAATGTCGTGCAGCAAAAATGCCGCGCGATCTTCTTCTGACCCACAGACCGCAATCTTGAATTTTCGCGGCAAAAAGGCGAATTCGGGGTGGAATGTTGACCACTGGCGAATAATTTCACACCACGGACGTGGATCTTCAATTTCGTCGACGGCGACACCGGCAAACTGGTCGGTGGTGGTGTTGCGAATGCAGTTGCCGCTGGTCTGAATAGCGTGCATCTGCACAGAGGCGAGTTCCGCGAGAATATCGGGAACTTCTTCCAGTTGTGGCCAATTGAGTTGAATATTTTGCCTTGTGGTGAAGTGCACATAGCCTTTGTCGAATCTGCGGGAAATCTCCGCCAGCTTGCGCACCTGTCGCGAGGAGAGAAGTCCATAGGGAATAGCAATCCGCAGCATAGGGGCAAGCCGCTGCACGTACAGGCCGTTCTGAAGCCGCAGCGGGAGAAATTCCTCGTCGCTTATTTGCCCGTCAAGGTAGCGCTGAGTTTGGTCGCGGAATTGGGCGACGCGCTCGTCAACGAGTGTTTGATCATACTGATCGTAGGTATACATGGCGGTTTCATTAACCTTCTGTCGAGAACTGTGCTTTCCAACTATTCAGCTGCGCGGATTATGCGCTATCTGAGGGGCGTGTGAGCAGATTTTTCAGGGCGCCATCATAGCGGCATGCGTTATGCATTTAAATTACTATTTATCTATATCGTGATAGCTTTTAGGTATAACTGCTGGTTGCGTGATTTAACGCCTTCAATGTCGATGGAGGCGGCTGATAATGGAGTAAAAAGCCCTATTTACAGGTCCAAAAGCGCGACAGCGCATAATCCAATTGCTAGAATGCGCGCCGATCGGTTTTTCTTCGATCAACGTATAGACCGAGGCATCCAATACTTAAACGCGATTAATAAGGTAGATCTATGAGCAACGATAATCATAATACAGCCCACGATTTCTCTGCAGAAGACAGCAAGGCGGACGCGATTGCCGCGGTTGCTATTTTGACCATTGTTATTGTTACGGTGGTTTACTGGTTGTCAACGCTCGGCTAGATACTATAAGCATGATAGGTATCGACTTTTTAGAGTGATGTCGCTATGAGCAACAAATTGCAGTTAGTTGAGAATCTCGATCAACGTCTTGTGGTTGAACAGTATCTCAATCGGATTCACCCAGAGCCCGCTGTGGACGAGTCTCGCATCGTCGATCTGCAAGCGCAGATCAAGCGTGAATTGCAGGCGAAAAATGCAGTTATTATTGCCCATTACTACACTGATCCCTTGATTCAAGCGCTGGCGGAAGAGACCGGCGGTATTGTCTCTGACTCTCTCGAAATGGCCCGCTTTGGCAGTCAGCATGACGCTGAGACGCTGATCGTTGCTGGGGTTAAATTTATGGGTGAAACGGCAAAAATTCTTACGCCCAACAAGCGTGTGGTAATGCCTACCTTAGAGGCGACGTGTTCACTGGATGTCGGCTGCCCTGCAGACGCTTTCGCCGCATTTTGCGATCAGCATCCCGACCGCACCGTGGTGGTTTATGCCAACACGTCGGCAGCTGTTAAGGCTCGTGCCGACTGGGTTGTAACCTCCAGTATCGCCCTCGACGTGGTCGAGCATCTCGACAGTTTGGGCAAAAAAATACTCTGGGCTCCGGACAAATACCTTGGCAGTTACGTGCAGGGAAAAACCTGCGCAGATATGCTGTTGTGGGATGGAAGCTGCATTGTTCACGAAGAATTTAAAGCAAAAGGCATTCTTGACTTAAAAGCCGTGCACCCTGATGCAGCTGTATTGGTGCACCCAGAATCACCCCAATCAGTGATTGATATTGCCGATGCCGTTGGCTCGACGTCGCAGCTTATTGCCGCGGCGGTAAGCTTGTCTCAGCGCAAGATGATTGTGGCGACGGATCAGGGTATCTTCTTCAAAATGCAACAGGCGGTGCCTGACAAGCAGCTGTTGGTAGCGCCCACAGGCGGCAATGGTGCGACCTGTCGCAGCTGTGCCAACTGCCCCTGGATGGGTATGAACAGCCTCGATAATTTGCTGTCTGCCTTGCGCGATGGCGACGGAGAGATTTTTGTCGCGCCCGAGGTTAGTGCGCTGGCCATGAAGTCGCTGGGTCGTATGCTGGCGTTTCGCGAACAGCAGGCAAATCGTTAAGCGTTTTCACTAACCACTCTAGGTAACCACTCTAGTTAGCCGCTCTCGTCACCCACTCTTGTTATCCACTCTCGCTAACCGCTCTCGTAACCACTCTTCATTGAAAGGCTTCCCCGGTTAGAGCTTTTCTGCCTTTTCCTGCATTTCGGCAAGATCACGCAACCGCTGCCGAATAATCGATGATTGTTTAAAGTCGCCCGTGGCGAGGCTTTCTGCCAGCCCCAGCTGCTCGCGGGCTTTGTCAAACACCCCAATCAACATAAAGTATTCGGCACGCGCTTGGTGCAGGCCGGAAATATTGCCTGCGAGACCGCGAACTTCCGCCAGCCGATACCAGATCATTGGATCTTGCGGACGCATACGCGAGAGCAGGGTGAGAACATCGTCGGCACTGTCGTAGCGATGCTGCTGCCACAAGGCGTCTGACTTGAGTACCAGCAAGGGATAATTGTTTTGATTAAGCTCAAGTAAGTTATTCAGTCTCGCGATAGCCAGATCGTAGTTCTTGGCGGCGATATCAATCTCAATATCGCTGTACAGAAAGGTTAAATGATTTGGGTTTACGTTTAACAGCTGAGACATTTGTTGTTTTGCACGATTTAGGTCACCATTTTTCAGGTAGGCGAGCGCGAGTCCATAGCGGGCCGCTTGCGTGTTGAGGCTGTTGGCATTGATCTCATCGGTAAAGCGATCGATGCTGTTTTTCGGATAATTCTCCATGGCCACCAGCGCTCGTGCGCGCATCAGATAGAACTCTGGGTTTTGCGCGTAGTGGCGCATAGTGGCGCCCATGGTGCGGCTGCGGGCGTCGCCGATACGCTTTTCAGTGATCGGGTGAGTGAGCAAAAACTCGGGTGGTCGACTGCCGGTGTAGCGTGACGATTTCAATAAGTTTTCAAACATACCCGCAACGGCGCTGGGGTCGCGATTGGCGCGCTCCATCGTGGCGAGGCCGACGCGGTCTGCCTCCTGCTCGTTTGAGCGGCTGTAACGCAGCTGGCTATCCAGTGCCAGTCCCTGCGTTGTGATCATCGCAGCGGTGGCGGCGTCGCCTCCTGCCGTGGCGGCGAGTACAATACTGGCGAGCAAGCCGGCCATGCTTAAGACTGAGTTGGCGCGCTGGGCTTCAGTGCCGCGGGAGAAGTGTCGCTGGCTGAGGTGCGCTAATTCGTGGGCCAGTATGGATACCATTTGATCTTCGTTGTCGGCGTAGCTAAAAACCCCTGTGTGAAAGCCAACGACACCGCCCGGCACGGCAAAGGCATTCATGGATGGGTTTTTAACGATCACCAATTCGATTCGCGGGTCTTCCAGTTCGCTGTAGGTTGCCAAGTTGTAGAGCAATTCCTCAAGATAGGTTTGCATCAAGGGGTCGTCATAGGCTCTGACTCGGCTGCGAAAGACTTTTAACCAGGTGCGGCCCAATTCATATTCTTGCTGCTTTGAAATAATGCCCGAGGCGGTGTCGCCAATAACCGGCAGTCTCACATCGGCGGCTTGGCTGGGGCTTGCGGCGAAGGGTAGGCTTAGCGCGAGGGCAAGGCAAGCGCTGCTGAGGAACCGCAGAACCGAGCTTGGCGGCAGGCGATTGGGCGCTGGCGCAGGGGCTGTTGGGTGGTTCGGTTCGATATTTATCAAGAGATGCCTTATTAAAGATAATAAAACTATAAAGGTGGCTGTGCTGTTGTCACTGTAGCCGAAAATTCTCCTGAGTTCGACAGTTGAAATGTGCGCAAGTTTCAGGTCAGATACGTGCCTGCCTAGAGTTTCGCGGGTGCGGCTCGGCGGGATAGAAAATCACAGAGTGCGATGGGTATTTTACCGGTTGTTCTTGGAGTCTACAGATGAAAAAGATATTACATAAATGGATTGAGCAATATTTTGGCACTGAAGAGTCTTTACTGCTGACGGTGATTTTGCTGGTGTCGCTTATCGTGTTCGCAACGCTCGGTGCGATTCTCGGCCCTGTTTTTGCGGCGCTGGTTTTTTCTTTTCTATTGCAGGGCGTGGTCAATACCCTGCGCCGCTTTGGCTTGCCCAAGCCCGCGGCGGTATTCGGCACTTATCTGCTGTTTATGATTGGTTTTATTTCTGTGATCGTGGTTTTGGTTCCCATCGTCGGCCGTCAGACGTCGCTGCTCATTGGCGAGCTGCCGGAAATCATTGTCCATTTTCGCGAGTTGATGGCGGCGCTGCCTGAGCGCTATGCCGAGTACATCAGTCCAGAGCAGTTTCAGCTGATCAGTGCGCGGCTCTCCAGTGAGGCAGGCGACTTAGTGGAGCAGGCGCTGTCGCTGTCGTTAAGTAGCTTTTCTGGGATGCTGGAATTGATGGTCTACTTGATTTTAGTCCCTCTGCTGGTGTTTTTTATGTTGAAGGACAAGGATCAGCTGCTGTTATTTATGAGTGATTTACTGCCTGAGCAGCGCTCGGTGATGCGCACCATCTGGAATGAAATGGATGTCCAGGTAACTAACTACGTGCGCGGCAAGGCCATCGAAATTTTAATTGTCGGCGGAGCAACCTATATTGCCTTTCTTGTTCTGGGTGTGAATTATGCTGCGCTGCTGGCTCTGCTTGTCGGTCTCTCGGTGCTAATTCCCTACATTGGGGCGACTGTGGTCACGGTGCCAGTGTTGCTTGTAGGTTATATGCAGTGGGGCTTTGGCAATGAATTTCTCTGGCTATTTGGCGTGTATGGCGTTATTCAGTTTCTTGATGGCAATATTTTAGTACCCGTTTTGTTTTCCGAAGTGAATGATGTTCACCCCGTGTTTATTATTCTAGCCGTGTTGCTTTTCGGCGGCATTTGGGGCTTCTGGGGTGTGTTTTTCGCGATACCGCTGGCGACCTTGGTTAAAGCGGTTTACAACGCATGGCCGCGTAGATTGCAGCAGGAGCTAGAGTTACAGGCTGCGCTTGATCTACCCAGCAGCTAGCGCTGCGGTGTCTGGGCGCTGAAGTACATTTCTCTCACAGGTTTTCAGAAGGATTTCTTTATGCGCCGACTGGCTAAGTATTGCGGGCTTATTTTTGCCCTCGCTCTTGTTGCAATCGTGCAGCAGGGGTGCTCGGGTAATGCTCCTGATCAAGGAATTATTGCCAGCGCCAACGACAGCAGACAATATCGGCACGTGACTTTACCTAATAAGCTCGATGTGCTGTTGATTTCCGATCCAACCACCGACAAGGCCGCCGCGTCCCTCGATGTCTATGTCGGCAGCTACCAAAATCCTGATGATCGCAGCGGGTTGTTGCATTTTCTTGAGCATATGCTGTTTTTAGGCACCGAAAAGTATCCTGACGCCGATGAGTACCAGCGATTTATCAGTGAGCATGGCGGTAGCCACAACGCAGGCACAGGTCTTGAAAACACCAATTACTTCTTTGATATCGATGCGGCGCATCTCGAGCCTGCCCTCGATCGCTTTGCGCAGTTTTTCTCTGCGCCGACCTTCGATGCGACCTATGTGGATCGCGAGCGCAATGCAGTTGAATCCGAGTATCGCTTAAAAATTAAAGATGACAGCCGCCGTGGACTCGATGCTTTGCAGGAGCAGATCAATCCAAAGCACCCACTGTCCAAATTCACTGTGGGTAACCTAGACACCTTGGCTGATCGTGATGGCCATCCTTTACGCGACGAACTCTTGGCGATTTACAAAAAGTATTACTCCGCCAATATGATGAAGCTGGTTGTGCTCGGCAGTGAGAGTCTTGATCAACTGCAGGCAATGGTCGAACCGCGCTTTAGTGTCGTCGCAAACAGTAACGCCGTTGTCGCGCCGCTGACAGAACCGCTAGTGACGCCTGATCGTCTGCCGCTGCAGTTATCGGTTGTACCGCTGCAAGAGAGTCGCGAACTGAGTTTGGCCTTTCCCATGCCAAAAATGGCCCCGCACTGGCAGGAAAAACCGGCGAACTACTTGGGTGCTTTGATTGGCCATGAGGGACAGGGCAGTTTGTTGGCGGCGCTGAAAGAGCGCGGCTGGGCTGAGTCTATTCGCGCCGGTGCCGGTCTCGAAGACCGTGGTGGAGCGCTGTTCTCGGTGGATATTGGTTTGACCCCCGCTGGTTTAGAGCACCAGCAGCAGGTGGTTGAAATGTTCTTTGCCTGGGTAGATATGATTCGCGAGCAGGGCATTGAGCGCTGGCGTTACGACGAAACAAGCCGTCTGAGCAAGATCGCTTTCCGATTCCAAGAGAAACAGAATCCAATCAGTTACGTCTCCTCGCTGTCGGGCAAAATGCAGCGTTATGCAGTGGAGGATGTCCTGCGAGCTGATTACGTGATGAGTCGGTTTGATGAGCAGCTGGTGCGCGAGGTGGGCGCACGGATTAACCCTACTAATTTACTGGTCACCGTCACCGCTCCAGAGGTCCAGGCGACTGCGATCAGCAAAATGTACCAGACGCCTTACGCTGTTAAAACGGTTGATGAAGCTATTTGGGCTAAGTGGAAAGCGCCCGCAGATTACCTTGAGTTGTTCCTGCCCGCGCCCAATCCGTACATTCCCCAGAGCCTAGAGTTGTTGTCTGATGTTGTGGTTGGTGAGACGCCTGCGGTGCTTGTGCAGAGCGATAGAGTGACCGCGTGGCACTTCCCCGACACGCGCTACGGGGTGCCCAAGGCGCATATCATCGTCTCGCTGGAGACCGATCAAATCGACTCGCTGGCGAACTTCACTCAGTTGGAGTTATATCTCAGCTATATCCAAGATCAGCTCTCTGCCCAAGTTTATCCTGCCAGTGAAGCGGGGTTAAATTTCTCACTGCAGCCAAAGTCTCGCGGCATTTCGATCGTTATCGGCGGGTATTCAGATCGGCAGATAACGCTTCTGCGCGAGATACTGGCCGAGCTTGCCGCGCCGCAGTGGGATCAAGCGCGTTTTGATCGCGTGAAACAGGCGTTGGTGCGCGACATGGCGAACTTCCGCCGCGAATATCCCTTCCGTCAAGTGATGGCTAATTTTAGTGAAATGATGACAGGCCAATGGACGCCGCTGCAAAAGAGCGCGGCTGCAAGCGACATTACCATGGCGCAGTTGCAGGCATTCGGTGCTGGTCTGGTGGACAACTTGTCGTTAAAAGTGCTGATTAGTGGCAATCACAGCGCCAGCTCTGCGGCGCAAATCGTTGATAGTCTCACCACCTGGACGGAGCTACAGTCGGTCGCACTTACCCAATCTGTTGCAAAATTGGCGGTGGGTGAAGTGCGCGGGCAGGTGCCGGTCGATCACAGCGATGCCGCGGCCTTGCTTTATTTGCAGGGACGTAATGATACCCTTGCCGAGCGCGCCAATACCCTGTTGATCGGTGAGATGATCTCTGCGCCGTTTTACACCAGCCTGCGTACGGAAAAGCAGCTGGGCTATGTGGTTGCAGCGTTCGCAAGTCCTCAGGGCAGGGTGCCCGGCTTGTCTCTGCTGGTGCAGTCGCCCACCGCCGATGTTGCGACCTTGCACGCTGAATACAAGCGTTTTTTGGGTACATATCTTGAGCAAGTCATGCAGATGACGGACGATGATTTGGCTCGCTATAAAGCCTCCGTGCTGACCAATTTGCAGGAGACCCCGAAAAATCTTGGCGAGCTCAACAGTCGGTTTATGGAGTCAGTCGTTCTGGGTTATGCTGACTTTGATTTTCGCCAGCAGCTGAGTGCGGAGGTGTCCAGCGTCACCATTGAGCAGTTGCAGGCAGCGTATAAAGCCATTGCTGTCGATGAGGTGCGTGGATTAGTGGTTGAGACAGTGACACAGGAAGCGGCAAATGCTGCGGTAGACCTGCGCGAGAGCGGATCGAGTTACCGCTACACATTTTAATGGCACTAGAATCGGTCAATATGTAATTAAACTAACTTTTTAAAAATGAAATAAAATCAATTTAAATCAATAAGTTATATAAAATGTATTTTTTTACAACAAAATATAAACTTTTTTTGGCGGTTTTAGCGCGTTGATTTTGTAATTTAACTACATTAAAATTGCCCACAACTTTTTATGCTGTAAAACGTAAACAGTAAACCTGATCTCCCTGCGCTGGGGAGCGGGTAAAAAGACCCTTCAATTACTGGCTGGTGAAGTATGACTCAGGATGTAGATCCCTTTGAAACGCAAGAATGGTTAGACGCTTTTGACTCTGTATGTAAAGCCTATGGTGAAGACCGCGCAACCTTCTTACTTGATCAATTGCAGGCCCATGCCAGCGGTCAGGGGATAAAACTCCCATCCTCGGTAACTACGCCGTACCACAACACGATTATGCCGCTGCGCGAAAAGCGCATGCCCGGCGATCTTTTTATGGAGCGACGTATTCGCTCGTTGGTACGCTGGAACGCGCTGGCCATGGTGATGCGAGCCAATAAAAAGAGCGAGGGTATAGGTGGCCATATCGCCAGCTTTGCCTCTGCTGCAACCCTATACGATGTTGGCTTTAACTACTTCTTTCATGGTGCTGATGGCGATCATCTCGGCGATCTTATTTTTTTCCAGGGCCACAGCGCGCCTGGCATGTACGCGCGCTCGTTTTTAGAGGGCCGTATCAGTGAAGAGCAAATGGATAACTTCCGTCGCGAAGTTGACGGTGGCGGCCTATCGTCCTACCCACATCCCTGGCTGATGCCTGATTACTGGCAGTTCCCGACTGTGTCTATGGGTCTTGGCCCGATTCAAGCGATCTACCAAGCACACGTGATGCGCTACCTCTCTGCCCGCGGCATGGTGGCCCGTGGCGACCGCAAAGTGTGGGCGTTTTTGGGTGACGGTGAATGTGACGAGCCAGAAAGCTTGGGCGCAATTTCGCTCGCAGGTCGCGAACAGCTTGAAAACTTGATTTTTGTCGTCAACTGCAACCTACAGCGACTCGATGGCCCTGTGCGTGGCAACGGTAAAATTATCCAGGAACTCGAAGGTGTGTTCCGTGGCGCCGGCTGGAACGTGATTAAAGTCATTTGGGGACGCCACTGGGATCCGCTATTGGAAAAAGACAAGAGCGGCCTGTTGATTAAACGCATGAACGAAGTGTGTGACGGCGAGCTGCAGAACTACAAGTTTAACGGCGGCGCCTACACCCGGGAACACTTCTTTGGTAAGTATCCAGAGCTTCTCGAGTTGGTTAAGGATATGACCGACGAGCAAATTATGTACCTCAATCGCGGCGGTCACGATCCGTACAAAGTCTACGCAGCCTATGCTGAAGCAGTTGCTCACAAGGGCCAGCCGACGGTGATTCTCGCGCAAACGGTTAAAGGTTACGGTTTGGGTAGCGCCGGCGAAGCAGCGAATGACACGCACTCCGTGAAAAAACTCGATTTGGACAGCCTGCGTCGTTTCCGCGATCGTTTTGCTATTCCCGTGTCGGAAGAGCAGTTGGAAAATGTCCCTTACTACCGTCCTGAGGAAAACAGTCCAGAGTTAGAGTATCTGCGCAAGCGCCGCAAAGCGCTGGGCGGTCCACTCCCTGCTCGTCAAGCGGACTTCAAAGCAATGACTGTGCCGCCGCTCGATGCCTTCAAAAAGCAGTTAGAAAGCAGCGGTGAGCGTGAAATTTCCACCACCATGGCTTTTGTGCGCGTGCTGTCGACCTTGATTAAAGACAAAGAGATTGGCAGTTCGGTGGTACCGATTGTGCCAGACGAAGCACGCACCTTCGGTATGGAGGGCATGTTCCGCCAGCTGGGTATTTATACTTCAGCCGGTCAGAAGTATGTGCCACATGACCACCAGCAGATCATGTATTACAAAGAAGACAAAAAGGGCGTGATTTTGGAAGAGGGCATCAACGAAGCGGGTGCGATGTCTGCTTGGTTGGCGCTAGCGACGGCTTACAGCACCAGCAACTGCCCGATGATTCCTTTTTATATTTTCTATTCCATGTTTGGTTTTCAGCGGGTTGGCGATTTGGCCTGGGCAGCGGGCGACAGCCAAGCGCGTGGCTTCTTGATTGGCGCCACCGCCGGCAGAACAACGCTGAATGGTGAAGGACTGCAGCACCAAGACGGCCACAGCCATATTTTGGCCAACACCGTGCCGAATTGTAAAAGTTATGATGCCGCCTACAGCTTTGAGCTAACCGTGATTATTCAGGATGGCGTCAAGCGCATGTATGCGGACAAGGAAAATTGTTTTTACTACCTCACGACGATGAACGAAAACTATGTTCAGCCGGCCATGCCAGAGGGTGTGGAAGAGGGCATTATTAAAGGCATCTATCCGTTCTCTAAAGGCGCTGACGCTAAGTTGAAAGTGCAGTTGATGGGTTCGGGCACTATTCTCAATGAAGTGCGCGAAGCTGCGACTATTCTACGCGAGTCTTTCGGTATTGAATCTGATATCTGGAGTCTCACCAGTGTCAACGAGTTGACTCGCGACGGCCAAGCGGTCGATCGCTGGAACCTGTTGCACCCTGAGAGCGCGCCGAAAAAAGCCTATATTACCGAACAGTTGGAAGGCAGCGCCGGCCCAGTCATTATTGCGACTGACTATATGAAAAATTATGCTGAGCAATTGCGTAAATATATTGAGCGACCGCTTTATGTTCTCGGCACCGACGGTTTTGGTCGCAGTGACAGTCGCGCTGCACTGCGCAAGTTCTTTGAAGTTGACCGCCACTTTGTCGTGTTGGCGGCGCTGAAAGTACTGGCTGATGAGGGCAAAATTAAGACCTCTGTACTCAGTCAAGCAATCAAGACATTTGCAATTGATCCAGACAAACCCAACCCACTGTATGTGTAAAGCTGGGTGCAGCATCAAGGCTGCAAAAGAGGCTGAGCGCGTTGGGCATAAGTTAATATTGGGTCAGGGTTAATAAAGGAAGAAATGTGACAATACAAATAGTAGTGGTTCCTGATCTCGGTGGTGCCGAGACCGTTGAGGTAATTGAGCTTGGCCTCGCCGCTGGCGATGCAGTTGCGGTCGAAGATTCGCTGCTCGTACTCGAGTCTGACAAGGCGACCATGGATGTGCCGAGCCCTGCGGCGGGGGTATTCAAAAAATACCTTGTTGCTGAGGGCGCTACCGTGCGCGTTGGCGATGCGATTGCTGAAATTGAGGTCGCTCAGGAGGCCGATGTTGCTGTTGCTTCAGATGAAAAAGTAGAGCAGATTGCCCATGCTAGTACAGCTGCACCGGTGGCTGAAGAGGTCACTAAAGAGCCTATTTCAACAACAACTGTGTCTGAAAAGCCCGCTGCCACTGCAAGCCAGCCCGCAGAGCTTATGATTCAAGTGCCGGACATTGGCAGTGATGACAAAGTTGAGGTTATTGAAATTTGTGTTGCTGTGGGTGATCAAGTGAATGAGGGCGACACCCTAGTTATTCTTGAGTCCGACAAAGCCACCATGGATGTACCCGCAAGCCATTCAGGCCGCGTTGTAAAAATCCTGGTGTCTGAAGGCGACAAGCTTGGTACCGGCGACGATGTCGCGCTATTTGCTATCAGCCCGCAAGACTCTTCCGCGACGGAAGTCCCCGCACCGGCCGCAGCGAAAGCACCAACGGCTACCCCAGTACAGCAGGCTCCAGTCGCTGTTCCGGAAGAGATAGCAGCGCCGGAACCGGTGCGAGCTGCAATTACTTCCCCCGTCGAAAAAACGGCGCCAGTTGGAAAAACCGCCGCCGAAGTCTATGCGGGTCCCGCGGTACGTATGCTTGCCCGTGAGCTTGGCGTGACGTTGGCAGATGTCCCTGGAAGCGGCCCCAAGGGACGTATTTTAAAAGACGATGTGAGCCACTTCGTTAAACAAATCATGACAGGAAAAGCCGCTGGAACAGCTCCGCAAGCTCTTTCTGGTGGCGCTGGAATTCCGCCAATCCCTGCGATTGATTTCAGTCAGTTTGGTGCCGTAGAAAATATCAAACTAAGCAAAATCCAAAAGCTCACCGCCGCCAATATGCAGCGCAACTGGCTGAATGTTCCCCATGTCACGCAATTGGACGATGCGGATATTACTGACCTCGAAGAGTTCCGCAAGGCACTTAAAGCGGAGTCGGAACAGCGCGGTATTCGTGTCACACCGGTGGCTTTTTTGATCAAGGCAATCGGTGCTGCACTGCAGGCAAACCCAGAGTTTAATCGTTCACTGGCCGCAGATGGTGAGCACTTTGTGCAAAAGCACTATGTCCATGTGGGTATGGCGGTCGATACGCCCCGCGGGCTTGTGGTGCCGGTGATTCGAGACGTCAACGAAAAAGGTATTTGGGATATTTCAGCGGAAATTGCCGAGCTAGCAGGCAAGGCGCGCGACGGTAAATTGACGCCGGCCGAAATGCAGGGTGGCTGCTTCACGCTGTCAAGCTTGGGTGCAATTGGTGGCAATGGCTTTACGCCAATCGTCAATGCGCCGGAAGTCGGCATTCTGGGCGTTTCAAAGTCGCAGATGAAACCTGTCTGGGACGGCAGTGCGTTTATTCCGCGCCTAATGCTGCCGCTGGCGCTGTCATACGATCATCGCGCGATTAACGGTGGTGATGCGGGTCGGTTTATGACACATTTAGTTAAATTGCTCAGTGATATCCGTTATTTGGCACTGTAAGCAGCAGAGCGTAGGGCCAGTACCGCGCTTAGGGTTAACAATACGTCCACAGTAAAACAGGGGGGGGAGCAATGCGTTATTTGCACAGCATGGTTCGAGTTACCGACTTGCAGGCCTCGCTCAAATTTTACTGCGATGCGCTGGGATTGGTTGAACTCTATCGCAATGACGTGCCCGCAGGCCGTTTTACACTGGTTTTTCTCGGCGCCGACGCTGATGTTGATCGAGCAAAAGAGAGCAAAGCGCCGCTGCTAGAACTCACCTATAACTGGCCGTCCGAAAATGGTGAAGCTGAGACGTACAGTGGTGGTCGCAACTTCGGTCACTTAGCCTACCGTGTCGACAATATCTATCAGACCTGTCAGCGATTACTCGATGCCGGTGTGGTGATCAATCGACCACCCCGCGACGGTCACATGGCATTTGTCCGCTCGCCAGATAATATTTCTATAGAGCTTCTTCAAGAAGGCGCCGCTTTAGCGCCGCAGGAACCCTGGGTTTCGATGCCCAATGTCGGCGCTTGGTAAAGCGTCGTATTTACTTTATTCCACAGCCGGCGCTGGATCGCGGTAGGGCAGCATCTCGCGGGCTTGCCGCAAGTGCTGCTCAATTGATAGGTGTTCCTGCTGTAAAAATCGTGCAATAGCATCGCGAAATTGCGGGTGCTTTATCCAATGCAACGAATGGGTTTCGACCGGTTCAAATCCTCGCACAATTTTGTGCTCTCCTTGAGCGCCTGCATCGTAGCGCTGCAGGCCGCGGTTAATGGCAAACTCAATCCCACTGTAGTAACACAGCTCGAAGTGCAGGTAGGGAAATTCATCGACACTGCCCCAGTAGCGCCCATAGAGCGTTGTACTGTCGAAAAAATAAAGGGCACAGGCCACCGCTTGCCCGTCGAGCCATGCAACCGCCATGGCAATCTGCTCTGGCATAGTTGCTGCAATCTGAATAAAAAACGCCTCTGTTAAATAGCCTCGTGTGCCATTGCGCTTGATATATGTCCGCTCATATAACTGATAAAACAGCCGCCAAATATCGGCACTGATCGCTGCGCCAACTTCCACCGTGACTGAAATACCCTGATCCGCTATAGACGCGCGCTCTTTGCGCACCATTTTTCGTTTGCGCGACATCATGGTCGCAGTGAAGTCATCGAACTGCTCATACCCGCGATTGTGCCAGTGGTATTGCACACCGCTACGTTGCAGCAGACGCGGACCCTGAAATAACTCAAGATGCTCTGTTGAGGGAAATAAAAAGTGCCAGCTTGAGGCGCCCGTTTCCTCGGCGACGGCGAGGATTTCGTCAACCAGCAGCCTGCAATCCTCTACAGTTAAAGCGGTTTCCGCTCGCACTCTCGGGCCAGTGGAAGGCGTAAAGGGAATTGATGTGACCAGTTTTGGGTAGTAATCCAAGCCATTTTGCTGATAGGCATTAGCCCATGCCCAATCAAATACATATTCACCCATGGAATGTGTTTTTAGATACAGAGGAAGAAACGCGTCGCCATGGGCTGCTGAAAGATCTTTCTCGGGGCCAAGGGGCAGCTGCAGATGAATAGGGTACCAACCACTCTTGTCACAGGCGCTTTCGCTGTCTTCTAAAGCCTGTAAAAACTCAGGACGCAGGAAAGGGTAAGGCAGGTGAGTTGATGTCAATTGTTGGGCTCTTCAGAGGAGTATTTCCCATTGTACGCAGGCCAGCGTTAAAGACGATTAAAAAATACCGTTAACGACGCAGATAGAGTGATTTTTAGCGCTTAATTTTTGGGGAAAAGTAGCCAGTAGGGTATCATTGCCGCCTCAGAAACCTCATCGGCAAAGTACGGAGACTTAAAATGATTATCAAGCCCCGCGTTCGCGGTTTTATGTGCATCACAACCCATCCTCTTGGATGCGAAACGAATGTCAAAAATCAAATCGATTTTATTAAGTCACAACCGGCTATCGACGCGCCAAAGCGCGTTTTAGTGATTGGGTCTTCAACCGGTTATGGACTGGCTGCACGCATTGCTGCGGCTTTTGGCAGTGGCGCAGCAACACTGGGTATTTTCTTCGAAAAGCCTGGCTCTGAGAGCAAGCCGGGCACTGCTGGTTGGTACAATTCCGCTGCGTTCCACAAATTTGCCGAGCAAGACGGTCTGTATGCCAAAAGTATCAATGGCGATGCGTTTTCTGATGAGGTGAAAGCTAAGACGATTGCTACGATTAAAGAAGATTTAGGTCAGATTGATTTAGTTATCTACAGTCTTGCCGCCCCCCGTCGTCAGCATCCCAAAACCGGTGAGGTGTTTAATTCGACGCTTAAGCCCGTGGGCAAAAATATCACCATGCGCGGTATCAATACCGATAAAGAAACCATTCAGGAATTTAGTCTTGAAGCAGCCAATGAGCAAGAAATTGCTGACACGGTTGCTGTGATGGGTGGTGAAGACTGGCAGATGTGGATCGATGATTTGTCTGCTGCCGGAGTGCTCGCGGAGGGCGCAAAAACCACAGCCTTTACCTATATCGGCGAGAAAATGACCTGGGACCTTTATTGGGACGGCACCATTGGTCAGGCCAAAAAAGATCTCGACAAGCGCGTTGTATCGATTCGCGAAAAACTGGCTGCACAGGGCGGTGATGCTCGCGTATCAGTGTTAAAAGCAGTGGTTACTCAAGCCAGCTCAGCGATTCCAATTATGCCGCTCTACCTCGCCATGCTGTTTAAGGAAATGAAGCGCGACGGTAGTCACGAGGGGTGTATCGAACAGCTTTATCGACTCTTCACCGAGTGTCTCTATAGCGACTCACCGCGTACCGACGCTGAAGGCCGTTTGCGCGTTGACGAACTTGAGCTGCGCCCTGAAATTCAGACGGCCGTTGCCGAAGCGTGGTCAAAAATAAGCACAGAAAATCTCGCTGAATTAACTGACTTCGTCGGCTACAAGCACGAGTTTCTGAAGCTGTTTGGTTTTGATATTGAGGGTGTCGACTACGATGCCGATGTCGATCCCGATGTGCAAATTGCTCATCTAATCTAACCGCCGGACCGTTCACGTTAGAGTGTACTTATGAGTTCAAAAGCCACGCAGTTTAAACCAGTGCTGCTGCACCCGCGGTACTGGATAACCTGGTTTGCCTTTGCGATTTGGTGGCTAGTAACGCTCCTGCCGTTTCCGATACTCTTGGGTATTGGCCGAGTTATAGGGCTGATTTTTTACGCGATTCCGAGCCGCCGTAAAGTGATTGCGCAGCGCAACATCGATCTTTGTTTTCCTGATATGCCTGCGGACGAGCGCAAGGCTATGTTACGCGCCAACTTCATTAACACCGGCATCGCTGTGATGGAAGTGGGTATAGCGTGGTGGTGGCCAAAGAAACGCTTCAGCAAACTTATTCAGGTTGACGGGCTGGAACACCTGGAGGCGGTAAAAGGTCGCGGTGTGCTGCTGTTGGGTATTCACTACACCACGTTGGAGATCGGCGCCGGTGGTATTTCCTCGGTTTGGGAAATGGACGGCATGTACCGCGCCCACGGCAACCCTGTATATGATTTTCTGCAGGCCCGCGGCCGGTTGAATCAGAGTGATAAAAACGGCAGCAGCGTTGTCTATGAACGCAACGATGTTCGTGGAACCATGAAAGCGCTAAAAAATGGTCGCTCGCTCTGGTATGGGCCGGATCAAGACTACGGCTTGCGGCAGGGTCTGTTCGTGCCATTTTTCGGTGTTCAGGCAGCTACTGTCTACGCTACTGCGCGCTTTGCGGAAAAAACGGGGGCCGCTGTGGTGCCGTTCAGCCACATTCGTCTGCCGGGCCACCAAGGCTATAAAATTACCGTTTATCCTGCCCTAGAAGATTTTCCGACAGGGGATGATGAGGTGGATACCACCCGCATAAATAAAATCGTGGAGTCTCTAGTGCTGCTGCAGCCAGACCAGTATCTCTGGGTGCACCGTCGATTTAAAAATCGGCCTGAGGGTACGCCCGATCTCTATAATTTGCCCGCGAAAGCCAAGCGTCGGAGAAAAGTCCGCTAGGCAAGGGCACATCGGCAAAGGTTTAGCTTGTGTAGCCTCAGACCCATCAGTACCATTAGGCGTTTTTATTCGATAGCTGAAAAAAGGAAGTAGGTCATGATTCGCGGAAGTATCGTCGCACTCGTCACTCCCATGCACACAGGTTCACTTGAAGTGGATTGGGCTGCGTTGCGAAAATTGGTTGATTGGCATATCGAGCAGGGCACCAACAGTATTGTTGCCGTTGGCACCACTGGGGAGTCTGCGACACTGGATGTTGAAGAGCATGCCAAAGTAATCAGCGCGGTAGTCAAGCAGGCCGCCGGCCGCATTCCAATTATTGCGGGCACGGGTGCGAACTCCACCCGTGAGGCAATCGAGCTGACGCAAGCGGCCGCTGACGCAGGTGCAGACGCCTGTCTACTGGTCACGCCCTACTATAACAAGCCAACGCAAGAGGGCTTGTACTTGCACTATAAAGCGATTGCTGAGGCCGTCGCGATTGATCAAATTCTCTACAATGTGCCGGGCCGCACTGCCTGCGATATGCTGCCGGCAACTGTGCAGCGTCTCAGTGCCATTGATAATATTGTTGGCATCAAAGAGGCAACCGGCGATCTCGGTCGGGCGCAGCAAATATTGGATATAGCCCCCGAGGGTTTTGCCGTGTACTCCGGCGACGATGCGACGGCTCGACAATTCATATTGATGGGTGCTGATGGCGATATTTCAGTGACGGGTAACGTTGCGCCAAAACTGATGTATGAAATGTGCGCTGCGGCGCTTGCTGGTAATGCTGAACTCGCAGCGTCCATAGATGCGCAGCTGTCTGCACTGCATAAAAACTTGTTTATTGAAGCCAATCCAATTCCAGTCAAATGGGCAGTCTCACAGCTTGGCCTTATCGACAACGCGCTGCGTCTGCCGATGACACCGCTGTCGGCAGACAAATATGAGGTTGTGCGTGCAGCTATGCGCAGTGCAAAGTTACTGTAAGGGTAAAAAAGCCAGTTGTTGACGTCTTTCTGGCCATCGAGTAAGTACATTAAATGTGAAATATGGGGTTACCGATAACAATGAAACAACTGATAAGTGCACTGAATATCTTTGTCATCCTGAGCTTGAGCGGATGCGGTTGGCTAGGGTTGCGCGATCGCAGCAACGACTACTTGCTGGCGGAAGAAACTGAGGTGACTACAGTTCCCGCTGAGCTTGATGACACTGCCCTCGGCCAAATTTATCCCATTCCTCCTATTGCCTCTGGCTCCGTCGAACTCGTTGAATTTGAAGTGCCGCGTCCACAGCCGGCCTCGGTCAACACCTTTGAACAGACAGTCAAAATTCAGAGCCTTGAAGGGCGCCGCTGGGTCTTGATCAATATCCCGCCGAGTGAAGTCTGGCCGCGTGTGCGCAGTGTCCTTAATCGCAGTGGCGTACCTGCCGCTGTCGCCAACGGCTCGAAGGGTGTTATCGAGACAGTATGGGTTAAATTTAACAACGACGAAGAGAGCTCGCACCGCTTCCGTTTCCAGATTTCGCCCGGCGTGCAGATCGACAGTTCGGAAATTTCTGCACTGCATAATCAGATTGCTCGTGGCAGTGAAGAGGGCGCCCAGTGGCCATCCGTCTCGGACAGTGATGAGCGCGAAAAAGATATGTTGACCCTGTTGGCTGGAGAATTGGCGGATGCCTCAAACTATGCCTCGGTGTCCATGATTGCTCAGGAAATTGGTGGCGCAGCAAAGGTTGAAGTGATCACGCCAGAAGTCGCTGATCCATTTATTCAAGTGAAGCTCAGCTTTGACCGCGTATGGGCCTCCGTGCTTTATTCTGCAGAGCGCGGTGGATACGTGACGATCGATCAGAATCGCTCTGAGGGTGTACTGTATGTGAATTACACCCCTCAGGGTGATGACGAGAAAGGCTTCTTTGCACGCTGGTTTGGTGGCGGTGACGATAAAATCACCGAGGTTAACTATCGAATCTTGGTAGCGACAGTGGGTAATAACGTCGAAGTGCGCATTGTTGGCCCCAACGGCGAAGGTCTTAACCGGGCGGAAGCACTGCGCCTGTTAACTATTCTGCGCAGTAATATGTCTTGATGATGGCATTGCGTTAAATGCGGTTTGCCTCACTCGGGAGTGGCAGTAAGGGTAATGCCACTCTAGTTGAGTGGCGAGACACCTGTCTTATGATCGACTGTGGGTTCTCCATTCGAGAAACTACTCAGCGACTGGCAAAACTCGGCAAAAAACCCGAGCAGATCAGCGCGATCTTAGTGACCCATGAACACAGTGACCACTGGAAAGGCGTGGTGCCGCTGGCAGCAAAGTACGGGATTGACGTCTATGTCACCGCCGGCTGTCTCAAAAGTCGGAAAGTTGATAGTTCTGGATTCCCCTTTCGCATTATCGACAGCCATACAGACTTTACGATTGGCGATATTGGTGTGACGCCCGTTCCTGTGCCGCACGATGCGCGAGAACCTGTTCAATTTGTCTTTAAAAGCGAGCTTCACCAGCTTGGTATACTCACCGACGTCGGTTCCCTAACACCGCATATTGAATTGCACTACAGCGCCTGTGACGGCCTGTTGGTTGAAGCAAACCATGATTTAGATATGCTGCAGAACGGACCGTACCCTGAATTTCTCAAAGAGCGCGTTGCGGGCGCCTGGGGTCATCTAAATAATCAGCAGACGGCAACGCTATTGTCAGGTATCGATCAAGAGCGTATTCAGCAGATCGTTATTGGCCACATCAGCGATAAAAATAACAGCCTCGAAAAGGTCAGAGAAGCGATTGAGGCGGTTATCAACTCCCCAGATAAAATCTACTATGCCTGTCAGCAAGAGGGCTTTGATTGGCTTGAGCTGCGCTGAGGGCCGTTGTCTGCGCGCGATTCTTGGCCTGCCTTCTTCATCATTATTTACTGTTCAGTACAATACTTTTTGCGTAAAGTCGTAAAAATAAATGTTGATCAAATGCTATTTTTCCACAGATAGCGATGAATCTTGCAATATCTTTAAAGAAAGTCACCTAAGTCATTGATTCTTGGATTTTTACAAGCTAACCCATTGATTTATATAGTAATGTTAATGTGCTTAAATTTTGAGCAATTTAACAAATATCGCCACTGGTGGGGGCGGCAGCACACTCAATCCCTAACTTATGCACAAAGTTATCCACAGGAATTGTGGGTATCTTTTGGTACTTTCTTGGTGGCGCCAGATTTATTGCGAGCAAGCGTTGGCTTCAATGAGTGCAGACGGCAGCAGGGTTTCTAGAGACGCAACATCTTCACAGACGACATTGGGATTTTCGTTAAGATTTACGGTGGATAATTCAGCCATGAATAGCAACGGTTGAATACTTGCCAATTGATTGTTGCTCAGGTTGATCGACCTAAGCTTGGAGAAAACAGCAATACCGCTGAGGTCTTTTACGCCCGCAAACGTGCAACTCAATGTGGACAGTGCCGTCGGTTCCGTCACCTTTTGATCTGCGATAGCTTGTTTAACACAGGCAGCGAGACCCTCGTCGGCAATTTTATACCCTTTGTACAACGGTGCAGGTGAATACACCGGCTGATTATTCAGGGTGACTGCATATCGCTGACAGCTGGCGATGGCAGTGACAACACAGAGGGTGAATAGCAGTTTGGACTTCATTGATCGCTCCATCAGCGCTGACGCGTAAAAATCGGGGAAGGTATAAAAGTGGTGCGCAGTATAACAGCGCTGCAGGCGCAGCCACATGCGCAAGTGACAGCCGCGGTAATATTTTTTAATAACGACAGCGAGTGCAGTTTCGGTGATTTTAATAACACCCACTCAGGCATCAGTGATTAAATAGCGCCATGCCAATTATTCATATCGCCCTAGATACGAGCGCCTCCGCTTCTGATGTTGAGTCGCTTATTCATAAGCTCGGATTGCCCATCCACACTGACAACGCCGAGTCTTGCGATTACTTGCTCAGCGCTGCCACTAGCGGCTTATCGCTGGTGCCCGCTGCAGGTCAGGGCTATGGCGCTATAACCTGTGATTTTGTCAGTGGCGCCCACAGCCATCGGCGACGCTTTGGCGGGGGCAACGGGCAAGCAATAGCGAAGGCCATAGGCGTGTCCGGTAAATTTTCGCCGCAGGTCTTGGATCTCACGGCAGGTCTCGGCGGTGACGGCTTTGTGCTCGCGTCTTTAGGCTGCTCTGTGACCTTGCTTGAGCGCAATCCCATCGTTCACTGCTTATTGGCTGATGGTCTGAGGCGGGCGTGCAGCGCCGCTCAAGACGACTCTGAACTGGCGGCGATTATGGCGCGGTTGACGTTAATTGAAACGGATTCTGGCGATTATCTCGAGTCCTTAGTTCAGCGGAAAACGAGTTGCGACTTAGCGGGTGATGGACGGCGTGATGCGCTGCAGCCGGACGTGGTGTATATCGACCCCATGTTCCCCGAGCGCAAAAAAACAGCGAAGGTTAAGAAGGAAATGCAGGCGTTTCACGCTATCGTTGGCGCGGATATTGATGCGTACAATCTGCTCGAAAAAGCGCTCTCCGTTGCCGTCTATCGAGTCGTGGTTAAACGCCCCTCAGGCGCGGAATTCCTCAACGATAAAAAGCCAAGTTATTCTCTCGATGGAAAGTCTACACGCTACGACATTTACACGCTGAAAAAGCTGCCTAGCTAAATAGCCCGCAAATACCATATTTTTAGCCGCGACAGGGCTGCTTGTTCGCTTCGTTTACCGCCTAACGATGACCAGATAATTACCCGCTGCGACAAAACAAAACCCAGCCACGGCTAAAGGTGTCCACTGATAATTTTCAAAAATAGTCGACAGAATAATCGCCACAAAAGGCACAATCAGCGAACCATAACCTGCTCTGCTCGGGCCAATACTAACAAGTAATTTCAGATAGGCGCCAAAGGCTAGAATAGTGCCAAAGACCGACAGGTAGATCAGCGACGCAACATATCCCACTGTGGCCTTGAAGGTGAATTCAACGCCAGTAGCAAGAGCAATAACAAGCAAAACGCTGGCGCCATAGAACATGGACCAGGCATTAATCGCCCACACCGATGTTCCAGTATTGCCATTGCGCGTGGCGATAATATTGCCCCAAGAAGCGAGCATGACGCCCATCAGTGCCAGCCCAAAACCGAGCAGAGCTGTCTCTGACGTGGAAAACTGGGCAATTTCTGGATAGAACAGCATACCTAAGCCAGACATGCCGATAAGACCGCCCACCACCGTCTGCATACTAATTGCATAGCCAAGGAATAGACGCCCGTTAATAATATTAAACAGCACGAGCAGGGAAAAAATTACCGCAACGATGCCGCTGGGGAGGTATGTTTCCGCCCAGTAAATATTCCAAAAGTTCAGGGCAAACAAAAAACAGCCCTGAGCAAACATAAAGCCGTGATTCCGCAGGCTGAGAGTCAAAGGGATCTTGCGCAACCAACACCAAATAAACAGCAGTGCAGAGGCGAGGCCAATCCGGTAAAAGACTGAAATCAAAGGGTCAACTTCACCTAGCTGGTAGGTGATAGCAAGCCATGTAGAACCCCAAATAACGATGGTGGAAATGTACAGAAACGTATTGAAAGGAGTCACATAGTACCAGGCTTTTTGAGCGTTGTGCCGCTTGCAAACGACGGCTATTGTTATTTTATCTCTGTGTCGGTCGAGCCAGAGCCCCAAACAGGCAGATCTACAGCATCAGCTTGCGCAGTAGGTTATGGTAAATGTCGGTGAGCACATCGAGTTCAGCAATATTAGTGTTCTCATCAATTTTATGAATTGTCGCATTGGTCGGACCCAACTCAATCACCTGCACACCGTATGGCGCGATAAAGCGGCCGTCGGAGGTGCCGCCTGCCGTCGACAGCGCAGGGGTTAAGCCAGTGACCTCCTTGATGCTGGCAACCGTACCACTTACCAGCTCACCTTCAGCGGTTAAAAAAGGTTGCCCGCTTAAATTCCAGTCGGCAGTGTAATTGAGAGAATGCTTATCAAGAATGGCCTCAACACGAGCCCTAATGGTTTGCTCAGTCAGTTCAGTTGAGAAGCGAAAATTAAACACGACCTGCAATTCGCCTGGAATTACGTTGGTGGCACCCGTTCCCGCTTGGATATTGGATATCTGAAAGCTAGTGGCGGGGAAGAACTCATTGCCACTGTCCCACTGCTCGCTGGCCAGTTCCGCTAGCGCAGGTGCCGCTCGATGCACTGGATTGTCTGCCAAATGCGGGTAGGCGACATGGCCTTGCAGGCCCTTCACTGTGAGTGTGCAGCCGAGGGATCCGCGACGCCCGTTTTTAATTACATCACCACAATATGTTGTGCTGGAAGGCTCACCGACCAGACACCAGTCGGGCAGGCTATCGCGTTGCGCCAACCATTCGACCACTTTTACTGTGCCATCCGTTGCCACACCTTCTTCGTCGCTGGTAATCAGAAATGCGATGCGACCATTGTGGTTGGGCTGCTCAGCAACAAACCGCTCTGTCGCAACGACCATCGCCGCCAGAGAGCCCTTCATATCGGCTGCGCCGCGGCCAAATAAAAACCCGTCTCGAATAGTGGGTTCAAAGGGCGCAGATTGCCAGAGACTTTCAGGGCCGCTTGGCACAACATCAGTGTGTCCGGCAAAGCAGAGTGTTGGTCCTTGAGTGCCGCGAACGGCCCAGAAATTGTCAACGTCACCAAAACGTAATTTCTCCACATGAAAGCCTATGGCCGACAGCCGCGCAATCATTGCCGCTTGGCAGCCGCAGTCCTCAGGAGTGACAGAGCGACGGCGCATAAGATCAATCGTGAGTGCAAGGGTGGCGGAGTAATTTTCAGTGGAATCTACAAACATTGACGGAGCCTTTTTCAGTTGCTGGCTATTGTAGTGATCATTCGCGCCTCACGCTATATATGTGGCGATTGTTTCAGGCTACCATCGCGAACTTGAGCATAGGGCTTGAGTGAGGAGATGTTTTTGAACAAATCAACCAGCGATCGCAACTTTGACGATCTCAGCGAGAAATTTGCCCGCAAGGTCTATGGCGGCCTTAAAGGTGATATTCGACTGGCCGTGATTTGGCGCGATCTTCTCGCCGCGCTGCCCAGTCTTGATTCTGACGATGGCGCACATCGCCCGCTGCGTATTCTCGACGTCGGCGGTGGTTTGGGTCAAATTAGCGTGGCTTTGGCGGAGTTGGGACATTCAGTTGTGTACAACGATATTTCTGAACAGATGTTTATGGCGGCACACCAGTTGGCCACCGAGCGCCAAGTCGTCGATAAAATCACTTGGCAGCAACGGCCCTATCAAACCCTGGTGGAGGTCATAGAGGCTAAGTCCTTTGATCTCGTGTTGTGCCACGCGGTGATTGAGTGGTTGGTTGAGCCTGAAAAGTTAATCGCCGGGCTTGAGTTTTACTTGAAGGAGGGCGGCACACTGTCACTGACCTTTTACAATGAAAACGCGCTGATTTACCGAAATCTGATTCGCGGAAATTTTAAGGTGCTAGAGAGTGAGTTTTCCGCGGATCCTGGCAGTTTGACTCCAGGTACGCCGTTACAGCCCTCAACAGTCGCCCAATGGCTTGAGCGGGCTGGCCTGTCGCTGCAGGAGAGTTCGGGTATTAGGGTGTTCCATGATTATGTTACGACTCAGCGCGGCGGGCATGAAGACCCTCAAGCCGTGCTCGATATGGAGCTGCGTTACTCCAGTGAAGAACCTTTTAAATGGCTTGGGCGTTACATTCACTTTTTAGCAAATAAAGGTGACTAGGGCACCGGTGATACTTTTAGTGAAATATATAAAAAATGGCTCCTTCGGGAGCCATTTTTGTGTTGCGAATAAAACTGGTTTTTATCCTTAAATGCGCTTCCGAGTTGCGAACCCGAGAAAGCCCACGACCATTGAACCGAATAGGAACAGCGTGCTGGGGATGGGTGTCGCGATGGGCGGCAGTGGCGCCAAAAACTCTTGGCTCAGAGCGCCTGCGGTGTAAACCACCATCGTGTTAGACCAATCGTAGTTATCATAGGAACCATTGGTCACAAGGCTGTAAAGGCTCTTTGATGATTCGCCGTTAACTGAACTGTTGTTGAGTGAAGGGCCACTCCCCATAACATTCCAGATAACATGGTTTACCAGCGCATTCCACTTTTCTGCTGTTTTAGACAATGTTGCAGAAAAGTCGAGCGTGCTAAACAGATAGCCGGCGCGACTGTACTTAACGGCTTCACCAGGGCTAAGGTTAAATTTACCTGCACCAGCTTGAACATCTGCGTAAGTCAGCATGGTGGCATCCCATGTGCCACCCAGGGTCGTGTTGTAATCATCACTCATGGCATAGGTTGTGTTGCCATCAATGGTCATTTCATAGAGGCCAGAATTCGTTCCACTTTTATTAATCGACGTGCCCGGGTTTTCGTAGGTAATTTCAACCGTACTTGCCAGCGCGGGACTGCTGATAAAAAGCGATAGCACAAGGCTACTGGCAAATTTAATCAGTGTTTTAAATGATGTTTTCATTCCCTAATACTCCTTGTTAGCAACCTGCCAACACAAATCTAATCTCACGGAGCCGATTCTATGCTGTGAAGGCATTGCTGCAACTGGAACAACCTAAAAGTGGGAACTGGTTATCACTTTATTGGGAACTATTTTTGGTCGCGCGTTAAATTGTGGCTAAGCGCTCAAATTAATTCAGAATTTCTGGGTCTTGCCGCACAGTTCGCTGCTGTGTACTCCAGAGGTCCGAATAGTAGCCACCGGCGGCCATTAACTGATCATGACTGCCTTGTTCAACAATTCGACCATGGTCAAGCACGACAATTCTGTCAGCATCGACCACCGTCGATAGACGATGGGCAATGACTAAGCTGGTGTGGCCTTGGCTTATTTCCTTCAGCGCTGAGAGTATTGCTCGCTCAGACTTGCTGTCGAGTGAGGACGTAGCCTCGTCAAACAGTAATATAGGTGGGCGTTTAAGGATAGTTCTGGCAATGGCGACACGCTGTTTTTCCCCGCCGGACAGCTTGAGTCCGCGCTCGCCCACTATCGTGGCGGAGCCTTCCGGGAGTTGATTGATAAAATCATCGAGGTGGGCTAGCCGTATCGCGGTGTTTACCTCTGCATCGGAGGCATCAGGCTTACCGTAGCGAATATTTTCAAAAATACTGCTGTTAAAGAGCACAGTATCCTGCGGCACAATACCGATGGCTTGGCGCAGGCTCTGCTGGGTAACCTGCTTTAATGGTTGACCATCAATGGTGATTGCGCCACTGGTTGGGTCGTAAAATCGAAAGAGCAGCTTCACCAGTGTTGATTTTCCGGCGCCACTGGCGCCGACAACGGCGACTTTTTCGCCCGGTTTTATATCAAAGCTCACATTGCTGAGAATGGTACGGTCGGCGCTATAGTGAAATGATACAGAGTCAAAAACGATATGGCCGCCCCTATTAACGAGGGGCGTCGCATCGGGTTCATCGGTAATTTTGCTCGAAAGTGTCATCAGCGCGAACATATTTTCAATGTTCGCCATGGAGCTTTTGATTTCTCGATAAACAAAACCAAGAAAGTTGAGCGGCATAAATAATTGCAGCATAAAGGCGTTGATCAGCACAAAGTCGCCGATCGTCATGGTCTCGTCAACCACACGCTGCGCGGCGAGCCACATCATCGCAGTCATGGCTGCAGTAATAATCAGGGCTTGGCCGCTGTTTAGCGAGAGAAGTGAAAGGCGATTTTTGCGCCGCGCGAGCTCCCAGTCCGCCAGTGTTTTATCGTACAAATTCGCTTCAAAGGATTCATTGGTGAAATATTTCACCGTTTCATAGTTCAGTAAACTATCGATCGCTCTCGTGCTGGCGGCTGAATCGGCGTGATTGGCCTCGCGAACAAATTGAGTGCGCCAATCCGTGGTGACAATCGAAAATAGAATATACAAAACCACCGATACCAGCGTAATAACCGCAAATGCAGCTCCGTAGTTGTACAGCAAGATACCAATTACCAGCGCTATTTCAATCAAAGTAGGGGCAATATTGAAGACGAAAAAACGCATCAAAAAGCTGATGCCGTTAGTGCCCCGTTCTATATCGCGAGCGAGGCCACCGGTGCGTCGATTGAGATGAAAGTCCAAGTCGAGGCTGTGAATGTGCTGGAAGACTTGAAGACTAACGCGGCGCATAGCCCGCTCGGTCACTCTGCCAAATACAGTATCGCGAATCTCACCAAGAATAATCATCGAGAACCGCGCAAACCCGTATGCCAGGACCAATCCAATTGGCGCCAGCACAAGCGGCGAAGCTTGTTCACGGCTCAGCGTGTCGACAATGTACTTCAGCAGAAAAGGCCCATAAACACTGGCTGCCTTCGATAGCACCAAACAACTAAGAGCGATGACGATGCGCACCTTGTGCTCGAGCATGTAGGGCCAAATCAGCTTGAGAAGTGTCCAGTTAATGCTTTTTTCGGGCTCTGTCGAAGGGTGACTTGGCCTCATAGCTGAGTGCTCTTGATGTGGGGGCGGTGAGAAAAGAAGTAGTGCAAAATCGACTAACGCTACATCAAACTGTCTTTGGCCGCGTTTATTTTCGCGGCTAAATAGTCGCTGCCACCGCGATCGGGATGCAATCGCTGGATTAGTCGTTTGTGGGCTTTAATGATCTCTTCTTTTGAAGCTTCCGGTGTTAGGCCTAATATCTGGTACGCTTCGGTTTTGGAGACGCTTTGGTTGCTCGTCGGCGCCGATCTGTCGTATTGCTGGCCGTCCCTTGGGCCATTGCGAAAAAGATACACTTGCAATAGCAGGTATGCCTCACGATCTGTCTGCTTCAGGCTTGCGGCTAATGTCTGCAATTGTTCATCGCTGAGCGCCGACAGTCGCTGGCCAGAAAACTCGCCAGCAAGAATGTCTCCGTCCATTTTTTGGGTTGAAAAATTAACCTCCAGGCGCAGTGATTTGCTCTGAAACTGGGATGGGCTGGTTTTGAATCGGCCCACTAGTTGCAGCAGGGGCAATGCGCGCACGCCGAAGGTGAATAGGCCTTTGAGTACGGGTACCAGTATGGCTAACCCTGCGCCAATCCAATGCATACGTCCGGTTGCCACGAGTAGCAGGGACAGGCCCAGGGTGACCCAAAAGGCGCTTTTCCATAAAAAAGGCTTGCGGTTTTCTTTGGGAGTCTTGGTAAAAGTGCGCCACCAAAACCACACCAATAGGGCGATTGCGACGAGTAAAAGAATTCTAGGCATAGTAATCAGGTGCTTGTTGAGTGGTTGCAACCATACCTTTTTGCGTGGTATTTGGCGAGGGTGTAGTGGTGGGATGTGGCGAATAAAAAAGCCTCAGTGATTTTGTCACTGAGGCTTAGTTAGGCTCCTGCCGCTAAATGTTCGCGGCACTTTTACCGTGAAGGAAGAATCGCACGTAATTTATCGGCCATACCCAGCAGCGATTTTTCGGTGGTGCTCCAGTCAATACAGGCATCGGTCACGGACACGCCGTATTTCATGGCGGCGGGATCACTCGATAGTTTCTGATTCCCACCTTCTAAGTGACTCTCAATCATTACGCCGATAATTGATTTATTGCCTTCAATAATCTGATTGGTAACATTTTCGAGCACCAGCGGTTGCAGATTATGGTCCTTGTTGGAGTTCGCATGGCTGCAATCAATCATAATGTTGGTCGGGATGCCGGCGCCCTTTAACTCGTGCTCACAAATGGAGACACTGACGGAGTCATAGTTAGGTTTTCCGTTGCCACCGCGGAGAACAACATGGGCGTAGGGGTTCCCTTTCGTGGCAATAATGGCCACTTTGCCATCCGAATTAATACCAAGGAAGCGGTGGGGGCTGGCGACCGACTGCAAGGCGTTAATGGCAACAGTGAGGCTGCCATCGGTTCCATTCTTAAAGCCGACAGAGGAGGAGAGACCTGATGCCATTTCACGGTGCGTTTGCGACTCTGTGGTGCGCGCGCCAATTGCTGACCACGCAATCAAATCCTGCAGATACTGCGGAGATATCGGGTCAAGGGCTTCAGTCGCTGTTGGCAGGCCAATTTCGGCGATGTCGTGTAGCAGCTGGCGGCCAATATGCAAACCGTCAGTTATTTTGAACGAGTCGTTCATAAACGGGTCGTTGATCAAACCTTTCCAGCCCACCGTGGTACGGGGTTTCTCGAAATAGACACGCATTACAATCAGCAGGGTGTCGCTAACTTTGTCAGACAGCGCTTTGAGTCTGTGGGCGTACTCGTGAGCTGCTTTGAGGTCATGAATTGAGCAGGGGCCGACCACAACCATCACGCGGTGATCTTTGTGGGAAAGAATATCTTCAATCGCTTTGCGTCCGCCATAGACGGTTTTGCGCGCTGTGTCAGACAGCGGAATCGTGCGTTTGAGTTCGGCGGGCGTAACTAAAATTTCCTGCGATGCAATATTAATGTTTTCTGTAGCGTGCGGATCCATGTCGGAATGCCTAATCCTATCAGTTGGTTTCACGGGGCCGTTATTGTACTTAATATCTGGCAATTTTGAAGATTATTCGACGGGAACCTCAACAAACAACGGGATTTGCGGAAAATAGAGCGCGCAGCGAACCGGTGTTGGCTGCATCTCGCGATAGAGCGTAGCGTAGTGGTTGAGTTGAGCGGTGTAGAGTTGGCTCTGACGGGCGGCGAATTGTTCCACTGTTTCGCCATCATTGGGGTGTGAAAATTTATAGTCGATGATCCAGCGAATACCTTGATCGATAAACGTGCGATCAATCACCGAGGTGCCGACGCCACTCTGATCATTATAGCGGTAGCCCAGTGCCTGTTCGCAGTGCGCGTCGGTGTGAGATTGCAAAATCCATTGGCCGCGACTGTCGCTCAACATCGTGCGGATGGCTTGGCTAAGTGCGCTCAGTTCAGTGTCTGTAGACAGTATGCCAAGTTCTTTGAGCTGTGCAGTCCACGCTGACGGCAGCTGTTGTAAGCGCTGTTGTGGCCATTTCTGCAAACCATCTTGCGCAATCTGTTTTAGGCTACGGTGCAGGAGGGTGCCCAAATGGCGGGCGCGCATGCTGAGTTCAGCGTCAGTTTTTAACGTTGTATCGGTGGCGCTGAGTTCGGCGCCGAGGGCTAGGCGGATGACTTTCTGATGTTGCTGATAGTCACTGGCTAAGCGTTTGAGCGGGTTAACGCCCTGTGCCTGCGCCGCAGGAGATTCCGCCGCGTCGCTATCGTCGAGCTGGGTGACCTGATAAAGCTCTCCATCGATTGCTGGCTCAATAGTCTCCCAAATACGCGCCAAGAGAGTGCCTTTTGATGGCACTTGCCAAACGTTATTTTTTGTCGTCACTGAGCCAAATAGATAGAGTTTGCGGATGGCGCGGGTTGCGGCGACGTAGAGTACTCGGGTATTTTCGAGGCGCGATTTAACACCTTCTTCATAGCTGAGATAGCGATAGGCACTACTATCGTCTTCGTCATGGGCACCCAAGGGCGACATAATCAAACTGGCCTGACCCTCTTCATTAATATGTTGTTGCCAGCGCAACAGCGGCTTGTCATTTGAGCGGCCCGCGCGGGAGAGTCCCGGCAGAATAACATGATCAAACTCAAGCCCCTTGGCCTTGTGAATAGTCATAATTTGAATGATCGGCTGCGCCTCCTGAGAGATTGGCGAGTCAACCGAGGGGGCAGCATAAAGTTGATCTACGGCGGCTTGGAAGCCTTGCCAATCTTTGATGGTGCCTGCTTCTTGCCATGTTTCCAGCAGATCAAAATAGCGGCGCACGTCGTCGAGGTCAGCACTGCTGGACAGGGTGGCTGGGCCGCCGAGGACTAGCCATAGTTGTTCTATGGTGTCGCGAAGATTGCCGCGCAAGCGATTATTCCATGCCGTTACCAGCAGCGGTCCTGTGCGTTTCAAAATAACTTGTCCACTCTCTGAGAGTGGATTGGGCAGATCGCTGGTCAGCAAGTCTTGCAGCTGGCTGAGTATTATCACGTCGCGCTCGACAGTGCTGGACTGGGCGCTGTCTGGGTGAGACACACCGGGCAATGGATTGGCCAGCACCAGTAGGTCTGCCAGCCCAAAGCCGCAGAACGGCGCACGCAGCACCGACAGCCAGGCGATTTTGTCGGCGGGAGAGAACAGTGCCCGTGTCAACGAGAGGACGTCAACCACGGGCATTCGCGCTGCCAGTGGCGTGATATCGATTGCCTGCCAGGACAGTTTTGCGGCGGCCAAGGCGGGGACAATATCGCTTAAATGGCCGCGGCCGCGCACCAGAATGGCGATCGATTCCTGCGGTTTTTCGGCGACCAGTTTCGTGCATAGCTGAGCCACACTCTGCGCTTCAGCAAGTCGGTCGCCTTCGCCTGAGAACCCTTGAAAGCTGACGGCCGCTTCGTCGCCAGCCCGCTTGAACGCCTGAGACGCGGAGTAGGGGATGGCGCCGCGGCCAATGTCTGCGTGGGCTGGAAATGCCTTAGCAAAGGTATGGTTAACCCATTCGACTATACCTTGCTGAGAGCGAAAATTGGTGCGCAGGGTGAGCGGCTGGCACTGAATCGGCCCGATCGGATGGCGCTGTGCGTTGAGAAATAGCCCGACATTGGCGTTGCGAAAGCTGTAGAGCGACTGCATGGCATCGCCCACTAAAAACAGTGTTCTGCCATCGCCCTGTTCCCAGCCGGCAATGACCTGCTCAAGCAATTTAATTTGCGAGGCAGAGGTATCTTGGAATTCGTCAACCAGGATGTGGCGCAGCTGATAGTCGAGGCGCAGGGTAATATCTGAGATCGATTCGTCCTGCGCCGAGGGGCCTAGACCATCGAGGGCAGCCAGTGTGATTGCGGGGTAATCGGCAGTGTCGTGGGCGCTAAACTGTATGCTTAGTTCTGCAGCCAGCAGTGGTAGAAGATGGCCCAAGGCGTCGAGCAGAGTTTGTTCAGCCGAGGCTATCTTTGTGTCGGGCAAATGCATCACATTGCTGATCAGTTCCTGCAGTGCGCGGTTTTCGGCAGACCACTCGAGCAGGCTTAACATCTGTTGTTTTTGCGACTTGTGGTCGGTTGGAAAGCCCTCGGAAACGGTGATCGTTTTGCGTGGCTTGATCTCTTTGGTGACCAGTAAATTGAGCAGGACTTTCCACGCTGAAATACTGTCAGCGCTGATGTCGGGCAGGTCACTGATACCCGCCAGTTGGCTGAGTCGCGCGTTTTTTTCCGGGCTGACATGGCTGGCTGCAAAATCCGCCAAGGCAATAAACTCACCGGCAATCGGCTGTAGTTCTTCCTGCAGCTGCAGCAAATTTTCACTGACAATGTCGTCGATCACCTGTTGGAAATAGGCTTGATTGCCCTTAGCGTCGACAATCAGTGGTAGCCACTGCTCGCGCTTGCCGAGCAGTTCCGCTAAGACTGTCTCACAGCGCGTCCAGTTGTTACCCATGTGGGCTAAAAGGGTGGCGACATGCAGGCCCGTGGCACTGTCTTCTTCGACGTTTTCAAGCACTGCGCGAGCGGCACTTTGGTAGTATTGGGCGGGCTGGTCGCAGGTGTCTGGCAATGTGCCAAATTTTGTTTCAAGGGCAAATTGACTGGCGATGTAGCGACAAAACCCATCGATGGTTTGAATGCGCAGACGCCCTGGCATGGTCAGTAGGTTCCAGCCCAACTCGCTGTCCCGCGCAATAACCTGTGCCGCTAAGTCCCATGTTTGGGCGTCGTAATCATTGTCCGGTCGGGGGTTATAGGCTGCGAATTGCAGAGCATTATGAATGCGGCTGGCCATTTCGCCCGCCGCTTTGCGGGTGAAGGTGATACTGAGAACCTGCTCGGGGTTTTCTACCGTGCACAGTAAGCGCAAAACTCGCTGGGTGATCAGCCCAGTTTTGCCCGAGCCTGCGGGCGCCGAAACAATAAAGCTCTGCTCTGGGTCGAGGGCGAGTGCGCGTTCGGCGGCATCGACAATCTGGGTCATGACAATTCCTCTGACGCCTGAGCGAGATCGAACTGTTCCACGCTGCGATTTAATGGCAGGTAGTGCGATTGGAAGGCGAAGGCGGCTTTATTGTGCACGACGACACTGGCATCGCCGGCGACAAATTCGGCGGCGAGGTTGTTCAGGGCTACTGACCACGCCGCTGTCTGGGCGGCCCAGTCGGCAACAGGCTCCTCACCTGGCTCCTCACCTGGCAAGAGGCCACTGTCACTGGCGCCGATAAATTGAATTGCGCCGCCTTTGATTTGGGCAAAGGCACAGCCATTGGCAGCCGGCTCACTGGCCAGTATATAGAGCGGCAGCTGGGGATCTCTGGGGCGCGACCCACCCCAGTCTTTGGCGGAAACGGCGCCAGATTTGTAATCGATGATTAGCAGTTTTTCGCCGACTCGGTCTACTCTGTCTAAGCGCAAATTGAGGGTTAAATCGCCAAAGCTGACTTGTGCCCGGCTCTCTAAGCTGTGCACTTCAAACGGTGGCCGCTCGCGCTCTTTTTCAAGCCAGGCGAGTATCAGTTTCTCGAGTCGCGCCTGCTCTAGACCGCGGTAGCGCGGGCCCTGCAGAACGGTATGTTTGAGGGCCAACTCGACTAAGACGCCATTGATTACAGCGCTGACCTGAGCGGCGACTTGATGCTCTGACAGGCTTTTAAAGTGCGCGGAGGTTTGCCAGTCTCGCCACAGTCGAAACAAAATATCATGCAGCAGGGTGCCGCGCTCCATGGCAGATAGCCCTTGACTAGGCTCCTCCAGCGCTTCTGCTTTTAAGCGATGTGCGGCAAAGGCGTTGAAGGGGCAGGTCGATTGATTTTTCAACAGTTCACTACCACCGCGAATGCGCTCTGTGGCGGGATCATAGCGCGGGCCGCGCTCCTCTAAGGTGAGGCACTGATCTGCCTGATAGAGCCATGGCGGGTGCGCGTCGGGTTCGTTGCTGCCGCTCAGTGCGGCGTAGTCGGCAACTGGGAACTGGCGCAGCAGCGGGCTAATGCTTAATTCTTCTTCACCACGGGCTTCGGGGTAGCTGAGAATCAAACGCTGGCAATTGATCTTGTAATCGGCCAATAAATCCTCCGCTATCTGCAGCTCTCGCTCGGGCAAGCTGTGGGGCATGCCCTGTGCGCGCTGAAACTCGGCGGGCAGAAGCGGGTTGATGGCCACTGCAGAGGGGAAGTTACGGCTGTGCATATCGACGATCCACAGCTGGTCGAAGCGCAGTCCCGCGCCTTCCAGTAAACCCAGAATTTGCAGCGGCGCATCGCCGGTCTGGGGATGAAAAACCATCTCTTTTGCGAGTTGCTGCAAGTGTTTTAGCGCGGTGCTGTAGCCAACCTCTATGCCAAGGTTGTCGAGTGCAGAAAATTGTTCGAGCAGGTGGCCCCAGTGCTGTCGCTGCTGGTATTCAATACTGTTGAGGGTGCGTGCGCCTGGCCAGCCGAAACGATCGAGGAGAGTGCTAAACAGACCAGCCCAAGCAGAAAAGGTTTTCTGTCCGCTGTAGCGACCCCGCGAGCTGTCCAGCAGGTCGCGAGACAGTTCAATTAGGGGTTGCAGTAGAGGACTTGTGGTCTGTTGCTCGTTGATGGATGCTGGCGCGGCTTGGGTCAAACTGGTTAAAAATTCAACAAAGCTGTAGTCAAACTGTTTGTTTTTACGCAAGGCGAGCTCGGCATTGGCGCGGGCGCTTAGCCTGACACTATCAAGAGTGCTGTGGGGTGAATAAAGCAGATTTAGCCATTGCTGCAGCGAGGCTTTGTGGTTCACTGCGCCAATAATCTCAAGGGCAGTGTTGGCCAGTGGTGTCTGCGAAAGAGGCGTGCCGGCTGAAATATTGAAGATCACATCACAATTGTGAGTGGCCAAGGATTCCTCGACCGTGCGCACTACCTGAGCCAGTGCACTGTTGAGCTCAGGCACAACAATGCCGATGCGCTGCTGGGAATTTTCTTTAAGCTGTCTGGCAGCCCAGTCTGCGGCGAGGCGCAATTCGTGCTGCGGGTCTTTTGTCTTTATAGAAACTGGGACTGCGCTGGAGTGTGAGCCTGAGGCGGAAATTCGTGTCACCGCGGTTGCAGCTGCTTGAATAACGGTCTCGTGCAGAGGGGGGATCGACTGAAAGCCGCAGAGCGCAATGGTCGATTCGCATGGCAGTGCACCGCTGACAAACCCGTCGGCAACACGCTGCCAGCTGGTGGCGGGTGTGACGAGTTTGTTCCAGCTGAGCAGCTCAGTATAGCTCGCCGCCCAAGCTTTAAACTGCCGCGACGATGGGTTGTCACCTGGCACCTGTGCGGCAGTTAAATTCCAAGTTTGCACTATTTTTAGCGCGTCTGCGGCAAGCTTGGCATAGCGGCTGTTGAGCTCAGGATTGTGCTGCGCAATGGCCCGTTCCCAGTAATAACGGCTCTGCTGGCCGCCGACCACGGAGAGCCCACCGGTCAGAGGGTGATTTTGATCTTGTAGTTCGTTCCAGCACTGCTTCAGCCAGTGCTCCAGCGAGTAAACCCGTGGGGCCGGCCAGACGTTGCTTGACTCACTCATCAACTCGCCCCACGCCTGGGTAATCTTTGCCGCCAGACGCTGGTTTGGCGTTAAGATTAAGTCGCCGTTGGCAATCGCTTGCTTGAAGGGCGCTATGTTAATGAGAGCTGGGAGCATTTGTTTAACAGCACTTTTTCGCAGGGGAGAATTAAGCCCCTATAATCGCAAAACAGCAGTGTAATTGACAGCGGACTGTTACAATGTGGCCATGCAATTTTCTATTGATCTCATTTCATTCTATTGGGCGCTGGCGGGATTAATTCTCGGCGGCGGTTTGTCGCTGTTGATTACGCGCAGTAAAACCGCACGACTTGAGTCCGATTGCGCGCGCAGCGAGGCTCAGGTGGCTGAGCTGACAACCGAACTAGCGCACTTGGAAGCGATTCGCCGCGAGCTACTCACTGGCAATGGCGTGCTCGAACAGCGTTTAGTGGGTCAGCAGGCGCAGTACGAGGCGCAGTTAAAGCTGCTGCAGGAGGCCAAGCAGTCCCTCAGCCAAGAGTTTGAGAACCTTGCCAATCGTATTTTTGAAGACAAGCAGGCTAAGTTCACGGTGCAGAATAAAGAGGCGCTAGAGGTCACGCTCAGCCCGCTGCGTCGCGACATTGGCGACTTCCGCAAACAGGTTGAATCGGCCTACGACAAAGAGACTGCCGATCGCAATAAGTTGGTTGGTCAGCTCAGCGAATTACAAAAGCAGACTATGCAGGTTTCTGCAGATGCGGTTTCGCTGGCTAATGCACTGCGCGGCGATAATAAAGCGCAGGGCAACTGGGGCGAGTTTATTCTTGAGAAACTGCTTGAGGACTCCGGCCTGAGCAAGGGCCGTGAGTATGACACGCAAGTTGCATTGAAAGATGAGTCTGGTAAGCGCCGCAACCCCGACGTCATTATTCATCTGCCTGAAGGCCGCGATATCGTGATTGATGCCAAGGTCAGCTTGGTGGACTACGAACGCTACTTCCATGCCGATACAGACGAGTTAAAACAGCAGTGTCTGCGCCAGCACCTCAATTCTCTGCGTGCGCATATCAAAGGGTTGAGTCACAAGGATTACGAAAATCTCGACGGCGTGAATAGCCTCGATTTTGTGCTGATTTTTATCCCAGTCGAGGCAGCCTTTATGGTGGCCCTTGATCAAGACCCTGAAATGATGCGCGACGCCTATGATCGCGGCATTATTTTAGTCAGCCCAAGCACCCTTATGGTGACCCTGAGAACCATTAAAAATCTCTGGCGCTACGCCGATCAAAACCGCAATGCACAGTTAATTGCCGATAAGGCGGGCGGTCTTTATGACCAGTTTGTCCTTTACATTGAAGCGCTCGATGACGTGGGCAAGCATATCAATAAGAGCCAAGAGGCGTGGGACAGTGCCCGCAAGCGGCTTTCTACCGGCAAAGGAAATCTTATTCGCCGCACAGAAGAGCTAAAAAAACTCGGCGCCAAAGCGAAGAAAAGCTTGCCGGATGACCTTGAACTTGAGGACTCAGCGCAGACTAACCTGCCGAAATCCCCCAAACAGTTGGCTGACACATTTGATCAGTCGCTCTCCGACTCAGAGGAATAACCAACATGCAGATTCCAACAGCGGCTTTTGTGACCGCGGGCCTGTTACTTTTGTCTTTAGCACTGTACGCCATCTATTTGGCGTTACAGGTAAGACAGCAGCGCCAGCAGCGACAAGCCGCGGAACAGGCCTTGGCCGATGAGCTGGCGAAGAAAGAGCGTGAGGCGCGACAGTCTCTGCAAATTATCGCTCGCGCCCTGATTCAGAAAGATTTAAGTGAGACCGAAGCGGCCATGCGTATTTCATGGTTGGCCCAGCAGATACAAATGTCTGCGGACGAGGCGCAACATCTCTCCGTATTCAAACAGTTGGCTGAAGCGACCTCGCACATTCCGATTCTCGACGACTGGGCAGCCTTAAGTAAGGCGGAGAAGCGTCGTTTAAACCTCGAGCGGGAAGCCATCGAGGTGAACTACCGCGACTTTATTCAGGTGAGCGCCGAGCAGTTAGTCTCCATTCGGCTTCTCTAGCGCGAAATCAATCTCGGCGTTTAAGCAGCACGCCGCTCTCTAGATGATGGGTCCATGGAAACTGGTCGAACACGGCAGCTCGGACGATGTCATGGGTCTTTATAAGACTGTCGAGATTGTCCTTCAGCGTCTGTGGATTGCAGGAAATATATAAAATGTGTTCAAAGCGTCGTGCCAGTTCGAGCGTGCCGCTGTCCAAACCGGCCCGTGGCGGGTCGACAAAAATGGTTGAAAAGTCATAGCTGGTGAGATCCACCTCGGCAAGCCTGCGGAAAGGGCGCTCGCCATTTAGCGCCTCGGTAAATTCCTCGCTCGACATGCGTACAACAGTGACATTTTCGACGCCATTCAACGCAAAATTGGTCTCAGCCGATTTGACCGATATCTTTGCGATTTCCGTCGCTAAGACACGCCTGAAGTGCTTTGCCAACACTGCCGTAAAGTTACCATTGCCGCAGTACAGTTCGAGCAGGTCGCGGCTACTTTCCTCCGTGTGGGAAATGCAGCAGCCGCTGGCCCAACTCAGCATCTTTTCGTTAACCTTGGCGTTGGGCTGGGTAAAGCCTGATTCGACCTGCTGATAGTGATACTCGCGACCGTCCACGGTTAGGGTTTCTAAAATATAGTCACGCTGCAACACGACTTTTTGTTTACGGCTGCGGCCAATCACCATGATGCCCAAATCCACTTCGAGCTGACGTGCAGCCGTCTCCCAGTCTGAATCCAAGGGGCGGTGATAAATAAGCGTGATCAGCGCCTCGCCCTTGAGACTGGTGAGAAATTCCACGGTAAACAGTTTGCGACTAAGGAGAGCTGACCCGTTGATGGCATCCAACAGCAATGGCATCAGACCGATGATGCGCGCGCCAGCGATGGGGAACTGCTCAATCACATAGGGTCGGCTCTCTCCAGCGCGGTTCATTGCATAGTGGGCGCGGTTGTTTTCATGCCAAATACGAAATTCGGCACGCATACGGAAACCCTCTGGCTCCGAGGCAAATACTTCAACCTCTGGCAGTGGCAAGCCCGCCATAGTTTGACGAAAGCCATCGGCCTTGGCGGCAAGTTCGGCGGGGTATTGCAGGCGATCAATTGTGTTCACGGGCGGGCTACTTTTTATTAGTTAACGGTTTAAAGGGAACATTTTGTGCATCGATGCCTTCGCGACACTGAGCTGTCAGATACAGTTTTTTGGTTTCGGCAGTCCGGCGTAGTAGGCGATAAATTTCGCTGGGCTGCCAGGGAACAGCTGCAATAGATAAATACTGCGACCTTTCTCTATGCCCAAATGGTCAGCCACCGCACGACACAGAGGGCGCATCGAGGGTGAAAAGCCGTACTGATCAAAGAACTGTCGCGCTGCCTCGAGCACTTCAATATGCGCTTCGGAAAAGGTTAGCGACTCCTGCGCGGCGAGCTGGCAGGCAGTCTCTGGGCTCCAGTCGGGTAGTTTACTGAGATAGTTTTTGTCGCTCATAGCAAACCGCAGGCAATTACAGTGTAAGTGTTCATAAAAAAGGCCCCGGTGAGGAGCCTTTATAATACCTTAAAACACAGGTCGTTATAGATTCAGTAGACGCTGTTAGTCATCGTTCATGCCAAACAAGTGCAGCAGACTGAGGAACAGGTTGTAGATCATAACGAACAGGGTCACTGTGGCGGAAATGTAGTTGCGCTCACCGCCGTGAATAATGGCACTGGTCTGCCACATAATCATGCCGGTTGAAATCAATGCAAACGCTGCGCTAATGGTCAGTGCCAGAGCTGGAATCTGCAAAAAGATATTGGCAATGGCCGCAACAAACGCTACCAGCATGCCGGTCATCAAAAAGCCCGTCATAAAGTTGAGATTTTTGCGGGTTGTCATAACAAATGCAGAAGCGGCAAAAAATACCAGCGCAGTCGAGCCCAGTGCCAGCATAATTGGCTCAGAGCCACGCACCGCCAAATACATATTCAAAATGGGGCCCAATGTGAAACCCAACCAGCCAGTGAGGGCGAACACCCATAAAATACCGGAGGCGTTGTTCTTATTTTTCTCGGTCATCCATAGACAGAGAAAATAGGGCAGCAGTGTCCACAGTCCAAAGTGGGGTACATTCAGGCTCATGGCGACGCCAGCCATTGCCGCGCTGAATGCTAGCGTTACACCCAATAGCATATAGGTGTTGCGCAATACCTTAATAATAGCTGGATCAAGGGCGGTGCTTTGAATACCTGAAGGCATTGTTTTCGCGGTGTATTTTTCGGTTTCCATTACGGTGCTCCTAGAAAGTTGCAATTGCTCACGGTTATGTGATCACGTTGCCAATCATACAGTGTAGTCAGTGTATTTACAGTGTGTTAATGAGAAATTTTTCCAGCCGGTAACCACTGTTGTCAAGATGCAGAACCCAGCCAAAATCGTGCCAATCACCTAAAACAATTCGTTCACCGGTCTTTACGGTATGACGGTCAGGGCGATGGGTGTGGCCGTGAATCAAGACATCAACAGCATGCTTTGTCATCACTGCGTCAACGGCATCGCTATTGACGTCCATAATGGCCGCCGCCTTGTTGCTGTTAGCCGCCATGCTACGCTTGCGCCAGTCAGCGGCGAGTTTTTGCCGCCGCTTGAGAGGCAGATGTGCTAGGCACCATTTGTAGATAGGATTGCGCGATTTGCGGCGAAATTTCTGGTAGTCGACATCGTCGGTGCACAGGGTGTCGCCGTGCATCACGAGCGCCCTATGGCCGCAGTGCTCAATAATGTGCTCGTCACCAATCAGGTTTGCTGCGCTGCGCTGCATAAACTTTTTGCCGAGGAGAAAGTCGCGATTGCCGCGCTGCACAAACACCTTAACGCCTGCACCGTTGAGCTGATAAACGGCAGCCTGCACATCTGCGGCAAGCTCGCTGGGATCATCGTCGCCGATCCAAGCCTCAAACAAGTCACCCAATATATAGAGCGCCTCCCCATGAATCGCCTGTTCGCGCAAGAAAGACAAAAACGCCCGGGTTACCGCCGGGCGCTCGGGTGCTAGATGCAGATCGGAGATAAACAGTACAGACATATCTGGCGCTCTAGTCGCTGGCTAGTTATTTGTCAGCGTACGCGTCGCTAATCACTGTTTCTGTAATTTCAATGGCTTCCGTGGGTACATCTGAGTGGTAGCCGCTGCGGCCTGTACGAATTTCGGTGATGGCGTTAACCACATCCATTCCGCCAACAACTTTACCAAACACCGCGTAACCCCAACCTTGGCTATTCTTCCCACTATGGTTGAGAAAGCCGTTGTTGGCCACGTTGATAAAAAACTGTGACGACGCAGAATGTGGGTCACTGGTTCGAGCCATGGCGAGTGTGCCGATATCGTTCTTGAGGCCGTTGTCGGCTTCGTTCTCAATGGGGTCGCGGGACTCTTTTTCTTGCATATCCACATCCATACCGCCGCCCTGAACCATAAATCCGGGGATTACTCGGTGGAAAATGGTGCCATTGTAAAAACCGTCGCGCGCGTACTGGAGGTAGTTGGCGGCGGTGATGGGCGCTTTATCAAAATCCAGTTCGATAGCGATATCGCCGTGAGTGGTTCGCAATGTAATCATAAGAGAGTCCTTGAGGTACTAGAGTATGTGTTAAAGCCGACTGCTTGGTTAAGCCCGCTATTTGTGTAAGCCGGCTATTTTAGAGTGTCGGCAGCCAGATTAAAACTAATCATTGGCATAATACGTCGAGGGCGAGAATTGGATTGTTGACGTTCCCTGCCATGCAACGTGATTGCTTGGGTCGACTACTTGCGTTTATTCAGTCAACTAAGCGGCGTTTTTGTTTATTGCGAGGGTGGCTGCGGCTATAATCCCCGCCACATTCCCTCTCAGACAATTATTCATGACTGATATTGAAAAGCCGAGCAATTTTATTCAGCACGTGATCCAAGCCGATCTCGATGCTGGTCGCGTCACAAAAGTAATTACGCGATTTCCCCCAGAGCCCAATGGTTACCTGCATATCGGTCACGCCAAGTCGATTTGCCTGAATTTTGGGCTTGCCGAGCAGTATGGTGGCAGCTGTAATCTGCGCTTTGACGATACCAACCCAGAGAAAGAGAGCGACGAGTTCGTTCAGGCGATTATCGAAGATGTGCGGTGGTTGGGTTTTAACTGGGATGGCGAACCGCGCTTTGCCTCAGACTATTTTGCACAACTCTATGACTGGGCCAAATATCTTGTGGCAGAGGGAAAGGCCTATATCTGCGAGTTGAATGCCGAACAAATGCGCGAGTACCGTGGCACCTTAACCGAGCCGGGCAAGAACAGTCCCTATCGAGAGCGGCCTGCTGCCGAAAGCTTGGCGCTGCTGGAGCAGATGAGAGTCGGCGCGATTGACGAAGGTGCCATGACTCTGCGCGCGAAAATTGATATGGCGTCGCCCAACGTGAACATGCGCGACCCAGTGATGTATCGTATTAAAAAGATGGCCCACCACCGCACCGGCGATGCGTGGAATATCTATCCATCCTACGATTTTGCCCACGGTCAGGAGGACGCGATTGAAGGCGTCACCCACTCCGTGTGCACCTTGGAGTTTGCGGCCAACCGCCCGCTGTACGAATGGTTTACCAAAAACCTGCCACTGCCGTGCGTACCGCGGCAATATGAGTTTGGCCGTCTGAACCTGAATTACACGGTTACCAGTAAGCGCAAACTCAAGCAGTTGGTCGATGAGCAGCATGTTGATGGTTGGAATGACCCGCGCATGCCGACTATTTCAGGTCTGCGTCGCCGCGGTGTCAGCGCGGCTGCATTGCGGGAGTTTTGTGACAGTTTAGCCGTCGCTAAAACCGATGGCGTGGTCGACTTGGCGCAGTTTGAGCACTTTATTCGCGATGATTTAAATACTGTCGCTCAGCGCGCGATGTGCGTTTTGAATCCCTTAAAAGTGACGTTGAGCAACTATCCAGAAGGGCAGGAGGAGATGCTCACCGCAGCAGGGCACCCCAATCGGGATGATTTGCCCGAGCGATGCTTGCCCTTTACTCGGGAAATTTATATTGATCGCGCAGATTTTTCTGATGACAGCACGTTGTCGCGGAAAAAGTTCAAGCGCTTGGTGATTGATGACTATGTGCGACTGCGCAGTGGTTATGTCATAAAAGCCGACGAGATTGTTCGCGACAGCAGCGGTGAAATTAGCGAAATTATTGGCTCATATGTGCCGAATACCGTGGGTGAAGATCCACCGGAGGGCATCCGTCCACGCGGCGTGATTCATTGGGTGTCGGCGAGCCATTGTATTGACTGCGACCTTTATCTTTATGAAAACCTCTTTACGGTGCCAGCGCCAGACAGTGGCGAGGGCTCATTTTTAGATTTTATTAATCCAGAATCGTTGAAAATTGTCCGCAACTGTAAAGCGGAGGTGGGTTTAGCGAATGCAAGCGAAGGCGAACACTATCAGTTCGAGCGCGAGGGGTACTATTGTCTGGACGCCAAAAATAGCACCGCAGACAAGCCCGCGTTTAATCGCACGATTGATTTGCGTTAATGCAAAGGCCACCCTGTGTCGAGGCCCCTAAAAAGACGACGTAAAGAGAACGTAAAGAAAATTTAAAGAGAGCCCAATGAGTTTAACGCTATACAACACAATGACCCGCAGCAAACAGCTGTTCCAGCCGATCGACCCTGCGCGAGTCACTCTGTATGTCTGCGGGCCCACGGTCTACAACCGGGTTCACATCGGAAATGCCCGGCCCGCAGTGATTTTTGACACGCTGTATCGCCTCTTGAACACTCTCTATACAAAGGTCGTTTACGCGCGAAACATCACCGATATCGACGACAAAATTATGGCCACCGCGGCGGAATTGGGCGAAGAGATTAGTTCGGTGTCGCAGCGCTACGCCGAAGCCTATGTCGACGATATGGCCGCGCTGAATAATCTTGCGCCGACGGTTGTTCCCTACGCCACCGATCATATTCCTGAAATGATTGATATGGTTTCCCGCCTCGTTGCTAAAGGCCACGCCTACGCAGTGGACAACGGTGTTGAGGGCGAGCAGGGCCACGTTTTGTTTGCCGTTCAATCCATGCACGACTATGGCAGCCTCTCGCGCCGCTCTCTTGACGATATGTTGGCAGGGGCTCGAGTCGAGGTCGCTGCCTACAAAAAATACGCCGGAGACTTTGTGCTGTGGAAGCCCTCCGCTGATCATGAGCCGGGTTGGGACAGTCCCTGGGGTCGCGGCCGACCAGGGTGGCACCTCGAGTGCTCGGCGATGATTGAAAAGCACCTCGGTGATTCGATTGATATTCACGGGGGAGGCCAAGACTTAATTTTCCCTCATCATGAGAATGAAATTGCCCAGAGCTGCTGCGCCCACGACGGCAAACCTTTCGCCAATGTTTGGATGCACAACGGGTTTATTAATATTGAAGGCGAAAAAATGTCCAAGTCCTTGGGCAATTTCCGTATGGTTAACGACCTACTGCAACAATATCCGGGTGAAGTTTTACGCTATGTGATTCTGTCGGCTCATTACCGCTCAGAGCAGAATTTTAGCAAAGAGCTGCTCGACTCCGCATGGCGCTCTCTCGACACCCTTTACGGTTTTTTGCGCTCGCAGACTGCCGTGATCGCTGCGCCTTGCGATGTCAGTGATAGCGAGGCATATCGCGCATTACTTGACGACTTGAATACCCCCGTGGCCGTGAGTGAGTTGCACAAACTCGCGCGCCAAATGCATGGAGCAAGCGGCGCAGAGCAAGCGTTGGCGAAAGGGCGCCTGTTGGCAGTTGCCCACCTCATGGGATTGTTGCAGCAGGACCCAGAGGTCTGGTTTAAGGGGGCGCGAGGTGGCGATACTATTTCAGCGGAAGAGATTGAAGAGCTGATCGCTAAACGCAACCAAGCCAAAGCTGACAGAGATTTTCAAACCGCCGATGCTGTGCGCAATCAGCTGAAAGGGCTGGGAGTCACTCTTGAAGACAGCCGTGAAGGCACACAGTGGCGGCGCGATTAGCAGGACTTTCCGAAGCGACGGGGCTGCGACGGTCGACTATAGCTTAATTTTTGACGTGTCTTTTACAGCGTGCGTTGTGTTCATTTGCAGTCCCACGAGCACCTTGGCCATGACTTTTGCGGCAGTGGCGCGGTAGCCTGTGAGCTTTCCGCCATAGATAGCCAAGTAGCTTTCACTCTCACCATACAGGACTTCGCGGCTGCGCTTAAACGGACTCTGTTCAGTGGCTGGCAGCACTCTCAAACCTGCCCACGCATTGTTTGGCCGATGATTGAAGTGCGGAAAGTGGTCTTGCACAACCTGAGTCAGATAGCTGACCTCGTCAGCACTAGGGCTGACGCTGTCTGGATTTGCGTCAAACAGCTTTTCGGTTGTTCCAACCATGGTGCCACCCTTGAATGGGAGCACAAACACCGCGCGGCGATCTTGCTGCGCTTCGAGATAAAAACAGCGCTCGCTTAACTGTTGACTGAATTCAATATGGGTACCCTGAACAAGATCAATATTGATCATACTGGGCTTCGGGTCGATTTTATCGGCAACGCGATTGACCCAAGGGCCAGCGGCATTGACAAGATAACGGCAGTTAATGGTTTTGATAAGATCGTTTTGCGTCATCGTCACGCGATAACCGAGAGTTGTTTTTTCGGCGGTGGTAAATTTAAAGGGACAATAGAGCTTTGCGCCATGCTCTGCTGCCGATTTCACAACACGCTGCGTCAGCTGCCTGTCGTCGGTCTGAGCATCCTGATAGGCAAAAACGGCCCTGAGTTCAAATGTATTGAGTCCCTCCAATTTTCCCCAATCAGATTTCGGAATTTGTTTAAACGATCCGAGATTGTTGCGCCCTGCGAGCAGGCGGTAGAGTATTAAGCCAAGTCGGATTTTCCACGGTGCGTGGGCGCTGCCCTCGTAAACAGGCAGGTAAAACCAGTTTGGCTTAACGATGTCCGCCGCAATATTGAGTAGCGTGCGCCGTTCGCGAAGACTTTCCCGGACTAGGGCAAAGTCAGCGGATTGCAAATAGCGCAATCCGCCGTGAATTAATTTGCTCGATTTTGATGATGTGCCCGCACCCCAGTCACTCTTTTCTATCAGCGCAACGGAGAGCCCGCTGGCCGCGGCGGCCTGAGCTACTCCGGCCCCATGAATACCGCCACCCACTACGCAGACGTCGACGGCTGGTTCTATGGTTGTTCTGCTATTGATTGTCGTATCAGTAATCACTGCTAAGTCCCTTTATCGTCAACGGTTCGCAGGGCTTGTCGCTAACAGGCCCTCAATATCGAATGTCTCAAGCATATGCACACCTCGTGCCGCGAGAGACTCGGCTAAGGCGACAGTGCCCACTTCGTAGGCCACTAGTCGGGTTTTAAGGTGGCTAAGATCGCTGCTGCGCGGAATTATATGATGATCAACAAAGGTGTAGTCGCCGGCAATCTGTGTGAGCTGCTGGGAATGAATATCATTCCATTCGCGCAAGACCGCACCGACCAGTGGCCAGCCGCGCGCGCGAGCCATCTCAATAATGGCATAGTCAAAGCTAATCAGCACTGCGCGCTGTTGAATAGGTTGCAAAATGTCGCAGACGCGCTCGAGCATAAGCTCTGCGCCAAAGTGATCGATGGATTCTTCCTTTAATTCCACAAATAAGGTCACTGCCGGATGCTGGCAAACGATCTCAACTATCCGCGCCAGCGGTGAAATTGTCTCGGCCAAAAACGCGTTACCCAACCGTTTTGGCTCACAGGCAGGCAGGGCAGTTAGCTCTTGCAGTGTCAGTTGATGGACCGTGCCGCTGCCGCCGCTCACCCGTTTTAGGGTCAGATCATGGAAGACTATGGGATGTTGGTCGAGACTCATTTGAATATCGATTTCAACAAACAGCGCACCCGCCTCAATGGCTTTACTCACCGACAGCGCTGTGTTCTCTGGAAATTTTTTTTGATAGCCACGGTGGGCGACTAGCTGCTGTGGCGAGAGCGATGTTGGCACTGGGTGAATCTCCAAACTATTTTGCTGACTATACGGTAACGTGCCGCGCCTTAGAAGGCCTGCAATGGTATCCTTTGCTATTGTTTTTGAGAGATACAGTTAAACAGGTCGATTGCGGGCAAAAGACCCCGAAGCTTCTTTTGGTAACAACCGTAGCCTCAGACTTAGCCTCTAATTTTCACGTTAACAATTGGGTTTGAGTTTATGATCCAATGCAGGAGAGATTGATATGGACATCCCGAACACGGATTTGATTCGCTTAAAGGGACTCGGTAAAAAATCAGTTGAGTGCCTTCAGAGCGTCGGTATATTTACCAGAGAAGATCTTATGAACGTCGGCCCGGTTGCTGCATTTAATAGACTGAAGGCTGCGCCAGGTATCTCTCCATCATTGAATTTTCTCTACGCGATGGTTGGAGCGCTCGAAAATCGGCATTGGTTAGATATCGCTCAAAACGAGCGCACGCAACTTCTGAATCAGCTTGATGGATATAACGAGCTAATGAAAATTATGGTGAGTGAAGAGAGCTAATTTCTGAGAACATCAAAAATATCACTACTTAATATCGCGAACGATAACTAAAAATGAGAGAAGAGTATGTCGCCCGTCCTTTTTGAGATTCGCCACAATGTGGCCTTGATTACCCTGAATAATCCAGCAAAGCGCAACATGCTGACCCAAGAGGTCTGCGACCTCATTGTGGATGCTGTGGCTGCAGCTGAGGCACACCCCGACGTAAAAGCGCTTATTGTGACGGGAAACGGCAAGGCGTTCTGCGCCGGCGGCCAACTGGCAGATCTGACGCCGAATCAGGCTGTCTTGGAAAAAATTTACAGCGGCTTTTTGAGTATCGCCAACTGTACCTTACCCACCATAGCTGCGATTAACGGCCCAGCAGTTGGCGCTGGTTTTAATATGGCAGTGGGTTGTGATGTGCGCATTGTCACGGCGGCTGCGCGCTTCGAGCCGCGCTTTTTTGGCTTGGGCTTGCACCCCGGCGGCGGTAATACGTGGATGTTGCGCCAGTTGGTCAACTGGAATACGGCGGCGGGTATGCTGCTTTTCTCTCAGTCATTAAGTGGCGAAGAGGCGGTTGCGAAGGGTCTTGCGTGGAAGTGTGTTGAGGCTGAAAAGCTGGTTGATGAGGCTTTTGAATTCACGAAAAATATTCGCGACCTACCCAAAGAGCTGCTGCTGCGCACCAAACAGACATTGCGCGCTGCGGGTGGAACGAACAACCACGATGAAATATTACAGAGAGAGACGGCCGAGCAGGTGTGGTCGATTCAGCAACCTTTTGCTCGGGATTCGATTGCCGCCATGATGGCAAAAATCAGCAGCAAGCTCTGATCAGTGGAGCAGAGCTCAGAGCCTTCTAGAGAAGGCTCTTTTCAGCGGCAAGCACTGACTGCAATATCAGAGTATTGATCGTCATTGGGCCAACGCCGCCGGGAACGGGCGTGTAGGCTGCCACTCGCTCGAGCAGGGGTTCCAGCTCGATATCGCCCACGCCGCCGGGGTGATAGCCTGCATCAACCACAACCGCGCCATCTTTAATCCACTCGGCTTTAATAAATTCAGGTCGACCAACCGCGCCGACTAAAATATCTGCCTGCTTAATGAGATCAGGCAGGTTCTGGGTTTTTGAGTGGCAAATGGTGACCGTGGCATTGGCGTTCAATAGCATCAGCGCCATCGGCTTGCCCAGAATTGGACTGCGGCCAACCACAACGGCATGCTTGCCAGACATCTCAATGTTGTAGGCCTCTAGAATGCGCATAATGCCCTGAGGCGTGGCTGATCCGTAGGCTTCCTCATCCATTGCCATGCGTCCAAAGCCTAAACAGGTAACGCCATCCACATCCTTCTTGAGGGCAATCGCATCGAAACAGGCGCGTTCGTCGATTTGTTTCGGCGTTGGGTGTTGCAGGAGAATACCGTGGCAGTTTGGATTGTTATTGAGTTCATGGATCTTGGCTAATAACTGTTCGGTGGTTGTCTCTTCTGGCATCTCGACCGCAATCGACTCCATGCCGACACGCTTGCAGGCATTTCGCTTCATTTTGACGTAGGTTGCGGAGGCTGGGTCACCGCCAACCAGGATGGTGGCAAGAATTGGCGCTTGGCCTGAATTTTGGCTTTTGATTGCGGCAACGCGTTTGCTTAAAGCTGCCTCTGTTTGCGCGGCCAGTGTTTTACCATCAAGAATCAATGCTGACATTGTAATACCCGATTAAATCAATAGTTAATAAAGGGCGATAAAATAGGCAACAGCGTTGACTAACGCAACCTTTTTTATTCGCAGTTTACTTTTTTGGAGCGGAGGAGAGTGAGACTAAGAGTGAGACTAAGAGTGCGACTAAAGACAGGCGTTTCTTAATGGGGTGGACGACGGGGATTGAACCCGCGACCACCGGAATCACAATCCGGGGCTCTACCAACTGAGCTACGTCCACCATTAAAAAGCATGTTATATCACTGCTGGGTGAGCGGCCCTTTGACTTGGTGCGCCCGGCAGGATTCGAACCTGCGACCCACGGCTTAGAAGGCCGTTGCTCTATCCAGCTGAGCTACGGGCGCATATTAATCAAGCCGGAAAGTGGTCGGGGATGAGGGATTCGAACCCCCGACATCCTGCTCCCAAAGCAGGCGCGCTACCGGACTGCGCTAATCCCCGAATGTCTTACCATGCGGTCTCTTTCAAGAGCGCGCATGATACTGACCGAGCCGGTTTTCGTCAACGGCAATTGCTAAGATCTTTTAATATTGTCCAGCCGTTTAATTTTGTTTGTTTGCCACGGCTGTGGAATACTGATTTTCTGGCGCTGCTCTTGGCGGCGGGAATCTTATTCACTCACCAAAGACTAACCATGAACGCTGCTTGTATGCCTTGCCCGCTGTGCGGTTCGATCGATGTAAGCCACTTTTATCAAGACAGCGCGCGCAACTATCTCCGCTGCCAGGCCTGTCAGCTTGTCTTTGTTCCCGCGCAGTTTCATCTCAGCGATATCGCCGAGAAGGCGCAGTACGATCTGCATCAAAATAATTCAGCTGATCAGGGTTACCGACGTTTTTTGGGTCGCCTTGCCGAGCCGCTCTTGATGCTTTTAAACGGTGCGCGCCGAGGTCTGGACTTTGGCTGTGGGCCCGGTCCTTGCCTATCAGTAATGCTCGAGGAAGCCGGCCACTCTGTGTCGCTCTACGATCTTTACTACGCTAACGACCCTCGTGTACTTGAGAGTCACTATGATTTTATTACCGCGACCGAAGTGGTCGAACATCTTGCCAATCCGCGTCGCGAATTAGAGCGCTTATGGGCCTTGCTGCGCCCGGGTGGGTATCTCGGGCTTATGACAAAAATGGTTAACAATGCAGAGACCTTTGCCACTTGGCACTACAAGACCGACCCCACCCATATCAGTTTTTTTTCGCAGCAGAGTTTTGACTATTTAGCACAAGAGTGGGGCGCCGCGGTTACATTTATTGGAGCCGATGTGATTATTTTTCAGAAATCCGCTGCCGAGCACTAACAAATACAGCCGCCAAGTGTGATTTTGCTCGTCTTCGCGATTGTGAGTCCAATTGGTCAAACTAAATCATAGACTCTGCTAGCGGCCGCACTAAAATAGCCGCTGCCGATAAAACTCTAACGCCACTTTTTTGTAAGGAAATATACGCATCATGTTTAAAGGAACCACTCTTAGCCTGACAAAAATCGACAACCGCTTTGCTGAGATCAACTTCGACAACCAAAGCGAGTCGGTTAATAAATTTAACAGCGAGACCATTGCTGATTTGCGCTCAGCCGTCGCGCTTCTCAAGCAGGAGGAAGGTATACAGGGTTTGTTGTTAAGCAGCAGCAAGTCTGTATTTGTGGTGGGCGCTGATATTACCGAATTCAAAGATATGTTTGCAGAGACCAAAGCGAACTTCATCGCCGGTGCACAATCTGTAAATGCACTCTTTTCTGAGATTGAAGATTTACCCTTTCCCTCTGTGGCCGCGATCAATGGGTTTGCCCTTGGTGGTGGATTTGAGGTGTGCCTTGCCTGTGATGCACGAGTGATTTCAGCGAAAGCAGCTGTTGGTCTGCCTGAGACCGGTCTCGGTATTATCCCTGGCTGGGGTGGAACTGTTCGACTGCCACGGCTGGTGGGGTTCTCAACGGCAGTTCATTGGATTGCATCTGGCGAACAGCAGCGCCCTGATGCCGCCTTAAAAGCGGGCGCGGTGGATGCCGTGGTCGCGCCAGAAGAACTTCGCAGCGGCGCGCTGCAACTTCTGCAAGAAATGGCCGATGGCTCGCGTGATTACGCCGCTCGCCGTCAGCAAAAGAAATCTCCTCTCGCGATGACTGAGGCGGAACTTGAGGCCAGCGCCTCGGGCTATCGCGCTGCTGTGGTGGCAAAAGTAGGCACCCATTACCCTGCGCCGATTAAAGCGCTTGAATTGGTATCTGCAGCCGCCGATCTTGATCGCGAAGGGGCAATACGCCTTGAAAATGAAGCATTTTACGATATCACCCGCACACCACAGGCGCGGGCGATGGTGGGACTGTTTTTAAGTGACCAGTACATTGTCAAACAAGCGAAAAATCGCGCTCACGCGCTGGCCGACAAGTTGGAGCCGATCAAGACCGCTGCAGTGATTGGCGCAGGCATTATGGGCGGTGGTATTGCCTATCAGAATGCGCTTCGCGGCTACTCGGTGGTGATGAAAGATATCAACCAGCCAGCGCTAGACCTCGGTATTAAAGAAGCATCCAAACTGCTGAGCAAAAGTGTTGCTCGAGGAAAGATTACCGAGGACAAAGCGGCGCAGATTTTAAGCCAGATTACGCCAACCCTGCTGGATGCTGATCTCGCACCCTGCAACATGGTGGTTGAGGCCGTCGTTGAGTTAGAAAAGGTCAAGAAACAAGTGTTGCCGGCTGTAGAAGCGCTGGTGCCAAAGACCGCCTTTATCACCTCCAATACATCGACGATTTCCATTAATCGCCTCGCTGAGTCACTGCAGCGGCCAGAAAACTTTTGTGGTATGCACTTTTTTAACCCTGTGCATGCTATGCCTTTGGTGGAAATTATTCGCGGAGAAAAGACCTCAGATCAAACCGTGGCTGCCGTCTGTGCCTATGCCCTGGGCTTGGGTAAAAAGCCGATTGTTGTCAACGACTGCCCGGGCTTTTTGGTCAATCGCGTATTGTTTGCCATGCTCTTCGGCTTAGAGATGATTTTGGCCGAAGGTGGAGATTTCCAGCAGGTCGACAAGGTTATGGAAGGCTGGGGTCTGCCCATGGGGCCTGCCTATTTGATGGATGTGATTGGCATCGACACCATCAATCATTGCTACCCAGTGATGATCGATGGTTTGCCCGAACGCTTTAAAAAGACAGCAGAGGTTTGGCCGACCGAGGCGATTTACAACGCAAAGCGCTTTGGTCAGAAAAATGGCGTAGGTTATTACCGCTATGAGCTCAACGAAAAAGGCAAACCGGGCAAAGTGGTTGACCCTGAGGTGATTGCAATGTTTGCCAGTGCCTTCGGCGACGCTAAGCAGCTTGCTGCCGATGAAATTATTGAGCGCCTCATGGTAGCGATGGCCATGGAAATGGTTCACTGCTTGGAGGAAGGTGTTGTTGCCTCGCCGGCAGAAGCCGATATGGCACTGATTTACGGTGTAGGATTCCCGACATTCCGTGGGGGTATTTGCCGCTGGATGGACGAAATGGGTCTGCAAACCATTTGTGATCTTGGGGATAAATATACTGCTATCAGTGAACTCTACCGTCCAACTGAGAAATTGCGCCAGATGGCTGCGCGAGGCGAAACGCTCTACGCGTAGGAAGCTTGCTGTCATTGAACGCTGGGCCGCGGGTTAATCGCCTGTGGTCCAACGTTACAGTTTGAATGAAGGGACGCTGATAAGGCTTTGGGGTGTGGTTTAGGCGGTACTTGTTAACTCTCGTTAGCAAGTACCCCGCCGGCCCATAGCCATAAATGTTACAGGTTAATTTGCCGCTGGACGCTCAGGTGAACCTTGCATAAACGGCCCATCCACACAGATACGCTTGCCGTCGGGTGACGCGCAGGCGCCGCAGATACCCACGCCACATTTAGTCAGATAGTCGATCGCGCTAAAGATTTGATCGTCGCGACAAAATTCCCGCTGAACCTTTGCCGCGGCATGAACCATGGGCGATGGCCCACAGTTGTAGAATATGAGATTGTCCAGCTCGGCACGACTCATCTCCAGCAGTCGATTGCGTAGCAACTCGGTGACAAAACCTTTGTAGCCCTCACTTCCGTCATCTGTTGCCACATGCACATCGGCAATTTTCTTGCACTCTTCGAGGTAGTAAAGGCGCTCTGCTGTGCGGGCGCCGGTAAAGATTTCGGCATTGCCAAAGTCTCGGGCTAGTTGATACACGGCGGCCAAACCTGTGCCGCCCGCAACTGCCATAATCTTTGCATCTTCTGGCGGTGCGGCGGCAATACCATGTGGACCGCGGACATAGACTTCGGTGCCCACTTTTAGGTCCATCAAAGCATGTGTGAATACGCCAACATCAATAACCGCTAGCGAGAAGGGGTCGTCAGAGAGGGCGGAAAAGGGCTTCTCGCCGAGGCCTGGCACCCACAAAAAGATAAATTCGCCGGCCTGAATATCGATCTTTCGGTCGAAGGTCAGCACACAGATATCCTCACACACACGGAGATTATCGACCAAGGTGACGGGTTTGAAATTCATATCGATATCGTAGCGGATATGATTCTCAGCCTTGTTGGAGCCAAAGCAGATATCAGATTCAAGCTGGTTGAAGTAGCTGCCAATTTCGTCTGTGGTCATGCCAGTGAGTGCGGAGCCTACACCAACAATACTCGCGCCGGCAGTCATAAACTCGCGCACATCTGCAGCACTGCTGACACCGCCACAGCCAATAATTGGGCAATCGGTCACGGCGGCGATTTCGCGCACACATTTCAGGGCAATCGGCAGCACACCTTTGCCAGACATTCCGCCCGCACCATTGCTCAACACCGGTTGTCCATGGGCGGCTGTATAACCTGGGCCCACAGTGTTAATCGCGCAGATTGCATCAGCGCCACCGGCGACAGCGGCGAGGGCAATTTCACCAATATTGGGCGTGTTGGGGGTTAATTTGGGGACTACGGGGATGTTCACCACGGCTTTAACCGCTGCGGTAATTTCACGCACCAGCTCAGGGTCTTGGCCCATGGCCATGCCGTAGCCTTTGGCGTGCGGGCAGGAGAGGTTTAACTCCAAGCCGTTGGATACGGGGGCCATAATTTTTGCGACTTCAACAAACTCTTCAACACTGCCGCCAAAGATCGAGGTCAGTAGAAAGCGGTCCTCTGGAATGCGCAATTTCGCCAGCGCTTCTGCGGCAGCTTCGGCGCCCGGATTAGTTAGCCCTACTGCGTTGACGAAACAGCCTGGCGCATACTGGCTGTAGACCGGCTCACGGTAGCCTGCGCGGGGCGTGAGGCCCACACTTTTGGTGGTAATCACGCCAATCTGCGGCATATGATCGAACATATACTGAATGATGGAGGTCGCGGTAGTGACAATGCCAGACGGTATCGTAAAGGGGCCGGAGAGGGTTTTTCCAAGAAATTCAGTATTCAATTCAGTACTCAAAGTGGGGTGCTCAAGGCTGGCGAGTTTAGGTTTTTTTGCAGGCGCAGATTATACCTAATTTGAGTCATTAGTCTGCCCCTGTATTGGCGATACGGCGAAAAAGGGCGAGGTTGGCGAAGTCGTTGCTGGGGATATAGCTGCGGTCATTGTAGTGGGGGTTGGCGGAGAGTTTAACAATGACGGTGTTGCTGCTTGGATTGACATAAATATATTGCCCATACACGCCCATAGCCATGTATTCACCGCTCTCGGACAGAGGAAGCCACCACTGATAGCCGTAGCCAAAACCGACGCCGGGTTGCAGATGGGGTGCATCGGCACGGGTTGATGCAGCGACCCAGTCAGCGGGCACAATCTGTTGGTCCGCCAGAGCGCCATTGTGCAGGTAAAGCGAACCGAGTTTGGCAAAGTCGCGCAACGTCAGGTTGAGACCGCCGAGCGCCATCTCTGCGCCGTGTTTGTCGGTGATCCAGTAGCCATCAAACTCCATGCCGAGAGGCTGGTAGAGTTTCTCTTGCATATACGCGCTCACGGTTTTGCCGGTGGCGCGGGTTAACACCATGCTCAGAACATGGGTGTCGATGCTGACATAGTGGTTTTTAGTGCCGGGTTCGCGCCCACGTACAAGGCTCGCGGCAAATTCGTCCTGTGATCCTCCGGTTGCAAAGCCGCGACCCCAGCGATTTATGTCGCTATCAAAGTCGGCATAATCTTCATTGAAGGCAATGCCGGAGGACATCTGCAGCACGTCTTTGATGCGCACGCCGCCGTAGCCCGAGTCTTTCAGCTCTGGTGCGTAGGTATCAACGGTCTCTTCAATGCTGGCGATGTGACCTTCATCGACGGCAATGCCGATCATGGCAGAGATAAACGATTTTGCGACGGACCAGGAGATGTTGCGCGTGGCAGCAGTGTTGCCGAGGCTGTAGCGCTCGGTAACGATTTGGTCGTCTTGAATAACCAGCAGCCCTGTGGTCCAAGAGTCGGTTAAAAACTGTTCTGTGTCGATTGTCTGCTCGTCGAAGATAAAGGTCTCGGGTAGCGCGCGCGGGGTGCCCACGGCGTAGGGGCGCGGCGCTGTCGAAGCAGGCATTGTTCGAGTGATCCAGAGTCGGTCAGCCGAGCGAAAATTTTCAACGATGCGGTCTTCATCGAAAAGATGTACCGTTTGATAGAGCGCTTGCAGAGTAGGGTAGGCCCATAATCCGCCAAGAATAATTGCGGCTGCTGCGATGGTGGTTTTTTTTGCGCCCGTCATACATCCCTCATTTTTATTGTTATTGAATTATTGGCTTTATCCTACTGGAGCCCGAAGAAACAATTCAATTCTAATTACTGCGCCCATAAAAAAAGAGTGACCCTAAGGCCACTCTTTCGAAGCAGGCGCTAAACGATCTGGCGGTGTTTAGAACTGATTCATGGTGTTGTCTTTGCCGGAGGCCTTCAGGGCTGCTTCGCCGGCGAAATACTCTTTATGGTCATCACCAATGTCCGAACCGGACATGTTTTGGTGCTTCACACAGGCGATACCCTGGCGAATTTCTTTGCGCTGTACGCCTGCCACGTAGCCCAACATTCCCTGCTCGCCAAAGTACTCCTTGGCCAAGTTGTCGGTAGACAGTGCCGCTGTGTGGTAGGTTGGCAGCGTGATCAGGTGGTGGAAAATGCCCGCTTCGCGCGCTGCGTCTGCTTGGAATGTACGAATTTTTTCGTCGGCTTCCAGCGACAGAGCAGTGGTATCGTAGTCAGCGCTCATTAAGTTTGCGCGATCGTAAGCAGAGACATCCTTCCCAGCTTCAACCCATGCGTCGAAAATCTGCTGACGGAAGTTGAGGGTCCAGTTAAACGAGGGTGAATTGTTGTAGACCACTTTGGCATTGGGAATAACTTTGCGAATTTCCGCCACCATGCCACCGATCTGGCCGATGTGGGGCTTCTCGGTCTCGATCCAAATCATATCGGCGCCATTCTGCAGGCTTGTAATAGAATCCAGCACGCAGCGCGCTTCGCCAGTGCCTTTCCTAAATTGGAATAGATTGCTCGGCAGACGCTTGGGGCGAACCAATTTGCCATTGCGATTGATCACCACATCGCCATTCTTCATATCGGCTGGCGTGACTTCTTCCACATCAAGGAATGAATTGTACTGATCTCCCAAATCGCCGGGCTTGCGAGTCACGGCGATCTGCTTGGTCAGACCCGCGCCCAAGGAGTCGGTGCGCGCAACGATAACGCCATCGTCAACGCCCAGCTCGAGGAAGGCGTAGCGCACAGCATTAATTTTGGCGAGGAAGTCTTCGTGGGGCACGGTGACCTTGCCGTCTTGGTGGCCACACTGCTTTTCGTCGGAGACTTGGTTTTCAATTTGAATACAGCAAGCGCCGGCTTCAATCATTTGCTTGGCCATCAGATAGGTCGCTTCAGCGTTACCAAAGCCCGCATCGATATCGGCAATAATCGGTACCACGTGGGTTTCAAAGTTGTCGATCTCTGTCTGAATCGCTGCTTTCTCCGCGCCTTGTGCTGCATCAAGCTTTCTGAATAGATCGCCCAAGACACGTGCATCGGCTTGACGCAGGAAGGTGTAGAGCTCTCCAATCAACGCTGCCACAGCGGTTTTTTCATGCATGGATTGATCGGGAAGCGGGCCAAATTCAGAGCGCAGTGCAGCAATCATCCAGCCAGAAAGGTAGAGGTACTTTTTGTTGGTGGTGCCGAAATGCTTTTTGATAGCAATCATTTTCTGTTGGCCAATAAAGCCATGCCAGCATCCTAACGACTGCGTGTACGCTGCTGGATCAGCGTCGTACTCGGCCATATCCTTGCGCATGATAGCGGCCGTGTACTTGGCAATGTCCAAGCCTGTTTTAAACTGGTTCTGAAGGCGCATACGAGCGACATTCTCAGGATTGATTGCGTTCCACGAGCCCGCATGGCTTTCGCGCAATCGGGTGACGGCGGCAGTGTGCTCAGAAAAAGTTGACATGAAATACCTCTAAAAAAAGTGTTATTAACAAACTGTGGCGTGAGTCTAGAGAGCGTGGCATAATTTATCTAATTTATACTTTCTATCTCTGGTATTTTTAATATGAATATAGCAAGAGTCGATTTAAACCTCCTTGTTTACCTAGATGTGCTACTGCGCGAATGCAATGTGACGCGCGCCGCTGAAGAATTGGGTATAAGCCAGCCGGCAATGTCGAACAGTCTGCGGCGCCTGCGTGACCTGTTCGATGACCCGCTGCTGGTGCGAACCAGCGATGGCATGACCCCAACCGATAGGGCGCTAGAGTTGCAGCCGCTGGTGCGCAATGTGCTGGCTGCCGCGGAGCTTGCCGTGCTGCCGAAGACGGTATTTGAGCCCGGGGCGAGCGATCGTATTTTCCGCATTATGGCCAGTGACTATACCGAAGCGACCTTGCTACCCAAGCTGTTGCAGCGCTTGCGTCGCGAAGCGCCAAGCGTTCGCTTGGATATCATGACCCCCAGCGATGTCAGCTTTCATGATGTGGAGCGCGGAAAGGTGGATCTCGTGATCAACCGCTTTGACAGCTTGCCGCAGTCTTTTCATCAGGTGCATCTTTGGGACGATAGCTTCTCCTGCGTGATGCGTGCCGACAATCCAGCGATTCGCGGTTGGAATCTGCAGCGCTATTTAGCTGGCAACCATGTTTGGGTCAGTAAAACCGGCATGGGCGTCGGAGTGGGTATGTCGCCAGACGATGTGCAGCGACTGGGGTGGGTTGACGAGGCGCTACAAAAGATAGGCGCCAAGCGAATGATTACGTTATTTACCCGTCACTACCAAGCGGCGCTGTTACTGGCTGAGCACGACGATCTTATTGTCACCATTCCAAGCCTTGCTGCGCGATCTATGCGCGCAAACCCTGCCGTAGTGATTCTCGATCCGCCGTTTGAAATACCGCGCATGCGTTTAAAAATGGTCTGGAGTCCGCTGCTGCAGCACGACCCCGGCCACCGTTGGTTGCGACAGCTAATTAAATCGGTCTCGGAAGAAATCACGGCCTAACCACCATTCGGCGTCTGAATAGCAAAGATAAAGTCCATAGACTAGGATAATTTGGCTGGGGAACTTACCATCCGGCCTGAGACAAACAACACACAGCTGGAGAGTCACCCAATGAGCGAGCGGATACACCATTCTGGATTGCAAATAGCCAAACCCATCTTCGATTTATTGGCTCAGGAAGTCTGTCCCGGTAGCGGCATTGAGGCTGACAATTTCTGGCGGGACTTTGCAGCCATTATTCGTCATTTAGCGCCGATTAATCGTGAACTCCTTGAAAAGAGAGAAAGTTTGCAAGCGGCTATCGATGGCTGGCATCGCGAGCGCAAGGGGTCTTTTGTTTTTTCCGACTACAAGGCGTTTTTGCAGGAGATAGGGTACTTGGTGCCCGATGTTGGCAATGTTCAGGTCTCGCCCACTCATGTCGATGACGAGATAGCGCTGCAGGCGGGGCCCCAACTGGTGGTGCCCATTATGAATGCTCGTTTTGCCCTCAACGCTGCTAATGCGCGCTGGGGCAGCCTCTACGACGCGCTTTACGGCAATGATGTGATTGCCGAGGCCGACGATGCGGAAAAGGTCGGTAGTTACAACCCAGTGCGCGGCCAAAAGGTCATTGACTACGGTCGCAATTTCCTCGATCAGGCGGTTCCTTTGGCCGGTGGTGCTTCCCATCATGACGCGCTTAGCTACACCATCAATAAAGGTCAACTACAGGTCAATGTGGGGGATGAGTCAGTTGCTCTGGCAGCGCCTGCGCAGTTTGTCGGCTATCTCGGTGACGCGCTTTCACCCACCTCTATTTTGTTAAAAAACAATAAGTTACATATTGAAATTCAAGTTGATTATAGTCATCAGATTGGCGCGTCCGATAAAGCGGGCGTCAAAGATATTGTTCTGGAAGCTGCGCTGACCACCATTATGGATTGTGAAGACTCTGTTGCTGCCGTTGATGCAGAAGACAAAGCGCTCGCCTACCGCAACTGGTTGGGGCTGAATAAAGGCACACTTGAAGAAACCATTAGTCGCGCGGGCACGAGTTTTGTTCGCAGCATGAACCCCGATCGTGACTATAGTGGCCCCAGTGGCGAGCCTCTCAGGCTCAAAGGTCGCAGCCTGATGTTTATTCGCAACGTTGGCCATCTGATGACCAACCCCGCCATTCTTGATGCGGAGGGCAGCGAAGTGCCAGAGGGTATTATGGACGCTGCGATTACTAGCTTGATCGCGCTGCACGATTTGCGCGGTGAGCAGCGAGTGAGCAATTCTGACGCTGGCAGTATCTACATTGTGAAGCCAAAAATGCACGGCCCAGAAGAGGTTGCCTTTACCAATACGCTATTTGACCGTGTCGAAGATATGTTGGGTTTGGCGCGGCACACCATCAAAGTCGGAATTATGGACGAAGAGCGCCGCACATCGGTCAATCTTAAAGCCTGTATTCATGCCGCCAAGGGCCGAGTAGTGTTTATTAACACAGGATTCCTTGATCGCACCGGCGATGAAATTCACACCAGCATGCTGGCCGGGCCATTTGCACTGAAGGCAGACCTCAAAGCAATGCCTTGGATTGCCGCTTATGAAAACCAGAATGTCGATATCGGTCTGGCGTGCGGACTCAAGGGTAAAGCGCAGATTGGTAAAGGCATGTGGCCTGTGCCCGACAATATGGCCGATATGATGGTGGCTAAAATTGCCCATCCCAAGGCCGGTGCAAGTACCGCGTGGGTGCCATCGCCCACGGCCGCCACACTGCATGCCATGCATTATCATCAAGTTGATGTCGCCAGCGTGCAAGATCAGTTGGCACAGCGCCAACAGGCCAATGTAGACGATATTCTTACCATTCCACTGCTCGGCGAGCGCACGCTAAGCCAGCAAGAGATTCAGCTCGAACTGGACAACAATATCCAAGGTCTCTTGGGCTACGTGGTGCGCTGGGTAGAGCAGGGCGTAGGCTGTTCGAAAGTGCCTGATATCAACAATATCGGTCTTATGGAAGATCGTGCGACCCTGCGCATTTCGAGTCAGCACATCGCCAACTGGCTGCACCACGGCATCACCGACAAGGCGCAGGTTATGGAGACATTGCAGCGCATGGCCGCTGTGGTTGATGGCCAAAACGCCGGCGACGCGGCTTACCGCAATATGAGCCCCGACTTTGCCAACAGCATTGCCTTTACCGCCGCCTGTGACCTTATTTTCAAGGGTGAAACACAGCCGAGTGGCTATACTGAGCCGCTGCTGCACCATTATCGTCAGGTATTTAAGGCCCAGAAAGGATAGATCGTCATGCACTCAACCCCCGACCTTTGCGATCAGTATCCCCACCTTGTCCGCGTCGTTGAGCCAATATTTAGCAATTACGGCGGTCGCGAGCGCTTTTGGGGCCCAATTGTCACGGTGAAATGTTTCGAGGATAACTCCAAGGTCAAACAGCTGCTCGGGACTCCCGGCTTGGGTAGAGTGCTGGTTGTAGATGCTGGCGGCAGTATGCGTCGAGCCTGTCTTGGCGACATGCTGGCGGAGCAGGGTGTCGGAAACGGCTGGAGTGGTATTCTCATGTACGGCTGTATTCGCGATGTTGACGACATTATGGCGCTGGATATCGGTGTGCAAGCGCTTGGCGTGCATCCCATGAAGACAGACAAAAAAGACATCGGTGAGATTGATGTCGCTGTCACATTTGCCGGTGTGACCTTCAATCCAGGCGATTATTGCTACGCCGACAACAACGGCATTATTGTGTCATCGCAGCCCCTTGAAGGTTAAAGTTTGGGCTATGCCGCGTCGAGCTGCAGCGCCATGCTCTGATGGGGCATTCCCGCGTCGATAAATCGCTCGCCGTAAGCCTTGAACCCCAACTGTCGATAAAATCCCATCGCCTCAATCTGCGCATTTAAATGCATGCTGGCAAAGCCCTGGGCTTTTGCAAACTCGATCGCCGCAAGCATAATTGCGCGCCCGACGCCCCTCTTGCGCCATGGTTTGAGCACCGCCATACGGCCAAAATGATAATCGTTCATCAGGCGAGCTGTGCCAATTGGGAGATCGTCCTCACTCAGGGCCAGCCAGTGCACGCAGTGCGCATCAGAACCATCGAAATCGATTTCGTAAGGCACCTGTTGCTCGTCGATAAACACTGGAACTCTGACCGCTTTGATCGCCTCCTCGGCATCATTCCACGTCACCTGCTGAACACGAATCATGAACTTGCCTCTATTTTGTGGGGAAAATGGTTGTTCTGAAATAATCACAGGCCACCGTTTATTGTGGCCTTGGTGGTTGCCTTAACAGTCGCAATAAGAAAGAATGGCGAACAATAATAACGACAGTGCCCACCATTATGAAACAGCTTTTTAACGCGTTTATCCTCTTCGCCTTTCTTGCCAGCTCTACCTTTGCCGATGTGGTTGCCCTCGACCCCTTGGCGCGATTCCATCCGGTTATCGCTGAAAAAGGCGTGGCTGTTTCCCAGGAAGCGATTGCCAGTCAAGTGGGCGCGGACATTCTCGCAGCCGGCGGCAATGCCATTGACGCTGCAGTTGCTACAGGGTTTGCCCTTGCGGTGACGCTGCCTCGGGCGGGTAACATTGGCGGCGGCGGTTTTATGATGGTGCATCTCGCAGAGCAGAATAAAACCATCGCCATTGATTATCGCGAGATGGCCCCAGCGGCAGCATCGCGCAATATGTTTCTCGATCGCGAGGGCAATGTAGATAATCAAAAAGCGCGTTATAGCATTCATTCGTCCGGGGTTCCGGGAACCGTGGCCGGCCTTATTTATGCCCTTGAGACCTACGGCACCATGAACCTACAGCAGGTTATTGAACCTGCGATTAAACTCGCCAAGTATGGCTTTCCTGTCAGCCGTGGCCTCGCCAACTCACTCGTCGAGTACCAGGACTACTTAACCAAAGACCCTGCATCGGCGAGTTACTTTTACAAGCGCGATGGCGGGCTTTATCAAGCCGGTGAAAAACTGGTGCAAAAAGACCTCGCCGCGACGTTAACACGGATTGCCCGCGATGGCCGCGACGGGTTTTACGGCGGTAAAACAGCTGATTTTCTGCTCAGCCAGATGCAGCGTACCGGCGGTAAGATGACTGCGGACGACCTGAAAAATTACCGAGTGATAGAGCGTCAGCCGGTGTGTGGTGAATTTCGCAGCGAGCGCGTCTGCGCCATGCCACCGCCGTCCTCTGGAGGCGTGCACCTGATTCAAATGCTCAATATTCTCGAAGGTTGGGGCCTGCAGGCCCTGGGCCACAACAGTGCAGATTATCTGCACCGCTTAGTTGAGTCGATGCGTCGCGCCTATGCAGATCGCAGCCAACACCTTGGCGATCCAGACTTTTATACCGTACCCGTGGCCCAGTTGATGGACAAGAAATACGCCGCGACTCTGCGCGAGCAAATTGATCTAACTGCCGCTAGTCGCTCTGCGGATGTGCGCTCGGGGCTGCGTTTTGGCGACGACGAAAGTACTGAAACGACGCATTTCTCGACGTGGGATCAGTGGGGCAATGTGGTGAGCAATACCTTCACCATCAACTTCTCCTATGGCAGCGGTATCTCCGTGGCGGGCGCTGGCTTTCTGCTCAATAACGAAATGGATGACTTCTCCTCAAAGCCGGGCGCACCCAATGGCTTTGGCTTAGTGGGTGGAGAAGCTAACGCGATTCAAGCGGGTAAACGACCACTGTCATCTATGACGCCAACCATCGTATTCAATGCAGATGGCGATGCCATTCTTGCGACGGGCAGCCCCGGCGGCAGCACCATTATTACGATTGTGTTGCAGATAGTGCTGAACGTTTTAGAGTTTGATATGGGCATTGCTGAAGCGACAGCGGCACCGAGAATTCATCATCAGTGGCTGCCGGATACTGTTGAAGTTGAACGCGGTATATCGGTGGATACGCTGACCAAACTGAAGTCCATGGGTCATATCATGAGTCCAGAGCCTGCTCGGTTGGGCTCGACACAGAGTATTGTCAGGGATGCCAATAACGTCAAATTTGCCGCGTCAGATCCACGCCGTGAAGGTTCCGGCGCTGCAGCGCAGCCATAAGCGCAGCCTCAGAGAGAGGAGGCTGCCCGGTTAGTCTTTTACCCCATTGGTAAAGCGAAGATCGGCGCCGTTTGCCGAGGTTAATACCGCCGTGCGGTACTCTTCCGTCATTTCCACGAACTCGGGGTATTTAGGGCGGGTCATATACTGGGCAAACCACTCGCCAAGCAATTTATCGTTGTTGAGTGTCGCCAGCAGAAGGTTGCGTACCTGCGCGATATGCGCCGGTGTAATGTTTTCATTGGCCATCGCGAGTGTCAGCGGCGGGTCTTGAAGATGGTTGGGTGGCGCGATGCCGCTCAATAACTCAGTGGCAAAATCATCCAACATTTCACTCGCGGCAGGGGCTCTAAACCCCACAGAAAAGGTTGTGCACTCGCCGATAGCAACACCGTGATGAGCAATTCGTGGCGGCAGATAGAGCATATCGCCGGGTTCGAGTATCCACTCCTCCTGCGCCTTAAAGTCACGTAAAATCTTCAGCTCTGTATTGCCTACCAGCGGGCTGTCGGCGTCGCAGTGACCGCCTATCTGCCAGCGGCGGGTGCCATGTCCCTGCAGAAGAAAAACGTCGTAGTAATCGAAGTGCGGGCCGACACTGCCACCGTCGGCGGCATAGCTAACCATAATGTCATCAATCCGCCACGCCGGTAAAAAGTCGAAGTGATTGAGCAGCTCAGCGACCTCAGGAACCCACAGATCGACAGCCTGAACTAGCAGCGTCCATTTCTCCTCTGGCAGCGTGGCAAAGGTGTTCTCGGTAAAGGGACCGCAGTGCAGTTGCCAGTCTTTTTCCAGCACAATGCGCGATTCTACCTCGTCTTCTAGCGCTAGGCCGGCAAGCTCATCGGCATCAATGGGTGGTTCAAAATTGCGTATCGCACCGCGCACGAGAAGCGGCTTTTTCTGCCAGTACTCGGCGAGAAAGACGTCCTTGGGCACATCGCCAAGAATGTTGAAGGGAGTCGGCACCTTAAATTTTTCTCGCTTGTTGCGCCGCATTGCCGGTGTAAGAGCCTGGGGTCATGGCTTTTAGGGCCGCTTTGGCTTCGTCAGGTATCTCTAAACCGTCGATAAAGTGGCGAATCGTCGCCTGGTCCATCACATTACCGCGAGTGAGAGCTTTGAGTTTTTCATAAGGTTCGTCGATGGCGTAGCGGCGCATCACCGTTTGAATCGGCTCAGCCAGAACCTCCCAGCTTGCATCGAGATCGGCAGCTAATTTCTCCGCATTGAGCTGTAATTTGCCCATGCCTTTAAGCAGAGAACCATAGGCAATCAGAGAGTAGCCTAAGCCAACACCCATATTGCGCAGTACCGTGGAATCGGTGAGGTCACGCTGCCAGCGGGAGATGGGGAGCTTTGCCGCGAGGTGGCTGAACAGGGCATTTGCCAAGCCCATATTGCCCTCGGCATTTTCAAAATCAATCGGATTGACCTTATGCGGCATGGTAGACGAGCCAACTTCGCCCGCAATAGTGCGCTGCTTGAAATAGCCAACAGAGATATAGCCCCAGATATCGCGAGCAAAGTCGATCAAGATAGTGTTGGCGCGGGCCATGGCATCGAACAGTTCGGCCATATAATCGTGGGGTTCAATTTGCGTGGTGTAAGGGTTGAAAGCCAGCCCTAAGCCTTCGATAAAGTCCTGTGCATTCTGCTCCCAATCGATTGTGGCGTAGGCAGAAATATGGGCGTTGTAGTTGCCCACGGCCCCATTAATTTTCCCCATCAATGGCACTGCGCTGATTTGCGTAATTTGACGCTGTAGGCGATAGGCGACGTTCGCCATCTCTTTGCCAACGGTGGTTGGCGAAGCGGTTTGGCCGTGGGTGCGCGAGAGCATGGGAACATCTGCCATCTCGCGGGCCATATCGCTGAGCTGTTGATGGATCTGTTGCAGCACGGGCACGACAATATTGTCGCGGCCTTCTTTTAACATCAGAGCGTGGGAGAGGTTGTTGATATCCTCAGAGGTGCAGGCGAAGTGAATAAATTCGCTGACAGCGTTTAATTCTGCGTGACTGGCAATGGTTTCTTTCAGCAGATACTCCACGGCTTTCACATCGTGGTTAGTGGTGCGCTCGATCTCTTTGACCCGCAGTGCTTGTTCGAGAGTGAAATTGTCCACCAAACCGTTCAGCAGTTGGTTGGCCTCGTCACTGAACGGGGGTACTTCTCCAATCTCGGGGTGATTGGCCAAATGCTGTAACCAGCGAACCTCAACCATTACGCGGTAGCGAATCAGTCCAAACTCGCTGAACACTGAACGCAGGGCGTCTGTTTTGTTGCCGTAACGGCCATCGATGGGTGAAACAGCGGTTAAAGCGGAGAGGTCGAGGTTGTTCATGGGCATTCCAAATACAGTCGTTAATTAAGCCGCACATGATAGCGGAAAGAGCGGTTAAATTCAGGTAATTTAATGGCATCGGTGGTGGCCGATTGGCTGGGTTCTAGCTAGGGTTTTAAGGCTGCAACCAGTGCTTTGCGATAGAGCACCAGATGATACTTTCTACCGCCCAATTGATGCCACAGGTACGCACTGCGCACCGCAGAAAAAAGCAGGCAGCGAATGCGCTCGGCAATCTTCGGTTGCTGCAAGTAGGTGGCATTGCCTTTGATTTGAATGCGCTGACGCAGTGTGCTCAAGGTGGTTTGATACAGCGATGCAAGATTTGCGAACACATTGTCGTGGGTATTGGAGAAATGCTCGGCTTGACGTTTGGCATTCTCGAGGCCAGCCGCCACACGATCGAGCATGGCTTTTTGTTTCGACAACTGGCGTTCAACCGTGAGCACAGTCAGCGCATAACTGAGTGTAGCAGATGAGAACATCTCGCTTGCCTGGCGGTCACCCAACAGCGTTGTCATCGCTGTAATACCGCACTGCAGCGACTCACGCGGGCCATAGAGATCCTCAATCGAGCTCGGGTCTTGGTTGAGCAGGGCGGCCATACACACTTGCGTGTCACTGGTGGAGGCTGTGCCAGTATTAGCGAGATTATCGACGAGTTGGCAGGCTTGAAATACCGCAGCGAGGGCGAGCGCTTGTTCATGGGTTGGTTTGTTAAGCATTAATGGGCCCTACTGTCGTTTGATATCGAATGAGTGGTTGCTGCACGCTGTGCGCTGTTCCATGTGCGGTCAATCGTGCCGCCGCCAAGGCATCGGTCATGGTCATAAAAAACTACCGACTGCCCCGGCGTGACCGCGCGCTGCGGGTTGACAAACTCAACCTCACAACCGCTCGCAGTGGGAATAACGTAGCAGGCTTGGTCGGGTTGGCGGTAGCGCGTTTTAGCCACACAGGTAAAGGGCTCTGTGGGTGTGCCGTTGATCCAATTTAACCCTTCTGCGCTCAGCCGATCGGTAAATAACAGTGGATGATTGCCGCCCTGACCGACAATAAGCACATTATTTGTTAGGTCTTTTTGTAATGTATACCAAGGTTCATCACTACTATTTCTGACACCGCCAATCCCCAAGCCTTGACGCTGCCCAAGGGTGTAAAACATGAGCCCTTGGTGTTCCCCCATAGGCTGGCCTTCGGCGCTAATCATCTTGCCCGGCTGCGCTGGAATATATTGTTCAAGAAAATCTTTGAAGCGGCGCTCACCAATAAAGCATATGCCGGTACTGTCTTTTTTCGTTGACGTGACAAAGCCCTGACGCTCGGCGATGGCCCGAACGGCCGGCTTCTCAAGCTCTCCGACTGGGAATAACGACTTCGCAAAAGCACCCTGAGATACGGCGTGCAGGAAATAACTTTGATCTTTATTGTTGTCAACGCCCTTGAGCAGACAGGCCTCGCCGTTGAAGCTGCCGACCCGACTGTAGTGACCGGTGGCAATAGCGTCGGCACCCAGAATCTGTGCGTAATCGAGGAACACCTTAAATTTGATTTCACGATTGCAGAGAATGTCCGGATTGGGTGTACGGCCTGCGCGGTACTCCTCGAGGAAGTACTCAAACACGTTGTCCCAGTAGTCCGCCGCAAAGTTGGCTGTGTGCAGGGTGATATTGAGCTTATCGCAAACTTGCTGAGCATCGGCTAAGTCAGCTTTTGCCGTGCAGTACTCTGTGTCATCGTCCTCATCCCAGTTTTTCATAAACAGGCCTTCGACTTCATAGCCCTGTTGAATCAACAGGTAGGCCGCGACTGAGGAGTCGACACCGCCGGACATGCCAACGATCACTTTTTGCGTTTTACTCATGGTTCACCATGTCTACATCAGCCCGCTACTATAAGGTGTTGCGAAAAATTTCCATAGGGAAAATACGCTTGGCAAGGAAGTCATCAAGACAGTTCAGAACTGCCGGACTGCGCATTAGTTCTGGCGTAGATTGCAGATCGGCGACGCTCATCCACAGGGCAACGTCGATATCGGGATCAATAACCGCATCGCCGTCAAAGTGCACGGGCACCGCGCTGAATGTCAGCCGATAGTAGGTTACGCCAGTGGATTTTGCGCGGTAGGTAGAGATGCCGAGAAAGCCTGTAAGTGATACTACCCAGCCAGTCTCTTCGTAAGTCTCACGCAGCGCCGCCGCAAGAATATCTTCACCCGGCTCAACGTGTCCCGCGGGTTGGTTGATCATCTGCCGGCCATCTTTGGTTTCTTTTACCATCAGAAATTGCCCGTCTTTTTCCACCACAGTCGCCACGGTTAGATGAATTTTATTTGGCACAGTTATGCTCCTCGTCGCCTTGGTCCTGGTCTTGTGGGTTTTTTCGCTGTTGGCAGATTTACGCTTTCCGTCCGATACTGGCCCAAAGCAATATCGGAGACATGCCAATCGCCAATCGCTGCGCGTACCAAACGCAGGGTGGGCAGCCCAACAGCTGCAGTCATGCGGCGTACCTGACGGTTGCGCCCTTCATTAATAGTCAGCTCAATCCAGCTATCAGGAATGGACGCTCTCACGCGAATAGGGGGAACACGGGGCCAAATTGCCGGTGGCTCGATAAGCTTGCATGATAGAGCGCGGGCCGAGCCGTCATTGAGTTGCACGCCCGCCAACAGCTGTTCGCAGTGGGCCTGCGTAGCCTCACCCTCGACCTGAGCCCAATACGTTTTGTTGAGTTTGTATTTCGGATTACTTATCTGTGCCTGCAACTGCCCATTGTCCGTCAACAGGAGCAGACCTTCAGAGTCACAATCTAAACGCCCAGCAGGGTAAACATCTTTAATATCGATAAAGTTGGCGAGGGTTTGCCTGCCCGCGTCATCACTGAATTGGCTGAGAACATTGAAGGGTTTGTTGAACAGAATAAGTTTTGACACAGATTTTCTCGGTTTTTTTTACATTGTAAATGAAACAGAGTTACAAAAAAGGCTGCATATAATGCTAAAATGCGGCTTTCGCGTAAAAATTTTACAAATCATTACAATCCTGTGGAGACAAAGATGGGCTACAAGCATATCCAGATACCTGAATCTGGCGAAAAAATCACAGTAAATTCCGACTTTTCTATTAACGTTCCTAACAATCCAATCATTCCTTTTATCGAAGGCGATGGCATTGGTGTTGATATTACGCCAGTGATGATCAAAGTTATCGATGCAGCTGTTGCTAAAGCCTACGGCGGCGCCAAAAAAATCTCTTGGATGGAAGTGTACTGTGGCGAGAAAGCGGCAGAAACCTACGAAGGCGATTGGTTTCCTGCAGAAACATTAGAAGCGGTTAAAGAGTATGTGGTGTCTATCAAAGGCCCGTTAACAACTCCCGTTGGCGGTGGCTTCCGTTCTCTCAACGTAGCGTTGCGTCAAGAGTTGGATCTGTTTGTCTGCCAGCGCCCAGTGCGTTGGTTCGAGGGCGTGCCGTCACCCGTAAAAGAGCCTAACAAAGTCGACATGTGTATTTTCCGTGAAAACTCTGAAGACATCTATGCCGGCATTGAGTGGCGTGCAGGTACGCCAGAAGCGGACAAAGTTATCAAATTTTTGCAAGACGAAATGGGCGTGAAGAAAATCCGTTTCGACAAGAACTGCGGTATTGGCGTCAAGCCAGTGTCAGAGCAGGGCACCAAGCGTCTTGTGAGCAAAGCCATTCAGTACGCCATTGATCAGAACAAGCCGTCAGTTACCATTGTTCACAAAGGCAATATCATGAAGTTCACCGAAGGCGCCTTCTGCGACTGGGGTTACCAAGTTGCACGCGACGAGTTTGGCGGTGTTGCGCTGGACGGCGGCCCTTGGCATGTGGTCAAGAACCCCAACACCGGTGCAGATATCGTTATCAAAGACGTGATCGCCGATGCCATGTTGCAGCAGATTATTTTGCGTCCCGACGAGTACAGCGTGATTGCCACTCTGAACCTCAACGGCGACTATATTTCTGACGCGCTAGCCGCACAAGTTGGCGGTATCGGTATCGCTCCTGGCGCAAACTTGTCTGATGACGTGGCGATTTTTGAAGCCACTCACGGCACAGCGCCAAAGTATGCAGGCCAAGACAAGGTGAACCCGGGTTCACTGATTCTGTCCGCTGAGATGATGCTGCGTCACATGGGCTGGAACGAAGCCGCTGATTTAGTCATCAAAGGCATTGAAGGCGCGATTGGCGAGAAAAAAGTGACCTATGACTTCGAGCGTCTCATGCCATCAGCGACTCTGATGTCATGTTCACAGTTCGGCGATGTCATGATTGAAAATATGTAACAACGCGTATTTTCTGTCGTCTAAAAACCCGGCTTAACAGTCGGGTTTTTTTATGGCTGTCACGTAGCAGCGCCAGTGATCTGGTGTACTATTGAAACCGTACTTTTAAATGCAAACCACTTGGCAATATTTTGATGAGCAACGAAAAAAACATACCGATTTGGCAACACGACGGCGATACCGTGGCCGAACAGGCAAGACCAAAATTAAAGCGGCCGCCACTGTATAAAGTGGTCCTTTTAAATGATGACTACACACCGATGGAGTTTGTTGTTGAATTACTAGAGCTGTTTTTTGGTAAGACGCGCGAAGCAGCAACGCGCATTATGTTAAATATACATACCGAGGGAAAGGGTGTCTGCGGCGTCTATACTCTAGATGTGGCAGAGACAAAAGCGGGCATCGTAAACCAGTTTTCGAGGGACCACCAGCATCCGCTTTTATGTGAAATCGAACCCTGTAATGACGAAGAAGAGTAAACAATCATGCTAAGTAGAGAGCTCGAAGTCACCCTCAATCTCGCGTTCAAAAGTGCGCGAGAAAAACGTCATGAGTTTATGACCGTAGAACATCTGCTCCTCGCGCTGCTGGATGATGCGTCTGCTGCAAACGTGCTCAAAGCCTGTGGCGCCGACATTCCTGTGTTGCGCCAAGACCTTATAGAGTTCGTCGATTCAACAACCCCCCTTATCTCCGATGTCCACCTTGAGAAAGAGACCCAGCCCACCCACGGTTTCCAGCGTGTGCTTCAGCGAGCGGTGTTCCAAGCGAATTCTGGGAACCACAGCGAAGTGGTCGGTGCCAATGTGGTTGTGGCCATCTTTAGTGAGCAGGAAAGTCAGGCAGTCTATTTTCTGCGGCTGCAAAATATTGCACGCATCGATGTGGTCAATTACATCTCTCACGGCATCTCCAAATTTGCCGATCAGTCCGAGACCAACGCCAACGATTCACGCGCGTCAAGTGGCGCCGCCGCTGAGGGCGAAGGGCAGGAAGAAAGCCTGCTCAGTCAATTCGCCACTAACCTCAACGAGCTCGCCAAGCGTGGCGAAATCGACCCCTTGGTCGGCCGAGCTGCCGAAGTCGAGCGCGTCAGCCAGATTCTCGTGCGTCGACGCAAAAATAACCCACTTCTGGTGGGCGAGTCTGGTGTGGGTAAAACAGCGATCGCCGAAGGCCTCGCCAAGCTTATTGTTGAAGGCAATGTGCCAGAACCGATGTTGGGCAGCACCGTATTTTCCCTCGATATGGGTGGGTTGCTAGCGGGAACAAAATACCGCGGCGACTTTGAAAAACGCCTCAAAGGGATTGTGGCTGAGTTGGGCAAGCGCGAAAAATCGATTCTGTTTATCGACGAAATTCACACCATCGTTGGCGCCGGTGCAGCATCTGGCGGCGTGATGGACGCGTCCAATATACTCAAGCCACTGCTGTCGTCAGGAAATCTGCGCTGCTTTGGTTCAACAACCTATCAAGAGTACCGCGGTATTTTTGAAAAGGATCATGCGCTGGCGCGACGCTTCCAAAAGGTCGATGTGGGCGAGCCGAGTGTTGAGGAGACCTACGAGATTCTCAAAGGGCTCAAGTCTCGGTTCGAAGAACACCACGATCTCAAGTTTACCAATCCTGCCTTGAAAGCAGCGGCAGAGTTGGCGGCCAAACATATCAATGATCGCTTCCTGCCCGACAAGGCGATTGACGTGATCGACGAAGCGGGCGCCTATCAGCGCTTGCAGCCAGCCAGTAAACGCAAAAAAGTGGTTGGTGTTGGCGACATTGAATTGGTTATTTCAAAAATTGCCCGCATTCCTGCCAAGAGCGTCTCCAGTTCCGACAAAGAACAGCTCAAAAATCTGGCAGATAAGCTAAAGATGGTGGTCTTTGGTCAAGATCCAGCGATCGACGCGCTCACCACGGCCATTAAAATGGCCCGTGCCGGTCTGCGCGAGGGCACTAAGCCAATTGGTAGCTTTTTGTTTGCGGGCCCCACCGGTGTCGGTAAGACCGAAGTGAGCCGTCAGTTGGCCAATATTTTGGGTATTGAGTTGGTGCGCTTTGATATGTCTGAGTACATGGAGCGGCACACCGTATCGCGTTTGATTGGTGCGCCTCCCGGTTATGTGGGTTATGACCAAGGCGGACTGTTGACGGATGCCGTTAACAAACACCCTCATGCGGTCATTTTGTTAGATGAAGTGGAAAAGGCTCACCCCGATGTGTTTAACCTTCTTCTGCAGGTTATGGATCACGGTACGCTGACAGATAACAATGGACGCAAAGCAGATTTTCGCAATGTCATCTTGATTATGACCACCAACGCCGGTGCCGAGTTGATGAGCAGAGCCTCTATTGGATTCTCGGTTCAGGATCATCGCACCGATGGTATGGAGGCTATTAAGAAGATGTTTACGCCGGAATTCCGCAATCGTCTAGACAGCATTGTGCAGTTTGGTGAGCTGAGTATGAGTGTCATCGCCACCGTCGTGGACAAATTCCTAGTGCAATTGCAGTCTCAGCTCGACAGCAAAAAAGTCTTCTTGGATATCGATGATGATGCGCGCTGCTGGTTGGCTGAAAACGGTTATGACGCTAGGATGGGTGCACGGCCGATGGATCGTTTGTTGCAAGAAAAAATCAAGAAACCACTCGCTGAGGCGGTTCTGTTCGGAAGTTTGTCTGAAAAAGGTGGTACGGCATTCGTTCGAGTGGAAGAGGGGGAGCTCGTGGTGCATACCGAGAGTGAAGAGGCTGTAAGCCACTAAATCACCTAAGCGAACGACGAAAAAAAAGTTACCCGCCTAGATAGTTTCTAGGCGGTTTTTTTTGTCTGTTATTTCTCTCAGGGAAAGTCTTCGATCTAACGTGAAGCTATCTAACGTGAAGTCATCTAACGTGAAGCCAAGGTTAGCGCTATCAAAAGTTACCGCTCTCTAAACTTACCGCTCTCTAAAGGTAATGCGGCCTTTGCTCAGGTCATAGGGCGTCATTTCAACCTTGACCTTGTCACCCGTAAGAATACGGATATAGTGTTTGCGCATCTTGCCTGAAATATGGGCAATGATGACGTGGCCATTTTCCAACTTAACGCGGAACGTGGTGTTTGGAAGAGTGTCGATGACCTCTCCGTCAAATTCAATGTGGTCTTCCTTCGCCATAAGCTTCTTTTAGTGCCTGTTAGGTGGTCGTTCTGAAAAATACGAAAAGGGCCTATCTCTGAAATGTCTGAGGTATGCACCTAAAAATCGCGGCAAGTTTGCCTGAAAATGGCTCGTATAGCAAAGTCAATCGGCTTTCAGCCAATTATTTTCTCGATACAGTTCAAGGGGCTGGTAGTTGGTCTTGTATTGCATTTTATTGCAGCCGGAAATCCAGTACCCAAGATAGAGGTATTTAAGACCCAAACGCTTCGCTAACTGGATCTGGAAAAGCACCGCAAGATTACCCAGTCCTCGCTCAGAATGGTCTGGGTCAAAGTAGGTATAAATCGCGGACAGAGCGTTGTCGATAAGATCGACAACCGCACAGCCAATCAGCTTATTATCGACGCGAAACTCAAGAAACTGTGTGCACTCCCAAGGCTTACCGAGAAAGTCTTCAAACTGTCGCACAGAGGGCGGGTACATATCGCCGTCGCTGTGCCGAGACTCAATATAGCGCGCGTAGAGATCATAATGCTCTGCAAGATCAATAGCGTCACACTGCTCCACCGCAATGTCGGCATTGTCACGCCAGCACCGCTTCTGCGATCGATTCATCTTGAATTCTGCCACCGGCAAGCGTGTCGGCACGCAGGCTTTGCAGGCGCTGCACATGGGGGCGTAGAGATAGGGTCCACTGCGGCGAAACCCGAGAGTCGTCATGCGCGAGTAGAGCGCAACATCAATGGACAGCGTGGGGTCAACAAAGGCTGTTGTCGACATCCGCTCGGGCAAGTAGCTGCATTCATGGGGTTCGGTTAAGCAGAGTCGCACTGTCTGAATATCGGGGGAAATATCTCTTGTCATACCGTTTCTCTGCGACTCGCAAGTGTTGATAGTCATTAAATCTGCAATAACCCTAGTTGATCCCCAGCACAGACTCAACCTCTGTTTTATGTATTCACCACGTAAAGCGAATCGCCCCCGGCACCTCCACGTTACCGAAGCACGACCAGTCCGGCGGGCTGTGGTGGGCTAGCTGCAGTCGCTGTAAAAATAGCGATCTGTCGATAGCGCTCGCACCCAAGGTCAGCAAATGAGGATTGACCAGCTGACAGTCCAACAGATCAAGGCCCGCATCCATTCCCCAGCGGCAGAGGTGAGCGAGGGCTATTTTGGAGCCATGATCGCCACGGCTGAACATGGATTCGCCACAGAAAACCGCACCGACAGCGACACCATACACTCCGCCAATCAAGTCATCGTCACGCCAAACTTCAACTGAATGGGCGCGCCCAGTGTGGTGGAGAGCCGTGTAGGCCTGAATAATATCGGCGCTGATCCACGTGCCGCCCGCGGCATCCCGGGGGTCACTGCAGTGCGCAATTACACGTTCAAAGGCGCGATTGGTGGTAACGCTGTAATCGTTGCGGCGTAATACTTTACGCAGACTTTTGGAGCAGTGAAATTGCGCCGGTTCAATGACACAGCGTATCGAAGGACTCCACCAAAGAATGGGATCGGGCGTCTGATACCAGGGAAAAATACCCCGATCATAAGCCTGCAAAAGAGTAGTTTCAGCGAGATTGCCACCGACCGCCAACAGCCCATCCGGCTCGGACAGCGCCCAGCGCGGATCGGGAAACTCAGGTTCGTCGCGATCAAGCAGTGGCAGACGCACGACGTTGGCCTTTAGTTATCGAGAAAACGCTCCGCATCCAGCGCCGCCATGCAGCCACTGCCAGCAGAGGTAATCGCTTGGCGGTAGACATGGTCAGCGACGTCGCCGGCCGCGAACACACCGCTAACACTGGTCTCAGTCGCATTGCCAGCCAATCCGCCTTTGATGGTGATATAACCGTCTTTCATCGCCAGCTTGTCAGCAAAGATATCGGTGTTGGGCTTGTGGCCAATCGCAATAAAGACACCGGTTACCGCTAATTCTTTGGTTGAGCCATCAAGAGCGCTCTTTAACCGCACGCCAGTCACCCCAGCATCGTCACCCAACACCTCGTCAAGGTTGTGGTTCCATTCGATTTTGATGTTGCCGGTTCTCGTTTTTTCGAAAAGCTTATCTTGCAGCATTTTTTCTGCGCGCAATTCGTCACGGCGGTGAATTAACGTCACCTCACTGCAGATATTGGAGAGGTACAACGCCTCTTCGACCGCAGTGTTGCCACCACCCAGTACCGCCACCTTCTGATTGCGGTAAAAGAAACCATCGCAGGTTGCGCAAGCGCTAACCCCTTTCCCCATAAACGCCTCTTCCGAGGGCAGACCCAAATATTGGGCCGAGGCGCCCGTGGCAATAATTAACGCATCGCAGCTGTAGCTGGCAGAGCCTTTAAGTTGGAAAGGGCGCTGATCAAAATCAACCTCATGGATATGGTCAAAAATAGTCTTGGTGTCGAAACGCTCGGCGTGGGCCTGCATGCGCACCATCAAGTCTGGACCCTGCACACCATCTGCATCACCTGGCCAATTATCAACATCGGTCGTGGTGGTTAGCTGACCACCTTGCTGCATGCCAGTAATTACCGCAGGGCTCAAATTGGCGCGAGCCGCGTACACTGCAGCGGTCCAACCAGCGGGGCCAGAGCCTAGAATAATCAGTGGATAATGTTGTGTCTCAGACATGGATTCTCTCAATAATAAAGTGGGTTGGAGGGTGTGCGTCTCGCATAGGGGCCGTATCATAATCAATCAGGGCGCGATGAAAAATAGCTTTCGCACATTAACTTCAATTTAAGCGATCGAAGATCGTCATATCACTGCTTCAAACATGGCTTTTGTACGTGAACCGGCTACAATTGGCTCTGCACAAAAATACAGGGAACACCCCATTGAGCTCTGAGAAGAAAAGACAGCGCCAAGCACTGGCCGAAGAACCCAGCGCAAACCAAGCCCGCGGCAAGCGATTAATTGCAGAGGGCGCCCTGATCGGTTGGATCGCACTCTGTTCGATCTTACTGTTAGCCCTGCTGAGCTACTCGGCGAATGACCCCGGATGGTCGCACACAGGCCCCCGAGTCGGCATCGACAACGCCGTGGGCCTCGTCGGCGCCTGGTGTGCTGATGTGTTCTTTTCCCTATTTGGCGTAATGGCCTATCTTTTTCCCGCACTGCTGGCCGTGCGTGCGTTGCAAATACTCAGAAATTACATTCTCAGTGATGTCGATGAATTTGACTCCGTCACCTTCACCCTGCGCATTATTGGTTTTTGCTTAGTGATGATCAGCGCAACCTCACTGGCCAATATCCAATACGCCGACGTCAACAACGGCTACCCCTTCGGTGTCGGTGGCGTGCTTGGCAACAAAATTGGCGAAGCCAGTATCGCGGTATTCAGCTATGTCGGAAGCACGCTAATTCTGCTCTCCCTGTTCTTGTTTGGCCTCACGGTATTTGTCGATATTTCGTGGATCGCAGTAATCGATAGACTCGGTATCTTGACCATCGACCTGTATCAACTCGCACGCACGAAGTACCACGCGTGGCAGCGTGACCGGCAAGAAGATGAGCTGTCCCGCGAAGCAATGATGGAGCGGCAAGTTAAAGTCGAAACTCAAGCAAAAACCCAGAAATTGCGCATACCGCCGACCATTCAAGCGCCAGCAGCCAAACCCGTGGTCAGCAAACGCATTGAGCGAGAGAAGCAGCAAACGCTCTTTGAAGACGCCGAAATCGTTGGCTCGCTGCCGCCGATTAATCTGCTTGACCCCGCCGACAATAATTCAGATACAGGCTACTCGCCCGAATCCCTCGAGCACATGTCGCGGCTGCTAGAACACAAACTCCTCGACTTTGGCATAACCGTGCAAGTGGTTGAGGTACTGCCTGGCCCCGTGGTAACACGCTTTGAAATCCAGCCCGCAGCGGGCATTAAAGTCAGTCGCATCACAGGCCTCGCCAAAGATCTTGCTCGCTCCATGGCCGTAATCAGTGTGCGCGTCGTGGAAGTAATACCGGGCAAGTCCGTTGTCGGTATTGAAATTCCCAATGAAAAGCGCGAAATGGTGCGCCTCAGCGAAGTGCTTTCATCTGACGCCTACGACCGCTCAAGCTCGCCCTTAACTCTCGCGCTTGGCCACGATATCGCCGGTATCCCGATTGTCGCCGACCTTGCACGCATGCCGCACTTATTGGTGGCCGGTACCACGGGCTCCGGTAAGTCCGTCGGCATCAACGCCATGCTCCTCAGCCTACTGTTCAAAGCCTCGCCGGACGACGTCAAATTGATTCTAATTGACCCGAAAATGCTAGAACTGTCTGTGTATGAAGGTATTCCGCACCTATTAACGCCGGTGATAACCGACATGAAAGACGCCGCCAGCGGCCTCCGTTGGTGCGTGGGTGAAATGGAGCGTCGCTATAAATTAATGGCCACCTTAGGCGTGCGCAACCTCACCGGCTACAACCGAAAAATTCAAGACGCAATCAAAGCCGGCAATCCCATTGTCGATCCGCTATGGGTGTTTAACCCATCACACGTCGGTTGGGACCAAAGCCAGCCAGCCCCCGAAGCACCGCTGCTCGAAACGCTACCCTATGTGGTCGTAGTGATCGATGAATTTGCCGACATGATGATGATTGTCGGCAAAAAGGTAGAGCAGCTGATCGCGCGAATAGCGCAAAAAGCGCGTGCCGCAGGAATACATCTTATTCTCGCCACCCAGCGCCCCTCGGTTGACGTGATTACAGGCCTTATCAAAGCCAATATACCCACTCGCATAGCCTTCCAAGTATCCTCAAAGATCGACTCACGCACCATCCTCGACCAAGGTGGCGCAGAGCAACTGTTAGGCCATGGCGACATGCTCTATCTGCCGCCCGGCACCAGCGTCCCCGAGCGAATTCACGGCTGCTTTGTTGACGACCACGAAGTCCATAAAGTGGTCGCAGATTGGAAACGTCGCGGTGAGCCCCAGTATCTGGCTGAAATTACCGACGAACAGGCCTTATCCTCCATCTCCGTCCCCGGCTTTAGCAACGGAGATGAGGGCGGTGAAGACGATCCAGAGTCTGATCCACTCTACGACGAAGCGGTTGCCTTCGTGCTCGAAACCCGCAAAGCATCCATTTCCTCCGTTCAGCGAAAACTTCGCGTCGGCTACAACCGCGCCGCGCGACTGATCGAGCAGATGGAAATCAGTGGCGTGGTAAGCCCTATGAGCAGCAATGGCAGTCGCGATATTTTGGCGCCAGGGGGGCGGGATTAGGCGTCCCGTCCGGTGTCCGACGAGCCGGTGGGTAAGTAATTTCAAGGCTATTTTTACAAAAAAGAGTGGAAGCGCAGCTTCGATGGCTTGAGGATCAAACAAACCTTTACCAGCAGCGGCACCTAAACAGGCAGTGGAGAGTAAATAATTTGTGCTGTCAGGGAATTATTTCTGGGGCCACAAGATAGTCATTACCTGTTTTTGCATACCCTGTAGTAGGATCGCTTGGTAGTTGTGTAAATCTGGATCTAGTGTGTGGCACAGGTTTGACTACTTCACTCAGGGTATCTACTCAGCTTCGAGAAAGCCCTAGTTGGTAGAATCTTATGGAGCATCATGGAAGGGCATATTACCAATGATCCGTAGCAGGTTCGTATTTAGTTTTTTTATTGTCATTTTTTCTTTGATTCTGTGCGGTTGCATGACTAAAGACGTGACAACTCGGCCGGAATTCTCAAGTGTGGTAGGGTCATGCAAACGGCTAAAGCAGGACGCTATTCTTGGGTAACATGCGAGGTTCAATGAATACCATTTAGATCCCAATTATCATGATTACTATCAACGAAAGCCCGAAGCCGTTATTGCGTATCTTCCTGCTTATAGCCGTTTTGAAGTGGTGAAAATATTTCATGAGAGTTTGGGTGAAGGTGGGTAGGGCTTTACTTGCCGCACGGAGAATAAAAAAGGGGCCGATTCGTTGGCCCCTTTTTCGTTACTGCTATTTGTTACTACTATTCACTGCGGCTATCGATTGACACCCTTCACAGCAGCCCAACCACTTTTATGCAGCGTTCAGCTTGCTGGTGAGCGGCTTTAACGGCTTTTACAACTTGCGGTTTCATGGCGCTGTATTCCTCTACCAATCCGGCGAGTTCTTGTTCGCTTGCGGCATTGCATTGCACGGGCAACATGCTGCCGGCAAATGATCGGATAAGGGTGAGGTCGCTGCCTTTATTGAGTTCTTCGATGTGCGTTTTTATGCGCGCCTTGAAGGGTTCTTCCAGTGCCTGCTGTTCGGCGGGGAATAGGTAGAACATGATGTAACGCAGGGTGGCTTGTTTGAGGCCGTCGGGATTTTGCGTGACAACATTAAACCATTTGGCTTTTGTGGCGGCATCGGGGCGCTGGGCTTCGGCTGACATGGCGCCGTTTACGCCGTTATCTGACATATCCCGCGCGGCTTCGGCGGTGAGTGCGGCTTGATAGTCGCCATAGGCGTAGCGGTTTAGTTTGGCCACTATGCCCCAGCGCTTGTCTTGGTCGATGGTGAGGCCGTCGAAGGTTTGCTTGCCGGCTAAAACGGTGGTGAGTCGTTCGAGATGGGCTGGGTTTTTGGCGACGGATAGGTAGTTGTCGTACCACAGTTTTTGCAGGTCGGAACCGGGTGTGGCTTGACTTAGCAGCTGCAAGTACAGGTCTTCGACGGCGGTGTATTGCGCGGCATAATCGCTGATGCCGTCGCGGGTGGCGATATCTGTGTAGCTTAGTGCTGTGTTCAGACCGCCGCTGATGGCGCGGGCGACGTTGTAGTCTTGTTCGCCACGGATATTGGCGAGGGCAAAGTCTATAAAGCTTGCTGCGCTAAGGTTGGCATCGTTAACGCTGTCGATCAGGCTCTGCCACAGCATAAGGCGGGTGGTGACATTGGCTATGCCGTTGATGCGCTGTTGGGCGCTGGCCAGTGAGCGGTCATCGAGGGCGACTTTAACGTAGCCCCAGTCGGCTTCGTTGGGGTAGACCAAGTCTGGACAGGCCATGCCAATGGCGGCGGGAATATCTGTTTTAGCACCGCTGTAGACGATGGGTAGCGCCGTGGCCAGTGCTAGGCCGTCGCCGTCTTGCTGATAGAAGCCGATTTGCACGCGCTGCTCACGCAGTGTGGGGTAGCCTTCTGGTGCGGTTTGGGCGATGGATAGGGCGCTGATGCCGGTGTCGTTGCACTCGAAGTCGACTTTGATGGTGTTGAGGCCAGCTTCATAGAGCCAGTCTTGTGTCCATTGCTGCATATCGCGGTTGGCTGCTTTGCCTAGCTCGCCGATAAAGTCGTCGAGGTCGGTGTTTTTGTAGGCGTGTTTTTTGATGTAGTTGCTGACGCCGAGTCGGAAGTTTTCTTCGCCGAGATAGTAGGGCAGCTGTTTTAGCACTGAGGCCCCTTTGCCGTAGGTGATGCCGTCGAAGTTGGTCATGGCGTCGCCGGTGCTGGCTACGGGAAGTTCAATGGCGTGGGTGTTGACGGAGTCGTCGGTGCGGTAGGCCCACTGTTTGGTGCCTGAGTAGAAAACATCCCAGCTGTTTTCAAAATCGCTGGCTTCGGAGATGGCGAGGTTGGCCATGTAGGTGGCGAAGCTTTCGTTAAGCCACAGGCCGTTCCACCAGCGCATGGTAACTAGATCGCCAAACCACATGTGGGCCATTTCGTGGGCGATCACATTGGCGAGGCGCATTTTTGACTGTGTCGATTTTTCACTGCGCTCAACATAGCGTTCGCTGAAGGTTACTGCGGCGACATTTTCCATGGCGCCAGCATTGAAGTCGGGCACCATAATTTGATCGTATTTGCCGAAGGGGTAACGCACGTCAAAGTAGCGGTTAAAAAAGCCGAAGCTCTGTTTGGTGGGAATAAACCACTCATCGGTGACAACGTATTGCTGAAGGCTTTTGCGCACAAAGAGGCGCAGTGGAATATCTTCAAATTGGTCTTCCCAGACGACGTAGGGGCCGGCGTGCATGGAGAATACGTAGGATGAGAATTTGGCAGACGTTGGGAAGGTCCAAACCTGATTGTCCCCATCTTTGGCAATGGCTGTTTCGCGGGTTGAGCTGACTACTTGCCAACTGGCTGGTGCGGTTACCTGAAGGGTGTAGGTGGCTTTTAGGTCCGGCTGATCAAAATGGGGGAACAGGCGATGGGCGTCGTAGGGTTCAAAGTCGGTGTAGAGGTAGGTTTCGCCATCTTCGGGATCGACAAAACGGTGCAGCCCAGAGCCGTCGGTGGCATAGGGGTGCTGGTAGTCGATAACGAGGGTATTGCTGCCGGCTGCAAGCTCGCTGGCGGGGATGGTGATAAACCACTTTTCATAGTCAAAGTTGACTGGCTGGCCATTTCGACTGATGGAATGTACAACCCCTTTGTCGAAATCGATGGTCAGATCGCTCTGATTGTTTGGGACTAAATCAAAGGTTATTTGGGTTACACCGGAAAAACTGTCGCTTTGTTTGTCGAGGTTGACGGTTAAGTCGTAGCTGACATTGCTCAGTTGACTGGCGCGCAATTCTGCGGTGGCGGCGAACAGTGATTCGCTGACGGGTCGCGGCGCATTTAAGTCAGCCGAGGGCTGTGCGCTTTGTTCGCAACCGGTGAGCGTAATGGAAAGCGCAATGGAGAGCATAAAAGCGAGAGCTAGCAACCCAGCGGGTCGCCAGTTTTTCAGAGCGTTAGTGGTCATGGGAGGCCTTTTTTATTGTTTTTTTAGATGTCGCAGTTATACGCGAGAATGTTGTTAGAGAATAGTGGGGAACTCGAAATACTGCAGTCTAATGTCCGGCTAAAAAAGACCGTCCTTCTATGGACGCCCCTGTTTTGCAACCAGATAGGGTGAACCCACGGCCAGACCAGCGCTGAATTAAGGAAAAACAATGCCCAGCGCAGGCTGAGCCCTCGCGCTGCGGCGAGGGCTGCCCTTGTGCGGTTTGTTAGAGCTTAGCGGGAAGGGTGGTAGCGACGCGTAGTTTTAAGAAAATTTATCGATTAGCAATGGCAGATCACGCCGTCTTAACTACACTTATGCGAACAATTGTGACGATAAATTGTTACGCATCGGAAGGTGCAAAAAAACGGCCCCTGTGGCTAAACCAACCGTGGCTCGTAGTTTCGGGCCTGTGTATTTCTAAACTTACTATAAGGAAATTGTAATGTTAAAACCTTCTTCGATGGCAAAAGTGGTAGCGGCGAGCGTTATTTTATCGGCCTCATCGGCTGTGCTGGCGGGTGACGCGTATATGGGTGCGAGCATTGGCTTCGCGGATTATGAGGAGAAATGGCAAGACCTGGATCTTTCCGATGAGGTGATCGCGGTTGATTCGACGTTGACTACTGTAAATATTCGAGTTGGCAAGGAGATTTCACCCAATTTTGCTGCTGAGGTGCGGCTCGGTACTGGCTTGGGCCATGATCAGATTGATGTCGACGGGATTGAGACGATTGCTGAGATGAGTGTTCGTGAAATCTATGGGGCCTATATTCGCGGTGGGTATCCCGTTGCTGAGGGGTATTTTCCCTATCTCGTGGTGGGTTATACCCAGTCGACATTTAAGGCTGAGCTTTATGGTCTGGAGGCCAAGGGCGAGCTTGGTGGTGTGTCCTTCGGTGTAGGTTTAGATATTGATGTGGGCAGCGACATTACCGCCAAATTTGAGTATATGGACTATTTCGATACTGTGGGTGTTCAGGTGACGGGCTTTACGCTCGGCGTGGCGAAGTCGTTTTGACGGTGTCTTGCAGGCCCAACTAAAAAGCTTATTAAACGCTCCATGAGAGGGCGCGGTTCCACAGAAAGCCCACGGTTAGCGTGGGCTTTTTTGTAGGCGTTTAGAGTGGCAGTGCGGTGGTGAACTTCTTTTGTCGCAATATTAGGTTTGTGGTTGATGAGCGCACAATGCCGAGTCTTAGCAGATGTTGCATGATAAATTTTTCGAGGCTTTCGGTGTCTTTTTCGATGATTTTTAACACGTAGTCGTTGGAGCCGGTGATTGAGGAGCACTCGACAATTTGCTCCTGGCCGTCGACAAATTTATCCAGCAGTTCGATGGTTTCTTGGCGGTGGTCAAGCAGTGCGATGTGCACATAGGCCATGGCGGTCAATCCGAGCCGTTTGGGGTTGAGCAGGGCGACATAGTCAGAAATGATGCCAGCGTCTTCCAGTTTTTTGACCCGTCGCCAGCAGGGTGAGGTGGATAAATTAACCTTTTCTGCCAGTTCTTGAATGCCAATCTTCCCTTCATTTTGCAGTACGCGAAGTATTGCCTGGTCGTAGTGATCGATAGTATCCATTGGTAATAATTATCCTCATGCTGTTTATTTACGGTAAATATAACCTCTTTACCGAAAAATCGCTGCCTTTACGCAAGCTTATTTCCATCTATAAAGGAAATAATGTTCGCTCTCACGGCATGGTATATGGAGTAATAAGTAAAATGGATAAAAAGACGGCTTACGTTGCGAAGACTCCTGATCAGAACGGGTATATTCATTACACCGACGACGAACATGCTGTTTGGCGCGATCTCTACAGCCAGCAAATAACCGGCGCTGAGAAGTATGCCGCGCAGATTTATCGGTCGGGACTTGAGCAGCTTTCGATACCGGCTGACCGAATTCCTCAATGTGCTGAGCTCAGTGCGCGTTTGCAGCCTAAGACGGGCTGGACTGTGGCGCCGGTACCTGCGTTGATCGGCTTCGGGCGTTTTTTCACGATGTTGTCTGAGCGGCGTTTCCCTGCGGCATCGTTTATTCGCTCGAGAGAACATTTCGATTACATTAAAGAGCCGGATATATTTCACGAAATATTTGGCCACACGCCTTTGCTAATGGATCCAGAGTTTGCGGCATTTTCGCAGCGAATTGGCGAAACGGGGTTGACGGTTGAAACAAAAGATTACAGCTGGCTGATAAGGCTCTATTGGTTTACTGTGGAGTTCGGCCTGACGCGCGAAAACGGCTGTTACAAGGCGTTGGGTTCAGGGCTGAATTCGTCGCCCACGGAGTTGATTTACAGTGTTGAGAGCCCAATTCCTGAGCGCCGCGAGTTTAACTTGATCGATGTTTTGCGCACGCCCTACAGAATTGATATTCACCAGCCGATCTATTTTGTTATTGAGGACTTCAATGATGTCCTGAACGCGGTTAGCGGAGATCTGCTCGGCAGCATTAGAAAGGCGCAGTCTTTGGGCCTCTTTGCGCCAACCTATGAAGCGCTAACTGCATAAGCAGACAGCATCAACAAACAGTCTAAAAAGAGAGTTAACCGTATGACCGACAATCAAGTGTGTGATCTTAGCAATATGTCCTGTAAGCCCTGTCGAGGTGGTGTGGCAGCCTTTACAGTCGAGGAGGCGAAGGCGCTGTTGACTGATCTACACGATGACTGGACGCTGAGTTCAGATGGCAAAACTATTCGCCGTGAATTTACCTTTAAGGGCTTTGCTCGTGCGGTACAGATGGCCAATCTTGTGGCCTGGTTGGGCGACAAGCAGGGCCATCATCCCGATATCAAGTTTGGCTGGGGCTATTGTCATGTTGAATTTACCACCCATGAAAGTGGGGGTTTATCGCAGAATGACTTTATTTGTGCGGCCAAGCTGGACCAGATCGTCGCTGGCTAAGGCGCTGGAAAATCTGGCTGTGCTTGCGGGCTGGCGCTGATAAAGGCTGGCAGCGACGTGCAGTATTGGTAGATTGAATTTATGGTGGGGTAGCTTTCCAGCGGGCACGAAAAGCGCAGTGCGTTGCTTACTTGCGGTATCAAGCAGATATCGGCCACTGTTGGGCTGTCGCCGAAACAAAACTGCCCTGTGCTGTTGAGGTGGCGCAAACTCTCTTCAAATGCTGTAAATCCCTGTGCAATCCAATGCTGATACCAGCGCAACTTGCCGGCTTCGTCGACACCCATTTCGGCGGTTAAATATTGTGTCACGCGCAAGTTATTTAACGGATGTATATCCATGGCTATTTGCTGCGCCATAGAGCGCACAGTCGCTCGATCAATGGCCGAGTCGGGCAGTAGTGGCGGCTGCGGGTAGCACTCGTCAAGATACTCAATAATCGCTAGGGACTGGCTAATCAGGCCGCCTGCGGTATGCAGTGCTGGCACAAAGCCTTGGGGATTGTGCTTTAGATACTCAGCGCTGCGCTGTTCTCCGGTGGCGAGATTGATCGGCAGGCTCTGCCAGTCAAGACCTTTCAAATTCAAGGCAATACGCACACGATAGGCCGCTGAGGAGCGGAAGTAGGTGTAGAGCTGCAGGGTGCTATCTGGCGTCATATTTAACGACTCGCTGGTTTATTTCGCCAAAGATACTCTGTTGGCGCTCATCATTCATGAAAATCTCAATGCGATCGCCAAAGCGCATAAAGTCTGTACTGGCTTTGCCTTGATTAATAATTTCTAGCATGCGCACTTCTGCCAAACAGCAAGACCCCTGCGACCGGTCTAGATTGGAGACGGTTCCCGAGCCAATGATCGTGCCTGCGCAGAGTGGTCGGGTTTTGGCGGCATGGGCGATTAGCTGGCCAAAATCAAAGGTCATGTCGACACCGGCATTGGGCTGACCGATTAGTGTGCCATTGAGTATCGCTGTCAGCGGCAAGTGTAGTTTAGCGCCATCCCAAGCTTGCCCAAGGGCGTCGGGTGTCACTGCCACGGGTGAGAACGCACTACTGGGTTTTGCTTGATAAAAACCGAATCCTTTGGCGAGTTCGCCGGGGATTAGATTGCGCAGAGACACATCGTTGACCAGCATCAGCAACTTGATGTGCTTTCTGGCGTCGGCAGGCAGTATCCCCATGGGGACATCGTCGACAATCACCGCGACTTCAGCTTCGAAGTCGATTCCCCAGCTCTCGTCCGCCATGGCGATATCGTCGCGAGGGCCGAGAAACGAGTCTGAGCCGCCTTGGTAAATTAACGGGTCGGTCCAAAATGTCTCTGGCATCTCTGCCTTGCGGGCTTTTCGCACGAGTTCGACATGGTTGACGTAGGCGCTGCCATCTGCCCAGTGGTAGGCCCGAGGCAGGGGTGAGGCGCAGGCAGATGGGTCAAACTTTTCACCCTGAATTTGCCCAGACTCAAGCTGTGTAGAGAGCTGTTGCAACTGCGCTTCACAGGTTGACCAGTTATCCAGCGCTGCTTGCAGGGTGGGTGCCACTGCGGTAGCTAATACATAGGTTTGCATGGCGTTGTCGACAACGATGAGCTGTCCGTCGCGGCCGGCTTTTAGAGATGCCAGTTTCATAGTCTAAGCCTATTCCTGTTGGGGAGCATGCAGCCACGCTGCATGCTTGGGTGCTCGTTTGGTTTGGTTCCACTCCTCGAGCATGTCGGGGGCGACACGATGAAGCTCTTCGAGCATGCCGGGCTTGGCCGTGTCTGCCGCTAGTTCGAGGCGATGGCCGTTGGGGTCAAAGAAGTAGATGGACTTGAAAAGGGTGTGATCAATCGGTCCTATCACTTTTAGGCCTGCTTTTTCGACGCGGGCTTTGGCGGCGAGCAGGGCGTCGATATCGGCGACTTTGAAGGCGATATGCTGCACCCACTGGGGTGTGTTGGGGTCAAAGCCCATATCGGGCGAGTTGGGAATCTCAAAGAAGGCTAAGACATTGCCATTGCCGGCGTCCATAAAGACGTGCATGTAGGGGTCCGGTTCGCCCGTGGAGGGAACTTTGTCCTCGGCGATGGCCAGCTGAAAATCCATATTCAGTACCTGCTGGTAAAATTCCACCGTCTGTTTGGCGTTGATGCAGCGGTAGGCGACGTGATGAATACCTTGAATATTCATAATACTAATACCTTAGGTGGCGTTGATAAAACCGCGATTGAGTTGGTCGCGTTCTATGGATTCAAACAGTGCCTTGAAGTTACCTTCGCCGAAACCTTGGTCTTTTTTGCGCTGGATAAATTCAAAAAACACGGGGCCGATTAGGGTTTTGGAGAAGATCTGCAGCAGCAGGCGCGGGTCATTATTTTCGGTTGAACCGTCGAGCAGAATGCCCCGGGTTTGCAATTCTTGAGTCGGCTCGCCGTGGTTGGGCAGGCGTTCGTCGAGCATCTCGTAATAGGTGTCGGGCGGTGAAGGCATAAAGGGTACACCGCGCGCTTTCAGTAAATCCCAAGTCGCGTAGATGTCGTCGCAGGAGAAGGCGATATGCTGAATGCCCTCACCGTTGTACGCCATCAAAAATTCTTCTATCTGTCCGCCGCCGGTGGACTCTTCGTTGAGCGGTATACGAATCTTACCGTCTGGGGCGGACATGGCTTTTGAGCGCAGTCCTGTGTACTCGCCGCTGATATCAAAGTAGCGCACTTCGCGAAAGTTGAACAGATCTTCGTAAAAGCTTGCCCAGTGACTCATGCGGCCGCGATAGACGTTGTGGGTGAGGTGGTCAATAACGTTGAGGCCGCAGCCAACTGGGTGGCGTTCGGTGCCTTCAATGTACTCAAAGTCGATATCGTAGATCGATAGACTATCGCCATAGCGGTCAATCAGATAGAGCGGGGCACCACCGATACCTTTGATGGCTGGCAGACGCAGTTCCATGGGGCCTGCGGGGATATCGACAGGTTGCGCGCCCATTTTCAGTGCTCTGGCGTAGGCTTGCTGAGCATTTTTGACGCGAAAAGCCATGCCACAGGCGGAGGGGCCATGCTCTGCGGCAAAGTAGTTGGCGTAGCTATTGGGCTGATAATTAATGATAAAGTTGATGTCGTTTTGTCTGAATAGCAGGACATCTTTGGAGCGGTGATTGGCGATGTGCTTAAAGCCCATGGTCTCAAAAATGGGTTCGAGAATGCCGCGCTCTTCGGCCGCAAATTCGACAAATTCAAAGCCATCGAGACCCATTGGGTTGGCATTGAGTTGGTCCATTGTTGTAGTGGCAGTTGTAGCGACAGTTTTATCGTTTGCTTGATCCATGGTGTGCTCCTGCGGTTTGTTGCCGACCATTAGTTGCGATTGCAACTAATATTGGTTGCAAGCGCAACTAATGTCAAGCATGATCCTGCAATGACTAAAAAAAGCCTGCAACCTCACAAAATACTTCAGCTTGAGCGCTATCTGCCGTATCGCCTGTCGATCCTGTCCAATCGCATCAGTGCGCTTATTTCAGAAATCTATAGCGACAAATTTGCCCTTTCGATTACCGAGTGGCGGATTATGGCGGTGTTGGGCGAATACCCTGACGTGTCTGCCGATGAGGTGTCGCTAAAGACGCAAATCGAAAAATCTATTCTGAGCCGTGCGATTAATAAGTTGGTGCAGCGCAAACTATTGCAGCGAGAGTTTGATCCGTTGGATCGCCGTCGCTCTATGCTGCGCTTAACGGCGACTGGTCTGTCGGTGTATGACGAGGTAGTGCCGGTGTCCTATGACTACGAAAAAGCCTTGGTGTCCTGTTTCACTGATGCTGAGCGTGAGCAGTTCAGCGAGTTTATCGATCGCCTCTATCAGCACGCGGAATCGCCGTTTGAATAACCCGCTTGCGCTACTTTTCTGTGGTTTGTGAAATATACCTTGCCCGCAAAGCAACCAACCGTTACAACATAACCGTTACAACATAACCGATTCAACCGTGCCTCTATTAACAGTGCCTCTGTCAACAGTGCCTCTATCAACAGTGCCTCTATCAACAGTGCCCTTAGACGCTGTAGAATTGGGCTTCGTCTCTACAGGTTACTCTTTATGCGCGCTTACCAACGCACCTGCTCTCTGATTTTGGCCTCGGCTCTGGTTTTTCTCTGCACGGCTGCTCACGCCGGCGGCAGCCCTGAAGATATTCAAAAACTCCGCAGTTTACTGCAACCCATTACGAGTCTCTCAGCGCAGTTCCAGCAGCGAATTGTCGATGTCGATGGCTTTGAAATTCAATCTTCTCAAGGTGTTTTCCAAGTGGCTCAGCCGAACAAGCTGCGCTGGATTGTCGAGCAACCCATGGAACAGCAAATTATCTCCGACGGTGTGACCTTGTGGGTTTACGATCCCGATCTAGAACAGGTCACCGTGCAGCCATTTAATGAGGATATCGCGGCCACGCCGGCCATTCTTTTTTCCGGCGACCTCGCTGCGTTGGATAAAAGCTATTTTGTGCAGCAGCTGTCCGCTGGACATTTTGTGCTCACGCCTGAGCAGGGCGGTAGTCTTTTCAGCCGCACGACGTTGGTTTTTTCTGGCTCAGAGCCTGCGCAGATCACCTTGACGGATAACCTCGATCAGGTAACTGAAATTGTCTTCTCTGAGATTGTTCTAAACCCTGAATTGTCGGGCGATTTGTTTATCTTAGACATCCCCGAGGGGGTCGATGTCATCAACAATGGCAACTGATCTGTTCACTCAAGAGGTTTATCGCCCGCTGGCTGCGCGTATGCGGCCGAGCCAGTTGGCAGGTTTTTACGGTCAGGCGCATTTAGTCGGGCAGGGCAAGCCTCTGCGCGAGGCGATTGATAACGGCACATTGCACTCTATGATTCTGTGGGGCCCGCCGGGGGTTGGCAAGACGACTCTGGCGAGAATTATTGCGGCGTCTGCCGATGCGCATTTCGAAAGTCTTTCTGCGGTGCTCTCTGGGGTCAAGGAAATTCGTGCGTCGATTGCCAAGGCCGAAGAGCAGCGCGATTTACGTGGTCGCAAAACGATTTTGTTTGTTGATGAGGTGCATCGCTTTAACAAGTCTCAGCAGGACGCGTTCTTGCCGTTTGTTGAAGATGGTACGGTGGTGTTTATCGGTGCGACCACAGAAAATCCTTCCTTTGAACTAAATAATGCGCTGCTCTCTCGCTGTCGTGTCTATGTGCTAAAAAGCCTCGATCAAGAACAAATCAAGACGGTTATTCGCCAGGCTTTGTCGGATAAGACGGTGGGCTTGGGTGGTCGCCATTTGCAGCTTGATGCTGCTGCCCTCGATCTACTGGCGACAGCCGCGGATGGCGACGCTCGGCGGGCGCTTAATTTACTTGAAATCGCCAATGATCTGGCCAGTGAGCAGGGCGACCATCGCGTGGTTGATCGGGCGGTGCTGGAACAGGTACTGGTTGGCGATACGCGACGCTTCGATAAGGGTGGCGACTACTTTTACGATCAAATTTCGGCGCTGCATAAGTCTGTGCGTGGTTCGTCGCCAGACGCTGCGCTGTATTGGCTATGTCGTATGCTTGATGGCGGATGCGATCCAATCTATATCGCTCGCCGCTTAGCGCGCATGGCGAGCGAGGATATTGGCAATGCCGACCCGCGGGCACTTGAGATTGCCATGAGTGCGTTGGACGTCCAGGCCCGTTTGGGCAGTCCAGAGGGGGAGCTGGCGCTGGCTCAGGCGGTGGTTTATCTCGCTGTTGCGGCTAAGAGCAATGCTGTGTACAGCGCGTTTAAGGCCGCGATGGCGGATGTTCGTCGGTTGCCCAGTTACGAGGTGCCGCTGCACTTGCGCAATGCGCCAACGGCGCTAATGAAAGAATTGGAGCACGGTAAAGATTATCGTTACGCCCACAGTGAAGAGGGCGGCTACGCCTCAGGTGAGCGCTATTTGCCGGACGAGCTGGAGGGTACCCAGTACTACGCACCCACTGATCGCGGGCTGGAAAAGAAGATCGCAGAGAAACTCAATTATCTGCGCGCTCTCGACAATCAACAACGCGATAATCAAAACCTAGACACTCAAAACAAGGATATTAGCTGATGCAGTGGTTTACTGTTGCTATAGGTGGTGCTCTTGGCGCAATGGCGCGCTATGGTTTGAGCACTCTGATCTTTAACAGCGTTGACCACAAATTTCCCTACGCTACGCTGGTAGTCAACGTGCTGGGCAGCTTTGTCATGGGGCTTTTATTTGTCGTTATTGTGGAAAAAGCCGCGTTGCCCCCAGAGATGCGCAGCCTTTTGATGATCGGTTTTCTCGGTGCCTTCACCACCTTTTCAACATTCTCGCTTGATGCCCTCGGTTTGTGGCAAAATGGCCACCTTTTTCTGGCGCTGGTTTACGTTGTCGCAACAGTGGTGCTCTGCCTTGTTGCGATTAGCGGTGCTATCTGGCTTGCCCGTTTACTTTAAATTTAGGTTAAGGAATTTACCATGCTCGACCCGAAGCTGTTACGTTCGGACTTACACGCCGTTGCCGATAGTCTAAAAACCAAGCGCTACGATCTTGATGTGGAGTTGTTTTTGTCCCTCGACGCCCAGCGCAAAGAGCTGCAGTTGGCGGCAGAGAGCTTACAGCAAGAGCGCAATAGCTATGCCAAGTCCATGGGCAAACTGATTGGCGAAGCGAAAGCCAAGGGTGAAGACGTTGAGCCGTTAAAGGCAAAGGGCGAGCATATTAAGCAAGCATCTGCCGCGGCTGACGAGGCGCTGGCTAAGGTGCAGTCTGCGCTTGACGAAATGCTGCAGGGTATCCCGAATATTCCACACAGCTCGGTGCCTGCTGGCAGCGATGAAAACGATAACGTTGAGGTTCGCCGCTGGGGTACTGTGCGTCAGTTTGATTTTGAGGTTAAGGATCACGTCGATCTCGGTGCTGCATTAGGCGGGTTAGACTTTGATATTGCGTCTAAAATCACCGGTTCACGCTTTGCTCAAATGCGCGGCGGTTTGGCGAGCCTACATCGCGCGCTGACGCAGTTTATGCTGAATACCCATATCGACGTGCACGGCTACGAAGAAGTTTACGTGCCCTATATTGTTAACCGCGAATCCCTGTTTGGCACCGGCCAGCTGCCAAAGTTTGAGGCCGATCTGTTTAAGATTGACGACGAGCGCGGGTTTTATCTTATTCCCACCGCCGAAGTGCCTGTGACGAATATTTTCCGCGATGAAATTGTTGAGCATCTGCCGGTAAAGTTTGTCTGTCACACGCCTTGTTTCCGCAGCGAAGCGGGCAGTTACGGGCGCGATACCCGCGGTATGATTCGTCAGCACCAATTTGAAAAAGTCGAGATGGTGCAGTTTGTGCACCCGGAAAAATCTTGGGACGCTCTGGAAGAGTTGACCGGCCACGCTGAAGCATTGCTGCAGAAGCTAGGGTTGCCTTATCGCACCGTTATTCTCTGTGGTGGTGACTTGGGTTTCTCTGCGGCCAAAACCTACGATATTGAAGTTTGGCTGCCGTCTCAGGAAAAATACCGCGAGATATCGTCGTGCAGTAATTTTGCCGATTTCCAAGCGCGGCGTATGAAAACACGCTTCCGCAATGCCGAGGGCAAGCCAGAATTGCTGCACACCATTAACGGCTCGGGTTTAGCCGTAGGGCGCACACTGATCGCCGTGATGGAAAATTATCAGCAGGCTGACGGCTCGATCGCTATTCCTGAAGTACTGCAACCCTTGATGAATGGTGCGACGGTTATTCGTTGAGCTGAATAATCGGCAGAGGGTTGTACCTCGGCCATTGCCCCGTTGCTGGGTAGAGAGATAGGACCACCATGGATTATTTACCGCTGTTCCATAACCTCAAAGGCCGCAATGTTCTGGTAGTGGGCGGTGGTGAGATTGCGCTGCGCAAGGTGCGTTTGGTGCAGCAGGCCAGCGCGCTTATTACCATTGTTGCAAAAGAGTTCTGCGCCGATCTGCTGGCGATGGATGCCAGCGATAAAGAGCACGGCTGCAATGGGTTACATCTGATTACCGCAGCCTACGATCACAGTCATTTGCTGGCCCTTGACCAGGTTGCGCTAATGATTGCTGCGACCAATGATCGCGAGCTCAATCGCCTCGCCGCGAGTCACGCGCGGGCTGCCAATATTCTGGCAAATGTGGTCGATGATCCCGGTTTTTCGACGGTTATTTTCCCCTCCATTATTGATCGCTCACCGATTCAGATCGCCATTTCCAGTGGCGGCGATGCGCCGGTGCTCGTGCGTTTGCTGCGCACCAAGCTCGAGGCTCTGCTGCCCGCAGGTTTAAGCAAGCTAGCCGCGCTGGCCGGCAGCTTTCGCGAGCGCGTCAAAGCGAAGTTTGACTCAGGCTCGGACCGCAAAGCATTTTGGGAGGAGGTGTTCCTCGGCCCCATTGCTGAACAGGCCTATGCCAATAATCTACAGGTGGCTGAGCGGTTACTGCAGGAAAAATTGGATGCCACCAGCGCATTTAAAACCGGCGAGGTGTATCTGGTCGGCGGCGGCCCTGGTGATCCCGATCTGCTGACGTTTAAAGCGTTGCGGTTGATGCAGCAGGCCGATATTGTCCTCTACGATCGCTTGGTCTCGGCAGAGGTTCTCAATTTAGTGCGCCGCGACGCAACCCGCATTTATGTGGGTAAAACCGCCGGCGATCACCCTGTGACGCAGGAAAACATCAACCAAAAATTGGTCGAGTACGCCCGCGCAGGAAACCGGGTTGTGCGGCTAAAAGGCGGTGACCCATTTATTTTCGGGCGCGGAGGGGAAGAGATTGAAACCCTTGCGGCCGAGGGCATCCCATTTCAGGTGGTGCCGGGAATTACAGCCGCTTCAGGCTGCGCTAGCTATGCGGGCATTCCTCTGACCCACCGAGACCACGCCCAGTCGGTGCGCTTTATCGCGGGTCATTTGCGCTCTGGCGAGATGGATTTGAATTGGCCAGAATTGGTCCAGCCGAATCAAACTCTCGTCTTTTATATGGGTTTGAGCGGCATGGAGACTATCTGCCGCTCGCTCAAAGCCCATGGGCTGGCCGCATCCACACCGGCTGCGTTGATCGAAAAGGGCACCACCGACCAGCAGAGAGTCTTTGTTGGAGATTTAGATTCGCTGCCCTCGATTGTCAGAGATGCTGGCGCGAAAGCACCAACGCTGATTATTGTTGGGCATGTCGTTAGCCTGCAAAGCACGCTAGCCTGGTTCAATATTAAGGAATAAACCGCAATGACTTCCGAGTTTGACTATGACCTATTTGTGATCGGCGCCGGCTCAGGTGGTGTGCGCGCCGCGCGTATGGCTGCCGGCAAGGGCAAGCGGGTGGCCATTGCGGAAGAGCGCTATTTGGGCGGCACCTGCGTAAATGTGGGCTGTGTTCCGAAAAAGCTGTTTGTCTACGCCTCGCAATTTCCTGAATGGTTTCATGCCAGTCAAGGTTTTGGTTGGCAGGTTGGGCAGATGCCGCGCTTCGATTGGAAGACCTTGCGGGACAACAAAAGTGCTGAAATTGCCCGATTAAACAGTATTTACAACAATTTAATCGCCAACAGTGGAGCAGAACTATTCGATGGCCGCGCCACGGTGGTAGGGCCGCACAAGGTTTCCGTGGCTGGCGTCACTTACAGTGCCCGTAATATTTTGATTGCCGTGGGCGGTTGGCCCTATATTCCCGAATTCCCCGGCAGCGAGCACGCACTGAGCTCTAATGAGATGTTCTTTCTCGATGCACTGCCAAAAAGCGCTGTGGTCGTGGGCGGTGGTTATATCGCCGTAGAATTTGCCGGCATTTTGAACGGCCTCGGAGTGGAGACCCATTTGGTCTATCGCGGGCCGCGCCTGCTGAAGAGCTTTGATGCAGAAATGACGGCAAAAGTCACAGAGGGTATGGCCGCAAAGGGCATTCATATTCACCTGTCGTCAGATGTTGATGAAATTACTAAAACCGCAGACGGGCTGCGTGTTGCCCTTGCAGACAAAGCCGCTATTGATACTCAGCTGGTGCTCTACGCCACGGGGCGACGCGCCAATACCGCTGGGCTTGGGCTTGATACGACAGGGGCTGTGTTGCGAGCGGATGGTTCAATTGTGGTGGATGATCAGTTTGCCACGGCTGACCCTTCAATTTATGCCTTGGGGGATGTTATTGACCGTGTGCAGCTGACGCCCGTGGCGATTCAAGAGGCGATGGTGCTGGTTGACCATCTCTATGACGACGGCACCGCACGCATTGATTACAGCGATATTCCAACGGCGGTATTCTGCCAGCCTGAGTTTGGCACTGTTGGCCTTAGTGAAGAGCAGGCAAGGGCGGAGTACTCCGCTGTTGATGTCTATCTGTCAGATTTTAAGCCGATGCTGCAAACCTTGGGCGGCGGTGCAGACCGTGTGACGATGAAGCTGGTGGTAGATCGGACGACAGATCGAGTGTTGGGCTGCCATATGGTGGGTGAGCATGCCGCTGAAATTATTCAAGGACTGGGAATTGCGCTAAAAGCCGGCGCGACCAAGGCCCACTTCGACGCAACGGTGGGTATACATCCATCCGCTGCGGAAGAGTTTGTGACCATGAGAACAAAAGCCAGATAAAATTATTAAATAGTTATAAAACAATATTTTGCGTAGCTCTTTTAATGTACGTTTTCAGAGTGGAACATCACATTAAAATTGACTCTTCGCGCGCTCCAGTAGCGATACGCTGAGGTATTTCAGGTCATTCAGTGTTTTCAAGCCATCGCTCTTGCTCTGATGGACGACCACGAGGAGCAGCGCGTGATTGATCTCCATATAGGCTCGCCCTAGGCGGGTTAATTCCGAGCTTCGCTCCGCAATTTCTAATCGCGCAAACATACGCGCGAGGGCTGTAATAATCAGCTCATCGTGCTGGATATCCATCGCCTTTAACTCTGGCACGCCAAACATCGCCTGAACCAGCGGCAGCAGACCGCGCTGGTTGTTGTAGACCAGCAGCATACGGTCAATATTGCGCTCGACAAACTTGCGCAAACTCAGCTGCTCAATGGCTTCCGCTTCCATTTCTTGCAGTGCAATATCCATTTCACCGAGCCAGCGCTCAGCAAGCGCATAGAGAATTGCGTACTTGTTAGGGAAATAGTGATACAGCGTGCCGACAGACACCTCCGCGCGCTTGGCGACGAGTATGGTGGTGAGGTCATCTTGGCCTATCTCTTCTAGCAGGACTGCGGTTACTTCAATAATCTTGTCGCGACGCTCGAGGGCGCGCTTTTGAATTGGCGTGTTACGGGGTGTCAATTTACGACGTTCTTTCATCATTAAATCCTGTCGCGCAGTGCGAAATAGAGCATGCCAGCTACCATGCCTGGCCATCGTAGTAGAGTGCCTCCCGGAAACTTCATCGTGGGCAGGTTGGCGATGGTGTCAAACCGCTCAAGCTTGCCGCTAATGGCTTCGGCAATTAACTTGCCAGCAAAGGTTGCGGTAGGCACGCCATGCCCCGAATAACCGTGCATATGCCAAATATTGGTGCCGATACGCCCAAAGTGCGGCAGTCGGTTCAATGTGATGGCAAGTGTACCGCCCCAACCGTAGTCGATTGTTGTCGACTGGAGTTGCGGGTAAATTTGTAGCATATATTTGCGTACAAAGCTTTTTATATCGGCGGGGAAACCTCTGCGGTAATTTTCGCCGCCGCCAAAAATCAAGCGGTTGTCGCCAGAGAGCTTCCAGTAGTTAATCACAAAGCGGGTGTCCTGCATGGCTGTATCTTGGCGGCTGACTGCGGCGGCGAGATCGTCACTCAAGGGTTCCGTAGCAATGACAAAGTTGTTGATTGGCATGATATAACCGTTAATTTCCGGCTCTAGCTTGTCGATATATCCGTTGCAGGCCAGCACCACCTCTCTCGCCGAGACTCTGCCGCTGGCGGTGGACACCACGGAAGGGGATGCTTTTGTGTAACCGGTAACGCGCGAGTGTTCGTAGATCTTGACCCCCGCCTTCAGCGCCGCCGCAGCCAAGCCCATGCAATATTTGAGGGGATGCAGGTGCAGTGATGCGCTATCGAGCAGGCCGCCGTAGTAGGCATCACTGTCGAGAAACTGGTTGAGCTCGGTGGCAGGAACATAGCGCATAGAATCAAAGCTGTAACGGTCTCTGAGATGCGTGACCTCGTGCTGCAGGTCGCCACAGTATTTCTTTTTATGGGCCAAGTGCAAGATGCCTTGTTTGAGATCGCAGTCAATCCCGTGACTGTTAATTAGATGCTTAACGGTATCGACCGCCTCTAGGCCCATATCCCAGAGCAGGCGAGCGACATCCTCGCCAAACTGCTTTTCCAAATAGTTCTGATCTTTGCGCTGGCCATTGCCCACGTGGCCACCGTTTCGCCCAGACGCGCCGTGACCGACGGTCTCGGCTTCAAGCACGATAACCGAGTATCCACGCTCGGCTAAATGGAGCGCGGAGGAGAGGCCGGTATAGCCTGCACCGATAATGCAAATGTCGGCGCTTTGATCGCCCTGTAGGGTTCCCGATCCAGTTACGGCTGCGGTGCTGGCTGTGTAGTACGACTGCATCTAGTTCACATCTCCAAAAATTTCAGTGTAGATAAGCACTTATAAGTTGACATTATCAGCTTTCCGAATAATAATTCAACTATTATTGAACAATTGTTCGAATAATGCATGATAATCATAAATCTTATACAACCTGTGAATAGGTGCTTTATGCAGTCCGAAAAAGCCATTGAAAATTGGCTAAAACAAAACAACATCACTGAAGTCGAATGCCTTGTTCCCGATATAACGGGTAACGCTCGAGGCAAATTCATTCCCGCAAAAAAATTCGTAAAAGAGGACAGCCGTCTCCCTGAAGCTATTTTGGCGCAGACAGTTACCGGCGAGTATTCATCTGATTTTTGGGAGCTGCTGGGCACCCTTGATGGCGATATGCTGCTGGAGCCTGACCCCGGAACAATGCGTCTCGTACCTTGGGCGAATGAAACAACCGGCCAAATTATCCATGACTGCCTGACAAAAGATGGCAAGCCCCATCCATTCTCTACACGCAACGTACTCAAGCGTGTGCTTTCGCTGTACGAAGCAGAGGGCTGGGAGCCGGTAATTGCGCCAGAGATGGAGTTCTACTTAATCGAAAAAAATATCGATCCTGACTTGGTCTTGAAGCCGCCAATTGGCCGCTCTGGTCGCCCTGAAACGGCGCGCCAGTCGTACAGCATAGATGCTGCTAACGAGTTTGAGCCGTTCGTTGAGACTATGTACTCCTACGCGGAAGCGATGGAGCTTGATGTGGATACCTTGATTCACGAGTCTGGGGCCGCTCAGCTGGAAGTGAACTTTATTCATGGCGATGCGCTGGCGCTTGCTGACCAAGTATTTACCTTTAAGCGCATGGTTCGCGAAGCAGCACTAAAGCATGATATGTACGCAACCTTCATGGCCAAGCCAATGGCAATAGAGCCAGGATCGGCGAAGCATATTCACCAGAGCGTTATTTCAACCAAAGATCGCGCCAACATCTTCGCCACTGCCGACGGTCAGTACAGCGAGTTGTTCTATAACTATATCGGCGGTTTGCAGATGTACACGCCGTTTGTAATGAGCTTCTTTGCGCCAAACGTGAACTCCTATAGACGCTTTACTCGCGAAGTAGCCGCGCCAATCAATCTGCACTGGGGATTTGATAATCGAACGACGGGTTTACGCGTTCCTGACGCTAGCCCACGTGATTATCGTGTTGAAAACCGCTTTCCTGGTGCTGATGTGAATCCCTATCTATCAATTGCTGCGACACTCGCCTGTGGTTACCTCGGCATGAAGAAGGGCTTGAAGCCATCTGCACCGTTTGCGGGCAATGCTTATATGGAAGATATTACGCTGCCACGCAGTCTTGAAGAGGCGTTGCGCGGTTTAGAAGACAATCAGGATATCGTTGATCTGTTCGGAGAAAAGTTTATCCAGCTGTATACATCGATCAAACTGGTGGAATTCGAAGAGTTTAACCGTGTCATATCGTCGTGGGAGCGCCAGCACCTGCTGCTCAACGTCTAATTGAGTGGAAAACGGATAGAGAGAAGGGGGCTTGCGCCCCCTTTTCTTTGCTTCTATTGCGTCCTTTTATTGTGCAAGTTACTTTAGATATATCAAATAACCTATTGATATTATTAAACTTCGCGCGTCTTTCCAGACCTTGCCCGCTCTTTCATATCTGACTGTATGTACACCTGATCAGTGGTGCCCATGCTCGCATGACCCAAGTCATCGGCCATGTGTTTGAGAGGGCGCGTGGCAATGTCTTGTGATGCGCCTGTGTGCCGCAACCAATGGGTAGTGGCTTCACGGAGCGCTGAGGCTTCACCGTCAAAGCCTTCTGAGAGCATCTTTTCGTAGGCTAAATCAAATGCCTCTTGGACAATTCGCCGCAATTGCCGTGATGTCATGCCACCTGTGCCGCGATTTTTCGCTACCAAGGCTGAATTAATACCAAACGAAGGGCTCAACGAGGCTCGATACAGGCGATAGCGCTCAATAAACGGTAGCAGGGCGCTTGGCACTGAGACATCTCGCATTTTGTTACCTTTCCCCAGCACTTTTAACCAATGGTTGCCGTCGCTGTCACGCCAGTAATGTTTCCACGTCGGCTGCCAGTTACTGCGGTCAGAGAGCTCCGACACCCGCAAATACAGGGATTTTAAGGTTGCGGTGACGAAAAGTGTGCGCTCGTGAAGCGGATCTGCATCAGCCGCAGACTGCGCGCACTCAAGTACATAGTCCCACTGCAAATCAGACAGACGCTTAATGTTTTTCTGTGTGGCGCCCTTAATAAGGTACGGTGACTGCTTGCGAATAGCCGGGATTGGGTTGCCAAACGCGTAGCCTTCATCGGTCAAATAGTCGTAATAGCAGGAAACCGCGGAGTAACAGATCTTCATGGCCTCGTGGGATAGCGTATGACCATCGCGCAGAACTTCGATATCAGTGCCCTCCACAATCGCCTGTTTTCGGTTCTCCTTGGCGATTTTCCCGGCAAATGGCCGCCAAAGTTCATTTTGACGCGACTCTCCACCGATAATTTTGAAGCGATCTTGTACAGATGTGCCTATCCACGGTGTCGGCGGATTGTGCACAAAGTCGAAATAACCCTCGAGATCAGGACGTTTAAGCTGAATCACGCTTTTGCCAGCCACAGTCCAAGCCCACAGCAGAAGCCGTTCAACTTCATTGCGATAGCCGCGAAATGTCGCTTCGCTTTTACGGCTGTAACTTTTAAGGAAGGATTGGGTGTGTAAAAAATCGTCCAGCGCGTCGGGAATGGTTTGGCAGACGTTAAGTAAAAACTGTTTTGCATCGGGGTAGCCCTCGAGCATGGCTTTGCCCATGGGCAGACGCACGAATGCTTTGTGCGCATCAAACAGTGGGCAGGCTTTAAACGCTTTTGACATGTGGCTTCTCGTGTATAGTCTCGTGCATAGTTTAGCGCTAAGGGTGGCGGTAACGATAAACGCGACTGTAGCAGCCTGTTTTCTGAATGTCTACTATGTCCACTAATTGAGATTAGAGGACATAACAAATAAGCCTACAAGGACTCAGCGTCACTCCCTGCTCTTAATCGTGCATACTCTTACCATCATGGATAGATCCGTTCATAAACTTGTCTATAGTTCTCTATGCGAGATCTGCTACCATTAGCCATTCCAGACAAGGAAATTAACCATGTACCGCGTTATCGTCATTCTGCTTTTCACCCTTTTTGGCCCATCGAGTTTTGCGCTAGATGCCAAGGATCTTGCACCCATTAAAGCGCAGTCAGAGCAGACTGCCCTCTACCGTGAAATACTCGACCGTCTCGCCACGCGTCACTACCGCGGCCAAGAGATCAACGATGATCTCTCCAAACGCTACTTAGCCGAATACATCGAAATGCTCGACCCGCTAAAAAGCTACTTCTTGCAGTCTGATATCGACAACTTTAACCAGTGGTCAACCAAGCTTGACGATCTTGCTCGCCGTGGCGATGTCGAGCCAGGGTTTATTATGTTTAATCGTCTACGTGATATTGCGCTGGCGCAGCTCAAGGAAAATATTGCACTGCTGGAGAGCGATTACGAGTTTGATTTAACCCAAGATGAAACCATCGTTATCGACGGTGACGAACGTACCTGGATGGTAACCCCCGAAGAACGCAGCGATTATTGGCGCAAGCGGCTCAAAGACGCCATGATTAGGTTGCTATTAAACGACAAAGAGCCCACCAAGGCGCGCGAGCTGCTGATTAAGCGCTTTAATACGCAAATGACGCAAATGGCTCAGCGCGATAGTCAAGACGTGTTCCAGCTCTATGTGAACGCCCTCGCCGCTCTCTACGACCCGCACACGTCGTATTTTTCGCCGCGAACCACCGACAACTTTCAGATAAATATGTCGCTATCCCTCGAAGGTATAGGCGCAGAACTCACCACCGAAGATGAGTACACCAAGATTTCACGGATTATTCCCGGCGGCCCAGCAGATTTACAGGGCATTCTAAAAGCCCGCGATAAAATCATTTCCGTGGGTCAATCGGCAAATGACATGGTCGACGTGATTGGCTGGCGTCTTGACGACGTCGTGCAGCTAATTCGCGGCGACAAGGATTCAACGGTTTGGCTAGAGGTGCTCAGCGGTGGCAGCGATTCAACCGATAGCAGTAAAATTGTCACCATCGTCCGCGACAAGGTCAAATTAGAAGATAAATCGGTGCAGAGTAAGATCATCAACGTTCAGCAAGACGGTGTTGACCTGACGCTGGGCGTCATTGAAATTCCTGCTTTCTACATGGATTTTGAGGCCTATCGTCAGCGCGACCCCAACTATAAAAGCACCACACGCGATGTTTACAAGCTCTTGATGGAGATGCGCAAAGAAAAGGTCGACGGAATTGTCTTAGATCTGCGCAACAACGGCGGTGGCTCGCTGCACGAAGCGACAATGCTCACGGATTTGTTTATCAATCCAGGGCCTGTGGTTCAAATTCGCAATGCCTACCAGCAAGTCTCACGCGACCAGCGCGCCACTATGCCCGCCGCGTACAACGGGCCATTGGTTGTTCTAATTAATCGCCTTAGCGCCTCTGCATCGGAAATCTTTGCCGGCGCCCTGCAAGACTATGGCCGCGCGATAATCGTTGGCAGCCAAAGCTTTGGCAAAGGAACCGTACAAGATGTGACAGGCCTGAGTAGTGGCCAGCTAAAACTGACCATATCTAAGTTTTACCGTGTCTCAGGCGATAGTACCCAACATCGAGGTGTATTGCCCGATATCGAACTCCCCTCCCTCTTTGATAAAGAAGAAGTCGGCGAGAGCGAGCAGGAGAACGCCCTCCCCTGGGACAGCATTCATTCAGTCCCCTTCAAACCTTCAGGGGACGTGAAGCCTTTTATATCAACCCTAACCGCGCGGCATTTAGCGCGCACTGCAGTTGATCCAGATTATGTACATATGGTGCGACAGCTGGCCCTGAGCGAGAGCTGGGACGCGGACAAAGCCATCTCCCTGAACATAGAAAAGCGGCGCCTGCGTTCAGCGGATTGGGATAACCAGTTATTTCTCCTTGAAAACGATCGCCGCAAGCAAAAGAAATTGGACGCCTACGCCGATGTGAAAGCATGGAAATCCGCCAACAAAGACAGTGAGATCGACACAGACTCTGAAGTTGATCAGGCCATCGCTGCTGCCGAAGCAGCAGAGCTCAAGAAAGCCGAAGATGATAAAAATATTGCCGAAACCGACCCCATGTTACAGGAGACTGGCTATATTCTTGCCGATCAAATTAGGTTGATGAACGCTGCCCCTGCGGCCACGTCGATCGTTCAGCGATCAGATCTGCAAAACTAGTCCAATGGCCCGAATCGTCTCATTTAATGTCAACGGTCTCAGATCGCGCCTACACCAATTGCAGGCGCTGGTAGACCAGTATTCCCCCGATATCATAGGGTTGCAGGAGACCAAGGTCAGTGATGCAGAGTTTCCCCGCGAGGCGATCGAGGCGATGGGGTACCACGTCGACTTTTGCGGCCAAAAGGGTCACTACGGCGTTGCGCTGCTCAGTAAAACTAGAGCACTCACAACAAGTACCGGCTTTCCCGACGATGCGGAAGACGCCCAGCGACGTTTGATTCATGGGCAATACAAGCTCAATGGCACTACCCTGCACGTCATTAACGGCTACTTTCCACAGGGAGAGAGCCGTCAGCATCCAACGAAATACCCAGCAAAAGAGCAATTTTACGGTGACCTGCTGAATTATCTAAACGCCCAGTTTACGGCCGATGATCACGTGATAGTCATGGGCGATATGAACGTCGCCCCCGCAGATATCGACGTCGGTATTGCGCCAGGGAATGCCAAACGCTGGATAGCCACGGGTAAGTGTGCATTTCTCCCGGAGGAACGAGAGTGGCTGCAAAATTTGTCCGACTGGGGGCTGCATGACAGCTTTCGCACGCTCAATCCGACCGACAATCGCTACAGCTGGTTCGATTATCGCAGCCGGGGTTTCGAGCAAGAGCCCAAGCGCGGCTTGCGTATTGACCTGATACTCACCTCCGCAGCAGCCCTTGCCAAAGTCTCAGATGCCGGTATTGCAACCTCTCTGAGGAGTTTTGTTAAGCCCTCTGACCACTGCCCTGTCTGGGCCGAACTATCGCTCTAGCCGCTGTCAACCCCGTTCCCGCACCTGCGTTACATACCGTAATCTATTCACAAGGAGAACGTTATGAAACAGAAAATAATGTTAGTGGCTATCTGCACTGGCATGCTGAGTTTCCCCACAGTAGCCTTGGCAGATCACGATAGATCAGGAAAAAATTATCGGGCGCGCGACCAGTCTGAGCACTATGATCGATACCATCGGTCAAATGCCCGTGAAAAAGCCTACAAGCACGAGCGCAAGCGCGGCCATCACTATGGTCATCACTACGGACATCAGCGCCCTGCTTTTAGCTACGGCGGCCAGTTTAATGGTCGTCACAGTCAGCATTATTACTCTGACCGTTTTCACCAGCGAGATTATGATAGGCATCATCGGCATTACCTGCAATATCACCGTCACGGCGCAGCCCATAGGCACCACCATGATGACAACGATTACTTGGAATGGATGGCATTTGTATTACTACTGGACAATATTTTAGATTATGGCGAGCGCGATTAGTGACTGTGGCTATTCCTTGTCGATGGCTCGCACCTACTGCCACGAGGAACTCTTTAGGATGAGAGAAGAAACCTCGCACGTCTCAATGGATACTTTTCTCAGAGACATTGAACGGCGTGCGTTCCAAATGGCTAGAATGGCCACCGGCAGCCGCGAAGATGCACTGGATATTGTTCAGGACAGTATGTACAAATTGGTGCAGAAATACTCGTCCAACACCGCCGAGGAGTGGCGGCCGCTTTTTTACCGCATACTCAACGGCAAAATTACGGACTACTACCGACGCAATGCCGTTAAAAATCGATTATTGCGCTTGGCAAGCTGGGGCATGAAAGCGGATGATGAAGGTGGTGATCTTATTGACCGCGCCGAAGGTCACCACTCGCAAACGCCCGATCAGATGTTTGTGCGCCAACAACAGATAGAAAGACTTACCGAGGCTGTTGAAGGCCTCCCCGCCAGGCAGCGCGAGGCCTTTATGCTGCGCTGCTGGGACGGTATGAGCACAGCGCTCACTGCGGAGTGCATGGGCTGTACCGAAGGCAGTGTGAAAACCCATTATTCAAGAGCGATGCACTCGCTGCGACACTCTCTGGAGGACTATTGGAATGAATAACCATACAGAGCGCCTATTGAAGAGCGATCTGCAGGCCATTGAAAACGACACTGCTGCCGACGATCTGTTTCGTCTGGCGCAGGCCAGAAAAAATGCCCTAGCCCAGCACAGGCCCGCTAAAAGCCGCTTTTTTTGGCCTGCGATGGCTACGTCTCTAGCGTCTGTAATGCTGGTTAGCGTGTTTTTCATGCCGTTCGATCACTCAAAACCGGTAACAGAAACGGTTAGTGGCAGTTTTCAGTCTGACATAACAGAAGACAATCTCGACCTGTACGAAGATCTTGATTTTTACACTTGGCTGGCCCAATCGGAGACCTAACTCTAGCGGTTGAAAATGATGATAAAAACTTACTTCTACACTCTGCTTTTCACGCTGTTTATCGGCAGTGCGTTACCTGCCGCCGCGCAGTCGTCTCAGGAGCCAGATGCAATTGCTTGGCGCGACCTTCCAGATGACGTGCGCCAGACGCTGGCACCTATCGCCAATCGCTGGGACAGCTTAACCCCACGACAGCAACAGCAAATGCTGCGCCGAGCAGGCGACAAAAACCTGAAAAATAGAGCCCAAGAATGGGAGAAAATGTCACCTGAAGAGCGGCAACAGGTCCGCAATGCCCGTCAGAAATTTCAGCAGATGCCCCCAGAGCAGCGCCGAGAGCTGCGCGACCAATGGCAAAATATGAGCCCCGAAGAGCGTCGCGAGGCAATTGATGCGCGCAAGGCGCTGCGCGAGCCACCTCCCGCTGCACATCACCGCCGATCAGACGAGGTACGTAGCTTGCCGCCGCACCAGCGTGGCCGTTCGATTGAGCATGATGTGCACAGGCCAAGTGACGATGACAGGCACAACGAGCGAGCAGAAAAACGTGGGGTGGAAACCGATAAGTCGTACAAAAAAGGCGGTGCCCAAAATGAACGCAAGCATGAGCGCAACCCAAAACAAAAAAGATAGCCGCAGCCTCGCGAGAAGCTCTTTACAAGACCTCGTTACCAGACCTCGCCCGCTAGACTGCAAAAGCCAAAAAAAAGGCTCCCTAGGGAGCCTTTTTACATTCACAACAGCCCTGCAGCCTACCTTTAAATAGCAGCTTCCAACTCAGGCAGTGCACTGAACAAGTCAGCAACCAAACCGTAGTCAGCCACCGAGAAAATCGGTGCTTCTTCGTCTTTGTTGATGGCCACAATCACTTTGCTGTCTTTCATACCGGCTAAGTGCTGAATAGCGCCAGAAATGCCCACCGCAATATACAGGTCAGGCGCAACAATTTTACCCGTCTGCCCTACTTGCATATCGTTTGGCACAAAGCCTGCGTCAACTGCTGCACGGGATGCGCCAACACCAGCACCAAGCTTGTCAGCCAAGCTGTAGATCAAGCTAAAATTCTCACCATTACCCATACCGCGACCACCTGATACCACAATTTTCGCGGCTGTCAGTTCTGGACGGTCAGATTTGGCCACTTCTTCGCCTACAAATGCAGACTTACCTGCATCATGGGCCGACGCCACTGCTTCAATGGCTGCCGAACCGCCATCCGCAGACGCTGCGTCAAAGGCCGTACCGCGCACAGTCAGCACTTTGATCGCGTCGCTGCTCTGCACAGTGGCAATGACGTTGCCTGCGTAGATCGGGCGTTTGAAGGTATCAGCACTGATAACCGCACTGATTTCAGAAATCGCCTGAACATCCATCAATGCAGCTGCTCTCGGCATAATGTTTTTGGCCGTGGTTGTCGCTGTCGCGAGGATATGGCTGTAACCTGCGCCAACCTCAGCAATCAACGGTGCAACGTTTTCCGCCAAACTATGTGCATAGGCCGCATTATCAGCCACCAACACTTTACGGATACCGCCCACTTTCGCCGCCTCAGCCGCAACGGACTGGCAATTCGCACCGGCCACTAAAAGATCAATGTCACCACCAATTGCTTGCGCGGCCGTTACGGAGTTCAGGGTAGCAGGCTTCAAACTGCTGTTGTCGTGCTCAACAATCACCAGAATACTCATCAGATCACCTTCGCTTCGTTTTTAAGTTTATCAACAAGTGCTGCAACGTCGGCAACCTTGATGCCCGCTTGACGCGACGCAGGAAGCTCAACACCCAGAAGTTTGACGCGAGCGCTAATATCTACGCCGAGATCGGCAGGCGTCATCATATCGAGCTGCTTTTTCTTCGCTTTCATAATGTTTGGCAGTGACGCGTAGCGCGGCTCATTGAGGCGCAAATCAGAGGTCACAATCGCTGGGAGCGTTAGGGCCAACGTCTGTAATCCGCCATCCACTTCGCGAATCACACTGACGTTGGTGCCGTCAATAGACAGCTCAGAGGCAAAAGTCGCTTGACCACAGCCGAGCAGTGCTGCAAGCATCTGGCCTGTCTGATTGTTGTCACCGTCGATCGCTTGCTTGCCGAGCAGGATTAATTCTGGAGATTCGGCATCACACACTGCTTTTAGGCACTTGGCGATGGCTAAGGGCTCAAGCGCATCGTCAGTGTTAACTAATATCGCGCGATCGGCACCTAGCGCCAACGCTGTGCGAAGTTGCTCTTGCGACTGTTGCGGTCCAACCGACACAGCAATAATTTCAGTGGCAATACCCTTCTCTTTGAGACGCACAGCTTCTTCAACGGCGATTTCACAGAAAGGGTTAATAGACATTTTTACGTTAGCCAAGTCGACATCTGTACCATCAGACTTAGGTCTAACCTTGACGTTGTAATCAACAACACGTTTTACGGCGACCAGTACTTTCATGGTTTTCCTTTTTACATGGTTAATTGTTAATGGAATTCTGGGGCGTATCAGGCTGACTTATGCCGCTGGAGCACAGGTTAGCACAGGCCAAATTTACGGACGCACATATTGCCTATCTAGGCCACATAAATCAAGGCAACGGCTTTTGTAATACGACCAGTGAGTCAGTCTAAAGCGCCCTGCGCGCATATCAATTCTGGTTATTTATGTAGACTATAGCTATGCCTATATGATGCTTGTAAAATACATACTTAAAATTCAAATAATACCGTGGAGATTTCCCTTGGAACGAGAATATATGGATTATGACGTTGTCATCGTCGGTGCAGGCCCTTCTGGTCTCGCCGCTGCATGTCGACTCAAACAAATCAATGCCGACATTTCGGTCTGTGTCGTCGAAAAGGGATCCGAGGTCGGTGCTCATATTCTTTCCGGAGCGGTGCTCGAACCAACCGCATTAAACGAACTATTTCCTGACTGGGAAGCGATGGGCGCCCCGCTGCTCACGCCAGTCACCGATGACAATATCTTTGTTCTCACCGGTGCCACCAAGAGCATTAAAGTACCTAATTTTTTCGCGCCAAAAACAATGCACAACCATGGCAACTACATTGTCAGTTTGGGCAAAGTATGTCGCTGGCTCGCTGAGCAGGCGGAAAATCTCGGCGTTGAAGTATTCCCTGGGTTTGCTGCCTCTGAAGTGCTGTACGGTGAAAACAATGAAGTGCTAGGCGTTGCAACCGGCGATATGGGCATCGGTCACAACGGCGAGCAGAAAGGCTCCTACATGCAAGGCATGGAGCTGCGTGCCAAATACACCCTCTTTTCTGAAGGCTGTCGCGGACATCTCGGTAAGCAAATTATTGCCAAGTACCGTTTAGATGAGGGTAAAGACCCCCAGCATTACGGTATCGGTATCAAAGAGTTATGGAAGGTCCCAGCCGATCAGCACAAGCCTGGATTGGTGGTTCATACCGCAGGCTGGCCTCTTGATGAAAGCAAATCCCTAGGTGGTGGTTTTTTATATCATCTCGAAGACAACACGGTTGCCGTGGGTTTGATTACCAATCTGTCGTACACCAATCCACACGTGAGCCCTTACGATGAGTTTCAGCGCTACAAGCATCACCCACAAATCGCCAAGTATCTTGAGGGCGGTGAGCGTTTAACCTATGGTGCGCGTGCGCTTTTAAAGGGCGGCCTGCAGTCTCAGCCGAAAATGTCCTTCCCCGGCGGAATTCTGATTGGCGATGATGCGGGTACACTCAACTTCGCAAAAATCAAAGGCAGTCACACCGCCATGAAGTCGGGCATGCTGGCGGCAGAAACAGTCGCAGAAGCGCTCGCAGCAGATAAGAGCAACAGCGATCTGGAGCAGTACGCGACCGTTTACAAAAACTCTTGGGCTTATAAAGAGCTGCATATGCAGCGCAATTTTGGTCCAGCGCAGCACAAGTTTGGCAATATAATCGGTTCCGCTTACGCGTTTATCGACATCAATATTTTTAATGGTTTACTGCCATGGACGATGTCGGACAAAGTGGCTGACCACGAAACACTGAAGCCGGCGGCGGAATGCGCCAAGATCAACTATCCAAAATACGATGGAAAATTGAGTTTCGATAAGGCGTCATCAGTGTTTATGTCGAACACTAACCACGAAGAAGATCAGCCCTGCCACCTCGTTTTGGCGGATCCGGATCGCCCGATTGCGGTGAATTTGCCCATCTACGACGAACCCGCTCAGCGCTACTGCCCTGCTGGTGTCTATGAAGTAGTGGCAAATGCTGACGGTACACCGCGCTTTCAGATCAATGCGCAGAACTGTGTTCACTGCAAAACATGCGACATCAAGGATCCGGGTCAAAATATCAACTGGGTTGTTCCAGAAGGGTCTGGCGGGCCGAACTATCCTGCTATGTAAGGTTTTATCTGCATGTGAAGCGCGGCGAACTGCCGCTGAAAACCTACAAAAAAACCCGCATCTCAGGTGCGGGTTTTTTTATATCGATTACTCACATAGCGCCAACTAAGCGCCCGCATACCCCAGCAAAAACTGATCGCCCATGCTGGAGAGATAGAGAGCATCTGTGGCCGCTTCATCGCCACTCGCATGCAGTGCTCTATCGACTAAATCATAAAAAACATTGCGGCCAATCAAGGCGGTAAGATTGTCGCGTACTAACACCAGCGGCAACGGCTGGTCAGAGTTTTCCGCCTGCTCTACCCAGAGTGGATGCGCCTTATCAACCACAACCACATCCCCAGTCGAGGTAGTTAGCACCACGGCTTGCTGCCCTTCACGTATGTCGTGACTGGCAGAAATAACGTACAGAGGGGCGACCTCCACGGTTATACGCCACTTCTCTTCAGGCGTTACTATGAAGTACTCGCTTTGCTCCATGCGCAAGATCGACGCAAACAGTTTTACTAAGGGTGCCCGTTTTATTTCGACGCCCTCGTGAATCCAGCGCCCTTCACGGTCGATGACAATATCGATATCACCGCTTAACGGGGGGTTCCACAGATGAACTGGTGGTAATCCTGATGCAGATGCCTGCTGCAAAACGAGAAGGTCAGAAAATAAGCTCTCGAGAGAGACAGGCATAAAGCGCGTTTAGCCTTTTGTCGACGCAGGCTTGCTGCGCGAAGATTTATTGGATGAAAGATCGCGGTACTGGCCACGATTGCCCATTGTTACACCTATACCCGTGATAAATTTCATCAGGTCTTCACTGTCGAGACGGTAGTTCCAGCTGCGACTGAAGCACAGCTCCACCGCGCCTTGCGCCAGCGCCCAGCAGCCGAGGTAGTGATAGTGTGGCGGCACATCTTCAAGGACACCGCGGTCAATCAAGCGCGTGATCATGCTGTTGAGCGAATCTTCGTTGGAACGTCGCATCTTGTGCAGCTGATCAAGTTGCTCTGCAACGTCCGGCTCATCAATTAGACGAACCTCCAAGTGCTGTACTAAACGATCAAGCTCTGGTCGCGCCAGGCGAGACTCAAAATAGGCTTTGGCCGCAGCCCCAGACTCGCCCTTTTCCGATTTCGCGATTCCAGCCGCTAACTTTTGGGTTATGCTCTCCTCATAGTCGAGCATAATACGGATAAGAATTTCGTTCTTAGTTAAAAAATGTTTGTAGACGGTGCCTTTGCCTATGCCCGCTTTTGCGGCAATACGCGACACGGTGGCGCGATCGATGCCTTCCGACAAAAACAACTCAAGTGCAGCATCAATGATCTTTTGCTCACGGGCCACAAAAAGCTTCTTCTTTTCGCGAATACGTTCTGCACTTGAGGTTTTGCTATTCATAAAAGCAACTGAGTTAGTGGAGGGGTAAGGCGACCTATTAGAAACCTAAACCCTGTTAAAGACAATGTCTAAAGCGCCAGTTTCCGATTGCTTGCACGTATAAATTCTCTCTTTAAATCAGCGAAACTGTGGACTGCCGGAAACTGTGGGAACTCGTCAATCACATTCTGCGGCGCATGAAATAAAATCCCAGCGTCTGCCTCTGCAAGCATTGTCGTATCGTTATACGAATCACCCGCAGCAATGGTTCTGTAATACATGCTTTTAAAGCCCACCACTGCCTGACGCTTTGGGTTGGCTTGGCGCAGGTGATACTTGACCACTCTGCCCCGCTCGTCCGTCTCTAACTTGTGACAGAGAAGCGTGGGATAACCGAGTTGCTTCATCAGCGGGCTGGCAAACTCGTAAAACGTGTCTGATAAGATGACTACTTGGAACCGCTCGCGCAGCCAATTAACGAATTCAAAAGCCCCGGGCAATGGTTCTAGAGTGGCTATAACCTCTTGGATCTCCTTTAAGCCCAAGCCCTTCTCCTCAAGAATTTTAAGCCGGTAACGCATCAGAACGTCATAGTCTGGCTCATCTCTTGTGGTTTTCCTTAAAGCTTCTATACCGGTCTTTTCCGCAAAGGCGATCCAAATTTCAGGAACTAAGACACCTTCTAAATCCAAACATGCAATTTCCATTCAAATAACTCCCCATTGATTTTTGCCTGCACTCTACTCGGTTCGACAATACGGCGCAATTCTCGGAGGTTGATACAAAAAGTTATAAGCGTATAGCTGCTTATTATTTTTACACTATCCAGCACTTTGCTATAGTCGCGCCTTTTGAAATCAGCAGGATTCTAGCCATGGGCAGCATTACCACCGTTATTGATATCGAACGCGAACTTGCCACGCGGTCGCCGCAGGACATACTCGCATACGCATTGGACAACTTTGACAATATCGCCATCTCCTTTAGTGGCGCGGAAGATGTTGTGCTTATCGATATGGCCTACAAAATTCGCAAAGATATCAGCGTATTTTCGCTCGATACAGGCCGGTTACATGCCGAGACCTACCGCTTTATCGAAGCTGTCCGCAAGCACTACAACATCGATATTGATGTGGTTTATCCAGAAGCTGCGCGCGTTGAAAAGCTGGCAAAAGAAAAAGGGTTGTTTAGCTTCTACGAAGATGACCACAAAGAGTGCTGTGGCATTCGCAAAATATCGCCACTGCGCAAGCAACTATTGACCGTCGATGCGTGGATTACAGGCCAGCGCCGCGACCAGAGCCCCGGCACCCGCGCCGAGGTACCGGTGATGCAGGATGACAAGGCCTTTGCGCGTCCCGATGACAAGCTGACGAAGTTTAATCCACTGGCAAACTGGACGTCACAGCAAGTCTGGGGCTACATTCGCCAGAACAACGTACCCTATAACAGCTTGCACGATAAAGGCTTTGTCAGTATCGGCTGTGAGCCCTGCACACGCCCCACAGGCCCGGGCCAACACGAGCGAGAAGGTCGCTGGTGGTGGGAGGAAGCGACCATGAAGGAATGTGGGTTGCACGCAGTCAATATCGAGAAGTAACAATGAAAATCACCATGGTCAAAAAGCTGTTTGCCGATGGCTCACCTTGCAAGAAATGTGGCGAGGTGGAAGAGAAAATGCGCGCCGCGGGCCACCTCGAGCGGCTTGACCGCGTGGTGATTGCAGACGAAGCTGATCCAGCGTCTGAGGGCATGGTCTTGGCCGCCTTACATACTGTTGACCGCGCGCCATTCTTTATCGTGGAGCGCGATGGACAGGCCCCAGAGATCTACACGGTGTACTTCAAATTTGTTAAAGAAGTGCTCAATGCTCAGACCAGCGAAGATGATGAAATTAGAGAAATCATGAATGATGTTGATTTAGATTTTCTCTAGCGCCCTGCTCGGTGTTGCCAGCAGCACCCGCTATCCACTTAAAACTACCCCAGCATTGTCTGGGGTTTTTTATGGCGACACCAACATTGCGTTATAAGCCAGCCCCTTTAAACCATGGGCAGCGGCATGGAGGCGAAGTAGCGCTCCTGAGCTTCTTTGTTTGGCAGCGCCATTGCCTCGTCAACCACCTTGCGAGTTAGATGGGGAGCAAAGGTGCGAATGAAATCGTACATATAGCCACGCAAGTACGTACCCTTGCGAAATCCAATGCTGGTGACGCTTGATTCAAATAAGTGCCCCGCCTCTATTGCCACCAAATCACCATCAAGAACAGGGTCGTAGGCCATATGCGCCACAATGCCAATGCCCAAGCCCAATCGCACATAAGTTTTAATAACGTCGGCATCGGTAGCCGTAAACACCACTTTGGGCGAGAGGCCTTTGCTGCTAAAAGCATCATCCAGCCGCGAACGACCGGTGAAGCCAAAGACATAGGTGACAATAGGATGCTCGGCGACATCTTCAATTGTAATCTTGCTCAGTTTCGCCAGCGGGTGGTCTTTTGGCACAAGAATACAGCGATTCCAGCGATAGCACGGCATCATTAAGAGATCGTTATAAAGTTCCATGGCTTCTGTTGCAATGGCGAAATCAGCACTGCCATCGGCTGCCTTTTCTGCAATTTGCACCGGTGTGCCTTGGTGCATGTGCAGCGAGACGTCGGGGTATTTCGCAATAAAACTGCCTATCACCGGTGGCAGTGCATAGCGCGCTTGCGTGTGGGTGGTCGCTATAGACAGGCTGCCTTTATTGGGGCTGTTGTGCTGTTGCGTTAACTGCTTGATGCTGTCGACTTGGCGCAAAATATCGCCTGCGATTTTCAGAATCTCCTCGCCCGTCGGTGTCACTCTTGTTAAATGCTTACCGCTGCGGGTGAATATCTCTACGCCCAACTCGTCTTCTAAAAGGCGAATCTGCTTACTAATACCGGGTTGCGAGGTATACAGGCTCTGTGCCGTGGCCGAGACATTTAAGTCGTGGTGTGCGACTTCCCAGATATAGCGCAGTTGTTGCAATTTCATTTAAAGCCCTCAAAACCTGTCACAGAATTATTGGTGTAGGACAGCCACACGCCACCAACAGTTGATTTATAACATATCGCTAACTATACGAAAAAGCTATAAAAATATACAAAACTATTCCTTCTTAGAATAGCCGCAGATTGCTAAAGTGGCGCGACCTTTTTATCTGATGTGATCAAGTTGTAACTATGATGGATATTCTGATGTATATAGCCGCGGGAAGCGGTGTTGGTCTCGCAATCGGATTAACCGGCGTCGGCGGCGGTTCATTAATGACGCCTTTGCTGATCTTATTTGGCTTTCCCTACAACGTTGCGATAGGCACAGACTTACTGTACGCCGCCATTACAAAGGCCGGTGGTGTTGTCAGTCATCACAGACACAAGAATATCGAATGGCGAACGGTGTTAATGCTCGCTGCAGGCAGTGTGCCCGCCTCTATCCTTACAGCCCTTGTGCTAAAAACGTTCTTTGCGGATGCGTCTGAGTATAAAGAACTGCTGACACGCAGCCTCGGGGTGATGTTGGTTCTAACAGCAGCTGTGATCCTCCTGAACGGCCGTTTGCGCCGCAAAGTCGACGAGACAGCGCCTAAACCTATTAGCTTTATGGATCGCCACACAGATGTGATTATTTTCCTTGCTGGTATCTTTCTCGGCGTGTTTGTCACATTGTCGTCAGTCGGTGCCGGCGCTTTTTGTGCGGCGTTGCTAATGGGGCTTTACCCGCGCATGCCTGCCCTGCGGGTGGTCGGAACGGATATAGCCCATGCCGTGCCGCTAACGCTGGTGGCTGGACTGGCACATTTCTTTTGGCTGGGTAATGTCGACTGGCTGCTTTTGGCTTGCCTCTTGGCTGGCTCGCTGCCCGCCGTACATTGGGGCACGAAGCTCGCTGGACAGATTCCCAGTGGCGTACTGCAAACGGTGATTGCGTCGCTGTTGCTCGGGCTGGGCGTGAAATTTGCCCTGTTTTAAGTTCGCCCTGTGTTAAAAAGGGCTGCTTGATGCGCTAAAGGTAATCGCTGCCAAAGCGCGCTATAAAAAAGAGCGCCATCGCTACGTAAAACAGGTAGTAAAGCAGCGAGTGGCGGTTTTTTTTACGTGCCGCTTTTAAGCTGTTTTCTGCTTGCGCACTTAAATTGCGCTGCTCAATCTCAATGCTTAGGAAGTGCAGATCTTCGCCAACGGGGTCGCTGGCATAAAGCCTTAAAATGTCCCCATCAGAATATTGCGCGTATTTTCTTGAGCGCATCACAGCCATTATTGCGCCCTACTTAACTTTTTATCTCGTTGGCGACGCCGTGGGGGACATGCCCCGTTGCTACGTGCTCACTGGCCGATGTGCAGTGAATCTGCTGATCATCAAAAAATACATCGGCACCAAATGACTTTAGAAAGTCACCTTTGCTCAGCCCGCCTAAAAACAAGCTCTCATCAATACGAATATTCCACTCACGCAAGGTTCGCACGACGCGCTCATGGGCCGGTGCGGCTCTAGCCGTGACAAGCGCAGTGCGAATGGGACACTCGTCAATTGGGAACTCTACCTGCAAGCTGTGCAACGTTTGCAGAAAGTTCTTGAACGGTCCGGGATGCAGTGGCTCGCGCGCCGAGGCTTTTTCGTTGGCAGTAAAGGCGTCCAAGCCACGCTCTTTAAAAATTCGCTCAGAGGCATCTGAAAACAGTACTGCGTCACCGTCAAAGGCGAAACGCAGCTCATCTGACGAGCTTGGGCCTTTCTGTGAGGGTATCAGCGTAGCCGCAGCCATACCGCTATCCAAAGCGCTGCGAACGTCCTGAGCATTAGTGGAGAGGAAAAGATGGCAGGCAAACGCCGAGACGTAACGATACGGAGATTTACCCCCAGAAAAAGCCGCCCGAGTAATATTTAACCCGTGATGTGCGATCGAATTAAACACCCGCAGACCTGTGTCGGCGGAGTTGCGCGACAGCAAAATCACCTCTACCCGCGGGCTGCCACCGAGCTTTTCGTTGATGCGCAGCAGCTTTGTCACCAGTGGATAGGCTTCACCTGGCTGCAAGATATCGTCCTCGTGCTCCCGTTGATACTTGGAGTAAGCCGCAACACCCTCTGTTTCATAGATGTTGTGGCTCTCACGCATATCGAACAGCGCGGTCGAAGAGATAGCGATAACCAGTTTTGGCCCGTTTGAGTCAGTCATAATCAATTGCCGAGATTACTCAGCATTTTCCTCTTCTTGCGCGAAGTATTCACGCGTCAAACGAAACACCACGGGTGCCAACAGCACGAGTGCAATCAAATTCGGTATGGCCATCAAGCCATTCAGAGCATCGGACATTTTCCAAACTAGATCCAGACTCATTTGTGTTCCAACAAATATACCGATAACCCAGAGCACTCTGAACGGCAGAATGATACGTGGGCCTGCCAAAAACTCAGCACAGCGCTCGCCGTAGTAGCTCCACCCCAACATAGTGCTGAAGGCAAAAAGAACGATACAGACGGACAGTATCACCTCACCGAAAGGCAATTGTGCTTTAAACGCAGAGAGCGTCATGGCGGCGCCCTGCGGCTCGCCACTCCACACACCGGTGACAACCAGAACAAGACCCGTCATGGTGCAGATAACAAGGGTGTCGATGAACGTCCCAAGCATCGCAATCGTGCCCTGTCGCACGGGGCTATTGGTCGCGGCAGCGGCGTGGGCTATCGGCGCAGAGCCGAGGCCAGCTTCATTGGAAAAGATACCCCGCGCCACACCCATGCGCAGTGCCAGCATGACAGCAGCACCGGCAAAACCGCCTGTTGCAGCCGTGCCGTTGAATGCGCTATCGACGATTAGTAACACGGCAGCGGGCAACTCAGCGGCGTTCATAAAAAGAATCGTCAGGGTTGAGCCAATATAGATGATGGTCATTAGCGGCACGAGCTTGCTAGCGACATCGGCGATGCGCTTAATTCCACCGATTAAAACAATCGCAACTAATCCTGACATCACCAAACCACTAACTAAGGTGGGAACATTAAAGTCGCCCTCGAGCACCTGAGAGACAGCATTGGACTGAACTGTGTTGGCCAAGCCAAAACCTGCCAATGCCCCAAACAATGCGAACATGCCGCCAAGCCATTTCCACTGTGCGCCCAAGCCATTTTTGATGTAATACATCGGCCCGCCCACTTTGTTGCCCAGCTTATCAGTCTCGCGAAAGTTGACCGCCAGCACTGCCTCCGCATACTTCGTTGCCAGACCTACCAATGCTGTGCACCACATCCAGAACAGCGCGCCAGGTCCACCGATACCGACGGCAGTCGCCACACCGGCAATATTACCCATACCGACCGTTGATGACAGCGCCGTCATCAATGCATTGAAGGGGCTAATTTCACCCTCACCACTGCTTTTACGACCCTTGAAAAGTTGTTTAAACGCATAGGGAATGCGAACAATTGTCATCCCTTTTAGGCCGATGCTCAGGTAAATACCTGTGCCCAAAAGGAGAATCAGCATAACTGGCCCCCAGACAAACCCATTTATCGTATCGACGATTTGTTCGAACATAACTGCCCCTTTTCTTATTGTTATAGGCTCTGACAAAGGCCTTATTTAGTAACCAAGATACTGCTGCTGGGCGAACAAACCAAACAGTCCACCCGTATGGAGGAAGACAATATCGCCTTCCTGCTGGGAATACTTTCCTTTTTTAATATCTTCACACATTCCGTAAAACGCTTTACCGGTGTAAACAGGGTCGAGCAAGAGCCCTTCCATCGCGGCAACTTGTTTAATCAAAGCAAAAATTTCTGGGCCAGCCTTACCGTACGCAGGGCCAACATAGTCGTCACAGGTGTCGATAGCAAGGCTGTTGATGTCAATTTGCGAGGGATAGCGTGCTTGCCAGTCCTGTAAATCGGCCAGAACTTTGTGCTGAAAATAGGCAATATCGTCGCAGACCGCATAGGCTTTGACCGATGTCTCTATCTTATGCACGTGACAGCCGAGTGTTAGACCTGCCTGAGTGCCACCGGATCCGGTAGCGTGGACAATAGCCTGAGGACAAATGCCCGCACGGGTAAAATCATTGCCAAGCTCTTCGGCCGCCGCAATGTAACCCCACATGCCAACGCCATTACTGCCGCCGGTTGGGATCGCATAAGCGCGACTACCCTGCCCTCGGTAATGGTTTTGCCAATACTCAAAGAGCCGATCAAGCGCTTTAAACTCACTCACGCTGTAGTGGCTGATGGCGGCTCCGGCAAGTTGGTCGAGAAGCAGATTGCCGATCGGCAGTGGCTGACTATCCGAGCGCAAGAGTAAATGGACTTTGAGACCGAGCTGAGCGCCCAGCAGCGCAACAGCGCGGCAATGGTTGGACTGCACCCCACCCGAGGTAATGATGGTATCGCACCCTTGGGCCAGCGCGTCAGCAAACAAAAACTCAAGTTTGCGAACCTTGTTGCCGGTGGTTGCGGCGCCGGTTAAATCGTCGCGCTTAATCCAAATGCGCGGCCCGCCGAGTAACGCAGACAGGCGTTCGAGTGGGTAAAACGGCGTCGGCGTTTGGGCGAGACTCAATTTTTCGGGATAAGCAATCATTGGCGGGTATCAATAGCGGGCATCTGCACAGCAGCGCCCGCTACGTAGTTTTGGTCGTTAAATTGCTTTAATGGTGCCCTTTGGCAACACGGCGTGAACGGCATTTTTCTGGAACTTCAGTTCGAGTTTGTCGTTCACTTCAAGCACCAAGTAGTCGCCTTCAATTTTAGTGACCTTGCCCAAAATACCGCTGGTCATCGTCACTTCATCACCCTTGCTGAGATTGCTTAGCAAGTTGGTGTGTTCCTTCTGACGCTTGCGCTGTGGGCGAATAATAAATAAGTACATAAAAATAAACAGACCGCCAAACATAATCAAAGAACTCATCAGTCCTGGGTCACCCGCGGCTGCTGTTGTTTGGGCCTGTGCACTAGAGATAAAAAACATATTTGATCCTTAACATTAGATTGATTGGGCCGCTGCTGACCAGCGGCATTAGCTTACTAAAACTTTATAGGTTGGCATTGATCCAGTCGAGGGCGTCTTGGTGGTGCGTTTTTGTCTTCACCTTATCCATGACATGCATAATCACGCCATCTTTGCCGATAATAAAGGTCGACCGCAACACGCCCATATATTCCCGACCCATAAATTTCTTCATGTCCCATGCGCCATACTGCTCAATAACGCTGTGGTCTTCGTCGGACAAGAGGGTGAAATTGAGTTCTTGTTTGTCTTCGAATCTCACCAGTTTTGCCACGGGGTCTGGGCTCACGGCCAGTACAACAGTGTCCGCCGCGTCAAAGGCGGCTTTGCTATCGCGAATACCGCAGGCTTGCACTGTGCAACCAGGAGTCATCGCTTGCGGGTAAAAATAGAGAACGACATTTTTCGCCCCTCGAAAATCCTTCAGGCTGACCTTTTCACCCCGTTGATTGCTCAGTGAAAAATCAAAGGCGGTAGTACCAACTTCAGCAAATGCCACAAAAAACTCCTTAACGGACGGTTAAATTCAGGTGGGCTACTGTAGCAAATTATTGGCGGCGGCAACCAGTGAAAGCGGCGGCTAGCGGGAAAATTAAGCAAAAAAAACCGCCGATGAATCAATTCATCGGCGGTTTTATTATTACCTTTTAAAAGCTTAGGGCAGCAGATGCTTCACTGCATCGCGCTCTTCGGCCAACTCATGCTCTGTCGCGGTCATCTTGGCGCGGGAGAAGGCATTAATTTCAAGACCTTGAACAATTTCCCAGTCGCCATTTTTACAGACGCAAGGGAAAGAGTAGATCAAGCCTTTGGCAATGCCGTAGCTGCCGTCACTGCAGACACCCATACTTACCCAATCACCCTCGGCAGTACCCAGTGCCCAGCTGCGCATGTGGCCAATTGCGGCGTTAGCTGCAGAAGCAGCACTCGATGCGCCGCGCGCTTTAATAATCGCTGCGCCGCGCTGCTGAACAACAGGAATAAAATCGCTCTCGTACCACGCTTGATCAACCATATCGATGGCCGCTGCGCCATTCACTTTTGCGTGGTGGATATCCGGATACTGAGTCGCAGAGTGGTTGCCCCAAATCGTCATGTGGGTAACATCATTGATGGTTTTACCGGTCTTGTTGGCCAACTGGCTGAGTGCGCGATTGTGGTCGAGACGTGTCATCGCTGTGAACTGGCGAGGGTCAATATTTGGCGCATTGCGCTGGGCAATCAGTGAATTGGTGTTGGCTGGGTTGCCTACGACCAACACTTTAATATGCTTGGCAGCGTGATCGTTTATCGCTTTGCCCTGTACCGAGAAAATGGCTGCGTTCGCTTCGAGCAGATCTTTGCGCTCCATACCGGGGCCACGTGGACGCGCGCCAACTAACAGTGCGTAGTCTGAGTCTTTAAAGGCAACTGCTGGGTCGTCGGTGCACACCATGCCTGCTAGGGTTGGAAATGCACAATCTTCCAATTCCATCGCCACGCCTTTCAGCGCTTCAAGTGCGGGGGTGATTTCAAGCATTTGCAGAATAACCGGCTGGTCTGAACCAAGCATTTCACCCGCAGCAATACGGAATAAAAGAGAATAGCTAATTTGGCCTGCGGCCCCTGTAACTGTGACGCGAACGGGTGATTTCAAGGTATTTCTCCGTGGAGGTTAACGTTAGTCTTGTTTGCACAACTGGTTTACTGCAAGTTAGGGGCGCCATTATAAGGATGCCTAAAAAAAATGCATCCTCGCTGGTCAAATGCCCGCAATTTGTTGTCGCCATGCCCCGCTGCTGCGCGCGGAGCTTATTGGCAGAGGTCTTTGTAGGTGGCTAGCATGCGCTCGTACAATTTGTCCTTAAAGTCACTGGCTGAGGTGTCCAACTGAGCGACAATTTCGACCAAGTGCTCGTTATCCTCTTTGCCACCCCACTGCTTGTGGTAGCTTCCATCCTGATATCCGTGGTCTTGGCGAAAAAAGTTAAGCACATTTTTGCCTACATAACCGACATAGAGCTGCTCGAAATCCATATCAATGCCTTTCATTAATTTGGCAAAGCGCACTACTTCAAAGCTTTTACTGGCAAGGGTGTGGTGTGTGAAGTCTTCCAGATCAAGACGAAAGTCGCCATTCGTGTGGGGTGCGCTGAAGGCATCGATAACATGGTCGGCAATGGTATCCGGTGAATCGCCTTTGAGCAGCAGCAGACTAAGACCGAAATGCCATATATCGACGAGTTCTAGAGCAATCTGGCCAATATCGGGTGTCTGTTTTTTCCACCACTTCCAACCGTAGTGATCAAGCAACTCTGCGCACTCGACCCAAATCGCACGATACCAAGGAAAATTCTGCTGCTGCCAATTGGCATGGACCTTGGTATTCATGTCGCTCTGAAGTTCGAGCATGGTGATCAATTGTTGTTTCATAGGATTATCCTAGTAATGACTAATAGCGCCGCTTTTACAGGGCGCCGCGAACGAAACTGTTGGTCTGCTTTTCAACACCAATAATAGTGCTGGGGCCATGGCCTGTTATAACGACCGCATCATTGTCGAGACTGTAGATGCGCTGACCAATGGACTGCTTGATTTGCTCGAAATTACCGCCGGGTAGGTCTGTGCGGCCGATACTGCCGCGAAATAGCGTGTCGCCGGCAATTAAGGTTTTGTATTCCTCAAACCAGAAGCTCACCGATCCGGGAGTATGCCCTGGGGTGTGCAGTGCCACGGCGCCACAGCAGTCGAAGGCTTGATCGTCTTGGATATGGTGGTCGGGGTCTGGCAATGTCACTTTCGGTACACCAAAGCGGATACATTGCTCTTCAACCATGTCCCAGAGAAATTGGTCGCCTTTGTGCAAATAAATCGGTGCGCCGGTGGCTTTTTTGATTTCACCTGAGGCGAGAATATGATCGAGATGGGCGTGGGTGTGAATTATGGCAACCACACGCAAATTGAGTTCTTTAAGCAACGCAAGAATCTTGTCGGCATCACCACCGGGATCGACGACCAGCGCTTTTCCACTGAGACGATCGCCAATCACCGAGCAATTGCACTGCAGCGGCCCGACAGGAAAGGTACGGATAATAAAGTTGGATACTGGGGCTGTGTTCTCTGTGTGCTGTGACATAACGCTGCGTCTCTATCCTGATAGTTTTAACGTGGAATATTGAAAAGTCGATGAAAGTTGTCTGTGGTTGCCTCGGCTAACGCGTCCAAACTGATGCCTCGTAAGTCAGCGATACACTGCGCAACTTCCCGCACGTACTGTGGTTCATTCTGTTTGCCACGGTGCGGCACTGGCGCAAGCCAGGGTGAATCCGTTTCCACCAAGATTCGATCAAGTGGCACTTTGCTGGCAACATCGCGAAGCTCTTTGGCGTTGGCAAAGGTGACAATCCCGGAAAACGAAATATAAAACCCAAGCTCGAGGGCGCTCTGCGCCATCTCCCAGCTCTCGCTAAAACAGTGCAACACTCCTGCTTCACTTAAACTGTGTTCTCGTAGCAAGGCAATGGTTTCTTCGCGGGCGTCACGGGTATGCACAATGATAGGCTTTTTCGCCTGCTGGCTGGCTTTTAAATGGTTGATAAAACTTTCACGTTGCCAGTCGATGGTGTCGCTGCTGTAAAAATTGTCCAATCCCGACTCGCCAATGGCCACAACCTTTGGGTTGTCTGCAAGTGCCACAAGTTCTTCAACAAGCGGAACAGCCTGCGCGACCTTTTGCAGGGGGTGTGCACCCACAGAGGAATAGACGTTGTCGTGCGCTGCGGTTAAGTCAATAAGCGCGCGGGAGGAAGGGATATCGACGGCAACGGTTAAAAACTGGGTGACACCACGGGCGCGGGCCGCCGCTAAAACAGCGTTAAGTCCGCCGTCTCGATGACCTAAATCTAAATGATCGAGGTGGCAGTGGGAATCTACCAGCATAGGTTATTTCGTCTTTTCTAGGAATAATGGCTACATAGTCAAGGTAGGCTTGTGAGAGTGTAACGTACCGGTTAAAGCCTGTTCAATATCAACTTTCAAATCGGCGTATTCTTCGCTTAGTTGGACACCGACACCCTCTTTTTTGGCACTGCCTGAACCTTTGTGGGCAACCCAGACAACTTTTCCAGTCATGGGGATAGGGTCGGGCCGTAAATAGATACTCAAGAGAAAAAACAGTTCGTCGCCTAAATCGTAGGTCTTTTTCGTGGGAACGAACAACCCGCCCCCCTGAACAAATGACATATAGTGTTGATAAAGCGTATTTTCATCGTTGATCTCTATCGCCAAAATACCGCTTTTACCACCTTTAAACGTAACCTACTCTCCCTGTGTTGTTCTATTCAGCTTAGCACGAAACTTTCCCTGACAAGGGTTAACGGGGCGTAAAGACCAGCGCCCAATCCATAAACAGCTCCTCCCACAGCAACTGCGCATTTGGATTGCTGCCGCTGGCTACCCATCCTCGGGCTCGTAGCAGCTTGTCAGCAAAATCAAACAGCGCGCGGTTGGGCTTGTCGGCAAGATCGGTGGTAGCCAAGCGATGCACGTAACTACTGAACCAGTCGATGGCAAGGCCGCTATCAAGTTTCTGACACTGCTGTGCCGCCGCTAGGGTCGACAGATCGCCGCAGCGAACATGCTCGGCGAGTTGTTCGAAGTCCTGACGAATTGCCAAGCTATCACTTTGCAAATAGTTCAGGGCCAACAGTGGCTTGCCGCCCGCAAGCGGTAAAACGCGAGCTGCGGCAACTGGGTCGCCACACACTCCGGCGAGCCACTCGAGCGCCTCCGCTGTATTCGGGATCGGTAGCGTAATCTTTTGGCAGCGGCTGCGTATTGTTGCAGACAGTTGACTGGGGCGATGGCTAACCAATATCAGCAGGGTATTGGCCTGCGGTTCCTCAAGATTTTTCAGTAGAGCGTTAGTGGCGCTGATATTCATTGCTTCTGCCGGCGCAATCACGGCGACTTTCCAACCACCCTGCTGTGAGGTTTTGGTCAACGAATCGCAGAGCTCACGCACTTGATCGATTTTAATCGGTTTGCCCGGCTCTTCAGGCTGGAGAACGCGGATATCTGGATGATTACCCGCAGCCAACAGACGGCAGGCTTTGCAGGCGCCGCAGGCGTATCGAATCATCTCTGCAGAGCAGATTAGCCGCTGGGCCAAGGCCTCGGCTAAGCGCATTTTGCCAATGCCACTGTCGCCGCTAATTAACAGTGCGTGGGCCATGCGGCCCTGCTCGATGCGACGATTTAGGCCGTCCCAAACGTCGCTCTGCCACGGAAGAGGTATGGCAGACATTAAATCGACTCCAAGAAGCGCTCTAATGCGGCACCAATCTGAGCTTGGACGGCTTCCAATGGCTTTGAGGCGTCGATTACTACACAGCGCTGGGGGTTGTCCTTAGCAATTTGTAAATATTGACTGCGCACCCGCTCGAAAAACTCGACCTGTTCAAGCTCAAACCGATCCGGCGTGCTGCGCTCGCCCGCGCGCTTGAGACCGATTTGTACGGGAATATCCAAAATCAAGGTTAAATCAGGCCGCAGACTGCCCTGCACCATCATTTCAAGTTCGGCAATTAAGCCAGTATCCATAAGTCGCCCAGCGCCCTGGTAGGCGTAGGTAGCATCGGTAAATCGATCGCACAGCACCCATGCCCCTTCGCTCAGTGAAGGCTCGATAACTTGATAAATATGTTGCGCACGCGCGGCAAAGACAATCAATAGCTCGGCGCTATTGCTGACAGATTCCTCTCTTGGGCTCAGCAGCAGCTCGCGGATCTGCTCGGCGAGGGGCGTGCCCCCAGGCTCGCGGGTGGTGGCGTAGGCAAGCTTGTGTTTATCCATCCAAGACTGGATAAACTGAATATTTGTGGTTTTTCCCACGCCTTCAGTACCCTCGATGGTGATAAATTTTCCACGCATGGTCTGTCCCCAGTTTGCCGCGATAGGCTACACGTCTCTGCGTGCAGCCCAACAGGTTATTTGTCTGCCCTCACAGAGGGTGGCGCTGAGCGGTAATCGGCTGCTCGGCGATTAATTTGGTATTGTCGCACCGCCTTTTGGTGCTCTTCAAGGCTGTCGGAAAAGTAATGGCCGCCGTCACCGCGAGCGACAAAATAGAAGCTGCTGCCCTGCAACGGATGCACTGCGGCGTAAATGGCTGCCTCACTCGGCATGGCTATAGGCGTGGGCGGCAATCCCTTAATCACATAGGTGTTATAGGGGGTCGTCTGCTTTAGGTGCGAGCGTTTAATGTTGCCGCTGTAGGCATCGCCTAACCCGTAAATCACCGTTGGATCAGTCTGCAATCGCATGCCCTTATTCAAGCGCCGAACAAAGACGCCAGCAATCTCAGCCCTCTCTTCCGCTAAGCCAGTCTCTTTTTCAACGATGGAGGCCATAATCAGTGCTTCATAGGCGCTGGAGTAAGGTAAGTCTGCATCGCGGGTTTCCCACGCAGTCGACAACACGTCGAGCATCCGCTGATGGGCGCGAGCGAGTATAGCCCACCAAGGGTCTGAGCTAACATAACTATAGGTGTCGGGAAAAAGCCAACCTTCCGGGTGTGCCTGCTGAATGCCTGATGCGGTCATAATGGTATCAAGGGGTAACTCTTTTACCTCGGCAAACTGCGGTAACTTGGCGAGGTGGGTCAGCCACTGGGCAAAGGTCCAGCCCTCTGGAAAAGTGATTTGATGGTAGGTGATTTGCCCTTCGTTAAATTTGTTCAGCAATGTTTTGGCTGTGTCTGTAGACGTTAACCTGTACTCGCCAGCCTGAATTCGAGCCTTTCCCTGCAGTTGCGCATAGAGACTGAGCAACTTCGGATGTGAGACGATGCCTTGCTGATAAAGCTGCCGATTTATCTCGTTAAGAGTAGTGCCGTTGCTAATGGTCCATGTGAGCTGGCTGTCAGGGAGTGTAATCGGCGCATCGAGAAAACGCTGTGCGGTACCCAGTATGGCCGCAATAACCAATGTGGCCAGCAGCAACGCAAGAATGAGTCGTCGAAAAAAGCGTTTTAACATGGGTAGCCATCATAAAGCTCCGAGAGCGCCTTTTGCAGCCTTTTTGTCTCCTCGCCCACCGCCCAACCGCCAATTCCAGCTATTTTTATGACGGGGGTAATACCTCTCAGAGCGTTGCAGCAGAATATTTCGCTGATGCCACTGAGTTCGCTGCGCTCGATTGTTTGAATAGCCACGGGTAATTTGCAGTGAGGAAACAAGTGCTCGATCAGCAGTCCGCGCATAACACCCGACACACCCGACTGATCGAGCGCTGGGGTCAGCCACTTGCCCTGTATTTTCATAAAGATATTTGCCCGAGTGGTCTCTATGACATGTTCGTTAGCACTATACATTAGGCCGTCATCATACTCGTCTGCCCACTCGGCGCGGGCAATAATTTGATCGAGACGATTGAGGTGTTTAATGCCGGCCAACACAGGATTCTCAGGCATGCGGTAGACGCACTCTGTCAAAACAAGACCACTCGTCTCTGCATGCATATTGCGAGGCTGTGGGACAAAATGCTGGCAAATAATGCGTGCATTGGGGAGGGCCGGTGACTGATAACCGCGCCCGCCGCTGCCAGCCGTCACTATCATCTTGATGGTACCCGCGTCTACACTTTGGGACGCCAGTCGCTCGCAAAAGCCTCTCAGGATACCCTGCAGCGTTGACTCGGCGACAGGAATACCGAGCACTCTGGCATCGTTGATTAATCGACGCATATGCCTTGGCCAGAGAACAACTTTTCCGCCACTGAAAAGCATCGTTTCGAACAGGCCATGGCCATAGGCTGCGCTGCGATCGCTCAGAGGCAAATGGTCGGCAATCTCGCCATTAATGGTGCAGAGTGTTGCCTCAGAATAATTGATGTAATTCATGTGGCCTATTAGATCTCGGGCGTTGGGGCGCAAGCCGCGGGCGAATAAAAACGGCGCCCATAAAAAAGCCGCCCCAATGGAGCGGCTTTCTTCAGGCTTTGACTATCAGCCGTGTGCTGTGATGTAACTAATCGCATCTTGAACTGTTGCGATTTTTTCAGCGTCTTCGTCTGGAATTTCAGCGTCGAATTCTTCTTCGAGAGCCATAATCAGCTCTACGGTATCAAGTGAATCCGCTCCTAAGTCCTCAACGAAAGAAGAGGTGATTTTTACATCTTCTTCTTTAACACCAAGTTGCTCGGCTACCATTTTGATGACGCGTTCTTCGATGTTACTCATCGTATATCTACTCCTGTTAAACGGATGTTGTAATAGTTTTGCCATCGGACCATTCGGGCCCTTATGGCTTCAATCTTAGGTCACGGGCGCGCATTTTACCCTACAAATTAACAAATGCTAAACCCCTATTTTACAAACGATTTTTTAGCATAAAAATCAATGGGTTAAGCCATGTACATGCCGCCATTTACATGAATTGTCTCACCAGTAATGTAGCCCGCAGCATCACTTGCCAAGAAAGAAACCACCGAAGCGATCTCTTCCGGGGCACCTAATCGCCCCAATGGAATCTGGGTAAGCATAGACTCTTTGTTAGCTTCGGGAAGGTCCTTGGTCATATCGGTATCGATAAAACCGGGCGCAACAGTGTTAACAGTGATATTGCGCGACCCCAACTCTTTCGCTAATGCTCTGGCGAACCCGCCCACACCCGCTTTGGATGCGGAATAATTGCTCTGCCCTGCATTACCCATCGCGCCCACGACCGAACTGATATTAATGATACGGCCCCAACGGGCTTTTGTCATGGGTCTGACACAGGCTTTGGCTAAGCGGAAGACGGCTGTGAGATTGGTCTCAATCACGTCGAGCCATTCCTCCTCCTTCATGCGCATTAGAATATTGTCTTTAGTGATGCCAGCGTTATTCACCAGAATGGTCGGTGCGCCGAATTCGCTGGTGGCTCTGTCAATTACGGTATTGATGGATTCAATGCTCGCAACATCGAGAACCATACCCTTACCGGCGATATTCAGCTCTTTAAAGCGCTGGGAGATCTTCTCAGCGCCGGCCTCTGTTGTTGCTGTCCCGATAACCGTCGCCCCTGCCTGACCAAGCGCTTGCGCAATAGCTGCACCAATACCACGGGTTGCACCGGTAACTAAGGCGACTTTTTCGTTGAGACTCATAACAGGTTCCTATGTTGATTAAATTAATGGCTTTTGTGCTTAATGACTTTTTTCAGTTAATTAAATAGAGGTTAACGCGTTCTCTAAGCTTGCCACATCGTCTGTTGCTAGCGAGGTTAAATCGCGATCAATGCGCTTAGACAGACCGTTGAGCACGCGCCCAGGGCCACATTCAATTAAGGTGCGAGCGCCTCGCTCAGACAGCCCTTTGACACAGTCTACCCACAATACGGGCTTGTAGATCTGTTCAAGCATCAACGCTTTGATGGCTTCGGGATTGGCTTCCGTTTGAGCATGCACGTTGTGCACCACAGGGATGGTTGGCGCGCTAAAGGTCTTTTCAGCGACCAGTGCGGCAAGATTCTCAGCCGCAGGTGTCATTAGCGTGGTGTGGAATGGCGCGCTAACCGGCAGTTCCACAGCGCGTTTGGCACCCGCTTTCTTACAGATATCAATGGCTCGGCCTACTGCAGCCGCATCACCCGCAATCACAACTTGACCGGGCGCATTAAAATTCACGGCAGCCACGATCTGCCCCTGTGCCGCATCGCGACAGGCATCAATAACAATGCTGTCATCAATACCCATAATCGCTGCCATAGCGCCGACACCCACAGGCACCGCCTGCTGCATAAAGGCACCACGGGCGCGAACAATCTCTACTACGTCGCTGAAGCTCACAACTTTCGCACAAACAAGCGCAGACCACTCTCCAAGGCTATGGCCAGCCATCGCCATGGGGATGGGGCCACCGTGCTGCTGCCACAGACGCCAAATAGCGATGCTCGCTGTCAACAGGATAGGCTGCGTGCGCTCGGTGAGGTTAATGGCGTCTTGCTCGCCTTCTTGAACAAGCTTCCAGCAATCGTAACCCAGTGTGTCAGAGGCTTCTTGAAAGGTCTGTTCGACCAGCGGGTTGGCGGATGCGAGCTCTGCCAACATTCCAATTTTCTGTGATCCTTGGCCGGGAAAAACAAATGCTAATTGACTGTTCATAAATCCTCTATATTCCTTGTTGTGGTTCCATTCGTTGCTTCAGTATAGGCGACAAAATCAGAGGCAAGTTGTGGTCGGCGGCGTCGATGGCCACATTGATAGCATTGGTAAAGGCGGTTTTATTGGCTTTACCGTGACTTTTAATGACTACCGCGCTCAATCCCAAAAAATGGGCGCCGTTATAAATGGCGGGGTCTAACTGGGCTTTGAGGCGCATTAGGGTTGGACGCATAAGCAGCGCTGCGAGCTTGGGCAACCAATGTTTGTTCACCGATTGGCGGAACAACGCTGACACCATTGCTACCAATCCTTCACTTGTTTTTAACGCGACATTGCCGGCAAAACCATCACAGACCACCACATCGGTAGCGCCGGCAAAAATACCGTCGCCTTCAATGTAACCGCAGTAATTGACCAGCGGCTCATCTGCCAATAACTCAGCCGCCTGCTGTATTTTCTCACTGCCTTTGCTTAATTCTTCACCCACATTTAATAGCCGTACGCTGGGTGCGGCAATGCGACCAAGATGCTGCGCCATAAGCGACCCAAGCAATCCAAATTGATAAAGCTGGTGGGCAGAGCAATGGATATTGGCACCGAGGTCGAGGACATAGCTGCGGCCCGTTAGCGTGGGAACAGCTGTGCAAATTGCCGGCCGCGAAACGCCAGGCAGCGGTTTCACAAAATAGAGGCCAAGGGCCATGATGGCTCCGGTATTGCCCGCACTGATAAAAGCAGCGGCCTCGCCTTCGGCAACAGCCTGCATCGCTGCACCCATGCTGGAGGTTCGCTTGTTTCGCAATACGGCGGAGGGTAAGTCAGTACCTGTAACAACGCTGTCGCTGTGTCTTATCTCAATGCGTTGAAGCACCTCGAGATCACGGCAAGCGTTTAATTGTTCAGATATTTCGCTGCGGTCGCCAAATACCAGAGCACTGATATGGCGATGAGCGATAAGAGAGTCAATTAACGCGGACACTGTGACGCGAGGACCGAAGTCCCCGCCCATAGCATCCACGGCAATTCGAATTGAATTTGCCAAAGAGTCTAGCTAACGATTATTCGTCGCCAGTATCAATCACTTTGCGGCCGCGATAGAAACCGTCAGCAGAAACATTGTGGCGCAGGTGCTTCTCGCCGCTCAATGAATCAACTGAAATAGTAGGTGCAGTGAGTGCATCATGTGAACGACGCATTCCGCGCTTTGATCGTGTCTTGCGACTTTTCTGGACAGCCATAGATTACTCCTAAACAAAAACCCTGTGCAGCCGACGCTACTTCTTCAGCTGCCGTAAAATATTAAACGGGTTGTCAGCGACAACCTGATCCTCTTCCACTGCGCTACTGTGCTCATCCTGTGGAAGGAAGGTGTCTCCAGTACACTCACCACTTTCGTGGTAGTTGACCAGAGGCAGAGCTAATAAAATCTCATCCTCGAGCATCTCTGAAAGATCAGCCATCTTATCGCCGACAATCCAAGGCTCTATATCGCTCGATACGTTGCTTATCTGATCTTCCGACCAAATAATCTGTACGGCGAAATCTGTCTTTAACGCTATTTCTACCGGATCAAGGCAGCGCTGACAAATCGTCTTTACGCTTACCGCCAAACACCCGCTGGCGACCTTCGCTTTTATCGCGTCAATCTCAAACGTGATTGAGGCGGAAAGCGGCGACTCTATACTGATCACTGCAGACGCCAAACGAGGCAAATGCTTTGCCTCAAAATTGCCTTCGAGGACAATTCCTTGGTTCGCAAGTTTGCGTGGATCTACAAGAGTTGGCAGTGCCATAAATACAGGTGGTACCCAGTTAGGCGCGCATGATAGGGTCAAGTTTTTGATCTGTCAAAGAAAATTGATCAGAATAGGCCTCTAACAGGCGTGAAAACAGGCGCTTTGCGCGCATTACGATTAAATACCCGAGCCAACCATGAATAAACTGATATTAGCCTCTTCTTCGCATTATCGAAAATTATTGCTAGAAAGGCTACAACTGCCCTTTTCCTGCCATTCGCCAAACGTCGATGAAGCGCATCTAGAAGGTGAAACTGGCGCTCAAATGGCTGAGCGTTTGGCGATTAGAAAAGCGCAAGCAGTGGCAGCGCTATTTCCGGACGCCGCGATTATTGGCTCTGATCAGGTGGCCGAGCTGCTCCCCGATACAACTCACTCGCAGCAAGCTTCACAGCGGACCGCAGGTCACATAATTCTTGGCAAGCCACTCACTCATGGCGGTGCGATAGCCCAGCTGCGACAACAGTCTGGGCGTACCTTGTCATTTCATTCGGGGGTTGCGGTTATGCATCAGGGTTTGATTAAAAGTTTTGTCGACACTACAGAGGTGGATTTTCGCGAGTTGACCGACGAAGAGATTGAGCAGTATGTACAGCGCGATCAACCCTACGATTGCGCAGGCAGCTTCAAGGCCGAGTCTCTTGGCATTACGCTGTTTAGAGCAATTCGCAGTGACGACCCGACATCACTCATTGGGTTGCCTTTAATTAGGCTCAGCGCCCTGCTGCGCGAGCTGAGCCCGCCGCTCGCATTTAAATAACGTCTTTAATATCGGCAAACAGATCTAAACAGGCTAGAGGCGTGTACTGCCGCAGCCTGTCAACATGGTGCGCACCATAACTTACAGCAATACGCGGCATGCCCGCGTTTGCAGCCATCTCCATATCGAATTCGGTGTCCCCCACCATAACCGCCTCATCGGCTGTTACAGCAAACTCCTGCAAAAGCTGCTCGAGCATTAATGGATGGGGCTTGGACAAGGTCTCGTCTGCACAGCGGGAGCCGTGAAACAGTGATTGAATCTCTAGCTTTTCAAGCACACGATTAAGGCCTGCGCGGCTCTTTCCCGTCGCCACTGCCAGCAAGTAGCCTGACCGGTGCAGTTCCCATAAGGTTTCAGTTACCGTCGGAAAAAAAGGACAGGGAATTTGATCTTGGCTGCGATAGTGGTTTGAGTACGACGTCTGCACTTGCCGCGACTGCTGGTCAGTCGCCCCTGGAAACAGACGCAAAATGGCTTCGCCGAGCCCTAGGCCAACAATTTCAGCCACCTCTGCGTAAGAGGGCTCCTGCAGACCGTGATCCTGGGCCGCCAGTTGAATGCACTGTGCAATTCTTGCCACCGAGTCGGAGAGCGTGCCATCCCAGTCAAAAATAACTAATTTCGGCTTATTTGTGGCCATTGTTCGGGTTGGTACCTTATGAAATGAGTGGTAAATGATTAAAGATTTTTTAAAACCTTTTCCAGATCGCTCGGCAGCGGCGCTTCAACCTCGACCATATCGCCGGAGAGCGGGTGCTTAAAACGCAGGCTTGCGGCATGCAAGAACAATCGTCGCAAACCCGACTCTTTCAGTGTTTGATTAAACTGCTCGTCGCCGTATTTACTGTCTCCTGCTAAAGGTTGGCCCGCAAATTGACAGTGCACGCGTATCTGATGCGTCCGGCCTGTTTCAAGTTTGATGTCGAGTAGCGTTGCCGTGGCGAACTGCTGACGAATCTTAAAATGGGTCACCGAGGCCTTCCCTGCTACATCGACTCGCACCATTCGCTCGCCCGATTGCAGTGTATTTTTCTGCAGTGGCGCGTTGATGGTGCTTTTGCCCTTGGGCCACTGCCCTTTTGCCAGCGCGATATAGCGTTTATCAATCTTGTTGTGCTTTAGGCCTTCCTGAAGCGCCAGCAGCACAGCACGCTTTTTGGCCAGCATAAGACAGCCTGAGGTGTCTCTGTCCAAACGGTGTACCAGCTCAAGAAATTTTAGTTGTGGGTATTCCGCTCGCAGCGCCTCGATCACCCCTAGAGACAAACCGCTGCCGCCATGTACCGCAAGACCGCTCGGCTTATTGAAGATAAACAATCCATCGTCTTCGAAGAGAATATTTTCACGTATATAGTTGCGTAGCTGATGGCCAACCGTTGGCGCGGCATCGCGCTCAGCCACTCGAATCGGCGGCAGACGCACAATATCACCCTCTTTTAGACGACTGTCGGCCTGCACCCGACCTTTATTGACACGCACCTCTCCCTTGCGCAAAAGGCGATAAATGCGCGACTTGGGCACCCCTTTGAGTACTTTAATAAGGAAGTTATCAAGACGCTGGCCCGCTTGCTCTGGGCCAATGTCGACAAAAGAAACTTGGTTAAACTGTGATTCAGTCAAAATTGAGTGCAACTTAATAGCAAATTAGGGCGGCATTGTACCCACCGCACTGCCATCTTCCCAACTAAATTCACGTTTACATTGTAGGTCGCTGCAATTATTGCTATATTCCGTGCCACGTTCCCTGCTGCCCAGTAATTCTGCTGCCCAGAGGTCGAACGAAACGCTAACAAGGCTTAGGTCAACCAACAAGACCTAGACCAAGCGGATATAGATTACACGAGAGTCAGGCCCTTTATTGCAACCATGGCCGACTTTTATTGACAGCCGAGTGAGCTGCAGAGAAAAGACACGATAATACAGGTTTCAAAAGTTGGCCGCAGTTGAGAAAAAAGCCACTCAAGCATTAAGGGCTTATTTGTCGCCGCAAACGCATACATTAGAGTGAATACCCAGTGCTTACTGGTGAATAATAAAGCTTAATTCCTGCGCCCGGACAACTGAATACAAGATACGAATATTGGATAATATCCCCGCCGACACTGTGTGTTAAGCCAGTTCCCGCGGATAAAGGAGTTAGTAGCAGACGGCCAAATCCCAGTGTTTTAGGGGCGCGTCGTAGTGTTTTTCTACTTCATCTATACCAAGTTGCTTGATTCACCCAACCTCTCCTTCCTTCTCTTCACTGCTACTCTCTCTCCACAATGAGTAAAGGTGAATTATGAAACGTATGTTAATTAACGCATCGCACACAGAAGAAGTGCGCGTTGCTATGGTCGATGGCCAAAAACTGTATGATCTGGATATTGAAAACCGTACCAGAGAGCAAAAGAAAGCCAATATTTACAAGGGCAAAATCACACGAGTAGAGCCCAGTCTAGAAGCGGCATTTGTTGACTACGGCGCCGACCGTCACGGCTTCCTCCCCCTGAAAGAAATTTCCCGCGAATACTTCAAAAGCAAAACCGGTGACGGCAGTCGCGCCAAGATCCAAGACTTGATCCGCGAAGGTCAAGAAGTCATTGTTCAAGTCGAAAAAGAAGAGCGAGGCTCAAAAGGCGCCGCGCTAACTACCTTTATTAGTTTGGCGGGCCGCTATTTAGTTCTGATGCCCAACAACCCCCGCGCAGGTGGTATCTCTCGTCGTATTGAAGGCGATGAGCGCGCTGATTTGCGTGAAGCCATGCGCGGACTCAACATTCCTGATGGCATGGGTGCCATTGTTCGCACCGCCGGTATTGGCCGTGAAACAGAAGAACTGCAGTGGGATCTTGACTACCTGATGCACCTTTGGGACACCATTAGTTCGGAAGCGAGCAACAGCAAAGCGCCCCACTTCTTATTCCAAGAAAGCAACGTGATTGTGCGAGCGATTCGCGACTACTTGCGTCAAGATGTTGGCGAAGTGATTGTCGACAATCAAGAAGCCTACAATCTAGCTGCAGCGTTTATCAGCACTGTTATGCCAGACTTCAGCAGCAAAGTGAAGTTCTACCAAGATCAAATACCGCTGTTTAACCGCTACCAAATCGAAAACCAAATCGAGACCGCGTTCTGCCGCGAAGTAAACCTTCCGTCAGGTGGTTCGATTGTGATTGATGTCACCGAAGCTATGGTGTCTGTCGACATCAACTCGGCGCGAGCGACCAAAGGCGGCGATATTGAAGAGACGGCATTTAACACCAACAAAGAAGCCGCCGAAGAGATAGCACGACAGCTGAGACTGCGCGATGTCGGTGGCCTTATCGTGATCGACTTTATTGACATGCTCAACGCACGTCACCAGAAAGAAGTGGAAAATACCATCCGCGACGCACTCAAGATTGACCGTGCGCGGGTTCAGGTAGGCCGCATTTCACGTTTCGGCCTGCTTGAGATGTCGCGCCAGAGACTGCGCCCCTCTCTTGAAGAAACCATGTCAAAAATATGTCCACGCTGCATGGGACAGGGCACCATTCGTGGTACTCGCTCACTGTCGCTGTCGATATTGCGCCTGATCGAAGAAGAAGCGCAGAAAGAGTTCAGCAAGGAAATTCGCGCCATTGTGCCCGTATCTGTCGCGACCTTCCTGCTCAACGAAAAACGCAAGGAAATCTCCAATATTGAATTGCGCAACAAGATAAACGTACTCGTTTTGCCCAACACACAAATGGAAACGCCACACTTTGAAGTTATCCGGGTGCGCGCACAGGACGATGATGGCACTACTGAATTCAGCTATAAGATTGCCCATGAACTCAGCCACAGCGACCTCGAGCGAGAAATAGAAGAAGACGACGCGCCGCTCGTACTGGCTCAGCCAGCCGTCAAAACTATCGTACCAAGCACGCCAGCACCGCAGCGTGCCGAAAAAGTCGCACCAGCGGAACCCGCTATCGTCAAGCCCGGCATACTCAAGCGCGTGTGGGGCAGCCTATTCGGCGGCAGTACAGCGACTGACAGCACTGAAAAAACAGATGAGAAAGGTGATCGCTCTAATAGCCGTCGCGGTGGACAAGACAGCCGCGCGCGCACCGGCAATCGCCGCCCCAATAATCGCAACCGCAGCGACGGGCCACGCGACAACCAGCGTCAAGGTGAGCGCACTGACACCCGCGCTAAGACCGACAAGCCAGTGGATAATCGCAACAATCGTCCTCGAACTGACGCACCAAAGCCCAACGCGACTGAAGCGCGTGTCGATGCCACCGACACCCGCCAGACAACCGATCAGCGCCCAGAAACCGGTGATACGGATCAATTGAAGAAGCGTCCAAGTGACAAGCGCCGCGGCCCACGCCGTCGTCGCCAGCGCCAAGACGTACCGAGAGATGTCAACGAACAAGGCTCACTTGAACTGACCAATGACGTTCAAGCTGCTGATTCAGCATCGTCTCCTGGTGAAGCACCCGCAGCCGTTGCACCCGTTGCGGTAGCAGCAGTCGCCGACGCCGCTGTGGAGGCCTCTGAAGCCGCGGAAGTGACGAAGCCAAAGCGCAAACGTCCACCACGTAAGCCCCGCGCAAAAGTGGAAGCGACTGTGTCCGCTGACGATGCACCCGCAGCCAGCGTTGAAACGGTCACAGACGCCCCAGTAGACGCCACGGATGAAGCAGCACCAAAGGCACGTTCACGCAGAAAGCCTGTCCCTAAAGAAGCGCTTGCCGATGCTGTAGCACCTGATTCAGCGGCTCCCAAGGCAGCCCCAGCACCCATTGCAGCGGTACCTGCAACCAAAGTCGAACCAGTGGCAGCCGCACCAGCAGTCGCCAGTGAAGCACCGGCGCCAATTAAACCTGCCGCTACAGCCGCCACAGCCGCTACAACAGGCGCCCCCGCTCGAGCAAGCAACGACCCACGCTACAAGCCAAAACCCGTAGCCGACGTTGTTGTTAGCACCGAACGACGCACTGCACCGCTACCAACAGCGATCGATACCAGCAAGCCAGCACCAATTGAAGTGCAGAAAAGCACAATTGCCCGTGCATCAAACGATCCTCGTAAGCAGCGTATTATCGATAAATTGGAAGCCGGTCCAGCCGCTACTGTTACTAAAGCAGCAACAGCCTCCGACGCTTCCGAAAAAGAATCGAAGGAAATTGCACCTAAGGAGTAATTGGTACTTGTCGTAACAAAAAGGCGCTGTATAATCGCGCCTTCAATTTGGTGGGATGGCAGAGCGGTTGAATGCACCAGTCTTGAAAACTGGCTTAGGTTAATAGCCTAACTAGGGTTCGAATCCCTATCCCACCGCCATATAGAGCAAAAAAGCCTCTGTTTTTACAGAGGCTTTTTTGTGTCCCGTCCTGAAATAAATTTTCATTAATAAACTACTGCCAATATTTTCCCTAAGCTCCGTCACAAACACCCCTTTCAATGGACACAGTTACATTACTGCTCGAGACAGTTATACTCTTTCATATAAAGCTAAATATAGTTAGCGGTAAATGGGGAGATATGCGGTATGAGTGCAGAATTTGGGTTGATCCTTTTATTTATGGTTGTCAGTCTGGGGATTATGTTATGGAAATTTCACAGCCTAGAACACGCCACTGACACTATTCGTGATGATATCACCAGCATTAAAGCGGTGGTTGAGATCGATAACCAAACCATAAAATCTCAGTTGGCGAAAATTAAGAAAACCGTTGAGAGTATCAAAGTCGTTCAAAGTCCTCAGGTTTCTGTCGATAACGTATTGGATCAGATCGTGGACGTCCGCACGGTCTTGGAAATTGACAATCTCGCGATCAAAAATCATCTCAATACTATCGAGCTTAAGTTTGACGATCTGGTAAAGACCGCAAAAGCTCGGACTAAGGAAAATGCTGGTGTCTGATTTGCGCTACAACGATTTTGCTTCTCGAATACAGGCTTTGCGGAGTTCGACCGCAAAGACTCTGTTTGAGCATCATCGCGCCAGCGCAATTGCAATGCTCGACCAGAGTATTGCGCTCGCCCGACAGCGCTATGGCGATCATTCCGACCTCGAAAGCACTCAAGAAACATCTGCAGCACCCAACTGGACGGTGGTCAAAAAAAGTGCCGACGCAGTGGGAACAGAGGAGTGCATTTGCGGTATCAAAGCGAATGGCCACTACCTTCCCGTCCTCAAAGTCGCGAACAGTACAGCATTAAAAACAACCCTCGTGGTCCCCTCCAGCAAACTCATAAGCCATCTGACCAAGTGGAAGAATATTCTCGACATTTTAGAGCTTGGCACGCCCGCGGGCGACGCCTTCCATAACTGTGTTATTCGGGTTAGTGAACCGACTCAGCAGGCGCAGTGTGATTTGTCCGATAAGTGGTACGAGTACAGTGCCGAGCAGGACCAGTGGATAAGAAAACCCAATCACGATGCGCTAAAAGCTGCGTGGACGTTGCGCCAAGATCCAAACACCATAGGACACAGCGACGCTGACGTCGTGTTTGCCGAAGACACGGTTCTCGCAGAAGACAATGAGCCCTTCGATGCTGAGTTGGCAATAGAAGCAGTCAATTACGCCCGCGAGGAACTCTTCAATACAGCTTTGACCAAGCGGGTTCTGCAAGCAGCGGAGGCTCAACGCTTAGCCGATCAAGCCGCCTCAGCAGAGGCGCAGGCCAAACGGCTCGAACAGGAAGCTATTCGAGCCAAACGCGCGGCGGAAAGTGCCGAAGCACTGCGTATTGCTCAGGAAGCCGAAGCGCGTTTAACGCTAATCGCTGAGGAGCAAGCCAAGGCCGCCGAGGCGTTGCGAGAACAAGAGGAAGCCGAGGCACTGCAACTCGAGGAAGCGGCACGGGCTGCCGAAGCAAAAAAAGCCCAAGAAGCCGAAGAAGCGCGCTTGCAGCGCAGAGCGAAGCTGCTCGCAGCAACCCGCAAAGCGCTTGAAATTGAAGCAGCGATTAGAGCCAAAGATGCAATTGAAACGGCGGCCAAGCTCAAAGCCGCTGAGTTAGCCCGTCAAAAACACGCGGAAGAGGACGCTCTGCAGGCTCTCTCTTGGGACAACGCTGAGGAGGCTCGCCCTCTCGATAGCGATCCAGCTTCTGTCGAAGAATCACCCGAACCCTTTGCAGACACTGACGGCATGGCTACTGGCCAGGGCAGCCAGCAACCGGCGGCAACCGCAAAACCGGCACGAAAAGGCGACAACAGTGATATCCCTCTGCACCTTCAGGAAGCAGATGCCCTGTCCGCACTCTGGGACTCTGATACTTTTCACTAGCCCATATACAAAAACCCGCACAGTGATGATTCGAAAGGCGGTCATGTACCAGTGAGTAGTGCGCGGGTGGTCTCCCCTTCAGGGGTCGAACCTGAAATTCCAGCTTAGGAGGCTAGCGTGATATCCGATTTCACCAAGGAGAGATCGCGCAAGTATAGCGAATAACCGGCTCGGGCTAAATAGAAGCCTCGGGGTTACGGTTAATTCTCTCCATTCAGTTTCACCACGCCTGCCCTGCAATCCGATATACTCGCCGCTATGAATTTACTCTTACTCAACCCCAGCGACGTGGCCAATAATTTTGCCTGCGTGTCTGGTAGACAATTAGCGCAGCTTCTAACCGTGCACAATTCTGCTGTAGGCGACACCGTGCGTATTGGAATGGTAGATGGTCAAATGGGGAACGGCCGAGTGCTCTCAATTGACGCCCAGCATGCGACGCTCGAGGTCGTATTTAACCTTGCGCCACCGTCTCCGCTCCCTTTGACGCTTATTTTGGCCTTGCCGCGTCCAAAAATGCTGCGTCGCACCTTACAAACGGTGGCGACCATGGGTGTGAAACAGCTCTATCTGATTAATTCCTTTCGCGTCGAGAAGAGCTATTGGCAGTCACCGCTCTTGGCCCCTGAGGCCATTGAGGAAGATTTTCGGTTGGGATTGGAGCAGGCGCGCGATACGGTTTTGCCTCAGCTGCATGTGCGAAAACGCTTTAAACCATTTGTCGAAGACGAATTGCCTGCGCTCGTGAAAAATACCACCGCACTGCTCGCACACCCCATTGCCGATCAGCGCTGTCCTATTAATATACAGACACCCACCACCCTCGTGATTGGCCCTGAGGGCGGTTTTATTCCCTACGAAGTTGAATTGCTGGAAGCAGCGGGTTGCAGCACAGTGCACTTGGGCTCTCGTATATTGCGGGTGGAAACCGCCGTGCCTGCGCTGATTTCCCGTCTATTCCCCGCCTAACCGCCGCGCTTAGCGCTGTCGCGGCTTCATCCGCGATGATCGCGGCTGGCTTTTCACTTGGGGCTTTATTTTTTTGACGTCGCGGCGCATTTCTTCTTTTTCGCGACGTGATTCGCCAGGTACCAGAAAATCATCACCCGTACCAATCAAGTCCGCCCTGCCCATACGGCGCAACGCTTTGCGCAGCATTGGCCAGTTCGCGGGATCGTGGTACCGCAAAAACGCTTTGTGCAGCGTGCGCTGCTCTTGGCTCTTGGCACTGAAAATGCGTTCGCTATTGTTTTTACCGAGAGGCTTTAATGGATTGCGCTCGGTGTAATACATGGTCGTGGCTGAAGCCATTGGCGACGGGTAAAAGCTTTGCACTTGATCAACCCGAAAGCCATTGGTCTTGAGCCACAGACCTAAGCTCATCATGTCTTCATTGGTCGAGCCTGGGTGCGCGGAAATAAAATACGGTATCAGGTACTGTTTTTTGCCCGCCTGCTTTGAGTAGCGCTCAAATAGCTCTTTGAACTCATAGTAACTGCCCATGCCAGGCTTCATCATTTTCGACAAAGGCCCCTCTTCCGAGTGCTCTGGCGCGATTTTCAGGTAGCCGCCAACATGGTGCGTCACCAGCTCTTTTACATATTCGGGATCTCTTACGGCGAGGTCATAGCGCAGGCCTGAGGCGACCACCACTTTTTTAACGCCGGGCAGCGCGCGGGTTTTACGGTAGAGCTGGGTGGTGTGTTTGTGGTCGGTTTCAAGATTGACACAGATCGTTGGGTAGACGCAGGAGGGTCGACGACAGGTCTCTTCGACTTTTTTGTCTTTGCAGTTGAGGCGATACATGTTTGCGGTTGGGCCACCCAGATCAGAGATAACACCGGTGAATCCAGGGGTCAGATCGCGAATTTTTTCTACTTCGTTGAGAATCGACTCTTCCGAGCGACTCTGAATAATACGTCCTTCATGCTCGGTGATAGAGCAGAAAGTACAGCCGCCAAAGCAGCCGCGCATAATATTGACGGAAAACCGAATCATGTCGTACGCGGGAATTTTAGCGTCGCCGTAGCTGGGGTGCGGCACCCGCTTGTAGGGCTGGTCAAACACCCAATCTAACTCTGCAGTTTCTAGCGGAATGGGCGGAGGGTTGACCCAGATATCATTGCGACCTTGATTTTGCACCAATGGCCGCGCATTGCCCGGGTTGGTTTCACGGTGAAAAATACGGTCAGCGTGGGCATACAGAACAGGATCAGCCACCACGTCATCGAACGACGGCATGCGAATATAGGTGGTGCTCGGATCGGTTTTGATGGCTTGGGTATCTGGGATAATTGAAAGCGCTTGAACGCCGCTCTCCTCAGCTTCAAGTTCAGATGCCGCTTTCGTCGCACAACTCGCCGCGCTCTCGCCTTTCTCCACGCGCATGCGAATGGTTTTCGCATCGTCAGAGTCACTCGGCTGAGAGGTGACGTAGGGATTTTTAGGCTTGGCAAGCGGCCCGGGCTGGTCCACTTTTGTTGAATCTATTTCACGCCAACCCTTGGGGATTGCGCGGAGTAAAAAGGCGCTGCCGCGCAGATCGGTGATATCTCGAATAGACTCGCCCTGCGCCATGCGGTGGGTCAGTTCAATCATGGCCCGTTCGGCATTGCCGTAGAGCAATATATCAGCGGTGGAATCGATCAATACCGAGCGTTTAACGGTTTCCGACCAATAGTCATAGTGGGCCAGGCGACGCAGGCTCGCTTCGATGCCCCCGACCACAACAGGCACATCGGCAAAGGCTTCACGACACTTTTGCGTGTAAACCGTGACGGCGCGATCTGGACGCTTACCGCCCTCGTCGCCCGCGGTGTAGGCATCGTCATGACGCAAGCGGCGATCAGCGGTGTAGCGGTTGATCATCGAATCCATATTGCCCGCAGTCACACCGAAATACAGATTAGGTTTGCCCAGCGCGCGAAAACGATCAGCATTGCGCCAGTCGGGCTGCGAGAGAATACCCACACGATAACCCTGCGCTTCCAGCACGCGCCCAATCACTGCCATGCCGAAGCTAGGATGATCCACATAGGCATCACCGGTAACCAGAATCACATCACAGCTATCCCAGCCAAGCTGATCCATCTCAGCGCGGGACATCGGTAAAAATGGCGCGGGCAACATACATTCAGCCCAATACTTCGGGTATTCGTAAAGTGCCGTGCTTTTCTGCTGTTTCGCTGCCATGTCTTAAATACGCTTTCAATGAAGGGTTTAAATGGGCCGCCATTGTAGCGGATTTCTTGTACTGGGGAGAGTTTGATTTTGGGTTTACGCCCCGCTGCGAGGGTCATGGAGAAAATTGATTATTGGCTCGGCCGACAGTGTGCGGGGAAAATGCAAATGATAATCAATATTATTAACATTTAGCCCTGAGAGGCGTACAATACCAGCCATCGCCATCTTCTACTACGAGAAGCCAAATGACTCTTTGGGATTTAAAGCAGGGAACCTCCGCCACCGTTGCCAGTTTTGTTGCAACACTCGAATCTAGTTATCGTGTGCGCTTGATGGAACTTGGCTTCCACCCCGGCGAGACCATTGCCTGCGTTCTAGCCCCGAGCCTTGGCGCGCCAAAGCTCTACAGAGTCAACAACACCGTGTACTCTCTCGACGATAGCGTCGCCTCACTGATTATGATGGGCTAATCCGCGTTATGTCTAAAACGATACTAATCGGCAGTCCAAATTCAGGCAAAAGTCTCCTGTTTAACCGCCTGACGGGGCTCAATCAAAAGGTGGCGAACTTTCCCGGCGTCACCGTCAATATCAGCACCGGGCAAAGCATTACCGACCCGACCTCAGAGCTGATGGACTTCCCCGGTGTTTACTCTCTGAATGGCATCTCTGCTGAAGAAGAAGTTTCAATAAAGGCGTTTTTTAATGCCCTCTCCAATCCCGATATCGGCTGTATTGTCTGTGTAGTCGACGCAACGCGACTCGAGAAGGGACTGATTTTTGCGCTGCAGGTACTCGCGGCCTGCGCCAACCATAACAAGCCCTTAATTATCGCTGCCAATATGATGGATGTGCTCGATCAGCATGGCATGCAGATGAACCTCGCAGGGTTAGAAGCAGCGCTCAAAGTGCCTGTTGTTGGCATCTCGGCAAAGTCTGGCCTCGGGCTAGACGCACTACAGGCAGTCATCAGACAGCATCGAGACACGCCCGCGCCTTTTTCCAGCGATATTATTGCCAGTGATGAGTCGGTTATTCATCGCCAGGCACAGCAGCTCGCAGCGAATTTTGGCCCAAAGGGCGATCTTTTAATCAATGCACAAACCCGCCTCGATCATTTTTTTCTGCACTCATGGTACGGCGGCATCGCCTTTCTGGCCATTATGTACCTGCTTTTCCAGAGCATTTTCACCTGGGCCGCACCGGTTATGGACGGTGTTGAAGCCGTTATTGCCGGCACTGCGGATATTATCTTGCCCTTGCTACCGGCAGGCATGGTCAGCGACTTTGTCGCTGACGCGCTATTCGGGGGGATTGGCGCCTTTCTTGTGTTTGTGCCGCAGATTTTTGTATTGACGCTGGTTGTCGGACTGCTTGAAGACAGCGGCTATCTGGCGCGCGCGGCGGTTATTTGCCATAAACCGTTGCGCATATTCGGCTTAACCGGCAAAAGCTTTGTCCCTATGTTATCCAGTGTTGCCTGCGCTATTCCAGGAATCTATGCCGCACGCACCGTGGATTCTCCGCGCAAGCGCTGGCTCACCTATTTAGCCATTCCGCTGATGCCCTGCTCTGCTCGATTGCCTGTTTACAGCCTGTTGATTGCTGCCTTTATCCCCGCGACAAAAGCGTTTGGCGGCCTCGTCGGCTGGCAGGGCTTAGCGATGTTCGGCATCTATGTGTTTGGCATTGTCTGCGGTCTGCTTGTGACCGCCGTTGTCTCTCGAACCAGCCAGGCTCTGCGCAGTGACTTGCCCTTTGTCCTTGAAATGCCACCCTATCGACTGCCCTCTTGGCGGCCCTTGCTGCGCAATGCCTGGAATCGCAGCAAACACTTCGTCACCAAAGCCGGTAAAGTTATCTTCACTGTCACTGTGGTTATTTGGCTGCTGGGTTACTTCCCCAATAATGGCGCGGCGTTGGGCGAGTCGTGGCTCGGCCAGATGGGCCAATTTATTGAGCCAGTATTTGCGCCCTTTGGATTAGATTGGAAGTATGGCGTGGCCATTCTGTCCTCATTTTTGGCGCGGGAGGTCTTTGTCGGCACGCTGGGTACGCTGTTTGGTATCGAGGGCGGTGAAGAGAATATTATTTCCCTGGCTGAACATATTCAAAACAGCGGGTTGCCCATAGGTGCAGGATTTGCGCTGCTGGTATTTTTCTCGATTGCGCTACAATGTGTCTCAACCCTCGCTGTTTTGCGCAGAGAGTCCGGCTCGTGGCGACTGCCCGCGCAGTTATTTGTCAGCTACAGTATTTTTGCCTACCTAGCAGCGTGGACAACGTTTACCCTTGTTGAAGCGATTGTTAATTAGGCATCCTGAACACTGAGTATCTAGAAACCTCTAAGGCATCTGCGGCTATGCGCGGTCTGACCACTCACGAACTACCCTACCAAGCCGATAGCGCTGCTCTGTTTGCGCTGATGCGCGACCTGCCCGATGCTATTTGGCTCGACAGCGGCAAGCCTCTGAGCTCTCAGGGGCGTTATGACTTGATCTCAGCCAGTCCAGACTCCGTCATTGAGACGCGCGGCGATTTATCCACCATTAGCGACAGTCTGGGTGTGCGAGAGAGCGCCGCGGATCCGTTTGAATTGGTTAAACAATTGCTGGACCCGCTGCTCGACAGCGCCCCTGGCTCTGGCTCTGGCTCTGAGTCCGATAGCGTGGCTAGTTGCAATCACCCCTTTGTGGGCGGTGTTATAGGCTATTTTGGCTATGATCTTGGGCGTCGATGCATTCCGATTACTCCCCGCGCGACGGCGGTAACTGCCCTGCCTGATATGCGCGTAGGCCGCTATCTCTGGGCGCTGGAGGTGGATCATCTGCTGCAACAGAGCAGGCTCATATTCCACCGCGCCTGCCCCGACGACCTCAAGCTGACTATTATTCAGCGCTTGCAGACACCGCAGAGCAGTTCAATGGCACGGTTCAGTCTGAAAACTCCGTTTAAGCCAACCCTTAGTCAGTCTGAATACGACGCGGCCATTGCCCGTATAAAGCACTATATTGCGGCCGGCGACTGTTATCAGACCAATTTCACGCAACACTTTTCGGCCACCTACTCGGGCGATCTGTGGGCAGCCTATCTGGCTTTGCGACGGCAGGTTGCGTCGCCCTATTCAGCATTTTGGCAGTGGCGAGATCAGGCTCTGCTGTGCCTTTCCCCCGAGCGCTTTGTCCAGTCGATCGGGGGCGTGGTGGAGACCAAGCCAATCAAGGGCACTATCGTCCGCGGCGCCACGCCTGAAGAAGACCACAAAAATGCGCAAACACTGCTGAACAGTGCTAAAGATCGGGCGGAGAATCTCATGATTGTCGATTTATTGCGCAATGATCTGAGCAAGAGCTGCGCCGCTGGGTCTATTGCTGTGCCGACCCTGTTCGCCTTAGAGAGTTTCCCCAATGTCCATCACTTGGTGAGCACTGTGACCGGTGTGCTCAGCGATAACGCGTCACCCATTGATCTATTGCGCAACTGCTTTCCCGGAGGTTCGATCACGGGAGCACCGAAAAAGCGCGCGATGGAGATTATTGAGGAGTTGGAGCCCGTGCGGCGCTCTGCCTACTGCGGCAGTGTGGGCTATATCAGCGCAAACCAGCGCATGGACAGCAATATCACGATTCGCACCGTGCTGGCAGACGGTGACCAGCTGCACTGCTGGGGTGGTGGCGGTATTGTTGCTGATTCGCAGGACGAGTGCGAATACGAGGAGTCCGTCAATAAAATTCGCGCTATCCTCAAGACGCTAGAGACTTTTATTTAAATCTCGAATATTGTTTAAAATAATTATTTATATAATTGATTTTATTATTAATTCCAGAATTTACCGTATGAGTTACTCTAAATAAGCCTTAGCCACTTCCTCGGCAATAATAGCGACTCCTCGCTGCACCACTGAGCCATCCTGCGCATAAGAAACTCGAATACATTCATCCTTATGCGACCAGTCCCCCTCAATACCGGGGAAAAAGTTATGCCCCGGTACAACCAATACACCGCGGGCCTTGAGGCGCTCATAGAGCATTTGACTGGTAATCGGCAGTCCCTCAAACCATAGCCAGAGAAATATAGCGCCTTCTGGGCGGTGAATGCGGTACGGCAGGTCACCCAGCGCAGCTCTAAACCACGTTACTGTCTGATCTGCGCGCTGCTGGTAGAACGGCGCGATTGTCTGAGTGCTCAACGATAAAATATCACCGCTAGTGACTAGCTCCCGCGCCAAAGCAGGCCCAAGATTCCCGCAGGCCAAGCTGACAATAGTGTTGACCTTGGTGTAGGCGTTAATAATATCCTCGCGCGCAACAATGATTCCTGTGCGCACGCCGGGCAAGCCAAGCTTCGAGAGGCTGAGAACCAAGATCGTGTTGCTGTTCCAGTGCGCTTTGGCGTCGTTAAATATAATGCTGGGGAATGGCAAGCCGTAGGCGCCATCAATAATAAAAGGGATATCCTGCTCGACAGCAATACTGTCCAAATGCGCTATTTCCGCGTCGGTGAGCACATTACCGGTGGGATTAGTCGGCCGAGAGACGCAGAGCGCGGCAGTCCGCGCATTTATAGCCAAGCGCGAAAAATCGACGTGATATTTGAACAGATTGTCGTCCAATAACTCGATTTCAGGGCGAGTGGCAGTAAACAGATTGTCGCTCAAGCCGATATCGCGATAGCCAATATATTCGGGGGCAAGTGGCAGATGAATGGCTCGCTCGGTGCCATCTGCCATCTCACCGGCAAACATATTGTAAAGGACGAAAAAGGCCGATTGACTGCCATTGGACACGGCAATATTGCGCGCGGTTAATGGCCAGCCGAACTGACGCTGCAATAGAGCCGCAATCTCTTCAAGAAAGGCTTTATCGCCCTGCGGTGACTGGTATACCCCCATCAGGCTGTGCAGCTGCCGAGGATCCGCAAGCACGCTTTCCAGCCGGGCTTTGAATACTTGCTCTACCTCGGGAATACGCCCTGGATTGCCGCCGCCCATAAAAATCATATCGGGATTCTCATTGAGCGCCGAGCCCAAGTCCTCCATCAGCTCAACAATGCCGGATGTGCCCGAAAATTTTTCGCCAAACTTTGATAACTTCACGCGCACCCTCTCCTTTTACTTGTTTACTCTACTTTACTGACTCATCAATTAACGGCCCTAGACACCCTGCATCTAGGCCATATAACGAAAAGTGAAATTAACACGCGCAGCTGTTGCGCACTTGTCCTTTGCCACACGGTGCTGCCAATAAGCCTGAATACCGGCGCCCATCACCAATAGCGAGCCGTGGGGCAACACAATGGATAACTGCTGCTGAGTCTCTGTGTGACGCATCTGAAAAACCCGCTCTTCACCGACAGAGAGTGAGGCAATCACTGGCTCAGGGCCCAGCTCTGCCTCGTCGTCAGCATGCCAATCAACGCTGTCCGCGCCACTGCGATAATAGTTCACCAGCGCGCGGTTAAACGGCATGCCAGTGTCCCGTTCAATAGTGCCGCGCACAGTATCAAGCCAATCAGGAAACGCCAGCGCGGCGAGACGAATATTGGAATAGGTGTAACTGGTGCCCACCTCGCCATACCATTGCTGGAGGCGCGGCAGCGGAATTGCCTTGCCTGCGATGTGAATAGTGTCTTGACGCCAGGGCACATTGTCGATCGCCTGAGACAGCAAGCTATCAGCACCCGCAGAGCTCAGCCAGTTCGGCCAAAAGCGAATCTCCCCTTGACGTCCCTCGCAGAGAGGCAAAGCAAAGGTCTGTTCCTCAAAAAGCCCCATTAACACGGACCGTAGACGCGCGGCTCTAACTCCAGTGCGATGGCAAAGCGCTCCGCTACCGCAGTAGAGATCTCGTCTGCCAGCCCTAATAACTGCTGACCCGTACCGCCCCCGAAATTGACCAAGACCAATGCCTGCTGGGAATGAACACCCACAGCGCCGCGTATTGCGCCCTTAAATCCGCACTGATCAATTAACCAAGCGGCGGGTATTTTTACCTGCGAAAGCGCCTGCGCAAAGTGCGGCATGTCTGGATAGCGCAGCAACAGATCCGCCGCGCGCGCGGCGCTGACGACAGGATTTTTAAAGAAACTGCCTGCATTTGGCAGATTTAAAGGATCGGGCAGCTTGTCGCGGCGAATAGCCATCACGAGTTCGCTGACATCGATCGCTGTTAAATTGGGATAGTTTGCGTGCCCTTCAGCTGCGCTGCGCAGGGCGGGATAGCTCAGATTCACCTGCGGCTCGGTGGTTAGGCTCAGGGTAACATCGAGAATAATATACTGGTCGCGACACTGGGTTTTAAATAGGCTGTCGCGATAACCAAACTGGCACTGGGCTTTCGTGAAGGTTACAACCTTGCCCGTGGCCACTTCCATAGCCCGCAAAGAGTGAAAAAGATCTGCCAACTCAACCCCGTAGGCGCCAATATTCTGAATAGGTGCTGCGCCCATGTTGCCGGGGATTAACGAGAGGTTCTCCATGCCAAACCAACCCTTCTGCAGGGTCGTTATCACGGTGCGGTGCCAGTTTTCGCCTGCCGCGAAGGTCACCTGTACCGCAGCGCCCTCAATGGCATAGGACATGCCAAGCAAGTTGAGCTGAATAACTAACCCAGCAATATCCCCAGAGAGCACAACATTACTGCCACCGCCCAGCGGCGTGACGTTCAGCTGCCCTTTTTTCGCAAAGTTTAAGGCCTCGCCGAGATCCTCGAGACTGCCTACAGCGCAGAAAAACTCGGCCTGCGCAGGCAGGGACAGCGAGTTATAGGGCTGCAGCGGGACATTTTTTTCGATAGTCAGAGTCAATGGCATGCCACCAAGCCGTGTTGCTGGCAAATATGCGCCAACAACCCTGCTGAGGCATCTTCAACAAGGTTAAACACCTGCTCAAAACCTGCGTCACCGCCGTAATAGGGATCTGGCACTTCACTTAGCGTCCGCTGGGTTGAAAAATCGAGAAACAATCCGAGAAACCCTTGAAAACTCGCGGGGCGCATCGCCTCGAGGTCGCGTAAATTAGCACGATCCATGGCGACCACGTAGTCATAACTATCGAAGTCTGCCGGTGTGACCAGTCGCGCGCGCAGATGACTGAGATCATAACCCTTCGTCAGAGCAACCTGCGCCGTGCGTTTGTCCGGCGCGTGACCGATATGCCAGTCGCCCGTTCCCGCTGAGTCGACGTCAATCGCGCTGGCCAGACCGACGCGGTGAACCAGCGTCTCAAACACGCCGTGCGCCGTTGGTGAACGACAGATATTGCCGAGACAGACAAACAGAACAGCGGTCTTTTTCTTCATTGATTGAACCTTGAAACATCTAATGTAATTTAGAGGTAAATTATTTAACTAATTGTTTTTATGTATTTTATTGATTTTTTATAAAATCTATAACCGCCTGAAGATCACTTTCCGTATCTACTCCGCCAGGGACCGGCTCAAGTGCTTCTGCCACATGAATGGCTACGTTATTCCACATAAAGCGCAGTTGCTCGAGCTTTTCAATCGCCTCCAGCGGCGCAACCGGCCAGCGAACAAAGTGCTTGAGCTGCGCGGTGCGGTAGGCGTAAATGCCAATATGGCGGCAAAATGCAGTGTCAGCGGGAAGCTCTGTGAGAGAAAGAGCGAAATTATCACGGTCCCACGGTATCGGTGCGCGGCTGAAATAGAGCGCCAGCTGCTGCTGATTGGCAACCAACTTGACCACATTGGGGTTGTGTAAATCTTCTGCGCGGGTAATTCTCTCAAATAGCGTCGCCACACCCGCTTCGGGACTGTTCGCTAGATTATCTGCGACCTGGTTGATCACGGCTGGCGGAATTAGAGGCTCATCACCCTGAACATTAACGACAATGTGATCAGCGCTCAAACCCAGTTTGGAAGCCACCTCTTGCAGTCTATCGGTGCCGGAGACATGGTCGGCTTTGGTCATACAGACCTCACCGCCAAACTCGCGCACGACCGCTTCAATACGCGGATCATCCGTCGCCACCACCACCCTGCTGGCGCGACTTTTACAGGCCTGCTCCCACACCCGCTGAATCATTGTCTTGCCAACGATATCGCGCAGCGGCTTGGCCGGTAGTCGTGTTGACGCGTAGCGCGCCGGAATTATTGCAATAAAGTCCATAAGGCTGCTTAGGCTCGCTGTGATGCGGCGAGTTGCAATGTCTGCAGCTCGGCCACTAATTTATCGATAAAGGCGGTCTCAACTTGCGCCTCGATGTCTAGTATCCAGACATTCTCTGGCATCAATCCAGCACCACCGCGGGAAAACTTAATCGCGTCTTTCGCAGTGATCAGCACAGGGAAATCGTCGTCAAACATAAAGTTGCTGGTACCAAGGGGTTGATGATCGTCATAGGCGTGCAAAGTAACAGTTAGGTCAAGAGCGCTCAAGGTATCGGCAAAGCGCTGTGGATTGCCAATTGCCGCGACCGCATGCACGTGCCGCTCTGCCCCAGCGAACTGTTCAATCCACGCCTCAATGCTATAAATCAGACCACTGCACAACTGCCGGACATGGCAGGGGGCAATCACCATGCTGTGGCCCGCATCGTCGCCCAATACCGCTAAACTGGGGTGTTCCAATGCACCGTTTACCAACACAAAATCAGTCTCATTTAGCCGCTGCACACCTTCGCGCAATGGCCCAGCAGGCAGCCGATAACCATTGCCCAGCCCACGCTGCCCATCAATGACGATCAGCTCAATGTCGCGATGCATGGCATAGTGCTGTAAACCATCATCACTCAACACCACATCACAATTAAAATTGCTCAACAGATGGGTCACCGCGAGACTGCGATTGGCACAGACCACCACAGGACAGCCAGTCAAACTGGCAATCAGTAGAGGCTCATCGCCACACAAACTTGCGGGGGTATCGGACGCCACTTCAAGAGGAAAGCTGCCTGCTTGGCCGCCATATCCGCGGCTGACAACGCCGGGCACGAACCCCTGCGTGCGCAGACAATTGACCAGCGCCACAATTAAGGGGGTTTTACCGCTGCCACCGACGGTGATATTACCAACCACCACCACGGGCGAACGGTACGGACGCCCCTGGTATTTTCGCTGCAGAAAGTGCCGACGCACCGCCGCAACTATTGAAAACACACAGGAGAGAACAAGAAGCGGCAACAACCAGCGACTTTTTGTCTGCCATATTCGTGTCATTGTCTGCTCGAAAGTCACGCTGTAGCGACCTAGGTTTCACTAAACTGATTGCGATGCAACTGAGCGTAACGACCGTCCATCGCCAGCAGCTCGTGATGACTGCCCTGCTCGACAATACAGCCATTCTCCATCACTAGAATTCGGCTGGCCTTTTCAATGGTGCTGAGGCGGTGAGCGATCACAAATGTGGTTCGGTTTTTCATCAGCACCTCTAATGCCGCCTGAATATGGCGCTCAGAATCGGTATCTAGGGCCGACGTGGCTTCGTCGAGAATCAATATCGGAGCATTCTTTAGCACAGCCCGCGCTATCGCAATGCGCTGCCGCTGGCCACCGGAAAGCATCACGCCATCATCGCCGACTGGGGTGTCATAACCCTCTGCCAACTGCTCAATAAACTCGTGGGCATGGGCGACCTTGGCCGCTGCTTGGACCTCCTCGAGAGTACAGGCAGATAGCTCGCCGTAGGCAATATTGCTGCGCACGGTGCCATTAAATAAGGTGACATTTTGACTGACCTGGGCGATATGGCTGCGCAGATTTTCCAGAGTGAAGTCATTGACGTCGACACCATCGAGTAAAATCTTACCTTCGCTGTGATTATAGAAACGCGGAATTAAACTCACCAGCGTAGTCTTGCCGCTGCCCGAAGATCCTACCAGCGCCACGGTCTCCCCAGGATTGACGGTGAAATTAATATTGGTCAACACCGGTCGCTCACTGGACTCATAGTGAAAATTGATATACTCGAAATCAAAGCGCCCCTGCACGGACGGCAAAGCAACGCTGCCCGTATCTTTCTCCTGCTCGGCATCCAAAATCTCAAAGATCGACGCAGCGGCGGCAATGCCTTTTTGAATATCGCTGTTGATCTCGGTCAACTGGCGAATCGGCTTGACCAACATGCCAGACGCCACCAAAAAGGTGATAAAGCTTCCAGTGCTCATGGTTTCAAGAATCGAAGGGCTCAGCATAAAACCGGTGATAGCGGCAAAGGCGATTGACACCAACATCATGACCAGCGGGTTGCTGATACCCTCTGTCAGGGCCATCTTCATATTCTGTCTGCGGTTGCTGTGACTCGCCAATTCCATGCGCACGCGCTCGTTGGCCAACCCGCCAAACATGCGCACCTCTTGATAGCCATTGACCACCTCTTGAGTCACGTGAGCGACATCCCCCATGGCGGACTGGATACGCGTGCTAATTAGGCGGAACCGCTTGCTCACCGTGGACACCAAAAACCCAATAATTGGCATCACAGCGATAAAAAACAGCGTGAGCTTCCAGTTCACATAGACCAGATAGCCAAGCAACCCAAGAACCAAACTGCCCTGCTGCAACAAGGTTTTAAGCGCCTTGGTACATGCTTGAGTGACCTGCTGCACGTTGAATGTAACCGTCGACACAAGGCGTCCTGACATCGCTTGGTCAAAGAAGTTAAACGGTAAAAATAGATACTTATCGAGGATGTCGAGGCGCAGGGCGTGCACGAGGTAATTTGACACATAGGCCAGCCCGTAACTGCCAATTAAATAGCCAATACCACGCATAAAACTGACCGCGATTAAGAAAATAGGGATCACCAGCCACGCGCGCTCAACCATGAGATCGCCCATAAAAGTAGACGCCAGTGCCGCCGTAATACCAGTTTTAGGCAAACTCATCGCAGCGTTATCACCAGCGCCAGAACCGGTTAGATTACCAACCGTATCGGTGATAAAACCCAGCAAATCAACAAAGGCAACTTCCGCCATCGAGTGCAAAACCAAACCCAAAATACTGACGAGAAACGCAGCCCAATAACGCCGGACATATTTTAGAAGTCGCAGATAAGTTGCTACACCACTGATCGCGGGTTTAAGGGTTGGCATGTTATGGCTCATTTGGCTGTTGAGTCGCTATTTGCAACTGATTAAATCCTAACTTTCCCGCTGCATCCATCGCCGTGACAACCGCTTGATGAGATGACTCAGCGTCCGCTGTAATAACCACAGGTAAATCCCTGTTGCCCGCCGACGCATCCTTGAGCGCCGCCATAATCGTTTTAATATCCCGATTAATCAAGCTTTGCCCATTTAGTGCGTAATTACCCTCTTTGTCGATCGTCAGCTCTAGGCTCTCCGGCTCTGCATCAACCGTTTCTCCGCCGGCTTCAGGCAGAGAGATAAGCAACCGCGTCTCTTGGGTAAACGTCGTGGTCACCATAAAAAAGATCAGCAGCAAAAAAACCACGTCAATTAGCGGCGTGAGATTAATGCCTGAATCAGGCTTGCGGCTGCGACGAAACTTCACAGCGGCTGCTCGGCTGGCGTATTAATCACAGTACGTCTAATCACAGTGCGTCTAATCACAGTACGGTTAAGTAACGCGGGTAGCAGCTGCATTGTCTTAGGACTGACGCATCGAGTCGCTGTGCATTGCATCGACAAGCTTCGTCGCCTGCCCCTCTAGCTCAACCACAAGTGACTCAACTCGGCGCTCGAAGTAACGATGGGAAATCATGGCGGGGATCGCGATAGTCAGGCCCGCAGCAGTGGTAATGAGTGCTTGTGAGATACCTCCCGCGAGCTGAGCGGCATTCCCCGTTCCATAGAGCACAATATCGGCAAACACTTGAATCATGCCAAATACGGTACCCAACAGACCAATCAGCGGCGCCATATTGGCTATGGTGCTAAGAATCGCGATAAAGCGCTCGAGTTGATGCACCACTTGACCGGCGGCCTCTTCGATACTGTCCTTCATAATATCGCGGCCGTGGCCTGAATTACTGATGCCCGCCGCCAGAATATAGCCCAGCGGAGAGGAGTCGCGCAGCTCTTTTAACCGCTCGCCGGATAGCTCTTTGTTGCGTAGCTGCTGCCAAACTCTAGCCAGCAATCCGCTCGGTATAATCCTGTCAGCGTTGAGTGTAATAAACCGCTCTATGGATATGGCCACCACCACGATCGAGCAAATCAGAAGTGGCCACATCAGCCAGCCACCAGACAGAAAAATTTGATACACAGAGTATTCCAACGAGTCCATTAACCTGCGCCTAACCTTAGCACAAACATCGGCGCGGCAAAATCTGAAAATGCGCCCCTAACGCCACCATCGGCGATGCTCTCGGGCGGTTTCGACAGACAGTTCACCCGCCGCCGACCAGGTAAATACAACCGCACCCTGCTCCGCCGTGCGCCATAAAGTTGTGCCTGCCGCACGATAGCGGTCAACCACGGTAGCATGGGGATGGCCAAACTGATGTTTATAGCCAGCCGAAAACACCGCGTGCTCTGGTGCCAACCGATGAACAAACCCCGCCGTCGATGACGTTTTACTGCCATGGTGCGGTGCCACAAGAAGGTCGATAGGCGCGCTGCTCAGACCGTCGTGGGTGGCAAGCAGTATTTCGCCCCGCCGCTCAATATCGCCAGGCAACAACACCGTCACATCGCGCCAGCGAATCTGCACTACACAAGAACTATTATTGCCCGACTCGATCTCCACTGTTTCTTTATCAGGAGGGCTTAATATCGAAAACTCAACGGCATCCCAACGCCAGGATTGGCCGCTGCGGCAATGCCTTACCAGCGAATCACCAACAACTTCCGGCGCGAAATTAACCGCCGGTCCCGTCATCAGCTGACGACTGGCAATCGACTGTTGCAGAGACGCAAATCCCCCTGCATGATCGCCATCCTCGTGGCTCACAATGGTCGCATCAATCTTCGCTCGCCCCCTCGACCAGAGGTATGGTGCAATAATGCCATCCCCCGCACTAAAACGATCGCTGAACTCACTGCCCGTGTCGTAAACCGCACTGTGGTTGGGTGTTTCCACCACTACCGCAAGCCCCTGCCCCACATCGAGCACAACGACACGCAGCGGCGGCTCTGGGGCGGCAAAGGCCGCCTGTAACCCCAACGGCAACAGCCCAAGCCAGCGAAGTGGAACGCCTTTTGGCAAAAGCAGCGTAATTACCGCAAAAAGAACCGCGGCCAGCGTCGCTATAGATGTGCCCAGTGGCAGCGACACAAACCCACTATCCGCTGGAAAAAAACCAAGCACCTGCCACAACTGATCTACCGACCACTCGGCAACGCGCCACGCCGCGCTCGCCCAATCGCTGGATACCAACAACAGCAGACAACCTAGCAGCGCCAGCGGCACCGTAATAAAGGATACCCATGGGACAGCAAAAATATTCACCACAGGAGACAACCACGACAGCTTGCCAATAAAAACCAACAGCGGCAATGACATACCCACCAGCAACGCAAATTGTGCTGTCAGCCCCCGCTTCCAATGAAACCAACTATCTGCAGAGCGCCACGGGCTAAACCAAGCCACAAGAATCCCAACGGCTGAAAATGACAGCCAAAACCCTGCGCTGAGAGCGGCAAGGGGCTGACTCAGCGCAATCAGCAACAGCGCCCACAAAAAAACACGCCACCGGCGCCAATTTGCGATAGGCCAGACGAGCAACCACGACCACAGTTACAGCGATCAATGCGCGCTGCGTCGGCAGAGAAAAGCCCGCCAATAAACTGTAACCCGCCGCCGCACACCAGCCCATTAGCGGCGCCAAGGACGACAGATCAGGAGAGCGATAGAGTCCTAGCCCAAAACGACCGCCGAGATGCCAAAGCACCAGCAGCAGCCGCACTAGAAGCTTTCCCAAAAGCGCTCCCACCACAGCGATTAACCCAACGTGCAGACCTGAAATAACCAGTAGGTGCACAATCCCCATCCGCGCCAAGTCCTGCCACCAGTCACCGAGCTGCTGTTTGTCACCAATGGTCAGCGCCAATAACACCGCCTGCCCTCGCTCAGACAGCTGGCTCTTTGTAAGCGTATTGCGCACCAACTCGCGCAGTTCATGGAGCATCGCTTCAAGGCGAGTGAAGAATGGACCGGTTTGCGGCAACTGCTCGGCGACATAACCCTCGCGAATGTACCCAGTAGCACTGTATCCCTCGTGCACCAACCAGCGCTGATAGTTGAACCCCGCAGGATTGACAAACCCGCGAGGCCTTCGCAACCGCGCCACAAAGCGCCACTGCTGCCCTGCGTGGAGCTCAGCGCTGCCATACCAGCTGAGCAAAAGTTTTGATGGAGGGCAAGCACCCGAGAATCAGCAATTAAATACGCCGACAAAGGCCGAAAGCTAAATCGACTGCGACGACTGTCACGGTCAACCAAGCTGACAATTGTTCCAGTGAGAAGAACCTCTTCACCGTCCAAAGCCTCGGGAAGCAAGCTCTGCGACGTCTGATGGGCGCACATGACACCCCAAGTGATACCAGCCATTGCCCACAGAACTGCGCGCAGCTGCACCACCCGCCAGAGCGGCAGCAAACAGACCAAGAGCGACAGGCAGATCACCGTTTTCGGCAGGCTGGGCCACCAAGCCACCGAAAAAACGCCAATAGAGAATACCAACAAATTGATCACGGACAATCCTTGGTTGCAGATATGAGGTAGACTGGCAGGGTTATCCAGCGCGGGGCTCACTGTAGCCGTGTGGCACTGAAAAAGAGTGTAACCGCGCCACAACATTGACTGACTTTAGGCGCTTATGAAGCATTTGCTGATCGTTTACCACACGCAAAGCGGCAACACAGGGAAAATGGCCGAGGCTGTTGCTGCTGGGGCCGCACTCGAGAGTGACGTAGAAACGCAAACGCTGCGGGCGTTTGACGCTGGACTGGATGACTTACTCTGGGCCGATGGCCTGCTGTTTGGCACACCAGAGAACTTTGGCTATATGAGCGGCGCCTTAAAAGACTTTTTCGATCGCACCTTTTACCCCGCAGAACCCCATCAGCTCAATCTGCCCTATGCACTGTTTATTAGCGCAGGAAGCGATGGCACGGGCGCTGTGAGAGAAATCGACCGAATCGCACTGGGCTATCCTCTGCGCAAAGTCGCCGCGCCACTCATCCTAAAAGGCGAAATCCATCAGCCACAGCTTGAGAGTTGTCGAGAATTTGGCCACTCCATGGCCGCAGGTCTATCACTTGGAATTTTTTAACCCATGAGCAGAGCATTAGTACTCACCGGCGGTGGCGCGCGCGCCGCCTATCAAGTAGGCGTATTAAAAGGCATCGCAACTATACTGCCGCGTTCCGTTTACAACCCCTTTCCGATTATCTGCGGCACATCCGCGGGAGCGATCAACGCACTCTCGATTGCTGGACGAGCAGGCCCGTTTAGACTGCGCACAAGTAAATTAGAGCGCATTTGGAACGAGTTAACCCCCTCAGATGTCTACCGCACCGACTTTGCCGGCGTGGTCAAAAACACCTTCCATGTCCTCGCCTCATTTGTCCACAGCGGCTATGGTATCGGCAAGCCGATATCACTGCTCGACAACAGTCCTTTACGCAAAATGATGGAAAACTATTTCAAGTTCGATTATCTGGAAACAGCCATAAAGAATGGTGAACTTGACGCCATAGCAATCACCGCCATGAGCTACGCCTCGGGGCAATCTGTGACATTTTTCCAATCCCACGAGCAAATTTCCCCGTGGTCACGGTCCCGTCGAAGAGGCGAAAAGATTGATCTAACCATCGAGCACTTAATGGCCTCAACCGCCATTCCCGGGCTATTTCCAGCCGTCAAAATTAACGACGACTACTTCGGCGATGGCGCCGTGCGACAACTTAAACCGATTAGCCCTGCTCTGCATATGCAGGCTAAAAAGCTACTGATTATTGGTGTCAGCGACAACGCCACACGCCCGCAGCGCAATGCCAAAATGGACCACTCGCCATCCACTGCGCAAATTGTAGGGCATATGTTTAACAGCGCCTTTATCGATGCCGTGGAAAGCGACTTAGAGACCCTGACAAGCATTAATCGTCTCGCTGCTGCGCTACCGCAATCGCTACGTGAAAAAAACCATGTCACCGATCTAAATGCCGTCGATGTGCTATCAATCTCTCCGACAGAATCTATCGACAAAATCGCCCAAGAGCATTTGCATTCACTCCCTCGCTCGCTGCGGTTATTTTTACGTTTAACCGGCGCAACGACACAGGGAGGCGGATCGAGCGCCGCAAGCTACTTGTTGTTCGAACCAGGCTTTTGCCAAAAATTAATCGACCTAGGAATGCGCGATGCACTCGCCAAAACGAAGGAGATTAAAGCGTTCTTTGATATGCCGACACTCGACAACTAGCGTTTATGTGCTTTAAAGAGCCGATCAACGCAGGAGAGAAACGCTAGAGGCAACAAATAGCTTTCAAGGATTAACGGGAGACGAAAAAAAAGACCAAAAAAAAGCGCAAAACTTCTGTTTTGCGCTTTTTATATTGGAGCGGGAAACGAGGTTCGAACTCGCGACCCCAACCTTGGCAAGGTTGTGCTCTACCACTGAGCTATTCCCGCATACAATCGTTATTAACGATACTTAAACTACTAAAATTGGCGTCCCGTAGGGGAGTCGAACCCCTGTTACCGCCGTGAAAGGGCGGTGTCCTAGGCCTCTAGACGAACGGGACTAAGGTTTTCTTCAAGTTTGGCGGGGCTTCTAACGTTAGGATTCACTAACTTTTTTGCCGTGTTACGCAGACGTTCCGTATCTAACCAAATCTTCTCGCTGTCTTTCACTTCAGCGAGGTCGGCATTATAACCAAAGTTTTTTTGTTCTCAAGTTCTTTCGAAATATTATTTCAACAATACTAATAAAAACCCCTAGCTCAGTGATTATCTCAGCTAGGGGTAAGTATGTGAACACGAGCAGACCTGCATATGGGCAACAAGAAAAAGCTAGTTGCCCTTATCGATCATACCTAGCAATCACTCAGAATCGGTTGAGTCGTCTGACTCTTCCAATCCTTCACACTGAGGCGCAACGCTGCCATCTTCTGGGATATCGGCAAACGCACAACGCAGACCAGGGGCGTCCAGCTCAGCCAAGGCGGCTCCTTCGAGGCAGCTTTCCAGAAATGCGCCTCGACTATCTAGGTCGTCAGGAGAATCAATCACTGCCAGCTCATTACAAACATCTTCAACGGTCTCAGCCGACGCAAAACCAACACACAGAAACAACGCACTGACCGTAAATAATTTAGTAAAAACACCCATTTCAAGCCCCTCTCGATTTATATTAAGTTGATTCGACATTAGTGCAAACAAAATGCAGCTGCCAATTTAAATCATCTAAAACAATACATCTATTCTTTTTCGAATTATTACAGAAATACCCTAGTATCTATGCGTCTAAAGTTGTTTTACCTGTCGTGCAGTTGTCGCAAAAAAACAAGTAAATGAAGTTCTTTTAGATTTGTTCGGGTTTTATGCCGCTTTGGGCTTAACGGAACAGTACTGAAAGTCTCCAATTGGCGACAGAATCGACTCAGCTGTTCATATCTATGGCTACTTCACCTTTTTTACCTGATCATCAAACGCAGCAAAAAAATGCCGTATCCGCCTAGAATTTGCTCCCAGATCTGACCTACCGACTCGCGATACTGATCTTATATCCACAGCACTAACCGCTCGGCTAATGGGTGTCACCCGGACAACAACGTCATTCGTAAACCCCAGCAACGGAGTTTTTGCCGTTGCTTCAAACTGGAAATCAGATCGATCTTCACCAACGACCACCCAGCTCAACAACCGCGCGCTGCGAAACGCATACCTATAAGCCACTCGCGCTGGTAGCTTGACAATCACGGTTTGTATATCCGGGTATGCCCGCATTTGCTCTTCAGCAACAAGATCGCCAGGATAGACCAAAGAATTTTCTCGATACCCGTCACTGGCATCAATAAATCTAAATGCGGGTGGATGGGCAGTATCACTCGTAATATCAGTGATGCTAGGCGCGCTTAACCCATCGAGCCCTGCGCTTGATACGGCAATCACCGGCGGGAGCATGCAGACCAAAATCATCGGTATCAACTCCATGTCCACGCGTATTTTTCGTATCAACTGAGACAGCAACACGCCACTGGTAAAAATAGCGAGCAGAGAGCTCGAGAGCATGCCAACTAATAGAGCGGCAAAGGCGATACGATAGGGCAAAATTTCAAAACGCTGGGTCAGCGCAGCCATAATTGTCAGAGTGCACACCGTCAGGCCCACTCGACTTATTATTTTCATTGTGCTCCCCTTTTCTTATTAAACTTGGCTACAATTGCCGCCATGCTATCAGCCTGAGACGCGTCGAAACCGATCATGACTTACTTACAAAAATCTAAAAAACTTGCCCATGTTTGCTACGACATTCGGGGGCCGGTGCTCGACCATGCTAACGCGCTTGAGGAAGCAGGCCAACGTATTATTAAGTTAAACATTGGCAACCCAGCCGCTTTTGGTTTTGACGCGCCTGACGAGATCATGTCCGACGTCATCCAAAACCTTCGTGAAGCCCAAGGCTACTGTCACTCCAAGGGTCTTTTTGCCGCACGCAAAGCAGTTATGCAACGCGCTCAGACGCAGGGCGTCAGAGACGTGGTGGTAGACGATGTGATTATGGGCAACGGCGTTAGCGAGCTGATTGTTATGTCGATGCAGGCATTGCTCAACAGCGGCGACGAGGTGCTTATACCCTCCCCTGACTATCCGTTGTGGACCGCTGCAGTCGCCATGGCTGGTGGCACGCCTAAGCATTATCGCTGCGAAGAGAGCGACGACTGGCAGCCTGATATTGCTGATATCGAAAGTAAAATCACACCCCATACCCGCGGTATTGTCGTTATCAACCCCAACAATCCCACTGGTGCTGTGTATAGCGAAGAACACCTGAAACAAATAGTTGCCCTCGCGGCAAAACATAACCTCGTGGTCTTCGCCGATGAAATTTATGATCGCATTGTCTACGACGATGCTGTGCACATTCCTCTTGCAACCTTGGTAAAAGACGTTCTTTGTCTTACGTTTAATGGCTTGTCGAAGACCTACCGCTTGGCAGGTTTCCGCTCTGGCTGGGTGGTGATTTCAGGGGCCAAACAGAATGCGAAAAGTTATATCGAAGGCCTTGAAATGTTGGCTTCCATGCGCCTCTGCGCCAACGTCCCCGCCATGTTAGCGGTGCAGACAGCACTCGGGGGCTATCAGAGCATCAACGATTTGATCTCTCCTGGCGGCCGCCTGCGCCAGCAGCGAGATCTCGCCCACGAACTAATTACGCAAATCCCAGGTGTGAGCTGTGTGAAACCAAAATCGGCGATGTATCTTTTCCCCAAACTTGATGCGGAGATGTATCCGATTGTTGATGATCAGAACCTTATTCTCGAGTTTTTAAAGCAAGAGCGAGTGTTACTGGTTCAGGGTACGGCGTTCAACGCCTTTGATAAGCAGCACTTCCGTATTGTCTTTCTGCCCGATCAGGACCAACTGCGCGAGGCCATGGCCCGGCTTACGAGCTTCCTTGCGCGGATGCGCAAAAGGTAGCCCACTAAACGCGAAATCCAAGCACGCTGGCATAGTCTGCAATAACGCTGGTCAGCGCCGTTCGGTAGTGACTAAATTCGTGGCGCTCCGGATACTCTTTGCGTAGTTGATCAAACTGGCGCGCCACTGAATCACTGTCGCAGCGCATAGCCTCACGCATTCTGCGATCATCTGCCAGCACATCATAGGTGGCCAGTATTAACGCGTTTAGACTCTCCTCGCCGAGCCGCGCAGCTCGATCGCTGCGCGGCAGCCGCGGCGTTACATTCGAGCCCGTATGCCACAAATAAAATGCCTCGGCAACCATCTGCGAGCCCTTTACCTTGCCCTCATAGCTGTAACCAGCAATATGGGGCGTAGCCACCTGAACCAGTGCCATCAGCTCACGATTGATATTCGGCTCGGGCTCCCACACATCCAGCGCAACACGCAGGGCTGCGCCAGCCGATAGATGATCCAGTAACGCCACATTATCGATGACCGCCCCGCGCCCAGCATTAATAAGTAGCGCGTTAGCCGGCAAGCGCGTCAACACATCTCGGTTAAACAAGTGGTGGGTGGGATGCTCTCCCCCAGTGGTCAGTGGCGTGTGCATACAAATGACATCGCTCTTTAACACGCCCTCGAAATCAACTAAGTTAGGGATAACCGAGGGTGCTAGAAAAGGATCGTAGACTGCGCATGGCACGTTTAAATCAGTGAGAATTCGATAGAGCAGCCCACCAACATTGCCTCCACCGACAATGCCAATATTCTTGTCGGCCCAATCCGGCTGTAAACGACACAGCACAGAGAGCACGTACTGCACCACGCCGTAGGCATTGCAGCCCGGCGCGTGAGCAAAGGTGATGCCTCGCTGCTGCAGATAATCGAGGTCGATATGATCGGTGCCAATGGTTGCAGAGCCGACAAACGCCACCTTGGATCCGCGCAATAGCGCTTCGTCTACCCGCGTGACCGAGCGCACTAACAGAACATCGGCGTCAGCGACATCCGCGGCGCAAATTTGACGGCCCGGCAATGAATAGATTTCTCCAGCATGACCAAACAATTCGGCAATCATAAGCATGTTTTGATCAGCAACTATTTTCACGCACTCTTCCTCAGGTTATTAGATGGGACAGTCTAGTGGCGACCGCGCAGGGCCTTGGCTCGGGCGACAAACGTAGTGCCAAAACCCATCTCTTCACAAAAAAGTATAAAGGCATCTTGGTGAACACCCTTCCACATGATTTCCGTCAAATCAGGGCTATTCTCTATCTTTGTCACAATCGTCGCCAATTCGCGGGAAAGCAGCATTTGCTCGCGATAGTTTGACAACTTATCCGCCAGCTTTCCCGCCCCGCGAATTGGGAGATCCTGAAGCTGATCAAGGTGTTCCAGTATCGCCTTAATGTCGGGAAAATACAGTAATAACTGCTTTGCCGTCTTCGCCCCGACCCCTGGTACACCGGCAATATTATCACTGCTGTCACCGGTCAGTGCGAGGAAGTCCGCCATCTGCTGACAGCCAATTTCAAGGTCTTTTTCCACTTGGCGCTGGGTCTTGGGTAGCGCTTTGCCAAAGTCCCAATAGAGATCATCGGCTTCAATTATCTGCGCGAGATCTTTGTCTCGGGTGACAATGACCGGTTGCGCTTGAGCAGCCCGAACGTTTGTGGCTACTGCGCCGATTAAGTCATCCGCTTCATAGATTGATGACGCCATTTCAGCCACACCCAAAACGCGACAGAGCTGTCGACAGGCATTTAACTGGAACGCCAGAGCGTCGTCAGGAAGTTCGCGATTAGCTTTATAGTCACGGCTTATCTGATGTCGAAAGCCACTCCCAAGCGACTCGTCAAATGCACAAAACATATGCTCTGGATTTTTGTTGCGCAAAAAGTCGAGTAAAAAACCCGTGAAACCATAAACGGCATGGGTTGGATGGCCTGAATCTAGCGCATGCCAATTTTCGGGTAACGAAAAATAACTGCGAAAGATATAAATCGATGAATCAATGAGATAAGCCTGCATAGATTTCCCCCGCGCTCCTGCGCCTCTGGTCCAGCGGATAGATTATATCGTCGTTTTTCACCAACACACAAAGTGTTGTGCTTTTATAAATTGTGGGGTACCTTATGTTGTGTTTCACGCGTTTCCTGATAACCCTAAAAGGGAGATGTCACCCATGTCTAGCTCTAACTCAAAATCTTCGCACGTGCACCGTCTCGACAACGTTATCGATATTTTTACGCGCAAGCCCCTCTCTGAGGCACAGAGCAATAAACTGATTCGTATTGCCCCTGAGCTCGATGGTCTCGAGATGCTTTACTGCAATGCCGACAACAAAGACAAACTCTATTCGGTGAAGGTTCTCGCTTGGGGACTTCGTCTTAGCGGAGAAGTGGTCGGACTTGTGCCTTGGCTCGATGAACTGACACCCTGCGATGAAATCAATGACCCAATCAATGGGCAGTGGCAAGGGTATTACGACGAAGGCGTTGATGAAATCTTTTACAGCGCCCCGCTGCACAAAATTGTTGAGCTTGAAACCGCAGCAGATTACTACGAGTATCAATGTGACTCGGACCGTGAAATCATTCAGGAAATGCCAGACACCATTGGTACTCACGCCGTGCTGTCCGCTGACAAATTTAAGAGCATTATTTTAAAAGAAGTGGTTAGCTGGCGCCTGCATCAAGACGGATCTGTCACCGGTATGCTAATCGACGACGACAAGGTTCTCAGCACCCCTGTCCTGCCGGGAGACGACTGCTTATTTGAAGCCGACCAGTGCGATCATTTCCGCTATTACTTTCAGCACCATATTGCCAACAAGCTAAAGTCAAAGGATCCCGAGGCGTTAGCGGCGATTTCTTTGCTGGTAGAGAGTTAGAAGATATTAAGTAGGAAGATATCAGTAGACAGTTTAAAGTGCTCTCAAAAAGAGCAGTAACTGTAGGGCACAAAAAAGCCGCGATTCCGTTAGGAGGCGCGGCTTTTTTATCGTCATCAAAAGGCGAAAACTTGGTTACGCTGGATTCCCGTAGGACATTAAACGCTCGAAGCGTCTTTCCAAAAGCGTATCGAGAGGCACTGCGGAAAGCTCATCGAGTTGCTGGGTGAGTCTCGCCTTAAGCGTTTCAGACATCACTTCAATATCGCGATGGGCGCCGCCCATGGGCTCTGGAATCGTCTCATCGACAATACCCAGCTTCTCAAGATTCGCCGAGGTTACACCCATGGCCTCAGCGGCTAAGGGGGCCTTCTCGCTGGTTTTCCAGATAATATTGGCGCAACCTTCAGGCGAAATAACAAAATAGGTGCTGTATTGCAGCATGTTCAATCGATCGCCCACTCCAATCGCCAACGCACCACCCGAGCTGCCTTCGCCAATCACGGTACAAATTATCGGTGTTCTCAGACGGGACATTACCGCTAAGTTGCGAGCAATGGCCTCGGAGATATTGCGTTCTTCCGAGTCAATGCCTGGATAGGCGCCGGGAGTATCAATTAGGGTCAAAACGGGCAGTTTAAATCGCTCTGCCGTCTCCATCAGCCGCAGTGCTTTGCGGTAACCTTCAGGCTTGGGCATACCGAAATTGCGCATCACTTTTTCAGTCACGCCACGACCCTTCTCTTCACCAATCACCATTACCGGTTTGCCGTTAAGTCGCGCCACGCCGCCGACAATGGCATTGTCGTCGCCAAAATGACGATCGCCGTGCATCTCTTCCCAGTCGGTGAAGACTCGCTTGATATAGTCAAGCGCGTAGGGACGGTGCGGGTGTCTTGCGACCTGAACGATTTGCCACGGAGTCAAGCTCTCATAGATGCCCTCAGTGATCTTCCGCGATTTTGCGCGCAATCGGGCAACTTCGTCGGCGATATTGAGGTCATTGTCGTTACCAACAAGTTGCAATTCTTCAATTTTCGCTTCGAGCTCTGCGATCGGCTGTTCAAAAGAGAGATAATTCAGGTTCATAGGTGGAGAAATCTCGTTTGTCGGTACCATAGTTTGTGCTGGGCGCATTCTAACACTTAAAAAAATCTACGCTAGGCCACGCTTTTTTAATCATAGTGCAATGTAAGACTATTTTTCCCAAATTCTTGTCGCAGACGACCAATCAATTCGTCTTTTGGCTGCACGCGCCAGCTATTGCCGAGCTTTAATCGACCTTTACTGGAAGGGATGGTGTAGTCCAACTCCAGTGCGCAGTTGCCATCTTTGTATTGCTCCAGTGCGCTGCGCAGTTGTTCTACCCAGGCAACATTGCCGGGCTCGGTATTTATCGCGAGTTCGAGCCGCTTGAGTTTACTGCAGCGCGCGTCGTAAATAGACTGAATTGAGTCTGCAAGCATTTTCAACCCACCGCTGAAACTGTCTTCAGAGATACCGCCCTGAACAACCAGCAGTGCGTCTTTTACCAATATGTCGCGGTAGATGTTGTATTTCTCGGCAAAAACCGACACTTCCAAGCGTCCACTCTTATCATCGAGCGTTAAAAAAGCAAAGTTTTCACCACGCTTATTCTTCATCACACGCATGGCGACCACCATACCTGACACGGTTGCACTTTCCTTGCCCGGCCGCAGGGCTGAGATGCGATTGGGGTGCATACGCCGCAGCTCATCCTCGTACTCGTCGATGGGATGACCGGTCAGATAGAGCCCTAAAGTGTCTCTCTCGCCATTCAGACGTTCTTTGATGGACAGCGAACGCGCACCGCTGTAACTGTTGTAATTGATATCGACGGCGCTATCCACCACGCTATTGCCAAACAAATCACCCATGCCACTGCTGGTATTGCGCGCGTGTTGTTCAGCTAATTTCACCGCTTCGTCCGCACAGGCCAGCATAACGGCACGACGATAACCAATTTCGCCCTGAGGTCCGATTTCATCGAAGGCACCACTGCGAATCATCGCTTCGAGCGCACGCTTATTCACTTTCCGACCATCGACACGGGCACAGAAATCAAAGATATCCTTGAACAATCCACCCTCTTTGCGGGCCTCAAGAATATTGCCGACTGGGCCCTCTCCCAGGCCTTTAATCGCGCCCAATCCGTAAATAATGCGGTTATTTTTGTCGACGCTGAAGTGGAATTGGCCTGCATTGACGTCTGGCGGCAAAAGCGTCAGATTCATGGCGCGGCATTCATCAATAAAAGTCACAACTTTATCGGTTTTATCCATATCCGATGAAATAGTGGCGGCCATAAACTGAGCAGGATAATGCGCTTTTAACCATCCGGTTTGATAAGCCACCAGCGCATAAGCTGCCGAGTGGGACTTGTTAAATCCGTAACCGGCAAACTTCTCCATCAGGTCAAATATATTTGATGCAAGCTCTTGTGGATGGCCTTTGGCAACAGCGCCCGTCAGAAACAACTCACGCTGCTTAGCCATTTCGTCGGCGTTTTTCTTACCCATGGCGCGCCGCAGTAGATCTGCCGCACCGAGGGTATAGCCGCCCATTTCCTGGGCAATCTGCATGACCTGCTCTTGATAGAGAATAATGCCGTAGGTTGGCTCAAGCGAGGGCTTGAGGCACTCGTGCTGATATTGCGGGTGGGGATAGCTAACTTCTGCCCGACCTTTTTTGCGGTTAATAAAGTCATCAACCATGCCAGACTGCAGTGGCCCGGGGCGGAACAGTGCAACCAGTGCAATAATGTCCTCGAAGCGGTCTGGGCCAAGCTTGCGAATCAGTTCTTTCATGCCGCGCGATTCGAGCTGGAATACCGCGGTCGTCTCGCCGCGCTGCATCAATTCATAGGTGAGCGTATCGTCGAGTGGGATTTTGTCGATCTCGAGCGGTTGCTCGGCGGTTAAGCTGCGATCGCCGTTGATCATGCGCACAGCCCAATCAATAATGGTTAGCGTGCGCAGCCCTAGAAAGTCGAACTTGACGAGTCCCGCCTCTTCCACATCGCTCTTATCAAACTGGGTAACCACACCGCTGCCAGACTCGTCACAATAAATCGGCGAAAAATCGGTGATTTCAGTGGGTGCAATAACAACGCCACCGGCATGTTTGCCACAGTTGCGCGATACGCCCTCGAGCTGCAGCGCCATGCTCCAGATTTCGGCGGCTTCATCGTCTTGAGCCAAAAAGTCTTTCAGTGTTTCTTCCTGTTCGACGGCCTTTTCCAGCGTCATACCGACTTCAAAGGGGATTAGCTTGGATAGCTTATCGGCCAGACCGTAGGACTTTCCCTGCACGCGCGCAACATCACGAACAACGGCTTTCGCTGCCATCGTTCCGAAGGTCACAATTTGCGACACCGCATTGCGCCCGTATTGCTCGGCCACATAGGCAATCACTCGGTCGCGCCCTTCCATACAGAAGTCGATATCGAAGTCTGGCATCGACACGCGCTCAGGATTCAGAAAGCGCTCAAAGAGCAGGTCGTATTCGAGGGGATCAAGATCGGTGATTTTTAGCGCGTAAGCAACCAGTGAGCCGGCACCCGAACCGCGGCCGGGGCCCACTGGGATAAGATTGCTCTTGGCCCAGCGAATAAAGTCCATAACAATCAGGAAATACCCAGGGAAGCCCATCTGGATAATAATACCCAACTCAAACGCCAGCCGTTCTGAGTAGCGCTTTTGCACCTCTGGAAAGTCCGCCGCACTGGTGTCGTAGAGCACTTCAAGACGCTCTTGCAGCCCTTTCTCTGACTCTAAGGTGAAGAACTGATCCACGGTCATACCCTCGGGAATCGGGTAGTCTGGCAGAAAATATTCGCCTAAACGCAGCTCGAGAGAGCAGCGCACGGCAATTTCAACGCTATTTTGTAGGGCTTCAGGGATATCGGCAAAAAGCTCAGCCATCTCTTCTGCACTGCGCAGATACTGCTGCTCAGAGTAGCGCCGCTCGCGCCGTGGATCGTCCAACGCGCGCCCTTCGTGAATACAAACGCGCGCTTCATGAGCTTCAAATTCATTTGCAGCGATAAACCGCACATCGTTGGTTGCCACCACTGGGCACTGATACTTGGCCGCCAGCTCAACTGCGGCGTGAAGGTAGTCTTCCTCCTCGGCGCGCCCCGTGCGTTGGAGTTCCAGATAAAAACGATCCCCAAAAAGCTGCATAAATTCGCCGAGAATGCGCTCGGCATCGGCAGTGCGGCCAGAGACCAGAGCAACTCCAATCTCACCGCCGCGCCCCCCAGACAGAGCGATAAGACCGTCACTGACGTCCGCCAGCCACGAACGCTTGATGTAGGGCACGCCTTGGCGCTGGCCCTCCTGATAGGCGCGGGAAATAAGTTTGGTTAGATTGCTATAACCAGCCTGATCTTTGGCCAGCAAGACCAGCTGCGTGGGACTGCCCTCACCCGACTCGTCCAAAACCAGCAGATCGGCACCAAGAATTGGCTTGACGCCAGCGGCCTGGGCGGCCTTGTAGAACTTTACCGCGCCAAAAAAATTATTAAAGTCGGTGAGCGCTACCGCGGGCATCGCCAGATCCGCGATTTTTTTAACCAGCGGCTTTATACGCACCAGTCCGTCGACTAACGAATACTCGGAATGCAGTCTCAAATGGACAAAGGTGGGTGTGTTTATCGCCATTAGCCTTTCGTTAATAGATGTTTCGCATCGACACCGTAGTGGACAAAACTGTCCGCCATTAGGTCAAAAACAGTGCCCTCAAAGTCAGGGATTGACGCATCGGACTCAGCAATCGGATCGACACGATCGCCCCAGCGAATAATACCCGCACCACAGGTTAACCCTGCGCCAAACGTGGCCGTAAGAATGGTCATGCCAGGCTTCACTCTACCCGCTGCCAGCGCATCACAGAGCGCTAACGGTATCGAGGCCGCCGACGTGTTGGCATACTCCTCGATCGCCACAACGACCTTTTCCATGGGGAAATCGAGGCGTTTGGCTAGGGTTTGAATAATTCTGATATTGGCTTGGTGCGGAATAAATAAATCGATATCACTCGCCGTCAAACCCTCTTTCTCGAGCACATCAACAATCGCGTCCGACATCCCCTTAACGGCACTTTTGAAAATTTCCTGCCCCTCAAAATTTAAAGAGACAAAAATATCACCCGTTAGATGCGCCGGTGACATACCCCAGTTGGGCAGATGCAAACATTCACGGCTGTCGGGCACGCAACTCATCTTTGCGCTCAACAAGCCCACACGCTGATCAGCCGCCTCGATCACAACAGCACCCGCGCCATCGCCAAACAGAAAACACGACTCACGTTTGTTCCAGTCCATGGCTAACGATATTCTCTCAGACCCAATCACCAACGCCTTCGAAATCGAACCCGCACGAATCATATCAGTTGCCGCATTTAGGCCATAAAACCAGCTTGTACAGGCAGAGTTGAGATCAAACGCTGCGGCTTTTTTAGCGCCTAGTTTATTTTTAATATAGCTTGCTGTGTTCGGACATATCTCTTCTGGCGTAGTTGAGCCCAGCACCACCAAATCGATATCATCGGCGTCCACACCGGCAGCAGCCAGAGCACGCTCAGCCGCCAACCATGCCATTTCACCCGTCGATACGTGACTGTAGTGACGTTGGCGAATACCGGAACGGGAATAAATCCACTCATCACTGGTATCCACAACCTTCGCCATATCATCGTTTGTCATTAACAGTGGCGGCGCGTATTTTCCCCAACCTGTAATCTGTGCGTATCTCACAATAATTCCCTCAACATAAGCGTTTAAGCTGTTATTTTAGTTTTTCAGCAATCTCCACGCAGAGAGGACTGCGCAAAAAGGGCTGCAACGGCCGATAAAGTCGGCCCGTAGTATAGCTATTAACGTGGGGACACTCTAATCAAAAAAGCGTGTCTTGTGTCAGAACCATTTGCTCTCTGACCGGCGCAAAAGAGCGCCGATGAATAGCCGTTGGCCCCTTGCGTGCAAGCGCCTCGAGATGCTGCGGCGTACCGTAGCCTTTGTTTGCGGCAAACCCATAGCCAGGATACGTCACATCAAAGGCTTTCATTTCAGCGTCGCGAACAACCTTTGCAAGAATCGAGGCAGCGCTTATCACCTCGACCCGTCCATCACCCTTCACAACAGCCTCACCGCGGTATTCCCACTGGGGTAAACGGTTGCCATCAACAGCGACAAAATCGGGCTGCTGAGAGAGCCCCATCACGGCCCGGCGCATCGCCATTAGCGTTGCCTGCAAAATATTAAAACGATCAATTTCCTCAACGGTGGCGCGGGCAACCGACCAGCAAAGTGCGCGACCAACAATATCGAGATAGAGATTTTCACGCTGCCGACTTGATAGGACTTTCGAGTCAGCCAGCCCTTCGATACCGTGATTAGCCGGAAGAATAACCGCGGCCGTGACCACATCACCCGCCAAGGGGCCCCGCCCTACCTCATCAACGCCGGCAAGCCACTTTATACCAGCGGGTGGATGCCAAGGTTTCATGCTTGTATTAGCCGGTCGATCGCCTCAGCTGCGCGATCACCGGAGGCCAATTTTAGCTGGCTGTGTAATTCGTCGAAGCGCGGCGCAAGACGATCACGAGCCTCCGGTGCTAAAGCAGCAAGCGTTGCCTGAAAAAGATTCTCAACACTGGCATCCTGTTGAATCAATTCAGAAACTAACATCTCGCCGGCAAGCAAGTTAGGGATTGATGCATAGGGCGTCTTGATAAAAGGCTTGACCAGTTTGTAGGTCCAATCACCCAGCCGATAACTGACTACCATCGGTTTTTTCAGCAGCATCGCTTCAAGGGCCGTAGTCCCAGATGTTAGCAGCACGGCATCAGCCGCTTCCATAGCCAATAAGGATTGCTGTTCAATAAGAACGGCGGGCAAGTCCGGATAGTCAGTCAAGAGCGTTACAAGCTGCTCATGACGGGCTTTATTCGCGGCGGGAATAACAAACTGGAGTGTGGAATCTAATGCGAACAATCGTCGCGCAACTTGCAGAAATAGTCCGCCCATTAACTCAACTTCCCCACCGCGGCTTCCTGGCATAATGGCCAACAGCGGTCGGCCTGTATCGAGTCCGAGCGTCTCGCGTGCCTCGAGAGTCGCGGGACATTGCGCTATTTGACCTGCGAGAGGATGACCGACAAAAGCGACAGGAACTTGGTGTTGGCGATAAAACGCTTCTTCGAATGGCAACAACGTCAACATCAGATCAACACAGCGTTTAATTTTCTTAATCCGACCCTGACGCCACGCCCAGACGGAGGGGCTAACATAATGGACAGTTTTAATGCCTTTAGCGTGCAGCGCTTTTTCAATGCCCAGATTAAAATCGGGTGAATCGATACCAATAAACGCTCGCGGTGGCTTAGAGGTGTAGCGCTTGATAATATCTCGGCGGATACCGAGCAACTCTGGCAAGCGCTTCAAAGGTTCAACAAAGCCCATAACCGAGAGCCGATCCATCTCATGATGGGAAACAAGGCCTTCAGCTATCATTTTAGGGCCGCCGATGCCCTCAAATTGTGCATTGGGAAAACGGCGTCTTAGGGCACGGATCAGGTCCGCGCCGAGGGTGTCGCCAGAGGCTTCTCCCGCAAGCAGCGCAAACACGCAAGGCAAATCGTTGGCTACAGAGGCGTGGTCGTATTGGGCATCCATGGACTAGCGAATAATGCCGCGGGTGGAATGAGCTAGAGACGTCAAAAACATTTTAATCGCGGGATCGTCGCTAATCTCTGAAATCGATTTGATGGCCTCTTCCAGCTGCAGGCCGCGCCGATAGAGCAGCTTATAGGCCTGATTAATAAGGGCAATTTGATCTGCAGTAAAGCCTCTGCGTTTGAGACCCTCACGATTGATAGTGCGCGGTTCAGCGGGACTGCCAAACGCCGTTACGTAGGCGGGAATGTCGTGATAGACAAACGCCGCAGGGCCGACAAAACAGTGCGCGCCGATATGAACAAACTGATGGACTAATGAATAGCCTGAGAGAATAGCCCAATCTCCAACGTGCACATGCCCAGAGATACTAGCGTTATTTACCATAATCACATTGTCGCCAATTACGCAGTCATGGCCGATATGAGCATAGGCCATCAATAGATTATTGTTGCCTATCACCGTCTCGCTGTTATCTTGCACCGTGCCGCGATGGATGGTGACTCCCTCGCGGATGAGATTATCGTTGCCAATAATTAACTTGGTTGGCTCGCCATTGTATTTTTTATCGGGCGTGTCATCACCAATCGTTGAAAATTGGTAGATCTTGTTGCCTGAACCCATAACTGTGGGTCCTTTGATCACCACATGGGAGGCAATATTACAGCCAGCACCAATTTCAACGTCCGCGCCAATAAACGTCCACGGACCGATGGTCACGTTGTCAGCGATCTTTGCTGAGGGATCAATAATGGCGCTGGGGTGAATCACTACACTTTGTCTCTATCTTGGTATGCACACAATAGCGTCGCCTCGCAGGCGAGCTTGCCATTCACTGTCGCGCGTGTCTGAAAACGCCAGATATGGCGCTTGACTGCCAGAACCTGAGACTCAAGCATCAACTGATCGCCGGGCACTACAGGCATCTTGAAGCGCGCATTATCAACGCCAGCGAAGAGATACAGCTTGCCGTCATCAGCGGTTGTTCCGGTGGTTTTGAAGCCAAGGATACCTGACGCCTGCGCCAAGGCTTCAATCATTAATACACCGGGGAAAATTGGCGCACCGGGGAAGTGGCCATTAAACACCTCTTCGTTTCCAGTGATATTTTTGTAGGCGAGAATGCGCTCACCTTCCACCAGCTCGAGCACGCGATCCACGAGCAAAAACGGGTAGCGATGCGGAAGGATATTCATAATTTCATTGATGTTCATTGCGTTGTCCAATGGCTCTACCCTGTAATCTCGTTTCGCAGCAAAAGCTGCTGTTCTCCAATAATTCTAGACGTAAATCCCTAGCCCTTGTCCTTTTCTAGCGATTTAACGCGACCTGCTAGGTCATCTAAATGCGACATCCTAACAGCATTCTTACGCCACTCACGCGTGGGCATTAAAGGTGTGCCTGACGAGTATGAGCCTGGCTCGGTAATCGACTTCGTCACCAGTGAGCGCGCTGTAATAGTTACACCATCACATAGGGTCAGGTGTCCGACCACTGCCGCATCGCCAGCGAAAATACAGTTGCGCCCCACCGTTGAGCTGCCTGCAATCGCTGAATAGGCGGCCATCGCACTATTGTCTCCAAGCACTACGTTATGGGCAATCTGCACATGGTTATCTAAGATAACGCCGTTCCCGATACAGGTATCACCCAGCGCGCCGCGATCAATCGTAGTGCAGGCACCCACTTCAACATTGTCACCAATCTGGACACCGCCAATTTGATGAATTTTCTGCCATCCTCCGGCACCGTTTGGGGCAAAACCAAACCCGTCTGCACCAATCACTGAACCGCTGTGAATACGACTGTTTCTACCAATTCTCACATCGTGGTAAATCGAGACATTGGCAGAAATATGGGCGCCCTGCCCAATCACACTGCGCGCGCCAATAAAACAGCCCGCGCCAATAGTGGACCCAGCACCAATCACTACATCAGCGTCGATCACAGCGTTCGCCGCGATAGACACGTTTTCACCCACATTTGCCGTTGCGTCAATGATCGCTGTTGGATGAATACCTGCGCTTGGCTGTGGTGATCGATCGAACCAAGCGGAAATTTTTGCGTACCCCAAATAGGGATTGGCCACGATCAGCAACGCGCCCTTGTAGTTTTTAGCCGTCGCTCCAGACATCAGCACATCAGCGTGCTTTTGCGACAGGATAACTGCCTCCGCGCGGCTTTCCCCCAAGTGGGCGACATACTTCTCATTGGCCAAAAAAGCTAATTCGCCTGCTTGCGCATCCTGAAGCGTGTTTAAGGCTCGGACACGCAGGTCGGGTTCGCCGTGCAGCTCAGCATCGAGATACGCAGCAATTTCGCCCAGCGAGAAGTCTCTCTTCATAGAGTTACTTGGTCTTTTTGTTCAGACGGTCGGCAACTTTTGATGTGATGTTGCTTTCGGGGCCCGCCAGCATCACAGCGTCAGCGCGCAGAAGAATCGTTACACCCTCTTCTGCTACCACTTCTTGCAGTGCTTCCTGAGCCTTTGGGCCCAGTTCCTGCATAATTTTTTGCTGCAGTTGCTGCTGTTCCGCTTGGATTTTACGAGCGGCTAACTCGGCGTCTGCTTTCGCATATTCCATTTTTTTCTGATGCTCTTGCGCCTGCTCTTGAGACCAGGTCAAACGCTTGCTTTCAGCTTCTTTGGCCAGCGCTTGCAAGTCGGCCGTGGAACTTTCATATTTCGCCTTCAATCCGACAAAATCTGCGCCAGTCTCGGCTTGCTGTAGGCGAGCCTGGGCGACGTTTGAACCGAAAATTGCTCGCGCAATATCAACCACGGCGATCTTGTCTGCTGCTACTGCAGAAAAGGACAAGGTGGCGGCCAAACTGGTTACTGCTACTAAAAAAAGTGTCTTGGAATTACGCAAAATAAAGCTCCCTACTATAATTAAAATTGATTACCCAGTGAGAATTGAAACACTTCGGTCTCATCGTTCTCATTTCCATTTAGCGGTTTGGCAATACTAAACGTAATTGGCCCAAATCCACTCAACCATGTTGCTCCTAAACCTACCGAATAGCGCAACTCAGCGGCATCCGGCTTGTAACAATTCACCTGTGAATCGCCACATTTGGTGTTGAAGATATTTCCAGCATCAAAGAACAATGTCGACTGCACAGAGCGCTGATCTTTTAAGAATGGCAGAGGGAAAATCACCTCAGCGCCAAACTCTACTTGCACATTGCCACCGATCGGATCCGGCTTGTCGACATAACCTGTTGTGCAAGGTGGTGTAATTAGATTACAGGGTGTGTCGCGCGGACCCAAAGTGTTGCGTTTAAAGCCACGTACCGACCCAAAACCACCGCCGTAGAAATTCTTGAAGAACGGCATTTGCGTGGTGTCACCGTAGGATTCCCCATAGCCAAGGTCAGCTCTCAGCTTAAGGCTGAAGTTCCCAAACAGACCGCGCAAATACTGCGTTGCATAGGTGGCTTTGTAATACTCCAGACCCGAGCCAGGCAATGCCACATCCAAACTAGCGCGCTGGGATGATCCACGCGTGGCAAACACCCCGCGGTTTAGGGTTGACTTAATCCAGTTAATATTGGCGGTAAAGACATCGAACTGCGTGCCATTATCCCGCACAAAATCAGCAATCTCTTTGGACGCAAACGCACCGGTTTTCAAATCTAAGTTCTCGTAACCAAGGCCAAAGCCAATACGCTGAATTTCCGATACTGGATAGCTCCAGTTGACCGCCGCGCCGTAGGTGTTGGTTGAGAAACTGGCAACGTTAATACGGTCGTAATCGGTTTCACGAGCAAAAACACTGTACCCAGCACTGACGCCATCGACGGTGAAATAAGGTTCTGTATAACTGAAGTTAATTGACGATTGGTATGTGCTGCGGTTGAGACCAACACCGATTTGCTTGCCCGTGCCTAGAAAATTGTTCTCGCTTAAGTTGGCACCCAAAATAAGGCCTGTTCCTTGGGCGAAACCGACGCTCGCGCCGATGGAGCCCGATGGCTGCTCTTCAACGGTGTAGACAACATCTATTTGATCATTGGTACCAGCAACGGGGACATTTTCAACCGTTGCTTCTTTGAAGTAGCCCAAACGCTCGAGGCGGACTTTCGACATTTCAATCAAGGCGCTATTGGCAGAACCCGCTTCCATTTGACGCATCTCACGGCGCAGCACTGGGTCCGCTGTCTTGGTATTACCGCGAAACTCGATACGGCGCACATAGGCGCGCATGCCAGGCTTGATCATGTAGGTGATCTTGGCGGTCTTATCCTCTTCATTGACTTCCGGATAGCCTGCCACCTCAGCAAAGGTGTAGCCTTCATTGCCAAGCCGCTGGGTAATATATTCACTCGAGGTGGTCATCAGGGTTTGTGAGAACGTCATCCCTTCGCGCAGGATTATCATTGCTTTGACGTTGTCTTCGGGAATGACCAGTTCACCGGCAAGCTCGACGTCACTGACGGTGTAGACATCGCCTTCGCTTATATTGATGGTGATATACACCGACTCTTTGTCGGGGCTAACCGAGACTTGAGTGGAGTTGATAGCAAACTGCAGGTAGCCGCGATCTAAATACCAAGACTCAAGGGTGTCGATATCACCGGACAACTTCTCCTTAGCGTATTTGTCGTCACTGGTAATCCAAGATAACCATCCCGTGGTTTTTAATTCGAAGGTATCAAGCAACTCGTCTTCACTAAACTTGCTATTACCGACGATATTAATGTGACGGATCTTGGCGACATCGCCTTCATCGATATCAATGTTGACCGCCACCCGGTTACGCGGCAACTGCTTAACCTCGGTTTTTACTAGGGCGCCATAGCGTCCCTGAGAGACATACTGCCGCTGCAACTCTTGAGTCATCCCTTCCAAAATCACTTGACGGAAGATTTGCCCCTCGGCTAAACCATTATCCCGCAGCGCATCGAGCAGCTGATCAGTTTCAATAGCCTTGTTACCTTCAAGATTGATTTCGGTGACAGCAGGACGTTCAACCAGCGCAATCACCAGAATGGCATTTTCGCGGGCCATTATCACATCAGAAAAGTAGCCTGTGCGGAACAGCGACCGAGTGGCCTCACGAATAATGGTTTCATCGACAAGATCGCCCACACTAATTGGCAGTGCGGCAAATACGGTCCCAGCTGAGACGCGCTGCAGACCTTCAATACGAATATCATCGATTTGAAAGACAGCGGCGTAAGCGGATGCACTGATTGTTGCACTAAAGGTGATAAGGGCTATAAAGATGCCGCGGAAAAGTCGCTTCATGTGATTTACTGAATCCAATTTTGGTTATCTTTTAAAAGCCCTATAGCGGCCGCGTAACATCATTATACGTTGCGAATAACATCAATCCCACGAGCATAAACATACCCACTTTGTAGCCGATCAATTGGATCTTATCCGAGACCGGCGAGCCTTTAACTATTTCAATCACATAGTAGAGGAGATGCCCGCCATCCAACACTGGAATCGGCAACAAATTCATGACCCCGAGCATTATACTGAGAATGGCAATAAAACGAATAAAATTGTCGAATCCCGATTTTCCTGTGTCGCCGGCAATTTTGGCGATGGAAATAGGACCGCTAAGGTTTTTGGGTGACAGGTCTCCAACGATCAGTTTGCCGATAGAATTGAGCACAAAAAAACTGTTGTCTTTTGTCTCTTGCAGCGCTCTTGAGATAGCGGTCAGCGGGTTGTATTCGACGCTGCGCAGCACCGACTCCGGATAGCGACCCACCGAGGACAATTGCACGGCCAACTGACCAATCTGCTCTCCATCCCGCTCAGTCGATCGTGGAACAGCTTCAAAGTTAAGGGATTGGCCATCGCGCTCTATCGCGATATCGAGTGCTTTTCCAGCGCTGTCGGCAATAATCGAAATAAATTCATCAACGCTGGCGATAGCGACACCATCGACCGCAACAATACGATCGCCCGCGCGAAGTCCTGCATTGTAAGCCGCACCGGTCTCGTCCACTGCGGCAAGGTTTAGCGACTCCAATTCGAAAGGTGGGCTGATGCCGAGCTCTCGCAGCGGTGACGGTTCTTGCGCTTCACGCAACCAAGCCTCAACAGGAACCGTGACCTGGTATTGAAGTGTCGATCCTGGATAGGTCAGAGTAAACGGAATCTCACCGGTAGTGCCAATATAGGCAAAGAGTTCGCGGGACACGGCACTCCAAGTCGCGGTGGGTTTTCCATTGACTGCTATAATTTCAGCGCCGGGTTCAAAACCCGCCTGAGCGGCAAGTGAGTCTTTTGCCACTGTGCCTGAAATCGGTGCTATTCCTTTTTCGCCGGCGAGAAAAACAATCCAAAAAGCCACTAATGCCAACAAGAAGTTAGCGGCAGGACCGGCAGCTACAATCGCTATGCGCTGCCAGACAGTTTTTTGTGTAAATGCCTGAGGCAAATCCTGAGGGTCAACATTGCCCTCGCGCTCATCCAACATTTTTACGTAGCCGCCCAGCGGTAACATCGCAATAACAAACTCAGTGTCGTGCGTGTCGCGCCAACGGAACAGTGGTTTACCAAAACCAATCGAAAAGCGCTGAACTTTGACGCCACAGCGACGGGCCACCCAGAAGTGGCCAAATTCGTGAAAACTAACCAATACGCCAAGAGCAATAAATGTAAAAAATAGTGTCTGTAAAAAATCCATAGTTTACCTTTGTACCCTAGTTATGTAGTCGCTACTAACCGCTCGGCCACGGCGATCGGACTCTTGGACTGCCTCCAGCGAGTCTGGTTCAGTCAATGCCAAACTATTCAACGTGTGCGATACCACTTCGGCAATTTGCGTAAACCCAATGCGCTCATCCAGAAATGCTTGCACGGCAATCTCATTGGCCGCATTCAGTATAGCAGCAGCATCTCGCCCTTCCCGCGCGGCCGCGCTGGCAACGGCCAAACAGGGAAAGCTCGTTAAATCAGGCTTTTCAAAATTGAGCTGGACAATGCTGAACAAGTCTAAATCAGCGACCCCCGACTCAATACGGCTCGGCCACGCCAGCGCGTGGGCAATCGGTGTTCGCATATCGGGGTTGCCGAGCTGCGCTAGCACAGAGCCATCAATATACTGAACCAGCGAATGGATAATACTCTGCGGATGCACCACAACTTCTACCTGACTCGCCGCGACATTAAAGAGCCAGCAGGCTTCGATTAACTCTAATCCCTTGTTCATCAGCGTCGCTGAATCAACTGAAATTTTTCGACCCATGCTCCAGTTCGGATGGGCACAGGCTTGGTCGGGCGTAACAGCGCGCATCTGCTCCAGCGTTCTGCCTCTAAACGGGCCTCCCGATGCAGATAACAGTAATTTTTTCACGCCACCTTTATCGGTATTCTTAAAATCGCTAGGCAGGCATTGGAAAATAGCATTGTGCTCGCTGTCGATTGGCAGCAGCACTGACCCTGAGGCGGCTACAGCTTGCATAAACAAACCGCCAGCCATCACCAAGGCTTCTTTATTGGCGAGCAATATCTTTTTGCCCGCACGCACCGCTGCCATAGTGGGTTCAAGTCCTGCGGCACCCACAATAGCCGCCATAACTGTATCAACGCCCTCAGCGCTGGACACCGCGCAAAGCGCCTCGCGTCCAAAAAGCACTTCCGTCGCACTGCCTTGAGCCGAAAGCAACGCCTGTAGCGCAACAGCAGCCCCATCATCGGCGACAACGGCATAGGTGGGTTTGAATTGCAGACACTGGCCTGCCAGCTTCTCAATTTGACGATGGGCGGTGAGCGCGAAAACAGAATACTTGTCGGGGTGCCGCGCGAGGACGTCTAGGGTGCTAACACCAATAGAGCCTGTTGCACCAAGCACCGTGATGGCTTGCATGGATTAAAACAAGTCCAGCAAGAGGATAATCAAACAAAATAGCGGCAGCGCCGCCATAAGACCGTCTATTCTGTCGAGCACCCCGCCGTGACCCGGCAGCAGTGCACCACTGTCTTTCACGCCACTTTGACGCTTGACCATGCTCTCGAACAGATCACCCAGAACCGAGTAGAGTGCGACTGGGAGCACTAGGATAACTAAATCAGATAGGCCAACACGCGGCGGCATTAAATAAGCCATCACCGCGATCAAAATGCACTGCATTAGCATGCCACCAAAGAAGCCTTCCCAGGTTTTCCCGGGACTCACTAAGGGGGCCAATTTTGTCTTGCCAAACAAATTACCGGCGATGTAGCCGCCAATGTCGGCGAACGCCACAATAACGACTGCGAATAACAACAGCCACGCGCCATGAATCTGATGCACGATGATAACAATCGCAAGCCAAGTGATTGTTAGCAATATTATCCCAAGGAGGGCCAAAACTGGGCGGGACGACCAGAGAATAGCGCTCGACGGATAACCCTGCACCCATAAAAAAATAATCGCCCAGATCGCTGAGCCCAACATCATTATGTATTGGCCCGCCGCGACATCTATGGTTCCAGCCAACCCGATAGCGAGGCCAGACATTGTTAACACAGCCAGCAACAAGACGAGATAAAGCGCCCTATTTAGGGTCTGCTTTATTCCCACAAGATTCGTCCACTCCCATCCCGCCGCAAGCACCACTGGCGCGATGGCTAAGGAAAACCCGCGTGGTGTAAGGCCAAAAAGCAATGCCAAAAACCCAAACGCGAGAAGAACTGCGGTAATAACACGCTGTTTAAACATGCTTTTGCTCCTCGTTTGAGGAGGACTCTTCTGCGCGAAGGCCAAATCGTCGCTGTCGCGCATTGTAGACTTTGACGGCAACTTGGAAGGCTGCGGCATCAAAGTCGGGCCAGTAAACATCGGCAAAATAAAATTCGGTATAGGCCATCTGCCAGAGTAAAAAATTGCTAATGCGCTGCTCTCCCGCCGTGCGAATGCACAGATCGGGCTCAGGAAGACCATTAAGTTGTATGTAGCTGGCGACGGTTTCCTCTGTGATCTCTGAGGCCCGAAGGCGTCCCATCTGCACGTCTGAAGCAATTTTCTGCGCCGCTTGCGTGATATCCCAACGACCACCGTAATCGACGCAGAGTACCAGTGTGCAGGTGCCGCTAGCGGTCATTTTTTCGGCGTCGTCTATCAGACGTTTTAAGCGATCACTGAAACGACTGCGACTTCCAATAACTTTTAATCGAACGCCATCGTCGCGCAGGGCTTTGGCTTCTTTTTTAAGGTATGAGGAAAACAGTGACATCAGGCCGCGCACTTCGAACTCGGGGCGGTTCCAGTTTTCACTGCTGAAAGCAAAGAGAGAGACGACCTCAATATTGAGGTTTTTTGCGGTGCGAAGAATGTCGCGGATACGCTCAACCCCAGCCTGATGGCCGGCAATGCCGCCGAGGCCGCGCTGCGTCGCCCAGCGATTGTTGCCATCCATAATAATGGCAACGTGTTTCAACGGGTGCGCTGCGGGATCTGAGATAGAGTCGGTCATGGTTGGGGAATGAGGAGATTAGATCTCCATCAAATCCTTTTCCTTAACTGCGAGGTTCTCATCCACTTTGGCAATGTAGCTATCCGTAATCTTTTGCACATCTTCCTGTGCCTTGCGCTCTTCGTCCTCACTAATATCTTTGTCTTTTAATAGCGTTTTCAGGCCAGACAAGACATCGCGGCGAATATTGCGCACAGCGATGCGCGCGTTTTCAGCTTCCGCTTTCGCTTGCTTGCCGTACACTTTGCGGGTTTCTTCCGTGAGAGAGGGAAGCGGAATACGAATCACGGCACCCGTGGTCGAGGGATTTAAACCAAGATCCGATTTTAAAATTGCTTTTTCAATAACAGGCACCAAGCTCTTCTCCCAAGGAGTTACAGAGAGCGTGCGCGCATCATCAATCGAAATCGATGCAGCCTGCGACAGCGGTGTGGCCACACCATAATAGTCGACACTTATGCCATCCAGTAAGCTTGGATGAGCTCGACCTGTTCTAATTTTATTGAACGCATTCGCCAGCGCATCCAGCGCCTTAGACATGCGAACTTCAGCATCTTTTTTCAGTTCATTTATCATTTACTGTGCCCTCTTCAATCAATGTCCCTTCATTGCCACCGACAACAAGGTTCAACAGCGCCCCCGGCTTAGACATGCGGAACACACGCAACGGCATATTGTGCTCTCGGCACAAGCAGATAGCCGTGAGATCCATAACGCCCAATTTTTTGTCGAGCACTTCGTCGTAGGTGAGATGTTCGTAGAGTTCGGCCGTTGGATCCAGCATAGGATCGGCAGAATAAACACCGTCAACCTTGGTCGCCTTTAATACAACGTCGGCATCGATTTCGATGCCGCGCAAACAGGCCGCAGAGTCAGTGGTGAAGAAGGGATTACCTGTACCGGCAGCAAAAATAACCACGTCGCCGTCTTTGATATAGCGAATGGCGCGACGTCTATCGTAATGCTCAACAACGCCACTCATTTGAATCGCTGACATCACGTGGGAAGAGATGTTGGTGCGCTCGAGCGCATCACGCATCGCCAATGCGTTCATCACTGTCGCCAACATACCCATATGATCGCCGGTGACTCTATCCATGCCAACTGCGTTTAGCGCAGCGCCACGGAACAGATTACCGCCGCCAATCACCAACCCCACCTGAATACCTATGCCCACTAACTGGCCAATTTCAAGAGCCATTCGATCGAGAACTTTGGGATCTATCCCAAAGCCCTCATCACCCATCAACTCTTCACCGCTCAACTTCAGAAGAATGCGTTTATAAGCTTTCTCTTTGGCCGTATTGGGCATAGTTTTTCCTCTTATCGTTAATTAAGCCTTGGCACCAGCAACCTGCGCGGCAACTTCCGCAGCAAAGTCAACTTCCTCTTTCTCAATGCCCTCGCCCACTTCAAAGCGAACAAACGCCGTGATAGTCGCGCCTGCGGCTTTTACGAGCTTGCCAACAGTGGTGTCGGGGTCTTTGACGAATGGCTGATCAACCAAGCTGCTCTCTTTCAAGAACTTGCTTACTCGCCCTTCGATCATCTTGTCGACGATCTCTTGTGGCTTGCCGCTATCTGCTGCCTGCGCTGCATAGATCTCGCGCTCTGCTGCAATAACCTCAGCGGGCATTTGATCAGAGCTTACTACCGCAGGGTTAACCGCGGCAATATGCATCGCAACATCTTTTGCCAGCGCTTCGTCACCACCAGTCAAACCAACGATAACCGCAATACGGTTGTTGCTGTGAACATAACCGCCGACTACAGCTGCATCAATTGATTGCGCGCGGCGTGGAGAGATGTTCTCACCGATTTTTTGAACAAGTGCCTGACGAGCAGACTCAAGATCACCTGCCATCACGGCTGCGATATCAGTTTGCTTGTCTGAATAAACCTTGTCTAACACTGACGCCACAAAGCCCTGGAAGCCCTCGTCGCGAGCAACGAAATCTGTCTCACTGTTCACTTCAAGAACAACGCCATAACCGCCTTCAACCTTGACCGCTACAAGGCCATCGGCTGCTGTACGGCCGGCTTTCTTTGCTGCTTTCATGCCACTTGACTTACGCAGTTCTTCAATCGCTTTCTCAATGTCAGCGCCTGAATCGGCGAGTGCTTTTTTGCACTCCATCATGCCTAGACCTGTGCGATCGCGAAGCTCTTTAACTAAAGCTGCTGTTACCTGTGCCATTTTATTCCTCTCTAAAACCATAAATTTATTTTGAAAAAAGGGGGCAGCGGCCCCCTTTTAATTTATTACTTGCCTGATGACTGCACCTTACTCAGCTGCAGCTTCCGGCGCGTCTGCTGGGGCTTCGTCAGCCACTTCAACAAACTCATCTTTGTTTGACACAGTCGCAGACTGCACTTTGCCTTCAAGAATCGTGTCAGCAACAAAAGCCGCGTAAAGCTTCACTGCGCGAATTGAGTCGTCGTTGCCAGGAATAACGTAATCGACGCCATCTGGGTTGCTATTGGTATCAACAATACCCACGACTGGAATACCCAGTTTGTTGGCTTCATTGATGGCAATGCGCTCGTGATCAACGTCAATAACAAAAAGAATATCCGGCAAGCCGTTCATATCCTTGATACCACCGATTGAATTTTCGAGCTTATCCTTCATGCGCGTGCGCATCAGAACTTCTTTCTTGGTTAAACGAGCGAACGTGCCGTCCTGCTCCTGTGTTTCCAATTCGCGGAAACGACGGATAGAGGCGCGGATCGTTTTGTAGTTCGTCAGCATGCCGCCCAACCAGCGGTGGCTCACGTAAGGCATACCACAGCGTTCGGCTTGCTCTTTAACAATTTTTTGTGCGGCGCGCTTGGTGCCGACAAATAGAATTTGATTTCCCTTGGCCGCTTCAACACGCAGAATTTCTAGCGCTGCGTTGAAAGCTGGTACAGTTTGCTCAAGGTTAATAACATGGACTTTATTGCGTGAGCCGAATATAAACTTGCTCATCTTGGGGTTCCAGAAGCGGGTTTGGTGACCAAAGTGAACACCAGCCTGCAACATTTCGCGCATACTTACAGAAGACATAAATTTTCCTTTAGGGGTTAAGCCTCCACGTACCCCAGAGATCAACTATCCAAGACTTTGCAGACTTTTCAAGCACCCAGATCACTGTGTCGGAACGTGTGTGTCGTTGAGTTAAATTAACGGTTGATGAGACATCCCAGCAACCGGCGCGCTTTATACCATAACCCCGAGCCCATTTAAAGAAAAAAGCACGAAAACAAACCGCCGCAGCGCTCAAAACAGTTTGCATGGCAAGGCCCGCCCCGCAGCGTTATCCATGCGCAGGATAAAAGGCGCGAAAGGCACTCCCAGAACCGCGCGCAGACAGGTACAATGTGTCTCCAAATAGACCTAAGGCACACGATGACCATTCAACTACGATCAGAAGCTGATATTGCCAAAATGCGCGAAGCGGGACGTCTGGCCGCTGAGGTTCTAGAACTTATTGGTGATTATGTCGTACCCGGCGTAAGCACCGACGAATTAGATAGAATCTGTCACGAGCACATCGTCAACGTCCAGAAAGCCATTCCTGCTTGCCTGGGCTACCGCGGATTTCCAAAATCGGTCTGTACATCGGTCAATCAAGTGGTCTGCCACGGCATTCCCTCCGAAAAGAAAATCCTCAAGAGCGGCGATATTATTAATATTGATGTCACCGTTATCAAAGATGGCTGGTATGGGGACACCAGCAAAATGTTCGCCGTTGGCACTGTTGCGCCCCACGCGCAGCGGCTAATCGACATTTCACAAGAGTGTCTCTATCAAGCCATCGCCATAGTTCGACCCGGCGTGCGCCTCGGCGATATTGGGCATCTTATCCAGACCCATGCAGAAAAGAATTACTACTCTGTGGTGCGCGATTACTGCGGCCATGGCATTGGTACCGAGTTCCACGAAGAGCCACAAATACTGCACTACGGCACCCCGAACACAGGTCTAACGCTGGTAAAAGGCATGACCTTCACCATTGAACCTATGGTCAACGCCGGCAAGCACGGCACAAAACTGAAGGGTGATGGCTGGACCGTTGAAACCCGCGACGGGCGACTTTCATCGCAGTGGGAGCACACGCTCGCAGTGACCGATAACGGCTGCGAGGTTCTAACCGCAAGGCGCGAAGAGCCTTTTAAGCAGCAGTAATCTATGTCCGCAGAATCTTATGTCGTACCGCTGTTCTTTGATCAGAAGCGTTTCCTCGCCAATTTAGAGAACAGCGATCCAGTTGAAGTCTTTCGCGACGCACTGAGCGCCGCACATCATCATTTCAATAATCGCTTCCACGAAGGCGACGAAGTTCATCGACTGGTCAATGAGCAGGCCCAGTTCGCGGACCTTATCTTGCGTCACGCCTGGCAGCGTTTTAAATGGGACGGCGATATCAGTCTAGTTGCGGTTGGTGGCTATGGTCGCGGCGAGCTGCACCCGCACTCTGATATTGATTTACTGATTCTCACAAAAAGCAGCAAAGCCGAAAAATATCGTGCCAGCATTGAAAAGTTTTTAACCTTTCTGTGGGATATTCAGCTCACCATTGGCCACAGCACACGCTCGGTGGAGCAATGTGTCGAAGAGGCGCGCGGCGATATCACCGTCGCCACCAACTTGATGGAAACGCGTTTAATTTGCGGCAACGAAGCGCTACTTGCAAAATTAATGGCAAAAACGGGGCCCGACAAAATCTGGCCGTCGGCAACGTTTTATCGCGGCAAAATTGACGAACAAAAGCAGCGCCACCGCAAGCACGACGACACCGAGTATAACCTCGAGCCCAATATCAAAGAGGCCCCCGGCGGGCTTCGTGACATTCAGGTGATCAACTGGACAGCCAAGCGCCACTTTCAGGTCTACCGCCGATCCCACTTGGTTCACAAAGGGTTCCTCTCCGAGGAGGAATACACCACGCTGCGCCGCGACGAGGAGTTTCTCTGGCGCGTGCGCTACGGGCTGCACCTGATTGCCGAGCGTGCGGAAGAGCGTCTGCTATTTGAATACCAGCGCAAGCTAGCATTGATGTTTGGCTACAGCGATACCGAGGATCGCCTTGGCGTTGAGAAGTTTATGCAGCGCTACTATCAGGTGGTCATGTCGATTCGAGAGCTCAATGACGTGCTGCTGCAATACCTTGACGAGGCGATTTATCGCAAAGACAAAACCAAAGTCATCACCAAGATCAACGAACGTTTTTTGGTTCGCGACGACTATCTCGACACCACTAATCGAAGCGTTTTTATCAAAACTCCGTCCGCGCTACTCGAACTTTTCGCTCTCCTCGGCGAAAACGAAAATATTAGGGGGATTCGTGCATCCGCTATTCGGCAAATTCGTCTGCACAGAAATTTAATCAATGATGAGTTCCGCAGCGACCCGCAAAATCGTGAGCTGTTTATGCGCGTACTGCGGGCGCCCTACTTGCTGTCAGCACAGTTACAGCGTATGAATCGCTACGGCATTCTGGGTGGCTACTTGCCAGAATTCGGCAAAATTGTTGGCCAGATGCAGCACGACCTGTTTCATATTTACCCCGTCGACGTGCACACCCTCGAAGTGGTTCGGCATATCCGACGCTTGGTGCGCCCAGAAATGGCCGCCCAATTTCCCGTCGCCTCGCATATTTATAAAAACTTCCCCAAACCAGAATTGATCACCATCGCCGCGCTCTATCACGATATTGCCAAAGGCCGTGGCGGCGATCACTCCAAGTTGGGCTCCGTTGATATTGAAGACTTTGCAATACGCCATGGCCTGCAGCAGCAAGAGATCAATCTGCTGAAATGGCTGGTGGAAAATCATCTACTAATGTCCAGCGTGTCACAGCGGGAAGACACCTCTGACCCCGATGTGATTAATAAATTTGCCGCCCACGTCGGCAGCCAGATCTACCTAGACCATCTCTATGTGTTGACGGTGGCAGATATTAACTCGACCAATCCGCGACTCTGGACCGACTGGAAGGGTTCGCTGATGCGCAACCTCTATTTTGAAACCAAGCGCGTATTGCAGCAGGATGGCAGTGAACAAAGAACACGGTCAGCGTGGGTCCAAGAAGCCAAAGAATCTGCCCTGCGTGCACTGTACACTCGCAACATCACTGAAGCGCAAGCGCTGAGTGTTTGGCGCGACGTCGATGAAGAGTTTTTTCTGCGCGAGCAGGCAGAGCACATTGCTAAGTTTACTCAGGCAATTATCGATAATACAGAACCCGAAAAGCCCGTGATCTTGCTTAATGACGTAGGCGTCGAAGTACCCACCGCTACGCAAATTTTTGTTCATTCACAAAACCGCCAGCATATCTTCGCGATCACCGCGGCAACCCTCTCAAAGCTGCAGTTAAATATTCTGGATGCGCGCCTGCACACCACCGGCGATGGCTGCACCTTCGATGTGTTCTACGTGCTCGACGACAAAGATCGCCCGATTGGGGGCAATAACGCACTTGCCGCCAAAATCATAAAAACTTTAACGGAAGGCATTCTCAACCCCAGCGCCGTTAAATTTGATGTTCAGCGCCGGACACCACGGCAGCTGAAAAACTTCACCCTGCGCACCGTGGCAACACTGCGCAATGAGCCAGAATCTGTGGGCACTATTCTTGAAGTGGTAACCCCCGACAGGCCCGGGCTGCTCGCACATTTGGCGCGGATTTTTACGCGATTTGATCTACAGCTTTTAAATGCAAAAATCTCAACCCTCGGTGAGCGCGTAGAAGACGTTTTTTATCTTACAGACAGTGATTACCAGCCGATTACCGATCCAGACCTCATAGAGCTGCTGCAGGCAACCATTTGCAAAGAGCTCGATGAACGCAATCAAGAGGACGGGGCACAGTCACCGTCACGCAAAGTGAAGACTTGGGAGTAAGATCTACATTATGTCAATGAACCCTCAGCTTGAGCGTCTCCACCCCTACCCCTTTGAACGTCTAAACCAGCTCAAGGCGGGGATAGTCCCACCCAGCCACCTTGCGCCCATTTCGCTCTCGATTGGTGAGCCAAAACACCCCTCGCCCGCGTTTGTAAAACAGGTGCTTGTCGACCATATTGACGCCCTCGCTGTCTACCCAACCACAAAAGGTGGGCAACCATTGCGCGACGCCATTGCCACATGGCTGCAAAAACGCTTCAACTTGCCCTCTGGCAGCATAACGGCTGACCAGCACGTGTTACCGGTAACCGGCACCCGCGAAGCGCTTTTCGCCTTTACCCAAGCGGTGATCGACCGAGATACCAGCCCCCTGGTTGTCTCGCCCAACCCGTTTTATCAAATCTATGAGGGCGCGGCACTGCTGGCCGGCGCAGATGTGCACTACCTCGACTGCACTGACGAGAACCAGTTTATTGCCGACTTAAACACCGTGCCCGAGGCCGTGTGGCAGCGCTGCCAGCTCTTGCACCTCTGCTCACCGGGTAATCCGACTGGCGCCGTCATGAGTATTGCTCAGCTGCAACAGGCGATTGCGCTGGCGGACAAATATGATTTCTTGATTGCCAGCGACGAATGCTACTCAGAGATTTATCTCGACGAAGACAACCCACCGCCAGGGTTATTGGACGCCTGCGCCCAGCTTGGCCGTACCGATTATGCCCGCTGTGTTGTGTTTCATAGCCTCAGTAAGCGTTCAAACTTGCCGGGGCTGCGCTCTGGCTTTGTCGCCGGTGATGCAACACTGCTGCAGCGTTTTTTGCAGTACCGCACCTATCACGGCTGCGCCATGTCGCTGTCGGTTCAAGCGGCGTCCACCGCCGCGTGGCGCGATGAGCAGCATGTCATCGAAAACCGCCGACTCTACGCCGATAAATTTGCCGCAGTAACCGATATTTTGCGCCCAGTTTTAAACTTCCCAACGCCTCAGGCAAGCTTCTATCTCTGGGCAGAGACGCCCATAGACGACAGAGACTTTGCCAAAGGCTTATTTGCCCAAGAGAATGTCACGCTGTTGCCAGGACAGTATTTGTCGCGAGACTCGGCGCAGGGTAATCCTGGGCAAAACCGTGTTCGCATGGCGTTAGTTGCCGATATCGACGAATGTATTGACGCAGCGCAGCGCATCAAACGCTTCGTAGAAAACTTAGTGAAGTAACGAGCGCAGTAACAAGTGCAGTAACGAGGACATTACGCTTGATCAAACAACAGCGCGCCAACTTTATATTGCAGCGGCTCAATCAGCTCTATCCCGAAACGCCGGTGCCGCTAAACCACCGCAACAATTTTGAATTATTGGTTGCCGTGTTGCTCAGCGCCCAGTGCACTGACGAGAGGGTCAATCAAGTCACTCCAGCCCTATTTGCCCACGCCGACAATGCCTTCGATATGCAGCATGTGCCGCTTGAGACGATATACACCATTGTGCGTCCCTGTGGTCTGGCGCCGCAAAAATCGAAGGCAATTTCAAACTTGTCAAAAATCTTAGTTGAATCCTATGCCGGCGAAGTGCCTGAAGACATTAGCGCCCTTGAGACCCTGCCCGGCGTTGGCCACAAAACCGCCAGCGTGGTGATGTCCCAAGGCTTTGGCCAGCCAGCCTTTCCTGTTGATACCCATATTCACCGCTTGGCCCAGCGCTGGGGCCTGACGAAGGGGAAAAATGTGGTGCAGACTGAGCGAGATTTAAAGAAAGTCTTTCCGCGAGATCAATGGAACAAGCTGCATCTGCAGATTATCTTTTATGGTCGTGAATATTGCTCGGCGCGGGGCTGCGATGGCCGTGTCTGTGATATTTGTAGAACCTGCTATCCGAATCGCAAAAAGCCGTTTATCGCTCATAAGCCGTGATCCGCCAAAGCCCTAATCCCCGGGGCCGGAAGTCGATTTTTAGCGGGCTTGTAAACCAGCAAGTGCAACGCGACAAACACAGCATTAAACAATCTGAGAAAGAGCGGCATTAATTGGCGGGGTTGTTTTTAACGCTACGATTTGCAGGTAGTCTTTTCCAAGGCAATTAGCGCCTGCTTGCGCGCCAAACCCCACTTAAAACCGGCCAGTTGACCATCGCCGCGCACCACACGGTGACAGGGGATGGCGAGTGCGATTTTATTATTTCCACAGGCACTGGCGACTGCTCGCACTGCGCTGGGCTTGCCAATGCCGCGCGCCACATCTGCGTAGGACTGGAGACTGCCGTAAGGCACTTCCATCAAATAACTCCAGACAATGCATTGAAAAGGCGTTCCGTGTATATCCAGCGGCAGGCGAAGCTGTTTTGTCTTGCCTGCCAGAAAGTCATTGATCTCGCTAATCCATAATTCAAAGGTTGGCAGATCCTCCGTTGGCATGGGTTTCCACGTGGCCATGGGATATTCTTTTACCAACTGTGTAAGCAGTTTGTCGTCGCTATCATCAAATTGAAGAAAGCAGATCCCTCGATCAGTTGCGCCAACCATGACGCGTCCCAAACTTGTCGGCGCCGCAGCGTAGAAAATATCCTCGCAGGCACTCGCGTTGCGGTGAGTATTTGACGTCATATTCATTGGCTTAATCCTTTGTCCATTTAGTTGAGAGGCCGCGCGCCACCATCAGCGCGATTGGTGTCGGGGGCGTATCTAAAAGCGCGTCTCTCATACCTCTCTCGCCCCTCTCAACCCATCTATCCTAGCAGTTATTGTGAGGCTTGGAATTTGCCGTTCACACTAACCTCAAGCCCTGCTCCCTGCCACCACAGCATTCCATTCAATTAGATTAGGCCACAGCTCGTCATCAATCTAGCAAATCAACCGTTTTTTCACAGAGGGTTTTAGTTATAATTACCACCTTAAAAAAGGGAGGCAAGGTCGATGGTCAGGCTCTACGGCATCAAAAATTGCGACACGATTAAAAAAGCTCGCAAATGGCTCAGTGACCACCATGTAGAGTACACATTTTGCGACGTTCGTATCGACGATATTGACGCCACTGCGATTGAGCATTGGATCGCTCAGGCGGGTTGGGAAAAAGTCCTCAACCGCAGCGGAACCACGTGGCGCAAGTTACCTGAAGATATTCGAGAGACCACCCAAGCGAACAACGTCGTCGCCCTGCTCCTAGACTACCCAGCGATGATTAAACGTCCCGTGTTAGACATCAACGGGGCAATCCATATCGGCTTCAAGCCAGATCTCTATGAGACAATTTTTCATTAAACGGAAAGAGTAGATTTATGAGTCAGCTATACAGTTTTGCCGTCGGTGTTGGCAGCAAAAACAGTCGCGGGGAATGGTTAGAAGTCTTTTATCCAGCGCCACTCTTGAACCCAGATGCAGCGCTGCAAGATATTATTCGTGTCAGTTTAGGACTTACCGCAGGTGAGATCGAACCCAGCACCGAACAGTTAGCTGCCCTCTGCTCGGCGCTGTCTCACAATGGCTTTGGCCAGTTCGCGCGCTCGATAGAGCAGCTGGCCACCTCGAGCCGCCCGGTCGTTGCCGTGGCTCTGGCCACTAACAGTGCGCCCACCACAGTGCCGCAAGCCTATTTAAAGCTGCATCTTCTCAGCCATCGCCTCGTCAAGCCCCACGGCACAGATTTAACCGGTATCTTTGGTGTATTGAAAAATGTTGCCTGGACTAGCGTCGGCGCAATCGATATCGACGAACTACCGAACCGCCTGTTGCAGGCGCGTTTAGCGGGCCAGCCACTCAGCGTTAACTGCGTGGATAAGTTCCCTAAAATGGTCGACTACGTCGTCCCTAGCGGTATCCGTATTGCCGATACGTCAAGAGTGCGCCTCGGCGCTTATGTTGGCGAAGGCACCACCGTGATGCATGAAGGCTTTATTAACTTTAATGCTGGAACCGAAGGCCCCAATATGATTGAAGGTCGCGTATCCGCTGGTGTTTTCTGTGGTGCCGGATCGGATATCGGCGGCGGCGCATCTATTATGGGTACCCTCTCAGGCGGCGGGAGCTTGGTTATTTCTGTCGGTGAAAAGTGTCTGCTGGGTGCAAATGCTGGACTAGGTATTCCTCTCGGTGACCGCTGCACAGTTGAAGCTGGACTTTACATCACCGCAGGCACTGTGGTGACCATGCTCGATGCAAATAAAAAGGCCAGCGGTACTATGAAAGCAAGGGATCTAGCCGGTAAGAGTGATTTGTTGTTTAGACGTAATTCGGTCTCTGGGGCCGTTGAGTGTCTGACTAACAAGAGCGCCGTGGAGCTGAACAGCGAATTGCATACAGCCAACTAAACTTGCGCCAGCTAAGGCCGCTCAAGCTAGGTCCTTACAAGCTAAGTCCACACAAGTTAAGTCCATACAAGCTAAACCCACACCAACAGTGCAATATCTCTGATTAAAAGAGCCATGGCACTGGATTGGCGCAACCCACCGTCTCGCTGAAAGCCATCAAGCGCCCAACAAACTCTGCCCGCACACGCGCAGGGTGTTGCCATTGATACCCGCTGCTTGAGGGCTGACAAAGAAGCCAATCACCTCGGCAACATCCACAGGTAACCCGCCCTGACCGAGGGATGAGAGACGACGACCCATTTGTCGGGTCATAAAGGGAATCGCAGCGGTCATCTGGGTTTCAATAAAGCCCGGTGCCACGGCATTAACGGTGATACCGCGCTTGGCACAGGGCTTGGCCAAGCTGTCCACCATACCAATCACGGCAGATTTGGAAAAACCATAATTTGTTTGACCGGGATTGCCGGCAATACCGCTAATCGAAGCCACACCAACAATTTTACCGCCATTATCCAATAGCTCCGTCGCCAGCAGCGCCTCGTTGATCCGCTGCGCGCTGCCAAGGTTAACCTGCATCAACAGGTCCCACTGCACGGAGGTCATACGACTAAGCGTTTTGTCCCGCGTAATACCGGCATTGTGCACAATGCCATGCAGCGATGGTCCCTGTTGCTGGCAAAAACTCACGATAGTCTCAGGCGCATTCACTGCGGTAATATCGAGCGCCAATGGCAGGCCATTAATAGACCGCATGGCCTCATTCAGCGCGGCCTCTGCCTGTGGCACGTCGATACCAATAACCTTTGCTCCATCCCGCGCGAGCACTTGGCTGATGGCGAGCCCAATACCGCGAGCAGCACCGGTGACAACTACCGTTTTGCCTGCGAGCGGCCGCACCCAATCGGCCGTCATCTCTGCAATCGGTTTGGCTACCGTCAACACTTGCGCATTAAGGTAAGCGGACCCCGCGGAGAGCAAAAACCGCAACGGCGCCTCCAGAGCTGTCTTGCCGCCGCGGTCGACGCAAATAAGGTTAGCTGTGGCCCCTTTGCGGCCAATTTCTTTTGCTACAGATTTGATAAAACCGACTAAACCACGCTGCACCGTTGCATAAGTGGTGTCCTTTAGCGCATCCGGTTTATGACCGATAACAATCACTCGCCCACTCTCTGCCAATGACTTTAGATGCCGACTAAAAAACTCATGCAGTTGACTGCTCTCTTCAGCACTACGAATACCGGATGCATCAAAAACAAGACTGCCCTTCACCGCGTCGTCCGTATTCGCTAGCTTAATATCTGTTGTTGCCAATGTATTGGCGATCTCTTTGGCAAACATTGCGCCTTGGCTGCTGCCAGAAAAAACATGGCCCGATACGCGATGAGGATGGGAGGCGTCTTCACGCTGCAGATGTACCGGGGTGGGCAGTCCGAGCGCATCAAAAATGGATTTGGTGAGGCTTGCATTGGCGAGTTCTAAATAGCGATCAGTCATGTTTTTATGTCCTTTCAACGAGGTCGTCATAGCGCTTGTCAGCAGCGGCTGTAAAGTGTAACCGGAGACGTCACAACACCATTGGCCGAGATGCCAAATTATAAGCAGTGAAGCGCCAATGGTCGCGCGCAGCGGGCTTGTTATTGTGCCATATCAATACTGTTTGGTGTCATAATGCGCCTAACCTGAAACAACAAAACTCGGACTATTCCCTATGAGCACAATACGCAGAGTTGCCATTATTGGCGGAAACAGAATTCCTTTTATGCGCAGCAACACCGCTTACAGCGAGGCCAGCAATATGGATATGCTGTCAGCCACCCTTCAAGGGCTTGTTGAGCGCTTTAACCTTCATGGTGAGCGTCTGGGTGAAGTCGCTGCAGGTGCCGTAATGAAGCACTCGCGCGATTTCAATATGGCACGTGAGGCCACCCTAAACTCTGGATTATCGTTAGAAACACCCGCCTACGATGTCCAGCAGGCCTGTGGTACGGGTCTTGAAGCGGCTATTCTCGTGGCCAATAAAATCGCGCTAGGACAAATTGATGCAGGTATTGCAGCGGGCACCGACACCGCCAGCGACGCGCCTATCGCGCTCAATGAAAAATTTCGTCGAATGATGCTTGACCTCAACAAGGCCAAAACCGCTGGTGAGCGACTGAAAATCCTACTGCGTTTCCGTCCCAGCTTTATTGTTCCAGCCATCCCGCAAAATGCTGAGCCACGCACGGGCTTGTCTATGGGCCAGCATTGCGAAATCATGGCAAAACATTGGCAGATCAGTCGAGAAGCGCAAGATGAGTTGACCTGGCACAGCCACCAAAATTTACTCGCCGCCTATAATGAGGGCTTTTTTGACGACCTTATCAGCCCATTCAACGGTGTTGCCCGCGACGGCATTATGCGTGACACGCCCTTGGAAAAATTAGCCAAACTCAAACCCGCTTTCGATAAGCAAAACGGCACCTTAACCGCGGCCAACTCCACCACCCTTACCGATGGCGCCGCCGCCGTGCTTCTGGCCAGTGAGGAATGGGCAGCAGCGCGCAACCTGCCGGTTCTGGCCTATTTGTCATTTAGCGAAGTGGCTGCCGTTGATTTCTATTCTCAGGGCGAGCAGAGCGAAGGTCTATTAATGGCGCCCGCCTATGCAGTGCCGCGCATGCTAAAGCGCGCCGGTATCAGCTTGCAGGATTTTGATTTCTATGAAATCCACGAGGCATTCGCTGCACAGGCGCTGTGTACTCTAAAGGCTTGGGAAGATGCAGATTTTTGTCAAAACAAACTGGGATTGGAGCAACCATTGGGCAGTATCGACCGCAGCAAACTCAATGTGAAAGGCTCAAGTGTCGCGACCGGACATCCATTTGCGGCGACTGGACCAAGAATAATTGCAACTTTAGCAAAAATATTGGAACAAAATGGCAAAGGCCGTGGTCTTATCTCTATCTGCGCCGCAGGTGGCCAAGGTGTGACGGCCATACTCGAGAGATAAGCTTGCAAGAAACAGTCTATGAAGCCTCAATGACAAGAGGTTTAGGGAAATAGATACAGAGCGACATTAACGCTCGAGGAGATCGGCGCAGTTCCCACGGTATAACGTGGGCCCGGTTCCTCCCCGAAGGGGTCTTACGATTGGATATGTAAGACCCCTTTTTAATGTCCCAAGCTAAATACCAGCACCCTTTGTGACGCTAGTGCCAGTCGCTCAAGACACTAGAACTTAAGGCCACTAAAACTAAAGACCAATAACAACAAACAGCACAGCGGCCATCGCACCCGCGATCAGGGCATAGGGCAACTGGCTGAGCGCATGTTCCATAACGCCTGTGCCGGAACTCTGGGCCACCAAGACCGTTGAGTCACTGTAAAAACAGGCGTGGCTGCCAAAAGAACTTGCCGACAACAACGCACCAATCATCAACGGAATAGACACATCCATGCTGACCGCTAAGGGAATAAAGATCGGAATGGCAATGGCAAAAATGCCCCATGACGAACCTGTCGCAAAGGCCAGCAGCGACATCACCACAAAGGTCATAAGCGGCAGCATCAAGGGCGACATAAGTGGGCGCAGCGATTCGATCACGTACTGAGGCAGGCCTAGCTGATCATTTACGGCTTTAAACATAAAGGCACAAATTACCGTTCCTAGGGGCGGCAACATTATCTTAAAGCCGTTCATCACCGCTTCGAGGGCCCCTTTTCCGGAAATTAATTTCTGCGCCACCAGGAAGGGAATGGTTACTGCGAGAGTCACGATAATGCCCTTCAGCAGGTCTATATCGAAGTAGATTGAGAAGCCGATGAGAGAAATGAGTGGCAACAAGAAAGTCCAGAGATTCGCATTGCCCGCTGGTTCATCTGCATGATCTTCAAAATCAACCACATCGGTAAGCGACAGCTGTCCTTTCTGAGCCATCGCTTCGGCGTGCTTCATCGGCCCGAGCAGAGGAAATCTTCCGGTGGCAACCAAGGGAACCAAAATCACCGCAATCCACGCATAAAACATGTAGGGAATACCGGAAATGTAGAGGCTCAACCCACCGCCACTGCTCGCCGCGCCGGCATCTTCAAGCAGCGCAGCAAAATACACCGCCCAGGTTGAAATCGGCACAATCACACAGGTGGGGGCCGCGGTTGAATCCACCACATAGGACAACATGGAGCGCGACACTTTAAATTTGTCAGTCACTTTTTTCATCGATGAGCCGATGGCAATGGCATTGAGATAGTCATCAATAAAAATCGCCATTCCCAAGAACCATGTGACCAGCAGGGATTTATTGCGCGTGTTGGCTTTTCGCGCCATGTTCTGAGCGAAAGCTGTTGCAGCCCCCGTTTGAATAAGCAGCATGATCAAACCGCCCATCAAGCCACAGACCATGATCACCCAACCAATAGTTTCATCTGCCATAATCTCAAGCGAAAGATCAGCAACACCGCCGATAACGGCCGTCGGATCAATAAACAACAGACCCGACACCACACCCGCCAGCAGTGAGAAAATAGGACGGTGGGTAATCACCGCTAAGGCCACGACAATCAACGTTGGTATTAGGCTTAAAGCACCGTAGGTTTCCACATCAACTCCCAGGTTGTTGTTTTTGTTGGCGCAATAATACAGACAATTTACCGCGTCTGTCTCTACCCAATTTACGCCGTTTTGCGCAGATAACGCTGCGGCAATAAGAGACTATAATGAAAGGCTAAAAACAGTTGCCTCTCGCGGAAAAATAATCGCTACTGCGAGCACAAACAAGAATAGATACACTGCACCACTAATGAGCCTGCGCCATATTTTCGATAATTAAATCGCAAAACCGCGACAGCAGCGGCTCTGGCAGCGTGTGCCCCATACCGTCGAACAGTTCGAGTCGCGCGTGGCGAATATGCTTGGCTGTATCGATACCTCCACTGACGGGCACAAGACAGTCTTGCAGGCCATGAATAATCAGCACAGGCGCCTTGATCGACTTCAACAGCGCAACACGATTGGGCGCGGCACTAATCGCCGCCATTTGGCGCCTATAACCTGCGGGATTGCTCGAGCGCTTATGCTCCGCTACAACCACGGCTCTAATTTCATCGTCGCTTTGCGGATACGCGGGGCTGCCAATCATCTGCCAAGTCTCAACGGCAATATCCAAGGCTGTCTGCGACTTCGATCTGGGTTTCAGCATTTGCAGTATCACCTTGGTGGAAGCAGTGCCAACCCCGCGAACGCCGCTGGTCGACATAATTGAGGTGAGTGACAGAATGCGGTCGGGATAGCGCGCTGCAGCGATTTGGCTGATCATGCCGCCCATAGACATGCCGACAATATGGGCCGACTGAATACCCAGCGCATCGAGAAGCCCAATGGTGTCCGCCGCCATATCTTCGAGCTGATACGGTACCTTGAAGCGCCAGCCCAAGCGACGCATAAGGAAGAGCTTGAACAATCCCGGGGCTGCCTGACCATCCATTTTGTCGGTTAACCCAATATCGCGATTATCAAACCGAATAACGTGAAACCCTCTATCGGCCAATTCTTGGCAAAATGACAGAGGCCAGCGCACCAGCTGGTTGTAGAGCCCCGCCACCAACAATAGGGTTGGATTATGCGCGTCGCCAAACGTCTCGTAGGCCATGCGCAGACCGTTAGAGTGCGCAAATTGAGTGCTCGCTACAGTAACGCCTAGGCTTTTCGAGCTGTGTTCTGAAATCATTATTTTCCCAACCGGTGTGACAGCACGTGTAGGTGCCCGCTCTGAGCAAAACACCGTGGCATCGCTAGGGCGTCACAATATTAAAGCTATCGTTCGATGCGCCCAGTATCGAAAAGAACGTTATTAAGCGCAAGACGCTACCATCCACTTTTAATGCATCACTTTTGATCATATCGAGAACGCTAACCTGCCCGCCAACCAATCCGAGGAACATGGATTTTGTCAGGGTCAAACTGGCATCGGCCTTTGGATCGGTCGCCGCCTCGCGATAATAGAGTACGGAATTGCGCACTTGCAGAACGAAGTTTTGATCGAGATCGCTAAAGCGGATATTAATCACCAGCGCCTCACCCTCCGCCTTGTCCGCATCAAGCTTGACTGACAGCGCCTTCATAAATTCAAGCAATGGCACTTCGTTTAAAAACGCGGCTGACGATGCTACCGAACGCATTTTTGGCGGGCCGTTTTCCAATTCGTCAACGCCCATCAAATAGATATCGCGCCAGAGCGAAGATTCCGCCTGATAACCCAGCTGTCGATAGGCGTCTGCCAACATGGCCTTGGCTGGGCGGTTATCCGGATCGGCGAAAACTACATGGTTCAACACCTCAGCCACCCAGCGATATTCGCCGCGCGCTTGATAAGCCGCCGCTTTGCTCAAAATGGCATCTGCACCACCCATAAATTCGACATAGTGTTCAGCAGCATGCAGCGGCGGCAGTGGATCTAAATTCGCTGGATTGCCATCGTACCAGCCAAAATAGTGTTGATAGACTGCGCGACTGTTGTGACTCAATGTCCCGTAGTAACCGCGCAAGTGGAAATTACCTGCCAAACTTTTCGGGAGCTTGAGGGCTGCAGCAATCTCTCTAGGCGTGTAGCCAATATTGGCTAACCGCAGTGTCTGGTCGTGGGTGAAGCGATACATATCCTGCTGCTGTTGCATTTGCGTGATGATGCGCTCATGCCCCCAGGTCGGCCAGTGGTGAGAATTAAAGAACACCTCAACCTGATCGAGGCGATCAATGGCTTCGCCAATATAGTTGCTCCACAGCAGTGCATCGCGCACTTTAGCGCCGCGCAGCGTCAGCACATTGTGCATGGTGTGACTGAGAACTTCAGCGCCGCAGAAAGCCTTCCAGCGCGGTAAGTAAAAAGTCATTTCAGCGGGTGCTTCAGAGCTCGGCATGTTGTAAAACTCAAAATCAACACCGTCGACAACAAGATTGACCTGACCTTTATCGATAACCACATTGGGCTGCAAAATCGAGGTGCTGCCGAAAATGACCTGCTTGCCTAAACCGGAATCCACATGACCGGTAGCAGACTTTTCTAAGGCGCTGCCATAGATGCTGGCTGCCCGCCGCAACATGGTCGGGCCGGCCATTACATTCTCGCTGGTCGCTTCAGCAATAAACCCCTCGGGGGCGATGATTGGGATATTTTTTTCAGCGGCATCCTGTGCCGAGAGTATGCCGGCAGCGCCGCCAAAGTGATCGACATGGCTGTGGGTGAAAACAATCGCCGAAACAGTGATCTTACCCAACTGCTGCTCAGCAAAGGCCATCGCGGCCGTGACAGTTTCAATGGTGGTGAGAGGGTCGACAACAATCCAACCAGAGTCCCCTTTGATTAACGTGAGGTTGGCAAGATCGAAGCCTCGCAACTGATAGATGCCCTCTTCAACCTGGAACAACCCGCGAATATTGTTCAGTTTCGCCTGTCGCCAGAGACTGGGATTGACCGTGGCCGGCGCATCTCCCTGCAAAAAATCGTAGTCGGAGGCATCCCACATTTTCTCGCCAGCGGCACTGACAACAACGTCCCCAGAGGCAGCGGCGATCAAACCGCGGCGAGCGTCATCAAAATCTTGCTGCGCCGCCAAATCCAGCGTTTCCGCCATCCGCTGATGACTCGCTACGGTGTGCTCACTAGCCTGTAACTTATCACTAGTTGGCGTCGCAGAACGATCGCAGCCCGAGACAAACACCATGGTAGCAAACACCAGTGCAGGTACTCTTTTTTTGCTCAATCCGATCTGAAACATGATGAGGAATCCTTTTTTCTTAATCTAATAATGGTGACAATTTTTTGGTTGGCGCTTCTCGCTAGGGGCGCAAAAACAGCGAGAATTTCACCGGCAGCAGGCGACTCAAATAGTCCATCACATTAGAACCTTTACCCACTTTTATGCGCACCTTGCGCTTTCGCACACCGGTGAGAATGTCACTCGCCGCTTCGTCTGCGGTGGTCCAAAACCACGCTTCCGTCTTCGCCAACGCTTCCTCGGCCTCTTCGGGGCTCTGCTCTACCGCTGTGCGTCGCGCATTTTTCGCGATGGACGTTTTTATTCCAGAGGGAAAGGCGCAGGCAATATGCATATCTTTGCCGAGAAACTCAGTTTCATGACGCAGCGCATCGGTAAAGCCGCGGACAGCGAACTTTGAGCTGCAATAAGCTGTCTGAGTAGGCACGGTAAATAAACCAAACACACTGGAGACGTTGACGATACACCCGCGCTCAGATTGCGCCATGATGGGCCCAAACGCTTTGCAGCCGTACACAACACCCCAGTAATTAATATCCATCACCCAACGCATATCCTCGAGAGACGCGTCCTTAAATAAAGCCCCTAGGGCAACGCCAGCATTATTTATCAGTAAATTAACCTGCCCGTGTTGGCTAACCACATCGCTGGCGAAAAGCTGCATAGCCTGCCAATTGGCGACATCGACACAGTGCAGGGACACCGTCACGTCGGACCGGAGGAGTGTTTTTGTCTCATCGAGACCCGCTCTGTTAATATCGGCGAGGGCAAGATGACAGCCTTGAGTGGATAACTGAATCGCCAGGGCGCGGCCAATACCGGAACCGGCACCTGTAATCACCGCGACTTTGTTGTTGAAATTTTTCATCTATCAGCCTTTTTTATTATTAGAAAACAGCCCCGAGTCTATTGCAGGCTCGAGGCTGTTCTTTGATCGGCTTTCTATTTTTACGCTATCGTCTTTAACACACTTCAAAGAGGCCCGCAGCACCCATGCCGCCACCCACACACATGGTGACAACCACGTACTTAACACCGCGACGCTTACCTTCCATCAAGGCGTGAATAACCATCCGCGCACCGCTCATGCCAAATGGGTGGCCAATTGAGATCGACCCGCCATTGACATTTAAACGCTCCATAGGAATGCCCAGCTTGTCGCGGCAGTAAATCACCTGTACGGCGAAGGCTTCGTTCAGTTCCCACAGGCCAATATCATCCATCTTCAATCCTGTACGCTGCAGCAACTTGGGGATTGCGTAGACAGGGCCGATACCCATTTCGTCGGGTTCGCAGCCTGCCACAGCCATACCGCGGTAGATACCCAGCGGCTCCAGATTGCGCTGGGATGCCAATGTGCTGTCCATCAAAATAACCGCAGCAGCACCGTCAGACAACTGAGAGGCATTACCTGCAGTAATGGTTCCGCCATTGCGCACGGCTTTAAGGCCAGACAGATTTTCTAGGGTGGTACCTGGACGATTGCCCTCATCTTTCGTCAGGGTAACTTCCTGTTGAGTCACTTCACCGGTTTCACGGTTGGTGACATTCATGGTCGCTGTCACGGGCACAATTTCGTTGGCAAATAAATCGGCTTCCTGTGCCGCTGCCGTGCGCGTCTGAGAAATCAGTGCATATTCGTCTTGGGCTTCGCGGGAAATATTGTAGCGCTTGGCGACCACTTCAGCCGTATCGAGCATGGGCATATGAATAGCGGGCGCATGTTTCATGGCTAAAGGGTCGGCGACGCGATAGGTGTTGAAATGTTCGTTCTGAATCAAGCTGATACTTTCACAACCACCCGCAAGCACAACAGGAGCGCCATCAAACATAATTTGCTTGGCACCGGTCGCGATTGACATCAGACCGGACGAGCACTGACGGTCAATAGTCATGCCCGAGACAGTCAAAGGCAACCCAGAGGCCAGTGCTACCTGACGGCCAAGGTTCATGGTCTGCGTGCCCTGCTGCATCGCGGCCCCCCAGATACAGTCGTCAATTTCGGCGGGGTCAATGCCGGCACGCTGCACCGCGGCAGTCACGGCGTAAGAGCTCATGGAGGGCGACTCAAGGTTATTAAATGCACCACGGAAGGCTTTACCAATGGGCGTGCGAGCGGCTGATACAATTACGGCTTCTTTCATAACGGGGTCCTTAATCAATAATAATGTGATGAGGGCTGAAGGCAACCGCCGCCAGCCGTCGGAATTTACTCGATCAGCTACGCCTTTAGCGCAGCCATGGCTTTCATGACAAACTTTTCAGTCTGCTTGCCACCCGACTCCAGCGCCTGCTGGTTGGAACTGTCAGACAGCGCGTCCCAGTTGGCAACAATTTCATCGGGATTTTGCTGCTCGACGGGTAGAAAAATACCGTCGGTTTCGTACATGCTGGCCTTGGCGTAGCCGCCGGCACCCGCACATAAAATCGTTCTTGTTGGAGCACTCTCAGCACAGAGCACCAGCGCGCCGGCTGTTACCGACTCTGGCGTCATCACCGCTAACACAGGCGCTGGCAACAGGTCTTCCGTCATGCGCGTTCCGGCTGTTGGTGCCAGTGCGTTGACGTGAATATTATTTTTTCCACCCTCGAGTACGAGGGTATTCATGAAACCCAGCACCGCCATTTTCGCGGCGCCGTAGTTACTCTGACCGAAGTTTCCGTACATACCACTTGATGATGTGGTCATGACGATGCGGCCGTAGTTTTGCTCCCGCATAATGTCCCAGACGGCTTTGGTGCAGTTGACTGAACCCATTAAATGCACGTCCATAACCAGCCGGAAATCTGCCAAATCCATCTTACTGAATGACTTGTCACGCAAAATTCCAGCGTTGTTGATCAAAATATCAACACGTCCCCACTTGGCCATGGCCTGCGCCACCATATCGGCGACTTCGTCGTACACAGCGACGTTGGCACCGTGAGCGATGGCTTGGCCGCCGGCGGCTTCGATCAGTGACACCACTTCGAGTGCTGCAGCTGAAGAGGCGCCGGTGCCATCTCGCGCACCACCTAAATCGTTGACCACCACTTTTGCGCCGCGAGCGGATAACGCCAACGCATGCGAGCGACCCAAACCGTTGCCGGCACCAGTCACAATGGCGACTCTTCCTTCAAAATTAATACTCATGATGTTCCTCGTTGTTCGTTAATAATGGCGTAAAAAAGGGTTAACGCGCCATTTGCACGCTTAACCACTCAGCGATTAATGCGGGTTTTTCTTCGCCCTCAATCTCAACCGTAACTTCGATTTTAAAGTCGAACTGGCCGGGGCGCTTTTCGATAATCTCTAACACAGTTGCGTGACAGCGAATATTGCTGCCCACTTTAACGGGCGCTAAAAATCGGACTTTATCAAAGCCTTTATTGACGCCCATATACATGCCGTTAATCACGAGGCTGTAGCTTTCTGAAAAATAGGAGAGCATCGACAGGGTTAAAAAACCATGGGCGATCGTGGTACCAAAAGGGGTTTTAGCTGCGGCCACGGGATCGACGTGGATAAACTGGCGGTCTAAGGTGCAGTCGGCAAATACGTTGATTTGATCTTGGGTGACGTTAAACCAAGCCGTGGGCTCAGCAACATAACCGATATACTTTTCAATTTCGCTTTTTTCAATAACCATTGGCATAGAATTTCCCCTCACATGACTGCATTTGTTATCAATCCGTATTGAACTGGATTGTTCTTTTATAGTGTGACCAGAATACCCTGTTTTGACCGTAAAATGCTATGTCTAGTTGGCTTCTGTTCACTATCAGCAGGGTCAATATGCACTTTTTTTTGCGGTTGCCCGTGCCCTTGTGCATAACGATTGCAAGCTACGAGCGATGCTCTGCTGTACTCATTAACATTCCAAGCGCGACGGTTAGGATTGCTCCGTCCCGTTGAGTAAATTGAGTTGTAGACGCAGACCGTCTTCGCCGTCCTCATAATAGGCGGGCAGTTTTTTCAACAGAGTAAAACCAAACTTTTGGTAAAGAGTGCGTGCGGGTGATGGCGATGCTCTCACCTCTAAACGCAGCCGCTGACACCCACGCTGTCGCAGTTGTTCGATCAGCGAAGTGAGTAACAGCGTTGACAGACCCCTACCCTGACACTCAGGCATCACAGCGATGGAATAGAGCCGCGCCGGACGCTGCTGGCCGGGCACCAAACACACAGTGTAAGCGACTGGTTTGCCGTCCAATTCCGCTACTGTATTGAGCGCAACACCGCGACTCAGGAGGTAGCGCATCTGCCTCGGCGATATCTTGTCGCTGGTAAAACAACGCGACTCAATCACCAGCAGTGCTTCGGTATCGGCAACGGTGGCTGGCCGCACCTTCGCATCGAGCACGCTAGCGTCCCCGCAATTCAAGGCGACGGCAGAACTCTGCCATGACTTGCATATAGAGTTCGTCACCCAAATAGGCGTCTTCCACTTTGTAGTCCATGCTGGGATTATCATTGACCTCGATCACGTAGGCTCGCCCATCGACCTCTTTGATGTCGACGCCATAAAGACCATTGCCAATAATTTTGCAGGCTTTGATAGCGGCATCGAGCACCACTTTTGGCACTTCAAAGGTTGGCAGCGTTTCAAAACCACCGGAAAAATAACGCTTTGAATTATGGTTGTAGATTTGCCAGTGGTTGCGTGCCATGCGGTATTTGCAGGCGAAGATAGCCCGGCCGTTGAGCACGCCTATGCGCCAGTCGTAGTCGGTAAACAGGTACTCTTGCGCCAGAACCAGTGCGCTGGTCTCGAATAAGCGATCTAAGCGCTCGACAAGTTCGCTGCGGGTGGTTGCTTTAAAGACACCATTGGAAAAGGAGCCCTCGGGCATTTTCAGCACCATGGGATAGGAGAGCTGCTGCTCCAGTTGCTCGAGAGTGGCATCGCTGCGGTCAGTGATAACTTCAGTGCGTAAACTCGGGACATTTTGATAGCTAAAGGCGTCGTGCAAAAACACCTTATTGCAGCAGCGTAAAATCGATGCAGAATCATCCATCACCACAAGGCCGCTTTTCTCGGCCTTCAGTGCTAAACGATAGGTGTGATGGTCAATACCGGTGGTTTCGCGAATAAAGAGTGCATCGTAGTGGCTGATATTTTGCAGTTGGTCAATACTGAGAGCTTCCGCGTGAATGCCCTGCTTGGCCGCGGCTTTAATAAATCGCGCAATCGCTTCTTTGTCGCTCGGAGGGTTTTTCTCCTCAGGATTAACCAATATCGCCATCTCCCAGCGGTGGCGTTTCTGCGGTGCGCCGGTGCGCCAGACGGTTTGGATAAATTCGCCTAGCCTGACCATAAAGTCAACGCGCTGTGCACTAGTGAGGGCGCCAAGGGGCCAGCGTTTGATATTGAAACTGAGTTTTCCTGCGCTGTCTTGCAAGGTTATTTTTAAGATTGGAGCGGGATATTGTGCAAAGATCTTACCCGCGACTTTTTTCAGTGACGGTTCATCGATCTTGCCAAAGTACACTAAATGCTCGCGAGGAATATCACTGACTTCAAGCTCTGGAACTGCGCCGGTGAAGTGCAGCATGCTGCCTGATTCACTGCTTAAAAAGCGCAGCTCGTTAATGGTTTTTACACTCGGCAGCGCGATGTGCGAGCGGGCTTCGGCAAGTAGGGAGCAGTAGTAGCCTTTACTCAAATAGGTCTCGGTATCACAGAGATTAATAATCCGTGTCTTGGGCTCGTTTTGTTGCGGAAAATCGTTTAAATACTGTCCAAAGGTGACCACCTCAGCGCCGTACCCGGCAAAATCCTCTTCACCACTATCGACTACAAGCAGGGTCTTAATCATGTTTTATCTCTGTTAGTTGCGCGTAACGCGCGATTGTTTCTCTGGGGGCTGGCAAGACAATAAATCTGCCCACTCAGGAGTGCTATATAGGCTTAATTTTGCTCGACAGCAACTTTAGTTTTACGCCTTGTACAGAGTGCCAACGGTGTCCTGCTCAAACAGTGGCGGCACAGCGCAAAACTGTGGCCTCAGTTACGGGAGTGCCATAAAAGTGCCATAAAAAAACCCCATTCAACAGTCTGAATGGGGTTTCCTATAAGTCGCTGTATCAGCTTGCGTTATAACCTGCCTGCCCAGCGCTGCACGCCTGTTACAGAATCCTTTACCAACCGCAGGCGCGGTCTTTGTTCTGATCCTTTAACCAGCTATTGAGCGGCGCAAAGTAGTCAATAATCGCGCTGCCGTCCATTTGGCGCTGCCCTGTTAACGCTTCCATTGCATCTGGCCAAGGCTTGCTCTGACCCATCGCTAGCATCGCGCCCAGTTTGGCACCGGCGACTTTGTTGTTGTAGATGGAGCATTCATTGAGCGGGCCTTCATAGCCTGCCGCGGCGCAGAGTGCTTTGTGAAATTGAAACTGCATAATAAACGACAAGAAGTACCGGGTATAAGGCGTGTTGCCCGCAACATGGTACTTGGCGCCTGCATCAAAATCGGCCTCACTGCGAGCCACTGGGGCACGCAAACCTTGGTACTCTTCGCGCAACTTCCACCAGCTGGCATTGTAATCTTCCGGCGCAATTTCACCGGAGAAGACCTTCCAGCGCCACTCGTCAATCATCTTACTGAACGGCAGGAAGGCAATCTTGCTCAGCGCCAGTTTCATCTGCTTGTTGATGGTGGCTTCGTAGCTGTCGGTAACTGCTCCGATTAATCCTTTCTGCTGCAGATAGCTCGGTGTCATAGAGAGCTGAATGGTGTCGCCAATGGCTTCATGGAAGCCATCATGGGCACCGCCTTTGAAATACGAAGGCTGATCTTTGTACATTTGGTAGTAGTAGATGTGCCCGAGTTCGTGATGCAGGGTGCCGAACTGCTCTTCGTTAATTTCGACGCACTGCTTGATGCGCGGATCGCTGCCACCGCCCATATCCCAAGCGCTGGCATGACAAACCACATTGCGATCGCGGGGCTTTTTAATCATTGAGTTTTGGTAAAAACTCTCAGGCAATGACGGCAGTCCCAGCGAGGTGAAGAATCCCTCTGCGGTTTTGGTCATCTTCATCTCATCATAGCCTTGATCCACTAAGGCTTTGGTGACATCTAACTGCCCAACCCCTTTGTAGGGCTCCATAATGTCGTAAATATTGTCCCAGGTCTGAGACCACATGTTGCCCAGCAGGTGCGCTGGAATCGGCTGATCTAGCGGCACGCGATCGGCACCATAGGTCTCGCTGAGTTTAGCCCGCACATGGCAGTGTAGCTCTTCGTAGAACGGCTTGACCTGCTCCCACAGACGACGCGCTTCCACAACAAACTCTTCGCTCGGCATGTCGTAACCGCCGGTCCAGAGCTCAGCTAAGTTCTTAACGCCAAACTCCTTGGCGCCCTCATTGGCAATTTCGACAAAACGCTGGTAGTCCTTGCGATAAGGTGGCGACACTTCACGCCAGCCCTTCCACACATCGAGCAGCTCATCGTAATCGCGGGACTGCGCGAGAACGGCTTCAAGCTCCTGCAGTTCACGGCATACGCCCGCCTCATTACAGTATTTGCCGGCGCCGTATTGGCCTTCCATATTGGTGAGGATTTCCGACAATTCCGTGCGCAGCGCAGCATCGTCTGGTGCTGGGGCCGAGGACCCACGCAACATTAACTCGATGGCGCGAGCGGTACGCTCGTCCATCTCTGCACCCTTATACTGTTTTGCCTGCTTGACCACGGCGCTCTCAAAGGCAAGACCGCGCTCGCCTGCCTTCGCTGCCAGGACGGCCGTATCCTGAGTAATGTAAGTGCTGCGCACCCAGGCTGCGGCATAACTCTCTTTCGCCAGCTCATTGCCCTCGCGCTCAATACGCGAGACAAAATCGGCGGGCGATTCAGCAGGCGCCTTGGCCTGGTCACAGGCACCCAGTAATAGTGCGCCCATTAGGGGCACGATAAATTTATGTTTCATCAATCTGCTCCACGCATCATTTTTGTAATTATGGGTGACACTAACAACATCAGAACGGCAATACCCAGGGCGATATAACCGACCTGAGTGTAAACTTCCACATACCCCGCCTTGGCAGCTGCGACGTTAGTCATCTGCCCGCCGATAGTCTCTGCGCCAGTGGTGCGCGCAATCATACCCGCGAGGAAATTCGATAATCCCGAGTAGAGAAACCATGCACCCATGGTCATGCCGACAATTCGTGCAGGTGCCAGTTTGGTCACCGCAGACAACCCCACAGGCGATACCATCAACTCACCCATGGTGTGAATCCAGTAAATCGCGAAAATAAAGAACACGGGTGTATAGCCCATAGGGCCAGAGCTTTTCATACCCGCCACCAAGGCGAGGAAGCCGAGACCCGCCAAGGCAACACCCAAGGCAAACTTGACCGGTGTCGAGGGGTTCAGTTTGCGCTTGGCCAGCCACACCCAGAGCCATGCCATCAGCGGGGCGAAAATAAAGATAAAGCCTGCGTTTAGGGACTGGAATACGGGACCGGGAACAGACCAGCCAAACATTTCTCGATCAACCAAACGCGCCGTAAACAGATTCAATGATGATCCAGCCTGCTCAAACAGCGCCCAGAAGGGAATCTGCGCAAGAATAAAGTAAATCGCCGCGAACATACGCGAGCGCTCGTCACCCTTCAGCGCTACAAATCCATAACCGACAAGGCCGACAAACATAATAATGCCCAGCGGCCCAAGAATGCCGCCAACCAACTCTTCGTTCATGACCAAAAACATCGACACAGCGATAATCGCCACACCAATGAGGTAGCAGAGCCATTCGACATTAATAAACAAAAAGACCTTTTGCTGAAGCTTTTCCAGTGATGGTGGCTCGGCTCTGCCTTCCAACCAGCTTTGGTTTGAGAGGAAAATAAGCAGCCCGCCGAGCATGCCAATACCGGCCAAGCCAAAACCATATTTCCAACCGTAGACGATACCAAGGTAGCCGCAGAAGATTGACGACAAGAAGGAGCCTAAATTAATCCCCATGTAAAAAATGGTAAACCCAGAGTCACGCCGGGTATCGCCAAAACCATAGAGCGAGCCGACAATGGTCGAGATATTGGCTTTCAAAAATCCGCAACCGGCAATCAGCAGCGCCAGCGACAGGTAGAGCATGTTCAGGTAAAACGGCTCGGTGACAACCGTCATATGGAAATCTTCGCGCTGAATAGTTGCTGGCAGCCCAACCGCTTCTGGCTCAGCGATATCCATGGTCGTCTCGGTAAACGTCACGTAGGAGGAACCGAGAGGGGAAATAATCTGCTGTTTCGCATCGCCACCGCGGCCGTCCAGCGCAATCTGGTACTCACTGTCTGCATAGTGCAGCAATTGCTTTGAGCCACTGCCCTCAAAGGTCATACCAAAGTGCCCCAAGGTCAGCAAAATCGCGCCGAAGGTCACCGCTTTTCTGGCACCCAAGTACCGATCGGCCAGCGAGCCGCCAATAATCGTCATAACATAGACCAGCGCGGTGTAAGCGCCGTAGAGTAGGCTCGATTTTTCATCGGAAAATAAGAAGTGTTGGGTGAGATAGACAATTAACAGTCCACGCATCCCGTAGAACGAAAAACGCTCCCACATCTCGGTTAGGAATAAAATTAACAGCCCTCTTGGGTGGCCAAGAATCGTGCGCTCACCCGCCGCGCCGTGGTCTGTGAGCGGATTAGTGGTAGTACTCATCGGTTGATATCCTTTTAGATTAGGTTCCGGTGTCTCACAGTACTGGCGAACTGCAGCAGGACTGACGACACTCTTTATTTTGGGATGCGCTGTGTGGCGTCAGACTTGACCGGCCAAACAGCAACAGTGCTGGCCAGTATAGACAAACCGCTCGAAAAACAAACCTTTTATCGCTCGCCCAAGATAACGACTCGGCGCAGGCGAAAATTGGCATCTGTTCAGCGATAAATGGCACCCATTACTAAGACAGTTACACCCTGCGCAGATAGGGTAGAGCGCAACCTAACAGAGTGCCGATCTATGACTATTGCCAACGCTCCGAAAGAACTACCCGAACACGCCGAATTTCGCAAAGAAATCGCCGCTTGGTTGCGCGCCAACACACCCGCAAACCCAGGCTTTCTGTTGCCGCAAACCTTTATGGAAGTCGGCTCCGACCAAGTCCTCGACTTTCTCCGCGAATGGCAGTTCAAAGTCTGGTCTGCAGGGTATCTCGGCATGGCATGGCCCAAGCAATACGGCGGTCAGGGTGCAGCGCCCATTTATCAATCCATCGTCGACCAAGAGATGAAACGTCTGCGCGTGCCGATCTGCTTTAACGTGATCGGTTTGGGCTGGGCCGGCCCACTGATTCTCGATATTGGCAGCGACATGGAAAAAGAGAAGTATCTCAAAGGTATTCTCAATGCCGATGATATCTGGGCGCAGGGCTTCTCCGAACCCAATCACGGCTCAGATCTCGGCAGTATTCAAACCCGGGCCGAGCGCGACGGTGACGACTACGTCATCAATGGCAGCAAAATTTGGACGACTATGGGCAACTATGCCAAATACATGATTTTACTGGCCCGCACCGACCCGCAGGCGGAGCGCCGCTACAACGGTCTATCCTTTTTCCTCGCACCCATGAAAACCGCAGGCATCACCACCCAGCCGATAAAAAAATTGACCGGCGAATATGGCTTTACCGAAACCTTTTTCACTGATGCACGCATTCCCGCCAATTGCATTATGGGCGACGAGGGTCAGGGCTGGCGCATTGCCATGAAGACTCTGCAGTATGAGCGCGGCGCTGAAGCAGGCGCGGCCGGTGGTATTTCGATTCTATCGATTGCGATGAATGATTTACTGAACATGGCGCAAGATATCGAGCGCGACGGCCAGCCTCTGCTAAAAGACCCCATTACCCGTGACAACTTGGTTAAGTTTTTGATTGAAGAACAGGCTCTCTATCTCGCCGAGCAGCGCGGCGCCATCCCCGCCCTCACCCGCGACTATCCCAACTCAATCGCCTTGTCAGGCAAGCTTCGCGGCACCGAGTTCTTCCGCCGCATGCGCCAGTACGCCCTGACCCTGCAAGGAGCCAATGGCGCGCTATACGTCGGCGACAGCGAGGCGACCGACGGCGGTTTCTGGCAGCGCGCCTATCTCAACAATTTCTCGACCACCATCGGTGGCGGCACAAGCCAAGTCCAGGCCAATATTATTGGCGAACATGTACTCGGCCTACCAAAGGATTAAGGGAAAAAATCATGCGAAAAACCAATCTAGCAATGGCCTTTAGCGACGAACAAGCAATGATTTTGGACAGTGCAAAAGCCTTTTGCAGTGACAAATCAACCATCGCAGCCGTGCGCAATTTACTCGACAGCGAAACTGGGTTTAACCCACAGGTGTGGCAAGAGATGGTTGCCCTCGGCTGGACCGGCATTGCCATCCCCGAAGAGTATGGCGGCTTAAATCTTGGCGTAGGCGCCCTGGTGCCACTGGTTGAAACTATGGGTCGCCATCTACTGGGCACGCCGCTTATCTCTAGCGCGCTGACCGCACAAGCCATTCTGCGCAGCGGCACTGAGTCCCAGCGCGCTGCCTGGCTGCCTGCGTTGGCCGACGGTGCTGCAGGTGCCCTCGCCCTGCTCGATAACGTAGACTGGGGCGGCGACTTTAGTGGCTGCACAGTGAGCGGTAGTGGCGACAACTTAACCCTGACGGGGCGCAAGTTAATGGTTGCCGATGGCGCTGTTTCGGATCTTTTTGTGGTGTCAGCCAGCCATGCGGGGCAGCCGGTTCTGGTTTTGGTCGAAGCCAAGCAATTGCCGGCTGGCGCACTTGAATCTAAAACACTCATTGATGAGACAAAACGCGCCTGCAACGTCGATTTCAGTGGCGTGACAGTGACCTCAAGCGCCCTGCTCACACCATCCGCAAGCACGCTGCATGAGCTTCGCCTGATCGGCGCCCTGCTCACAGCCGCGGAGGCTACCGGCACTGCCGCAGCCGCGCTCGACTTGATTGTCAGCTACCTCACCACTCGCGTGCAGTTTGGTCGCTTAATTGGTTCTTATCAGGCATTAAAGCACCCCACTGTCGAGATTTTGTTACAGATGGACGCTGCTCGCTCGCTGATTTACCACGCGGCAACCTTAATTGGCGACTGCCCCATCGACAGCAACACTGAAATTGCCTGCCGTATGGCAAAAGCGCAAGCCACCGAGGCACTCTTGTTCGCCGGCGACCGCGCCGTGCAGTTTCACGGCGGCATGGGCTTTACCTATGATTGCGATGCTCAGCTCTATATCCGCCGAGCGCAGTGGGCGCAGCATCAATACGGTGACGCTCAGCATCACCGGCGCAAACTTGCAGACTTGTTGTTGGATTGAGCCAGCTAACACGAGGGCAGTCTCAATGCTGCTACCCTGTGACGCGCAGCGCAATGCCAGCAAGATCTGTACTTGCGGCAATCTAGTCTGACAACAAAACCGTAAAACGCTTTAAGCTGGTCTTGAGGGTGCCAGTGAGACGTCGGGGCGTGCTAAAGTATGGCATTGTCCGGACTGCTAAATAGTTCAAAAATGCGGCGACATCTGTAAAGGGATATGCGATAGCCTCCGTGCACTATCGTCACAACGAGAATAATAAAAAATGAAAAAAGCACACACTATTATCGGAATTGTCATCTCGCTGGTTATTGGCGCATTGGTCATACTCGCCGGCAGCCACGGCAGTATTCCAGTTGCTGGCCAGCCTCTGTTCGCCCTGTGTGGCGTCATTGGCTTCGCGCTCCACTGGTCGGTATTTGTCCCATCTTATATTTTCCAAACAGAGCACTACTTCGATTTAACCGGTTCCATCTCCTATATCAGCACGGTGGCCGTGGCTGCGGCACTGAACCCCCAACTGGACGCACGCGACATTATTATTTGTGCGATGATTTTTATCTGGGCTGTGCGACTCGGCTCGTTTCTGTTTTGGCGAATCAAGAAGGACGGTCAAGACAAGCGTTTCACCGTGATGAAAACCCAGCCGATTTGGTTTCTCATGACCTGGACCCTCGGCGGACTGTGGGTGCTGGTTACCATGGCGGCCGGCCTTGCCGCCATCACCTCCAGCACAACCGCAGAGATGGGCCCGCTATCTTGGCTGGGCTGTGCCCTGTGGCTGTTCGGCATGACTGTAGAAGTGATGGCTGACCGCCAGAAAACCCAGTTCCGCGCTGTGCCTGAGAATCGCTCCCGCTTTATCACCACCGGTCTCTGGGCTTGGTCGCGACACCCCAACTACTTTGGCGAGATTACCCTCTGGCTCGGCCTCTCATTAGTAGCTTTGCCCGTGCTCTCTGGCTGGCAGTTGGCGACCATGATTTCGCCGGTGTTTGTCTATCTGCTACTGACGAGGGTCAGTGGTATTACGCTGCTGGAGGCAATGTCGAACAAAAAGTGGGGTGATGACCCCGCATACATCGCCTACCGCGATTCCACGCCAGCACTGATGCTGCGCAAACCGCGGGGGCGTTGAGAAGGGTTTGCTCTAGGCTGAGTGGCGTTGTAAAAACAGTTTGATCTGCTCAAACGACGCCTCAGCTTCGGGCAGCTCTGGATAGAAAATCTGCCACACATGGGGCACGTGCTGCCAGCGTTGCAGTGTGGCGTCAGTGCCCGCTGCCACAGCCTTATTCACATAGCGGCGACCATCGTCGCGCAACATCTCATGGTCACTCACCTGCACCAAAATCGGCGGCAAGCCGGACAGGTCGCCTAATAATGGCGAAATCGCTGGCGCTGTAGGCTTAGCTTTACCCGACCACCACTGCACCGCAAACAACAGCCATCGAGGCACTTTATTTAACCCTTTGGCCAGCGGTTTGAGAATAATATCGGTATCCATATTAGAGCTAAGGCTTGGGCTGACCATGCGCGCATCAGTCACGGGAGAGAGCGCCACGGCCGCATTCGGCGCCCGCCGGCCACTATCCCGCACCCAAGCGAGCAGAGACAACGTTAAATTACCACCGGCAGAATCCCCAGCAACGTAGACCGTGGTAGCAGGTGCTGCGCCATCAGGACCCTGCTGCAGCATCCAGTCGTAAGCAGTGCGGCAGTCTTCCACCGAGGCCATGCGGTTGTGCTCAGGCATCAGGCGATAATCAATTGCCAGCACCGCTGCATTGCTGATTTCAGATAATTTACTGGTAATCGCACGATGGCTTTTCGGGCTGCCAAAATAAAATGCACCGCCATGAATATAGAGCAAGCGACGGTCGCTATTGGCGCCGGGAGCAACAACCCACTCTGCGGGAATGCCGCCGGCATCAGCGGCCGTGACAGCACTGACAATCGGCGCGTTGGCAAACATATTGTTAATAATGTCGCGGGTAGCCACTAACCGCTCAGTCACGCCCATATGCGCTGTTGCGCGATGACTGCCGCCGATGCGCTCCATGATGGCATCGAGCGCGGCAGCAGAATCCATCGCATCAAATTGATGCCCCTCAGGCAGATCAAATTCTGCCATCGGGTCATTCCGAGTGACAGCATAGGCCGTCACAGCGGCCCCCACTGCCACAGCACCGCCGATTATTAGTGCACTCATAAGCTGCTGTAACTCAGGTGGTTAAACTTTTTCTGGTGATAATCACCGTCACCAAAGGTCACATTGATAGTCATTAAGCGCTTTACATAATGGCCAATATTCAGCTCGTCGGTCATGCCAATACCGCCATGTAGCTGTATGGCCTCCTCGCCCACTTTGCGGCCAAACTTTGCGACGGTGGCTTTGAGGGCGTGCACAGACTTGAGCAGCTCGGTGTTATCCATTTCCGGGTTGGCAGCGATATCATTGGCGTCGCAAAGACCGCGGTAGAGCATCGATTTGGTTTGCTCGCAAGCGATAAACATATCCACCATACGATGCTGCAGCGCTTGGAAAGAGCTGATCGGCGTACCAAACTGCTGGCGCGTTTTTGAGTACTCAACCGTCAGACTGTTCAGCATCGACATAATGCCCAGTGCCTCAGCGCTGAGCGCCATCAGTACCGTAGGCATAACGCCATCAACAAGATCTAAGCCTTCACCCACACCGTTTAACAGCTGGTCTGCAGCGACAATAACATTGTCAAAGGTGACGGTCGCTGCGCGCTGGCCATCCATTGTTTTGTAGCTTTTAACCGTGACGCCACCAGCTTTGGCATCCACTAAAAAGAGACTGATACCCTGACGATCGAACTGAGTGCCACTGGTGCGGGCAGTCACGACAAACTTATCCGCAGTTCCGCCATTAAAGACCACGGTTTTTTCACCAGTGATGCTGTACCCGCCGTCGCAGGCAGTCGCTGTGGTGGTGACATCGGCCATTTCATAGCGCGATTGGCGCTCTAAAAAGGCAAAGGAGCCCAGACAGCTGCCGTCGATCACCGACGGAATAATGGCGTCTTTCAAGGGTTCATTAGTGGACGCTGAGAGCAGGCCGCCAAATACAACCACGGTGGAGACAAAAGGCTCGACCACTATGCCTTTGCCGAGTTCTTCCATAATTGCGGCGAGATCTTCTGCCGTGCCGCCGAAGCCGCCGTACTCTTCCGCGAAGGGCACTGAAAGCCAGCCTAACTCGGCAAATGTTGCCCAAAAGTCGCGGCTCATGCCCTCTTCCGAGTCGATAATTTTACGGCGGGTATCAAAGTCGTACTCGTCGCGAACAAAGCGCGCAACGCTGTCTTTGATCATGGTTTGTTCTTCTGAAAAATCAAAATTCATCTGTGTAAACTCCGAAAATCTGTTGTCTGTCGCTTAGAGGCCAAGTACGGCTTTGGCGATCACGTTGCGCTGAACTTCGTTGGAACCGCCGTAGATGGTTGCGGCTCGTCCATACATGTAATTTCTGCGCGCTTCGTTGGCAAAGTTGTGTCCCAGTTCGGTATTGTCCAAGTCGCCTTGCAGTGCACCGCCGTAGTAGGAAGCCAACTGCAACTGCAGCTCTTGAATCGCTTGGGTAATTTCAGTGCCTTTGATCTTCAGCAGCGACGACTCGGGACCGGGCTGGCCGCCAGCGGCCATCGAGGCGAATACGCGCAACTCGGTGTACTCCAGAGCCATGAGCTCCATCTCAATATCGGAAAGACGCAGTTGGAAAATAGGATTTTTAATCATCGCTTGACCACCGTTAACTTCCGCAGCGGCGCGCAACTTTAGTTCACGAAGCGCACGCTTCGAGTCCGCGACTTCCGCCATACCGGTGCGCTCGTGGGCCAACAGCGCCTTGGCGTAGGTCCAACCCTTGTCCTGCTCACCAATTCGATTAGCTACCGGCACCAGAACGTCTTCAAACAGCACTTCGTTCAGGCTGTGCTTACCGTCGATACTGACAATGGGCTTAACCGTAATGCCGGGAGTTTTCATATCGATCAGCAAAAAGCTAATGCCTTGCTGGCGACGAATATCTTTGGTGGTGCGAACTAGGCAGAAAATCCAATCAGCGTACTGAGCGAGCGTGGTCCAAATTTTGCGGCCATTGACGATATAGTTGTCACCGGCATATTCGGCCGTCGTGCTCAGCGCCGCGAGGTCAGAGCCAGCGCCTGGCTCAGAGTAACCCTGACACCACCAGTCATCGCTGGACAAAATGCGCGGCAGAAACTTAGCTTTTTGCTCTTCCGTGCCGAAGGTATAGATCACCGGCGCCACCATTTTTAAGCCAAAAGGCACAACATCAGGGATACCGGCGGCCCCGCGCTCTGTCTCGTAAATAAACTTTTGTGTGACGGTCCAACCGGTACCACCGTATTCTTTTGGCCAACCCGGCGCAATCCAGCCCTTGGCATAGAGTTTTTTCTGCCAGCGAATCATGGCGTCTTTATAGTCGTCTTCGGGCTTGACGCCCTCCGGGCTCACCTGTGTTGGCTTGTATTCGTTGGCAAAAAATTGACGCACTTCATCTCTAAATTCAAGATCCTGTGCTGAGAAATTAATATCCACGTGGTTCACTCCCCGGTTGTAGTATTGTTGCCACAGCATAAGTTGTGGCATTTAGTGTGTCAATACGATAGAACTCGCCGGTCAGCGATCGAAAACCATGGCTGCAAGAGTCGGAGCACAGGACCTGGACCATAGGCTGATGGCACTGCGGCGGCTGACGCGCAAAGCGAGATATCATACCGCCAGAGCGTATATCACCCTCAGAGGGCCGGAACGCAGTCTAAGTTTTACAAACAATTGTTTCGGTGAATGGAGGGGTTACATTTACCCATAATTCTGGCGCGTATGTTGGTTATAAAAAAAGGAGAGTGAACTATCTTTATAAAAACCGCCTTACAAACAGTATTCCGATGGCGACGCAGGGGCCAATGCCAAAAGCGAAAAACAGTGTACCTACTCCGACCACACCACCAAGATACCAGCCAATTGAAACCACCGTGACTTCAATCCCTATTCGAATAGTGGCGATAGGCATTCCCGTTTTTGCCTGTAAGCCGGTCATGAGACCATCACGAGGTCCTGCACCCAGATTCGCGGTAAGATAAATTCCTGACGCTAGCCCCACAACCAACACACCAATTGCTGCTTGTATAAGCTGCCACAGCAAGGTTTCCGGATAAGGCAGTAATACCAATGAAAAATCTATCATGAAAGCTATAATTAAAGCGTTCAGCAGCGTGCCCATACCTGGTTTTTGCCGCAATGGAATCCATAACACTAAAATAGCAAAACTTACGATCATGGTAACAAAACCAATACTCCATCCGGTTTTTCCGCTTATTCCCTGAGCGAGCACCGTCCACGGACTTACACCCGCTCCGCTGGCAATTAAGATCGATTCCCCCAATCCAAATAAAACCAAACCAAGGTTCAGGTAAAAGAACGTGAGCAGTTTAGGTCGCATGTTGTAGGGGGTTGATGAACTCCAAAGCAAACGCGGTACTTTTTTGACAGAAAAAATTTTTAACACCGGCTATAGCGCTTCGAGCAACATGGGTGTAATCCTTTTCGGTAATAAGAAACGAGCATTCAGTCCAACAATCTGCCAGAAATATTTATTTCATGCAGATATCGAACTCGTCGAGAAAATTTGGCTCTCACACCACAATCACAGACTGGTAAGCCAATCGAAGATTAGACGAGGGAACCACAAAAACCAATTAAACGCTGGCCGCCAGATAGCTTGCCTGCTTGATCGCGGCCTTGGCATCAAGCTCTGTTGCTTCAAAAGCGCCACCAATTAAGCTGACCGAGAGGCCCGACTCCAATAGTTGATCATAGAGATCACGCTGCGGCGTCTGGCCCGCGCAGACAACTACTGTGTCTACCGCGAGAACGTGCTCTTGGCTCGCGATGCTAATGTGCAGGCCACTGTCATCAATTTTGCGGTATTCAAGTCCGTTCATCATCACTACACCGCGCTTGGTCAGCGACAGGCGATGAGTCCAGCCAGTGGTTTTGCCCAGCCCACGGCCCACGGGCGTCGCTTTGCGCTGTAACAAATAGAGCTGCCGATCCGCTTTTTCAACCTGCGGGACAACACCGGTGACACCGCCGCGGGGATGGTTTTTGAAATCGACGCCCCACTCCCGGGCAAACACCTCTTTGTCCAACGCCGCGCTGACACCGCTGTGCATAAGCAGCTCAGACACGTCAAAACCAATACCGCCAGCACCCATCACGGCAACCCGCTTGCCCACCGCCACCGTGCCTCGAATAACATCGATATAACTCACCACGCTGGGGTGATCTATTCCCTCAATCTCTGGCCTACGCGGTGTGATGCCCGTGGCAATAACAATTTCTTGGTAACCGCCCGCTCGCAGTTGCTCGGCATCCACTCGGGTGTTCAAGCGCAGGTCGACCTTATGAATGTCGAGCATGCGCCGGTAATAGCGCAGGGTTTCGTAAAATTCTTCTTTGCCTGGAATTTTTTTTGCCAGATTGAACTGACCGCCAATCTCGGCAGCGGCGTCAAATAGCGTCACCCTATGCCCCCGTTGCGCTGCGACCGTGGCGTAGGCGAGTCCGGCAGGCCCAGCGCCGACCACCGCAATGGTTTTGTGGGATGTGCTTGGCAGATAGTTGAGCTGAGTTTCATGGCAGGCGCGCGGGTTGACTAAACAGGAGACTTCAAGACCGCCAAACCCGTGATCCAAACAGGCCTGATTACAGGCAATACAGGTGTTTATTTCGTCTTCGCGGCCTTCGTATGCCTTGATTGCGAGATCAGGGTCCGCGAGCATCGGGCGCGCCATGGAGACGATATCGGCATGGCCGTCGCGCAGCACTTGCTCGGCCACATCGGGCATATTGATTCGATTGCTGGTGATTGTCGGAATCGATAACTGCGCCCGCAGACGCCCCGTCACCTCGGTAAAAGCGGCCCGCGGAACCATGGTGGCGATGGTTGGGACGGTCGATTCATGCCATGTGAAGTGGGTGCTGATAATCGTTGCACCAGCCTCTTCCATGGCTTTACCCAAGGCGACAACTTCCTGCCATGACATTCCGCCCTGCAACATATCCATGGCTGCAATGCGAAAAATTAGAATAAAGTTTGTGCCGAGTTCAGCGCGACAGCGTCGCATAATTTCCAGCGGAAACCGCATGCGGTTTTCATAGCTGCCGCCCCACTGGTCGGCGCGGCGATTGGTTTTCTCAACCAGAAAGGTGCTCAACAGATAACCTGCAGAGCCAATAATTTCAACGCCATCATAGCCCGCCAGTTGAGCCATCTTGGCACAGTTAACATGATCATTAATCTGCTTTTGCACACCGGCTTCGTCTAGCTCATTGGGGGTTAAAGGCGATAACCGCGAGCGCACGGCGGAGGGCGCAACAAGCTTGGGGGTTTCGGCAAGCGCGCCGGCATGCAGTATTTGCATACAGATTTTGACCGCTGGATCGACCTCATGGACCGCCTGAGTAATTAGCCTATGCTGGGCCGCATGAGCCGGGGAGGACATTTCAGAGCCCATACCGCCCTCTTCATTGGGCGAAATACCGCCGGTAATCATCATGCCGACGCCACCTCTGGCGCGCTCGGCAAAATAGGCCGCGAGCCGCTCAAAGCCGCCGTCGACCTCTTCGAGTCCAGTGTGCATCGAGCCCATAAGAATACGGTTTTTTAACTGAGTAAAGCCAAGATCTAGCGGCGCAAACAGGTGTGGGTATTTGGGGTGAGCAGGCATTATTTATCGCCCTCGTGGGCCATGGCTGTCTCAGGTATCACTATATCGAGCAGCAGATCGTCGGCGGCCACCTGCGTACCCGCAGCCACCATTACCTCTCCCACTGTCCCATCGATTTCAGCCAAAATTTCGTAGTGCATTTTCATGGCTTCCAAAACTGCTAACCGCTGCCCTTTTTTAACGCTGTCGCCTGATTTTACGAGCACTTCAAGCAACATGCCGTGCATTGGCGCTACCACACGCCCTCCGCCGACGCCTTCAATGGCGGTGCCGTCGAGCACTATTCGATCGCGATAAAGTGCACTGCGGCCCTCGACAGAGCAATGCAGGTGACCCTTTTTCGGCTGCATAAAAATTGCATGTTGCTTGATTCCGTTGACTTTTACGACAGCCAGCGCGTCTTGCCGCGACAACAGTTCAATCTCTGCTGACAGTTCGGGATTATTGATGCAGGTGAGTCGATAGGTGTTGGCAGCAACCGGGGTTACCGCGAGATCGTAGACGCAATCGCCAAACTTGTATTGCTTGCGCGACACCAGCGCGCTGGCACTCGACCAGTCTTTGAGGCTAGCGCTAACTTGCAAACTGCGCGACATCAGTTGCTCATGGTCAAGGCTGAGATCAATCACCGCAGCGACGGCGCTATCTGCAAAGCTCGCTGGAAGGCTCTGGAGATCCTCTTCAGAGAAGGCTTCAGCGATAAAAGCTGTGGTTGCCTCTCCATCAATAAATTGTTGTTTTTCAAGGCATTGAATAAGAAACTTAAGGTTATTTGGAATTCCAAAAAACGCTGTTTCACGAAGCGCGCCAATTAACCGTAGACGGGCAACCTCTCGCGTTGGGCCGTAGCCAATCAGCTTTGCTACCATGGGATCATAGAACGGTGAAATGCTCTGACCGGACTGAATACCGCTATCTACCCGCACACCCACACCACTGCCCGGGCGCCATAAATCGACGGGGCCCGATGCGGGCAGAAAATCTTGACTTGGGTCTTCGGTGTACAGGCGCACTTCAATCGCGTGGCCGTCTAGGGTGATATCTGACTGCGTTAGACCCAGCGGCAAGCCCTGCGCTACTTGAATCTGCAGGGCGACAAGATCGAGCCCCGTAATCATCTCCGTCACCGGATGCTCTACCTGCAAGCGCGTGTTCATTTCCAGAAAGTAAAACTCGCCGCGAGCGTCCAGCAGAAACTCCACGGTGCCAGCGCCGCGATAATTCACGCTCTTCGCTGCATTAACCGCTGCTTCGCCCATTTTTGCGCGCAATTCAGGCGTCATAATTGGGCACGGTGCCTCTTCAACCACTTTTTGATGACGGCGCTGCACCGAACAATCGCGCTCACCCAAATACAGGGTGTTGCCTTGTGAATCAGCAAACACCTGCACTTCTACATGACGTGGCTTAATAATGGCTTTTTCTAGAATCAATTCTCCTGAGCCGAAGGCGCTCTCTGCCTCTGCCCGTGCCAGCTTGAGGGCGTTGGCAAGATCTTCGGCGCGATGCACCAAGCGCATACCGCGCCCACCACCCCCTGCCGCGGCTTTTACCATCAGCGGCAGCTCAATCTTTGCCCCTTCAGCCAGCAGTGCAGCGTCGGATTGATCGCGGCCCTCGTAACCCGGCACGCAGGGTACGCCAGCAGCGATCATGCGACGTTTAGCCTCGGCTTTATTACCCATCACTTCAATCGCTGCGGCGTCTGGACCAATAAAAACCAGTCCGGCAGCCTCTACCGCTGCCGCAAAGTCGGCATTTTCACTGAGAAAGCCGTAGCCGGGATGCACCGCTTCAGCGCCACTCACCGCAGCCGCCTGTAAGATCTGCTCGGCCAGCAAATAGGACTCACCGACGGGTCCAGGCCCTATACGCACGGCGTCGTCAGCCATCTGCACGTGAGGCGCCGCTATGTCGGCATCGGAGTAGACCGCCACCGTGTGATAACCCAGCTGTTTCGCTGTGCGAATAATACGGCAGGCGATTTCGCCGCGGTTGGCAATCAAAATACGGTTGAACGGTGTAGCGGTTTTGATGTTTTTCATCGATAACATTCCTAAACTCGTTGTTCGCTAGCGGTGGTCAGCCGCCCAATAGGGCTTACGCTTTTCAACAAAGGCGGCGACACCCTCGCGCCCTTCGTCACTCAGCATGCAGTGGGCGAAGCCTTGAGACGCAAAATCCAAAGCCTCTGGCCGCGGTCGGCGTAGGGTTTCGAAGAGAATACTTTTGGTCACGGCATTCGCGCCTGGCGCACAGGCGGCAACTTGACCTAAAACGGTCTGGCATTGCGCCTCAAGCTCTTCAATAGTCTCAGCCACGGCGTGAGCGATACCCAGCGCAACAGCCTCAGCGCCACTAAAACGGGCGCCTGTGAGCATTAAACGCCGCGCTTGGGTAAGACCGACACGCTCGGTGACAAACGGGGCGATTTGTGCCGGCGGAATACCGAGACTGGTCTCGCTGAGCCGGAAGCGCGCGTCGGCCATCACGAGGGTGATGTCGGCAACACAGGCCAACCCTAGACCACCGCCGATGGCGGCGCCCTCAACGAGAATAATCACCACCTGCGGCTGTTCATTGAGCTTAATCAACAGATCGCCAAAGCTGCGGTTGCTTTGCGCCACTTCTTCAGCGCTGATCACCTGCATGCCTGATTTGAAGCCTTTGATATCGCCACCGGCGCAAAACACGCCGCCTTTGCCGCGCAGCACAATCGCCCGCAGACTCCGGTCGTTATGCACGGCGTCGAGCACTGCGGAGAGCTCGTCGCTCATCTCTGCGGATAATGCATTTTTGGCCTCAGGGCGGTTTAGCCAGATGGTTAACACAGCGCCCTGCCGCTCTAGCAACAGTGCTTTGGTGTCGGGTAATACTGTTTTTGCTAAGTCTGTCATGGTTTATCTCACTAGAAAGCGGTTAGAGGCGTGCCACGCCAAAGCTATTTGGCCGCACCACGCGATGGCGCCCTTCGCGGACGGTCTCAAGCAGCATGCCGAGCGTCTTGCGCAAATTGCGCGGATCAATCATGCCGTCGTCCATCATGTGACCCGAGGTATAAAAAGCGTCGGACTGAGAGTCGAAGATATGCGCCAATACCTGCTCCTGCTGAGCGAGCATTTCCTCATCCGGCGCCACACCCATAGCCGCAGCCTTGCCGCGGGCTACCATCGACATGGTTTTAGCGGCCTGCTCTCCACCCATCACACCCATTCGCGCATTGGGAAAGGTGTAGAGGAAATCTGGATTGTAGCCGCGACCACACATGCCGTAGTTACCCGCACCGAAACTGGCACCCGTCATCACAGTGATGCGCGGCACGTCGATATTGCGCACGGCTTGAATCATTTTCGAGCCGTGTTTGATCATGCCCGCCTGCTCAGATTTCGTGCCAACGATATAGCCGGTGGTGTTTTGGAAAAACAGGGCTGGAATATTGGCCTGATCGAGTAGCTGCAAAAACTGCGTGGCTTTGTTGGCACCCTGAGGGTCAATCGGACCATTGTTGCCAATAATACCGACCGATTGACCAAAGATTTCTGCCTGCAAACAGACAGTAGAGACTCCGAAGCGGGGTTTAAAATCGAGGAAATCCGAGCCATCCACTACACGCGCCACGAGCTCACGCATGTCGTAAGGCGTGCGATAGTCTGTTGGAATCACCCCCGCCAGTTCGTCTGGGTCATAAATTGGCTCGAGAAAATCACGTTTTGGCGGTAATGGGCAGTTGTCATTCCACTGCAATCGATTGATCAGCTCACGGCATATCTGAATACCGTGGCCATCGTTTTCCGCGAGATATTCGGCAAGACCCGAGACTGTGGCATGCATCTCCGCCCCGCCCAACTCTTCCTCTGTGGCTATTTCGCCGGTTGCCGCTCGCAGCAGAGGTGGGCCCGCCAAGAATGCGCGCCCTGTGCCTTTTATGGCAATCACATAGTCGCTCAAGCCCGGCATATAGGCACCGCCCGCGGTGGAAGAGCCATGCAGAATAGAAATCACCGGTATTCCCGCTTTACTCAGCTTCGCCAGAGAGCCAAAGAGTGCCCCACCGCTGCTAAATCCTTCGACGGTATAATTCATCAGGTCACCGCCAGCGCTCTCAACCAGATGCACAAAGGGCAACTTCTGTTCCAGTGATATCTCTTCTGCGCGACTGATCCGATAGCCACCCGCGGTGGTTAACGATCCCGCCAAAATACCACTGTCGTCAACCACGACGGTGCAGCGCACGCCCGAAATAAAGCCAATACCGGCAATAACCGTTGACCCGGGAATGGATTTGTCAGGATTTTTTGTATCAACCAAATACCCAGCAAGGTTGCCGATTTCAAGAAACGGCATGCCGGGATCGAGCAGGCGCGCCAAGCGCTCACGAGGCGTTAGCTGACCCCGCTCATCAAACCGTGGCTTGCGCTTTTCAGAGATCTCGCGCCCTCTCGCGTTAAGCATATTAAGCTTATCGACAAGGGCGAGCATCTCCGCACGTTGACGCAGAAACGTCTCTGAGTTGGTGTTTATCTTTGAGGCAAATACTGCCATGTCGTCTCTCCACTCGGGGCTAATGCGTTGTTAGTCATTTCTCCGCGCAGGTCACGGATATCGGTTCAAGGAATCGCCTAGGTCATAACTGCCGAAGTATCTCGGCACTGACTGGAATCTGTGCGTCGAGCAGCAACTGGCCAAAGCCTTTTCCTTGGGCATCGTTGCGAATACTGGCCATGCCACCGCCGCCCAGTGCCTCGTGCAGTAAAAAATTGATGCCATTGATGCCAGGCATCAAAAAGCGCTGCACATAACAGCTGCTGTTGGTCGCCGCGGCATCGGGCAGGAAGTGCGCAAAGCGTGAAGCCACCGCCTGCTCGGTCAGGGCTGCATAAATGTAAGGAAGGTATTCAGGCTTGCGAGCAATAATGCCAATATTCGACTTGTCGCCCTTATCACCGCTGCGCGCCCAAGCCAACTTGACTAAAGGCACCGCTGTCAGGACGTCCCCATCGTTGATAGACGGCGGCACCGGCCGATCGATTGACCGCGAACGATGAGATATGCCGCACGGATCGGCACAGTCGATAAAAACGCCCTCAAGTTCAACCTGAATGGCTAGTGCGCCTTTGGGTAAGGCGAAGGAAAATAGCCGCACAATGGGCGAGGGTTTCGGGCGTCCCCCAGCAAAACCTGAAAGGCCCGGTGGCGTTGCCAAGCCAAGCCCCGTCATTTCTTTTAATAAAATGCCCACGCCGGCAGCGTCGGGATGTTTTACTGCAATCTTCATCGCTACTTCGCGAGACTCACGCTGCTGCGCGGCAGCGCCATACTGGCTTTCACAGCCAATCAACTCAACGCTGGTCTCGCTGAAGTCCGCCAACCCAAACTGTTTAAACGTGCGCCGGGAGGCTGCAAAAACTGCATCGGCAAACTTCCGCGCCTTTTTATCTGCATCTATACCGTACAGCGTCATAGTATGCCCGCCGCGCCACTGATCTGCGTAGGTGGTGCAGACTTTATAACTATCCGGTGCAGGTGATCCAGTTGCGCCGTGAACAGCGACTTTGTTCTCACCCACTTGTTCAATCTGCACCTGAGAAAAGTCGCAGACTACATCGGGTAACAGATAGGCTTGAGGGTCGCCGATTTCATAAACCATCTGCTCCGCCACTGTCCCCACGGAGACAAGACCACCCGTCCCCTCTGGCTTTGAGCAGACAAATTTGCCATCTCGGCTGATCTCAGCAATCGGGTAGCCAATGCTCTCGAGGTTATTCACCAACGTCCAATCGGTAAAATTGCCGCCGGTAGCCTGAGGACCACATTCCAAAATATGTCCCGCGAGAGAGCCCATGGCCAGACAGTCGAGATCGTCACGCCCCCAACCAAAGGCGTGGATACAGGCGCCTAGGGTCACAGCACTGTCGACACAGCGGCCCGTCACAACAATATCAGCGCCTGCCGTTAGCGCAGCAGCGACGGGAAATGCACCAAGATAGGCGTTAACACTGGCAATTTTTTCGGTCGCAGGAAAGGCGTCGTCGCTAAACATTTCGCGATAGCCCTGGGCGGCAAGTGCATCGCGCTGGTCGAACAAGTCGTCGCCCAGCACACACGCAACGTTGAGATCGAGTCCAAGATTGGCGATAACCTCGCGCAGAGCATTCGCACAGGCCTGCGGATTAACACCGCCGGCATTGGAGATAATCTTAACCCCTTGTCGCGCAATTTCACGTAAATTGGGCTTCATGGCCGCTGTCACGAAGTCCAGCGCATAGCCCGCATCGGGACTCTTGGTGCGGGCGCGGGCCATAATCGACATGGTTATTTCAGCGAGATAGTCGTAGACAATAACGTCTAAGCTGCCGTCTTTGAGCAGTTGCGCGGTGGCATGCTGTGCATCACCCCAAAACCCACTGGCACCGCCGATACGAATTGTTTTATCCGACATCTAACCCTCCCCCTAACCGCAAACACAGCGCACAAAACATGCCCTTTACGCGGAGATAGTACTGGGTTATTCCCAGTCGCTCTTGGGAATGGATGCCATCAATCGCAGCGGAGATGCCAAATCGCACCCGTCAGACTAATTACGCAGCGACTTCCGATGCCTGCTCGCGAACGCGCCGCTGCAAATAATAGGAGGCGACAAAAAATGCCGGGGCCGTGAAAATACCAAAGAAATCGCCCACCAGCAGTGACTTGGTCAGAGGCTCCGCCACCTGCGCCGCAAACAACAGGTCGCTGATAAAACCAATCATCAATGCGCCCAAACCGAGCCCAAACAGATTGCAGGCAACTAACAACAAACCCGTCATTAACCCTCGCAGGCGCACAGGGGTAATATCCTGAACGGTCGAAAAAGCCGGCCCATAGAACGAGCTCACGCTGAACAGCGCTGTCGCCAACCCAATATAAAAGAACGGCGAACTAGGGTCTGCAAAGCGATAACCAATGGTCAAGGGTGCAATAACCACCATCATTATGGCCAAAAACCGAATGCGCCCGCCGGGCCAGCGCGCTTGATACCAATCACTGAGAATACCGCCCAAAAACGTGCCTGCAGTGCCGCAGACAATATAAATAAGCCCGTACAGCGTCGCCATTTCGCCGGGCGCAAAGCCGCGCTCGCGCTCCATCCAGACCATCACAAAGTTGCCAGCGCCTATCGGAATATGCAGCAAAATCGCGCCGATCATCGTCCACGCCAGTGCTGGATTCGCGCGAATGACCGCCCATAGGTCGCGAACCGTATTGCGCAGTCCAACAGGGGCAATGGGTGGCGCTGCAGGCGCAAGCGAAGGCGGCTCCATAGCACCGCGGACAGGGTCGCGCATCAGCAGCAATCCAACAGCCAAGACAACCCCCAAACCGCCCATCAGATAAAAACAGTTGCGCCAGCCAATCATCGGCCCAAGTATACCGGCGACAATAAAACTTCCCCCCGCCCCTAACGGCACCCCAAGATAGTAGAGCCCGCTGGCTGTACCGCGCTGCGACCGCGGGAAAATATCTGAAATAATCGACATTGACGCAGGCGTCATAGCCGACTCACCGACACCAATAAATAACCTCGACACGCCGATCTGAAGGAAATTTTTCGCCGCCCCAGACACTGCCGTCAGCACACTCCATAAAATAAGCCCCGCAGCAATAAGCCGCGGACGGTGGACACGATCGGCCAATGCGCCCATAAACAGACCCATAATCGCGTAGAAAAATACAAACACCAGCCCCGTCAACAGACCGAACTGCGCATCAGTAAGCTGCAAATCCTCAATAATTCGCGGGCCAAAGCTGGCGATAAGATTGCGATCCACCATATTGAGGATATTTAACAACATTAAAAAGACGAGAATCCCCTTGGCTCTCGGTGCGGCTTTAATCGTACTCATGAATAGACGTCACTTTTTGTTGTTATAGAGAATTGCCCCACTGTATAGAGGCTCAGCGCAAATGTCAGCCCTGCTGTGCCAGCCACGGTTAGGCCTAGCCGCTTTTTCAGTGCCTCGCACTGGTGCGACTAAATACGCTACCCCGTGCGATTAAAATATTATGGCAGTGTTTATGTCTTGATTTTCTGAGCAGACATTTCTACAGTAACAGTAAGCGGTCTCAAGCCTAGGCATGACCTAGGCACCATAAAAATTCAAAACGAGGTAGATGCTATGTCATTGGATGCAGTAACAGCAGGCTTAAGAGAAAAAGTTGGGGAAGATTGTGGATTGGGCGCCGTGCTCAAATTCGATTTCGGCACCGATGGAATATTAACCTTAGATGCTTCACAGGTGCCCAACGTTGTCAGCAACGATGATATCCCTGCGAAATGTACTGTCATTATCAGCATGGACAACTTTATGCTCATGGCCGACGGCAAGCTTGATGGCACCTCAGCCTTTATGTCTGGCAAGCTCAAAATTCAAGGCGATATGGGTATGGCGATGAAGTTAGGCCCGCTGTTGGCGTAACATTCGAGCGTAAAATTCTAGCGCAAGAGTTTAGCTCAAGATTTTGGTCTAAGATTTTGCGCTAAGGTTGTACTAGCGAAACAAAAACGCCCCGCGGTTGCTAAACAGCGGGGCGTTTTTTATGTGTCTCTGTTTTCTTCTGTCTCCCTGCTTCTTCTGTCGGTCCATCACGCTTTCCTTGCCCTGGCTCGCACATTACTTAAGAAAACTGCTCTCCGTGCCAATAGAAACGCTTTTTACAAACGCTGGGCGCGCTTTTAACCGTGCCAGATAATCCTTCACCTGAGGCGTATAACGCTCGGAGAAGCCGTTTAACTCGCCAAAGTAAAGCGCATAGCCCACGGCAATATCAGCAATAGTGAACCGGTTGTCACAAAGAAACTCACGATTTTCCATATGCGCATTCAGCCGCCGCAACCGCGCAATATACCAGTTGGCATAGTCCTCAGCCGCCTGCGGCAATTTGCGCTCAGCCGGCTCTAGGAATGTGTATCTCAGGTAGATGGTCTGTGGAAATGTCAGCGTGGCGTCGCTGTGATACAGCCAGTTAAGATAATCACCAAACTCCGCATGATCCACCTGCAAGCCAAAATCATAGCGCTGATAACGCTCCACCAAGTAATGACAAATACCCGATGACTCTGTCATATGTGTCTCGCCATCGACAAAGTAAGGCACCGTCCCCAAGCTATTTATCGACAAAAAGTCTTTCTGAAAGACGCGCGGGGGAAAAGGAAGTTCGACCAAGTCATAGTCCATCCCCATCTCTTCGAGTGCCCACAACGCGCGCAGTGAGCGTGAATTGTGGCAGTGCCAAAGGGTTGGTTTCGTCATAATTGCAATACTCATCGTTGTTTTTAAAGGCCGTACTGGCGCGCCGCAAGGTCGCGCATAATTTCTTCAGAACCACCGCCAATTGCATTAACGCGCACTTCGCGATAAATACGCTCAACGCGACCACCGCGCATATAACCCATACCACCGAGAATCTGCATCGCCTCGCGCGCACAAAACTCCATGGTCTGACTGCACTGAACTTTCAACAGCGCAATATCACCGGCATGCTCTGTACCCGCTTGAATCTGTTCAGAGAGAAGCTGCAAATACGCCTGAGTTGCATTAATACGCTGTTTCATCTCCGCGATCTTATGGCGAATCACCTGATGATCTGCGAGCCGCTGGCCAAACGTTTGCCGCTCGCGGGCCCACTGTACAGCATCTTCCAGACAGACCCGAGAAAACGCCTCCATCGCAGCCGACATACCCATACGTTCGGCATTAAAGTTATTCATAATCACTTTAAAACCACGGTTCTCTTCGCCAATCAAATGGCTCACCGGAACGCGCACATTATCAAAATAAATCGTCGCCGTGTCTGAACACCACCACCCCTGCTTTTTATCCAGTGCAGTGCGGGAAACCCCCGGCGCGTCCGCCGCAATAAGTAATGTCGAGACACCGCCAGCGCCCTCACCACCGGTGCGTACTGCAGTGGTAAACCAATTAGCATTCATACCGCCGGTAATATAGGTTTTCGCGCCATTGACCACGTAATGGTCTCCGTCCAAGCACGCCGTTGTGCTCAGATGCGCCACGTCAGAACCAGCACCAGGCTCCGTAATCGCCAGCGAAATACGTTTTGTACCCGCCAAAACTTGAGGTGCCACTTCGCTCTTAATCGCCTCGCTGGCAAAGTTAATCACCGGCGGCAACCCAATGCCGTGCACCATCAACGTCGCACTCACACCGCCGACGGCAATGCGCGCCAGCTCCTCGTTGAGAATATTTTTGTGCCAAATATCAATACCGTCCGAAACACCGCCATAGGCCTCCGGATACCCCAGCCCTAAAATTCCCACTGCCGCGGCCTTTGGCCACAGCTCGCTCGGTATACTGCCGTCCTCATCCCACTGCGCAGCAAATGGAATCACCTCGCGATCAAAAAAGCGCCGCAGTTGAGCGCGCCATTCGTGGTGTTCTGACGTTAAGTTTCGGTTGGGGAGGCGCGCGCTATCAAAGTCTAAAGACATCAGCTGTTCTCAGGAAGTCATTAAGTGAGGTTTACTTGATAGTATGGACAGCCGTCAGCACCAGCAAGCGAATCGGCGCCAATCTTTTCGGAATCAACGCCAAGTCATACAGCACTTATTTCTTGCGCCGAAAATCGCGCGGTGACACGCCCTGCCAACTTTTGAACGCACTGGAAAAGGAACCCTGATCGGCGTAACCCAGCAGAAACGCAATCTCAGTAATACCCAAACGATCGTCTGCCAAATAGCGCAAAGCCATGCGCGAGCGAACATCCTGCAGCACATGTAAGAAGTTGGTATTGCGGTCGGCCAAACGACGCTGCAGCGTGCGACGAGAAATATTCATCTGGCTCGCTAAATTATCAATCGTCACCTCACCCTCAGGTAAATGGCGAATGATAAATGACTTTAGATTGGCTAAAAATGAATCGGCGGGATGCTCATTCTCAAACAACTCACGAAACGGATTCGACGCGTCGGGACCTTGGTGATAGTCCTGCTTAACAATCAAATAATCCAACGCAGCACTGTCAAAAAAGAGACTGCTATAGGGCTGATCAAAACTGATCGAGCGACCAAAAATCGCCTGTAATTTAGACGTATCCACCGGCTGCGCATAACTAAACGTCGCCTTCACCACCGGTACCGGCAACAGACACAAAGAATTAATAATCGCCGCCGACGCCGCCAAAACCTCGTCGCTGCAATAGCGCGTGCGCCCCGTAGTCGGCAGCAACGGCACCCAGCGCAACTCCACCAAGTTGCCCTCGCGAAAGGCATGAATCTTGCCAATATCCCCGCGCATCTTCAGGGTACTCGGAATCAAATTGAGATAATCACGAAAGGATTTACACACCGAGCAGACATACAGTTGCAGGTTCATCCCCTTGAGAAACATAATCCGACCGACCGACAGCCCTATATCCGGATTCCCCGAAAGCCCTGCCGCCAGTGAATAAAGCTTGTAATAACTCGACACCGGAAACCACCGATCAGCAAGATCAAGCTGCGCCTCAAGCAAATCCGCCTCGCGCAACAGTAGCTGCCGACTAACTCCCTCCTGCTCCGCCGCATCCAAAATAGCCATCAGTGCAGGCGCACAAACCGTCCAATTCGGATTTAAATAGTGTTCAGCACATGAAGACAACGTCATAGTTTTTATACAGTAATGGAGCCAGAAAAACGGCTAGTACTGTAACACTTGCATGGAATTTTGTTCAATGTCGGAAGAGATACGCTTAAATTTTTTGCCAGCTGAAATTCCCAGATATATCAAAATTACACGGTTATATCAGGGAGTTCCGCGGCCACTCACAAAGCTCAGGAAAGCAAAATATGCTGATGACAAAACATTAAATACTGTATATATTAACAGTATTATAAGAGCGTCACTCATGCCCAATAACAACATTATAAGCCAACTCCTCAATCGCCATGACACCTGGCAGGGCCTTAGCAAGCGTGCGCCACAGCGCAGTATTGCCACGGGCGAAAAGTCTATCGACTCGCTGCTGCACGGGGGGTGGCCGAGCGCGTCATTGATCGAGCTTATTCCACGCCGCCATGGTGTGGGCGAGCTATCGCTATTACTGCCAACTATCGGTGAGTATTGTCGCAATGACCATCTGAGCGTGTGGCTGAACCCGCCGTTTCAACCCTACGCGCCAACACTGGCGGCGGCGGGCATTCCATTGCAGAAGGTGCTGGTTGTGCAGAGCCGCAGCCATCAGGAGTGGCTGTGGGTGGCAGAGCAGTCTATTCGCAGCAACGCATTGTTACTGGCGTGGACGGAGAAAAAACTGCCCTCTTACACAGAGATGCGCAAATTGCAGTTAGCCGCAGCTGATGCGGGACATGTGGCTTTTTTATTTAGCCCTGAGAGTGTTTTGTCAGCCTCATCACCAGCAGCATTGCGTCTTGAGATTGATGCGCCCGACACCAACAATATGCAATTAACGGTGCATAAGTTACGAGGGTTTCCAGCGGGTGAAACGCTTCTGGTCGCGCGCGAAAAAAGATTGGGGGCGCAGTGTTCGCTATCGAAGCTGCCGATTAATAGTCTGTTGCCTAGTGCAGACAGGCGTGCGGATATCGTGGCATACAACAATAAAGCACAGAGACTTAGCCTCTGAAAAATCTGCGTTATTCCAATGCAGGGAGCAACCAAAAAGGATTTTCGAAACCACCAATACGGCCGTTGGAGGGGACACTTTATAGTGAAAAGATTTGGCTTTATTTGCACTTTCCACTACTTCCTTTAGAGACGTTAATTGCAGGTCAAGACGCTGACTTTTGCTTACAGAAGCCTACCGCTGTGGTTGCTCAAGTAAACAATAGTTATCGTATTGTATGCTGTAATACCGGTGCGGATAGCACTGGCATAGAGCCTAATCTGGCGCTCTCTACCGCACTTGCACTCTGCTCTGAGCTGGTTGTTTTGCAGCAGCAGCCAGAGCAGGAAAAGGCGGCACTTTATCAGCTCGCGCTTACTGCTTATAACTTTAGTCCGGTTGTGATTATCGATGAGCCTCAAGGCATTTGGCTCGAGTTAAGTGGTTGCGATCGTTTATTTAAAGGCTATAACAATCTTCTCGATAAGCTTCATTTGGCGCTGCTCTCACAGTCTTTTACGGCAGATGTAGGCATTGCTTTTAGTGCGGATGCTGCGCGCCTACTTTGCCAGCCTGGCTTTCCGTCACACCTACCCTGCTCGACCCAAATTGCCGAACAATTACAGACTCTTCCCCTGACTGAGTTTGCGACCAGTGAGAAACAGTTGCGCCATTTCCACCAGCTTGGCCTACACAGCTTTGGGGACTTACTTGCTTTGCCTCGCGCGTCTTTAGGCCAGCGTTTTGGCATCGAGCTGTTGCGCACCTTAGAGCTGCTTCTGGCAGAAAAGCCCTGCTCTCTTGAACGCTTCGAACCCGCTGAGACGTTTTATGATGTGCTGCAACATCCTCAAGGTATTATTAGCAAAGAGGGGTTACTGTTTCCCATGAAAACGTTGGTGCAGCGTTTTCAGCTTTACCTGCATGCGCGTCAGTGTCGCTGCAGAGATTTGGAATGGCGATTTGAGTCTTTATTTGGTGAAACCTGTTCGATGACTGTCACGCTCTCTAACAGTGAAAATAACGGGGCGAGCATATTAAGCCTGAGTCGCTTGCAGTTAGAGCGGTTGCTGTTGCCAGGGAGTATTGAAAAAATCAGTTTATTTAGCGATAACTTCGCTGAATCAACTCTGGGCAGTTTTGATTTGTTTGGCGATCCTCTGCAAGCAAACACAACCTCAACCAGCAGTCTTATTGATAAGCTTAATGCGCGTCTCGGCGCGGAGGCTTTGCGACAGCCCATGCTGAGCAATAATTATTTACCTGAAGATGCGAGCACGTTGGTGGCGGCACTAAATTACAGTGATCTAGACGTCCCTAGTGATGCCTTGCAGCCTCTGTGGCTATTACCCAAACCGATACCTATTCAAATGCGTCAAACACAATTATTTTGGCGTGAACCACTTTATATTCTTAGTGGACCCCGGCGGCTACAGGGCAATTGGTGGCAGAGTGAGCAACAGCGCGATTACTATTTGGCCTGCGATAAGAGTGGTGCCCGCTACTGGCTGTTTAAAGAGTGTGCTAGTGCCCACTGGTTTGTTCATGGCTTGTTTTCTTAATGCTGGCAGGCTGGTGGCAACCTTGATGGATATTGGTCAAGCCCTGAATGCAGCAGGCTAACGAGAAAAACCCCGCTAGCGGCTCTCCTAGCGGGGTTTTATTGGAAAGTCTCAGCCTAGCGTCAACAAAAAGCGCTCAGAAGAGCCTGACTTGTCGCCTATTCTTTCACGGCGAATAATGATCTTCTCACCGTAATGGCTGGCAAAGTCAGCGCAATTTAGGGCCAAAAATGGCTCTCTATTGCGTCGACTCTCGATGTGACAGGCTTTGGCCACTAACTCTTTCCCAGTACCTTTCTCACCAGAAATGCACAGTGGAATACTGGTGCGGGCCGCCTTCGTTATGCGCTGAAACAAGTGGTGCATTGCTGGATTGGCACTGTGCATCCCATGGAACGTTGTCTCACTCACTGTCTCACCGTGTTGGCAACTTTGCGCCGCGCTTGCAGTTGGCTCGCAACAATAGTCACGAGAGATTCAAGGTCATAGGGAACAGTGATTGAGCCAGTGGCAGCAGCCTGCCGTGACTGTTTGTCCGAAGCGCCAAAGTCGCAGATATTCGCAAGCACAACACCCACAACCTGAGGACAGACGGATTTCACTTTACTTAGCAGCTCAGCCCCCTGCATTGTGGAAAAATCTTGGGCGGTAATCAACACGTCAGGGGAGCGATCGGTCACAAAGCTCAGAGCGTCTTGAGGGCATTGGTAAGCAAACAAATCAACCGCCAATTGTGCCAGCGAATGTTTAAGTAGCTGCAGAATTTCGCTATCGGGGTGAACTAGGGTAACAGATTGAGTATTACTCATTTTGGTGGGTCCCTCTTTTAGTGGTCTGCTTTTGTCGACAGGGTTATATCCACATCTGGCAACCAGCACATAAATGCGTCTTGCATTTGTTTTATTGCTCCGTTACGTCTTTCCGAGAAGCCCTATCGCGCAAACGTTTATAGGCCAACGTTTGTTAAGGGGATTCGCATAAAGCGCACATACTTTAAAAGTAGTCCAAAATATCCAAGTATGTATAAAATTTTCACAATGCAATTATTCAGTCGCAAATAGCACTTTTCAGCAGACAAAAAAAACCCCGAAATAATCGGGGTTTTCACACTGCTAGGTCACTAGACGAAGTACGACTTGAGCGGCGGAAAGCCGTTAAACTCAACCGCAGAGTAGCTAGTGGTGTAAGCGCCTGTTGTCAGCCAGTACATGCGATCGCCAATGGCCAAGTTGAGCGGCAAGCCGTATTTGTAGTTCTCATACATAATATCAGCGCTGTCACAGGTTGGACCCGCGATTACCACCTCCTCAAGCTCGCCCTCTTTTTCGACATAAATAGGGTATTTAATCGACTCATCCAAGGTCTCGATCAAGCCAGAGAACTTACCCACATCCGTAAATACCCAACGGTTCAGCGAGGTGTGCGACTTGCGTGAAATCAATACGACCTCACTAACCAAAATACCCGCATTACCTACCAGAGATCGGCCCGGCTCAAGAATAATCTTCGGGATTTCGTCGCCAAAGTCTTCCTCTAAAAAGCGGTTAATCTCTTCGGCATAGGTAGTGACTTCATTGGCCTTGGTGATGTAATTCGCAGGGAAGCCACCGCCAATATTAATCATTTGCAGGTTGATACCATCTTCGTCTTTAAGACGCTCAAAAATCACTTTTGCTTTGGCAATTGCCGCATCCCAAGCACCGATATCGCGCTGCTGGGAACCTACATGGAAGGAGATGCCATAAGCGTCTAAACCGAGATCCCGGGCCATTATAAGAAGGTTCATCGCCATATCCATCTGACAGCCAAATTTGCGTGACAGCGGCCAATCAGCGGTCATTGAGCCCTCTGTCAAAATTCGTACATAAATCTTTGAACCAGGCGCCGCTTTGGCAATATTGCGCAAGTCTGCTTCCGAATCCGTTGCATACATACGGACACCCTTCTCGTAAAAATAACGAATATCCTTACTCTTCTTGATCGTGTTGCCATAACTAATTCGATCAGCCTCAACACCACGGCCCATTACCTTATCCAGCTCATAGATCGACGCAATATCGAAGCTCGAGCCTTTGGCTTTCAGCAGATCGATAATTTCAACCGCTGGATTGGCCTTCACAGCGTAATACACCGCCGCACTGGGAAAGCCAGTTACCAACTCGTCGTAGTGATAGGAAATAGTTGCCAAGTCATTGACAACAAAGGGGGTTTCTTGCGTGTCGGCAAGAGCTTTAATGCGCTTAAAAGCTTCTGGTGAGAAGTAATCGTGTACGTCAATTTTCTGTTGCATATCGGTTGCCCCATGAGAGTTGTGAAGTGGATAAAAGCCTTTTTAATGTCATAAACATAGACCTAAAACGGCTTTGAACGTCTTCACAGTATCCTCACTTGAGGTCGACAATGAGTGTCGATGGGGTGTCGCGTGGCAGCATGGACGTTCAGGCGCGAAAAATAATCCCAGAGAGGTTTCCGGTCAAGTATTTATTTCTTACAAAACCTCACTTCAATGACTAAATGCACAAAAAGTGGACTTTTTAATAATTTATAAGCACCGATTACGCCTTATCACTAAAAAAGGCCATCTACTTGCGTAGATAAACCGTGGCAGGATTTCATTCGGGCCATACCTGGCCCTCACCCTTCGGGCGGCTTCGCCGTGCTCAATCGCTCGCGCGATTGAGTGAACCTGGGCGCTTTAACACTCAAAGCCTTCCGTTCCGGCAGATAAATAAAAAAGGCCATCTACTTGCGTAGATGGCCTTTTTTATTTATTGGTCGGGACGGCAGGATTTGAACCTGCGACCACTTGACCCCCAGTCAAGTGCGCTACCTGGCTGCGCTACGCCCCGATTTAAGTGGCGCAATCATACAGGCCAGCGCTATTTTTGCAAGCTGTAAAGGCTTACTTGATCAATGACTCTCGAGCATGGAGATAACATCTTCCAATTCGGAGATCGTCTGGTCAATCAACTGTTTGTAAGGAGTTTGCTCTTCCTTTGCGGCTTCGCCATCAATGCGCTGGCGGGCACCACCGATTGTAAAGCCTTGCTCGTAGAGGAGCGATCGTATTTGTCGAATCAGGACAACATCTAGCCGTTGGTAGTAGCGGCGATTACCCCTTCGCTTGACGGGGTTGAGACTGGGAAATTCCTGCTCCCAGTAACGCAGCACATGGGGCTTGACCGCGCATAGCTCTGCAACCTCACCAATGGTGAAATAGCGTTTCCCGGGGATTGCGGGCAACTCGTTGTTGTTACTTGGTTCCAGCATAATTCTCTACTCTTGCCTTTAGCTTTTGACCAGGCTTAAAGGTGACGACTCGTCGCGCAGATATTGGTATTTCTTCGCCTGTCTTGGGGTTTCTGCCGGGACGACTGTTTTTGTCGCGCAATTCAAAATTTCCAAAACCTGAAAGCTTCACTGAATCATTTTTTTCCAGCGCGACGCAAATTTCGTTGTAAAACATTTCGACGATCTCTTTGGCTTCACGCTTGTTGAGCCCGAGTTCGTCAAACAACATTTCTGCTAAGTCAGCTTTGGTGAGTGATCCCATTACCTATTACCCGTTTTACTTACGTTATCTTTTAATTCTGCGCGCGAGAAAAAATCGCACACTGTCTTTTTTTGTGTCAGCTGCGAAGCTGTGCATTAAATTGACCACCAACTGTTTCAATCACTCGATTAACCGCAGATGTTATTTCATCGTCGCTAAGAGTGCGTGAACTGTGTTGAAACGTCAAGCCAAGAGCAAGGCTTTTTCCTTTGTTATCAACATCTTTGCTGTGATACACGTCAAATAACTTTAAATTGATCAAATCAGCGCCAGCAGCATCTTTAGCGACAGCGATCAAATCAGCGGCCAAGACACTGTTATCAACAAAAAACGCTAAATCGCGGCGAACTTCTGGAAACTTGCTAACTTCCTTGTGCTTAGGCAACTTGCTTTCCACAATTTGACTTAAATCGAGTTGAAATAAGTAGATCGCTGTACTGATATCCAACGTCGCTTGCAATTTGGGGTGTAACTGGCCCACCCATCCAATTGGCGCGCCATTGCGCAGAATAGAGGCGGACTGCCCTGGGTGCAGCGAAGGATGCTGTGCGGGAACAAAGCTGAATTGCTCCGACAAGCCGGTGTGCGCTAAGACGGCCTGCACATCACCTTTGATATCGAAGAAATCGACCTTATCTTTACCCGCGGTCCAACCTACGGGTGTTCTGGACCCACAAATCAATCCTGCAATAGCCATATTCTGGGCCAGTGCTTCACCCTGCTTGGGCACAAAACACTGCCCTGCTTCGAAGATTCGCACACGGCTCTGCTGACGGTTCAGGTTGTGCATGGCTGTTGACAGCAACCCAGGCCACAAGCTGGTGCGCATTACCGACATATCCGCTGAAATGGGGTTTTGCACGCCCACGGGGGTAACGTCTGGATCGATGTGCTGCTGAAGCTGCGGATCGATAAAACTGTAGGTGATGGCTTCTTGATAGCCACTGGCGATCAACTGTCGTCTAAACAGGCTCAGGGGTTTGATGGTTTCAGGATTGGCCTGTAACTCTAGCGCCATCTTCGGCGTCGATGTTGGCAGATTATTATATCCGTAGATGCGCGCAACCTCTTCCACCAAGTCCTGCTCAATGGTGATATCAAATCGCCAGCTGGGTGCAATCCATGTCGAGCCCAATTCAGTGCGCTCGACAAAGGTCAATCCCAGTCGACGCAGTATGTCATCGACCTCTTCCGCTGCAATGGCGACGCCTAGTTGCTGTTGAAGGCGCTGATTGCGGAGCGTTACGGTCGCAGGCTGTGGCAAGTACTGCGCCGATTCTTGAACAATCAATGGTCCCGGCTGACCGCCGCAAATCTCAAGCATCAGCGCCGTTGCGCGCTCGATAGCTGCGACCTGCAGCTGTGAATCAACGCCGCGCTCGAATCGGTGCGATGAATCTGTATGTTTACCATAGTTACGCGCCTTGCCGGCGATCGCCAGCGGATTAAACCACGCACTTTCGAAAAGAATGTCTGTGGTGCTACCGCTAACCGCAGACTCATCACCACCCATGACACCGGCAATGGCTAACGCTTTCCCGTGATCGGCGATAACTAGAGTGCTGCTGTCGAGGGTGACCTCGGAGTCATCGAGTAATTTAATGGTCTCATTGCGCCCCATACGGACGACGATACCGCCATCAATTTTAGCCAAGTCAAAAGCGTGCATCGGCTGACCCAGCTCGAGCAGAACATAATTGGTGACATCGACCGCTGGCGCGATACTTCGGACGCCGCTGCGTCGTAGCTTTTCTTGCATCCACTGCGGTGTTGTTTGGCTGAGGTCAAGATTGCGAATAACCCGCCCAACGTAGCGGGCGCAGGCCTCTGGCGCCTCTAGTGTCACGCTGACAACATCATCAACGGTTGCTGCAACGGGCGCGCAGGATTGCGAGATCACGTCGACTTTATTTAAGACACCCACTTCGCGAGCCAGACCACGGATACTTAGGCAATCTCCACGATTAGGGGTCAAATCGACCTCGACAATGGTGTCATCAAGATCGAGATACTCTATCAGATCAGTACCCACAGGTGCGTCGGCTGGCAGCTCCCACAGCCCGTCATCATCATCGCCTAGCTGCAGCTCTGTTTGCGCGCAGAGCATACCGAAAGACTCGACGCCACGAAGTTTGGCTTTTTTTATCACGAAATCACCGGGCAAACTCGCCCCGACTGTCGCAAAAGGAATTTTTATGCCTACACGAGCATTGGGTGCGCCGCAGACGACCTGCGCAAGCTCGCCTTGACCTGCAACCTGACAGACGCGCAACTTGTCGGCGTCTGGATGCTGCTCAACGGCTACAATCTCACCGACCACAACACCCGTTAGCGCCGGCGCTGCGGCTTCAAGGCTATCGACTTCGAGACCAGCCATGGTCAATTGAGCGACAAGCTCATCGACGGAGACGGCTGGGTTGACTGATTCTCGCAACCAGGATTCACTGAATTTCATTGGTTACCCCAGTTTAAAATTGTTTAAGGAAGCGCAGATCGTTTTCAAAAAACAAGCGCAAATCATTGACGCCATAGCGCAGCATTGCCAAGCGCTCGACGCCCATACCAAAGGCGAAACCTGTGTACTGGTCAGCATCGAGATCACAGCTGCTGAGAACATTGGGGTGGACCATGCCGCAACCCATCACTTCGAGCCAGCCAGTCTGACTACAGACGCGGCAGCCTTCGCCACGACAGTTAGCACACTGAATATCTACCTCCGCGGAGGGCTCGGTAAATGGAAAATAGGACGGTCTAAAGCGCACAGGTAGATCGGCTTCAAAGAATGCTTTCAAAAACTGATCAATAACGCCTTTGAGGTCGGCGAAACTGATGTCTTTATCTACCACAAGCCCTTCAACCTGATGAAACATGGGCGTGTGTGTAATGTCGGAGTCACAGCGATAAACGCGGCCGGGGCAAATAATGCGTATCGGCGGCGCTTGATTTTCCATGGTTCGCACCTGCACGGGAGAGGTGTGCGTGCGCAATACGGTGCTTGGGTCAATATAAAACGTGTCGTGCATTGCCCGCGCTGGGTGGTGACTCGGAATATTTAGGGCTTCAAAATTGTGGTAGTCGTCCTCAATCTCTGGGCCTGTCTCAACGTCATAACCAATGCGGGTAAAGAACTCTTGAATACGCTCCATCGTGCGTGTCACAGGGTGAAGGCCGCCTATCTCTTCAGCACGACCTGGCAGAGTGACATCTATCGTCTCTGTGGCCAATTTGCTATCGAGGGCTGAACGCTCTAAGCGCTCTTTGTGCTCATTGATTTGGTTTTGCAGCGCCTGTTTGACGTCGTTTATCTTGGCACCTGCCGCGGGGCGCTCGTCATTCGACAGCGAGCCGAGGCTTTTCAACAAGCCGGTCAGCCGACCCTTTTTGCCAAGGTATTCAACACGCAAATCGTCTAATGCAGATAGCTCGGTTGCCGCCGCTATGGCCGCCGCCGCTTCACGGGCGATCTGTTCCAATTCAATCATTATTCGTCACCACGGTAATGGGTATATTCACAACAATCTGTTCATCTACTGATAAAAAAATAGGGAAAGAGCACTGGCCCTTTCCCTATCTGGTTAGCTTTCCAACACCTGCGCGAGGCAGGTCGAGCGCTGTATTAAGCTAGGGCAGCTTTGGCTTGGTTAACAACTGCACCAAAGGCTGCTTTGTCATGAACTGCTAAGTCAGCAAGAACACGACGGTCGAGCATAATACCGGCTTTGCTCAAACCGTTGATCAGACGGCTGTATGACAACCCTTCCATACGGGACTGAGCGTTGATACGAGCAATCCACAATCTGCGGAAAGTGCGCTTCTTAACGCGACGGTCACGGTAAGCGTATTGACCCGCTTTAGTGACAGCCTGAACCGCAACGCGGTACACGCGACTGCGTGCGCCGTAATAACCTTTTGCCTGCTTGAGGACTTTCTTGTGTCGACGGTGCGCTTGAACACCACGTTTAACTCTAGCCATTTTCTTCTCCTACCAAAATCAGTTAATTAAAGTGAACTACGCAACATGCGGTTAACGCGTGGAACATCGGATGCACTAACGATGCTCGTGCCTCTCAACTGACGCTTACGCTTGGTAGTCATTTTGGTAAGAATGTGGCTTTTGTGCTGGTGCTTGTGCTTGTAGCCCGCGGCCGTTTTTTTGAAGCGTTTTGCGGCTCCACTGTGTGTCTTAGCTTTTGGCATTTCTGTTCTCCGTTGTGAGATTTTAGTTAATATTCAAGAAGAGACGCCCGGACAGCCTGCCAAAAAAATTGGCTGAACGCGGGTCGCGTGAATTACTTCTTCTTGCCTCGTGGCGACAACGTCATAATCATTTGACGACCTTCCATCTTTGGAAATTGCTCCACTTGTGCCAACTCAGCGAGATCCGCTTCAATGCGTTTCATCACGTCCATGCCGAGCTGCTGGTGAGCCATCTCACGCCCGCGAAAACGCAGGGTAATTTTGGCTTTATCACCATGTTCCAAGAAGCGCATAACATTGCGCAACTTGATTTGGTAATCGCCCTCATCCGTGCCTGGGCGAAACTTCATTTCTTTAATTTGAGTCTGTTTCTGTTTCTTTTTCTGCAGAGCAACTTTCTTCTTGATGTCAAAGACATGCTTGCCGTAATCCATAATTTTACAGACCGGAGGCACCGCATCAGGTGAAATTTCAACCAGATCCAGGGTCTCTTTCTGCGCGGCTGCAAGGGCATCCTCTAGGCTAACAACACCAACCTGACTGCCGTCAGATGCAACTAATCGAACTTCGGTGGACGTTATGTCGTCGTTAAGACGCGCCCGCTTGCTGTCTTTTTTAATAAACTTTACTCCGTTTCAACAAAAACACGCCCGCGTCGTTCCGTTTGCTCTGTAAACAGGCTGAAGATTTGCTCCAAAGGCATACTGCCGAGGTCTTCGCCGTCCCGAGTTCGGATCGCCACCGTGCGCGACTCTTTTTCTTTTTCACCAACAACGAGCAGATAAGGAACTCGCTGAATAGAATGACCGCGGATTTTAAAGCCGATCTTCTCGTTTCTCAAGTCACAAATCACTCTAAACCCTTTATTTTGCAATGATTTAGTCACTTCTTGCGCATATTCGCCCTGCGCGTCAGTAATATTCATCACAACGGCCTGTTCTGGGGCTAACCAGAATGGAAAGGCGCCTTCGTACTGTTCAATCAAAATACCGATAAAACGCTCGAAAGAGCCCAAAATGGCGCGGTGTAACATCACCGGAACTTTGCGGCTGCCATCTTCAGCGACGTACTGCGCGTCGAGTCGGCCTGGCATGGAGAAATCGACCTGGATTGTGCCCAACTGCCAAACACGGCCAATGCAGTCTTTGAGTGAAAATTCAATTTTGGGCCCATAGAAAGCGCCTTCACCAGGCAACTCCTCCCAGGCGAGGTCCTTTGCATCAAGCGCTTCTGCCAGTGCTTTTTCCGCGCGATCCCAATCTTCGTCGCTACCAACACGCTGTGGAGGACGCGTCGACAAGCGATAGATAATTTCGTTAAACCCAAAGTCTGCATACACTTCATGGAGGAAGTCGATGAACTGCGCAACTTCTGGTTGAATCTGCTCTTCAGTACAGAATATATGGGCGTCATCCTGCGTGAATGAGCGCACGCGCATGATGCCGTGCAAGGATCCAGACGGTTCATTTCTATGACATGAACCAAACTCTGCTAAGCGCAAGGGCAGGTCTCTGTAGCTCTTAAGGCCCTGATTGAACACCTGCACATGGCACGGGCAGTTCATTGGTTTCACGGCATAGCTGCGGTCTTCCGTGTGCAAGGTAAACATATCATCGCCAAATTTGTCGGCGTGGCCCGAGCGCTGCCATAAGCTGAAATCAACGATTTGCGGGGTTTTAATTTCTTGATAGCCCTGCTCGCGCTGTTTTTTACGCATAAATTGTTCGATGGTGTTGTAGACAGTCCAACCCTTGGGATGCCAAAACACCGAACCCGGGGCCTCTTCCTGCATATGAAAAAGGTCCAGCTTTTTGTTCACTTTGCGATGGTCGCGCTTTTCGGCTTCAGCCAATCGAGTAATGTAGGCGTTCAACTCTTTCTTGTTGCTCCACGCGGTGCCGTAAATACGCTGCAGCATTTCATTGTTGCTATCGCCGCGCCAATAGGCGCCAGCCACTTTTGTTAATTTAAACGCAGGCAGCTTACTTGTTGACGGCACGTGAGGGCCCCGGCAGAGATCGATAAAATCGCCCTGCCGGTAGAGACCTATCGCTTGATCGTCCGGAATGCTGGCAATAATTTCCGCTTTGTAGTGTTCACCGATGCTCTTAAAAAAAGCTACTGCGTCATCGCGCTGCCACTCTTCTCGGGTAATACCGTGATCTTGCGCCACCAACTCCGCCATGCGCGTTTCAATTGCCTCAAGATCTTCTGGGGTAAAGGCGCGCTCGAACGCAAAATCGTAATAGAAGCCATCATCAATGACCGGGCCTATGGTTACCTGGGCAGATGGGAAAAGCTGCTTAACGGCCATGGCCAGCAAATGGGCAGACGAGTGGCGAATAATATCGAGGGCTTCATCGGAACGGTCGGTGACGATGGACAGTGAAGCGTCCCCAGTGATGACATAAGACGCGTCGACCACATTGCCGTCAACCACCCCAGCAAGGGTCGCCTTGGCTAAACCGGCACCAATATTGGCGGCGACTTCACCGACCGAAACCGGTGCGTCAAACAGGCGTTGAGATCCATCAGGGAGAGTGATTACGGGCATTTTTCGTTCCTTTCCAGTGGTGACCCATACCAAAGGCCACATGCGTTAAATTTAATCAGCGCGCATTTTACCCTGTATCGATTGAGTTACAAGCCTTACGGCAATTACTTCGCGCTTGCAATGCGCCCTCAGGGGCCCTATAAAAGCGCTCTGTAACTCATCCAGAGACGACCCTTGAAAATTTACGTTGATGCCGATGCCTGCCCTACTGTAATCAAAGATATTCTTTACCGTGTTTCGCAACGCACGGGCATTGAGGTGATTTTGGTCGCTAACCAAGCCCTCGCGATTCCGCGTATTCCAACCGTGCGCGCGGTTCAAGTGAGCGCGGGGTTTGATGTGGCTGATAAGCGTATTGTTGAACTGGTTGCGAAAGACGATTTAGTGATTACTGCAGATATTCCGCTGGCCGCAGAGGTTATCGAGAAAGGCGGCAAGGCGCTGAACCCGCGAGGTGAACTGTACACGGCCGCCAATATTAAGGCGCGGCTGAATATGCGCGACTTTATGGACAGTATGCGCAACAGCGGTGTTCAAGTCGGTGGTGGCCCGCCACCTCTTTCGCAGCGCGATCGAATGATTTTTGCCAATGCGCTGGACACCTATATCGCCCAGAACCATCGTCTGTAGATCATCTATAGACTGACGGTTATGCGCTGCCTTCCCCATCGAGCATGCGTGCAATCTGGGCAGCCGTAAACGGCCAGCCTTTTTCTTCACCATTGGGCAGTGCCACAACTGGGATGCGAATGCCATAGACCTCTCGCAGCCCAGCATCTGTGTTGATGTCAACCTCAATCAAGCGCCACCCTTTCTCAGTCAACATCGGATACAGGATCGCTTTTGCCTGATCGCAGAGGTGGCAATTGGCACCGGTGTAAATTGTTAGCTGCTTATCCAAAACTGCTGCGCCGAGTTATTTTCCACACATTGTGGATGCGTGGGTTGCGCTCGAAATCGAGGTCTAATGTCTGCGCAGTAATATTCTCCACATTGAACTGCCGCGTAACCAATTCGTCCATTTTAAATTTGCGGAAATTATTGGAGAAGATCAACACGCCACCGTCGGCCAGTTTGGACATGGAATTGCGGATCAAGTCGCCATGATCGCGCTGCACATCAAGCACTGACTCCATTTTCTTGGAATTTGAAAAGGTCGGCGGATCGAGAAAGATCACATCAAATTTCTCGTGGCTTTCTGTTTCCAGCCATTTCAAACAATCGGCCCGCAACAAATGATGCGTGCTAGCGCTGAGATTGTTCAGGTCGTAATTGCGCTGCGCCCAGTCGAGATAGGTGTTGGACATATCAACACTGAGTGTGCGCGCTGCACCGGCCAAGGCCGCCTGCACTGAGACCGCTGCGGTATAACAAAATAGGTTGAGCAGGCTTTTCCCCGCGGACATCTCTGCGATTAAGCGCCGCACTGGGCGGTGATCGAGAAATAGCCCGGTATCGAGGTAGTCTGACAGGTTGATTTCAAACTCTGCCTTACCCTCAAAGGCGCTAATCGTCGCGCTTGGGCCCTGATTAAACTTTTCGTACTGACTATCACCCTTTTGGCGACGACGCTCTTTATAGTGCACCTGACCGCGAGCCTCGCGGGCAAACTCTTTGACCGCTTGTTTTACTTCAGCAAATCTGTCGCGGGCGACTTTTTCAGCAATACTGGCCGGCGCAGCATATTCTTGAACGTAAACGGAGTCTTCATAGATATCGATCGCGACGGCATATTCGGGGATGTCGGCATCGTACAAGCGATAGCAGCTAATGGCATTTTTGATCAACCAACTATCCAGTCGTCGTTGATTTTTAATCAGTCGATTCAACACCATAGTCGCGCCTTCGGTGAGTACCGGTTCTGGCGCTGGCGTGTTGAGTCGCTCAGCGATATTCGCCGAGCGTGAACTCAGATCTTCGAAAACTAACAGTTTGCAGGGAATGGTGCCGTTAAATAAGCTGTACTGCTTTTTCGGCGTCAGATCTGTCTCGCGCCCTAGCTCGGTGTTGCCAGTAAAAATACCCACTTTCCAGCCGTGGAAGTTCTTCTGCAGCACTGCACCCAGCTTCTGATATATCGGCTTGAGCCCTTCAATATCGCCCAAACGCTCACCGTACGGAGGATTCGTCAACAGCAAGCCGCGATCGGCCGTGGCTTTGCCAAACTGGTCGATGGGTTTGTGAGCAAGACGAATGTGCTCGTCGAGACCGGCCTTCTCAATATTTAGGGTGGCAAACTCAAGTACATGGGGGTTAGCGTCGTAGCCGCGAATATCCAGAGTCAGCTTTTCCAGTCCACTGATTTTGCGCTGTTGCGCCTCATCGACGAGCGCTTGCCACAAGGCGTCATCGTGCTGCTTCCAGCCACTAAAACCAAAACGTTCCCGCAGTAGCCCAGGGGCGATATCAGCGGCCATCATGGCGCCTTCGATAATCAGCGTGGCACTACCACACATAGGATCGAGCAGCGCACCACCACTTTCGGCAATTTCCATCCAACCACAGCGCATCAACAGTGCAGCGGCGAGATTCTCTTTGATCGGAGCGCTGCCCTGCCCGCTGCGGTATCCGCGGCGGTGGAGGCTCTCGCCAGAGATATCCAGCGATACCGTTACACGGCCTTTGTGCTGGCGGGTTTGAATACGGATATCGGGATCTTTGGTATCGACATTAGGCCGCTCACCTTCCACCCGACGGATGCGATCAACAATGGCGTCTTTGACGCGCTGCGAGCCATACATGGTGTTATCGATGGAGCGCGAGGTGCCAATAAAGTCGATGGCGATGGTCTGCTCTGACGAGAAGTGCGCTTCCCACGGGATATCCAGACACTCTTGATAAAGCTGTTCTGCGTCGTCCAACATAAATTCCCGCAGAGGCATTAAAACTCTATTGGCCAATCGGGACCACAGACAGACGCGATAGGCAAGCTCGCGCGACCCAGTAAAGTGCACGGCAGCAACAGTTTCTTTTACGCTCTCGGCGCCAAGCTGCTGCAACTCCTGAGCGAGCAGTTGCTCGAGACCTTTGGGGCAGGTCGCTAGCCACGCCTGCTGACCGGAAAGTGAAGACAAAACGCTGTTCCTTTGATTACTTTGAGGAATAAAACACACGCTGGATAGACTAACAAAATCTTCGACAGGGTCGACGGATTTCGGTTTACTGTACTCAGCGCACAAAAATTTGGCGCTCATCATATCGCTCTTTACACAATTTTGTTTGATAAAAACTGCGCTCGGCGCGTTTTACAGGCTGAGTGTTAGTTTCCTACATTAACCGTTAGGAGATATAAGTGAAAAAACATAAAAGAGATCAAGAACATCGTTCATTCGTGAAAGGTTATCAAGCTGCAGTTCAAGGTCGGTCCCTCGACGTAATTCCCTACAAAGAAGATTCCCCAATGGCATTTCATTGGACTAGAGGGTGGCGAGAAGGACGCGAAGATTATTGGAATGGGTTTAACCAGTATTCGTTCCAACAGAAAGCCGCCAATTTTTAACGACTTGTTTCTAACTGAGTGTTTCTAACTACGTGTTTCAAACTACTTGTTTCTAATTAAATGCCCAGCAGCGTTTTATTAGCAGAGCGGGCTCCAAAGTCTGTAGCGCCACCAGTTTAAAAGGCGCCGTCAGGTAAACAACCGTCACGTAAAAAAAGGTACTTAACGCTATATCGCAACACCCGAAAGGCATTTTATAAACAGGATCCCTCCTGTTTCCGGCTCACAACGATGAGCCACCCAAATGGCCGCAGCTCAATAACAGTTGCGGCCATTTTTTATGGGGAAGAATTACTTGATGAACGGTATGCGCTCTTAGTGCGCTTTGGCCAGCTCCTCAGCTTTGAGTTCTTTGCGCAGTACTTTGCCGACGTTGCTCTTCGGCAAGTCGTTGCGAAACTCCACAAACTTCGGCACTTTGTAACCCGCCATATTGGCGCGACAGTATTCAATCACCTGCTCTTGCGTGAGGTTGGGGTCGCTGGCGACGACAAACATTTTCACTACTTCACCCGCTTTATTATCGGCAACGCCAATGGCGGCGCACTCGAGAACAGCGGGATGCAACGTTAGGGTCTGCTCTAATTCACTGGGATAGACGTTGAAACCTGACACGATAATCATGTCTTTCAACCGATCAACAATTTTGACGTAGCCCTCTTCGTCCACGGTCACAATGTCACCGGTATGCAGCCAGCCATCGACAATCACTTCGGCGGTTTGCGCTTCACGCTGCCAGTAGCCGCGCATTACTTGGGCGCCGCGCACGCACAGTTCGCCAACACCACCCACCTCTTGTTCCACGCCGTGTTCATCGACCACTTTGATTTCGGTGCCGGGGATTGGAATACCGGCAGTACCGATCTTTTGAAAGCCTGAGGGATTCATGGAGATGATGGGCGATGATTCGGTCATGCCGTAGCCTTCGCTGACGACACAGCCGGTCACCCGCTCCCAATCGTGTGCAACGGCATCCATCAGCGCCATCCCGCCGGACAGGGTCAACGACAGCGATGAAAAATCCATTTTCTGGAATTCTTTGTTTTGTAACAGGCCGACAAATAGCGAATTCAAGCCACAAAAGATTTCAAACTTGACGTTTTTAATGGTTTTCACAAACGCGGGAATATTGCGCGGATCGGGAATCAACAAGCTGTGGCCTCGGGTCGCTGGCATAAGCCCCATATTCAGCATGTACGCGTAGATATGGTAGAGCGGCAGTGGCGATACGGTGGTGAAGTGCTTTATAGAGTGCCCACCGATTGCAACAATTTCCAGCGCTTGCGCAATATTACTCAAGATCGACTGTTGAGTGAGCATCACGCCCTTGGATACTCCGGTAGTACCACCGGTGTATTGCAGTGCGCAAATATCCGCTAGCGCAGGGGAATGGGCAGGCGCATCGCCCTGTGCCGCGAGCAATTGGGAGAAATGGATAACCTCCGACGCTGGCAGCGCAGGTCGCTTGCCTAAGACTTTCATCACACCCGCCAGCAGCAACTTTTTCGGCTGCGGCAACAGATCAATCGGGCGCGTGACAATTACGTGCTTTACACCTGTCTCCGGCAAGGCGGCCCTGAGAGTCTCATAAAATTGATCAAGCACAACCACCACGGTTGCGCCTGAGTCATTAAATTGGTGAACCAACTCCCGATGGGTATACATGGGGTTGGTGTTGACTATCACCAGCCCCACTTTCCACGCGGCAACCACCACGACGGGATACTGCAATAAGTTGGGTAACTGAACAGCTAAACGATCACCGGCGCGAAGATTCATCTCGTGGTAAAAATAGCTCGCGGCACGGTCGGCGAGCTTATCGACATCACCGTAGGTTAATGTTTTACCCAAACAGGTGAAAGCGGGGCTATCCGCAGAGTCGGCGACGGCTTGCTGCCACAATTGCAACAGTGACTGCGCGGGCAGCGGCGGTTGCTCGCTGGTTAGACCCATGCGTTGTTGTGCTTTTTTTACCGCGTCCTGAACCTGCATAAAACCCACCTTTTTATAAATTTATTGTAATTATAGTGCGCAAACGGGCCGGCAAAAGCCAGTTGGAAAAAGTTTTAGGAGTACTTATTAAGCCTACTTAGAAAGCAGACGCATCCCTTTTTCGAGTCCCCCTAGGGTCAGGGGAAACATCTTACCCTCGACCAAATCCCTCAGCATTAAAATAGAGGGCGTGTAGTCCCAATATTTTTCTTGGACTGGATTTAACCATATTAATTTGTCAAAGGTTTGCGACATCCTGTGCATCCAGACATTGCCCGGCTCTTCGTTGTGATATTCGACGCTGCCGCCAGGGCTATTGATCTCATAGGGCGCCATTGACGCGTCGCCGACAAAGATTACCTTGTAGTCTGAGGAGTATTTATGCAGCAAGTCGTAGGTTGATATCTGCTCGTCGCGACGGCGGTAGTTGTCTTTCCAGACATAGTCGTAGAGGCAGTTGTGAAAGTAGAAATATTCGAGGTGCTTGAACTCCGTTTTTGCTGCCGAAAAAAGTTCCTCGCACAAGCGCACGTAGGAGTCCATTGAGCCGCCAATATCGAAAAAGATCAGTACTTTTACGGCATTGTGCCGCTCGGGAACCATTTTAATATCCAGTAGTCCAGCGTTGCGCGCGGTACAGCGGATGGTGTCGGCCAAATCGAGTTGATCGGCGGCGCCTTCGCGGGCAAACTTGCGCAGACGGCGCAGTGCCACTTTGATATTTCTTGTTCCAATTTCAACCGAATCATCTAAATCTTGAAATTGGCGATCTTCCCATACTTTTACGGCACTGCCCTGCCCGCCTTCCCCGCCAACTCGAATGCCCTCAGGGTTGAATCCGCCATTGCCGAAAGGCGATGTGCCACCTGTGCCAATCCACTTGTTGCCGCCCTGATGCCGCTCTTTCTGCTCTTCAAGGCGCTTTTTAAACTCTTCGATTAACTTCTCAAGACCACCCAGACTTTCTATCTTGGCTTTTTCTTCATCGCTAAGATGCTTTTCAAATTCCTTGCGCAACCAATCTTCTGGAATCAGCGCTTGAATGATGTCGTCTATATTTTCAAGGTTTTTAAAATAAGCGCCAAAGGCACGATCAAAACGATCGTAATATTTTTCATCTTTGACCAAGCAGGTGCGTGACAGCAGATAAAAATCATCGATCGATCCGAAGGCAATGTTTTTTTCCATTGCCGTCAGTAAGTCCAGCAACTCTTTGATCGAGACTGGCACATTAGCGCGCTTGAGTGTGTAAAAAAAGTTTATCAGCATCGGTTAATTGTCTTAGCGCGCTTCGCGGCGTGTCATAAAGGCCAGACGCTCGAGCAGATGCACGTCCTGTTCGTTTTTCAATAGCGCGCCATAGAGCGGCGGAATGGCTTTGGTCGGATCGCGGTTAGTCAGCACGTCTTCGGGAATATCGTCAGACATAATAAGTTTTAACCAATCAACCAATTCAGAGGTGGATGGCTTCTTTTTCAGGCCTGGAATTTTGCGCACATCAAAGAAAATATCCAACGCCTGATCAACCAAAGTCTTTTTAATCACGGGGAAATGCACATCGACAATTCGCTGCATGGTGCTGCGATCGGGGAAGCTGATAAAGTGGAAGAAGCAGCGGCGCAAAAAGGCGTCTGGCAGCTCTTTTTCATTGTTACTGGTAATAATAACAATCGGGCGCTGGATTGCTTTGATCGTTTCGCCTGTCTCGTAAACGTGAAATTCCATGCGATCGAGTTCGAGCAAAAGATCGTTGGGAAATTCAATATCGGCTTTGTCAATTTCATCGATAAGCAAAACAACCTGCTCATCAGCTGTAAATGCTTGCCACAACTTACCCTTATCAATGTAATTGCTAATATCGTTCACCTTGTCATGACCCAGCTGAGAGTCGCGCAGTCGCGATACCGCATCGTATTCGTAGAGACCCTGCTGAGCTTTGGTGGTCGACTTAATGTGCCACGCCAGCAGTGGCTTACCGAGAGCTTTGGCCACCTCTTCGGCGAGTAGTGTCTTTCCTGTTCCGGGCTCACCTTTAATCAGCAGTGGGCGCTGCAAGGTTACGGCCGCGTTGACCGCCATCTGCAATTCAGCAGTGGCGACGTAATTTTCTGTACCTTCAAATTTCATAGGGTATCAATCCACGTCAAAAGTTATAAAAGCAGTTAGCCCGTCATAATAAGCTAAAATAGGTCGATGAGATGAATCCAATTTCCGTTTCAACGCATCTAACCAGTAAGACAGCGGCAACTCCCCAACGGAAGAGTAGTCGTCAAGTATGGTGCCGCTGTTGGCACACTGTCTTCAAGAGAAAAAGTGCGTAACTATGACCGCAGAGTATTACTAAGCTTTGAGTGCCTTAGCTAGAGCTAGACTCTTAGCGCTAAGGAGTAAATAAGCACTGTGTCGTGGTAAATTAAAAACATTTAAAAAGGATATTACTATGAACAAATTACTTCTTCGTTGTGCCCTGCTGCTGAGCTTGTTTGCGGCACCACTTGCGATGAGTGACGATCACTCGACTGTGATTATCGCTGATAAAAACGGTGTTACTGCCGTTGAGCTAGCGACAACTGATGACGCTGCACCCAACCAGACTGCAGAAAACCCCAGCGACAGCGCCGACTACGACTCAGAGGTGCAAGCGCTCGTCTCTGGCATTGTGGCCGAGCTGAAAGGCGAATGGGCGCAACTGGATGACAGCGAGCGCGAAGAGATCAAAGCAGCGCTGCGCTCGGTGCGCGATGGCGTCTCCGTTGAACTAGATCAGTCGATGGATTTTAAAACCATGATCGTCGCTGTTGTAGCCATCGTCTTTACCATTGGTTCGCCGATTCTCATTGTGATTTTGCTGCTGTTTTTCACTTATCGCAGACGTAAGCAGCGGACAGCCTTAGTCGAGAAGTTTATTGATGCAGGTAAAGATGTTCCGCCTGAGGTGTTGTCAGTTCTTAGTGGCAACCGTGATCACACCGACAATTTACACCGCGGCTTGTTGCTCTCGGGCGTAGGGATTGGATTCTTTCTTTTCCTAGGTTTAATGGTGGACTGGGACGTGGCCTCGATCGCATTAATCCCGCTCTGCGTCGGTATTGCACGACTATTGATTTGGAAGCTGGATGCGAAGAAATCGCTAGAGCATGACAGTGACAGCGATTCTGCTGCCTGATCTCCATGTCCATTTCAGATCAGGCCCTGATCGACAGGGTTATCAAGGACGATAATCATTTGGCCTTTGCGGAGCTGGTGAAACGCTATCAATCCCAGCTCCGCTATTCCCTGCGCCAACTGACAGGTTGGAACGAAGCGCTGGCCGATGACCTTGCACAAGAGACTTTTATTAAAGCTTATCGCGCTATCGCAAGCTTTGAGGGCAGTGCAAAGTTTTCCAGCTGGCTCTATCGGATCGCCTATAACCAGATGGTGAGCCACTTTCGCGTAGCGCGCAATCGCGAGCTGAGTTTGGATAGCGTGGGTAACGACACTGCGCTGAGTGACCTGAACTTCGAATCAGCCTTTGACTTGAGCGATTCAGACACGCAGGTGTCTGCAGAGCACTACCAACAGTTCCATCAAGACCTCGCCAAAGCGATGGCGGGCTTGCCGCAAAATCAACGCATGGCGCTGCACATGCATTTACACCGAGAGTGCACACAACAAGAAATTTCAGATATTATGAATATCCCGTTGGGCACCGTAAAAACCCTGATAACTCGGGGGAAAATCAGCCTCAGAGAACGGCTCGCGGATTGGCAGACTGGAGAAACACCATGAGCACCAGAAACAACATTGACCCTCTCGACACTATTTTCGCGCGTGCGCGCAGTACTGAGCCCTACGTGGTTGCGGGTGAGTTTTCAGCGAGCGTGATTAAAGCGCTACCGAAAGGTCGACGCTTGATGGATTGGCAAGATGCCGCGATAACGCTGGCATTTACCGTCGCAGGCTGCATTCTGGCTTATTGGTTTTTCCCCGTTGAGCGACTGTCGCACCTTGTGCCAAATCAGTTTGTGATTACGCCAATGATGCTGCTCGGCATGACTGGATGCGTCGGCGCAGTCTGTGGCGGCGCCTATTGGGCGGCAGAGACGAGTAAACTGTAGTCGCGAACGGAGTCGCTCACGAGGTCTGTCGCGACCTAAAAAATGACCCAACCACCCGCAAAAGAATATAAAGAATAAGCACAAACATCAGCACAGCCAGTATTGGCGCCAAGCCTCGCTGAAATCCCAGATCATCCCCAGATGCCAAAAGCCCCTCGTAGAGACTGACAAAAAAAGCGGGTGCAAGATGTTTATCATCTGGATACGCCGTGACAGGTGTAACCAGTATCGCAGCACTGACCAGCACCGGTACATGTCGCACCCACGCCGCACGAGCCTTGCGCAGCAGGTAACCCAACACAATTAATAAACAGACGCCCCCAGCAATATAGGCGATCCAACCGTACAAATAATCTTCGGCAGAAAACATAATTAATCAATCCATTTAATAATATGGTCTTCGATATCGTCGTCATGAACAAAGCGTTCAGAGATTACTTTACCACGCAGCGATGCGCCATAACTATGCAGGGTTTGACGATCACCCGAGCGCAGATGATGCCATTCAGGTAACGGCAAGCCAGCGTCAAGTAGGCGGTAAGAGCAACTCTGCGGCAGCCAGCTGATTTCGTTGATGTTGTTGCGATCGAGTTTGATACAGTCGGTGACAATTGCATGCCGTCCAGCGTAGTCAGAGCATTGACAGCTCTCAGTATCGAGCAGCTCACAGGTAACGTTGGTGAAATAGATATCGTCGTTATCGTAGTCTTGCAGCTTTACCAGACAGCATTTACCGCAGCCATCACACAGTGACTCCCACTCGGGCTCACTCATCTCGGCGAGAGATTTTGTTTGCCACCACGACTGTTCGCTGGTCATTTGGGCTCGCCCTGCGGATAAAGGGGTGGCGGCATTTGCAGGTAAAATCCGTTGTCGACGATCTCAGACATGACCTTGAGAACATCCGCCTGAGCCAGTTTCTTTTTCTCACTCAGTAACATAGTGGTCACCAATATGGGCTTGGCAAATCGCTGCAATAGAAACTCTGGCACGCGGGTTAACTTGTCTTCTCGAGAGACGTAAAGGTACATGCCCTCTTTGCTCGCAGTTTTATAGATATCGCAGAGAATCTTCATAGACTGTCACTGCTGTCCATAACCGCCTGCAAGGCCGGTGTGACAAAATCCACACGCCAACCCTCGACCAACCGCAACGGCCACTGGCAATCGCCCTCGACGGCACTGCGCAAAATCGACTCCAACTCTTTTTTGTTGCACATCAACTCTTTTGGAATCGCATTGTTTTCAGCAACTTCGTCGAGGCTGACGCGCATTTGTTTCATGACCTCGGCCACCGGTCGCGATAGTGGCTGCGGCAAACTCTCGGGTACAGGGCTGTCATCGACCGACGCAATAATCTGCAAAACTGCCTCGCCAAATCGCTTCACCGAGCGGCCGTACCAGTCATCAATTTTGTAGAGCTGCCCCATACTGGTGGGCAGCTTGCTCGCCAGCTCCATCAGTACATTGTCTTTCACAATGTGTGAGCGCGGCTTGTCGAGACTTCGGGCAGTTTCCTCGCGCCAATCGCAGAGTAACTTGAGCGCCGTGAGTGATTTACCCTGCAAGCGCCATGCACCTTTAATGCGCAGGTAATAATCCGCGACTTTGCGCCGCTCGACAGCGGTCTGCAGCAGACCGCGCATCTCCTCAGCAAACCAGCTCTGGCGCTCTAATCTGTCGAGCTTGTCGGCGAGCAGCGTGTAAATTCGGTGCAGATATAGGACATCGTCGGCGGCATAACTCTTTTGTCGCTCACTCAGTGGGCGAGCCATCCAATCTGACCGCGTATCTTCCTTGCCTAACTCTACGTCGAGCATCTCTTGCACCAACCGTGCATAACCCATGGAATAACCAATATTGGCCAGTCCTGCGGCGACTTGCGTGTCAAAAATAGTCGCGGGGCAAATCGACAGCACATGTTCAAGAACTTCGAAATCTTCGCCGGGGGAGTGAAAAATCAGCGTTCGACTGGGTGCTTCAAGCAAGTTTTTGAGCGGTCCGAACTGGTCAATGGCAAGGACGTCAATCAACCAACACTGCTCACCATCGGACAGCTGAATCAACGCTAACTTGGGAAAGTAGGTGTCGGTGCGCATAAATTCCGTATCAATCGCCAGCGCCGGCAGCGCTGTCAGCGCCTCACACAATGTTGCTAATTGCTGGTTATCGGCAATCCAGTGATAGTGCACATCCGTTTCTGTTGTCATCTAGAGGGATTTCCTACTTTGCAAGGCCATATTGAGGGTGCCACCATCGACATACTCCAGTTCGCCACCCATGGGCACGCCATAGGCGATGCGCGATACAGCTACGCCAATGGCCTTGGCTTTATCCGCAATAAAATGTGCGGTGGCCTCGCCTTCAACGGTCAGGTTAGTCGCCAGTATTAACTCGCGGACATCGCCCACCTTGAGCCTTGCAATAAGCTGATCGATACCGAGCTTTTCAGGGCCTATGCCGTCTATCGGAGACAAATGCCCCAGCAGAACAAAATACTTGCCGCGGAAACTGCCCGCTTGCTCAATGGCGTAGAGATCGGCCGGACTCTCGACCACGCAAATCTGTTCGGGCAGGCGTCGCTCGTTGCTGCAAATACTGCATAGTTCGTGCTCTGTGAGGGTGCGACAGCCGCCACAGCGGCCCACTTTATCGACTGACTCAATAATCATTTCTGCGAGACGCGCCGCGCCGCTGCGATCGCGCTCAAGCAGGTGCAGGGCCATGCGCTGGGCGGTCTTTGCGCCAACGCCCGGCAGCACGCGCAGGGAGTCAATTAGTTGATCAATTAAATTACCGTACACAGTTGCGCCTTTTATAGTGGGTTTTGTCGTAGGTCTTAAAAGGGGAAAAACGCCGTTAAAATGGCATCTTAAAGCCAGCGGGCAAGTTTAAGCCGCCGGCCATTTTACTCATTGCGCTCTTGGTTTGCGCGTCCACTTTGCGCACAGCATCGTTCACGGCTGCCGCTAATAGATCCTCTAGAAACTCTTTATCCTCCGCCATTAATGACGGGTCGAGCGTCACTTTGCGTACGTCGTGGCGACCTGTCATGACCACTTTAACCATGCCTGCACCAGACTCGCCCGTCACTTCCGCGCGCGCCGCCTGCTCTTGCATTTCAGCCATTTTTCCCTGCATCTGCTGGGCTTGTTTCATTAACTCATTAAGATCCATACATTCCTCAATCGTCTTGCGCACCCTGACTCTCAATCAATCGGTTGCACGCTTCGTTCATCTAAAATGCCTTCAAATACCTGCTTAAACTTGATCACAGCAGGATCGCTCTGCAATGTCTCTATGGCCTCTGCCAATCGTTCCGCTTTCTCCCGCACATTGGCGGCTCGGGGGGTTTCCTGCTCAGCGACACCGAGGCTAATTTCCACGGTTACCGGTTCTTGGAAATAGTCGCTTAGCGCCTCACTCAGCTGAGCTTGATGGGCGCTGTCGTAAAGACTGTTATGGTCGCTATCAATCAGAAATTTCAGCGCTCCGTTATCACCTTCGTGACGACCGAGATAGACACAATGGCTGGCAATTTCACCCAGAGAGGCGCCAATGGTCAGCTGTTTGCGCAGCTCAATCCAGTTATCGGGGCAGAATGCGTTTAGGGCAATCTTGCTCGGTGCCTGCGGTTCAGGGGCGCCTTGCTCGGGAAGCTCGGGGGCAACTGGCGCGGGCGATTGCTTGGGCATTTGTGCGGGCGATTGCGCAGGGCTCGGCGTCTCAAGCTGTGTCAGCTCGGATGTCGCCCATGGCGGAGCATCGTCTTTGACTGGCGCTTCAAACTTTTTTACGCTGGGCTCCACCTCCAAGGGAAGCGGTGCAACGTCGGCTACGGGTGCGGCTGCAGGGGCGGCGGCGCGCACACCACTGCCCCGCGGCGATGTCTCTGGTCGGAATGCCAACGCCCGCAGCATCACCATTTCAAATCCTGACTTGGCGTCTGGCGAGAGTTGCAGATCTTTGCGCCCGAGCAGGCAGATTTGATAGAAAAGCTGCACATCTTCCCGGCTGACTGCGGCGGCTAGGGCGAGTATCTCACTGTAGTTGGCAATACCTTTGTCCAGCGCTTCAGGGACTGTTTGCACAATGGCCACCTGATGCCAGACGGTCAACACGTCCGCCAAGGCGGTGTCATAGTCGGGCGCCTGCTCGGCCATTTTGGCGACTGCGGCGAGGATATGGGGGCCTGCGCCGGCGGCGAGGGCTTTGCAAATATCGATAACGTAGCTGCGTTCAATGGTGCCGAGCATGGCATTGACATCGGCTTCGACCACTTGACCGCCGCCATGGCCAATCGCTTGGTCAGTCAGACTTAGGGCGTCGCGCATGCTGCCATCGGCGGCGCGCGCCAAGGACCAGAGGGCGGCCTCTTCGAAGGGGAGCTTTTCCTCACCCAAGACAAAGCGCAGGTGCTCTGTGATGCGCTCGGCGCTGAGGTTTTTTAAATTGAATTGCAGGCAGCGTGACAGCACGGTGATGGGCAGTTTTTGCGGATCCGTCGTGGCAAACAAAAATTTGACGTGGGGCGGCGGCTCTTCAAGGGTTTTTAAGAGCGCGGCAAAGCTGTTTTTCGACAGCATATGCACTTCGTCTATCAGGTAAATCTTGTAGCGCCCTCTCGAGGGTGCGTACTGCACGTTGTCCAACAGGTCGCGCATATCGTCGACGCCGGTGCGCGATGCCGCATCCACTTCGATCAGATCAATAAAGCGCCCTTCGCTAATTTCTTTACAGGACGCGCATTCACCGCAGGGCTGCGAGGTTACACCAACTTCGCAGTTCAGACATTTGGAGAGAATGCGTGCAATGGTGGTTTTGCCAACGCCGCGGGTGCCGGTGAAGAGGTAAGCATGATGCAGTCGGTTGTGATCCAGCGCATTGATCAATGCCTGAAGAACATGTTGCTGCCCGGCCATTTCGGCAAAAATGCGGGGACGCCATTTGCGGGCAAGAACTTGATAACTCATAGCAGCACGACTTTAAATTCAAAAAAGCATTATAGGGAGATAAGCGGAGCGCTGGAAGGGGCGTTGACCAATCAACTCTCGATGAGCGATATGGCGGTGACCCCCACCAGCCACACCTCGGCACACAGCGTAACCACTACCGTTGCTCCCTTCCGGGCCTGGCGGGGTTCGCGGCTGGCTGTTGCGAGGGGACCAGTGGGGGTCACCATTAAAACGAAGCGCCCGATTATCGGAGGTTTGTCCAGTAAGTGCAACAAGTGTTGGCGCTAATACGGCACATGTTTGATTTAGGCCAAATCTTATCGCCTGCAGCGGTTAAATTTGTTGTGGTTTAATCTGCCGCGATCGTTACACTATGACGAAATAGAGCTTAAAATAATTAAAAAAAAGCGGACTTCCCTCAATGGATTATCACTCAATGTCAGGTCAACAATCGACAGCAAAATCGCTCCCCGCCCGAACATTTCATGCCCTCTGCCTGGCCGCGCTGTTGCTCGTGGTGAGTGGCTGTGGTGGTGGTGAGTCAAATGTAAGTTTGGGCAATCGCACTGGCACGCTGCACTGGGGCAATGGCACGGAACCGCAAAGTCTCGACCCGCATATCGCGACAGGCGTTCCAGAGCACCACATTATCACCTCACTTATGGAGGGGTTGGTGCTGAAAGACAGCACGACTCTGGCACCTATTCCCGGCGTGGCTGAGTCGTGGGATGTGAGCGATGATGGCCGCGTGTACACCTTCCATTTGCGTCAAAATGCGCGCTGGTCAAATGGTGATCCGCATATTGCGCAAGATTATGTCTGGTCGTGGTGGCGTGCGCTGCAACCGGCTTTGGGCAACCTCTACGCTTACATGTACTACTCGATTAACAATGCGCAGGAATATTACGAAGGAACCATAACCGATTTCGATCAGGTCGGTGTGAAGGCGCTGGATGATTACACGTTACAGGTCACCTTAGAAAATCCTACGCCCTACTTTTTACAGTTGCTCGACCACTACAGTCTGTTCCCGGTGCATCAAGCGACCGTTGAAAAATTTGGCACGGCCGACGAGCGCGGCACGCGTTGGACTTACGAAGGCAATATTGTTACCAACGGTCCCTTTCAGCTACTCGAATGGCAGATTAATCGCCGCGTGGTCGTTGAACGCAACCCGTTTTACTGGGATGCCGAAAATGTCGGCCTGAATAAGATTATTTTCTATCCAACTGAAAACGCAGTGAGTGAAGAGCGGATGTTTCGCTCCGGCCAGCTGCATTACACCAACGATGTTCCGACCGACAAGATTCCTGTCTACCGAAATGAGGGTAACCCGTCACTGCGCGTTGCGCCCTATCTCGGATCCTACTTTTATCGAATCAACACCAACGTGCCTCATCTGCAAGATAAGCGAGTGAGACGAGCGCTGGCCATGGCGATCGACCGCGAGCAGATCACCGAGCACATTCTGCAGGCTGGCCAAATGCCGACCTACGCCCTGACCCCGCCGGGCACAATGGGCTACTACCCCAAAAGCGACTTAACCTTTGACCCCGAGGCCGCGAAACAACTGCTCGCAGAAGCGGGTTATCCCAACGGCGAGGGCTTTCCGGTAACCGAAATCCTCTACAACACTAATGAGAGCCACCGCAAAGTCGCTGTCGCCATTCAGCAAATGTGGAACAAGTATTTAAATATTGAAATCAAACTTCTCAATCAAGAGTGGAAGGTCTATCTGGATAGCGAAAGCGCTGGGCAGTACACCATTTCCCGCGCGTCCTGGATTGGCGACTATGTCGATCCCAACAGTTTTCTTGATTTGTTTCTGTGCAATGGCGGCAACAATCGAACGGGCTGGTGCAACGCGGAATATGATCGCCTGATTTTAGACGTAGCGCCAAAAATGAAGTCTCACGAAGAGCGCCTTGCGGTCTTTCAAGAGGCGGAAACGCTCTTGCTCGACGCCATGCCAATGATTCCGATTTACATCTACACCTCGAAACACCTAATGAATTCATCGGTAAAAAACCACAACGGTAATTTGCTCGATCAAACCACGTTCAAAGAACTCACCCTTGAGTCAGACAGCTCAGATTCCACTGGCGGTAACCACTGATGTTTAGATTTGCCATAAACCGACTTCTGCAGGCCATTCCCGTTCTACTCGTTGTGATCAGCATTACCTTTTTGTTGGTTCACTCCGCGCCGGGTGGCCCCTTCTCTGCCGACAAAGCTGTTCCGCCAGAAGTTTTGAAAGCCCTTGAAGCGCAATATAAACTCGACCAACCGCTGTGGCAGCAATATGTTGGCTACCTCAACGATGTTCTACACGGCGATTTTGGCCCCTCCTTCAAGTATCCGGGGCGAACCGTCAATGAGCTAATTGCTTCAGGTCTGCCCGCCACTGCTGAGCTCGCCTTTTATGCGATGCTCGTCGCGCTATTTATTGGCGCCTCCGCAGGGGTTGTGGCCGCCACTCGGCCCAACACTCTGCAAGATTATCTGCCCATGTCGGCAGCCATGCTGGGTATTTGCATGCCATCGTTCCTGCTGGGGCCGCTGCTCGTTTTAGTCTTTGGCATTCACCTCGAGTGGGTGCCCGTGTCCGGCTGGGGTGACAGTGCTGGCGACAAAATTCTACCCGCTATCACCTTAGGCACAGGTTATGCCGCGTACATTGCGCGCCTGTCCCGCGGCGGCATGCTAGAAGTACTGTCGCAAGACTATATTCGTACCGCTCGCGCCAAGGGTTTGCCCGAATCGCTGATTATTGCCAAACACGCCCTGCGCGGCGGTTTAATACCGGTTATTGCCTTTATTGGCCCTGCCTTTGCGGGACTGCTCGGCGGCTCCTTTGTGGTTGAAACAATCTTTCAAATTCCCGGTCTTGGCCGCTTTTACGTGCAGGCTGCCTTCAATCGCGACTACACCATGATTTTGGGTACTACGATCTTTTTTGCCACGCTGATTATTGTTTTCAACCTCCTCTCCGACATGCTCGCCATCTGGCTCAACCCCAAGCTTCGCCAAGAAGCCAGAGGAGATCACTAATGGATCGCGTTATTTTGGAAAAAACCGATGAACGCGGCAGTTCACTGTGGCAAGACGCATGGGTAAAGCTGCGCAAAAATCGGCTTGCACTGTGGGGGCTCGCGGTACTCGTCATACTCTGCGTGGTGTCCCTGCTGACGCCTTGGATTGCGCCCTACGGGTATGAAGAACAAGACCTGATTCTTGGCGCCACACCGCCGTCGGCTGAGCACTGGCTCGGCACCGATATTTTTGGTCGCGATATGCTCACACGAATCATGTACGGCGGTCGCGTCTCTCTCACCGTTGGCTTTATTGCGACCGGTGTTGCTCTGATTATCGGGGTGCTATGGGGAGCCATTGCTGGGTTTGCGGGTGGACGGGTTGACGCGGTGATGATGCGCATTGTCGATATTCTCTACGCCCTGCCCTTTATGATTTTTATTGTGTTGCTGATGGTAGTGTTTGGACGCAATATTTTCCTGCTGTTTTTCGCCATCGGTGCTGTCGAGTGGCTGACCATGGCGCGTATTGTCCGCGGTCAAGTGATGGCACTGCGCAAGCAGGAGTTTGTCGAAGCCGCCTACTCGCTCGGCCTCTCCCAGTGGATTATTATCCGCCGGCATATCATTCCCAACACCTTGGGTCCGGTCATTGTCTACACCACATTGACGATCCCCAGCGTTATGTTGCTAGAGGCCTTTTTAAGCTTTCTCGGATTGGGTATTCAGCCCCCTCAGAGCTCTTGGGGCCTGCTGATCAGTTACGGCGTGGAGACCATGGAAGAATTCCCATGGTTGTTGATATTCCCTGGGCTAACACTCTCTTTGACGCTCTTTGCGTTGAACTTCCTCGGTGACGGTCTGCGCGACGCGCTCGACCCAAGAACGTCCAAAGACTAATCGACTTACAAGGCGAATACGCGAATGGCACTACTCGAAGTAAATGGACTGAAGGTCTACTTCCACACCAGAGACGGTCTCGTTAAAGCGGTTGACGATGTCAGCTTCAGTGTTGATAGCGGCGAAACATTGGCCATTGTTGGCGAGTCGGGTTCAGGTAAATCCGTGACCTGCTACAGCCTGCTTGATCTGCTGCCGAAACCGCCTGCGCGAATTGAAGGCGGCACAGCCATGTTCGATGGCGTTGACCTGCTGAGTTGCGATGCCAATAGCATGCGTCATTTTCGCGGCAACGATATTGCCATGATCTTCCAAGACCCAATGACGTCGCTAAATCCGTTTCTAACTGTCGGCGAACAGCTGATTGAACCACTCATCTATCACCCCGACAAAACCCGCATTCAAACTCGCAGCAATGCCCGACTGCGCGCTATCGAATTGCTGGACGAGGTGGGGATTATCGAGCCAGAAAAGCGCTTCGACTGCTATCCCCACGAGTTTTCTGGCGGTATGCGTCAGCGTGTAATGATCGCGATGGCGTTAATCAACGAACCGCGCCTGCTGATTTGCGATGAGCCCACCACAGCGCTGGACGTCACGATTCAGGCACAGATTCTAAAACTCATCAAACAATTGCAGCAAAAACGCAACGTTGCCGTCATTTTTATCAGCCACGACCTTGGGGTTGTCGCCGGTATTGCCGACAAAGTGATGGTGATGTGCAATGGCACAGTGCGGGAAGCCGCAGATACTGAGTCGGTTTTTTATCGCACCGAAAATGACTACACCAAGAAATTGCTAGCCGCCATTCCAGAGGGGCCCAAGGTTATGGAGACCCGCGCGCAAGCTGGCGCGCCGCTAGTTGAAGTGACCAACCTAAAAACCTATTTCAAAGACTACAGCAAAGGTGTTGCAGGCACCCAAAAGCGCTTTATCAAAGCGGTTGATGGCGTCTCTCTGCATATTCAGCGCGGGGAAATTCTTGGATTAGTCGGTGAATCTGGATCAGGCAAGTCCACCCTTGGACGCTCAATTCTTCAGCTGGCGCCGATCACCGAAGGCACCGTCAGCTTTGCTGGAACACAGATTAGTGGCATGAGCCCGAATCAGCTGGTGCCCTGGCGTCGCAAGATGCAGATGATTTTCCAAGACCCCTACGCGTCGCTAAATCCGCGCATGACCGTCTATGAAACGCTGGCGGAACCGCTGCTCTATCACGGCATTGCCACCCGTAAAACCATTGATGAGCAGGTGCAGCACCTCATGGATGATGTTGGACTGGCGCGCGCCAATATGCGCAAGTACCCCCATGAATTTTCCGGTGGTCAGCGCCAGCGCATTGCGATTGGCCGCGCCATTGCGACCAAACCTGAGCTGATCATTGCCGATGAGCCTGTGTCAGCCCTCGATGTCACCATTCAAGCGCAGATATTGGACTTAATCCTCAACCTCGTTGAGCGCCACAACCTGACCATGATGTTTATCTCACACGATCTCTCGGTGGTTCGATACATCTCAGACCGCGTGATGGTGATGAACAAAGGGGTTATTATCGAAACCGGTGATACCGAGTCGCTCTGGGCGGATCCACAAGAAAAGTATACCCGTGAACTACTCAAGGCGATTCCGCTGGCTGATCCCAAGCTGGAGCGCGAGCGAGTGCTCAGCCGCTCCCTGTAATTCCTGCGCAGTGCAAGACGAGATTAGCCAGCCGAGGCTAGCCAGAAAAGACTAGCGAGAAAGCGACTATAGAGCGCAGCTAATACCCGTGCCGCGCAGACCGCAGTATCCGCCAGGATTTTTGGCGAGATATTGTTGATGGTACTCTTCGGCGTAATAGAACGTTGGCGCCGCACAAATATCCGTCGTAATCGCACCAAACCCGAGAGCTGTCAGCTGCTTTTGCACGGTCTGCACTGAGACCTGCGCCTGCGCCAACTGTTCGTCTGACGTACAATAGATAACCGAGCGATACTGCGAGCCAAGATCATTGCCCTGCCGCATACCCTGGGTGGGATCATGGGCCTCCCAAAACACCGCCAGCAGCTTTTCAAAGCTCGTCTGAAGGGGATCAAACACTACCAAAACCACCTCAGCATGTCCGGTAAGACCGGAGCAGGCTTCTTCATAGGTCGCATTTGGCGTGTAACCACCGGCATAGCCAACCGCTGTTGTCACCACGCCCGGCTGCTGCCAGAAGCGGCGCTCGGCACCCCAAAAACAGCCCATACCAAAGACTGCAGTGACCAGTCCGTCGGCAAATGGCGGCTTCAAAGGCTGGCCGGTTACATAATGCTGATTGCTGATCTGCATCTCACTGCTGCGTCCCGGCAGCGCCTGCTCTGGCGTAGGAAGAACCGACTTTGACATTGACCACCACCCCGTTCGTTAAATTCACCTGCCGCGCCTTAAACGCGCACTTTCGCGTACGTTCAAGAATAATCGCAGCATTTTCTCGCTAGATAAGATCTAAGCCTCGAGCCAGATCATTTTTGATATCAATAAAATCTTCCAGTCCGACGGCAATGCGAATCAAGTTTTCGCCGATGCCTGCGGCCTCGCGATCCTCCGCGGACAGGCGGCCATGGGTCGTCGTCGCTGGATGGACAATAGTCGTTTTTGTATCACCAAGATTGGCGGTGCGCGACAACATCTCCACGCTATCAATCACTTTCCACGCCTGTTCTCGACCGCCCTTAACACAGAATGACAACACGCCACCAAAACCACTCTGCTGCTTTTTCGCCAAGCCATGACCGCGATGCCCTTCAAGTCCTGCGTAGTAAACCTTGGTAACCTTGTCATGGCTTTCCAACCACTCCGCCAGCGCCATAGCATTGGCACAATGCGCCTGCATGCGAATGCGCAGCGTCTCCAAGCCTTTGATAAATACCCAAGCGTTAAAGGGGCTCATGGTCGGCCCCGCGGCGCGAAGAAAGCCCACAACCTTATCCATTAATTCAGCACTGCCGACAACGGCACCGCCAAGACAGCGTCCCTGGCCATCGAGATATTTGGTGGCTGAGTGCACAACAATATCGGCGCCGAACAGCAGCGGCTTTTGTAATACCGGAGTGCAAAAACAGTTATCCACCACAAATAATGCCTTGGCCTGCTTCGCGATTGCCGCAAGCGCTTCAAGATCAGCCACTTCGGACATGGGGTTGGAGGGTGTTTCGCAGAACAGCATTTTAGTATTTGGCCGAATAGCCGCCTGCCATGCGGCAAGATCAGTGAGCCCGACATAACTCACTTGCACACCAAACTTTACAATATAGTTGTTGAGCATAACGCGAGTGCTGCCGAAGACATCTTGCGAGCAGAGGATATGATCGCCTGCCTGCAGCAGTGCCATGACCACGCTCAAGGTTGCCGCCATGCCAGACGCAGTCGCCACGCACTGCTCGCCCTCTTCCATCGCCGCTAGACGCTCCTCAAAGGTGCGCACAGTGGGATTGGTATAACGGGAGTAGACATTACCCTGAAGCTCGTTGCTGAAATATTTCGCGGCCATTTCGGCGCTGTCGAAAACATAGCTTGAGGTTAAAAACAGCGCTTCCGAATGCTCATGCTCATGGCTGCGTGTATAGCCACCGCGAATTGCTAGGGTGTCCTGCTGAAAATCTTTAGGCGACAAAGTTTGCGGTTTACTCGGTTCTTTTGACATGGCTCTCGCCTCTCTAGGTTCTCGGCTCGCTATGCGCTGGCAGCACTATTGTTGTTATGTAAGCCCAACACTTGAGTTTTGCGTTGCCCATTAGCATGAGCCGGCTTGAGTTTAGCGTTGTCGTTGCGCGCTTGGTCAATGCGCTGCAGATAGGCGTCGTCAACATCGCCAGTGATGTAATTGCCATCGAACACAGAGCACTCAAAGCGCTGAATTTGCTCGTTACCTTCGGCTGCGGCCAGCACCAAGTCTTCAATGTCTTGATAGACAATCCAGTCAGCGCCAATAATTTCGCCAACTTCCTCATCGCTGCGACCGTGGGCAATCAGCTCGGTTGCCGACGGCATATCGATACCATAGACATTTGGATAGCGCACACCGGGCGCTGCAGAGGCCATATAAACCTTATTGGCGCCAGCGTCTCTGGCCATTTGAATAATTTCTTTCGATGTTGTGCCGCGAACAATCGAGTCGTCCACCAGCATTACATTCTTGCCAGCAAACTCAAGCTTTACCGCATTGAGCTTCTGGCGCACCGACTTTTTACGCTGGGTTTGGCCCGGCATAATAAACGTGCGGCCAATGTAGCGGTTTTTCATAAAGCCCTCACGCAGCTTCACACCGAGCGTCTCGGCCATCGCTTGCGCAGACACACGACTGGTGTCGGGAATCGGAATAACCACATCAATATCGTGATCGGGGCGCAGGCGCAGGACTTTTTCGGCGAGTTTTTCACCCATTCGCAGACGGCATTTATAAACCGAAATATCGTCAATCATGGAGTCTGGACGGGCAAAATAAACATGCTCAAAAATACAGGGGACCAATTCGAACTGATCGGCGCACTGCTTAATATGAAATTTACCAGTGCTATCGACAAACAGCGCCTCACCCGGCTGCACATCTTTAACGGAGCCAAAACCCATGCTGTCCAGCACCACACTCTCGGAGGCGACAGCATATTCAGTGCCGGTTTCAGTCTCTCTTGAACCATAACAGAGCGGACGAATACCAAACGTGTCGCGAAAGGCGAACATCCCGTAATTAGCAATAAGGCCTACAACCGCATAGGCGCCCTTACAGCGCTTGTGAACATTTGTCACTGCGGCAAAAATATCATCGCTCGAGGGTTCCAATTTACCGCGCAGTTGCAGTTCGTGAGCAAACACATTGAGCAGTACTTCAGAATCTGAATCTGTGTTGAGATGGCGCAAGTCAGAGCGGAAAATATGTGTGCGCAACTCATCGGCATTGGTCAGATTGCCATTGTGCGCGATACAGATACCGTAGGGAGAATTTACGTAAAACGGCTGAGCCAGTGCGGGCCCTGAACTGCCGGCAGTGGGATAACGCACATGACCTATACCCACATTGCCAATCAATCGCTCCATGTGCTCGCTGTCAAACACATCGCGGGCAAGACCAACGTCTTTACACTGATGGATTTCACCATTCGACTCGGTAACGATTCCCGCGGCATCTTGACCGCGATGTTGCAAGACTGTCAACGCATCATAGAGGCGCACATTAACACTAGACGTTCCGGAAATTCCTACAACACCACACATCGATTAGACCCAACCCATTATGAAATTTTTGACGGCCGCCGCCGCTTCCACACCCCAATCTGCAAAGCCTTGAAATACTGGAATCAGCGCCGACGCCTGCCACCAGGCGTCTTGATCGACCGGTAGCGCTTTTGGCATAACAATCACCAGCGCTAGGACAATCAATAAACCCCTGAACACTCCAAAAATCAGTCCCAACATCCTGTCTGTTCCGCTCAATCCGGTAGAGCTGACCAGTTTTCCCAATAAAAAATTTACCATCGCGCCCAACAGCAAGGTACCGACAAAGAGAATACCCCATGCCGCCAACTGCCTGATTGAGGCCAAACCAATAAAGTTGACCAACAGTTCAGCGGCCGGCTCTTTAAAATTCATGGCCACAGCGAAGGCGGCAACCCAAATAACCAGTGACATCGCCTCTTTGATAAAACCGCGCACCAAACTCACCAGCGCCGAGAGCACAACAATACCAATAATGATCCAATCCGCTGCCGCTATCTCCATGATTTACTCTCCAGATCCGTATATCTTGCGCTGGCGCTAGCCGTTAAGGAACGTATTGCAGCACAATCGCATCGGTCTTAAACGCGAGGTCGATCTTCTGCTTTTCCTCAGTCGCCCTGCGCTTATCAGCTTTTGGGCCAACATAGACTCGGTAATAAGTCTTTGAATCAACCGCGGCCGCTTTGACGAATGACTTGAACCCGCCATCGCGCAGCTGCTGCATTAAATTGTCAGCCTTATCGGCAACTTCAAAGCTGCCGACCTGCAAAACCCACGCCTGCGGCAAGTTATTTTCATCGAGACCGCGAGACACATCGCTGCTCTCGTTGGCCGGTGCTGACTTGGCAATATCAAACAGCGTGTCGAGAACACCGCTCTCCTCCGCCTTTTCGGGGCGCTGAGCTTTGTTTACTTCAACTGGCGCTATTTCAGGTGCAGCGGGCAGTCTGCTGCTGTGATCAATTTTCAATGGATCAGCAAAATCAAACAGTATTGGTAAAATAATCAATCCCAGCGCACCGAGAACCAGTGCGCCGACAATGCGCTGCCTTAAGCCACTACTCATTCGTATACCCACCGCTGCTGCGTTGCATTTTAAGCACTGCTGACACTGTGTGGAAAGACCCAAAGACCACCACCACATCATCACTTGATGCCTGACTGACGGCACTTAAAAATGCCTGCTCAAGCCCATCAAAAAGCACTGCTGAAAGGCCAGCATTGTATACCACTTCGAACAGAGTTTGGCCTTTAGTCGCCCTGTTAGAGTCGCTAATTTCTGCAATACACCAGTGATCAATAATAGAACTCAGCGGCGCAACGATGCCCGGCCAATCTTTGTCGGCCAAAACCGATGCCACTGCCCAATAACGGCCTGCGATGGGCGCCAGTCGCTGCGCTAAAACAGCCGCGGCAGCGGGATTGTGGGCTACATCTAAAATTACCTTGACGCCGTTGATGCTGCAGCGCTGATGGCGGCCGGTTAACCCGAGTCCCTGCATGGCCGCTCTGACTTTTTCTTGATCGAGTGAATACCCCGCACAAAGCAGCGCCTGTATTGCCGCGGATTTGTTACTTGGCAGCAATCCATCGCTGGGGAGATCCTTGAAAAAAAGTGTCTCGTTGCTTGGGGTGCGCACGCGCAGATCAAAAACATCGCCTCGGGGATCAAGGGAAAACGCCTCGCCGATGCGAAAAACCTCAGCGCCGGTATTTGCCAGCATGTCAGCAAAGCCAATCGGTGCGTCCGCCTCAGCAATCACCAGCGGCCTGCCCTCGCGGGCAATGCCCAATTTTTCAATTGCGATAAGTTCGCGGGTATCGCCCAGCCAAGCTTGATGGTCAAGCCCAATACTGGCGACCACGGCAACATCCGCATCGATGATATTAATTGCGTCTAGCCTTCCGCCGAGGCCAACTTCAAGCAGCATAATGTCGACGTTCGCATCGATAAAGACGAGCAGTGCCGCCAGACAACCAAACTCAAAGTAAGTGAGAGAAATATCTCCGCGGGCGGCCTCAATTTCGACAAAGGCGCGGGTTATAGACGCATCGTCAACCGGTGTGCCCTGCACACAGATGCGCTCGTTGTAATCAATAAAATGTGGCGATGTGAAAGTGCCCACACGATAACCCTGTTGCAGCATAATCGCTTGCATGGTGGTTACGCAGGAGCCCTTGCCATTGGTGCCGCCGACCGTGATGGCCGTTGGCAGCGAAACGGGATTATTCTGGGCGCGAAGAGCAAGAATGGCGCTCCAGACAGCAGAGACGCGCTGTAGTCCTAGATCAATTTCGCTGGGATGACGAGCCTCCAGCAGAGTCAACCACTCCGCTAGAGATCGATCAGGCATCGACAGGTTCAGCGACGCGGAGAAACTTGGAGAGGATACTTGCAAGACGATCACGCATTTGGTGGCGATCGATAATCATATCAATCTGGCCTTTTTCGAGCAGGAATTCACTGCGTTGAAATCCCTTTGGCAGCTTCTGGCGAATGGTCTGTTCAATAATATTGGGGCCGGCAAATCCTGCGCGAGCACCCGGCTCTGCCACATTGAGATCACCCAGCATGGCGAGACTTGCAGATACGCCGCCATAGACAGGATCAGTCATAACCGAGACATAGGGAACGCCCGCAAGCTTTAGTCGCTCGAGGATGGCACTGGTTTTGGCCATCTGCATCAGGGAAATTAACGCTTCTTGCATGCGCGCACCGCCGGTGGCAGAAAAGCAAATCAGCGGTTTTCTCTCGGCCAGCGCCAACTGCGCAGCACGGGTGAATTTCTCACCCACGGCATACCCCATGGAGCCGCCATGGAATTCGAATTCAAAGGCCACCGCAACCACCGGAATGCCCTTCACCGTTCCGCTCATCGCAACAAGGGCGTCTTTTTCACCGGTTTTTTTCTGCGCTTCGATGAGACGGTCTTTGTACTTCTTGATATCGCGAAACTTCAGGCGATCGATGGGCTCAACCTCTACCGCTAACTCTGTGCGGCCAGCACTGTCGAGGAAAATATCGAGGCGCCGTCGGGCGCCGATGCGAATGTGATGCTCGCACTTGGGGCAGACATCCAAGTTGCGCTCGAGCTCAGGGCGATAAAGGGGAGAGGTACATTTTGGACATTTTTTCCACAGGCCCTCTGGCACAGAGGCTGAGCGCTCACCTTTAGTTGGCGCCGGTCCTTTTGGTTTAATGCGTTGCAGCCAGTTCATCGTTTTCCCTTTTCGCAGAAGTCAGAGCGATTGCACAGTGTTCGCCGGAATGTGGCGAGCAACTCGCCGGTAACAGTCGCGACAATCGCTGCCACCTTGAGACTGACTGTGACGCTGATTGTTGCACCGATTGTCGGGCTGAAGTTTAACACGACAGTTTGATCGAGCTAAACACCGAATAACATTATTTTAATGCCTCGGCGGCGGCTTTCGCGCGCGCGACAAAATCGCCCACGCGCCGCTCATCTTTAATGCCAGCTGACGCCTCGACGCCACCGCTCACATCGACCATGTCCGGCGCCACTGCCACTACTGCATCACCTACATTGCCTGGAGTTAGTCCGCCCGCCAATATCAACTTAAAATTTCGCTGTTTGGGCAACCGCTGCCAGTCAAAGCGCTCTCCGGTACCGCCATATTGATCGGCATGCCACGCATCGCACAGCAGTCCGTAGGCGTCGGCATAGTCTTCTGCTTCAGCGTTGATATCAAGGTTGTCATGCATGCGCAGGGCACGAATATAGGGGAACTGAAATTGCCGACAAAACGCGGGAGTTTCGTCGCCGTGAAATTGCAAAAGATCGGGCTTTACTTCGCGTATCACCTGCTTCACAAAGGCCGCGTCGGCATTCACCAATAGCACCACACAGAGACGATCCGGTGCGATTGCCGCGCGGATGGCGATCGCCTGCTGCAAATCGATGTAGCGAGAACTTTTTTCGTACAGCACCAACCCTAGGGCGTCGGCCCCAGCGGACTGAACAATTAGCGCTTGCTCGGGCGTGGTAATTCCGCAAATTTTCACGTCAACAGACATCGATTTGGCGCCTCTCTGCTTCTTTTGTTATCTTAATAATGGACTTTAAATAATAGCTATAATTTATTGTTTTTAAACAATATAAAATAGCTATTTAGATAAAAATATGGGCCCACCGGATGATAGTGGCAGGCCAAAATACTCGGGGTAACAGACATCCACTAAATATAATCCTTTTGGTGATGCCGTTGCCGCACTTTTACGGCGGTCTTTGCCGCGCAACAGTTCCGCGATCCAGCTCGGGTCGCGACGGCCAAAGCCGACTTCCATCAGTGAGCCAATTATATTGCGCACCATATGCAGCACAAAGGCATTGGCACTGACTTCAAAGACCAGCAGCTCGCCAACGGCGGTTATGCTGGCGCGGGTAATGTTGCGATTGGGCGACAAGGACTGACACCCTGCCCCGCGGAATGCGCTGAAATCCTGCTCGCCCAGAAGATATTGACAGGCCTCCTGCATGGCGGCGGCATTCAGGGTGTAAGGCACCCATGTAACCCCTTGCGCAAGAATGGCGGGCCTTGCCGGTGAGCAGTGCATAATGTATTTGTAGGTGCGTGAGGTGGCGCTAAATCGCGCATGAAACTGCTCCGAAACCTGACCTGCCCACAACACAGAGACGCTATCCGGCAACTGGCTATTGGCGCCTTTTACCCAGTTGCGGCCGGTGCGCTCAGCTGATGTGTCGAAGTGAATAACTTGATAACTGGCGTGAACCGCGGTGTCAGTGCGCCCTGCGCAGCTCACCACCAGTTCAGCATTGGCAACTGCGCTTAAGGCGCGCTCTAGTTCCTGCTGCACGGAGGGACTGTGTTTCTGTTTTTGAAAGCCACAAAAAGCGCTGCCGTCGTAGGTGACGACGGCAGCATAGCGTTTGACTCCTGGAGGAAGGCTCTGGCCCTCTGGAATCTTGGCATTTGGGGTGTACACCCATGCTAATTCAGACATGGCGGAAATTATACACAGTCAGAGCCAGATAAGCCTCTTTTCAATGGTTGTAACCGCTGTCTATTTGCCCGCTAGAGCGTTTCAAGCAGTGCCTTAGCTTTGGCTGCATCCTCTTCGCCTGACTCCTCGATTAACTCCTGTAAAATCTCCCGAGCGCCCTCTGGGTCGCCCATTTCAACATAGGTTTTGGCGAGATCGAGTTTTACATCCACGGCGTCTAAGACATCAATATCATCCAGATCGGCGAAGGGCTCTAATGATATTTCGCTGATCTCAGCGAAAAGCTCATCAGCGCTGTTATCACTATCAATCTGTTCACTGGAGAGAGTGTTGGAGGTTAGCTCATCGATCTCGGTCGAGCTGTCACTGCCGGCTGGCTCAATATCAAAATCGTCAGCTGTGAGGTTGTCTAAATCCATGTCTTCAAGATCGATGGCATCGAGATCGTCAATGTTTTCTAGTTCCATGCCTTCTAGGGTGAAATCCTCTAGCTCAAGACCATCGTCAGGCGTATCTACAGCATCATCAGTTGACGGTAGCGGGGCTTCATCATCGCTGCTGTCGTCACTGGCGCCATCATCGCCGTCGAAGGCTGACTCACTGTCACCTAAATCGACATACAAGCCATCAATTTCGAGCTCTGCGGTGTTCGCCTCGTCAGCGCGCCCTATCACCACATCACCCGACACCTCGGGCCCTGCAATAATAGCCGCCATCTCTATAGCAGCCTCATCATCGGTGTCCTGAATTTCTTTGTAGAGAGGCGCCAGTTCTGCCTTGCGATCTTCTGTAAAGAGAATTTCCATAAGCTTTAGGCGCGATGATGCATCGAGTGGATCGGCTTCGCGGGCCTCTTCCAGCACTTGAATCGCTTGCGCTGTATTGCCTAAGGAGAGATACACCTCAGCTTCGGCAACGGCTTCGACCATCATATCGAAAGTTTCAGCGTTGGCATTTTCCTCGGCGCTGTCGAAAATATCTGCGTCGCTTTCGTCGAAAAGATTGTCGTCGGGATTGAGGTCAAGATCGTCCAGCGCATGCAATGTTGAGTGCGATGGCGCCGCGCTCACCGCATCACCATCGTAGCTCTCATAGCCCGAGGGAAGCTCGTCACCGTAGCCTTTGTCTTCGGTCGCGACGGTCGCTTTACGCGCAAAAAACACACCAACAACGGCGATAAGACCCACCACTATTGCCCAGATATAGCCAGGCAGAGCCATAAGCCATGCCGTAATCGAATTGTCTGTGGCTTTTTTCGCTGGGGACTGCTTCGCAGGCGCGGCAGCGGCACCATCCACCAGGGCGGCCATGGTTTCTACTTGGGCTTCAAGCAGCGCCATACGCTCACGGAGCTCGCTGTTTTCTTGTTGGGTTTTATTGACTTCATCAGTGGCGACTGCGAGTTCGGCGGCCAACTGACTAATATCATTTGTGTAGGCTAACAGGGCGTCATCAGAGGGTTCAGCCCCTGTCGCCCCGACCGCTAGAGTGCCACTGCCTTTTTGGTTCTCATAGGACGATGCCAGTTCTAGGCGACCCTCAGTATTCGAGGTGAATGCATCGTCCTCGGATTGAGATTGCGATGTGGAGCTGCCATCGCTGTCTGCGGCAGTATCTGTGATCGCTGTAGTTTCTGACTGACCCGCAACAGAGAACGGTGTCAGCTCGGCCGCTGGAACCAGCCCAATTTGCGCAACAACTCGAGTGCCCGATTCTTGCTGAATTTCGCTATCTGTGGGCAGTCGCAGCACAGAGCCTTCTTTAATTTGATTGGCATCACCCTGAACGAAAGCGTCTGCGTTATGGCGGTAGAGGGCGTCCATAGCTTGCTGAATCGTGGCATCTTGAGGGCGCAAGCGCTCAGCAACGTTCCATAGCGTGTCGCCAACTACCACTCGGTGCTGATCACCGGACAGCGGTGGCTGTGACCTCAGACGCCGAGTTTGACTGAAACTATCGCTTTCTCCCTGCTTTCCCTGCGCGGATTTATTGCTTTGAATGCGGGTATTTGACACGGCGGCGGTTTGCGCGGGTGCTATCTGAGCTGTACTGTTTTGCGCGCTGTAAATTGGCAGGTCGAGTAGCACTGTGTACTCTCGCTGCACGCGACCGGCGGGCCATTGCAACTGCACAAGAAAGTTTAGGTAGGGTTCGGTGATGGCTTGTTCGCTGCTGACTTTGATCACACGGACGTTCGCGCCATCTCGCTCAACCGCGAACTTAAGCTGGGTGAGCAAAAAATCGCGCGACAGGCCTACGCGCTCGAAGGCTTCCGGCGAGGCCAGTGATACCAGTATCTGGCCGTCCTGAAGATCCTCTGAGCTGAGTAATGCGATGCTCGCATTGAGCGGCTCGTTGAGGGATGAGTTGACGCTTATCTCACCGAGCCCAACCGCCAAAGCAGAGGGGGCCGCCATCAAACCACCGCAGAGAATAAGCGGCGCGATGGCCGCTCTCTTAGCTATTACTGCGACGGCCGTTTTTAACGTTTCTACGACCCATGCTGACCACTTCCGAGCTGTCATAACTATTTTCCTATTAAAGACTTTTTAATCAGGGGCTTACAGTAAATGTTTAAAGCCTAACCTGCAATATTTCACAAGGTGATGAGTCTCTAAGTTTTAGCACAGTCTGTGGCTTTTTATCGCTCAATAATAATTCTTAGCATTCGTCGCAACGGTTCCGCAGCACCCCACAGTAGCTGATCGCCAACGGTAAAGGCTGACAGATACTGAGGACCCATATTCATTTTGCGCAGACGACCCACTGGCACATCGAGACCGCCAGTCACCGCGGCGGGCGTCAAATGCTTGATAGAGGCCGCTTTGTCATTGGCAATGACCTTGGCCCAGGGGTTTGCTTCGGCAAGCATGGCATGGATTTCGTCCATCGGAACATCTTGCGTGAGCTTGATCGTCAAGGCCTGGCTGTGACAGCGCATAGCGCCGATGCGCACGCAGAGTCCATCGAGGGGAATTGGGTTGTTGCCACGACCAAGAATTTTGTTGGCCTCTGCCTGATTCTTCCACTCTTCGCGGCTTTGGCCGTTCTCGAGCTGAGAATCGATATAGGGTAGCAGGCTTCCCGCTAGCGGATAGGCCCAGTTGTCCACGGGGAAACTCGCAGAACGCATGGTGTTTGTAACCTGACGATCGATGTCGAGAATAGCCGAGCTCGGATTGGCTAGACTGTCCGCCACTGCGCTGTTGATGGCACCCATTTGGCTGATCAGCTCGCGCATATTCTGCGCGCCGGCGCCCGACGCAGCTTGGTAAGTCATGGAGCTCGCCCATTCGACCAGCCCAGCATTAAATAGGCCACCGAGGCTCATCAGCATTAAACTCACGGTACAGTTACCGCCGATAAAGTCTTTCGCGCCGTGCGCCAAACCGTCCTTGATCACGCTCAAGTTGACTGGGTCAAGCACAATTATCGCGTTGTCGTTCATGCGCAGTGCAGAAGCTGCGTCAATCCAGTAGCCCTGCCATCCGGCGCTGCGCAACTTTGGGTAGACGTCTTTGGTGTAGTCGCCGCCCTGACAGGTGACAATAATATCCATCTGCGCCAGCGCGTCGATATCAAACGCGCTTTGCAGCAATGGCGTATCAACACCTACGTCGGGGGCCGCTTGACCCGCCTGCGAGGTGGTAAAGAAAAAAGGCTCTATGTGGGCGAAATCGTTTTCTTCGCGCATTCTGTCCATCAGCACAGACCCGACCATGCCACGCCAACCAATAAATCCTGTTTTGTTCATGCGTATAACCCTTCAATATTAATTCAAAAAATTATGGTGCCGATTACTGCTGGCGCGGGGTTGCCTGTCAGTTACAGCCCGTCAGTTACAGCGCGGCAACCACGGCGTCGCCCATGGCCACAGTGCCCACTCGTGTCATGCCGTCAGTGTAGATATCCCCTGTGCGCAGGCCCTGATCGAGCACATCGCTGACCGCTTTCTCGATCGCGTCCGCCGCGTCGGCAGCGTCGAGGGAGTAGCGCAACATCATGGCTACGGAGAGTATAGTCGCCAGCGGATTGGCCACGCCCTGCCCTGCGATATCCGGTGCTGAGCCGTGGCAGGGTTCGTACATACCACCGCCCTTTTTATCCAATGACGCTGAGGGCAACATGCCAATCGAGCCGGTCAACATGGCCGCTGTATCGGACAAAATATCGCCAAACATATTGCCGGTGACAATCACGTCAAACTGCTTTGGCCGCATCACCAGCTGCATGGCTGCGTTGTCTACGTACATGTGGCTCAGCTCTACTTCTGGATAGTCCGCCGCCAATTCGTTCATCACCTCACGCCAGAGCATGGTTGCCTCTAGCACGTTTGATTTATCCACTGAACAGAGCCGCTTGCCGCGCACCATGGCCGCTTCAAAAGCCATTCTGCCAATGCGGAGAATCTCTGACTCGCTGTATTTATAGGTGTTGTAACCCTCGCGCTCGCCGTTTTCTAGAATGCGGATACCGCGCGGTTCGCCAAAATAGATTCCGCCAACGAGCTCGCGAACAATCAAAATATCGAGGCCAGAGACAAATTCAGGCTTGAGTGATGAGGCATGGGCTAACTGCGGATACATAATCGCGGGGCGCAAGTTGCCGAACAGCTCAAGCTTCGAGCGAATGGTTAACAGTCCTTTCTCGGGGCGCAAGTGACGCTCTACATTGTCCCACTGTGGGCCGCCAACAGCGCCCAGCAGAATAGCGTCGGAGGCTCTGGCTTTGTCCAGTGTTTCCTGCGGGCAGGGTTCACCGACAGCATCCAGTGCGGCGCCGCCCAAGTGCGCGTAATCCAAGACGATGCCTAGATCAAACTGTTGGTTGACTTTGTTCAACACTTTTACCGCTTCAGCAATAATTTCTGGGCCAATATTGTCGCCCGGCAATACCAACACTTTTTTCATTTTGCTCGCCATTATTTAATTGCCCCAAAAACCCATGGATGCTGCTGTGCGCGCTGGGTTTCATACTGTTTGATGGCGTCCGCCTCTTTCAGCGTCAAGCCTATTTCGTCCAATCCGTTCAACAAACACTCTTTGCGAAACTCGTCTAATTCAAAGTGAAAAACATGCCCTGAATCAGTGGTGACTGTCTGCGAAGGCAGGTCAATTGACAGTTGGTATCCCTCCTTCTCCGCCATTTCTTGAAACAGGGTTTCCACCTGCTCTTCGCTCAAATTTACCGGCAACAAGCCATTTTTAAAGCAGTTGTTGTAAAAAATGTCGGCGTAACTCGGTGCTATTAATGCGTTGAAACCGTAGTCTTCCAGCGCCCATGGCGCGTGCTCGCGGCTTGACCCGCAGCCAAAGTTTTTCCGCGCCAACAGGATTGAGGCACCTTGGTAGCGGGGCAAGTTCAGCGGAAAATCTGCCTTTATCGGCCGCTGGCTGCAGTCGGCGCCGGGCTGCCCCTCGTCGTGGTAGCGCAGTTCGTCAAAAAGATTGGGGCCAAAACCACTGCGCTTAATCGACTTTAAAAACTGCTTCGGAATAATCATATCGGTGTCGACATTGGCGCGATCCATGGGACCGACTAAGCCGCGATGTACTGTAAATGCTTTCATTAGTGATTCTCTCCCATCAATGTTCGTACATCGACGATATGCCCTGCCACCGCGGCTGCAGCGGCCATCGCCGGACTCATCAAATGTGTGCGACCGCCATTGCCTTGGCGTCCCTCAAAGTTGCGGTTTGAGGTTGAGGCGCAGTGCTCTCCGGCACCCAACTTGTCGGCATTCATGGCCAGACACATTGAGCAGCCGGGCTCTCGCCAATCCATCCCCGCAGCGATAAATATCTCATGCAGACCCTCAGCCTCGGCCTGCGCCTTGACCATTTGCGATCCAGGCACCACTAACACTTGCTTCACTGTGCTCGCTACCGAGCGACCTTTGGCAACGGCTGCCGCGGCGCGCATATCTTCAATACGGGAGTTGGTACAGGAACCAATAAATACACGATCCACCGCAATTGACTGTATCGACTGACCACCCTCGAGACCCATGTACTCCAGCGCGCGCGCGAGGCCTTTGCGTTTTTCTTCGCTCGGCTGTTCTGCCAGCGTGGGCACGGAGGCAGTTACCGGTGCGACCATTTCGGGGGACGTGCCCCACGTGACCTGCGGTGCGATTTCGTCTCCATGCAGAACCACTTCTGTGTCGAAAACAGCATCGGCGTCGCTAACCAGTGTTTGCCAATAGCTTGCGGCACGCTGAAACATCTCACCTTTGGGAACAAACTGACGACCTTCGCAATAATCGATAGTCTTTTGATCGACGGCCACCATACCGACACGGGCACCGGCCTCAATCGCCATATTGCAGACTGTCATGCGCCCTTCGATGGACATGTCACGGAACACAGAACCGGCGAACTCGATCGCGTGTTCATTGCCGCCAGCGGTGCCAATCTTGCCGATAATCGCTAGCACCACATCTTTTGGGGTAACACCTGTTCCCAGCTGGCCATTGACCGTGACACGCATATTTTTCATTTTTTTCGCCACTAAACACTGGGTGGCGAGAACGTGCTCAACTTCTGAGGTACCAATGCCGTGCGCGAGGCAAGCCAAGGCGCCGTGGGTGGCGGTGTGTGAATCACCGCAGACAACGGTCATGCCTGGCATGGTTGCGCCCAATTCAGGGCCCATCACATGCACAATACCCTGCCCCATTTCGTTTATTTTGAACTCTTTGATACCGTAAAAATCACAGTTGTCATCGAGTGTCTGCACCTGGATGCGCGACACTTCATCGACCATGCCGGCAACACCAGCGGCTCGTTCAGATTTGTCGGTCGAGATATTGTGGTCTGGCGTGGCGATATTGGTATCTAATCGCCATGGCCTGCGACCAGCGAGACGCAGGCCTTCAAAGGCCTGAGGTGATGTCACCTCGTGCAACACATGGCGGTCGATATAAATAAGCGATGAGCCATCGGTATTTTGTTTTACCAAGTGGCTATCCCACAACTTGTCGTACAGTGTTCTTCCCGTCATAGCCGTCTCCAAGACGTTATTTTTCTAATTGCAGTCATTCTAGCCTTCGCATAAGATGAAATAAATTCATATTTAGCATATTTATCATTCCACAAAGGCATAGATAACCCCTATGGACCATCAAAACCTGAAAGCATTTATTACTGTTGCCAAACGCGGTTCATTTTCAGATGCGGCCGATCAGCTCTACCTAACACAATCCGCGATTAGCAAACGAATTGCGCAACTTGAACTGCAGATAGGCAAACGATTATTCGACAGAATAGCGCGCCAAGTCACTCTCACTGAAGCGGGAAAAGCCTTGCTACCGCGTGCTCAGCGCATCCTGAGTGAATATGAAAGTGCGCTGCAGGCCATCAACGATCTGTCTGGCGAGGCCTCTGGCACCTTGCGCCTGGCTATCAGTCACCACCTCGGCTTGCACAGACTACCACCACTGCTGAAGATATTCTCTCAGCGCTATCCGCATGTCACACTCGATATCGATTTTATGGACTCCGAAAAAGCCTACGAACAAGTACTGCGAGGCCAATCTGAGATAGCCGTTATCACCCTCGCACTGGAGAGCCATGAGAATATCAAAAGCAGGAAGATTTGGGATGATCCGCTGCGCTTTATCTGCGCCCAAGATCACCCGCTCGCGGCACTGGAAAAACCGAATCTCAGCCATCTCGCTGAGTACCCCATTATTCTACCCGGCCTGAATACCTACACCGGACGCATTATTCAAAGCCTGTTTCAGCGCGAAGGAATACCCCTGAAGTCACCTATGTCGACGAACTATCTCGAAACCATCAGCACAATGGTTGAAATCGGTTTGGGGTGGAGTGTGTTACCCGAGACGCTGGTGAAGGGTTTGCATGTAATGCCGATGCCCGGCATAACCATTGAGCGTGAACTGGGCTATATCCATCACCGAAAACGCAGCCTGTCTAATGCCGCAGTGGCGTTTATTGCGCTGATGGATGGGGCGTAGAATCGGGCGGAAAATGGCCCGTAAAATGGCCCGTAAAATGGCTCGTAAAAAAAAGGGCCGCGCAATTTGCGCAGCCCCTTTTCGTTACACCTGATATTACAAGACCAACAGAGGTTAGAACTTGTACTGAGCTTGCAGTGCCACGTTGGCAGGACGGTTGACAAACGCATAGTACGAATTGCCACGACCACCTGTCAGTGTGCCAGCCAGTGGCGTGTTGCCACCAAAGTTAATCACAGTTTCATCAGTTAAGTTGCGACCGATCAAGGCCAGCTCCCAATCTCCTTCAGCACTGGTCAATGAAATACGCGCATTAAGCAATGTGTAGGCGTCTTGAACAGTATTGGTGTCCAAGTTGGCGGCGTAAAGGTACTCGCCCATATGTATCGCATCAACAGAAACATTGACAACCATGCTGTTGCTCAACTCGTTTTCCCAGTTTGCGCCGATGTTAGCCTGAAACTCTGGCGTGAACTCTTTGCGCTTGCCGCCCGCATCACAGAGACCTGGGTAGGCCGCTGAATCTGGCGTCTGGCCGAAGGCGCACTGGGAGTTTGGGAACTTGTCGTAGTTGAAGTCAAGGAACGCCACAGCGCCCGTTAGCGTCAGGCTATCAGTCACTGCCCAACGGCCATCAGCTTCAAGACCCTGAACCGTTGCTTCACCCGCGTTGGTCACGTTAAAGCCAAGCACACCATCAAATTGCGATACTTGCAGATCGGTGTACTCAGTCATGTACCACGCTAAACTCAGTTCCGCAGCGCCGTCAGCAAGGCTCATTTTAGAGCCCAACTCATAGCTCAGAGCTTCTTCGCGATCGAACTCCCAGCTACCAGTGATTGGCGTGCCACGCAGCGGGTTACCTGCGTTATTGACCAGCGGATCGGGGTGGCCGTTAGAGCGCGCATCAAAACCGCCAGACTTGAAGCCCTTGGTCCACGTCGCGTAAACCATGGTGTCGGCATCAGCGTCCCACTGCAGTGTTACTACTGGAGAGAATGAACTGTCGTCGAGCTCACCATAGATTGTGTCGTAGGCTTCAATACTGAAGATACCGTAGAGCGCGTTGTAAGCACCTGATACTGGATCAATAGTCACTGGAGACTGAACTTGACCGCCAAAAGCAGCGTTCGCCTGGTGGGATTGCGTGCGATCAGCCGACTTAGTCTCGGTGCTATAGCGGCCGCCAGCGGTTAAGCGCAAATCGTCGCGCAGATTCCACGTTACCTGTGCAAAGGCTGCCCAAATTTCGCCGTCCTGATTAAACGTGCGACCAGTTGATGAGTTAGGTGCAGCTGGTGCCAGCGCTGCTGCTGTTGGAATACCTGCGAGCACGGTGTAAAGCAGCGTGTCGCTAGGGAGAGCGATCTGATCCTTGTAGGTCAGATTGTTTGACTGGAAAAACAAACCGCCAATATAGTCAAAGGTGTTGCCAAGCTCAGAGGTAAAACGGAACTCTTGGCTAAATTGGTTGTACTCTTCTTGACGGGCAGCATCAAAAATTGACGCACCAGTAAAATCACAGTCGCACAATTCATCAAAATTGTAATCAACATAGGCGGTTGTTGAACTTACCTGAAGGCCATCAAGCTGCCAGTCCACGGTTAACGTTGAGTTGTTGACTTCGTTATTGCTGAAATGACCATTGTTATCGGCAACATAGTTCAACGTGCCGTCAACAGGCGTGTTCGGCAGGCCGAAGTTTGCTGCACCAATTGCCTGGATGCCCGCAAGAGCGGTCAAATGATCGGGCGTACCAATGCTGTTGTAAACTTCCATATTACGGCCGATGGTATCAAAGGTCGCGCGAGATGTTTTCAATGTCGCGGAGACAGCGTCGTTGATGTCCCAACGCACAGAAAGACGCACAACGTCTTCTTTTTCCTGCTGCTCATCTTCACCTGAAACGGTATTTTTGATGTAACCATCCATGTCGCGGGTCAGCACAGCTAAACGCGCACTTACGGATTCAGTCACTGGGCCTGACAACACAACACGCAAATCTTCCTCGCCTGCCTCCGGCTCGTAGAGTGCAGTGACAGAGCCTTCAAACTCATCGGTTGGTTTTGCTGTGATCTGGCTTACCGCACCGGCAATACTGTTCTTACCGAATAAAATGCCTTGTGGGCCGCGCAATACTTCAACGCGCTCCATATCAATCATTGGAATTCTAGCCAACTGGTCGCGACCATAGAAAACACCGTCGTTGTACATGCCCACTGATTGCTCGAAGCCCGGGTTAATGCCAGAACTGATACCGCGAATAGTCACTGTGGTTGAAATGCCCGTTTCGTTGATGCTGAAGTTAGGGATCATTTCTGACAGTCCCTGTAGGTCAACAATACCTGCATCAGATATTTTTTCCGCCGTTAGCGCGGCCACTGACACTGGAACGTCTTGTAGAGACTGGGCGCGCTGCTGTGCGGTCACGATCACTTCTTCGAGTACTGCTGCGTTAAGTGCGCCGGCAGCGCTCGCGATAGCGAGTGCCAGCATGGATTTAGAAAGTTGTTTTTTCATGGTATTTCCCCTCAGGTTAAGATCGTGGACTAACTTCTTTTTATATAGTACAAATGCGGCGAGCGTGTTGGGCAGCTCACCACCTATACAACAGTTTTATGGATAATTTAGGCGCAAAAATAACCGATAAATCGGTTATTTTTTAAGAGTGCGCAGTAGTACTCAAAGCGTAATGAAATCGTCTGCCGTCATGGCGCGCGCATAGTTCTCATTGCGCTGTAGACTTGTCAGGTGCGAATGGCTACGTGGGAGAATTTGCGTTGCATAAAACGCCGCAGTCGCTATTTTCTGATGATAGAAACGCTCGTCGGAGCCATCGTCAAGGCGCTTTTGAGCCGCAGCGGCAAGTTTGACCAGCAGCCAGTACCCCACTGCAGTGCCAAAAAGCATCATAAAGTGATAGGCGGTGGCCTGCGACTCATCACTGTGCGCAAGAACATGCTGCAGCGCCGCGCGGCACTCCGCAATCGAGCCATCTAAGCTCTTGCGCAATTGCGCGACCTGTCCTGAGGCAGAACGCAGACTATCACTCGTGGCTTGCATCTGGTCGATTAGGCCTTGCACACCCTGCCCGCCGTCGCGCAGACATTTGCGTCCAATAAAGTCGAGAGCTTGAATACCATTAGTACCCTCATAGATGGGCAGAATTCGCGCGTCGCGCATATGTTGCGCAGCTCCCGTCTCTTCAATAAAGCCCATACCACCATGAACCTGAACACCCAGCGATGTTGTTTCCATAGAGACTTCTGTACACCAACCCTTGACCAAAGGCGTCATCACCTCAACCAACAGCGCATTCTCAGCGCGGACGTTAGAATCGGTGTGATGGGTGCTGCGATCTTCCGCGGCAATGGTATAAAAAGACATCGCGCGACCCGCTTCTGTGAGCGCGCGCATCTGCATTAGCATGCGCTTGACGTCGGGGTGATGAATAATCGGTGCACGGCCTTCAACCCCAGACACTCGCCCCTGAACGCGGTCGCGAGCATAGCCAACCGCTTGCTGATAAGCGCGCTCGCCCACTGCTACACCCTGGTGACCCACCGACAAGCGAGCGTTGTTCATCATCGAAAACATGCACTGCAAACCTTTGTTTTCTTCGCCGACGAGGTAGCCTACTGCACCCCCGTTGTCGCCAAACGCAATGGTACAGGTCGGGCTAGAGTGAATGCCGAGCTTGTGCTCAACACCCACAGGCTTCACATCGTTGCGCTCGCCGAGGGAGCCATCCCTGTTAACTAAGAACTTGGGCACTAAAAACAGTGAAATCCCCTGATTGCCTTCGGGGGCATCAGGCCGACGTGCCAGCACGAGGTGAATAATATTTTCAGCGCAGGCGTGATCGCCCCACGTGATATAGATTTTCTGACCGCTGATTAAATAGTGATCACCATTGAAAACGGCCTTCGTCTTCACGGCAGAGAGGTCACTGCCGGCTTGAGGTTCGGTCAAATTCATGGTGCCTGACCAAACGCCAGAAATTAGCTTTTCAAGGTAAACCGCTTTTTGCTCGTCTGTGCCGTACAACCCTAGCGCGTGCACGACGCCGCGCGTCAACATGGGCAGCAGGCTAAATCCAACATTGGCCGACTGCAGCATCTCTTGTACGGCTAAATCAACCACGCTGGGGAAGCCTGCACCACCATACTGACTGTCACCATTAAGGCAACACCAGCCGGCATCGACCATCTGTTGATAGATTGCATCGAGCCCAGGCGTGGTGATCACTTCACCGTCTTTTAAAAAGGCTGGCTTCTTGTCTCCTTGGGGATTGGTGGGTGCTACCACTTCTTCGAAGAACTTGGCCGCTTCGGGCAATACTGCCTCGACGAGATCGACACCCGCCTCTTCAAAGCCGGGCATTTTGCAGTGCTCAGCGTACTGAATAATTTCTTCAAAAATGAACGACAATTCCTTTTGGGGCACTTTATAAACACTCACAACCATTCTCCTAGAGTTGACCTAATTTAGGATCGCAATTTAGGAGCAATGGCAGCGCACTGTAAACCCCTTTAAATGACCATATGGTCTATGCAGGTTTAACGGTCGGTCATGGCGGGGGTTGGCGCAAATACGCGCAAGAAAGGTCTCAAGGAGCGTTAATGGACTAAGCGCGCTTTATTCTGCTGCGGGAGATTGTGACTGGTAGCTCAACAATGACAACAATAGAGCCGCCACCCAGGGGCACGTCAGGCGCAGCTCATTGACACTTGCCCAGCACACAAAATGTTGAACAGTTAGGATGATTAAGCTTTACCGAACCAGCCGCTTTGGCCAAGGTATCGCCCAGAGTAAATTGTTGATCGTAGGCTAACAAAGGGCAGGCCATGACATCAGGGCGGCTAGCACCTTTGCGCTTAACCACCTTGCGCGATGAAGCGCACATCAGGCTGGAGGGATCCACATCGAGCTTTTCCCAGCAGGCACTGGTGACTTCAGGGACAGATTCACCCGCGCCCATCTCAGGAAGGAGAACCAAACGCTCCTCATCAAAGGCTGGCGTTGGAATACGGTGGTGTTTAAACAACGCGTCAAAGCCTTGGCGCAAACTCGCCTCATCTTCACCCCAACAGGTGCGTCCGGCGACATCAACATTAAAGCCCTGCTCCGATAGCCAACAGAGCCCATCGAGCATTGGCTGCCACGACTTGGCGCCCCGCTCTGCTTCAAACAGCGCCTTCTGGTAGTGATCAACAGAGACGCGCACGGTCAACCGTTCGCCATAAAACGCCTGCAGCTGTAACAATCCGGCCTGTCGCTTCATCATCGGGCCCATGGCGTTGGTTAACACCATCAACTTAAACCCACGACGCAGAATAACCGCCATTATTGCAATAATATCGGGGTTCAAAAAAGGCTCACCCCCGGTCAGGCCAATAAACTGGGTACCGAGAGCTTGGTTTTGGATCTCGTCCAGAAAGACCTGTACCTCAGTGAGGGTTAAATACTCAAGACTGTCGTTGGTAGGAGAGGATTCGATGTAACAGTTGCGACAGGAAAGGTTGCACAGAGACCCTGTGTTAAACCACAGCGCGCGCAACTGGACGAGACTGACACTGGCCCGCGGCGACCCGTCTGCAGTGACATTGGGGTCGGAAAATTTAACCTGTTGAGTATCCATACTCGAACCCTCGGTGGGGAGTAGTTTAAAGCCTGTGCTCTGGCCCTAAGCATAGGCAATAAACCGACAGGTGCAACGTTTCCACATCGGCAACCTTCAGATGAAAGGTTGTCACTTAATCCAGATAAACCGGCTGGGGATCGGGGCGAGTCACCGTATACGCCCAGTAGATAGCGACAAATTGCAGCGCCAGACGAACATAGAGCGCGACCACGGGAATATCAGGAAACAACTGCGGATTAAGCGCCATATGGATATTTGCGGGGTACACCGCAATCAACAACGCCACTAATCCCAAGCCGGCCGGCGACCGCAGGCGAGGAATTAAAACCCCAATGCCCGCCATAATTTCGCAGACACCGCTGATATACACCAGCTCAAGGTGCGCTGGAATCCACGGCGGCATAATCCCAACGTAGAAAGCGGCATTGGTGAAATGGGTAATACCGGCATAGGTAAAAAACAGACTTAGTGCAAACAGGAAGAACACTTTAATATTGCTCGCCGGCAACTGCAGAAACCCGCCTCGGGGGCGCTTGTTATGAGATTGGTTCACACTATTCCCCTCTTCAGGTCGTTAAAGAACTGACGTTGAGCCATATTTTTCGATCAGCTCCCGCGCCATTTTGCTCTGCTCGGTCAATGCATCAAAACTGGCGCACTGCCCATTGTTCCATGCGTTGTAGCGCTCAATATCACGATCACCAATATTGACCAGCGTGTCCCAGACCATCAAACACTTCTCCTCGCGCTGTGCATGGGAGTCTGCAGCTACCTTGGCCAGCAAGCTGTCGAGGGTGTCAGTTTCACGATCAGGTCGCAGAAAAGCATCTTTGTCTAAGTGGATATACGCTTTGTCTGCGCTGGTGAATCGCTGCCAGGCGAAAGGTAGAGACTTGTCTGGCGTTGCGCTGGCGGCAAAATCGCCCCACGCATTCTGCACCGTGCGCTGCATCTGATCGCGGGCTTCTCCCTCGGGGTAGATATAGGACGTAATCGGCCCGTACTTAAAGTCACCGGTCACAAAGGAAATGTCCGTTCCGTGTGCTGCGCCTAGGATGTTTGGAAAGTCGATAAAGAACGATTTTTCTTGATCATCCCAATCAAAGCGATAGGCGTAAAGCTGCTGGTAACCGGCATTCTCAAGAGCGGTAAGTGGCACGTCCACACCCCGCACTTTCCACGCGTGGGAACGGGTTCTCACCCAAAACTGGTACAACTCGGGGTTCTTAATTGTCACCTTCGGCGGCAGCAACTTGGTAAACGGATAGCTGGTTGCCATAAAGTAGCGATGCAACCCCAACCACAGCGTCACCTCATCTTTGTTTGCGCCCGACATCACCGGTACGTTTTTCGCGTACTCTGGATTCCCCAGCGCCGCTTCGAGCCCTTCAAGGGGAACCACCACGCCATCTGCAGTGGTTAAGGGTGTGAAGTCAGCGTCGGAGGTCTCTGCGTAAAGCGCTATAAACTGCCGCGCATCAGCGCCCTTCAGAATGCCGTAGAGCACCTCTGGCGCGAGTGTATCCTGCCCAGCCGCCTGCTCTTGCGCCAGTAAATCGTTGGTTACCTGCCACGAACCGCGCGTCACAAAGCGATCTGCACCCTCCCGATTGTAGGCATCTTCGAGGGTGCTACTGGCCGTGTAGCCCGATTGAGCAATCGCTTTATGAAAGAGCCCCTTCGCCAGCGGCGATGCCAGTAACGTATAGACATTATGACCACCCGCCGACTCACCAAAAATCGTAACATTTTCAGCATCGCCACCGAACTGGGCGATATTGTCACGCACCCAGCTCAACCCCTGAATAAGGTCTAAGGTACCAAAGTTCGCCGCTTTATCGGCGCCCTCTTGCAGCCCTTGAATCGCTGGGTGACTGAACCAACCCAGCGCACCGAGGCGATAATTAAGCGCCACAACGACAACCTTTTTTCCAGCCACCAGCGTGCTGAAATCGTAATAGTCTTTGAGGCCGGTTTTGTTACCGCCACCATGAATCCAAACCATCACAGGGTAGTTTTTTCCGGCAAAATCGTGCGGCGCTCGGATATCCAGATAGAGGCAATCTTCAGCGCCAACAATACCCTCACCTTCGGCACCACCATAATTGCTCGCCGGCTGCACACAGGCCGTACTCTCTTTCTCGGCAATCGCTGCCTCAGGCGTTAGCAAGGGCCGCGGCGCACGCCAGCGAAGGTCGCCTAGCGGCGGCTGGGCGTAGGGGATATCAAACCAACCAACCACATCCAGCGCGGCACTCTCTTTAGCCGAAGCCCCTTTCTGACTACTATTTGCGCGGCCCTGAGTAACACCACTGGTGGTTGCGACCTTGTAGGCACTGTCCTGTGCAGCGGAGTCTTGCGAGTCAGAATGTTTGCAAGAGACGAGTGCAAGCGTTAGGGCGATAAAGAGAAGTGGCTTCATGTTGAGAGTCTTTTATTGTTTTTATATTTTTTATTTTTCTGGCAGCCATTGCCGCACTGCGCAGTTCCCTATGGTTAGTCAGACTTACGCAGCACCCAGTCTAGTAGATCAGCCGGAGAATAGAAACTGCCCTACCGAGAGGGACAACACCGCAGCTATTGTTCAGACTCTTCCACCGACTCTGCTGAGAACTGTAACTCAGCCAGCCGCGCATATAGCGGGCTCGACTTAAGCAGTTGTTGATGGGAGCCCTCCGCCACCTTCCTGCCGTGATCAAGCACCACAATTTGATCGGCGTGCAAAATGGTCGCCAAACGGTGCGCGATAATCACGGTGGTGCGGCCTTTCATCAGCTTTTCCAGCGCCAACTGCACTTTGTATTCACTCTCTGCATCGAGTGCACTAGTCGCTTCATCGAGCAATAAAATACGCGGATCTTTCAGCAATGCCCGCGCAATCGCAATACGCTGCCGCTGCCCACCGGACAAGCGCACACCTTGCTCACCCAGATCGCTATGATAACCGTTCGGTAATCGAGAAATAAAATCATCCGCATGGGCGGCTTTTGCAGCCGCGAACACTTGCTCGTCCGTCGCGTCGGCACGGCCGTAGCGAATGTTGTACATAACATCGCCGGTAAAGAGCGTCGGCTGTTGCTGCACGACCGCTATTTGACTGCGCAACGCGCTGGGGCAGAGTTGCCGAATATCAACACCGCCAAAATAGATCTCACCATGCTGCGGATCGTAAAAACGCTGCACTAAATCGAACAACGTCGATTTACCGGCACCAGAAGGCCCAACCAAAGCCAGCACCTTGTCTTCCGCAATGGTTAGTGAAAACTCACTGAGTGCTGGCTGATCAGGCCGTGACGGATAACAAAAGGTCAGGTTCCTAAGCTCTAATGTCGGCGCTAGAGCGCTGACATCCGTCGACGCATCGGGTGCCACAATAATGTCGCTCTCTGCGTGCAGCAGCTCCATCAACCGCTCAGATGCACCCACAGCCCGCTGCAACTCGCCGTAGACTTCCGACAGCGCACCGACGCCGGTCGCCATTAAAATCGCATAAAAAATAAATGCGCCAAGATCACCGCCCGTCATTCGGCCATTAATCACATCGCTACCGCCAACCCAAAGCATTCCAGAAAGCGCACCGAACACCAGCAAAATAACCACCGCCATTAGCACAGCGCGCTGCGCCACACGTTTGCGCGCAATGGCAAAAGCGCGTTCAACTTCAGCGCCAAATGCGCCCTTCTCCTGCGTCTCGCGGGTAAAGCTTTGCACCGTTTTAATGTGCTGAATAATTTCCCCCGCATAGCTGCCCACATCGGCGATAGAGTCCTGACTATCCCGCGACAGCTTCCGCACTCGGCGGCCGAAAATCAAAATCGGCATTAATACCAGTGGCACCGCCAAAAGAATCATCAGCGACAACTTGAAATTGGTGATCAATAGCATGATCAATGCACCGCTAAAACTGATGCTGCTGCGCAGGGCAATGGATACCGACGAGCCAATAATAGATTGCAGCAATGTCGTGTCGGAGGTGAGCCGCGACATAATGTCGCCACTGCGATTGGTCTCAAAAAATGCAGGGTGCAGGCCAACAATATGATCAAACACGGCCTTGCGAATATCCGCAGTCACTCGTTCGCCCAGCCATGAGATAAGGTAAAAGCGCACATAAGTGCCCAGCGCCATCAGAATCGACGCCACCACAATAAACAAGATGGCACGATTCAGCTGCGTCAGCGACTGCTCGACAAAGCCCTGATCGATAACCATTCGCAAACCCTGCCCAATCGACAGCGTGATACTGGCCGTGAAGATCAGGGCGGCAAGGAAAACCCACACTTGGGTTTTATAGGGCTTAAAGAACTGCAGCAAAGAGAGTAAGACAGAGAGCTTTTTTGGTGGAGTATTTTCAAGCGGAGTATTCACGGACACAAAGTCACCGGTAAGGTTTTAGTACACTTTAAATTAAAAAAGAAAGGCCCGCTCAAAGATGCAGGCCAAACCGACAAATCACATCACACAGAAATCTCTGACGCGATTATCCTTCCAGCGCGACATAGACATCTTGAACATCGTCATGGGCATCAATCGCCGCGAGGAACGCCTCAACATCCTCGAGTGCCTCGCCTTCCAACTTAACCGGATTTTTCGGGCGATAACCAATTTTGGCAGACTCAACCTGATAGCCAAACTCCGGCAGTGCCCGACAAACCAGATCGAGATCCGTGGTCTCCGTGATAAATAGCGTGGTGATTTCGCTGTCGCCGTTCTCATCCTGCGACTCACTCACCTCAACGTCCTGAGCACCTGCCTCGATTGCCGCTAATTCAGCATCGGCATCAGCCTCTGTCGCTCGCGCTTCAATCAGGCCGACATGATCAAAATCCCACGTCACAGAGCCTGCTGAGCCTAGCTGGCCAGCGCGAAACAACACGCGAATTTCAGACACAGTTCGATTAATATTATCAGTCAAACACTCGACAATAATCGCCACATTGTGCGGAGCAAAGCCTTCGTAAACGAGCTTCTCATAGTGCACAGCACCATCCAGCAAACCCGCCCCTTTTTTAATTGCGCGCTCCAGCGTCTCGCGCGGCATCGAGGCCTTTTTTGCCTGCTCTACAGCCAATCGCAAGCGCGAATTGGTATCTGGGTCAGCACCATTACGCGCCGCAACCATAATTTCTTTAGTCAATTTACCAAACACGCGACCTTTTAGATTCGCCGCCACTTCTTTGTGTTTTACCTTCCACTGAGCGCCCATAAATACCTTCTTTTGCCCTTTATTTCACTTAAATGAACGTGCGCAACGCACTGTCTCCATTGTACTGTAATGCTGCATCGCTGACTGTGGGGAATTATGCCCAGCTAGATAACTTATGCAAGGTGGCGCGACTTAACGATCACCCTTCAGGAAAAAGAAACCTCGCTCAGCGCGCAAGACTGGAACGAATATTGCTTTCCCATGGCCATCATGCATTAATTGTCGTAATGCTGACACTTTATAAAAAAACCGTGAGTGCGAGATAACAAAATGAGTGATCTATCCATTAGCCCAAACGCCGGTGATGTAGCCCGAAAAATGGCGCCGCCTCAAATGGGTAACGTCCAGCAGAACAAAGATATCCAAAATGCGCAAGCCGAACGCAACAGTGCCAACAGCGTTGAACAGGATTTGATTAACGCGAAGATCAAGAAAGTTGACACCCAAGACGCTGAGGTGAAAGACAAACGCAGCCGCGACGAAACCATGAATGTCAGCTTGATGAATGAGCTGCAGCAAGAGCTGGATCAGGTCGATAACGAGCCCGAAAAATTACAGATCGACCTGCGCGAGCGCCTGAAAGAAATCGCCGCCGAGACCGTCGTCAGCGCGCGGCGCGGTGGCATTATTATTGATGTAGAAATTTAATCGTAGGCTACTGACGCCAAATCCACGGCTCTCGCCTCTCTATTGTCGCCACTTGGACGCACACTCAAGATCACCCTCAATACAACTCGTTGTCCGTCAGAGGAACCTCTAGCGCATTCGACGCGCCTTTCGGCGGACCACCGACCATCTCATCGTAGGCACTGGTATGGCGCAAAACCGTCTTTTCAGGCGCCAAAGAACGTAGCTCTTTTTGCAGTTCTACAAGGCTTCGCGCCTTAAGCAATTTGCCATTGTTGTCGGTGATGTAGTGCTCTTCACCCTCGACAATAGCCGACACTTGATAGAGGCTTAAATCGACCGAATGGTAAATCAATTTTTCTATCACAAAGTATTTTTGCAGTTTGTTCAGTGAAATCGTCATATCACGCCCTCTTCAACGCCTCGCTAGATGCTTGTACTAGATGCTTACCTTAGATAGTAGCATGGGGCAAAAACAAATTGCGCGAAACGGTTTAAAACAGCCGCGCAAGCAGTTACCCTGCTTCCCCCGAACGCGCCGGTCTGCATTATTGAACGTCATCGGTAACAAACCAACGAATAATAAACGACCGTATAAAAGAGTCACCGACACAGGATTAACTATGAATTTTTTGGCAAACCCGCTGGTACTCGCTCTTTTAATCCCTGCGTTGGCGACAGCAGAAGACTCGGTTGTATTAATGGATAATGATGGAAAAACCGTTCGCGAATCAACGGCATCGCCAATGATGGAGACTGTGATTGTCACCGGTCGGCGCAACGATCAACAAGCCCGCACCCTAATCGGAGCAGTGGGTCAGCTCGCAGCGAACGATTTAACCCGTGTTGGCCACGCCCATATCAGCGAGGCCACCGCTCGACTCCCCGGCGTTTGGTTGAGCCGCGGCAATGGTCAAGAACTCCTCCCCTCCGTGCGCTCGCCTGTTTTTACCGGCGCTGGAAGCTGCGCTGAGATACTCGTAACAGAAGACAGCTTACCGATACGCCCCACCGGCATGTGCAACGTCAATCAGCTGTTTGAAATAAATACCGAACAAGCCGCAGGCCTCGAAGTCTGGCGCGGCCCCGGTACGGTATTTTACGGCTCAAATGCCATGCACGGTGTGATAAACAGTCTCTCTGCTGACATTGATCGCAACGCGCTCTCAGTTGAGATGGGCAGCCACGACTACCGCAGAGTAAAGTTAGGCTGGCAGCAAGAACAGGGTTCGCAGCGCTGGCAGGTGGCCGCAAATGTTGTCAGAGATGGCGGGTTTAAAGACCAATCGGGCTTTGATCAACAGAAAGTCACGATCAAACATGCATGGACTGGCGATACCTTGACCGCCAAAACCCATTTAAGCGCCGTGAATCTCAATCAAGAAACCGCAGGTTACGTGCGCGGTGACGACGCCTATAAAGACCCTGCAATCTGGAAAACCAATCCCAATCCAGAAGCCTATCGCGACGCTCAAGCCCTGCGCCTGTCAACACAACTTAGCGGAACCACACCAACTGCCGCAGAGTGGCAAATAACACCCTATTTGCGCCACAGCGACATGATTTTTTTACAGCACTTTCTGCCAGGACAACCTCTGGAAGAAAACGGTCAAACCAGTGCTGGCGTGCAATCGAGCTATAAAACAAGTCTAAACGCGTCCATCACTATTTGGCTCGGCAGCGATATTGAATGGGCCAGCATGTGGGTAAAAGAGTTTCAAGCCAATGCGCTCGGCTCGCCTAACAATGTTCGTTTTCAAGGACAGCACTACGACTTTGATGTCGATAGCCAGCAGATAGCACTGTTTGCCAACGCCGAGTGGCAGGCCAATGATCGCCTAAGCGTTGAAACAGGGCTGCGCTTCGAATACCTGCAGTACGACTACCGCAACAATATGCTCTCAGGCACCTCGCGAGATGACGGCAGCGCCTGCGCCTCAGCCACCGGCAGCTGTCGCTACTATCGCCCACAAGACCGCACCGACAGCACCAGCAATACCAACATTCACGCAGGCCTCGACTATCGCTTGAGTGAACAGTTATCAGCCTATGTGCGCGTCGCCAGCGCCTATCGCGCACCACAAATTAACGAGCTTTATCGCCTACAACTCGAGCAAAATATCGACGCCATTGACGCGGAAAAACTGCGCAGCAGTGAAGCAGGCTTGCGCTTCCAGCAAGAAAACCTCAGCGCCGAAGTGAACGTCTACACCCTGCAAAAAGAACAGGTGATTGTGAGCGACTCCTCGGGCTATATAGTCAACGACGGCGAGACGCACCACCGCGGTGTTGAGTGGCAACTGCGCTACGCACTGGATGCCAAATGGCAGATCGCCACCGCGGGGGCATGGTCAAAACACCAATATGCTCATACCAGTTTATTAAATGGCTTAAATATTAATGGCAATATTATCGACACTGCACCGCAATCTCAGGGAAGTGCCCATGTGCTCTTTCAACCCTCAGGCAGCGCCAGTGCCGAGCTGGAGTGGCTCTATCTGGGCCGCTATTTTCTGGACTCAGAAAATGATCACGAGTACCCCGGCCATCAAGTCCTCAATCTAACCCTACAAAAAAGCTATCGTCTGTGGGAGCTGCGCCTGCGCGCAACCAATCTTACCGACAAGCGCATTGCCGACCGTGCAGATTATGCCTTCGGCAGTTATCGCTACTTTGTCGGCGAAGGTCGTGGATTTGTCGCTGAGGTAAAGCGTTTCTTTTAAACCTTGGGGCGGACATAAATTGCCCGCGCAAGACAAACAGCGGGCGATATCCATGCTAAAATTGTCCGCCTACCCCTGTTCACTTAAGCCCGATCACGCGCCATGCTAAGACTCAATGAAATCAAACTGCCACTGAACCATAGCGATGACGACTTGCGCCTTGCCATCCTTCAAAAGCTGGGTATAGGTACAGAGGATCTCTTGGACTTCAGCGTCTACAAACGCAGTCACGATGCCCGCAAAAAAAGTGCTATTTTACTGATCTATCAACTCGACGTTACGCTGACCAAGGCCACGGAAGCACGCCTACTGGCGCAGCTGCCCGCGCTTTCCCAAGTCGGCCCAAGCCCGGACACCAGCTACAACTTTGTCGCGCAGGCAGACGCGACCTTTCCCGCCGGAGAGCAACAGCGCCCGATTATTATTGGTTTTGGTCCCTGTGGAATTTTAGCCGCACTTGTGCTTGCCCAGATGGGTTTAAAGCCGATTGTCGTCGAGCGCGGACAAGACGTTCGCAAGCGCACTCAACAAACGTGGGGCTTTTGGCGCAAACGGAAACTCAACACCGAATCCAATGTGCAGTTTGGTGAAGGTGGTGCCGGCACCTTTTCCGATGGCAAACTCTGGAGTCAAGTCAAAGACCGCCGCCATTTGGGACGCAAAGTTTTAAATGAGTTTGTTATTGCAGGGGCACCCGAAGAAATTCTCGTCGAGAGCAGACCCCACATTGGCACATTCAAGCTTGTTGGCATGGTTGAAAATATGCGTGCAGAAATCGTCCGCCTCGGCGGCGAAATCCGCTTTGAACAAAAAGTTGAAGGCGTTTTGCGAGAGACCAGCCCAGACGGCCACGGCCAAATTACCGGTATTAAACTCAGTACGGGTGAAATATTACACAGCCGACACATTGTTCTCGCCATCGGTCACAGCGCCCGCGACACGTTTGAGATGCTACTCGATCATGGCGTCTATATTGAAGCCAAACCCTTTTCTATCGGCTTTCGTATTGAACACCCACAATCCGCGATCGATCGCGCACGCTTCGGCGACCAAGCGGGACATCCGGCACTGGGTGCCGCGGAATACAAACTTGTCCATCACTGCAAAAATGGCCGCAGTGTCTACAGTTTTTGTATGTGCCCCGGCGGCACCGTCGTTGCAGCCACCTCCGAAGAAGGCCGTGTAGTCACTAATGGCATGTCCCAATATTCGCGCAATGAACGCAACGCAAACGCCGCAATTGTGGTGGGAATTTCCCCCGAAGAAGACTTTCCCGGGCATCCCCTCGCAGGCATCGATCTGCAGCGGCAACTGGAAAGCCTTGCCTACCAGCTTGGCGGCGAAAATTACAACGCTCCAGCACAGCTGGTGGGTGATTTTTTGCGCAATCGCCCCTCTACCGAACTCGCCAGTGTTATCCCCTCCTATCAACCCGGCGTAACCTTAGGCGATTTATCCAAGGCACTGCCTGCCTTTGCTATCGATGCTATCCGCGAGGCCATTCCGCAATTCGACAAACAGGTGAAAGGTTACGCCATGGCCGACGCCATCATGACCGGCGTAGAAACCCGCACATCGGCACCCGTATCTATTAAGCGCAATGAGTTTTATCAGAGCGTTAACACAAAAGGACTCTACCCTGCAGGTGAAGGTGCGGGCTATGCCGGCGGAATTCTCTCTGCGGGCATCGACGGTATAAAAGTTGCTGAAGCATTGGCATTAGATCTCCTAAAACAACCATTGGCACCATCACTCAAGCGTCCTTTAGAACAATAAAAACGCTGCACTGAATGGCATGTTGCGTGGCTTGCCAAACAGTTCTTAGCAGACAGTTCCTAACAGACAGTTGAGAACAGGCATTTTGGGGTCGATTGGCATCATGAAGGTTCTGAAATATACTCCTAGACTAGATCCAATCGATATTCACCCGAGAACAAGACTATGAAAAACATATCGAAGTCCATAGACGCCTGCGCAGCTTATTACGGTGATCAGTCTGCCGACATGAAACAGTATTTGTTAGACGGCCAGGCAAGAGCGCTCGCACTGCCGAACAGAGGCCCGATTCGTTTAACCGCGAGTGGTGATATTCACCCTGAAATATTAGCGGCCTACTCAACCTACGGTTTTTACATTTTTGAAAATGCGCTCAGCCCTGAAGAAGTCAACGATCTTCAGAACGACTTACAACTGATGCGTGATAATTTTCCAACCGAAATGGGTGCAGAGCTGGATGCAAAAGGACGACCAGCACTCGGCTCCGACCGAGGCGGTTTAACCTTGCAGTGGGCAAAACCACTGTCGGATCCATTGGGCGGCACGGCACTGTTTAACGGCCGCCATCAAGTTAAATTATTTGAGCCTACCGCTCATGCCGACGCACCAAAGGCAACACCGCTCTACTTAGGTGGTTCACTGCAGTACTCTGACGCCTGCCTGCGAACATATGCGCATCCTCAATTACTGAAAATGGCTGCGGCGATCAATGGAGAAGATTTTGTACCCTTTCACGAAGGCTTATTTATTAAGGATGCAGGACTTGGAGCCGCAGTCTCATGGCACCAGGATGGCGATACCCACTGGGATAATCCAGACTTCCACGAGAATATTCACGGCTTCAATTTTATGGGCCAAATCTTTGGTAGCACCGCTGTAAATGGCGTCTGGGTAGTGCCGGGAAGTCACAAAGAGGGACGTATTAACATTGCCGAGCTGATAGCCACTATCGGAACAGAGCGGCTGCCCGACGCAGTGCCGATCATCTGTAACCCCGGTGATGTGGTGATCAATAACCGTCAGCTGGTGCACGGCTCATTTGCCAACACGGGCCTCGAAACGCGAGTGACTGCCAACTTTGGTTTCCACCCTCGCGCATCAGTACTCAATGTGCGTGGCGCTGGCCTGCATGCCGAAGCCGCCGTGTTCGACGAAGCCTTTATCAAGCACCGCGCTCGACTCATTGGCATTGCCATAGCCGCGCGACAGCAACGATTCCCTGATGAGACGCCCTTCAACTATGCGCCAATCAGAGATGCTGACGACACACCAGTGTGGAACGAGACCGTCAAGGCATCGCTCAAGAACTATCATTTGATGGATTTGAGCATATAGCAGAGACTGGTTGATCCACGGTTACCGCAACGCCGTACTCACGCTGAATGATTAACTGCAAAAAACTCCGAGAAGACATTATGGCAAAAAATACCGCGGCCCTACTCCCTTATGGGACCACCTCAAGCGCGCCGGCGATAACATTGCCCGACACCGATCTTTTTAAATCAGAGCGCGGCTCTTTAACTAAAAATTATTTTGATGCAGCGATTGAGTCTCTCAATAAAGAATACAACTCCCTTAAGCAACTCGCTGAAATCAATCAAATGGCTTACGGCGCTGCCTATAATTTTGTCCCCCGTGTAGGTCAAACCTACTACCTCTATCGCACCTCCGACCAACAATATCTTCTTAGCATGATCCAAGACTGGAATAAGTATGAATTTGTAGTGGCACTGGAGTACTCGGCAGACAGTGTTTGGAAGCCTTTGAGTCTTTAGGCTTTAGACTATTCACATGACCGATTCCATGCTTTGAACGTCGTTAGTCAGCACAACATAAAATCTTTTGGAATCTACGAAGTATATTTGCCCTTCCCCCGCTCTAACTAATATAATCGATGGTCCTGAAAATAATAAAAACGAGGACGTAGGATGAATATTAAGCATAAATACAAGATTAATTTTATCACAGCGATATTAGTTCTTTCAGGGAATGTCGCAGCTCAAAACCCGATCGAAGCTTGCCAAACTACCCCAAGTTCGATGACCTCCAACATTCAATCTTGGAATGATATTGCCGCCAACGGGAAAAGTATTATTGAACAAATTGATGAGCTTGCGTCAAACGTAAATGGAATTTTAAAAATTGAAGCAGATTTAAAAAAAATGGATGGAGATTTGAAGAATTCCAAAAAAGTTTTTGACATGTTTATCCCTGTTGTAACACCAGTTTCATCTGTCAAAAACGTTTTTAAATTAGCGTCAAACACGCTAGGAACAATAAGATCAAATGGCGTTTCGCCCGCGAAGGATACAGCCACCAAAATTGCAACAGAATCTGGGATTCGCGAACTTCAAAGACAGCTAGATGAAAATGTTAAACCCCAAATTCAAGAAACGATTCGAATTGCAGAGCAAAATGCGGCGGAATTGACAGAAAAATTATCTTTATTAGAAACCACCTGTAGCGTCATCGCAGCAGCCAGTTGTGCAGTGAATCAACCCCTAGATGAAATTTCCAATGCCACTAAACCGGCACCCTCAGTCGTAAACTCAGCAACAACGGCTCAAAACGAATACCTCAACCTTGGCCAACAGCTTAATTCAAGTCTGAAAAAAGCCAATAACACCCTTGCTTTTACAGATGATTTCTCCAAACAAATCAAAGACATTCAAGGACCACTCAAAGATATCACCGGTGGTGTCAACAAGCTTGGTGGTATTATGGAACAGAAAATTAAAATCAAGGCGGGACCCTTTAATGAGTCATTTAAATTAAAGACCGCTTTCAAAGAAGCAGGCAAAATAGTCAAAAAACTGAAGAAAATCCCTGGCGTTAAACAGGCAGAAAAAATAGTTAATGAACCTATTGAGGCCGTTATGAATGAGGTCACCAAACCAATCGAAAAATCGTTGAAACCACTAACCAAAGGTTTGAAACTTCCTTCAGTTGATTTCAACGCCCTTAATATTGGCTCAGTCCCTAATTTTGATCCAAATGGTTTACCCAACCCTGCTGACATAACCTCTCCGCTGCAGCCACTTCTGACTGCATGCGCGCCATGATGAAGCACTAAGAATGGACCAGTGGCTCGCTCAACGATCAAAGAGCGAGCCACTAGTTCCGTTATTTTAACGCGAACACGCTGCAACCCACTTCTGCCTTACTCATAAATGCGTAAGAAACGCCTCAATATGTTCGATTTCCAAATCTTTTGGGTGTTGCTTGCTGTAAAAGTAGATGTACTGTAATCCCCCCGAAAAATAATCGTAGTTTTAAGTAGAGACTTTTATGATGTTAATCAGAGGAGTTATCTATGAAGA